>Ga0182739_1000088_pt1 | contig 195155 bp, 181 predicted proteins | sample eDN5th30CBELigBY_FD_128873 | JGI IMG/M metagenome (GOLD analysis project Ga0182739, IMG submission 128873) | Enriched backyard soil microbial communities from Emeryville, California, USA - eDNA 5th pass 30_C BE-Lig BY (version 2) (version 2) | ecosystem: Environmental > Terrestrial > Soil >...
CTAGCTAATGCGCCGCAGGTCCATCTGTAAGTGACAGATTGCTCCGTCTTTCCCGATTCCCCCATGCGAGGAGATCGCGTATCTGGTATTAGCATTCGTTTCCGAATGTTATCCCAGTCTTACAGGCAGGTTACCTACGTGTTACTCACCCGTCCGCCGCTAACTATCAGGAGTGCAAGCACTCCATCAAGTCCGCTCGACTTGCATGTATTAGGCACGCCGCCAGCGTTCGTCCTGAGCCAGGATCAAACTCTCCATAAAATGAGTGCAATTCGTATCCCGAAGGGATGCGAATTGTCACCAATGATGGTGAAGCTTGTTTAGCTCATTTAAAACATTTAAACTGACAGTTTCGCTCGTTGTTCAGTTTTCAAAGAACAATTCATTTTGCTTGGCGTTTCTCGTTGCCGGTGTGTTTTTCTCGACCGGAATTAGAATATACCATGCACCAATACATTAATGCAACTGTTTTTTATAAATTAATTAAAAAAAACGATAATCTACTGCAATTGCCTTTAACTTTTGTATATGATATTTATTTTACCTCTGACGGAACCACGCTCGCACAGCAGCCATAATCGTCAGCTGCCCTGGCTGAAGCGGCGTTGCGTCACTTACCTTCATAGCGCAGCCGCAAATGGTATCGGTGCAACGCCTGATTGACTCAGCTCCTGCACGCGTGTCGGTACAACATCAATTGCAATCCCCATCGTGTGCGCGATCGTCATTGCCTTGTCCATTGCATTGCGAACAGCCAGTGACAGCGCCTGCTTCTCGTAATAGGCTGGTTGTGCCACGCTATATTGAATACCGCCGATATGATTTGCTCCGTTCTGGGCAGCAGTATCGACAATTGCACCTGCCTGCGCTACACTGTTAGTCGTAATCTGGATCATATGCGTCACTTGATAGCCTCTGAATATTTGTTTTCCATCAATATAGTCATAATGCGTCTCGATCCGATAATCGATTGTCTGGATTTGCTCCTGCGGCACATTCAATTGACGTATGGATTGGATAACTCGTGTCATTGCGGCAGCATTCTCGGCTTGTGCCTTCTGCAATTCTGTCTGTTCCGTTACTACGCCAAGCATAATGACTGCCTGATCGGGAGCGGCCGTTACTTTACCCTCACCTTGCACTTCTATGGTCGATCGACCTTGATCTAAGCCATGTTCATGGCCATAGTTCGTCATCTGAATCCTCCTCTCGTTATCCCCTCTACCTAGCATGCTATTCGAAGTTTAGAACATTAATCCCTCCTGTTGGCAAAATTAAAAAGAGAAGCACGCTGCCTAGCTGCTTGCGAATATTCACATTAATAATGAGGTATTGTGGTATTTCAGCATTGAAGTAAGCTTTCCCCCACATCACGAGTTGAATCAGTGCCAGTATCAGCGGCATATTTCACACATTTGAGTAGTGTTGAACTTCCCGCTCCAGCGCTATAATGAAGGATAGAAAATAATGGGAGGTTCATATGGAGAGCCAGACAAAAAACAAACAATCGTCTGAAAAGCTTCACCACATGATTGAACGTGCATTTCCAGGCGTGCAGCCGGTTTCCATCAAAGAATTGACAGAAGGCTTCTTCAATGTCGCTTATATGGTTGAACTGTCCGATGGACGGGAAACGGTACTCAAGATTGCACCCCCTCTGAATTCCGTTATTATGACGCACGAACACAATATTATGAGCAGCGAGGTCCGCTCCATGCAGCTCGTAGCAGAGCAGACGAATGTCCCTGTTGCGAAGATTCTGTATTATGACAATAGTCGGGAGCTGTGCGATGCCGAATACTTCTTCATGGAAAAGCTGAACGGCAGCAGCTTCCACTCGCTAATGGGCGAGTTGAGCGACGAAGTAAGACTGGGCGTCGATGTCCAAGTTGGCGAATTGAATCGCCGCATTAATTCTATCGTCGGCGAGCGTTTTGGCTACTTTGGACAACCGGACAAGCAGGGCGACGTCTGGTTCGATGTGTTCAAGAGCATCGCACAGGATGCGATTAACGATGCGGCTGCGCTGAATATTGATCTGACCATCGATGTCCCGCAGCTGTTGGCGCTGCTGGAGCGCGACAAACCGCATTTTGCAGAGGTGACGACGCCTCGTCTTGTTCATTGGGATCTATGGGCCGGCAACGTATTCATTGAAGAAGGCAAAGTGACGGGCGTAATCGACTTCGAACGATGCCTCTGGGCGGATGAATTGCTGGAGGTCGGATTCCGGAGTTTTGCGAACAATCGCAGCTTCGTTGAAGGGTACGGCATAACGGAGTGGAGCGAAAGTCAGCGCGTCCGTGTGAAATGGTATGATATGTACTTATTCCTGATCTCTGCGCTGGAGTTCGATTATCGTCACTACGAAGATCGCGGATCGTATAACTGGGCTACGCAAATGCTTCGAGAAGGTATGAAGGCATTGTCGAATCGGTAAACTTGTACATAATAAAGGAGAGCTAATGACGGCTGCGGCCGACAATCAGCTCTCCTTCTATTTTGCCGCTAACCAGTCAACGGCTTCTTCAATATGTGCGTATCAAGTTCTCCGCCGAGCATGCATGATCCAGAAGATCCCGATCGCCAGCAATACGCCGACCATGGCCATCGTCATATCTTTCTGTGAGTCGAACGGATCGCCTTGGAGCCCGACGAACTGTGTCGCTAATTTGGAATTGAAAATCAAAGCCGACCACGCCTCTAACAACTCATAAATTCCACTCGATGCAACCATAATCATGAAGGTCACGATATAATTACGCACAAACTGCAGCTTTAAGAAATACAAAACGGTTTCCCGTAACGGAAATGCGATCATTAGGCCGTATGCAAAATGAACGACACGATCATAAAACCCGCGTTTGATATGGAACGTATGCTTCATCCATTCATCAATCGGCGTGTCCTGATAAGTGTAATGAGCAGCAAAGACATGCATTACAAGAAACAGCGCTATAAGGATATAGGATAAATTACTGTATGGATAAATGCGATACATAACAACTAATGCAATAACGCTAAGAACGACCAGTGAGTTCTCAACTGCCCATACTTTCCAGTCCTTCGGATGGATTCCCATGCAGATCCAGTATACGATAAAACCATACATCGTCGTTCGCAGCAGCACATTGCGCTTATAGGGGATCTGATGACTGAGCAGCCATCTCGACCACCCCGTTCGACTAAACGGCTTGTCAGCTGTATGTTGGAAGGCCATTCGGACAGCCCCTGTTCAGAGAAAATGTGAGATCATTCGTCTCTTTATCTTCTCCGCAGACAGGCGGAACTATGCTCTACATATTATTGTGAGCAGACTTCCACTGGGGATAGGCACGCAGTAAAGTGAATTGTTTGGCTATATAAGCAGGCGTATAAGGCATATCATTACGAAGCCAAGCGACAATGGTGCCGATTAAGGCTGCCGATCCATACCAAATCGCAATATCCTTCTGAATGCCGGCCTCGACCATCGTATCATCCATCCCGAACTGCTCAATTCTCCGTTTGACCGAATCGGACAACATCTTGAGCATTCGCTCTGTGAATACAGGCGTACGCCTCGAACCGAGTACGACTTTATAGAACTTGGCGTTGTCCGCAATATGCTCCAGCAGGTTAACAAGGACGAGCGAATCTCCCTCTGCCGCACCATCATCTAAAGGCGTGGACTGGTCAAGCGCCTGCTGCATATCTTCGATCATCTCTTCAGCCATCTTATCCATCATATCCGGAATATCACGATAATGAAGATAGAAGGTGACGCGGTTAATGGTCGCACGCTCCGCGATCCGGTTCACCGATATTTTCTCGATCTCCATTTCCTGCAGCAAATCAATAAAGGCATCCTTAAGCAGCTGTCTTGTTCGAACGATCCTCGGATCCGTTCGCGGTTTCATATGATCCATTATCACCTAATCCTTTCCCTCACCTTATTAATTTACAGTAAAGCATGTGACTGTCGTTTATATACCACTTTCACTACAAATAAAGAACGAACGTCAACTAATTTACGTTCTGATGAAAAGCGTCGCTTGTCAGACATGAAAATCAGACTATAATCTAATTTATACAGTGTTAATTATCTAACACAATGTAAATTAAGTCTAGAGAGAAATACGGAGAGGATGAGAAAGAATTGAGTAAAGGAAATATGGCTGATTATAGCTCCGTCAAAAAAGGGCCCCTACTATTCGTCATGATTATTGGCGCCTTTCTTGCGACACTTAATCAGACTATCATGAGTGTCGCTACGCCAGAGCTGATGATCGACTTTGATATCTCGGCAGCAACAGCACAATGGCTGACAACAGGCTACATGCTCGTGAACGGGGTATTGATTCCGATCACTGCTTATCTAATGCAGCGGTTCTCAACCCGTCAATTGTTCCAGACATCAATGATCGTATTTTTAATTGGTACGATCGTATCCGCATTAGCTAGCAGCTTCGAGGTACTGCTAACGGGTCGTATGATTCAGGCTGCAGGCGCCGGTATCATTATGCCGCTGCTGATGACGGTTATTCTTACGCTGTTCCCGCCTGAGAAACGCGGCGCCGCGATGGGTTTGGTTGGTACCGCGATTATTTTTGCTCCGGCAATCGGCCCTACGCTTGCAGGCTACATTCTTGAGAATTACAAATGGGAAACGATGTTCTACGGGATGATTCCATTAGCCGTTATCGTTATTGTATGTGGATACATTTATTTGACGAATGTATCGGAACGCATCAAATCTAAACTCGATATGCTCAGCGTCGTTCTCTCAACGATCGGCTTCGGTGCTGTGCTGTATGGCTTCAGCCGTGCAGGCAAACTTGGCTGGTCGAGCGCAGAAGTGCTCATTTCGATTGCAGTTGGCGTTGTAGCGCTGGCGCTGTTCACTTGGAAACAGCTAGTATCGAAGGAACCGCTGCTTAATCTGCGTGCGTTCAAATACAACATGTTCACACTCACTACAATTATCAATATCGCGGTAACGATGGTCATGTACGCTGATATGATGCTGCTTCCGCTTTATCTGCAGAACGCTCGCGGCTACACGGCGATTGAATCCGGACTGTTGATGCTGCCAGGCGCTCTCATCATGGGCTTCATGATGCCAATTGCGGGCCGACTGTTCGATAAATTCGGCGCCAAATGGCTGGCTGTTGTCGGCTTGCTCATTACGATCGGCACGACAATTGGCTTCATCGATCTGACGGATTCGACTAGCTATACGTATCTGTTACTTATGTCCACAGGACGCCGGATCGGTATGGCGCTGTTCCTCATGCCTATCCAAACAGCCGGTTTGAACCAACTGCCGAACAGCCTTAATGCACATGGTACGGCGATTTCGAACACCATTCGTCAAGTAGCGGGTGCAATTGGTACGTCCCTGCTCGTAACGGTTATGACGAATCGCGCAACAGCACACGGCACAGAGATGGTTATGTCCGGTCAAGCGGCTAATTGGACCAAGGAACAGTTATCCGTCCACGCGCAAATCCAAGGTATTAACGATTCGTACATCGTTATTATCGGAATCGGCGTCGCTGCCCTGCTGCTCTCCTTCTTCATCAAGAAAGTAAAGCAGGCAGCGGATGACAAGCAGCCAGCAGCATTAACCAAGACAGTGACGTCTGAAGCGTAATTTCAATATACATTTATTGAAACGGAGCGGCTGCTTCCTCAGCTTACGAGGAGGCAGCCGTTTTTGTATGTGAAAATCGTATCTATTCAACTACCATACAAGTATGGTAGTATGGCAATGGATACAATACAACGAACGAGGTGAGCCTTTGGATATTACAATCAAACCGATTCAGCCTGTCTCTACACGTGACGCGGTATATGCGGCTTTGCGCTCTTTGATCCTTCAATTGGAGCTGCCCCCAGGAACTGCGATATCAGAGAAAGAGATCGCGATAAAGATGGGCGTTAGCCGTACCCCCGTTCGCGAGAGCTTCGTTCGGCTCGCACAGGAAGGACTGCTGGAGGTCTATCCACAGCGCGGCACCTTCGTATCGCTGATCGATCCAGAGTTGGTTGAGGAAGCTCGATTTATGAGGGAGCAGCTCGAGGTTGCTGTCGTGCGGCTTGCTTGCGCTGCGTTCCCTGCCGAGAAGCTGGCGGAGCTGGACAGCAATCTTCGCAAGCAGCGGGCAAGCATTGACAAGCATGATTATCATCTCATGTTCGAGCTCGACGAAGCGTTCCATCGGACGATCTTCGAAGGCTGCAGTAAGAGCAACACCTGGGCTGCGCTCGGCGGCATCATTACGCATCTGAATCGAAGCCGTATGCTGCGGCTGGCAGCAGATCACGAGTGGGATCACCTGTTCAACCAGCACCAAGGCATCGTAGACGCGATTCGATCCCATGATGAGACTACAGCTGTTCAAATGATGACCGATCATATGCTGCTATCGGCTGCGGATCAGACGCTGCTGAAGACGAAGTACCCTAACTATTTCAAACAGTAATCATTAATTCATGATGTGCGGAGGCGATATTCGTTATGAAGATGGTATTTCGCTGGTTCGGTGAAGGCAACGACACGGTATCCTTGGATCAGATTCGTCAAATTCCCGGCGTCGAAGGAATCGTATGGTCATTGCATGATGTGCCTGCAGGCGATGAATGGCCGATGGATAAAATCATGAAAGTGAAGGAGCAGGCTGACCGTGCCGGCCTTCACTTGAAGGTTGTTGAGAGCGTTAACATTCACGAAGACATTAAGCTCGGACTGCCTTCCCGTGACCGCTACATAGAGAATTACAAACGGACGATTGCCAAGCTGTCGCAAGTCGGCGTTGAAGTAATCTGTTATAACTTCATGCCCGTATTCGATTGGCTGCGGACCGATCTGCACAAGGAGCTGGAGGACGGCTCGACGGCACTGTTCTATGAGAAAAGCCGTATCGCAGACCTCGAGCCGATGGAGCTTGTTAAGCGAATCAATGAAAATTCGTCACTGACGATGCCAGGCTGGGAGCCAGAGCGTCTCGCCCATCTCACCAAGCTGTTCGAGGCGTACAAAGGCGTGACGGAAGAGGATCTGTGGGCGAATTGCAAATATTTCCTCGATGAAATCATACCGGTTGCTGCGGAGCACGGCATCCGAATGGCCATTCACCCGGACGATCCGCCATGGCCGATCTTTGGTTTGCCTCGGATCATTACAAGCCAGGCGAACATTCGCCGTTTCTTAAGCCTGCATGATAGCCCATACAACGGCATCACCCTGTGCAGCGGTTCGCTTGGCGCAAACCCAGCCAATGACATCGTCAGCATGGTGCACGAGTTCATCGATCGGATTCCATTCACACATATCCGTAATGTCCGCGTGTATGAGAATGGTGATTTCATTGAGACATCGCACCGTACGCAGGACGGTACAGTCGATATTACAGGCATCGTTCAAGCGTATGCCGAAGAAGGCTTCGAAGGGTTCGCGCGTCCTGACCATGGACGTCACCTATGGGGTGAAGAATGTCGTCCGGGCTATGGCCTATATGACCGTGCGCTCGGTATCATGTATCTGTGGGGCGTCTGGGACAGCCATCGCCGAACAGTTCTCGCATCAGCTGCCAAGGAAGGAACGGTGAACGCATAATGGCAACTTCTATTCATTCCTTCCCTGCTATTGCAGGGAAAGTTGTCGTCGTAACTGGCGGCGCAGGTGTATTATGCCGTGTAATGGCGAAGGAGCTTGCGCGCCAAGGCGCGCGTATTGCAATCTTGAACCGTACGCTCGAGAAGGGCGAAGCGGTTGTGGCTGAAATCCGTGAGGCTGGCGGTGAGGCGATCGCTGTCTCCTGTGACGTAACGAATGCCGATAGCGTGCAGCAGGCTGCGAGCACGGTGCTCGAACAGCTCGGCCCTTGCGACATTCTGATCAATGGCGCAGGCGGCAATCATCCAAGCGCCAATACGACGAACGAGACATTCTCGCTCGAGGATATGGCGAATCCGAATGTAACATCGTTCTTCGATCTGAGCGTGACGGGCTTCCGCAACGTGCTTGATTTGAACTTCGTTGGTACGCTTATTCCAACGCAGGTATTTGCAAAGCAAATGCTTGGCCGCGAAGGCGTATCGATCATCAACGTATCGTCCATGAGCGCTCCATCGCCAATGACGAAGGTGCCGGCATACAGCGCAGCTAAAGCCGCTATTGAGAACTTCAACCAATGGCTCGCTGTCCATCTGGCGGACGCGGGTATTCGGGTGAATGCGATTGCACCTGGCTTCTTCCTGACGGAGCAAAATCGCGCGCTGCTCACGAACGAGGACGGTTCACTGACAGCACGTTCGCACAAAATCATTACGCATACGCCGATGCGCCGCTTCGGCAAGCCGGAAGATTTGCTCGGCGCGCTGCTCTGGCTCGCAGACGAGACGCTGTCCGGCTTCGTCACAGGCATCGTCGTGCCGGTTGACGGCGGGTTCCTCGCCTATTCGGGCGTTTAGCAAACGTGACAATTGCTACCCATAACAGCAAGAGCCGCGGATTGACCGCGGCTCTTTATGTGTCTGACCTGCCCCACTTAATCCAAAAACCTTGGCAAGCTAAATCAGCCTGCCAAGGCTCCCGTTCTTCATCGTGCCGCTGCGAACTTATCCAGCTGCAATTGCAGCACGCGCATATATTCATCGATGCCCGCTTCCGTGTCGAACACAAAGCCCTCATATGGATCGATGCCGTTCTTCATCGCCAGCTTCGGACCTTCATCGTACTGCAATCGGTTCACAATCGCCTGCCATTGATCCGGATATTTGATCGGCAAATCCAGATAACCGTCAGCGAGCCCTGTCCAATAGGGCTTACGGTTCTGCTCAGGTATGCCATTGAATGAAACCGCATGATCAATAAGCTGGTAATGCTCTCCCTCCACGCCATATTGCAATAACACATAATAAAGCGGGTCGGTATGCGCCTCGGTTCCATGCCTGCCAGCTTATGTATGCAAAGCGCGGATCGTTCGTCTCCCCGCTTGCCCAATGCAGAATCGGAATGTTCATCATACTGTCGATGATGATCCATCCCGTGCAGTCATCATTCCATGCACGGATGAACTTCCCTCTTGGATTAAAGCGGCCTGCCAGCAGATTCGCAGCATGCATCCCTCTTGTCTTGGACCGCTTGTTACCCGTTAATCGGTAATTCGCAACGGCAGAATGGAGCCACATGAACCCCACATCATGATGCAAGCCGTCAAAGCCATCGAACGCTGCATCGAGTCTCCGTTCCACGCCTTCGGCTGCCGCTCTATAGCTCGGTTCACCTGTCGCTTGGTACATTTGCCACAAGATACCCGGCCAGAAACCGTTCGTCCACCAGAAAATGTCCGACTCCCCCATATCTTCGCCGTAACGTCCTCCTTCCGGCACATACGGGATGCGATCGCCTAACCGGCTGCATTGCGCAGCCATTTTGCGCTCAATATTGGACCAGGTTTTCTCCAGCCACTGCTGCTCCATCTCAGATCGTTCCTTGTTCATGCTGCACTCAATCCCCTTACATTCATTCATTCTCAACGCTTAGTAACTTCATTGTAAGCGTGTGCAACTAGGACGAATATCGCAATTTCACAAGATTCCTTGTAATAATAGAGGACCGAAGACTTGGTTGACTTGGAAGTTCCTATTGCCTAGACGCAAAAAAACCGTTCCCACGGCAGCTGAGCCTGGGAACGGTCTTGATAGACAGCAAGTGAAACGCGCTGATATTCAGTTCAGTTCGTAACGGAGCGGAACACATGTCGAATGACATCGCCCCGGCTAATAATGCCGACTAGTACGCCGCTGCGTACGATCGGCAGCTTCTTGATTTGCTTTTTGCCAAGAATAGCGGCGATCTGATCAATATCCTCGTCCCAAGAGGCGACGACGACCTTGCGCTTCGCAATAACGAGCGCATTCAAATCCAAGATCTGGCTAACCCGCTCTTCCATACACTCGGGATCGCTTATAACCATCGTATAGTAAAAGTTGCCGACAATACGGTCACTCTTCTTGCCGATGTAACGCATAATGTCGCCATCGCTAATGTAACCCACAATCTCGTTTCTATCATTTACAATCGGAAGACCGCTTATACGATGATCGATAAACTTCTCGATGACGGCGCGAACCGTGTCCCCTTCCTTCACTTTGTAGACGTGGCGATTCATAATGTCTGACGCTTTCATACTAGATCGCTCCTCCTTCGTATGCTGCATCTCCTCTAACACTATTACGGCAAATCTCGTACAAAGGTGATGGGCTATGAACCAATAAGTGCAAATCGGGCAGTTGAACGCATATAAAGTGCAACGTATTAGTATTTAGTATTCTCCACTAGGATGGTAACAATCCTTCTTTTCCTCCATGGGGAGGATGCCTAATGAACCAAAGAATCGTTATTCGACACAAAATAGCCTTTTAGACGCACTAACGGACTGCAGAGACGCTATTATTCCTTTATTGGAATGAATAACGTTCATACAGTCCGTTGCATAGTTGATCGAGAGGATCGCTATAGGTATAGCTCGTGTTATTACTGAATGTCAGTCACCTGCAGGAAGTGGCTGTAGCCCGCTTCCCAGCGGCTGGCCTGTTCTGGTTCGTAGATCGTAATCGGGAACGATTCGCGAATGACGCGGCGCGCTTCCCAGATGTCCTTGAATTCGCCCTGCGCAATCCATTGCACCGCCAGGTTGCCGATCGCGCTGCCTTCCGCAGGACCCGCCCATACTGGCTTGCCGATTGCATTCGCCGTCCACTGGCAGAGCAGTATATTATGAATGCCGCCGCCCACCATGTGCAGTCCGTTGAAGGATTGACCGGATAGACGTTCAGTCAGCTCCAGCACATAGCGATATTTGAAAGCCAAGCTCTCAAGCACGCATCGCACAATTTCGCCTGGCTGCTGCGGCACTGGCTGATTCGTTCGACGGCAGTACGCCTGCACGCGAGCCGGCATATCGCCTGGTGCGAGGAACGAGGCATCGTCGGGATCGATGAATGCGGAGAATGCGGATGCCTGCTCGGCCATCGCAACGAGCTCAGGGAAGGTATACGCCTGTCCGGCGCGCTCCCATTCTCTGCGGCATTCTTGGATGATCCACAGCCCCATAATGTTCTTCAGCAGACGATACGTATTGCCATAACCGCCTTCGTTCGTGAAATTCAACTGCTGCGCTTCCACGGTTATGATCGGTCGATCAATCTCCGTTCCGAGCAGCGACCACGTTCCACAGCTTAAATAAGCGAAGGATCGTTCAATCGCCGGGACCGCAACAACCGCTGAAGCCGTATCGTGCTCGGCTACTGCATACACCGGTACTGCGCCAAGTCCAAGCTCTTGCTGGACCGATGGCTGCAGCTGTCCGGCTGGCGATCCTGGCTGCAGCACTTGCCCGAACCACGATTGCGGCACATTCAGCTTATCAAGAAGCTCTTCGTCCCACCGCTGCTTGAGCGGATTGTACAGCTGCGTCGTCGATGCATTCGAGAACTCGTTGTACTTCTCGCCCGTCAGGAAGTAACGGAGCAAATCCGGAATCATCAAGAAATGTTCAGCCGACTGCATAGCAGCCGTCCCATTCTCGCGATGAGCGCTTAACTGATAGATCGTATTGAATGGCAGAAACTGAATACCTGTACGTGAGAAAATGAAGCCGGAGCCAAGCTCCTTCTGCACCCGCTCCATCACGCCATCGTACAAGGAGTCACGGTAATGATACGGATTGCCCAGCAGACTCCCGTCGCTGGCAAGCAGGCCGAAGTCTACCGCCCATGAATCGATGCCAATGCTGGCAAGCTCGATTCCTTTATGCTTAGCTTTGAGCAGCCCCTGCTTGATCTCGTGATACAGACGAAGAATGTCCCAATGGAGACGATCTCCTAGCTGTACCGGATCATTCGGGAACCGGTGCAGCTCTTCAACCTCGATCCTGCCGTCTGTCAGCTTGCCAAGAATCGCTCTGCCGCTGCTTGCGCCAAGATCGAAAGCGAGTATGTTCGACACAGGGTTGCCCTCCTGACATCAGGATCTTTGAACGGAGTTCAAAGTCACTCTATTTTCTGAAAGCATTAGCCGCGCTTCAGCAGCACGTTCTGCTCGTAGTCTTTGACTTCCTTGATCCACTGCTCACGTACTGGAACGTTATTCGAAGCGCAGTAGTAATCCCATACTGCGCCGAATGGATACGATTTGAATTCTTCGGTCAACGCAAGACGAACCGTGTAGTCGCCTTCCAGCTCCGCTTTCTTGAGCGCTTCAACGGGCTCAAGCATCGCGCGGAGGAGTGCCTTGATCGTGTTGCGCGTTCCAACGACCCATGCTGCAACGCGGTTGATGCTGGCGTCGAAGAAATCGAGGCCGATATGCGTCGTGCCGAGCAGCTCGTGGCGCACGAGCTCACGGCCGATCTCCAGCAGCTCGTCGTCCATGATGACGACGTGATCGCTGTCCCAGCGCATCGGACGGCTGACGTGGAGCAGAATGCCGCTGGTGAACAGCGCCAGCGAAGACAGCTTGTTCGAGATCGTCTCCGTCGGATGGAAGTGACCCGCATCCAGACAGATGAGCTTGTCATTTTGTAACCCATAGCCCATATAGAACTCATGCGAACCGACAACGTAAGCCTCCGAGCCAATGCCGAACAGCTTGCTCTCTACAGCGTCGAGGTTATGCTTCGGATCGATCGGCTCTGCGAATACTTCGTCGAGCGATTCCTTCAAACGGCGGCGCGGCGACATCCGGTCAACCGGATTGTCCTTGAAGCCGTCTGGCACCCATACGTTCGTTACGCAAGTCTGGCCAAGCTGCTCACCGAAGTAAGCGCCGATCTTACGGGAAGCTTTGCAATGATCGATCCAGAACTGGCGGATTTCCGGGTCTGGATGGCTCAGCGTGAAGCCGTCGGACGATTTCTCATGCGAGAAGCAGGTTGGATTGAAGTCAAGACCGAGGCCCTGCTCCTTCGCCCACTTTACCCAACGCTCAAAATGTTTAGGCTCCAGCTGATCCAGCTCGATCTTCTCGTCCGTGTCCGCGTAGATGGCATGCAGGTTCACTTTGTGCTTGCCAGGAATGAGGGAGAACGCTTTCTCGAGATCGGCGCGCAGCTCTTCCGGCGTACGTGCTGCGCCTGGATAATTACCCGTTACCGAGATGCCGCCGGACAGCTCTTGGTCTTGGTTCAAGAAGCCTTTGACATCATCGCCTTGCCAGCAGTGCATCGAGACGCGGATATCCGCCAGCTTCTTCAGCACCTCGTCCGTATCAATGCCATGCTGCGCGTAAAGCGCTTTCGCCGCTTCATAGGCTTGTTTCACATTTGCATCCATCTATCCAGCCTCCAATTTCGATTCGTATGTGAATAACGGACACCGGTCCCCTTCGCTGCGCGATGAGGAACGGTGCCACTGTCATTGTATTAAAGTTTAACGCGTGAATGCCGCTGGTACGCCGCCGTCAATCGTCAGCATGCAGCCCGTCGTTTTGTCAGCCTTGGACGAAGCGAAGAATGCGATGCCTTCTGCGATATCCTTCGGATAAATGTTCACAAGCAGCGTTGTGCGCTTACGGTAGTATTCTTCCAGTTGGTCTGGCTCGATGCCGTATGCAGCGGCACGCTCGTTGCGCCACGAACCGTTCCAGATCGCCGAGCCTTGCAGAATCGCATCCGGCAGAATCGTGTTGACGCGAATACCGAACTCGCCGCCTTCTGCTGCGATGCAGCGGGCAAGATGTGCTTCGAGCGCCTTCGCAGCGCTGTAAGCCGTAGCGTTCTTGCCTGCGTATACCGAGTTCTTCGAACCGATGAATACCATGTTGCCGCCAATGCCCTGCTGCTTCATCAGCTTGAACGCTTCGCGGGCAACAAGGAAGTAACCTGTGCCGAGCACGTTCATGTTCAGGTTCCATTCCTTCAGCGACGTCTCGTCGAACGGACTCGACGTTGCAAGACCAGCATTGTTGACGATAATGTCAACGCCGCCGTATACAACCGATACTTCAGCATAAGCCGCTTGGATGGCTTCTTCGCTCGTTACGTCCATTTTAATAGCAATCGCACGGTTCTCGCCATACTTCGCATTGATTTCTTGCGCGACCTTCTGAGCGCCTTCCAGGTTCAGGTCTGCCAAGACAACGTGTGCGCCTTCGGATACGAGACGGCGTGCAGTCTCGCTGCCGATGCCGCCTGCGCCGCCAGTAATGAACGCCACTTTGCGGGAGAATTCTGCTTCTGCTGGAGCAAGCGACAGCTTATACAGCTCGAGCGGCCAGTATTCGATGTTGTACGATTCGTTCTCGTTGAGCGATACGAATTGACCGAGTGCCGTAGCGCCGCGCATTACAGCGATTGCACGATGGTACAGGGCGCCGCTTACTTGCGACAGTGCCCAGCTCTTGCCCGTGTTCACCATGCCGATACCTGGAATAAGGATAACACGCGGCGCTGCTTCGAACATAACGTCGCCTTCATGCTTGTTGCGCTCGAAGTATTGTGCGTACTGCTCTTTGTAAGCTGCAACGCCTTCCTTCAGCTTCGCTTTCAGACCCTCTACGTCATCCGCATTCGGCGTCCAGTCGATGAAGAGCGGTACGACCTTCGTGTGTACGAGGTGGTCTGGGCAAGCTGCGCCAACCTGCGACAGCTTAGGCGAATCTTGGCCGCCGACGAATGCGAGCACGTCCTCTTGATCGTCGAACGACAGAATCATTTTCTTATTATCGGATACTGCACCGCGGATCGTAGGCATCACCTGCGATGCGATCTGACGACGCACATCGGCAGGCAGTGGAGCGTGCTTCACGCCGCCGAACAGCTTCGCTTCGTTCACGCGAGCTTCGATGAATGCTTCCGCTTCATTAATAATGCGGATCGTCTGTGCGTAGCAGGCTTCGGACGTTTCGCCCCAAGTAACAAGTCCGTGCTTCTCCATTAGTACCAGCTCTGCATTCGGGTTCGCGAGAACGCCTTCCGCAATCATTTTGGACAGTGTAAAGCCAGGACGAATGTATGGTACCCATACGAAGCGGTCACCGAAAATTTCTTTCGCCAGCTCTTTGCCGTTGCTTGCGCAGCAGAGGCTGATAATAGCATCCGGATGTGTATGGTCAACATGTTTGAATGGTAAGAAAGCATGCAGCAAGGTTTCGATCGAAGCGCGCGGATGCTTGGAATCAACCATACAGTGACCGAGGTATGCGACCATCTCTTCGTCCGTCATAGCGTCACGCTCGAACAGTGGACGTATGTCTTCCATGCGAAGACCTGTGAAATTGCCCGCTTTCATGGAGCCCAGATCGGAGCCGCTGCCCTTCACATACATCACTTCTACGTCACGGCCGCGGAAATCCTTCTCGATCGTCTTCGTGGATGTGTTGCCGCCGAAAATATTGCAAACGCTGCGGTCAGCACCAATCAGATTAGAGCGATAAACCAGTTGATCAAGACCATTCGTATATTGTGCAGCTTGTTCGGCAACCCATAAGCTTTTTACCATTTGTTTACCTCCGAATTTGTCTGTTTGTATTTGATAGAGTTAGTTTAACATCTTTGTTTTTCTTTGAACATAGGGAAAACAAAAAAAACTAAAGATAATTTCTTTGTACCCAAACTCGAAAGCATGACTACCTGCCCCCTCTCCTGTGAGGGAGTTCCGGGGACGACTTTTGATCGAGCAATGATGGCTTCGCGTTACTTGATTGCATTTCGTGCAATAGTTAAGCCACTTTGTACCGAACAGATTAGCCGCGCTGTATTTTGTACAATAGAAAGCGCAAGTGTGTTGGGGCATACGCAACGATATGTTATTTTCGCTATCGAGCTATTGTACAGAATACAATGGAACTGCTGTATAACAGAACAATCTAAGCATTCTGTTGTACCAAATACAATGGAGACAATCCGGAGCACCCTCGTTTGCTAGCTTTATGAGATTAGTCCACAACCAAAAAAAGCGCCGCTAAGCCGCGATGAGCATTAGAAGTGTAGAAAATAAGAAAAGCGCGGCTCAGCCGCGCTCTTGGTCCTGCGAAAACCACTTATCGTGGTTATGTCCTATTAAATTGGTTGAAACTCAATGTAGTCGAACTGAATGCCTGGTTTGATGAATTCAAGCGTTAGCGCATAACGGCCCGCTTCGAGCTCAACCTTCACCAGATTGCGTTTGAACCACTTGCCATCCGTTCCGTTCGTCTGAGCCGTCGTAATGACTTGACCGTTCAGCAGCACGTTGCATGCGCTTTGCGCCAAACCGCCGTCCGGCGACATCATGCGGCCGATCAGACGGTATTGGCCTGCTTCAGCAACCTCAACAATAACTGCGCCATCCTTCACTGGTTTCACTTGCGCATCCTTGGAAATGCTTTGTCCGCCTTGCAGCTCCGTAGAAGCGCTGACCTTCACTGCCTCAGCGGCTTTGATCTGCTGATTGCGCGAGAATACAGGCGCTTGGCGGATGAAGTTCAGAATGTTGATCGCGCTGCGCTGCAGCTCGCCGCGAGTGAGCGTGCCGTTCGCGAGTGATTCGATCGTATTGTCTTCCGTCGTGTTCGCTTCCGCACCATAGTTGTCGACGACCATGTACAGGTCATTTTGCGCACGAACCATGTGGTTAGTGAAACGTACATCGGCAGGACCGCCGCTGACGACATCATTCATCTTCGCCCACCAGTCCGTCATGACGATACCCGTATAGCCCCACTGACCGCGAAGAATCGTCGTGTTCAGATCATAGTTGGATGCTGCCCAGTGGCCGTTGACCGGATTGTACGACGTCATGATCGACTGTGCTCCGCCTTGCTTAACCGCCATCTCAAAGCCTTTCAAGTAAATCTCACGCAGCGCGCGCTCGGATACGGCCGCGTCAACCTGTGTGCGATACTTCTCTTGGCTGTTGCAAGCGAAGTGCTTCAGCGTCGCGTTCGATCCGCCCTTGCGAATACCAACGACATTCGTAATGGCGAATAGACCCGTCACGAGCGGATCCTCCGAGAAGTACTCGAAGTTACGGCCGTTCAGCGGACTGCGGCGAAGGTTCATGCCTGGTCCAAGCAGCGTGTCGATGTCATTGCTGAGCAGCTCCTTGCCCTCGAGCACATACAGCTCTTCAATCAGCGGCAGATTCCACGTTGCAGCGAGCAGCGTACCGATTGGCACTTGTGTCGCCTTGTGACCGCTGTCCATCCGGATACCGGAAGGACCGTCGGCTGTACATGCGACAGGGATACCATAGCTGCGCAGCCCTTCGCTGACACCACCGAATGCGGAAGCTGTGCCTGGCGTTACCAATGGGCTGACCATGCCTTCTCCACGAACGAGAACCGCAAGCTCTTCGTTCGACAGCTGTGCAACGAAATCTTCCATGCTGACTTTGCCATCTTGAACGTCACGCAGCTTGTAGCCCTTGTCACCCGTATGCGCGAACGCTGCAGGCATACGCTGCTCGATGCGCTCTGCCAGCGACACCTGTGCTGTTGGCACTGCTTCATAAGTCAGCTCATAGGTGCCATCCGATTTGCGTGAGCCCGGCTTCATGCGCGTAAAGCTTTCCGTAGGCGCAAGCGCTTCTTCCAACTGCTCGACAACGACGATTTCATTCACTTGATAGCCGCTTTGACCGTCGACAGCCACTTGTACGAGATCTTTTACACTATTACCGGCATACACATTATAGATACCAGCTTCCAGTACGTAAGCGGAACGATATCCCGTAGCACCAGCATCATCATACGTCGCCATCGAATTTATCGAAAACGTTACCGATACTTGCGCAGACTCGCCCGGTTGCAGCAATTTCGTCTTCGTGAACGCCGCCAGCTGTCTCGCCGGTTGACCCAGCTTGCCTTGTGGAGCTTCATAGTATACTTGGAGCACTTCTTGGCCAGCGTATTGGCTGCCAGTGTTCGTGATCATTGCGCTAACCTCAATGCTATCGCCAACAACCTTCGCGCTTGCTTGCTCAATCTTGAACGTTGTATAGGACAGGCCGTAACCGAATGCATACTGCACCTTCTCAGGGCAGAACGTTTCGAAGTAACGGTACCCGACATAAATATCCTCTTGGTAGAAGTTGCGCGTATCGCTGCCATAGTTCGCAGTCGATGGATAGTCATCGATCGAATACGCGATCGTATCCGTCAATTTGCCGCTAGGCGTAACGTCGCCAACGAGTACATCTGCAATCGCATTGCCGCCTTCCATACCGCCATGCCATGCATAGATGATCGCGGTAATCGGATGAACATAAGCCGCATTGTCTACCCAGCTCATATCGATAATGTTGGAGACGTTCAAGACAACTATCGTCTTCTCGAATTGTGCCGTCACGAGCTTCAGCATCGTTTTCTCATCTTCGGTCAACTGATAGCTGCCCGGCTCATTGGCGTTATCCTGGTCCTCGCCCGCCGTGCGGCCGATGACGATAATGGCTTTGTCGGATTTGCTTCTAGCATCTGCTACAAGCTCTTCCGTCAGCGGCATTTCCTTCTGGAACCACGGTTCAGCTGCCCATCCGCCGCCGCCGTTATCGAACGGATTCTGCTCGATCCACTTCTCATACGTCGATGCGAGTGATTCGTTGACCGTAATGCTCGACTTCGCGCGCAAGCCGCCAAGCAGGTTCGTCGTATACGGCACGTTGACACTGCCGCCTGAACCTGTACCGCTGCGATAGTAGTTCACTTGAACTCGCCCGAATATCGATACCGAATCCCCTGGAATTAACGGTAACACCTGTCCTTCGTTACGAAGCAATACTGCGCCTTCTGCGGCTACTTTGCGGCTGAATTCAGCAAACCCTGGCAAAGGGATGCCAATTGTTTTTTCTGTGCTCAACATTTTCCCTCCACTTGATGTTTGTACGATTTTTCACAGATTCTCTTTGTATCCTACAATGCATCCTATCCTTGCTTATTCATTCAATCGAATAGATAAGCAGTATCAAGGAATTGTACCACAAACCTCCCGCTCATTAAACTACAGTAATCAACGGGATTATTCCCTCCTCACACGTGAAAAAAGAGGAACATAGCAGAATTCCGTTAGTTTAGAGCAGAAATCCGACTTCATCTGAATCGACTCTCTCCTGTAAGCTATGGAGACATAGCAGGTGTAATTAAGAGAGGGGATAGCAGGAATGAAACAGCTTTCTGTTCTAACGAGCGAACAGATGGAACAGTTTGAGAAGGAAGGTTACCTTATCGTTCGGGGTGTCTGGAATGCGGAAGAGGTTGCAGAGATCCGAGCTAGATTCGATGAAATAAGCGAGCAGACGATTCCAGGCTACTTCGAACCAGATCTGTCGGAGTCGAATCAAGACCCACTAAGACGCTATCCACGCGTCATGCATCCGCACCGATTCGATGAAACAAGTCAGAAATATATGCTTCACCCCGCTGTTATTCGCATATTGGAGGACCTGTACGGGGAGGAAGCGCTCGCTGCACAAAGCATGTTCTATTACAAGCCGCCAGGCTCTCGCGGTCAGGCGCTTCATCAAGATAACTTCTATCTGAAGGTTGAACCCGGCAACTGCATCGCGGCATGGGCTGCGATTGACCGATGCGATGAGGAGAACGGCTGCATGCTGCTCGTGCCGAAGACGAATACGTACGAGATTGTTTGCCCAGACGTATCGGACTCCACGGAATCGTTCACGACTCATTATGTGAAGCCGCCTAAAGAGGAGAAGCCGATCGCGGCGGTTATGGAACCAGGCGATATTCTATTCTTCAATGGCAACCTAATTCATGGCTCTTATCGGAACAAAACAAAGGACCGGTTCCGCCGCTCATTCATTTCCCATTATGCGAATGTGAGCGCGACACGCATCTCCCATTGGTATAATCCGCTCTATCGCGCCAATGGCGAGAAGCTCACCCTGGAGAGTAATCCGGATGGAGGTCCTTGCGGCATTGAGACACCAGCCTATCACTAACAAGAATGCCTCTCTCGACATCCATATGTCGTGGTGGGGCATGTCGAATCTGCTGTTCGACGGCCGCGAGCTGAGCATGGAAGAGAAGTTTCAGCTCATTGCAGAATCAGGCTTCCAAGGCATCGATGCTTTCACACCTGAGCCTGGCGAGGCGGCAGAGCAATGGCGCTCGCTCTCCGAACAATATGGGCTTGCGCTTAGCGTCAATGTGTACCCGAAATCCATCGAGGACATGAAGTCAGCACTCGATCGTGCTGCTGCATACGGCGGCATTCGGGCCGTCAATGTTCAAGTCATGACGCCTTTTCTAACTGGAGAAGGTGCCATCGAGCTCTTATCGGGCATCGCTGGACTGGCCGATGAATACCAGCTGCCGGTCCATGTTGAGACGCATCGCGGCACGATTACGCAGGATCTCATTCGAACGGCTGAGTATGTGGAGCGCATTCCGAATTTACGCTTGACGGCGGATCTGTCCCATTATGTGCTGGCAGGCGAAATGCTGAACGTACCCGAGCAAGCCGAAGCATACTTCCGGCTCTTGCTGTCCCGCGCCGATTGCATTCATGCTCGTCTATCGAACGGCGAACAGATTCAAGTCGACATCGGGACGGAGGATGGATCTCATCCGATGCTGGAGCGGTACGGTCAGTGGTGGCAGGACGGCATGCGAAGCTGGCAGCGGTCGCATCCCGAAGGCGGCTCGCTTCTATTCATTCCGGAGCTTGGCCCTCCGCCCTACGCCATTACGTTCGACGAGACAACGAGTCGGAAACGGGAGTTTAGCGACCGATGGGAGCAAGCATTGACACTGATGCATTATGCGCGTTCGTTGTGGGATTCGATTGACTAGAAACAGGCGGCTTCTTTAATAGGAGGCCGCCTTCTTTTTATAATGAAAGGAATTTCTAATCTAGTATGGCGAAAAAACGGAAGGCTGCCGTTAAGTAGAAACGACAGCCTTCGTTGCAATCATAAGATCCTTATTTAGAAAAAGCAGAACGCCGCTTCAACAGCTTCACGCCGTTTACAGGCAGCTCAACTGGCCCGGATACAGAATCGCCCGTTTCCATATCGCTGTAGCTTCGCTCGTCGAGTTCAACTTGCCGCGGTTCCCCGCTGAAGTTCATCAAGAACATATAGTCCGTTGTGCCATCCGTACGAACTGCTGCGGATACGCCCTGCGGCAATTCGGTCTGCAAGGCGCGGCTTACGCCAGCTTCGGCTGCTGCCGCCGTATAGAAGTCGCTGAGGAACTCATCCTTCAATCGAGCTGCCATATAGTACGCGCGGCCTTGGCCTAATCGGTTCAACGTCAGCGCCGGACGGCCTGCATAGAAGTCATCCGTGTACACGCCAAGCACTTCTGCGCCTTCCGTATGAATCAATTCACAAATTTCATGTGCTTCATACGTACCGCTCAGGCCCAGTGCATTGCCTGCCGACAGCTTCAAGCCGTTGCGATCATAATCGTATAAGCCTTCGATTTCTTCCGCCCAGATGCCAAGCGTCTTCCGAAGCGGCCCTGGGAACCCGCCGAGATGGCACAGATCATGCTCATCCACAACGCCAGACCAGTAGGTTGTCACAAGCGTTCCGCCCTGTTCGACGAACTGCTCCAGCTTGCGCCCCGTTTCCTCGCGGCACATATAGAGCATCGGAGCAATGATCAGCTTGTACCCGTCGAAAGAATCCTCCGAGCCGATAACGTCCGTCGCAATGCCTTGTTTCCATAGTGCACGATGATGCGCGTAGACGGTCTCCTCGTATTTGATGCCCATGTTGCGCGGCCCTTGCGAGTCCTTCACCGCCCAACGATTATCCCAATCGAACAGAATCGCAGCTTCGGAAGGCGTTGCCGATCCCGTTACTTCCGAGATGTTCTTCAGCGTCTGACCCAAGTACGCAACGTCTTGGAACACACGCGTATGCTCATGTCCGACATGGTCGACGACCGCGCCATGGAACTTCTCGCTCGAACCGCGGCTCTTGCGCCATTGGAAATATTGGACCGAATCCGAGCCATGCGCTACCGCCTGCAGCGAAGAAAGCTGGTGCATGCCCGGACGCTTCAGCTTGCTGACAGGCTGCCAGTTCGTGAGGCTTGGCGTACTCTCCATGAGCAGGAAAGGCTTACGCTTCAAGGAGCGGTACAGATCATGATAGAATGCGATCGATGCTGCGAGCTGGCTGTCATCTTGGTATTCATGCCAGGTCGGGTACGCATCCCACGAGATCACATCAAGGATTTCTGAGAACTTGCGATAATCGAGACCTTCGATCATATGCATGTTCGTCGTCGCCGGCAGCGACGGGTTCGCACGGCGCACCGAATCAATCTCATGGCGGCAGAAGTCTACCGTCTGCGCCGTTACGAAGCGGCGCCAGTCCAGGTTGTGGCCATGAACCATCATCTCGCCGTGGCGTGCCGGCGATTCAACTTGGCTCCAGCTCGTGTACGTGTGCGCCCAGAACGATGTCCACCATGCGCGGTTCAATGCGTCAAGCGTTCCGTATTTCTCCTTCAGCCAGCCGCGGAATGCTTCTTGGCAGTAATCGCAGTGGCAGTCGCCGCCGAATTCATTCGAGATATGCCAGCCGATCACGGCCGGATGATTTCCATAGCGTTCTGCTAATTTGCTGTTAATCACGCTAGTTTTCTCGCGATACACGGGCGAAGTTGGGCAGTGGTTATGACGCATGCCATGCAGGTTCCGTACGCGATTGCCTTCGACACGCAGAACCTCCGGATACTTCTCCGACATCCAAGCAGGCCGCGCACCGCTTGGGGTAGCGAGCCAAGCATAAATGCCGTTAGCTGCGAAACGATCCAGCACCTGATCCATCCATTCGAACGTGAATCGGCCTTCCTCCGGTTCAAGTGCTGCCCATGAGAAAATACCGATCGCCATCACATTGCAGCCTGCCAGCTTCATCAAGCGGATATCTTCCTCCAGCACGGCTGGATCGTGCAGCCATTGATCGGGATTATAATCGGCACCATGCATCAGAACAGGAAGCTTCGGACTAATCGGCGCATGTTGTAGTGTCATTAATGGATCGCTCCTTCAAATTATCGTCACATTCACTCATTCACGATCTGATTATAGCCTCCAAATCAAGTATAAACATTGAACGTTACCTCCAAGAAATCGTACAATATGAACATTACGAATGGAGGTATTTCTGATGCTGCCCTTTCTGCTTGCAGAAGTTGCCAACCTTGAACAAGTATTGCCTCTCTATGTCCGCGTCATCGGCAACCATGCTCAGCGGCATTTGAACCGGCCCGAAGGGTATCCTGCTCATCAGCTTTTCTTATCGCGCAGCGGGCGAGGCGTGTTTATTATAGACGGTCAACAGAAGATCTTGATGACGAAGGGCACTCTGCTGCTGCTTCCAGCTGATACGCCGCATGAATATTATTCTGACAGTTCGGCCGAGGAATGGGATCTGGGCTTCATCGGTTTCCATGGAACCGCAGCTGGGCCTATGCTCCAGCAGATGAATGAGCTGCTCATCACCGCACTTCCGGCTTCTAACTTCAATCAGCTGTGGGAACAGCTGGAATCTCTCTGGCATCTGCTCCACTCCAGCGGCGAGAGTGGCTACTGGGAATCGTCCAAACGGCTGTACGGCATGCTCATCAGCATCCTAGAGAATCAATATACAGACCGAAGATCGAGCAAAACGACCATCACCTCAAGCCAATCAAACGCCGCCCTCCAGACCGCTGTCAAGCTCATGCACGATCACTACAACGAGCGGCTGCTAATGGCGAACGTAGCTCGAGCAGCCGGGTACTCCGTCCAGCATTTTCATCGTCTCTTCGTGGCGAGCTTCGGCATGACGCCGCAGCAATACATGCTGCAGCTGCGGATGCGGATTGCGGTACAGCTATTCGAGGATTACCCGAGCATTTCTGTCGAGAAAGTGGCCGAGAGGGTCGGCATGGACACCAGCTATTTCATCCGCATGTTCAAGCGCACGTACGGTACGACGCCTAAGCAATATTTGAAAAAGTAACAAGCTAACGGTTCCCAGCGTGCTTATTCGCCTCAAAATCCAGGTTTACGAAATGTAACGGTTGTCGTTGAGCTTATTGGGTCCATGTTCGTTCGTAAAATAACTTTTTACTCCAATAGCCCTCGTGACAACCGTTACAGCCCAAAATGTGTTCAAAATCAGACAATAGCAACATCGGCAACCGTTAGACGCTCCCCTCCCCGATCCGCGCTGGCCGTTAGCTGCTAGCCGCACCGATCTCCAGCACGAACGGTATATCCTTCTTGAGCGGGTACTCCTTACCGTTAATCCGAACTGTGTCGCCATTCTTATCCGTCATGACATGCAGCCTCTCAGAAGTCATCTTAAGCGCAACCACACCGCCGTTCACCGGAGCTGTACCCTCAATCCGCTCCAGACCGCCAAGCTTCGGCTCGACGACAAACGTCTCATAGCCTGCAGAAGTCGGATGGACCCCTAGATAATAGCGTCCCAGCAAATAAATCGGACTCGCCCCCCATGCGTGGCATAAGCTCTTGCCGTATCGCTCGCCATACATGCCGTAGTGGTCAAGGCCCGTAACCGACGGATTATACTCCTCCCAGAAGGTCGTCGCCCCGAGCGCCAGCATGCCGCCCCAATACTGCTCGATCCGCTTCGTCACATGCTCCAGCTGTCCCGTCTGGCACATCACCTCAAGCTCATAGAAAGCGAAGTATGGCGTCTTAATGTGCGGAATCTCATTATTGAGCAGCACGTTCTGAATAATGGACGCACGCTGCCGATCGTCTGCAATCCGTAACAGGATGGCGAAAATATTCGCATGCCGCGTCACATTCCTCCGGCCTGACTCGAAGCTGTCGATATACGCCCCATGTTCATCATCCCAATAGCGGGCATTGATCTGCTCCTTCAACTGCTCGGCCCGCTTCAAGTAATCTGCTTCACCTACACCGAGCAGCTCGCCGCAAGCCCATGCCGCCTTCAAGCTTTCGGCCAGCAGCATTTGCTCCGCACATACCGCACCCGTCCGGTCGTATTCCGCCCAGTCGACGAACACCCAATCTCCATCGCGGCCGCGAATGAATCCATCCTCATCCGTTCGCGAGATGCAGTAGTCCATCATCGTCTTCATCCGCGGGTAGATGAACGATACGAATTCAAGATCCTTCGTCGCCTGATAGTAGGCGTGTACGCTCATGATCCAATAGAACGAGTAGTCGACAATCGTATTCGTATGGGCTGCAATCGGATCTTTGCCGCGCAATGCGATGATGGTACGCTTCGTAATGTCAGCGTCGAAATACAAATAGTTGTTGATCATATAGCTCTGGTACGCATCCCCCGACCAAACCCAACGATCGCGCTTAATCCCATCGAGGAAAAACTCCCGGCTGTTCAGATGGAACGTATAGGCTGCCGTCTCCCATATCCGGTTCAACAACTCGTTCGAAGAGTTGAAGCTCCCCATTCGATTGAAGGGCAAATACTCGTACCAAGCCGACATCTCGAACGCATCCTGCTCAGTACACCGAATGTACAAATAACGGAATGCCCGTGCCGTGCAGCGATAAGACGTGCTTCCCGCCGGGATGGTGTCTATGATGGTGCTATGTTCGGTATCCAAAGCCTCTTCCAGCGATTCACCGTAGAATAAGTGAATGTCTGCCGCTGCTTCCACCTGCCCGAATTCAAGCACAGCGAATGTTTCGCGGCCGTAGTCATATACAATGCCATCCTTCTTGCGTTCCACCGATATCGGGACAATCCTCTTATATTGGAATGCAAAATGGTTCGGATCCTCTTCCCGATTCCGATACAGCCCATTACACCCGGCAGGCAGCCACTCTCGCCCAAATTCATTGGCTTCCCAAGACGTGCCGCTGGCGCTTTCGACGCCCTCCACATAGATACAGGGAAGACCTTCAGGATTGGCCACAAGAACTACAATTTCATGCTGCCCTTCCAACAGCGTGATTGGACGCTTGAACGGATGTTTCTTCCCGTTCACCAGCACATGACCCACGCCATGGGCGAATACCATCATTTCTTCAGGCGCATTACAATCCACGATCTTACGAAACCTTACGTTATGAAAGCAGTCATCCACCCGCCAGAAAGCCGGCCATCGGTAATCACGTTCTTCCCGCCTTAAGCTTACCTGCAGGTGATGATAAATTTCAAAATCACCCGGGTACCAAATCCATGTCGATGCTGTGCGCATGCAGGCGTCATCCTCTCATCCGCTCCGCTGCAAGCGGGAGCAGGCTATATTAGCATTTCATATAGCCCTATTATATCGGCTGCGTATGAACCTACACCCACCAATACGGACATTCCACCCTCCTAATAAGGACATAACGAGCCATTTGAGCTATACTAGCTACAACCGATCCGATCTTCATAACCGAGGAGCCAATCTATGAAACAACAGCCGGACCATTTGTTTGAGAAGGATCATTTTCTCTCTGCCCATTCGCTCATGTTCGTCAACCGATTCACGGAAGATTTCGACGTCCCGTACCACGCGCATGATTTTATCGAATATTGTTATGTAGCAGAAGGAACCGGATTCCATCATATAGAGCAGGAGACATTTCCGATTCACAAAGGGCAGCTCTACGTTATTCCCATCGGCGTCTCTCATGTATTTCGGCCCGCTTCGCCAGATCGGTCGAGCAAACCACCTATCGTTTATAACTGTTTATTCGATATGCAGCTGGCGACTATGTTGTCAGGCTTGCAGGAGCAGCCGATACAAGCGCATCTATCCGCGCTGGCGAGCAACACCTCCTCTTATTACTCTGTCTTCGACCGAGTAGGTGAGATAGAACGCATCATGATCCAGCTGAACAAGGAAATGAACACGAACGCAATCGGCTCCCAGGCGATGCTGCATGCACTGTTAAGTCAGCTTATCGTTACGGTTTACCGACTCAAATACGACGACAGCGGCCGGGGCACTGCTGAGGAAACGACCAGCTTCCACCGGGTAATCGACTATGTGGAACAGAACTTCCATACGGCCGTCACGCTGAACGAGCTATCCCGAATATCGGGCTGGAGTTCTCGACATCTACAGCGGCTGTTTACTCAGCATACCGGTCAATCGTTCGGCTCTTTCCTGCAAAATGTACGTATTCGGCGAAGCTGCGAAATGCTGCGCAGCACCTCCTACAAAGTAAGCTTTATTGCAGAGCAGGCCGGGTATCGAAGCATCGATTCCTTTAATGAAGCATTCAAAAAAACCGTAGGGCTTACGCCTACGGCTTTCAGAAGGTCCATATAATCGTTATTCGGTTACCGCTTCGCCTGGTTTGCCGAAACGCGGTGTGCCGTCCTCGTTCCAATTGAATCGCTGCACGCGAGCATGACGGTTCGGATCGGACAGCGCGCCGCCAATGATGTCTCGATAAGGACGTGCATGATAGACGATCAGATCCGTAACGCCGTCTTCCGCCACCGTAAAGCAGTTGTGGCCCGGACCAAAGTTCTCCGTCTCCTCGTTCGTCTCGAACACAGGAAGCGGGTGCTTCTTCCAAGAGCTCGGATCAAGCAAATCACTGTCGGCCGATGCTTCGACCAACCCAACGCAGTATCGGTGGTCCGTTGCGCTCGCAGAGAACGCCACGAAGACTCGTCCGTTGCGTACGAGAACGGCAGGTCCCTCATTCACTCGGTGACCTTGAATTTCCCAGTCATACTGCGGTGTGGAGATGAGAATCTGAGGGCCTGCAATCGTCCAAGGATTCGCCAGCTTGGCAATGTACAGGTTGCTGTCATCGCCTTTATACTGCGCCCAGATCAAATACTGCACGCCTTTATGGTTGAACGTCGTCGCATCAAGCGAGAAGCTTTCGAAATCGAGCGCAATCTTCCCTTTCTCCAACCACGTGCCTGTCATCGGATCTGCGTCCGCACATTCCAGCACATAAGGACGAATGGCCCATATTTCCTCCGCCTTGCCTGCCGCAAAGTAGATATACCATTTACCATCGATGTAATGCAGCTCCGGCGCCCAAATATGATGGCCCATCTCTCCTGTATCGTGCTTGTACCAGATGACTGTTTCCTCTGCATCAACTAGTCCCTCAATCGTTGAAGCCTTACGCAGAACAATGCGATCATATTCAGGTACCGATGCCGTAAAGTAATACGTTCCATCGTGATGCTTCCACACATAAGGGTCTGCTCGTTCTACAATCCACGGACTTGTGTAGCCAGTCTCTTCACTCACTTTATCATTCCGTTTCGTCGTCATCCCGAATTCGCCTTCCTCTATTCTATCTAATGGTAGCGATTTCATTATAAATGAATCCATTAACTAGTTAATAGAGAAATATCGTAAACAGCGGGTGATTTTCACTTGAATTCAATTAAAACAAAATCCTATCGTCCATTTCGATAAAATAAAGGCGCTCTGCCTGTGACTGCTTTGAATACTCGGCCAAAATGAGTCACACTGCCAAACCCGACTTTCCTCGCGATCAAACTAACCTTCATCGATGTCTGCTCCAGCAGCTTCTTCGCTTCCTTGATGCGAACGCTGTTCAAATATTCCACGAACGTAAAACCTGTCGCTTCCTTGAAGAAGCGGCTGAGATAATACGGACTAATATAGAATTGATCCGCCACCCGCTGTAAGGATAAGTCATCCATGTAATGACGGTTTATATACTGCGCGATTACTGATATCCGCTCATGCATCACGCTTGGTGAAGCGACTGGTTTCATGCTGCCCTGTTCGGCATGCCGGCAGCATAAGATAAGCAGCTGCTGTACAAGTGTCTGCGCAAACATTTCGAATCCAGACTTCCTTTCCCGGATCTCGCGAATGATCGCTTCTGCCAGCCCGTCGATCGTTGCTCGATCATGCAGCGGTAAGCGGACGATGAGATATTCATGCTCCATCAATGGTTGAAGCACGTCCGGGATCCTTGTGAGCGTAGAATCTGTCACCCCAATAAAGCTGGGATGAATGTTCACGATAAGCCGCTCATGCTCAGGTATCGCCGCATTGAGCGTCCGATGAACGATATTCGGGGACACGATGACAACATCGCCTTCCTCCATCGCAATCGTGCGGTCCTTAATGAAGAACGCCCGCTGTCCAGCCATCAAATAATAGATTTCATACGTGCTGTGAAAATGACTATTCGGCATATGATGGCTCTGCGACTTTCGATACGATATGAGAAGCTTTCCGGAATCATCCGCGTGATGAAGCTCTGCCATTACCATTGTAATTCCTCCTACGTACAGCCATTCTGCGAACTCTCGCAAGATATGAGAAGAAATAGCCTATTTTCGCACAAAATGTACACATTCCAATGCTACGATACATCTATAACCGATTCAAGGAGGAATCTACGCGACATGAGTACTTCTATCCGCAGCAATCAGAGGACGTTGACGCCGATTCAATGGGCAGAGAAAGCATGTGAAGCATTAATGGCGAAGTTCGAGCCTGAGAAGCTTCCACCGGAACGATTCCATTATCATCAGGGTGTATTCCTGTCAGGCATGACGAAGACATGGGAGCAGACACATGATGAACGTTATTACAACTATATGAAGCGCTGGGTTGACAGTCATGTGCAGGCCGATGGCAAGATCAAGAAGATCAAGACCGATGAGCTGGACGATATTCAGCCAGGTGTGCTGCTCTACCCGTTGTATAAGCGAACTGGCGATGAGCGTTATAAGAAGGCGCTGTACAACCTTGTGCCTCTGATGAAGCAGTGGAAGACGAACCCTTCCGGCGGCTTCTGGCATAAGGAGCACTACCCGAACCAAATGTGGCTCGACGGCCTCTACATGGGCGGACCGATCGCCGTCCAATTCGGAAGTGTCTTCAACGAACCGGAATACATCGACATGTGGACTTACCAGGCCGCACTCTTAGCGCAGCATGCGACGGACCCCGTTACCGGCCTGCTATACCACGGCTGGGATGAGACGAAGCAGGCGAGCTGGGCCGATCCGTCGACGGGACTTGCTCCCGAGTTCTGGGGCCGCGCAATCGGCTGGTTCCCCGTCGCGCTGCTTGAGATGTTCGAATATATCCCGGACGATCATCAAGATAAGCCAGCACTTATCCGGATTGTACAAGATTTGCTGACGGCGCTGGTGAAATACCAAGATGAAGCATCCGGTCGATGGTATCAAGTCGTCGACAAGGGTGACCATCCCGACAATTGGCTGGAGAACTCCTGCACCTCCTTGTATGTTCATGCGCTTGCAAAAGCTGTTCGTTTCGGCTATCTCGATCCGAAGTATCTCGAGTATGCTTGGAAAGGGTATCAAGGCGTCCTTGATACCCTGCAATTCGATGAGAATGGCCGCGTTGTGATCGGTCATATCTGCATCGGCACAGGCATCGGCGATTACGCCCATTACATCGCTCGTCCAACAAGCGAGAACGACCTGCATGGCGCAGGCGCATTCATTCTCATGTGCACGGAGATGAATCTGGCGCAGCAGGCTGGTCACTCTTAAATGGTTATCTCTTCTCCCGCATGTTCAAGAAATTGGTCGAGGCCACGCGCCGACCGAATATCGCAAAATCCCAAAGGGCTAGTTAGCTGGCTGCCCTTTGGGATTTTTATTTGCTTGCGTATCTCATTTCGTATGAGGCTCACAGCCCCATTTTTACATTGACATCCATGTCAGTAAAAATATATACTGTTTATGACTGACAAAGATGTCAGTCTTAGAAAGGAGCACTTCCCTATGTCGCCACGATCAAAGGAACAGCATGATCAAGTTCGTCGAGAAAGGATGGATCAAATCCGCCAAGCTTTCTCCCTGGTTTATCTCGAGAAAGGCGTTCAGGGCACCGATATCGGCGAAGTCGCCAAGCGGGCTGGTGTATCCCGTACGCTCGTCTACTACTATTTCAAAGACAAGATGGAGCTCATCCAAGGCATGTTTCAAGAATACTTCGATGCCGCAAAGCAATTTGTAACCGGGTGCCTCCTAACAGCCGAGTCCCCACTTATTCGGTTGGATCGCTATGCCCGCTTTTATCTAGAGACAGCGGTAACGAATCCAAGACGCGTATACTTGTATCGCAACATGATTAACGATATGCCGATCGTGTTCGGCGGACAATCGCAGGACTATTATCTTTCATTCCTTGATGCGGTTCATGATCCACTCGTCCGTACCGTTGAGGAAGGCATTGCCAATGGACAATTGGCAGAGATGGAGCCAGTGCTGCTGGCACAGACGTTCATAGGCGGCGTGACCGGCGCAATGCTGGAGCTGGCGAAGCGTCAAGTAACTGCAGTCGAGGGACAAGCGCTTGTCGATCAGGCTGTCAGCGTTATTCTGCGAGGAATTATGAGGTGAACGGATTGAATAGCTCGAGTAAGCGAGGAGTGAATAATAATGGATGATAAGAAGCGATTGTATTGGACGCTTGGCGCTCTTCTTGTCGGGTTGTTCTTATCTTCACTGGATCAGACAATTGTTTCCACTGTATTGCCAACCATTGTTCAGCGGATAGGCGGGCTTGAGCATATCTCCTGGGTGTTCACTGCCTATATGCTGACTTCAACCTCCGTCATGCCGATCGCGGGCAAGCTCTCCGATATGTACGGACGCAAAAGGTTCTACATGACCGGCCTTCTTCTATTCCTGATCGGCTCCCTATTATGCGGGTTATCACAATCGATGATAGAACTCATTTTGTTCCGAGCACTGCAAGGCGTAGGTGGCGGCATGATGGCAGCGAACACGTTCACCTTGTTATTCACGTTGATGCCTGTACACAAAGTTGCCCGTGTGCAATCACTGTTCATGAGCGTGCTTGCGATGTCGTCCATTCTTGGACCAACCATCGGCTCTTTCATTACGAGCCAGTGGGAATGGCGGTGGAACTTCTTCATCAATGCTCCCCTCGGGATCGCTGCTCTTCTCATCATCGGAATAGCCATGCAGGACAAGAAACCTGTTTCTTCCGCACGCCTAAAGGTCGACTATACGGGAGCGGTATTGCTAATCACAACGACGGTCTCTATCCTTCTCACGCTCAAAATGGGCGGTATCCAATATGCGTGGTCCTCTTGGCCGATCATCCTATTGTCCATCGTTGGCGTCTTTGCATTAACCATGTTTCTGCTTGTTGAACGCCGCGCCGCAGAACCGATTCTTCCGCTTGGCATGTTCCGCAATCGTACGGTCGCTGGAACAGCTGGCGTCACCTTCATCCAAGGCATCATGTTGTTCGGCGCACTGCTCTACATTCCGCTGTTTGTACAAGGCAGCTTAGGCGGAAGCATCGTTGATGCCGGCAATGCGATGACGCCGATGATGGCAGCAGTAATAGCTGGGGCTGCCCTCGCCTCCTTCCTCATGCGCCTACTATCCTGGCGTGCTTGTGCGCTCTTATCTATGACGCTCGCTGGCGCCGGCCTATTAATCCTAACTCAACTTCCGCTAGATGCGGGCAAATGGACAATTCGAAGCGACATGGCACTGATCGGCATTGGAATCGGCATCATGATGCCCATCGCGCAGATGGCCATTACAATGGCGGTCGATGACCGTTACCGAGGTGTCGCCAATTCAACTGTTACGTTCTTGCGCAATGTAGGCGGCGTATTCGGCTCCGCACTCATGGCGGCGCTCGTGAACCATCATCTTGGCAATTCTACTGCTTCGAATACGAATGTTAACCGAGACATTCTTGCCGATGCCATACATCTCGGTTTCTCGTTTCTTGCTGCCTCCGCTTTTGTCGGCATCATCATTGCTTCATTCATGGGACGTGCGAGATATATAACGCGGCTGCAATCATCGTCTAGTGACCCTGTTTCTTCTACTAAGTAAATCTCACACATTCTTTAATGGATATATTTGTAATAGAAATTCCAATCAATCCCTTTTATAATTAGGATGAGCAGCACAATCGAAGGAGTGATTGAATGATACAACGCTTACTATCTCTAACAACCGGACTCATCCTACTATCCACTTCCCTACTCACAGCCTGTTCGAATAACAACGAAGAGGACAATCCCGATTCGAATGAAACGTTCCAGCTCTCCATCGCTTCAAATGATGTCATCCCCTCTTTTACGACGGAGCTGCTCAAGAAGCAGTTCCCGGACATCATTTTTCAATTCGATACCGTTAATCCGACACAGATGAAGCAGCGATACGAAGCGAATAACATGCCCGATATTATTATGGATATCGATCGCGTCACCATCCCGCAAGAGCTGTTCGATAAGGTTCAATACGATATGACGCCGCTTATTCAGCAGTCACAGATCGACCTGAACGCCTTCGAGCCTGGACTAATCGAACATGTTCGATCGTATGGATCAGGGGAGCAAATCTATGCCCTTCCATACAGCCGTTATTTATACGCATTGTATTACAACAAAGCAGTATTCGACCAAGCCGGCGTTCCTTACCCGACAGATGGGATGACATGGACCGATACGCTTAATCTAGCCAAGCAGTTCTCCAACCAATCGAACATTCATGGACTCGAGCCTATATTCACAGATCTGAGCTTCGTCTCCTTGATCGATCAACGAGGACTATCCTTCCTGGATGCACAGACCGATCAAGCGCAAGTGGACAGTGATGGATGGAAGCAGCTGTTCGAGAGCATCCGTGAAATATACAGCATTTCTGGCAATGGCATGGAGTATGCCGGGAACTTCAGAGCATTCACAGAGCAGGGAAAAATTGCGATGGCGCTCGGTTATGGGCTGGATTTCCTGCAAGGCAGCGCAAGTCAAGATATCGACCTTGTATCGTTCCCAACGCTGGATGACGTCCCTTCCGTCGGTCCAGGTAACCGAACGCTTAATCTGATGCTTACAGCTCAAAGCAGCAATAAAAACAAAGCAATGGAAGTTATTCAATACTTGTTGTCCCCAGAGATTCAGCTGCAGAACTCGAAGACCGGCATTGCTCCGGTGCTTGCAGATAGCGAGATCATGCGCGCATACGGTACTGATGTCCAATCGATTCAAGGTAAGAATCTTGAAGCATTCTTCCAGAATAAGCTGCCTAACATCGGTGCCATCAGCCCCTATGAAGGTACGGCTTTCATGGCTGCGGCGCCATTATTCCAATATGCGATCAACCGTGATGAGGATTTAAGTGAGGTATTAAGCGCAATGAAGTTGGCGATCGACAAATCCATTACAGCGCTTAAGAACGAAACGGGGAACGATTCGGACTAAAAACAAGCAGCAAAGGAGCAGACTGCCGCTGCAGTCTGCTCCTTTGCTGTTGGTACAAAAATTCGATTAGATCAGGTTCTCTACAGCAGCACGCTCGATTGCGAGACCGCGCTTGTAGCGCTCCATGAATACTTCAAAGCCTTCAACGTCCTTCGCGTCCGGAGCGATCGTCTCGCCCGCTTGGCCTGCGAATACTTTGCTGCTGAGGTACTCTTCAAGCGTTTCATTACCCGATTTGTTGATCATGTAGGAAGCCAGCAGGGCAATCCCCCATGCGCCGCCTTCGCCAGCTGTTTCCATGACGGAGACTGGAACGTTAAGCGCGCCAGCCATAATGCGCTGACCTACGCCCTTCGTCTTGAACAGACCGCCGTGGCCGAGGAGCTCATCCAGCTTCACGCCTTCTTCCTTCAGCAGGATGTCCATACCGATCTTCAGTGCGCCAAGCGCCGTCGACAGGTGGACACGCATGAAGTTCGGCAGGTTGAAGCTGCTGTCAGACGAACGTACGAACAACGGACGGCCTTCTTCGAAGTGCGTCATGTGCTCACCCGACAGGTAGCCGTATGCGAGCAGGCCGCCGCAATCCGCGTCGCCTTGAAGCGCCAGGTTATACAGCGTACCGTACAGCGTGTTCGCATCGATGTTCATGCCCATTGCTTTACCGAATTGTTCGAACAGACCAACCCAAGCATTGAGGTCTGAAGAGCAGTTGTTCGAGTGCGCCATCGCAACCAGGCTGCCCGTAGGCGTCGTTACGAGGTCGATCTCTTCGTAGGCTTTGGACAGCTCCTTCTCCAGAACGACCATCGCGAATACCGAAGTACCAGCGGATACGTTACCCGTACGCTGCGCAACAGAGTTCGTAGCTACCATGCCTGTGCCTGCGTCGCCTTCTGGCGGGCAGAGCGGAATGCCGGCTTGCAGCTCGCCGGATACGTCAAGCAGCTTCGCGCCTTCTGCGGTTAGCGTACCTGCGTTCTCGCCAGCAGACAATACGCCTGGCAAGATGTCTTCCAGCTTCCAAGGCAGGCTGCGGGATGCGATCAGTTCATTGAACTGATTGATCATCGTCGTATTGTATTGCTTCGTATTGATATCGATCGGGAATACGCCGGAGGCTTCGCCTACACCAAGCACCTTCTGGCCCGTCAGCTTCCAATGAATGTAGCCGGCCAGCGTCGTCTGGAAGCTGATGCGCGCTACATGCTCTTCACCGTTCAGAATCGCTTGATACAAGTGAGCAATGCTCCAGCGCTGCGGAATATGGAAGTTGAACAGCTCCGTCAGTTCCGCGGATGCTTGCGCTTGCAGATTGTTTCTCCACGTACGGAATGGAACAAGCAGCTCGTCGGATCGATCGAATGCCATGTAGCCATGCATCATCCCGCTGAAGCCGATAGCGCCAATCGTATGAAGCGTTACACCGTACTGTTCTTTGACTTGATTCGCCATCTTCGTATAGCTGTCTTGAATGCCCTTCCAAATCGCATCGATGCTGTACGTCCAAATGTTGTTCTCGAGGCTGTTCTCCCAGTCGTGCGCGCCAGAAGCGATCGAAACATGATCCTCACCAATAAGAACGGCTTTGATACGTGTAGAACCAAGCTCGATACCGAGCACTGTTTTGCCGCTCTGGATAGCATTTTTCACATCAAGACTCATGCGTTTTCCCCCATCACACAATATTCGTTCCTACTTTAGTTAATTAGTTAATATACATATTAACCAACCTTGTAGAGCTATCATACCATAGAATAATAATCCGGAGTATTACAAATTATTTTAGCTCTCATCTGCTCTATTATAAAACAAGAACGCTTCCATTTCCAAATGAGAAGATGCAATCGGAAACAATTTCAGCATAATTTTTTTAAAACAACAGCTGAATTAACACACACGTTCATCCAACTCCATTTCATATTAAGAAGGGAATCATTGCCATTGTAACAACAAAAGAGACTGTCCAAAATGGACAATCCCCTCTTCCCCACAAATAAGCTCCCATTGTCTCTCAATCCTCAATTTGTACAAAATGATGCAGATTCCGTCGGATAAACGAACTAATACGCTTCACACTGTCTTGTTCAATCGATTTAAACCTTCTATATAATTGCGCAGCTTTCTCCGCTAATTCTGGAATCTGTTCCAGAGCTCGGAACGGATGGAATTCCGACTCGACCTCTGACTCCTGATCATAGTTCTCTATGACCTGTTTCTCATCTTCAAGCAGATGATGTCTATCATTTCTAGCCATGAACGTGCTGCTGCTTATTGTCCAAAATAGTTCTTCACTACCTCGAAAGCCAGCTTTGGCCTGCGGTACTTGTCCACAATTCCCTTGCTGTTCTGTGTGCCAGCACGGCTGAACAGCCAGCCCAGATCCTCTACTACACGGCAATCGCAGAACTGCCAGATGAACATGCCGGAAATATACGGTCTGGACGTATAGGCAGCTAGGTTGCTTGCAATAATATCTGCTTGCCTCTCCTCTGTCCCGCGAACGCGGCTTGTATCGCGCATGCCATAGAACCCGTCGCCACCAAACTCACTCATAATAATCGGTTTGCCTGCCCCGCCAAGCGTTTCTGCCCAGCCGCGTGCCCGATCGACAAGCTCGCCCGGATCTTCATCCGTATACCACTGAGGATAGAGATTGAACGATACAATATCCGCCAGATCGAAGCAAATATCATGCTCCCGATGATGAGTCGCATAGGTAAGCGGGCGGGATTGATCCATCCCTCTTATTTGTGCCAATTGCTCGCGATACATCTCTCTGCCTTCAGACGTATTGCTGGCGCATTCATTCAGAATGCCCCAGATGATAATGCTCGGGTGGTTGTAATGGTTCTCGACCATCTCTTCGTTGCATACGAGGCACTGCTCCTGAAACCTCGGATCACGCATATGTTCGATTCCAAGCCCTCTAGCATGATTTTCCTCCCACACATAGATGCCGCGCTTATCGCATAGATCGAGAAACCGCTCATCATTTGGGTAGTGGCTTGTCCGAACTGCATTCGATCCTGCTTCCAGCATAAGCTCCATGTCCTGCACCATTAACTGATATGGGAACGAAGCGCCGACCATCGGATGGTCCTCATGGCGATTGAAGCCCTTCAGCACAACGTCTTCGCCGTTAACTTGAATTCGCCCATTCGCTGTCGTTACCGTACGGAAGCCAACACGCTCGATCAGATCATCTGAAGCATGCGCTTCACCATCTCGGAACAGCTGCACTTGCAGCTTATATAAGGCAGGCGAGCTGTTGGACCAAGCTTTCGCATGCGGGAATGACCCTGCCGTGCGGATAACTGCCGTTTCACCCGCATGTATCGTGGCAGCTTCGAAGCTAATCGGTGTATCCCCAAGCGCTCCATGCAGCTGAACCTGCGCCGTCTCTGTGCTTGCATTGATCACAATCGCGGATATGGAGGCCTTCCACTGACCGTGCTCGTAAGAAGGCGTAAACTGAAGATGCTTGATATAGACAGGTTGAATATATTCAATGCCTACAGGGCGGATAATGCCCCCGTACGTATAATAATCATTCGCGATATGCAGCTTCGATTGTTCAGAGAAGCTGTTATCAACCATCACAATAAGCTCATGCTCGCCAGCCTCGACATCCGCAATCAGTCGTGACGTGAAAGGTGTAAAAGCATTATAATGCTGCGCGACCTCGACACCGTCGAAGAAAACCCTTGCCGTGTGGCTCACCCCTTTGAAGATCAGGCGAACAGCCGTCTTCTCTATTATATGAATCGTTCTGCGATAAACCCCTTTACCGCGATAAGTATGAAGCTTCGGATGCATCTCCCAGCAGCCGGGCACAGGCAGCCGATAGTGATAGCTGTCCGGTATCGTGTCCGCTTGCCCAGTCGGCTCGAAGTCCCAATCTCCTTCCAGCTCTACAACTTGACGTATTTCATTCGTTCGAAAAAGCCGCAGCATCGCTATGCACTCCTTATTCGTGAACTTCCTATACAACCTCATTATAGTAGCCCTGTGCGAAAGGAGAATATATGATAGTTTCAGCTTCATGTCAAAAGGTTTGATCATTGGTGTTCAGCAAATCCAGTGTTATACTGAACTTATTATGGTTATGTCAATAAGTAGAGGAAATATCATGAACAAACAAGCCGCGAACATGGGGATTCTGAGTGATTTATCTGAGCTCATCTCACTCCGGATGAAATCATTCCTAGCGCTCCAGCACGACGGAGCATGGATTGAGCATCGAGCACACATTGATTATGATCTATGGTTCATACAAGAAGGAACCGTTGCGATTACGATAGATGGCATCGAACACCTAGCTAAACCGGGCGATGTTGTTTTCTTCTATCCAGATATACCGTATCAGGCTGCATCAAGTAGTCATCAGCAATGCCGCTTCACCTACATTCATTTTGACTTCGAGATTGGGAAGCAGCAGCGGATCTTGAATGATTTTCAGCTGTCAGGCATTGTTCCGCATGAGCTCATACAGGAAGAAGTTGAGTTGTTCAGCAAGGCTTCAGCCCTTGCGGGCGGCTCCGCTTCCGGCAACCGGCTTTATTTGAAAGCATGTCTAACGGCAGTTGTGGCCAAAATCATTGAATTACACGGGCAGGGCCAATATACCGGTGCTTTCATTAGAAGGAACGAGACGAGAACGACCAGCGGGGGCTTAGAGCTGCTGCATCCTGTGTTTGAATACATCAACCAACATATCCATCAGACCATTCGCGTGAATGAGCTCGCCGCGCTTGTCGGTATTTCGGAGAAATATTTCATTACGAGCTTCAAGAAGACGCTTGGCATTACGCCGGGGCAATATATCTATCAGATTCGGATGAACCGCGCCAGAGACTATCTCAATGAGCGCAAATATTCGATACAGCAAATCGCCACCCTGCTTGGCTACCCGGATCCATTCACATTCTCGAAAGCATTCAAGAAATACTATCAAGTTGCGCCTTCTAAGTTTGAATAATGGAGAAGCCCCGTCGATATCGAAAGAGCTTCCTAAGCTCGATTCTCAAATTAGTTCAAGACTTCATAAACGAACCAATCAAAATGTGCCGGCGCCTCTGACGAGTACTGTTTCCTGCTGCTGCCTACATCGCAATGAATACACCGGTAAACCCGCCAGATAACTTCGGTGGATAGAAACCTCGTTCCCCTTTGCCGAATAGAATTGCCGATTCTAACGCTTCTTCTCCAATCCGAACGATCATTCCCCACAACCGAATGAATTCATGTTTGTATCTTGCGGTTTACGAATCGTCACTCTATAATGATGCTACATTGATCGTTAATCGAAAACGTTTTCGAAAACTTATTAAGAGGTGATATCCAAATGAAGTTCAACAATCCCGTTGTCAAAGGATTCTATCCGGACCCAAGCGTCTGCAAGGTTGGCGATACGTATTATTTGGCTTGCAGCTCGTTTCAATATTTTCCTGGCGTCCCCCTGTTCGAGAGTAAAGATCTGATCAACTGGGAACCTATCGGTCATGCGCTGACGCGGCCAAGTCAAATCATGCTGGAGAAAGTAAACAGCTCTGGCGGCGTATTCGCCCCTACAATTCGTCATCATAATGGACGGTTCTATATGACAACGACGAATGATACGACGCGCCAGAACTTCTATGTATGGACAGACGACATTTATGGCGAATGGTCCGAACCGATCTTCATCGAGCAAGGCGGCATCGACCCTGATCTGTATTTTGAAGGCGACCGCGCTTATTTCATGAGCAATGGCAGCGATGAGGATGGCCGCGGCGTTATTTTGCAATGCGAGATCGATATTGCGACAGGTACGATGCTGACGCCTAGCCGTCCGCTTTGGAAAGGGACAGGCGGTCGTTATCTCGAGAGCCCGCACATGTATCATATCAATGGCTGGTACTATTTGATGGCAGCCGAAGGCGGCACCGAGTTCGGCCATATGATTACCTACGCACGAAGCCAATCGCTTCATGGTCCGTTCGAGGCCTACCCGCACAACCCGGTTCTGACGAACCGAAATCTTGGCGGCTATCAAATCCAAGCGATCGGCCACGGCGATCTCATTCAGGATGGAGACGGCAACTGGTGGATCTTCCACCTCGGATTCCGTCAGATCGGCCAGTGGATTCCTTACCATCATCTTGGACGCGAGGTTTTCCTGGCGCCGGTTACGTTCGACGAGAATGGCTGGTTCACAGCAGGCCACAATGGAACGACACGCGCCGAGATGGAGACGGATCGGATTGGCCAGCATGTGGTACAGCAAGAGAAGAAGCTTTATACGTTCAACAACACGAAGTGGGATCTCGAATGGGTTTATTTACGCCACCCGCGTGTGGAGAACTACGAGCTGCAAGACGATAAACTGACGCTTAGGGGAACTGCTGTGACGCTTGACCAAGCGGACACGCCTACCTTCCTCGGCATTCGTCAAAGGGATTTCATTGCTGCGATTACATCTGATGTGGCGTTGTCAGGCAGCGGTGAAGCTGGCATTACGCTGTACATGGACGAGAGCCATCACTATGATTTAGCAATTCGTCAGCGGGACACACAGCTCGAGGCTGTACTCCGCCTAAACATCGGTGATATCAAACACGAGCAGAAGGTTGTTGCGATCGATACGAGTTCGGATGCACAGCTGCTTATTCAAGCATCGGCTGAGCGCTACAGCTTCTCGATCCAAGCCGATGGCCAGACGATTGAGCTGGGCAGCGCACAAACCAAGTACCTTTCTTCCGAAGTAGCCGGCGGTTTCACTGGCGTCGTTATCGGCTTGTATGCCGTAGGCGAAGGTGCGATAGCTGAGTTTACGAAGTTTGCGTGCGAGTATTTGTAACAAGATGAAGAAGTCGCAGATATTGGGTCCGCGGCTTCTTGTTTTGGCAGTCATTATCTAGCTCGAACTCTGAACCATCCACTCTCATACTCCTTCTGTTTATAAGGTAGATGCAGTCCCAGCTGCATAAGTCTGTCTCTTGCCGAACCAGCCATCATCCAGCACAAACAGCTCGATGCCAGGATTTCTAATTTGTCCGGATGTGGTCACTTATTATGAAGCAGATACGAAGAACCCTTGGACGTATTGCTGGTTTGGTTTTGACGGCGTATTGGCTGAATCACTCCTAAGGCAGGCAGGTCTAACGATGGACAATCCTATCCTCCACTACGAGCAGGACGATCGTATTATTCAATATTTTACATTCATGAAAGAATCCAAGGGTTATCATAAAGCGAGAGAGATCCAGCTAATCGGGCTGCTCTACTCCCTGCTGTCGCTTCTTGTTGAGTTTGGACCAGCAATGCCGATTTCTGAGCATAAAGAAAGCCGAGCTGAAATATACGTCGAGAAGGTAAAGGATTTCATCGAGACTAATTTTGCCCAGAAAATAACGATAGAGGATATTGCCCAATACATTGGGCGCAATCGAAGCTACCTAGGCTCGCTGTTCCAACAACAGCTGAACACGAGTATTCAACAATATCTACTCCGGTATCGAATCGATAAAGCATGCGAAATGATGAGCAGCGCAGAGCTGACGATCGGGGATATTGCCCGCTCCGTAGGGTACCCTGATCCACTGCTATTCTCGAAGATGTTCAAGAAGGTTACGGGGTCTTCGCCCAAGCAGCACCGAATCGAGGCCCGTAAGAAATAGGCACGTGTACAGCTTCCCCGCATATAGTAATAAAGCATCAAGTCACGCGCTTACATGACTTAGCGCAATATAGCGAAAATGAGGTGGGAGAATGCCAAACGGTGGTGTGGCGTATTTCTCAGCAGAATTCGGACTTGACGAATCATTGCCGATTTATTCGGGCGGCCTAGGCATCTTAGCTGGCGACCATATTAAAGCAGCCGCAGACTTGAACATTCCGCTTACGGGTGTAGGCATTTTCTATAAGAAGGGCTATTTCCAGCAGCAGATCAATGAGCACGGCTGGCAGCAGCAGCATTATCCAGATGTGAATCTGAAGGCGAGTGTATACCCTGTTCAACAGGTAACAGATGTCGATGGACAGCCGATCGTCATTCAAGTAGCGATTGCAGGGCGGCCCGTGTATGCCACAGCATGGTATATATCACTTGGTACGGTTACGCTTTATCTGCTGAGCACGGATGTTGAAGCCAATAGCGAGGCGGATCGCCATTTAACCGACAACCTTTATCCAAGCAATCCGGAAACCCGTATCAGTCAGGAGATGATCCTTGGTATCGGCGGCGCAAGACTTCTTGCTGCGCTGGGGATAAAGCCGGACGTCTGGCATATGAACGAAGGACACTCCGCTTTCTTGACATTCGAGCGTATCCGCATGCTGTCTGCGGATGGCGTACTGTTCGAGACGGCGCTTGAAGCGGTCAAAGCCAGCACGGTCTTTACGACACACACGCCGGTTCCTGCCGGCCATGACGTCTTCCCGATCGACATGATCGACCGCTACCTTGGCGACTACTATTGGCAGATGGGCGCGGACCGAGATCACGTGCTAGCCCTTGGTCAATTAGAGGGCGCTTTCAATATGACGAGGCTTGCCGTAAGCTCGTCTTCGAAGGTAAACGGAGTAAGCAAGCTGCACGGTGAAGTGACCCGCGAGCTGTTCCATCGCTGGATGCCGCATATTCCAATTCAAGATATTCCGGTCGATTCGGTCACGAACGGCGTTCATGTCGGGACTTGGCTGGCAGACGGGATGAAGAAGCTGTACGATCAGCACCTCGTATCAGACTGGGCGATCCGGACGCAGGAAGTGGACATTTGGGCTTCCGTTCGTGAAATTCCAGCCTCAGAACTATGGCGAGAGCATAAGAAAGCGAAGTCGGAGATGGTCCAAGAGCTAGGCTTGCCGCTTACGGCATTCGGCGAAGAACCCTTAATTATTGGCTTCGCAAGACGATTTGCCACGTATAAGCGTGCGCTGCTCATATTCAGCGACCTCGACCGGCTTGCGAGCATTCTGGGTAACGCTCAGCGGCCAGTCTGCCTAATCTTCGCCGGCAAAGCGCATCCTGCTGATGAACCAGGCAAAGATCTCATCCGTCGAATCGTGGAGCTGTCTCGGGAGGACCGCTTCAAGGACCGTGTTCATATCGTGGAGAACTATGCAATGGATAAGGCGAAGAAGCTCGTCCAAGGTGTCGACGTGTGGCTGAATACACCCGTGAAGCCGATGGAGGCAAGCGGTACGAGCGGGCAGAAGGCGGCTATGAACGGTGTGCTCAACTGCAGCGTGCTCGACGGCTGGTGGGTCGAAGGCTACAACGGGCGCAATGGCTGGGCCATCGACGGCGTAACGGAGGGCGGCTTGGAATACCAGTCGAAGCAGGACAGCGAGTCGCTGTACCGCCTGCTGGAGGAAGAAATTGTTCCACTCTACTACAAGCGAGGCGAACGCGCGATTCCGACCGAATGGGTGAACATGATGAAGGAGTCTATCGCCTCCCTTACCCCTGTCTATAACACCCATCGGATGGTGACGGATTACTGGAATCGAATCTATGTGCCCGCAACCGAGCGAGGCAAACGGTTCCATGCAGACAATTTCGAGGTTGCGTCAAGAGTCGGCGCATACAAGCGGTTCATCCGTGATAACTGGTCTTCCGTTCACGTCAACAAAGTTGAAATTCTCGATAACCACAGCAGCCGGATCGGACTGAACAAGACCGCTTTCATCGCCAAGATTGATTTGGGTCCGATCTGGCACAAGGATGTTCGCGTAGAGGCGGTAGGCTCCGATGGCCGCCGCGGCATCTGGCGTGCGAAGCTGGAGCTGGTGCAGCAGCTGTCCAAAGGTCTGTACGTCTACGAGGGCGTATCGCCAGAAATCCCGATCGATGTGTGGCGGTCGAATGTGAACGTGCGCGTCACGCCGATCAGCCCTGATTTTGCGAACGATTTCGAGATGGAGCTGGCAACTTGGGGATAAGAGACTTCGCATAGCGCATAGCGCATACAGGCTGCAGGCTGCCGAATAAATTCGGCAGCCTGTAACATTATCGCGCGTAGGGCAACACTGCATGGTGCGAACGGGACAAGACCCGTGCTGGAGCGTCACAGCATTCTCCTCATGGTGCATGTTGAGGATAAAGTTTTTGAGTGCGACTCACCTTATGGTTGCTAAAGTGGTTATTTCGCTCAATAAGCAGCTTTTGAACTTGTAACGGTTGCACAAGTGGCTATTGTCGCAAAATGCAGCCCTGACAGCATGGTTTGTGACCAATAAGCAATTCTACAACCCTTACAATATGAAACAGTCTGTTTCAGCACCGATAAGCCTCATTTACTACCGTTAACGTGGTAAGCTAAGATACCGGGCGGAATAAATTATAGATCCCCGTATTTATCGATCAGTTTGATCGACAGGAAAACACTTCCGATACCTAGCAGACTCACAACCGTATACACATAGTCCATATCCATGGAGATGCCGAGCATGCTGAGTACTGTCGGCGACTGCATAAGAACAATCGCGCAAATGACAGTAGGGATGACCGCCCTCTTCCATATCCCAAACCAAAATAACGGGATGAGAGATGCAAGGGTAATGACGATCGAGTGAATGACCATTCTTCCCGCATAGGCTGCCAAATCGGTCATAGATGGAACACCGTTAATGATGTCAAACATCAAGTCCAGTACATACGTCGCGCTGCCAGCAAGGACAAAGGATACGAGCGCACAGATCATCGTCGCCAAAGCAATGAATAGCACCTTCGCCATCACAAGCCGCTGCCGGCTTAGCGGATATCCGAATGACAGCGCCATCGTCTTATTCTTGTACGGTTCGATGAACACATGATTGATTAGCGATGCGCCAAACAACAGACATCCTAACTGGATCGGCAGCATCAGGCCCATGGCAGCGTTGTAACTATCACCAAATGCATTCATTGAGTCATCCTTAAACACGACCCTGAGAAAGAAAAACGGCATTACCATCAGAACGACCCAATAAATGACCGCTTCACCGATCACCTTCCTCCGCTCCAGCTTCCGCCATTCAAGCTCGATAAGCTTAAACAACTTGATCTCCCCCTTGCATTCGATGATAGAAATAATCCTCCAGCGTGCTCGTATGCTTCTGAATCTCCTCAATCACGATGTCGTTCTCGACAAGCATCTTGGAAATTTGACCGATGGAGAAGACTGAATCATAGATTCGAATTCGTCGATCCTGTACGATCTTCATATTGCTAATATGCAGCTCGTTCTCGAGAAGATAGGCTGCTCGATGCACATTCGACGTTACGAGCTCCGTATAATCCGTCCGCATCTGCCGTACGTCCGCTAAGGTCACCTCATCGATCAGCTGTCCGTTCCGTATGACGCCTATTCGATCTGCCACCTGCTCGATTTCGCCTAAAATATGACTGGAGAGAAGGAACGTAATGCCGTATTCCTTATTAAGCGTTCGAATCAAATCTCTCATATCTTTAATGCCGACCGGATCCAATCCGTTCGTGGGCTCATCTAATATGATTAGCTCCGGCTTCGTAATGATGGCTCTTGCGATGCCAAGCCGCTGCTTCATCCCAAGCGAGAAATGCTTCACTGTTTTGTCCTCAATCCCCCGCAGCTGAACCATGTCCAGCGCCTGTTGTATCGCTCTCCTATCGTAGTAGCCCAAGTACTCGCAGTGAATCTGGAGATTCTCCATCGCGGTTAAGTGTTCATAGAATAACGGATATTCGATAATGCTCCCCACACGCCTAAGGCCATCCTTGGCGGATTCGTTCAACTTCTTCCCGAACAAAGTAATTTCGCCAGCCGTCGGTATAATAAGCCCCGTCAGCATCTTCATGATGGTTGTTTTGCCAGCTCCGTTCGGCCCCAGCAGCCCGTATATCTCACCTTGCCGCACCGTAAGATTGACATTGGATACGATCGTTCTGCCTTTGACGGTCTTTGCCAGCTCGTAGGTTCGAATGATAGTTTGCATGTGGGTCAGCCTCCTTGAATCCTTCACGTTTTCTTCTGATACCTCTATCATAATCAAGACATTTTTGTTTTTTCTTTCCCATTCCTTACATGTTCCTTAAGATCGCACCGATGCAGCACGAAGAGACGTCCAGCAGCAGCCGAACATCTCTTCATTCTTCTAGAACATTATACGCCTGAACCGGCATGTAAAGGTCGTCTTCTGGAACGGCACACTGGTCACACGGATCGACCCTTTCATCTCTTCCGCCAATCGCTTGCAAATGCTAAGCCCCAGTCCGCTGCCCTGAAACTGTGGATTCCGGGCATCATCCAGCGTATAGAGTCGATCGAATACGCGCTCCTGGTGCACCTCGGCGATACCTTTACCACGATCCCACACCTCTACTTCTACGAACTCCCCTTCCTCGCGAACGGCGAGTCCCAATACGCACCCGTCGCTTCCATATCGAATGCTATTCGATATCAGGTTGTTAAATATGCGATGAAGCGCATGCTCATTGCCAAGGATATAGAAGGGAATCTCGGGAATATCAAGCTCGACTTGAATGTTTCGTGAGGTCAGAAGATCGTACTGCTCCAGTACACTTTGACGGCAAACCTCATTCAGCGATATTTTGCTAAGCGGGAGCTGATAGTCATCGGACTCGAGCTTCACCAAGTCGAAGAACTGATTGAGCAGCGCAATCAGATTGTTTACTTTATCATTCAACCGTTCAATAACATGCTTCTCTTCATGCTTCGTCAGCGATTGATCCTGCTTCAATCTCTCCACATAGCCCAGTATAACCGTGAGCGGCGTCTTCAGGTCATGCGACATATTCGAGATCAATTTGCGCTGACTATCCTTCGCCCTCGCATAATCCGCAATCACCTTCTGATTGTAATCGAGCAGACGATTGACCTGTACAAGCAGCTCCTGCATCAAATGATGGCCGGTAGGGACGAGCACTTTCTCCGCCGTTACATGTTCAATGATGTCAGCAACTTTATTGTTTATTTCATGGATATCCTGATTGAGCTTCCTTCGAGCATACAGCTGCCAGCTGATGATCAGAGCCATCATGACAATAACAACGACTAGTACAGCAATCATAAGCTACTCGCCCATCCGGTAGCCAATGCCCCACACTGTTCGAATGTACTGCGGGTTGGACGGATCCTGTTCGATTTTCTCCCGAAGTCTGCGAATATGAACATTAATGACATTCTCGTTTCCATAATAGTCCTCTTCCCAAATCAACTGGTAAATTTGCTCCTTGGTGAACACTCTGCTGCGATGGGTTAAGAACAGCTTAAGAATATGAAATTCCTTGGAAGTGAGTTGAACGCTCTTCCCCTTAACAACAGCTGAGAAGGTGTTCAAATCCAGTCCGAGATCCAAGTAGGAAAGCGTTGGCGGCTCCTCCGGCTTGCTCTCTGCTTGGGCATACTGCGTCGCCCTTCGAATGGCTGCCTGCACCCTTGCAGTTAACTCGATCATAGAAAACGGCTTGCTTAAATAATCATCCGCACCGAACCCAAGTCCAAGCGCCTTGTCAAGATCGCTGCCCTTCGCAGAGATTATCAAGACGGGTACGACGCTGTCCTCGCGGATCCGCTTCAGCAGCTCCATTCCACTAATCTTCGGCAGCATGAGATCAAGCAAAATTAAATCAAATGTCTCCCTCTGGAAGAGGGCTAACACTTCTTCGCCGTCATATGCGGGATATACGAAGTAATTCTCTTGTTTCAGATGACTTTGAATCAATTGACTGATCTCGATATCATCCTCAGCAAGCAGAATTCGTTTAATCATAGATTGGACTACCTCCTAGATGATGAAAGTTGCAAGGAACTGGCAATTTCTATGTAACTGTCATTCTTCAAAGTACCAGCTTATTCCTCTAAGAAAGTAAAGAATAACGATGGTCGCACAACTTAAAGGCTTAAATCAAACCAACCATCGGAAGCATAAACGGATATTTCCAGGGGAACAACAAACCAGTATGAGGTAAAAACTTGATTGATTGGTGGAGTGCAGCAAATGGTCAATGATCGATTATCCATCATCCCGCTTGGCGGAGTTAATGAGATTGGCAAGAACATGTATGTTATACAGAGCGGAGACGATATCGTCGTTGTCGATTGCGGCTCCAAATTTCCAGACGAAAGCCTGCTTGGCATCGACGTTATTATTCCGGACATCTCCTATTTGATTGAGAATGCAGGCCAAGTAAGAGGACTTGTCGTAACGCATGGTCATGAGGATCATATCGGGGGCATTCCTTACATCATCAAGCAATTGAATATGCCGATCTATGCAACGAGATTAACGCTTGGCTTAATCAAAGCGAAGCTGAAGGAGCATGGTCTGCTGAGCACGGCTGAGCTGCATCAGATTGATGCTCATTCCGAAATTACACTTGGCGAATTGCCGATCAGTTTCTTCAGCACGAACCATAGCATTCCGGACTGCTTAGGTGTTGTTTTCCATACGCCGCAAGGAGTGGTCGTTCATACGGGGGATTTCAAATTCGATCTGACGCCGGTGAACAACCAATATGCTGATATTCATAAAATGGCCGAGATCGGCAGCAACGGCGTGCTCGCTCTTCTATCCGAAAGCACTAACGCTGAACGTCCTGGCTTCACCCCTTCCGAACGGCTCGTCGGCGCGAATATTCTCGAAGCCTTCATGAATGCCAGCGGGATGATCTATATTACAACCTTCGCATCTAACGTGCATCGGTTACAGCAAATTATTGATGCCGCTGCCAAGACGAATCGCAAAATCACCTTAGCAGGCAGAAGCATGGTGAATGTCGTCGATATCGCATCCAAATTAGGTTATTTAACGTTGTCCCAGAACATGATCGTGAATCCTGACGAAGTGAACAAGTACAAACGTGATGAAATCGTCGTGCTCTGCACCGGCAGTCAAGGGGAGCCGATGGCAGCACTAGGACGAATCGCCAGCGGCAATCATCGTCAGTTCGCCGTTTTCCCGGGCGATACGGTCATATTCGCCTCCTCCCCGATTCCAGGCAACGAGCGGAATGTGTCCCGAATCGTAGACAATCTGTTCGAGCGCAAGGCACGAGTGATATACGGGTCAGGCCCGAATACCGGTATGCATGTATCCGGGCATGCCAGCCAGGAAGAGTTGAAGCTGATGCTGACTTTGATGAAGCCGCGATATTTTATTCCCATTCATGGGGAATACCGCATGCTTTATCTGCATCAATTGTTAGCGGAATCCATCGGCGTCGAGGCGAACAATATTTTTATTCTAAACAATGGTGATGTTGTTGATTTCGCAGGTTCAGAAGCCTTCCAGGAACGAAGCGTTCCGAACGGCGATACGTACGTAGACGGTCTTGGGATCGGCGATGTCGGCAATATCGTATTGCGCGATCGCAAAGTGCTGTCTGCAGATGGCATTCTCATTATCGTGATTACGTTCGGGAAAGCAGAGAACAAGATCGTATCCGGACCGGATATTATCTCCCGCGGCTTCGTCTTCGTGAAAGAATCAGAAGGATTGATGGACGAGGTTCATCGCATTACGCTGCAGGTGATGGAAGAGCATCGGGAAACAAGACTTCATAAGCCATGGGGGCTCTATAAGCAAGATCTGAAGGAAGCGGTCGGAAAGTTTCTATATATGAAGACGAAGAGAAGACCGATGATTCTGCCCATCATTATTCAGGTATAGCCTGATGGGAATGGGAACGCTTGGATATACTATTCAAGCCGATCCCCTATCGGCAGTAAGATAAGGGTTGAAGGAAGGTGAACAAGAATGAGTTCAAGTAAAGGTCATCAGGGCGCCACTGGAATCGGACAAGCTGAGAAGCAATTGAATCGCCAAGCGCAAGCGGCAGAACAAATGCAAGGATTAAACCATGTGGATCAAGAAGTGCTGGCAGCCAGCCATGAGCATTCATCTGAACTGGATGATATCGTCGATACGCACACCGAGTAAATCGAATAGAACAGCATAAAATCCGCGGCCCCCGCGGATTTTATTATGAATGTAGAAAAGGGTGAACAAGATGACAACCGCTAGCATGAGCATGCCAGAAACGAAAATCATTAACCGTAATTTATGGTCAGGCGCGTTGTTCGGACTTGGGATGGTCGCTTTTATCGATGAGACCGTCTTCCATCAGCTGCTGCACTGGCACCATTTCTATGACAGATCGACAACGGGCATTGGACTCGTCTCGGATGGACTGTTCCATGCGTTTAGCTGGATCGCGACCATCGGAGGGTTATTCCTTCTTGCTGATCTTCGAAGAAAAAACGCACTATCCATTCGCAGATGGTGGGGAGCTTCACAGCTCGCTGGCGGCATCTTCCAGCTATACGATGGGATCATTCAGCATAAATGGATGAGGCTTCACCAAATTCGTTATGTCGACCATGTGTTTATCTATGATCTGATCTGGAATCTACTCGCATGCTTCATGATCATCATGGGTCTATTTCAAATCAACAAGGCTCGCAATAGCCCGTCTGGAAAGACCTCCTAGCATGAGCATGTCCGGTAATCACCACGTTCACCTGCACGATGCTGCTTCCCTGCTGCCGGCACTTCCAATCGTGATCGTGATCGGTATGATCGCTTATGTCCTTGCTGCAGTGTTGTTCAATCGGTATCGGTATGGCAAGCCATGGCCAATCATTCGCACGGTAAGCTGGATAGCTGGGTCTCTCTTCGCCATTCTTGCCGTAACAGGCCCTTTATCCCATCATGCCTCTATTGATTTCGTGGCTCACATGCAGAGCCATTTGTTATTAGGCATGCTTGCACCGCTGCTGATGGTATTGGCTGCGCCCATGACGCTTGCACTAAGGACGCTTCCTGTCCATTCTGCAAGACGGGTTACAAGAGCCTTAAACAGCTGGCTGTTACGCCAATTGATACACCCCGTGATGACAGCTTTCCTGCATATCGGCGGACTGTGGCTCTTGTACACGACAAGCCTGTATGCGCATCTGCACGACAACAAGCTTGTCTACCTCTTCGTACATATGCATATGATTATGGCCGGCTATCTGTTCACAGCATCGATCCTCTATATCGACCCGGTTCGTCACCGCGTTTCGTATCGATACCGCGCCGCCGTGCTTGTGATGGCTTCCGCCTGCCACGGCATATTGTCCAAGTTTATCTATACTCACCCGCCTGACGGTGTACCGTTAGAACAGGCCGAAGCAGCCAGTATGCTGATGTATTACAGCGGTGATGTCATCGATATCGCGATTATCTTCACGTTATGCTGTCAATGGTATCGAGCGGCCAAGCCTCGAGCAAGCCAAGCGATCACGCATCCCTCTGTACGATAGGAGACTCGGCTAACTATGAATACGATCGAACAACCCATGATTCGTAAGGCTATGTCCATCCCCTGCCTGAGGCAAAATATCTTGAATCAAGGTACCCTGTTCCTGTACTGTGATTACGCCGGCTTCGCCTCTTCCAATGCCTATGGAGCAGCCTGCTGCATGGTCTACAATCGAACGGTCACCGTAGCTTCCAAGAAGCTGCCAATGAACAGAGATCAAGGCTCGATATACGGTGAAATGATGGCGATTGTACTTAGCCTGGAGACGCTTGCTGCAGCAGCATTAGAACGTCAGCCGAAGATTGCCGTCATCTATACCGACTGCAGTCGTATTGCGCGCCTATTGGTTCAGGACCAGTTCGCACAACGACACGACGAAGAAGGCCGAGACGCCCTATTAAAGGCCCTGGCCGCTCTCCATCGTCAATTTCCTAACCTTGACGTTCAGATTAAATATATGCGTACACATAAGAGAAACAACTACTTGCATCAACTAGCTCATCATGCTGCCAGAGAAGCCGCTTTGACTGGACGCTGAATCATTGCCCACAACAATCCGGTTTCTGCCCGCTAATTTGGCCTGATAGAGCGCTCTGTCCGCTTGCTCGATTAGATCCTCCCGTTTCGATTCCGGGGAAGCAATCATCGTCGCAACGCCAATACTTACGGTTACGTACTCACTCACTTTGGATGCTGCATGCGGAATTCGTAATCCCTTGACCTGCTGCTCAATGGTCTGAGCAAGAAGCAATGCCTCATTCGAATCGGTCTCCGGCAGCAGGAGGACGAACTCCTCGCCTCCATAGCGGGCAAATACATCATTAGGACGCCCAATAAGTGTCTGTACGGTCGATGCAATGTCTCTCAAGCAAGCATCACCGCCTTGATGCCCATACGTATCGTTATAACGCTTGAAATAGTCAATATCAAACATGACGACAGAGCATGGGGTAGAACGCTCGGAAGAGGCACCCCATTCCTTCTTAAGCGCTTCCTCGAAATGTCTGCGGTTTGAAACACCGGTAAGACCATCGATCGTCGATAACTCTTTGAGCAATCGATTGGATTCCTTCAGCTTTTCTTCCCTTGCCTTACGTTTCGAAATATCTTGAATATGTGCCAGAACGACTAATTCACCCTCATAATGAACGCAGGTTACAGAGATTTCCGCAACAAAACGATTTCCACCTAGTGTTACAAAATGAATCTCATAAGTAAGCCCCGCATATTTCCTATCAAGAATGGATTGAAAGCGATCCTTGGTCGCCTCGCGAAATGCTGGAGCAATGAATTCGTTCTGATCAAGGCCAACAAGTGATAAATAGGAATCCGCTTCAAATAATTCAACGGCTTTGTCATTCACGAACACAATCTTGCCCGCCGCATTAATTAAACACACTGCGTTCGGAGACAACTCGATCATCTTACGATATTGCTCTTCACTCTCTTTTAACGCTTGCTCCGTTTCTTTCCTCTTCGTAATGTCATGCACGACACAAAGCACAGATGACTTTCCCTGAAATAAGATCGACATGGACTGGACCCTCCCATAGAACAAGGAGCCATTCAATCGAAATAACATAATTTCGAGAGGCTCAGAAGGAAGCTGATTCGATAAAATATCTTGTACCCTTCTATCGACCAAGGAACGATAATCTGGATGGACGAAGTCCATAAACGGCATTCCGGTAATATGACGGGGCTCGGCTGCCCCAAACATACAAGCGCCAGAGTGGTTCAGAAAGACAACCACTCCATCCGTGAAGACGGCAACCGCGTCTGGGAGCAGCTCGATTAGCCGTCTGTAGCGTTCTTCGCTCTCTTTCAGCGCTGCTTCTGTTGTATAACTAGCGGAAATATCTCGGAGTATGTTCACGGCAACACGTCTACCGTTTAGCTCAATAAGTCTAGCATTCGCATCTACTGGAATGATTCGTCCATCTTTACTTTGCAGCTTGGTTCTATATTGAACGAACCCGGTCTTATCTAATTCCTGAATGAGCTGCTTGTACCGTTCTCTCAGCATAGGATCTTGGACGCAAAGATCCACGGGCTCCATCGTTGCCATCTCTTGACGCGTGTACCCAAGCAGACGATAAACGAGCTCATTGGCTTCAATTAAGGGCATGCGATCCCTGTCAAATTCATTGACGAAAAACATATCGACCGCGTGTTCAACCAGCGCACGGTATTTACTCTCGGATTCGATAAGGAGCTGCTCGGCCTGTTTCTTCCGACGATGTGTCTTGACTGAATAAATGACAACGGGGACGAGTCCAATGAATAGAATGATAGCTGCGATGGTGAAAATCTGATGATACATGACTACACTCCTTATGCATGAATCACGAGGTCTATTATCAATTTACCGGTATAAAATACCTAATTTATCACTTACTTTAATAGTCTTAGCATAAATAATAATCAAGACATCTACCAGCATTGTCAATAAAAAAAATAAAATATAATGCCACTATAAAAATAGGGCCGCTCTTGGATGAGCAGGCCCTATTACCATTATTCACGATCAAGAAACAATGTCGAATTAATAACTAGCCCTTCATCTGGATGAGTTCGTCCCACGATCCTCCACCGCTGTTGCTCCAATAGCGACTCATCTATCGCTTCATACATCATCTGCTTCATTCCCTCAGCGGTCCGAACCGCTACGAGTGGATGCTGCGAAGTGCGGCTTATTTGTTCAAGCACCTCCTGCTTGTTCCGAACAAGGCTGGCCATGAAGATACAGCTATAGGCGCTGTAGTCGAAATCGGATCCATTCGTCAGGACAACGGAAAGCCTCTTTTCCAATCCTAAATGAGCGAGCAGCGTACGAGACGTCTCATAAGCAGATGAATTCATTTCAAGACAAATAACCTCAACATCACCAAACAGATGCACAAGGATAGGACTGATTGGCATCGGTCCGCTTCCTACGAATATAATAGGTAATTTCTCTATTGAATCGCCTAGCCGATTGAATTGACGAAGCATCGCGAGCTCCTGGCTAACCAGCGCCTTGTATACCTGCCAGTTGGACAGCCGTATAATGATATCCATTACCGTGCCTGTCGCTTCACACATGAGATGAGCATCGGTCAGCTCTGCTAGAAACTCAGCCTCTGATAATTTATTCTGTAGCTGGAGCTGGTTTCTTCGTATATATTCATCGTTGAGGACGGCTTGTACCTCCTCAGGCAAATAACTTAACCGAAGCAAGTGAGACAGCCGTCCAATCATCTCTGCAACCGAGCGATTAGAAGGAGACAAATCGACTTCTCTCTGAAGAAGGTCGTTCAATTCGCGAATAAAAGCAATGAAGCTCTCCACCTTGCGCACGCTGGACGCGTCGCCTGCATCTATAATCGAACCCGTCGATTTCGCTTCCATTGTCCGATCCTCCTTGTTCCGCATCCCAATATCTATTTCATACTATATTCGCATCATCTGGGATGTAGACGGGTAGGTATCGGTAAGGATCAAAAAGACAAAAGGCGGCAACCCCTAGATCGGTTTGCCGCCTGTCATGTCGCTTAGCGTTTATTTCTTGCTCTGCTTCTCTGCGATCGCAATGCCTGCTTTGGATATCTCGTTATAAGCGTCCTCGATCGATTTCTGACCGAACATAACGGCATCCATCGTTTTCTTGTAGTTGTCTACCCACTCCGTCCATCCTGCCGCAGCCGGGTAGAACGGCAGCGCTTTATCCTTCGCCGTAGCGTACAATTTGTTGCCCAATATATCCTTCGGCTGCAAGTTAGGCTCAAGCGCCGTATAGATAGCGTCGTTAATCGGAATGCCGAAGTTCATACCATACGTCTGACCGGCTTGCGTCTCCGTAACGAACCATTTGATAAAAGCCTTCGCCTCATCCTTATGCTTGGAGTCTGTGCTTACGCTCAGGAAGATGGTAGGCTGCGCCCAACCGCCCCCTTCAGGCCCCACCGGAATGTTGACGACGTCCACTTTCCCTGGCATTAACTGCTCAAGCGCGCCTACCGAACCGACCGTTGCCCCCCGCGTCATCACTTTACCGCTTGCCATCGGATCCGCTTGCGGGTCGTTTTCCTTGAATGAGCTGACCATGTCTGCAGGAGGAACGATTTTCTTCTCGCGGAATTCGGCGTAGATGCCATAGAACTTCGTGAACAGCTCTTTGTCCAGATTAAACTTCGTGCCATTCTCTTGAATGATCGGACCTTTGCCGTTCGACGTCTGATAGTACTGGTAGAAGTCCCACGTATCCGAGTCGCTGATCGGGTAGACGCCATCCGCAAGCTTGGTGCGCGCATTTCTTGCAAAATCGAAATATTCGTCCCAAGTCCAGTCTTTCTTCGGCAGCTCGATGCCTGCAGCCGCAAGCGCTTCCTTGTTGAACGCGATGCCTTGCGCGTTACGGCTGATCGGTATGCCGTACAGCTTGCCGTCTATTTTCAAGTTTTCTAACGTTTTCGCGTCAATAACGCCGCTGAGATCCATACCCGATAGATCCTCCAGCGTGCCTCTTGTTGCATATTCTTGAATATAAGCCCCATCCATATGAAGCACATCCGGCATCGAATGGGAAGCGGCCAGCGTCGGAAGCTTCTTCCAATAATCGTCCCATGCCATGTACTCAGGCGAGAAGGTGATCGATGGATTGAGCCCTGTGTACACCTCTTGTGTTTTCAGCATCGCTTGATGCCTCGTGTCCGGACCCTGCCACATGATTTTGAGCTTCACCGAGCCGCTCTCCTTCGAATCTCCTCCGCTCCCGCAAGCCGTCAACGCCAGCATTGCGCCAATCGTCAATACAGTCATACCTTTGGACAATCGCCTGTTCTTCATTCTCTTATCCCCTTTACCATGTATTGTGACGCAGGACCTGCCATGCTGCTAACCCTTTAAGCCCGTCGTAGCGATTCCCTCGACAAAATGCTTCTGTGCAATAAAGAACAAAATGGTAGACGGCACAACCGAAAGCAAGGACATCGCAAGCAGTCTTCCCCACTGGATTTCGAACTGATCCACGTACATGCGCAGTGCAAGACTGACCGTAAATTTGCTAACCGAGTTCAAATACAGCACTTGCGCGAAGAAATCGTCCCAGCTCCATAAGAACGTGAATATCGCCACTGTCACCAAAGCAGGCTTGATCAGCGGAAGAACAATCCGGTAGAAAATGCTGTATACCGTCGCCCCATCGATCTTGGCTGCTTCATCCAGCTCTCGTGGGATACCCCTGATGAATTGCACCAGCAGAAAGATGAAGAATGCGCCGCCGCCGAAGAAATGCGGAAGAATGAGTGGAACGTAGCTGTCCATGAGGTGAAGCTTATTGTAGAGAATATACTGCGGAACGATCGTTACCTGCCCCGGCAGCATCATCGTGAGCAATAGAATCGAGAACAGCACGCCGCGAAACTTGAAGTTCAATCGGGCAAAGCCATAGGCGACGACCGCACTTGTGAGAACACCGCCCAGCACGTTCCAGAACTCCATCATGAGCGTATTGCCGAAGAACCGAGCAAACGTGAATTCAGGGGAGAACTGCCAGCCCTTCGTGTAATTGTCCCAGATCGGCTTGGAAGGCCAGATGGAAGGCGAGCTCATCTCGGCCGTCGTTTTGAGCGAAGCGCCAATCCACCAGATGACCGGGTACAGCATGAGGAGGGAGAACGCAATGAGCAGCAGATGACTGGTGACGGGGCTTTTCTTCAGCGATTTGATCACTTCGACTTCCCTCCATCCGTCTCATAGAATACCCAGTAACGCGATACTAGGAAGTTAATAGCGGTCATTAGCGCTACGATCACAAGCAGAATCCAAGCGAGCGCGGATGCGTATCCCATCTGATAATGCTTAAATGCTTTATCGTAGAGGAACAGCGCGTACATATACGTTGAGTTGATCGGACCACCCTGCGTAATGATGAATGCCGAGGTAAACATTTGGAAGGAACCGATAATGCCGAGCACTAAGTTGAAGAACATGACCGGCGACAGCATCGGAAGCGTGATATGGAAGAACTTCCGTATTCCCGAAGCGCCATCGACCGATGCCGATTCATATAGCTCGCTCGGGATCTGCTTCAGACCGGCCAGGAAGATGACCATCGTAGAGCCGAACTGCCATGTATTAAGCAAAATCAACGTTCCGAGCGAGGTGTGCGGATTCGAAATCCATCCAACGCCCTCAATGCCGAACCAGGCAAGCACCTGATTGAAGTAACCGTTCAGGTTGAACATATTGCGCCACAGTGCGGATACGGCAATGCTCCCGCCAATGAGAGAAGGGAAATAGATCGCCGTCCGATAGAAGTTCATGCCCTTCATATTCTTGTTCAGCATGATCGCAACCATCAAGGAGAAGAACAGCTTAAGCGGAACAGAGAACAATACGAATAAAAAGGTGACCTTGAGCGACGTAGTAAAATCGGTATCGTTCGTGAAGATGTTCTTGTAGTTATCCATTCCGGTCCATGTCGGAGCTTCGAGCAGCGAATACTCCGTAAAGGACAAATAAAACGATTGGATGATCGGCCATACCGTCAGCAGCAAGAAACCGATCAGCCACGGCGATATGAATATGTAGCCTGCCAGATTATCGTTTGAGCCTTTGAGCTTCTTCTTAGACAAGCGCAGCTTTGCAGCCGCCTGCTTATTTACTACCGCTTCAGCATTCATCTCACGTTCATCCCCCCTCACAGCCTCTATAGAGCTAATCTTATTGAAATCGCTTACACGTGTACATGCGATAGAATTATGAATTCGTTTGTTTTTTTACACTCTTGATCGACTTGAAATTGGCGTTTCTGCGCACACAAAAAAAAGCTATGCAGCCGCAGCATGCATAGCTTCCTCCGGTATTCTATTGAACTGCGATTCCACCCATGCTCCCGATCGACGAGTTTCTCCGTTCCGCCGCAGCAGCCTCCATCAATCCTTTGATATAGCCCACGCCATATAAACGTCCAAGCGTCTCGTACCCCGGGTTTGTGTTGTCTTCCCCTTCCATTGTCGGTACATGGTCAGGCCTTGATGGTCCGTCGAAGCCGACCTCATAATACACCTTCATCGCTTCATACATATCGGTCTGACCGTCATCATGGAACGTCTCATGGAACTTGTCCGGCGTTCCGACAACGTCGCGAAAATGCACGAAGAACAGCTTGTCCTGCTTCGCAAAATGGCGAATGACATCCGGGATATGCTCGCCTGCTGTCGCCAGCGTCCCTTGGCAAAGCGTAATCCCGCTGTATTCGCTCGGAACAAGATCAATCGCGCGCTGCAATGCTTCGCTATTCCGAAGAATGCGCGATACGCCGCGAATCGGGCTTATAGGCGGATCATCCGGATGCAGCGCCAGCTTGACCTTTGCTCTCTCGGCGATCGGCACGATTCGCTCCAAGTAATATTGCAGATTGTCCCACAATTGATCCTCCGTCACGATACCCGCTTCCGTAAGCGGGGCGTTCTGCATCAGGGAATGGTCGTAGCTCGACACGAGCGCTCCACCGCGGGTACGCGTCGTCGTAGACGTGCGGAACCAATTGAATTGCGCCATGAAATTGTAGCACAGGATGGGAATGCCAAGCGCACCCATATTCGATATGAGCTGACCCATCCATTCGATCTCTTCATCGCGGCCCGGCAGACCGAGCTTGATCTTGTTCGTCGGCGGCGCCGATTCGATGACAAGCAGCTCGATGCCATGGTTCTCGTAGCGCTGCTTCATGTGGAGAAGATTCATATAATCCCATGGCTTCATGCCATTCTCTTCTCTAGGAAGCGGACCGACGGCGTAATCGACACCCATCTGCTTCGCGAGATGCCATAGCTGGTTCGGATGAGACGTGAAAAACTCGGCTAGTTTCATGGAGGAACACGCTCCTTCTATTCTCGTTAATAACCCCCATTGCAATTGTATCTATCGTTCATCGTTAATTCGCGTCTCGAAATCCGCTCGGCGATAAGCCTACCATCTTCTTAAATATTTGACTAAAGTAACGAGAGTCGTTATAGCCAACTCGTTCAGCGACCTCATAGTTTTTCAGATGGGTGTGCTTCAGCAGCTTCTTGGCGTTAGAAATTCGTATTCGGGTAAGATGCTCAATGAATGTGATGCCCATCTTCGATTTGAATAAAGAGCTTAAGTAAGCAGGAGTAATGAATACTTTATCGGCGACGTAATGAAGCGATGCTCGGTCATACTCTTCCTCCATTAATGTAACAGCTTTCTTGATAAGCTTGTGATCGAGGCTGTCAGGAGTATGAGAGGTCCCTCTTATGCCTTTAAGTGCCTTACACACTGCGTCCTTCATTTCGTCTAGCGTGCGCAGCTGCATGAGTGCTGTGATGTCCGGTGTGCTGCATAGATGAGGCTGGCCAAGTGCGGATTTGACTCGAAGCTGCAGACTGACCAGAAGCTGAAGTGTCACGTCAACGACTTTGGAGACCGGCAGCGGACCATTCCGCATTAATGCTTCGTAGAAGCGTTCCACCGCTTGCCGAGTTGTCGTGTATTCGTTGATCGAGTCGTTCGTCAGGAGGTGCAGAAGCTCATCCTCCATCTCTAGGGGATATTCGGCGTCGGTTGCATAATCAGTCAGACTGCTGAAATAAATAGGCTGTGAATGGTTAAGGTAGAATCGGTGTTTCAAGGCGAGGACGGCTTGTTCATAACCGTGATGCAGATCCGATAGATGCGGATAAGGGTTGCTGATGCCAATGGTGAGCGCTGGTGCGTTGAGGCTGTACGCTTGGTTGATGATATCCCGATACAATTCGGTTATGGATTCACGATCATCCCATGAGAAGATGACTCCGACATGCCCTTTGTCGTCCGGAAGAACCGCGGTATTGTCAGGCGCATGGCGCTTAATCGTGGTATACAGTTCATCGACAGCATGTCTGCGAGACCATAAATCCACTTCAGTGGTATTCACATTGAACAACGCCAGAGCGGGGTAAACATAATTGGCGTGAAGCCCGTTCTCTTCCAGGCTCCTCTTCCTATCACCATCGGCATAGCTTCTGCCGAGGAACAGCTCGTTAAGCGATCGAGTGATAACCATTGCCCCTTGCATCATAATCGACACTCCTCTCTAGAGAAAGGATAAATAAAGAATGACGACTCTGTGCTATTCTCCGGTGTAATTCTTATAGAAGTCCAATCCCCTGATTAGATTCTCCTCCGTACGGTCGACGTCACCTGATTTGATGAGCTCCAATATTTCGGAATGAGAGTTAGGAATCGAATAACCTTGATGATCTTGGTTCGTGATCGAAATAAAGCGCATGATCTTCGTCTTGATGCGATTCCAAATATCGTAAAGCAGCGCGTTCCCGCTCCGCAAATAAAAGTAGCCGTGAAAGAGCATATCCAGCTCGACCAACCGGTACGGATCATCTTGATCAATCGCTTCCCGCATACCGGCAATGACGCCTTCAAGGTAAACGATATCCTTATCCTCGAGCACCTTCATCGTTGCACGAAGCGCGTTTCCCTCGACCATTTGCCGCAGCTCGTAAATGTCGCGTATCTCTTGGGCGGTAATTTCGGAAACGATGGACCCTTTATTCATCCTGCCGACAATGAGACCTTCCTGCTTCAGCCTCTCGAGCGCTTCTCTTACTGGCGCCTGGCTTACGCTGAATTGTTTGGCGATATCCAGAACGATCATGCGGTGTCCGGGCAGTAGTTCACCCTTCATAATCTGTCTCTTCAAGGTGATATAGACATGCTCACTTAGAGAGATTGGACTTTGCGCTGAACTTGCTGTTTCGATGGACACGAGCTCTCACCACCTTAAGATTTTGATGCTTGATGTGGATTATCGATAATCGATAATTTGATGCTAGCCGCTTGTAAAGAGAATGTCAAGATGAAATTTAATCGCTTACATTTTGTTTCTTCAACCTTTAAAAAACAAACAAAATCATAATTTTACAGCATCGCTTTTCGCTTCAATCGCTCGGTAAGATGGTCATGTAACGCGAAGCTATTGACCGTAGGAAATCCATCAATCATGAGGGGGTGTTTACGGTTTGCCTAGGAAAGTCGTGTTCATCGCGGATGCCGACAGCTGGTCCGGCGAAGGATTAATTGCACGATTTAGCGCAGGTGGTTCGGATCTCATTCTGAACAGCACGAAGGAAGCGGCCGATTGGGAAGACATCATTCAATTGTGCCAAGCCGCAGGCTCCGAGGTACTTATTACCCACGCCGATCTATGCAGCAGCAGCGAATTATCGACTATGTTGGATCAGGTCGAAAGAATGCTTGGCCCGGTCGACGTCATGATTCACAATTGCAGCGCCATTCGACCTGCCCGCGTTGAAAGCTGTGACGAATCGGAATTTGTCGAGATCATGCAGCGCAATGCCAAGTCTGCCTTCTTCTGTACACAGACGTTCGGCAGACGGATGACGGATAGAGGCAGCGGCAGCATGATCTTCGTCAGCTCTATCCACAACGAGAAGCCGACAGGCATGTCCTTCGCTTATAGCGCCTCACAAGGGGCAGTGAAGATGCTGGCGCATGAAGCGGCGCTGTTCCTCGGCCGGGCCGGCATCCGCGTTAATGTGATTGAGATGGGCCCTGTCGAAGGTTCAGATGTTTCGTTTCAAAGTGATTTATCGGGACTTTATAACGATTATCGATACAAGATTCCCGGTACGAAGCTCGGAACGGCTCAAGATCTGGCTAATCTGGCCTTCTTCCTAGCCGGGGAGGAATCAAGCTACCTTAACGGGGCAGACATTCGATTGGACGGCGGCTTCCTGCTGCATTATATGGATCATCGCATGAACAAGCCCACCGAAGGGGAGACGCGATCGGAATGAGCCAGAGCCTGATTGGAAAATCAGCACTTGTCACCGGTGCAGGAACAGGCATCGGCAAAGGCGCTGCCATCGAGCTTGCAAAGCGCGGCGCGAAGGTTGCCATTCACTATAATGCTAGTGATGCGGGAGCCAGAGATACGAAGCAGCATATTGAGGAATTAGGCGGAACGTGTATAACCGTGCAAGCGGATGTCGCAGATCGGGAACAGATTGTCCATATGGTCGACACATCTGCTGCTGCGCTTGGCGGCATCGACATTCTGGTCAACAATGCCGCACTTCAGCTTAACCTCCAATGGTTCGAATATACGGAAGAACAATTCGACCGTGTGATGAACATCAATCTTAAAGGGTACTGGCAATGTATCCAAGCGGTCATCCCTTATATGAAACAGCAGAAGGCTGGCCGAATTATTAACATCTCCTCCGTCCATGGCAAACGACCAACCGACTTCGATGCGGTTTACTGCATGTCCAAAGGCGGCGTCAAAATGCTTGGCAGAGAAAGCGCCCTCGAGCTCGCACGCTATGGCATTACGGTTAATACGATAGCACCCGGCGCTGTCGACGTCGGCAAGTTCAAGGCGTCGCATCGGGAGCCTAACCGCAAGAAATTCCCGCTCGGACGCGTCGGACTGCCTGCGGACGTCGCCTCGCTAGTCTGCTATATCGCATCGGATGAAACCTCGTTTATGACAGGCTCCACTATCCGCTTAGATGGTGCCGGTATGTTGACATAACCCAATGATCTTATTCAATCCTATTAACCACAAAGGAGCTGCGCCCGTGAACCAAGTAGAAAACTATGAAAGCACGTTAGCCTACGTCAATACCAACTCCAAACCTTCGGAGCTTCGTATTACCGACATTCGATTTGCTGATATTGCAGGCGCACCGATGCACTGCAGCCTGATCAAGGTATTCACGAACCAAGGCATCGTAGGGTTCGGCGAAGTGCGCGATGGCGCGGACAAACAATTCGCCCTTCAGCTGAAAAGCAGACTTCTAGGTGAAAATCCGTGCAATATCGACAAGCTGTTCCGCAGAATCAAGCAATTCGGCGGCCATTCCCGACAAGGCGGCGGCGTCAGCGGCATCGAGATCGCCCTATGGGATATCGCCGGCAAAGCCTACGGCATGCCAATCTATCAGATGCTGGGCGGCAAGTTCCGCGACCGCATCCGCATGTACTGCGACACCGACGTCGATGGCAAAGATACAGGAACGGCAATGGGCGAAGCTTTACAGAAACGGATGGACAAAGGCTTCACCTTCCTCAAGATGGATCTGGGCATCAATCAAATCATTCATGAGCCAGGAACGTTAAGCGCACCGCTTGGTTTCCTGGAGGAAATGAAAGCGTTGTCCAAATCCTGGTATTCTCGCAAGCACTCGAACCTTACGGAGCATGAGCTGCGGGAAATACGCAGCCGCCACTTTGATATCTTTAACATCGCCCATCCGTTTACGGGCATTCATGTGACAGAGAAAGGTCTCGACATGCTGGAGCAATACGTCGCCGACGTTCGCTCGGTCATCGGCTATGAGGTTCCTCTCGCGGTAGACCATTTTGGACATATCGGCTTGCAGGATTGCATCAAGCTGGGCCGTCGTATCGACAAATATAATCTCGCTTGGATGGAAGACATGATCCCTTGGCAGTATACGAAGCAATATGCTCAGCTCGCTAGCAGCGTAACGACTCCGATCTGTACGGGAGAAGACATCTATCTCAAGGAGAACTTCAAGCCGCTGCTGGAAGCTGGCGGCGTATCTGTCATTCATCCCGACGTGCTGACGACTGGCGGCATTCTGGAAACGAAGAAAATCGGCGACATGGCGCAGGAATACGGCGTTGCGATGGCGATCCATATGGCGGAAAGCCCGATCGCCTGCTTGGCAGCCGTACATGCCGCAGCCGCTACAGAGAACTTCCTAGCGCTCGAATACCATTCCGTCGATGTGGAATGGTGGGACGATCTCATCGTAAGCAAGCTGCCGAAGCCGCTTGTCCAGAACGGATTCATCCAAGTGCCAGACGCGCCAGGCCTTGGCATCGAAGCACTAAACGATGAGGTAATCGCGCAGCATCTGCATCCGCAAATCCCTGGCTTGTGGCTCCCTACCGACGATTGGAACGACTATTGGTCTAATGATCGGCTTTGGAGCTAAGCGAGCGGCAAGTGGTACAAAAGATCGATAATCCTATAAAGCGAGGTGTCCATCATGAAGTTTAACAATGCAGAAGATACAGTTCAGCTGTCGCCGCTATGGCAAGGCGAACGTTTCCCGGACGGCCGTCCCAGAGTGCCATCCAGCGTACTTCAACGATTAGGCAGAATCACGCTGGAGGAAGCATGGGGGCCACTCTGGTCGCGAGGCTACCAATATCAATTCGAGGGCGATTTCAAAATTATCCATCCGAACAAAGTGATGGTCGGCCGCGCGGTTACGGCTGTCATGGTTCCTAAGCGCCCCGACCTGCATGAGACGCTGCTGAACTACGGTCATGAGCAAGAGGGGCGCAGAGGCTTTTTCAACCAATGGGTAATTGATTCGCTGGAGGAAGAGGATGTCGTCGTCATCGATATGTTCGATAAAATCTATCAAGGCACCTACGTAGGCGGCAACCTCTCCACGGCTATCTCTACCCGTACGAAGACTGGCGGCGCTGTTATCTGGGGCGGCATTCGGGATAATCAGCAAATTGCGCAAATTGACAATATTAATGTGTATTATCGCGGCAGCGACCCGACTGCGATCGGCGACGTTACGATGGTCGGCATGAACGTACCCGCCCGAATCGGTCGAGCGATCTGCCTCCCGGGCGATGTCGTGCTTGGCACGCCGGCAGGCGTCATCTTCATCCCGGCGCACTTGGCAGAGCTGACAGCAACCCATGCGGAGAAATCGCAGGTGCGCGACGTTTTCGGGTTTGCCCGCTTGAACAGCCAGACGTATACGACGGCGCAAATCGATGCCTCCTGGACGACGGCCATGTGGGACGACTTTCTGCAATGGTTCGACACTGATCCTGCCGCTGCACCTTATCGGCATTTGACTTGGGAGCACGAGCTGGAGGAAGCGCGCCGCAGCGCAAACAACGGCCCCTCCAGCGATGTCCGATTGTAAGACAGTTGCCAGTCTATCATTGCAATGATATAAATGACTTGGATGCTATAAAGTGGTAAAAGGAGCTGCATAGATGGAAAAAGCGACGTTAGGCCGTACAGGATTACAAGTAACGAAACTAAGTTACGGTGCTATGGAAATTCGCGGCCCGCGCGTATGGAGCGGCAGACCACTCGAGGATGCCGACGCGGAGCGCATCTTGAATGCGGTGCTCGACGCTGGTATCAACCTGATCGACACCTCTTACGACTACGGCCGCAGCGAGGAATTCATTGGCCGCTTCATCAGCCACCGTCGCGACGAGTTCATTCTTGCGACGAAGTGCGGCTGCTGTGTCACAGACCGCGGCGATCATGACGAGACGTCCCATATTTGGACACGCGATAATTTGCTCCATAATATCGATACAAGCCTGCAGCGTCTGAAAACCGACTATATCGACGTATGGCAGCTGCACGGACCGACACCGCAGCAAGCTGAAGAGGGCGAGCTGGTCGATGTGCTGAAGGAAATTCAGGCTGCCGGCAAGGTCCGTTATATCGGCGTATCCTCTTACCTTCCAAACCTCCCGCCCTTCGTGGATTGGGGGACGTTCGATACGTTCCAGCTGCCTTACTCCGCGATCGAGCGCGAGCATGAGGACTGGATAACGAAAGCCGCAAGCACCGGCGCCGGCATCATCGTCCGCGGCGGCGTTGGCCAAGGCGAGCCCGGCATCGGCCGTGGCTCGGAAGACCGCTGGAGCGCGTGGGAGCAAGCGAAGCTGGACGATCTGCTCGAGCATGGCGAGCAGCGAACCGGGTTCCTGCTGCGCTTCACCTTATCCCACCCTTCCATGACGACAACGATCGTCGGAACCAAGAACCCTGCCCACTTGGCGGAGAATCTCCGTTATGCGGAGCGCGGCCCGCTTCCGAGCGACGTATACGAGGAAGCGAAGAAGCGCTTGGATGCAATCGGACGGACGCCGGTTGGGATCGTATAACTAATACGGATTTAGCCTGCACAAAAAGGTTGAGACCCTCTTGAGCGAGCGGTCTCAACCTTTCTTTTATTCTATCGCTTATTAGACTCATGATATGCCTATGAATTACGCCAACGCCTCAAGCATGCGCTCAAGCAGTGCAACACCAGCCGTCTCGGCGGCTTTCGCTTCTTGCAGCAGTGTCAAAGCGCGCGCTGCCTGCTCGTCGCTGTTTGGGTCTCCGCCATGCGGGAAGGGGAACATATCCCTCATTGTTGCTAGACGTTGAGCAACGATGGCATACTGCTCCGACGCTTCTCTTGCAAGGTCGCTTAACTGTTCGTCCCTCGATGCTTCTACTTTCCAATTCAAAGAAATTTCCGATAGAAACTCCGCTGCAAACGAACGCGCATCCCATACTTTGCCTGTGTTCACACAGTTGCCGAACGGATCGACGGTCCCTCGCTTGAACGCTTCGATCCAAGCCTCATAAGCGTCCAGACCGACACGATGGCTCTCGTCCTTCCTCTCGACCTCCTTCGCATGGTTTACGGCCATCTGAAGCGCACCTTTCAACATATCACGCTTATCGATAGATTGGGATCCCGTAATCGTCAGCATGTACATTTCGGTTACTTCGCCACGGCCAAGCTTCTCATAAGGAAGATCGCCGTCCTTCCGCACATCTCGACAACGAAACACCTTATTCTCATCGTCATAGCCATAGATCAGTCCCCACTCCGGAATGAATAGGTCCCAACTAAGGGCAGGAATGCCTTTGTCCAGGCTTGTCTGGATAGAGGCAATCGCCTCTGCCAACTCTTCCGGCGTAGGCGGGATATGGCTTGGCCTGCCTAACGTCTGCACGGTGAACCCAAGATTAAGCAGCTGCTGGGTATGGTATAGCGGCCAATTGAATGCAGAATAACTGCCTACTTCAACAGCGTCACGATCAATAATGATGCGGAACGCTTGGGCCGTGTATCCCATGACGTCTATCAACGACATACCCGCTTTGTCCGTGTATTGGATCATGCTGTGTATCGCGGATGTATCCGTATTCTTGCTCCATGTATAATCTTCCCTTGTTCGATTCATCATGTCTCTCCATCCTCCCATGCTACTGTAATTAAAGGCGGTGCCAGCAGCACTTTTCCCGGTTTCCCCATTACTCTGCGCTGCTTCACATACATACTGACGTGGACACGAATGCGCTCCTGCTGCATCTTGCTCCGTGCCCTGGCAATGCTGTTGTACACATTGGCAACCGCAGTATCCAGCAATGCGGCGATCTCTTGCGGAGGCAGTTGTTCGAAGAAGTACGCTTCGAATATCCGTTTCTCCCTTGGGCTTAAACATCGCAGCAGGCTGCGGATACCGTCGATCAGCTCCTTGCGTATGAAGGCGTCGGACGGATCCTGCATTTGTCTCGCGGAATCAAGTGCACGGCGGCTTAGCTGAAACAAAATGCGGTCGATATCCTGCCAATCGTCAGCGCCGATGACCGGCTGCCTAGCGCCTTCTAGACTGGTGAACGGCTGCTCCCTTCGATGGGGCCCGCCCCGGCGTACCTTCATGTAGGCCTCGTTGCGTATGATCTTCGTCAGCCAAGGTGAGAACCGGGCAGCATCCACTAACGAGCCAAGATGAAGAAATGCACGGACGAGCGCTTCTTGGACGATATCTTCAGCCAGATGATGGTCCTGTGTAAGCGAGTGCGCGATCCCGAACGCCTTGGCACGATGCCGGCGTACCAACTCGCCGAACGCATCGGGGTCTCCAGCCCTTGCTTGTTCAACTAACTCCTTCTCATTCTTTCGCTCGGTGGTGTCGCGATTGTCCGGCGATAAATCACTCCCTACGGCAATATTTCCGTTATGTAATATCTGCATCCCCCCCACTCCTTCCATGCCCTACTTCTATTGATGCCATTGACCTACCTAATCTATCGTGGAATTATTATTTCGATCAAATAAATTTCCAGCCCGCAAAAACTGATATTGTTTCGATAACATCTATTAATAAAAAGTAGGAAATCGCTTTATATATTCTTCAATTTCCTTACTTATCCTACACTGAGATTGCCTTTGTTCAAAAAAATAACAGCAGCCCGAGATCTAGCATCTCGGGCTGCTGCATGAAAATATATATCAATATTGCACCACTTTCGCCTAATGCAACGCATGCACAGTTTTGATGGATGACAATATGCTTTTGAGAATTCCAGCTTACTCATAACTTACCAAGCCGCAGCTCATAAAAATACTGCACACATGGGTGCTTCATCTTCATCTTCTCGCCCATGTTCTGGATCCGTTTCTTCCCTACTCGTCTATCCACTAACGCAAGAATATTCAATAAGATGTCATTGCTTTCTAGGCTTTCCTCTATTGAGGTGGATAGAAACTTAGTCGCTGCAGCAGTAAAGTTTGATTTGCTCAATGCTGTCTGTGCGGTCAGAAGCTCTTTGGCGAGCTCGGACATCTTCCTGCCTCGTGCAATCACGACAAGACGATCCTCTGGTACTAACCCCTTCGTATCTTGTCGAATCGCTTCGATCTCATCATTGCTGATCGCAATTTGGATCGTTGGATCATTCTTTATTTCCTGGTCGGACTGATACCATGTGATTGATGTCGTTGCGTCATTCATATTGAGTACGTTCTTCTTGTCGACTGCAATATAACATTGTCCTGGTTTATCGGGTGAATAACGATAGCTGGTTGCACGATATTCGAACCTCCCAATTAACGCAGGGGCAAGAAAACTCTCCAATTGCTGCTTCAATTTACTCCAAGACAAAATAGAATCCTCCGATGTGTTCTGTATTGTTCTTTAACTATAATACAATAACCAAAACATCGATCAAACCGAGTGTCAATAATCTTGCAGTGAAACGCTCCTAAACAAAAGAAGCCACCTTAAAGGCGACTCCCCATTATCTCAAACTATTCTTATCTTTCTTGCCCTCTCTCCGCCAAAATCTTCTCGATACTCGCCAATTGGATGCAAATGCACAATATCTCGATCGATTTCTTGAGCTCTTCCAATGATGGGAAAGAAGGGGCAATCCGTATATTACGGTCAAGTGGGTCTTTGCCGTAAGGGAAAGTCGCTCCTGCTGCAGTCAGTGTAACACCGGCGTCAGCTGCCATTTTCACCGCAATCGTGGCACAGCCGTCCCATGTATTCAAGCTAATGAAATAGCCTCCGTTTGGTTTGTTCCAGGCTGCAATACGGCTGTCGCCCAGCTCTGATTCTAATGTACCTAGCACGATATCAAATTTGGGTTTCAGAATAGCCGCATGTTCGGCCATATGACTTCGTAAATGATCCATATCCTTCAGGAAGCGGATATGCCTCAACTGGTTGATCTTATCGGGACCAATCGTCTGAACCGAAATCTGCTTCCTCGTATTGTTGATGTTCGCCACACTTCCAGCCATAGCAGCAACGCCAGCGCCAGGGAACGTAATCTTGGAAGTCGAGCAGTACATAAAGACACGGTCTGGATTCCCTGCCTCTTTGCAAGCACTTAGTATATTCGTCAACTGATCGGGCTGGTCAGTCAAATGATGGACACTGTACGCATCATCCCAGAAAATTCTAAAATCGCTTGCCTTCGTGGTCATGTTGGCAAGTCGCTTAACAACCTGATCCGAATACGTGATCCCATCCGGGTTGCTGTATTTCGGAACGCACCATATCCCCTTAACTGAATTGTCCTGACTAACGAGCGCTTCCACTGCATCCATATCCGGTCCATCATGAAGCATATCGACAACGATCATCTCGATATTGAACAGCTCGCATATAGCAAAATGTCTATCGTAGCCGGGGCTCGGGCATAAAAATTTCACCGTCGGAAGCTTACTCCACGGCTGCTCACTGCCATAAACGCCGTGCAGCATCGCGCGGCTTATCGTATCATGCATCATCGTAAGGCTGGAGCTTCCACCGATTATTACTTCATTGGAATCTACCCCAAGTATTTGTGCAAAAAGCTCTTTCGCTTCGGGAATTCCATCGACACCGCCATAATTGAGACAATCCGACCCGTCCCGCGCTCTTAAACTGTCACTGGATGTAACGAGATCCAGCATGCGTTTGGATAATTCAAGCTGCTCGGGACACGGCTTCCCTCTGGACATATCCAGCTTCATACTCTGGTTCTTATACTCCGCATAACGTTCTTGAAGTGATACATAATGCTGGTTTAATTCCTCTATACTCATGTTCAATAGATCAGCGCGATTCCCCATGGACCCGTTCTCCCGTCATTGTAAAATATTTGATCGTATTGGATTGGCATTGGTATTAGCTAGCTCATCGCGTTCAGCAATAAACTAATTATATCCAGCTTCTCGATATAGATGAAATTAATGTTCGTAATACCAGATATCAATCAAACGAATAGGATATTGATAAAATCTCAAAACAAAACAGGCTGCGTTCACACGCAGCCTGTACGTTATTACAGCAGCTTCCCTCATTGGATGCCGGCCTCGATGAACCCCCCACAAGATTCACGAAAGATGAACGGAGTCTCGAACACGACTGCTCTCGGCTTCGACTTGGGATCAAGAATCCGTTCCATTACCAGGCGGATGCATGCCGCAGCCATCTCTTCAACCGGCAGCTTGACCGTTGACAGGGATGGAACGCTGTATTTCTCGGCGTCATGATTACCGTACGTCAAGATCTCCAGCGCATCGGGGATTCTAATATCTGCACGATGGAACACGGGAAGTGCTGCGACAGCCATTATTCCGAGCGGGAAGAATAAGCCTGTCGGCAATTCGCCGCCTCCCTCAAGGAGCCTCCTGGCCGCCGCATTTCCGCCCTCCATCGTCATCGGAGCAGCCTGGATATGCCGCTCCTCCAGTTCGAGACCGTACTTGGCGCATGACTCCACGAACCCCTTGAAACGCAAATTGTTCTCCGACATCATTAAATGTTCAGGCACTATCGTGCCGACCTTCTTGTGCCCTCGAATGGCAAACAATTCGGCCGATTTGCGCCCGATCTCATAAGTATCAACATGAACGCAGCTGTATACGCTGCTCTTGCGATTGAACATAACGGTCGGAACGCTCAGCGGATTTTGTTCCAGATAATGTTGGTCCTCTGCGGAGATGCCCGTTAGAATCACGCCATGGTACATGCCGCTGTCGCATATTTCCTTGATTCGATGGATGTGCTTTCGCTTGAATGGCTGGATCGTCATCTCGAACGCATGCTCTTGCTCCAGAATCGAACTCTGAGCTCCCGTGAAGAAACGTCCCAACAAATCGGAGGAGAGGTCGGACGGCCAGAACGTGGCAATAACCGGAAGGCTGCGAGCACCGCTTTGTCTCAATCGTCTAGCCGACATATTGGGTACATAACCTACACCCTGCGCCGCTTCCAGGATGCGCTGCTGCGTTTTTTTTGAGATGCGCATTTCATCACCGCGGCCGTTAAGTACGATAGAAATCGTTCCTACGGATAGCTTCGTTTTCTCGGCGATTTCTTTAATCGTAGACATCCCATCCGCCAACTCCCTCATTCTTCATACTCCATTAATACGAAAAAGCGTTAGGAATGTCAATTGCAGCGTCTATGAATACCGGCTCGAACTTATCACTTATCTTGACAATTGCAATAAATATTCTTACGATTTAATTGCCATTTGCTAAAACGTTATAGCCAGCTTATCCCTCAGGAGGTTCAAGCATGCTGAAGCCCCACACCCCTGCAATTGACAAGCCGCTGCCGGGCTCGAAAATCTGGACGGCCGATTTTATTAAACTAACGATCGTAACAACACTGCTTCGAATCTGTACGCAAGTTCAGATTACATCGATGCCGCTGTTCTTCCTTCACTTAGGAAGCAGCAATGCGTTGGCTGGGCTGTCCATGACCTTCTTTACGATTGCAGCTCTTCTGACGAGACCCCTTATCGGCATAACGCTTGATACATACGGACGCAAGCCTATTCTTCTGTGGGGGGTTGTCGTTTATACGATTTCTACAGTGCTATACGGCTTTGTCGCCTTTATCCCTGCCCTCATCTTCCTGCGAATGATGCATGGCATATCCTTCTCCGCAAGCTCGACTGCGACAAGTACAATGGTTTCTGACGTCTTGCCGGAAGACAAAATGACAGAGGGCATTTCTTATTTCGGACTGTTCGGAACGCTAGCCGTGGCGATTGCGCCGCCTGCCACGCTTTATCTATTGAAAGTATCCGACTATGCCGTGCTCTACTACTTGACGGGAGCTGTCTCCTTGATTGCCCTCCTAATCAGCGTATATATCGAATCCGAGAAGAACAAACGGCACAAGGAATTGGCGGCGAATACAGGGACGTCCGAGGCGAAGAGGCAGTCTCCGGGCACGTTAAGACAATGGAATAAACTACTGGAGCCTCAGGCCATCCCGCCTTCGGTTATCGTCCTGTTCGTATCGTTGGCAACCAGCTCGGTCACAGTATTCCTCCCGTCATTCGCGATCGCCAACAGCATCCGCCATATCGGTGTGGTCTTCGTCGTTCAAGCCGCCGCACTTGCGCTTTCCCGCTTCATCGTCGGTCCCTGGATCGCCAGAATGGGGACCCGCTTCGTCCTGTCCATCAATCTCCTTGCGCTCGGAATTGCACTTGCCGGAATCAGCTTCTCGAGCAAATTGTGGGAGCTCGTCCTATGGGCTGTCTTGTTTGGTTTTACGAGCGGATGTCTAATCCCTCTGCTCAATGCGAAGGCCATTACGAATACGGATAAGGCGAACCGCGGAAAGGCGAACGCCACCTTCTATATCGCGCTGGACTTGGGGATCGGTGCAGGAGCCGCGGGATGGGGAATCGCGTCTGACTTGTTCGATATCCGGTGGATCTTCCTGCTTGCCGGCTCCCTCATGATTGTCGCTTTATCGGCGTTCGCTTATATTGAGCGTTCCCGGCAGACGAATGCGGGACATTGAGAATTAACGTTAAAGCAGCGCTGCCTATTAACTTAAGATAGCATATTGACAATTATATCAAGTAGCGATACGATTCACGCGTAGGCTATTTGCTAAAACGAAATTGCAACTCGTGGAAGGATGTGATAGATGCAAAATTCCAAGAAAGCATCGAGATCTGCCGACCAAGGAACACGTACTCCGAATAGAAAGAGGAGGAAATTATTATGAAGATAAGAACAAAACTATTCCTGCATCCCATGATGATGATAGCAGCAATTGTATCTTTGTTATCTATTAGTTTTCTCGATCCATGGCCTGCCATCTCCGAGGCTGCCGCTAAAGGCAAACCTGCATTTAGACCAAATGGCACCCTCGTAATGTCGGTTGGTGAATCCTCTAAATTGGAGATCGTCAACAAGCCTTCTAATGCGAGTTATGCTTGGAGCAGTGACAAGAAAGCAGTGGCAGCAGTGGATCAGAACGGACTCGTCAAAGCGTCTTTTGCAGGCACTGCAACAATCACATGTCAAATAGCGGTTAATCATACATCGGTCATACTTACTAAGAAAGTCATTGTCAAGGAGGCTAACGTGAACCCATCAGTGGAACAAGTAAAAGTATCTGTCGACAAGAACGGATTTGACTCAAGCGGAAGAATGGTTGCTTATTACGGATCGCCAGTCATAGACGGCAATACGGATCCTGCATGGAATAAAGTGCAAGCGGTTTCACCTAAATATGTTTCAAGCAATATCGACACAACGGCAACATTCAAGACGTTATGGGATGACCGCGCACTATATATTCTTGCAGAGGTTAAAGATCCCAACTTATCCGTGCAATCCGGAACGCCTTACATGCAAGATTCCATAGAAGTATTTCTTGATGAGAACAATAACAAAACGCAGGAATACGGCGTGGACGATTTGCATTTTCGCGTGAATTATGAGAATGTGCTGTCCGTGGACAACGGAAATGCCGAACGATTCTACACCTCTGCAAGAAGAACGACAGACGGCTATATCATAGAAGCAAGAATCGCTCTGACTACGAAGCCGGAGAACGGTCAAGTGCTTGGCATCGAATTACAGGTGAACGACGCAGTTGGATCAGAGCGGGTCGGTACCATCAATGTGTTCGATTCAACCGGCAGCGCCTGGAACGATACGACGAAGTTTGGCGAGGTCTTGTTAACCGGCAAGACAAACGGCGATGTCAGCGGACTGAATGCCTACGATCTCATCAATCTGATCAAAAGCACGCTGAAGCTGGATTTTACGCTTTATACCAATGCAAGCCTCGTTACCGATGCCATTGCCGCCGCTTTCGCTGACCATGTCCTTCAAGACCAGAAGGCTACGCAGGAGCAGATTGATCGTCAATATGCAGCCATCAAGGAGGCGGTCAGCAAGCTGGAAATGACGGAGGAAGCGGCGAACGAGAAATATTTCAAGCCGGTCCCGAATGAGTATCGTATGGAAAGCGTTAAACCGGGGACAATTGAAAGCTTATCGTACAAGGCAGCTAACTTAAACGGCGGTACGGACGATAAGAAGCTGAACGTTTATCTCCCATACGGTTATGACGCATCGAATCCAAATCAACAATACAATGTGCTTTATCTGATGCATGGCGGAGGCGAGAATGAGAATCTCCTCTTCGGCGGACCTGGTCAGAGCAAAGAACTGAAGAAGATTCTCGACAACATGATTGCCAGCGGTGACATTGAACCGCTTATTGTGGTGACACCTACGTTCTACGGCGGCAAAGATGATGTTGCTCTCTTCCATGAGGAACTGATCAATACGGTCGTTCCATTGGTGGAAACCAAGTATCATACTTATGCTGAATCCGGAAGCTTGAACGATCTGAAAGCATCTCGCGCTCACCGGGCATTCGGCGGGTTCTCCATGGGTTCGGTGACGACGTGGTATACCTTTATCCATGCGCTGGACTATTTCAAGTATTATTTGCCGTTAAGCGGAGACAGCTGGATCATAGAGCAGAGAGGCGGCGGGCTCCAGCCGAAGGAAACAGCGGAGTACCTCGCCAACGTTGCACGGGCATCCGGGTATAAACCGCAGGATTACTACATTTTCAGCGCCACGGGCACGCAAGATATTGCGTATCCGAACCTGAAGCCTCAGATCGACGCGATGAAGCAGTTAACCGATGTCTTTGTCTATTCATCGAATCCGAAGAAAGGGAACTTCTACTTTATCGCAGCCGATGGCGGTACGCATGCATGGAATTGGGTGAACCAGTACATTTACGATATCCTGCCGGATCTCTTTAACGAATAGAAGTTGCCTGATCAAAAAACAATGGCCGAGCAGCTCGCTGAGCTCTCGGCCATTGTTATTCGTAATTATCTACGCGTTCCGTGATACTTCTTCGGCGACTTTATCCTTCTGCTGCTTCTTCTTAAATCGTTTCACTTCTTGATCGGAAGACATTAAGACGGGGAGATTTTTTTCGCTGCTGACCATCGGCGACTTGCACTGCAAGCATACCGGAACTTCCTTGAACGAGAAGCTGTCCCTCATCCAGCCATTGCAGCCTTCATTCGTGCATGACCAAATCATCGTCTTCACCTCAGGCAAATTCTCCAGCGGTTTATTCCAATAATTCAACAGACCTGCCCCCTCTAGAAATCTGGTTTGCTTAATATATCCACCTAAACAAAATCCCCAAACGATAGGTTTGGGGACTTGTGATGAGTTTCCTACAGTTTGACAACGTTCTCGGCTTGCGGACCGCGGTTACCTTGAACAACGTTAAACTCTACGCGTTGACCTTCATCCAACGATTTGAAGCCGTCGCTTACGATTGCGCTAAAGTGCACGAATACGTCGCTGCCGCCTTCGACTTCGATGAAACCAAAGCCTTTCTCTGCGTTAAACCATTTCACTGTTCCTGTTTGCATCATTACACCTCCAAATGATATATGACCCTCTTATTCAACCTACAAATAAAAAAATTCATATATTGCACAAGGTTAAGTCGTTCACCAAAACATTAACCCTCTGCAACATATGAATTCAGGTCAGCATTCCAATAACTTAATCTTAACACATCTTATCCTATATAGCAATTTATACAGCTTTAGGGTTACAGCCTATTTTAATGGGATAAGTGCCCTTTTCTCGTTGGAAGCATATTGTAGGGTATAATAATAAGGAGGCACACCATGATACAACACAATCAACCTTATGTCCAACAAGCGGCTGTTATGCCTGAGTATCAGCAGCAAGTGCAATCGATCCCGGTCCAGAATAAATGGGGGACTCAAGCTGTACATGAGAAGCCTTCTCCCCCTTCGTTTGATTATAAGCAGATGCATCACTACCCTCCTATGCACGACTTCCATCACATGCATCACTCCCATCCCATGATGGATCATTACCCGATGACGCATCAAATGTGGGATGAGCATATGTACTACGATCACGATCATCATTATCATTATGACCATCACTACGACCACCATTATGATCATCACTATGATCATCATTACGATGGATATGGAATGGAAGCATTAGATTATCATCATGCTTGGTGTCATCCGATCGTGCATATCCACCATCACCTGCATCATTCCCACAACCCCGTCAAAGGACATCCGCCTAATGAACCGTATATGAGGACATCCACTGACTAACCCTATTGGTCAAGAAAAAAGGCAGATTGAATGGGAATTCCCTTTCAATCTGCCTTTTTTAACACTCCATTACTGCGATAAACCACCTTCAAGCCGTGAACGACTCCGACATGGCCCGATCGGGATTTGAATCAAGCTCGTTTGCGCAAGTGGCGTCAATCCATACAACTCATTCATGGAATGAACGTCAAACCCTAACAGCGGACGTCCTTCCATTCCGGATGCGCCTGATGCGCCGGCAGCAAGCAGCAAGCGCTGAACCAACATGCCCGCTTCCATTTGCTGAATTCGATAGCCGCGATAACCAAGCTCGGCATGAAGATGTCCCGAATCGCCTGCCAAGTGAAAGCACAAGGGGACCTGGAATAAGTTCACGTTATCCAAGGACATCCCATGCTGAAGCGAGCGCCTCTGGTCCCCAGCCCTTATAGGCTGCAATACATGCGTGATATCATCATAATAGTAGGCGCCATCACGAATTCCCTTAACACCATAGAAACAGCCAAATAAACGCACGCGAGACATTGGACGATGGGCCGAGCCATCCAGATCATTGCGATAACGATAGGAACGCATACTCTCTTGCAGCAGCGCCGCTAAATCCGACTCGCTTACGGTCCCCAGTATAAATTCATTTTCTGGCGAGTATCGCTTTCGACACACCTCTCCTAATTCATACGTCAGTCTATTGACTTGAGGCAGGATATGATCATCAGCTCGATGGACTGCTGCCTCTTGCTCCCTCCCTATCGATTGAAATGAAAGGGTATCATCCATGATGGATGCTTCGTTCAGTTTGGTTAGCATCGGATAGTCCAAAATTCGCTTAGAACGCATATAGTGATCGTGCTTCACGATTGGAAGCTCCCTGCATAATTCCGCTGACGACATCCGAATGGAATCGCCGCCGTCGCGAAACCATATCATGCTTGGCTCTACCGAAAGCGGAATGACGGCATACGCGCTCTCCTCCGTCTCAGGTAGTCCGAGCAAATGATTAATGGCACGATCAAGAAACTGGAAGTATACGCCGGTTTCAAAGTCAAAGCGTTTGGCCACCTCCAGCAGCTGGCCAATTAGCAGACCCGCGTCCAGTCCTTGCAGACGATACGAGAAATTGTTGTACTTGTAAAAGTTCTTCCAGAACAAGGTCGATATAAATACGGCTGCGAAGCTGCCCGTAACGTCGCAGCGATCACCTAACGCCTTGCTCACATAGGCATCATATTGACCTTCCCGCAATAGGATCAACCGATGATGTGCCGCATCATAATGATAAACCCCGTATGGCACTTCCTCGAGCTTCAAATACATATAAATTTCGCTAGGATACAGCCCTCCGCCTGAAGGAACAAATCTTCTGCACAACTGCAAGGCGTGCTCCCATTCCGCCCCCGTATACTGCTCCATTACCGATTGACTAAGCTGTGCCAGACCAAAGGTGTACCAAAGAAAATAGCTAATGTCCCTCAGTGTCGGCTTCCCTGTCCTCTGCCTGCCCGTTAATTTCAATGGAACATCAGCAGCGAGCGGAATCGCAGGCAAATGACGATACAGCTTATACGGCAAAGGCGCGTTCTCCCAATCCACCTCCACATCCTTTGGTTTCGCACGGTCAGGCTCATATTGCAATTGGTGCAGAAATGCCTTCAGACTCATTAATCCCCCTCCTAATTCCCGCACAAGGAAACCTCCCAACGCAACCGATAAGAAGCTGCTTACGGAAACGGATGCGGATAACGATTCAGTTGTTCTGGTGTAAGCGGCTCCTTCACATAGCCCAGCTCAGCTGGTACTCGCAGCACCCGCTCTAGCCCGGTCAAGCGGACAAGGTGATGGCCGAACGTCATAGGAAGCATGCCGGGAATAAGCACCTTCACACAATGAAGCCCATTTCTCAGCGTCTCCGGCGTAGATTGGTTGACCACAATGACGTCTAGATCAAGGCTTTTGAAAGTTTGGATCACCATGTGTAATTCATCCGTTAAATCCGCATGCTGTGCCCTCGGTTTAAACGCTTCTTGAAACGAGCGAGCTGGACGATCACTCTCGAGCAGAAAATGCAATCGTGCTTCCGCTTCCTTCAAGCTGTACAGCATGGAGTGATCCTCCATTTGCCGCACGAGATATGGCTCGTGCAGCATTCGTTCATATTGCTCGCGGTTCGCCTCCAGCTTCTCATTGAAAGCAAGCAGCATACCTGCTATCTCATGAATTGCGCCTTTTGCCGCCCTTACAGGATCCAGATGCGCTCCCGCTGCACAAATCATGTTCACGCCTTGATCTGTTCGGTTCTTCGCAAGCACCCATACGCTTGGAATGCCATGCTCCATCGTCGAATCGAACAAATGCACATCATAACCGACGACATCGCGCAGCCGCTCCAACATTAAATTCATTTCAAGATCTCCCGAGGAATAAGGGTCCAGAGGAGTGAGCGGCAGCTGCGCATACCATGTCATCAGAAATGAATCCCTTTCTACAACCTCCAATATGCCGTAAAATACAGCTTCCTCCAGGCTTCCGCCTAAAGCGCAGCCGTTTGAAGTTTCATATACAAATCCGTGACCGCAGCCGGAGCTGTAATAAGCGAGCAGCTCTGGCACGAGAATCGGCTTCTCCTGCAGGAACGAATATCCCCACACCCAGTCCATTGCCCGGTCTGGATCAAAGGGTTGGAACGGAAAATCGTCGCGCTCATACTGCGCCTTATCATGTACCCCTACTCGAGTGGGGTTCAGCGCAGTCTCCGATAATTGGTTGTAGCTGGCATGAACCGTTGTCTTCTTTCCTCGCGGCGATATGCCGCAATAACGTTCCAGACCTTCCAATATCGCTGTCATTTCACTGTCTGTGTAAGAATGCGTACGCCCTGCGCAGCCTTCATCCCCCGAGAACATCGGTAATATTATGCTTGCATCTGCAAATGGCGAGATGAGGTCGATCATTTTGCCATTCAAGAGGCCGCTGCGATTATCCAAATAATCATGGGAAAGCACAGCTTTCAGCTCATCCATCGGACGGGTGCGGTAGCTGTTCTCACTGATCTTAGGACTGGACTGCAGCTCTATTCGCGAAGCTATGGCTGTGTCATCCGGTGTTTCCCTACATACCGTACACAGCGGATCCGGCAGAAAGAAATGAACCGAGCTGTTCAGCGTCTGCAAATGGACGAGCTTCATATGACGCTCAAGTTGAGCCGAATGACGGTTAAGGAAGTGGTCGACTTCCGCTGCAATGTGATAAGCCATTTGCAATAATCCGCTGCGCGAGGACCAAAGATCAGAATGAACTTCTCCTTGCACGAACAAATTGTGAAGCTCCCACATTTCCTTCCGATCGTTACCGGCCATTAAACGCCGCAAATCAGCGCATTGTGAACAGCCTGCTTTCCCAGGAACGACAAGCGGACCAATGATGCCTTCGCCATAAGCGACAAACCCGCGCAGCCACGGAATACCGGCCTGCCTGAATCGTTCCTCCGCCTGAAGATGAGAGGAGATGTCGTTGCCATCACTAAGCACGAGCGCAAGCTTAGCCTTCGCTGGCACCTCGGAAGCGATGTCGTTCATCCTCAAAAGCTGACATTTTACAGACAATAGATCACTTACGTAGTCCGCAAGCTGGCCTGCGCCAATAACTGCCACAATCGTGCTCATTGCCCACCCTCCTCACGAAGCGAGATGCCGTATACGCCGGCCAACGCTTCTTTCAAGAAAGGCTCTAAGGTGACGTCAAATACGAGCATCCGCTTGTGAATGCGATTTAGCTGCTGCACGGCCATCTGCAGAGCCTCACGATGCTCGAATGGGTCGGAAGCCGGTATCGAGATCGCTTCCGCAGCGGATTCTAGTACGCTCACTTGCGCATGATGCACACGATCCCCCACTTGAACCGTCTTGTTCTGAACATCAAGCAGTGCAGTCATCAACACGCTCCGAAGCGCCCGAGTCACATTCAAATCAACGGCGTCATACCATCGGTTATTCGCTTGCAGCCATACCGTAGGAAACCCTAATATGTCCTCGCCCCGTCCGAACGAAGGCGCGCCTGCCATCGTAGTAATAACGTTTATATAATAACGGCATCGGTCATCCGCTACATGATTCAGCTTCACCGGTGTGATAGAAGGTGTGTGAGCCTCGTATACCTTTATCCGTTCATTCATTAAATAGCTGTGCAGAGCGCGGCAAACGCCCTCCTCGATCGACTCGCCAGCACCTACGCTCACAATCTCATCGAGGTTCGGAGCGTCGGAGCTCCCGCTAAGTTCATGCACCTGATTAATATATACATTTGACATCCGTGACACATAAGCCTCGATTCCACGAAGACCCGCCTCTCTTCGTGCTTCTTCATGCTGATAACCATTGCAAACAAGCTCAGGAAGTAGAAGCGCAGGGCCGACGGACAGCGGATCAACAGGCTGAACGCGGCACTGCGACAGCGGAAGCTGCCGCAGCTCCCCCTCATCCCACATATGGAAGATGCCTGTCTCCGTTGATGTGAGCTGACTGAAGAAGGTCAGCAGGTCGCTTGAAGCCCGCTTCTCGGCATCCGTTCCCGCCGGCAGCCTAGCCTCTTCGATACTCTCGATGAGTCGGTTACCACGAACGAGCGGATGAGGAAGAACCGAGTGCCAATTCCCTTCCAGCGTCTCTAAATTGAGGAGAAACAGCTTATTATTCTTATCCAGCTTGGTTACTCCCGCAGCTGTTTTCAACCATTCAAAAACGATCACGTTAGCAAGCAGCGATTCCGCAATTGGCGAAGCAGCATGAACATTCTTATCCTTATAAATAGCAGTGTGATGGACTCTGCGCCATACGGATTCCCAATCTGCCTCCGAATCTGCATACGTAAGCGGAACTACTAGACCAGCTTGCTCATAAATAATAGCTGGCAGCAGCACCTTATGCTGGCGTCGGCAAATTTCATTAAGCAATCTTAACTCCGGTTCTCGGTCTTGATTCGAGACGAATAGAATAGCGGTATAAGGCTCTACAATCGAGGACCATACCGCTTCCGCTTCCGCATTGTCCGGCAAGCTGATCTCGTCCACCTTAACCTCTGAATCTATTACACGGTAATGCTGCCCCAGCTCCTGAATCCTTGCTCGATTGTCCGTTTCGGAGCTCAAGCTTAGCCAGTGGAATTGCGGCAACCCAGACTCCAGTAAAGATTTGACAACCGCAACCAAAAAAGAGCCAGCTCCAACAACAAGCACGCTGGACTGACGATACAATTGAAATCGGTATGCACCTGATCCATCAAAGCTGTCCAAAAATTCAATTTGAGCATCATAATGCTTCACGATACGTTCTTGCAGCTGATGCGGACGATCTCGGCTTACATCTTGGACATAACCGTTCGCCAGCAGTACTTGAGCAATCTCATAAATATATTGACGGTATTGTTCCGGCAATCCATCCGTCAAATCATGCATCGTATGCTGACCATTAAATACAGGAATTAATTTCTCGATCCATTGATCGATTGTGCTGCCTTCCATTCGGAATGAACCGATATTGTTGCGAAAATATACACTTCCGTCCGAGCTGGGGACATAAAAAGTATCGCCTCTCACTTTAAGACGCGTAGAAGGATCCAAATTTTCATTCCTCCTTAAATAACGAAATCCAACAATTCGTAATGGCTCCGCTATTAAGGTATGTAAAGCCTCTTGTCCGTCATGCCCTCCCATCAATAGCAAGACACCTCTGCAGCCCGCATCGGTTGTAGAGGTGTCTTCAGCTTCTAATAACATGCTGCAGCTAGCTTATTAACGGCAGCGGGCACATCCGGCGCAGCGTGCGCAGCCACCACAGCGGGCACAAGGGAAGCCTCCGCATCTAGCACAACCGCCACAGGCTCCGCATCTAGCACAGCCTCCACATGAACAGAAGCCGATACAGAAACCGATGCAAAAGCCAATACATAGACGAGCATTATTGGGATCCACTTGACCTTGACCCGCATTCGGCGTCATGCCGCTCACTTTAAACGCATCTGTATTCAAATGTTGAAGATCGTTCTTAAACTCATTCATCTTCACAGCCTCCGTTATAGTTCATCGTTCATGCATATATACGTATGACAAATGCTCCGCTAGTGTATCTAGTCCAAACGCCCGCTTTCACGCTTCCCCTTCGTTTATCTCATTCCCGTCATTCGAATGCATGCCGTCCGGTAAGGGCAGCAGATCGAGTGTCCGATCTACGTGAGACTTGAAATCCTTCGTTCGGATAATTTTGGCTCCCTTAGAGGCGAGCAGGCGCCGCTCGGAAACCTTCCAAGTATGCGATTTGCGATTCGAACGGCGGTTTTGTGCAAAATTATAGGAAGACGCCGTAAATACTCGGAAGCCTCGTTTCAGGCATGCTCGAACGAATCTAGCATCGGACCCTGCGACTACCTTGGTCGAGAAGGCGACTTTCTTGAACACTTTCTTGCGAAACATGATGGTAGGACCAGCAATTCTCTGGCACCGGCAGTAGGGCTTTGCAGTACGTCTGCGAAGCAGCAGCAAGGAACGGTGAGGGAAAAAGAAATAGGTGGTGTTTTTGCCGACGACGTCTGCTTTCTTCTTCGTAAACAGGAGCATGGATTCATCTAAATATTGGGGTGAATAGTAGTCGTCGTCATCGAATTTGGCGATATAGTCATATTGCGCGCGGGCAACAGCGAAATTCAGGCATGCACCCAGATGATAACGCCCGTTCACCCGAAAGACGCGTACGTTCTCATATTGCTGAGCAAGCTCTTTATAGGGACGCATGGAGATGCGGTTGTTATTAATGACGATGATGAGCTCTTTATTAGGCCATTCCTGACGGCTGTAATTGTCGAACACATTGCTCATCAGCTCTTGCCGAATCGTTGAGGTAATTATCGTTACGCCTGCTTGCGTATCCGCAGACATCCTATGTGCCTCCTAGAGAAGGGTCATGATCAGTTAACATAACGCGTGTAATGCTTCGTCTTGCGAACAAGCTTGCACTGCGACATGTACAGGCGCGTCGATTTCTTCTGTGTATGGCTTTTGTTGTTCGCCCGTCGGATGCAGACATAATGCCGTTTGGACATCGAATAGATGCCGATACCTCTGCGGAAACAGCGCCCTAACCAGCCGGAATCGGTGCCCGTCTGTTTGAACTCAGGGAAAGGAACACGTTTCCAGACCGATTTGCGGAATACGAGCGTGCCGCCCTTGACGCTGCGCATGTACTTCCGTTCGCCGCCGCGGCGAAACACCATCAGCGCCCGCTTCGCTTCGAAGTAGAGGTACGCGGTATGCTTGCCGACGATGGGCCCTTTGCCGTTTTTGATGGCGCGGGCAGCTTCCCTTAGATACTTAGGACCGTAATAATCGTCATCGTCAAACTTGGCGATGATGCCGTCATCGGCTAAGTTGATCGCGTAGTTCAGACATTTGCCAAGCTTATATTTCTGAGGAAGCTTAAAAACGCGGACCTCGTTGTCCGGATATTGACTTGCCCGCTGTTGATAGGCCTCGAGGTCCATCTTGTCGTTATTCAGGACGATGATCATTCGTTTATCCTTCCAGAGCTGTCGGTCGTAATTCTCGAATAGGTTATCGATATACGAGGATCTCATCGTGCAGGCGATCACGGTAATCATCTTAGGCCTCATCTCCATCTAGCGTAGGTTGAAGCTTCGCTTTTCGCTTATTCCATAGCGTATTTTTTTTGATTTTATACATGTTGTTGTCGAGAACCTTCCGATACAGCCTCAGAAAAGAGTCCGTCATGTTGATATCGGAATAACGGGTTCGGGCATAACGCCGAAGCCTTCGTGCGGAGGGCAGCTGCTTGCGGTTGTTGACCTTCCTCGCCATATCGGAGGTCGTTCGGCACAACAGCTGCGGCATGCCCCGAAGCACCTCGGCGACACCGCCCTTCCGGAAGCCGAGCACAGGCGTTCCGCTTGCCATCGCTTCGACGAGAACAAGACCGAACGGTTCATCCCAAGTCGAAGTGAACAGAACGCAGCTCGCGTTGGCGAGCAGTTCTCGCTTACGTTCACCGCCTACTGTACCGACATAGCGTATTTTCCGTCCCAGATGCGGCTTGATCTTACGGTTGTAATAGTTCTTGTCGTTCAGCGTCCCGGCAATGATAAGCCGCTTCCCCGTTTTCTTGGCAACCTTGATGGCCAGATGAACCCCTTTTTCCTTGATCAATCTCCCCAGGAAGAGCATGTAATTCTGTTTCTCCGTCCTAAACGTGTAATCGTCCATACGAATACCGTTGTATACAGCGTAGCCTCTTCGTTTCCCGTATTTGCGCAGAATGAATTTGCTGACGTAAACCGGAATTTGAACGCGGCTCTTAATCGCTTTGGAATGGGATTGGCAAATGGTCGGAATCGGCGGATTCGCTTTCGCGACGATCCCATAGTGATCATGAATAATATCTATATCCGGCGGGAGGTTCTTAATAATGAAGTCCAGCTGTTCTTTCGGATCATTGGATTCGTATTCAAACGTTTCGGTTGCATTCGAGGTGGAGCCCTTCTTCGCGAACAAGAACACCTCATGCCCCCGTTTAACCAGTTCTTCTGTCAAATAATGAACGTCGCGCTGTGTGCCCCCGTAATCCTTCGGCGGGACAGGAATCGTATTCGTCGAGATTTGAGCAATTCTCAAATGTCCCTCAGCTCCTTGGGCCTTTATCATCGATAGGCATTCTGTGTAGGATATGAGCGGACTTCTATGCAGGTCACGGCGCATTCACCAAATCCAATCGTTTGATTGACCTTATGATTAACGGCATTCAGCATAATGCCTATACCAAATGAAAGCCGTCTTCATAGAATACATGCAGTAGATTAAGAGGGGAGTGAGGCTGTTGAAGGGATTGATACTCTGTGCAGGAAAAGGGAGCCGATTGTTCCCATATACCTACAATAGGCCAAAAACACTCATACCTGTCGCAAATACGCCCTTGCTGCAATTAGCGATAGTGAAATTAATGGAGCAAGACATAGATGAGGTCGGCATTGTCCTTCATCCATCGCAAGAAACAAGTATTCGCGGTCAATTCGGAGAGGGAGAAGCGCTGGGCATATCGATAGCGTACATCTATCAGCACGAGGCCCGAGGAATCGCGCACGCGGTCAAGCAAGCACAGGCTTTCATTTCGGACGAGCCGTTTCTGCTGCTTCTAGGGGATAATTTGATCTCCGCCCCGTTATCAGCGCTGAAGAAGGACGTCGAGCATAGCAAGGTACAAGCCTCCCTGCTGCTTGCAGAAGTCGAGGCTGCACAGGATTACGGCATCGCGGAAATTCAAGACGATCGTATCGTCAGCATCGAAGAGAAGCCGGCCAATCCCAAGTCCAATCTGGCCGTGCTAGGTGCCTATGCGTTCACGAAGGACATATTTGTCGCGATTGACGAACTCCAGCCTTCCAAACGGGGGGAATATGAAATTACGGACGCCATCCAAAGGCTGACCGATCAACGGAAAGTCGTCTCGTATCACGTGACCGATCAGTTGAATATTGACGTCGGCACGATGGACAGATGGCTGAAGGCCAATCAACAATTGCTCAGCTTGGACGTGTCCATGAATCGAATTCACGATTCCGTCAGGCTGGAGAACTGCACGATTGTCGAGCCTGTATCGATCGAGAAGAACAGTGTGCTGAAGGATTGCCAGATCGGCCCTTACGTCTCGATTGGCGAGGGTTCTATGCTGGAAAATTGTCATATTGAGAACAGCATTATTTTAGACGGGGTCCACGCCAAAGACATGCCATTCTCGTTGAAAAATGTCATCATCGGCGATCATTCCATTATTACCAGCGTACAGACCGACGAAGGAGTGGACAAGGCTTGAACATCTTAATCATTGGTACGGGCTACGTAGGGGCCACGACCGCTATGGTATTCGCGGAATCAGGCTGGCAAGTGACCGGCCTGGATATCGACGCGAATAAAATCGAGCGGCTGAGGCAGGGGCAGCTGCATTTTCATGAGCCTGGCCTCGAACAATTGATCGATAAGCATGTACGAAGCGGACGGCTGCTCTTTACGACAGACCAAGAGACCGCTATCACGGGACATGATGTCATTTTCATTTGCGTTGGAACGCCTTCACGACCGGACGGAAATGCAGACCTCCGCTATATTCAACAAGCAGCCGAGGATATTGGCCAATGGATGAACGGCTATAAGCTTGTCGTCACCAAGAGCACGGTCCCAGTCGGCACGCAGGAGCAGGTCACAGCATGGATCCAAGCAGCGCAGCGGCAGCCCCATCCATTCGATGCGGCCTCCAATCCTGAGTTTCTTCGAGAAGGCAAGGCTGTGGAGGACGCTTTGCGGCCGGACCGGATCATCATCGGCGCTGATAGCCCGAAAGCAACGGAGCAGCTGCTCATGCTTTATCAGTCGTTTCACTGTCCTAAGATTCTAACCACCCCTCGAACGGCGGAGTTGATCAAATATGCGTCCAATGCTTTTCTCGCCACGAAAATTTCGTATATGAATGAGCTTGCCAAGCTGTGCGACGAAAGTAAAGTCAACGTCAATGAGGTGGCCAGAGGGATGGGACTGGATCCACGAATCGGCCCAAGCTTTCTTCAAGCCGGTCTCGGGTATGGAGGCTCTTGTTTTCCTAAGGATGTGTCGGAGTTGGTCATGTCCGCAAGAGAACAAGGTGTACAGCTTCGTATCTTGGAGCAAGTGATGGAGGTCAATCGCAGTCAATATGCTTATTTACTCGACAAAGCCAGATCACGCTTGGGAGATTTCGCGAATAAGAACATTGCGATACTGGGGCTTGCATTCAAGCCCGATACGGATGACATTCGGGAGGCTCCGGCTCTTCGGATGATCTATGATCTGCTGCTCGAACAGGCCAATGTCCGGTTATTTGATCCCATTGCAGCATTGCCGGCCCACTCTTCTTTTGACACGGTGAAGGTTTGCACATCGGCTGAAGAAGCTATTCAGGGCGCGGATGCAGTTATTCTGTGCACGGAATGGACAGCGTTCGGACAGCTGGATTGGGAGAAGCTGAAGGGACAGCTGAGGCAGCCCAATTTCTTTGATGGACGTAATATGATGGATGCTCGGGCAATGCGGGGAATCGGGTTCTATTACCAAGGCATCGGCAATGATTATTGACCTTTTAACAAATTGATAGCAACAAGAAGAACTTTACTTTTTCCATTCTTGTCTGTGGAGAAAGTAAAGTTCTTTGGCTTTCGTGCTCATTATCCAATCCATATTCCTTGCTGCCTGCCATTAAATATGATCAATACGCCCTGCCTTGTACAGGAGTCCATTCATATTCTATATACAAAGTCGAGTACGAATCAGGCGATTAGATAGACCGACGCAAAGCCCTGCTTCAACCTATACGCCAGATGGAGATGACGACTAATATGATCACCGTGATCGCCTGTACGATGAGAGCCTCGTGTATGGATAACCTATTCGAGAATTACGATCGGCAGCTCTGGAAGAACAAACGAATGATCATCGTCTTGAACAACGACAAGATGGACATAAGTGCCTATCAACAGCGGGCAAGTCAATACCCGAACAACGAAGTCCGCGTATTTCGCGTCCCTCAGAAATACAAGCTCGGAAGCTGTTTGAATTATGCGATCAAATTAGCTGATAACGGCATCATCGCCAAGTTCGACGACGACGATTACTACGGCCCTAAATTTCTGAGAGAAGCCGCCCGCGCAATCAAACGCGGCAAAGCGCCCATCGTCGGCAAGCATACCGCGTTCCTCTACTTCGAAGAGGAGAATGCGCTGATGGTGTTCCGCCGCGGCGGCGAACGGAAATACAAGCGCAACGTCAAAGGCGGTACGCTCGTATTCCGCAAATCGGTATGGCGTCAGGTCAAATTTCCTACGAATCGAAGGGCGGGCTCGGATGCTAGATGGCTCTCAAAATGCCTTCGACGAGGGTTTCGCATCTATTCCGTCTCCAAACGGCACTATGTCTGCATCCGCAGCAAAGACTGGAAACGGCACACGCAGAAAAAAAGCACCCATCGTTATATGAAGCACTGCAAGCTTGTGCGTCGGACGAAGGATTTCACCCGCTACGTGAATTAGCCCTTAAGCGAACCCGCAAGTGCACCCGAAACAAAATATCGCTGCAAGAAAATGAACAAGGCCACAATGGGTACCGCCGTTACGACAACACCCGTCAGCAGCAGCGGATAGTCCGTAATGTACTCCCCGCGGAACCGCAGCAGCGCAAGCGGCAGTGTCAGCTTATCTTTGCCGTTGATGAGCAGCATCGGGAATAATAGATCGTTCCAGACGATGACGAACAAGAAGGCTGCCGTCGCGGCAAGGAAAGGCGCACTTAAAGGGAATACGATACGCAGCAGCGTCGTCCAGTGTCCGGCGCCGTCGATCTCCCCCGCCTCCAGCAGCTCTCGGGGCAGCGTCTTCATGAAGCCCGTCAGCATGAAGACGGAGAGCGGCAGCAGCACCGATACCGTGACGAGCACCAGCGCCGTCAGGCTGTTGCTCCAGCCAAGCTGCTGCAGCAGCGAATACAGCGGAATCATGTTCACCTGAGACGGAACCATAAGCCCGGCAGCGAACAGTGCAAACAAAGCCCCTCCCGTTCGTCTTCCCGACCGCATGATTGCATACGCGATGCAGCCCGCGATCAGCAGCTCGGCGGCGACCGCGGACACCGTCACGATGACACTATTGCGAAAATACGCCCACATCGGCTGACCGTCGAACAAAGCCGCAAAGTTATGAAACGACCAGGCAGCCGGCAGGCTAAGCGGATCCGCGTAAAATTCCGGTCTTGTCTTGAACGCCGTAATGATAACTATTGCAAGAGGCGCCAGAACTAGAGCCGCGAACAAAGCCAGCAAGAGCCGGCCCAACCATTTGAGTAACATTTCAGATACCTCCGGGTGCTAGTAAGATATACGGTCCGTTCGCAGCAGCCGGAATTGCAGGAACGTAATGAACGAGATAAGCGCGAGGAAGAAGACGGACGCTGTCGCCGCTTTTCCGAACGTGTAGCTTACGAACGCCGAGCCATAAATATAGGTCGACAATATTTCGGTAGAGTAGGCCGGCCCTCCGCCAGTCATCGTAAAGACGAGATCGAACGCCTTGAACGATTGAATCGTTGTATACGACACCACGATCGCAGCGGCAGGCGCCAGCAGCGGCCATGTGATACGGAAGAATAAGCCGAAGCGTCCGGCCCCGTCCAATCGGGCAGACTCGAGCAGCTCCTTCGGAATCGACTGAAGCCCCGCCACGAATAAGATGACCATCTGTCCAATATGCGCCCAAGCCTGAACAGCTGCAATGGAGAAGATCGCAATCGCAGAATCGCCCAGCCAATTGTGCGTCCACGAAGATAATCCAACCCGCTCCAGCAATGCGTTAAGCGAGCCTAGCGTCGGATCATAAATAAACGTCCAGATAAACCCGACCGATACAGACGAAAGGACAGTCGGGAGAAAATACAGCGCCCGAAGCGCCACGACCGCCTTCGATTGCCGGGTCAGCTGCAGGGCAAGGAGCAGCGAGATGACCGTCTGGCTCAGTACGATGGCGGCCATGAACTTCACATTGTTGACCAGCGATTTGTGAAAGACAATATCCTGTGATACGGTCTTGTAATTGTCAAATCCGATAAACTGATAGGACGGCGATATGCCGTCCCAATCGGTAAACGAATAATAAAAACCGGTGAGCGTCGGGTAAATGAAGAAGAACGCGTATAACAGCATTCCCGGCCCCCAGAAAGGTACAAGCTTTATCCATTTGCTCATGCGGTTACTTTCCTATCTGTTGATTGACGATTGCTTGCGCTTCTTCTGCCGCCTTATGCGGATCGGTTCCGCCAAGCACCGACTGAATGGAGCTGAGTACAGCCTTCTGCACTTCCGCGTTCGTAATGGTGAAGCGAGGCTGGAACCGCGTCTTCTTCGTCGTCCACTCGGTTACTACCTGCAGCTCCTCAGATGTATATTCCACATCCTTCACCGTCACGTTCTGGCCGGTACCGTTGGCGTACTCTGCCGCGATGTCCTTACGGCTCAGAAAATCGATGAACAATTTCGCTTCTTCCGGATGCTTCGATTTCGCATTGACAGCCAGCATGAATGTCGTCGTATGAATGCCCTCGAATACCGCTTGATCGGCTGGAACCGTAATCGGTGCGATCAGCTTCTGGACGAGATTCGGATTGCTCGATTTATTGCCTGCCAGCTGGTAGGAGCCGCTTGCCAGAATAGCCGCTTTCTCCTGAATGAATAAAGCGTTAGCCGCATCGGACTTCGAACCGAGCGCATCCTTCTGGAAGTATCCCTTGTCGTTCAGCTCCTTGAATTGGGACAATGTCTTCACCCACCATTCGTCCGTCAGCTTCGTTTCTCCGGCTTGCAGCTTGGTGAAAATTTGTTCATCAGGGGCATTGTTCATCACCATCGTATTCATCATTTGGCCAGGACCGATATCCGCTCCCGCGAAAGCGATCGGCGTAATGCCCGCAGCCTTCAGCTTCTCGGCAGCAGCCAGGAAGCCCTCCCAATCCTTCGGCACTTCGATGCCATGCTTCTCGAACAATGCAACGTTGTAGATCGGAATATTGTAGACGAGCTGATACGGCAGCGCCAGCTGCTTGCCGTCCTTCTGCCCCGCCTCAATGAGCGACGACTCGTATGCGCCTACGAATGACTCGCCCGTCAGATCCGTGAACAAGCCTGCCTTGGCGATCGCTTCAAACTGCGCGCCTGGGAATGCGGTGAAGACGTCGCCGACAGAGCCGTCGACCAGCTTCGCTTGTGCCGTGGATTGATATTGGTCGGACGGGAACACCTGCGTTTCCACTGTAATGCCCGCATGCTCCTTCTCGAACTTATCGATGATGACGTCGAGCACAGCCTGATCCTCGCCGCGCCAATGCAGAAAGCTGATCGTGACAGGATCTTTGGCACTCGTATTGGCCTGATCCGTCTCGCTGGCGGATTCTCCATTATTGTCGTTATTCGTGTTATTGCTCGAGCTGCTATTGGATCCGCATGCCGCCAGTACGGTAACGAGCATCAGCGCCGCCGCAAAACCCGCGAATTTGGATAATTTGAATTTGGATTTCATATCTATTTCCTCCGAAATGTTATGTAGTTGATAGATGGTTCTGCTCCAGCCGAAGCTCTCTGTCCGCTAGCTTCTGCTTCACGAGAGGCAGCAGCAGCCTTCCAGATATCTCTGCCTCTTCCAAGTGCGGATACCCGGATAAAATAAAGGATGTAACGCCCGCATCGACAAATTCGAGCAGCCGGTCGGATACCTGCTCCGGCGTGCCGACGAAAGCGACCGCTCCTCCGCCACGAATAGCAGACAAGCCCGACCACAAGTTAGGACCGATAACGAAGTCGTTCTCCTGCGATTGCTCCCATAGGTCCATCTGGCGCTTCTGATTCGTCGCATCCGTCTTCGCATGTAATTTCTCTCTCGCATTCACCAGCTCCGGGTCGGCTTTACTCAGAATCCGCCAAGCCGCGGCCCATGCTTCCTCTTCCGTCTCCCGCACGACCAGCTGTGCCCGAATGCCGTACTTCAGCTGGCGCTTGATGCCTTTCGTTTCCTCCAATTCCTTCATGTAGCCTTGCATCTCGGCGATCTGTCCTTTGATCCAGTCCAGCGGCTCCGTCCACATCAGGTACACGTCCGCCATCTCCGCGGCAACGCGCTTGCCTGCTTCCGAGCTCCCTCCAAAATAGAGCGGAGGATGCGGCTTCTGTACGGGGGCTGGCATGCTTACGCCGCCTTCAACTTCATAATGCGTACCTGCATAGTTAAAGCCATCATTGTATCCGCCTTCGTGCTGCCATACGCCTCGCACAACCTCCATAAATTGCTTCGTCCGCTCGTAGCGCTCGTCATGGCTTCCATGAAGCGGATCACCCGTCGCCTTGAGGTCGGCCGGATAGTGCCCCGTCACGATGTTGACGCATGTCCTTCCACCTGACATTTGATCGTGGGTCGCCGCCATTCTTGCCGCGAGCACCGGCGAGATTAGACCAGGGCGCATCGCGATCAGCGTCTTCAGCCGTTCCGTAGCCGATGCTACCCAGGAGCCTACAATCCAGCCATCCCAGCAATCGCCTCCCGCTGGAATTAATGCAAACTCGTAGCCCGCTTGCTCGGCCGCTTGTGCAACCTGCACGAAATATTGCTGCGACGGCTCCCTCTCTGCCGGTACGCCAACAAATTCGCCGTCTCCATTCGTCGGAATAAACCAGCCGAATTCCACCTTGCTCGTTGTCTTCATCTGATGGTCCCCCTTAGTCCTTCGTTGTCGAATAGCCTATAAAAAAAGCAACAACAAAACGCGCCTGCTAGAGGCAGCTCGCTTCGTCGTTGCTTCTCCGGTTGTCCGGTAGATATTCAACAAATCTAATCGGATTAATTTGTTATTAGCATCATAACTGATTCGCACACTCGTCGTCTATGTCAATTCGTTGGTATAATCATTTGTCATTTTGTGTGCTCTATTTGAATTAATGTTTGTTATGACAAGGAGTTTGCCTATAAAATAAGATCAAAAGGAGGGAAACCACTATGTTCAACAATATGCGCGAGGACCATCACGAGCTGCTTGAAATTCATTATTTTACACCTACCGCCTTCGAGAAAATAGGCCCTGTCTGGCCTATCCGGCTTGGCGCCACCATGGCCAAACCAAATTATCACATGGGCCCCGTCTCCTCCCCCTATTATTATTTACTCATGGTTCTAGAGGGAGAAGGCACCTTTCTGCAAGGGGGGCGAACGTTCCAGCTGAAGCCTGGCGACCTGTTCGGCTTGTTCCCGAAGGTGACACACGAATACTATACGGTGCCTGAAGCGCCGCTGCGCAAAGTATTCCTTACGCTCGACGGGAAACACGCGCACAGCCTAATGGAGAAAGTGGGGCTCTCGCCGCATACGCCATACGTAGAGAACGGCGTCACGAAGGAAGCTATCGAAGCCGTCGAACGGTTTTTCTTCCTTATGTCCGAGGCCGAACGTCCCCCATCCGACTTATCCCGACTCAACTGTATGTACCAGTTGTTCGAAGCTTTGTCCATATCTAGCAAAGGGATTCCCGCTCCTCCCGATCGCACGACTGCGTGGCTGGAGAAAGGAAAGGAATACATGGACATCCATTATGCGTATGGCATCACGATTGAGGGAACCGCCCGTTATATCGGTATCGACCGCGCGCATTTCACCAAACAATTTCATAAACATTATGGTCTATCGCCGATGAACTATTTGCAGCGGCTTCGAATGAACGCCGCAATCGCTCTTCTTAAGGACACCGATTACAAGCTGGCTGACATCGCGCACAGCGTCGGCTATATCGACCTGCCCACGTTTTCCAAAGCGTTCAGAAAACATACCGGACTTGCGCCTTCACGGTTTCGTGGATCTCTGGAAAATGGAACAGACTAAAGCCTCATTGGCGGGGCGAGTTCTCTATCTTTGAACGATCAACGAACATTCCGATATGCAAATAACCAAGAAGAAATCGTTACTAACACAACTGTCCAGCACAATTGAACGGCCAGTCCTTGCCATTTGTCCAAATAGATGGTTTCCGTTGTTAATAGAAAGAGATTCATTGTGGCAAGGGTCGGTAAGAATTGTGCCAGCTGAGAAAGTGATAACAGCATGTGGCTAAGCCCCAAAACAAGCGGGAGCATAATAGCGATGGGGGCTATAAGGGATTGTGTCAGAAAGGATACGGCAGAGGTAATCCAAGCTAATAGAATCCAGCTAAGCAGGCTAAGAGCAAGACTTTCAACTAACCGTGCCAGGAAGGCACCCGACCATTCTATATTCTGTTGAGCAGCAAGAACGCTTAAACTTAGCACACTTGAAACTATGCCTGTCAACAGTACAATTGCGGCGATGGCAGCGAATTTGGCGCCTAGTATTTTTAATCGAGAAGGCTGTGTAAGAAGTGTTGTTCTTAGGGCAGAATGCGAATATTCTTGTCCAAAATAACCGCTGCTTGCAACTATAATTCCCGGATGACCTAGATAGAGCGCCTGCAAGCACAGAGAAAGGACCACTTCCTCTCCCCCTATCCTCGGTTCATCGGATGTTAATAAGTAGAGTAAGGGAATGATAATAGCTCCCACAACACCTAGAACGGACCAGCCATAGGAACAAAATTTAGTACTTTCACTACGCAGCGCAGCATACATCAATATTTGCCTCCTACATCATGACGTGTAAAGGCGTAATAAGATGCAAAACAAGCTACCAGCACCCATATCAGCAGGACGATACCGCCTTGCAATGGATCATGCTCATAAGAGTCCGTTGGTGTTGCAAAGAGAAGATTGCCTGCCGCGACTGGGAGATAACCCCCCCAATCCCACTTTTGCGCCAGAAAGTTTCCCAGATTGTAAATCTGTGGAATAAGAAAAGCCAAAGGTACTATAGCATTTCTAAAGAGCATTCCGATCCCAAAAGCTAGCAGGCTTAATAAGCACCAATCCAGCACGGAGTATCCAATAAACTGCCACGCTATTGTACTTAAATAAATGGGATGTAATCCTTGTTCCCCAAAAGCATAATGCGTGATCGTTATTGTAGCGTAAATCGACAAAAGCGCTAATACAGCAATGCATATGATAAAAGCAGCTGCTTTCGCACAGAACACCTTCCTACGACTGCTTTGACATAGTAACGTTGTCCGTAATTGATGATGCTTATATTCGCCCGCTCCTATCATTCCTCCCAAGATAACCATCGCCAATAATCCGAATACGACGGCTTCAAATCCAAAATAATCTAATGGAGGCAAAGCCTGAATCAGCTCCGGATGATTTTCCGTTGTTGCGTCCAGACCGATTCGAAGATAGCTTCTTGCTGCGATAAATGCGAGTAAAGGTTGAATAATGACAACAATTGCACTAATGATCCACCATAACTTGCTTGAACAAATCTTGATGAGTTCAACACGTAACGCTCTGAGCAATGTGTTCATCTTATGCCCCACCTTCTGTAAGGGAAAAGAACACATCTTCCAAGGACTTTAGATTATTCATAACGTGTTGAAGCTCACCAGATGCGATTATTTTACCATCATGAATAATTACTACATCATCCGCTACAGCTTCCACTTCAGAGAGAAGATGCGATGACAACAGTACCGTCTTCCCCCTGTCTGATTGCTGACGAATAAAGGTTCGAAACCAGCGAATTCCTGTTGGATCAAGTCCATTGGTCGGTTCATCAAGTACAAGAAATTGGGGGTCCCCGATTAGAGCGGCAGCAAGTCCAAGACGCTGTCCTTCACCTAAAGACAAAGTACCCAGCCTCGCTTTGCTTTTCTCTGATAAACCGACTATGTTCAGCACTTCGGATACACGACGGAAAGGGATGCTGTTGCTTTGCGCTATGATCTTCAGATGGGTTGCTACCTTTCTAGAAGGTAAACCGCCTATACCGTCAAATGCTGCTCCTACTGCTTTCAGTGGAGTATCCAATGCGGCATACTTGATTCCGCCAAAAGTTGCCGTTCCTGTTGAACGATCAAGCCCTAACAATATACGAAGGGTCGAGCTTTTTCCTGCGCCATTGGGCCCAAGAAAAGCTGTGATTCTCCCTTCTCTCGCTTCGAACGACACATTGGATAATATAGCTTTGCCGCCATGCTTCTTACATAAGTTGGTTACCACAATGTTGTTGGTAGTCAATATATCTATCTCCTTCCTACCCTCTATTATGGTTCCAATGATATAGAAGCAAAGTTACATCACCGCTATCATGTGGTTTAATTCTGGTTTACATTTCGGTTAAGCTCTGCCAATAGCTACGGTTGTGCCATTCGAATTGGATCTAAAATCCGCTTTCAGATTCATTTGTTTCAGCATATAATGACAAGTCGACAAACCAATCCCCGACCCGCGCTCGACGGAAGGGCTGTCCAGACCTGGACCTCTGTCTGCAACGATGATCTGTTCTTTGTCTACATCCACCACAATGCTTGCATACTTCCCCCCTGCTGCATGACGAACGATATTCTGAAACAAATTATCCAAGACGCGTGTCATCCATGTCGGATCCGCTTCCCAATAAAAGGTCTCGTCTGCCGGTAAATCCACTTCAAGCTGAATTTCCTTCTCTTCAAATACAGGATACCACGCAGCAGCAGATGCCCTTACTAAACGCCCAATATCAGTTGAAACGGGCTCACAAGGATGCTTTCCTGATGTAAGCAATGTATACGTAAGCAAATCGTCCATGAGATTGCCGACTCTTGTAATCGTATGGTTGATCTCTGTTAACGAGTCCTGTCCTTCTAGACTCAAGGCTTCTTTATTCAATCTCGTGATATGTCCTCTCATAATGGTAAGCGGCGTGCGTAAATCATGAGATAAATTCGCAATGAGCCGATGTCGCAGTACTTCCTCTTCATATTCCCGCTTGCGGCTGTCTTCAAGCTGGTGAATCATCCAATTAAAAGAGCTTCCTAGCTGGTCGATTTCATCCATACGATCACTTGGAACCGATAGTGGTTTAGGAAAGGAGTGATTTGCAGCTGATAATGACATGACCTTCTGTAAGCGGACTAGACGATGTTGAAGTTTCAAGAAGAACAGCCAAGATAATATGACAAATGCAATGAATATGAAACACAGCAACAGCACGGCAGCGTAAAACAAATGTAACGTATTCATATTTTTTACATGGATATCCGAAAACTCAACAAATGAACTGAAGACAATAAGCACAATAGGAGGAAACATGATAAAAAGAAAATGCACTTTGAGAAAACGACGAAATAATGATCGATTCGGTCTCATTGTTTCACCCGATACCCGATTCCCTTCAATGTTTCGATCATTTCTGGGGAATCCGGATAACGCTCCAGCTTGTGACGCAGTCGATGAATATGCACCATTAATGTTTTATCGCCCGTCAAATAGGGTTCTCCCCAAACCGCTTCATAAATTTGTTCTTTGGTCAACACTTGATTCGGGTGCCGCAAGAAGTACATGAGGATTTGATGCTGCTTCCCTGTCAATATGATTTCTTCTCCTGTGCGTTTGTCGAATATCATCTGGCCTTCTAGATCGACTTCAATCTGATTTGCTAGTACGACGCGTCCGGAATGCGTTCCACCTCTTCGGCGGATCAATACTTCTAATCTTGCGACCAATTCATCCGTATGGAATGGTTTGGTTAGATAGTCATCGGCGAATTGCAAACCATCTACCTTATCAGCTACAGATGTTCGAGCAGATAACAGCAATATTGGAACCGCGGGAGCTGCCTTCTTCACACGTCTCCCCACCGTAAATCCGTCTAACCCGGGTAACATGATATCCAAAATAACGACATCATGCTGCTGTACTTCTTGTTCGGCATCTTCGCCAGAAAGCAGCCACTGAACGGCAAATCCTCGCAGCTCCAATTCTTCCTTTACCCAACTGCCGATTCTCTCATTATCTTCTATGAATAGTACGCTTCTTCTCAAGTAACATCCCTCTCTGTCAATATCAAGGTAATAAAACTACGACTTGTAAATATTCGCCAATTTGAGATACTTTCCCTCCAACAGCAGTGTTATTGACTTGCACAAGGCCTGGTATAAAAAAAGAGCCGAGCAAATGCTCGACTCAAAAGCTTGACGGTTTATCGCTTGCCGTTTATGGCGTCGTACCCCAGACGACCGTTCCGCTTTGGAGAATCGTCACTTTGCTCCAGTCAGCGAATGCGGTTTTCGTTCCGTCGAACGAGTAGTCGTTCGATTCATTGAAGTTCGACCAGTCAGACTTCGCGATGCGAATCTGAATGTCACCCGTCTGTCCACCAGCTGCGATCGAGCCAGCGTTAGCACCGAACGATATCTCCAGATACGTATCCGCGTTCGTGCCCGACGTGCTCGCGAATGACCCGCTCACGTTGGAAGTTCCGATCTGCGCGTAATCCGCGTAGAAATTGAGCGATGCACTGCTATCCTTCGTAAAATAGTACCGCAGCTTCAAGCCGCTCAAGCTGACAGCGCTCGTGCCCGTATTCTTAATATTGAACGTGGCGTAGATTTGGTTGTCCGTCGCGTTGCTGTTATTTACCTTGTACTGCGCAACGAGCGTGCCAGACGTGCCTGTTTCGCCGCCTGTGCTGCCAGCCGTAGGCGTCGCGCTCACCTGTGCCGAGTTGGCGCTCGTACCCGTGCTATTCACAGCGCTGACGACGTAGTAGTACGTCGTGCCGTTCGTCAGGCCCGTGTTCGTGTAGCTCGTTGACGTGACATTCGTCGCTACGTTCGTGTACGTGCCGCCGCTCGTCGTTGCTCGTTTGACCGTGTAGCTCGTCGCGCCGCTCGAAGCCGTCCAGCTGAGCGATACTTGTGCGTTGCCTGCTGTTGCCGTCAAGCCCGTAGGCACTTCCGGCGCCGTAGGCGTCGTCGTGCTGCCGCTCAGGTATTGCTTCAGCCATGTCAAGGCTGGACGTTCGGTGCCGTTGGAGCGAACCAGATACGAGTCCGACGTCCAAGTCTGGCCTTCCGTGTATCCCCAGAGCGTTATGCCTTTAATGTTCGGATTTTCCCATAGAATAGGGAATTTCTCTTTATATCGCGCCAGCTGCGTTGCGTCGTCTCCCGTAAGGTCCAGCTCGGAAATGTAGATCGGCAGTCCCGTCGCGGTCAGCGTGTTCAGCACACTGTTCATCGTGCTGACCGACACGTCGTTCAAGTTGAAATAATGGCCTTGAAGGCCGATTCCGTCGACCAAACCGCGTGCTTTGAGTAGATTGATGATGGTCACATAATTGGCAGCCTGGGTCGGATCGTTAAGAATGCCGTATTCGTTGATCAACAGCTTCGAATTCGGGAATGCTGTACGGGCTTGCTCAAAGGACCAGATGACCCAGTCCCAGCCCGTCGTTCCGTCGCCGCCGATTGCATTACGGAAACTAGGCTTCGCATGGAGCGGTTCGTTCACGACGTCAACGAATTCCGCACCGCTGTAACGCGTTCCTGCAGCTTTAATCCACTCTATCACTTCCGCTTTCTGATCAGCAGCCGACAAGTTGGAGATCCAGCCCGGCTCTTGGCTTCCCCAGACGAGCGTATGGAATTTGAACGGCATGCCATTTGTTTTTGCATAATTATAAGCCGTGTCCGCCTGCGTCCAGTTCATCGTATTGCGTGTGCCCTCAACGGAGCCCCATTTCGTCGAGTTCTCCGGCGTGATTTGATTCCAATAGGTGCTGAAATTAGACGGGACATTGCTTGCGATGACGTTGCCGAGAAATTTCGAGCCCGACACGAGACTAGCACTAGCTTTCTGTGCTGACATCACAAGCAGGAATGAGGATACTACCATCGTGAGCGTAAGCATCAGATTCAATGACTTTGATTTTGCCGATAACATTAATTGTCGCCTCCTATTAATGGGTAATCATTTGCAATACCAATTGTGCCTGAAACCGCGCAAGATGCCTTCATCTAGCCTCACAGTCTCTCGCCATCACCCTTTCCAATATTTGATAACGTTTACACGTTTTATTATAAGAGGGTCTACTGAGAACATATAGTTAACAAAATTTAGAATTTCACCTACAAACTATAGATTTGGCGGAGTGCAGCCTGGAATCTATTGAATACGAATCCTTCTAAGATCGTAGAGTGGTTCCAGCTATAGCAAAAGGGCTGTCGCCGAAAGGTTACCAAAACCTTGGCTGCAGCCCATTTTATCAACACTTCACTTCTTCGCCTTATAAAACTCATGATACAGCTTCATGAGCGCCCGCTTCTCAATCCTCGACACGTAGGAGCGGCTAATCCCCAGCTCCTTCGCAATCTCCCGCTGTGTCCGCTCTTCCCCGCCGTGCTCTAGTCCGAACCGGCCCACGACGACTTCCTTCTCACGATCATCCAATATATCGAGGTTCCGATAAATCTTGCTCTTCTCGATCTTCAGCTGCACCTTCTCGACCACGTCGTCAGCTTCAGATCCGAGGATATCGATCAACGTAATTTCGTTGCCCTCTTTGTCCGTTCCAATCGGGTCATGCAGGGAGACGTCCTTCTTGGTCTTCTTCAGAGACCGCAAATGCATAAGTATCTCGGTTCTAATGTCATTAGTGATCATGAAAGTTCATCTATACGGCCATGAACTAAATCTAATCCAGGAGCTTCTCAACTATCCTTACCCACTCAGGTAGCACAGCAGCTCGATAAATAACACGTTTTTGGTCGGCTTCCATTACGATCTTACCATCGGATTCACTATTATCGATCAGAACTAAATATTCGATGAGATCAAGATGAGCAAGTAAATTTTCTATGGAGGTATGGTGCCGCCTTATGATATCTTCGGATGGAATATGATGTCCGCCGTTTTTCACCCGGGCGGCAACCCTTTCGATATTCAATCGATAATCGCCTAGTCCAACATAGAACATTACCACCTCGAAGCCATTTTCCTTCGCTTCACGCATTTGACGAATGACGTTGCCGCCAGCCAGCGTCGTCTCAATTGAAAAATCCCGTTTGTTTCGAATACAATCTCGTACAATCTTAATCGCTTCTTTCCCAGCACTCACTTTATGTCGCTCGGGTTGTTCAGCATCAATGGCGCGTGCAAGTGCATCAGCATCAATATTTATACTAACACCAATGCGATCCACAATGAGATTTCGAATTGTGCTTTTGCCACTGCCGTTGTTTCCAGCGAACACAAACATCGTAGCAATAGGACTATTCATTGGAGAGCTCCGAAACCTCGATACGTTCTATATCCCCATTGCTGTACTCTCTAACCATATGACCATCACTTGTCTTATACACAATGTATGTGCCATTCGCTTTTGCATCTAATTTCGCTCGATCGCCTGTAAGTTTAATGTATTTATTTATGTCCTGCATTCGGTTCACATGAATCACCGCCTGATTATAATTGTATTATTCAGGAAATAGCCCCAAATATCTATGCCTAAAATTATAACATAAGGACCTTTACGCAAACAGCTAAGCTCATGATCGAATAATAACCCCACTACGGGAGCAATCGCTTCAGTACATATAGAGCATTTTATAAGTTCATTCCGTGATATCCCATTGCTGCATAGCCCTTAACACGTTTCTTGTACATAGCCATAAGCATCGGCACCTGTAAGTCTACATAATCATAAATCTGCACATCTTGTTTATTGTGATGGGTACGATGGAGACGTCCAGCATATTGCTGAAGCGTCCCTCTCCAAGAGATGGGATGGACCAGGAATAACGTATCAAGCCGCGCATCGTCAAAGCCCTCTCCGATCAGCTTTCCGGTTGCAATAAATACCCTTTCTTCGGAATCGGATATGGAACCAATTTGTTCCCTTAGAGCTTCCCTTTGCTTTTTCCCCATACCACCTCGAAGAACAACCACATTCTTGGCAAAATGCTTCAGGCGATTTTCAAAGTACTCCACATGAGCGGTACGTTCCGTCAAAAGGATTGGTGAACGCCCTTGATCCAACGCCTTAAGTAAATCATCGAAAATCATGTTGTTTCGTTCTTCATCTTCGACCAATAGTTTATAGATCTCTTGAATACCAGGTGAAGGTAAATCCTGCGGTGTACGGAAACTGGTATAACGCGGAATCACTTTTTGTTCCAACCCCCGAGCTTGAGCCTGCGACTTCGCGTCTATAGACACGCGAATCGGACCGCATTGCATGAGAACGATCGGTTGATGTCCATCCTTCCTGGATGGGGTTGCAGTTAGACCCAGAACATATTTGGCCTTAGCTTTTTTCAACACCTGCTCAAAGCTAAAAGCCGAAACATGGTGACATTCATCTACAATGATTTGGCCGTATTCCTCAATATATTCCTTAATGGCGCCTTTATAGTTCAAGCTTTGTATAATCGCGATATCAACGATTCCAGTTCGTTTGTCCTTGCCTCCGCCGATGATGCCAATATTCTTCTTGTCTATATTCAAAAAAGCATCAAGTCGTTCTCTCCACTGATCCATGAGCTCTCTTCTGTGAACAAGTACCAATGTGTTTATTTTTCTGGAGGCGATAATAGAAGCTGCAACGACGGTCTTGCCAAACGCGGTTGTGGCCGATAAGATTCCCGTTTCATTAGCAAGCATAGATCTTGCAGTACCATCCTGAAGCATGGAAAGTGTTCCACTGAAGCTAACATCAATCGGACAACCAGGATTACGTTCGTCCGATACAAACAGTTCAACCTGGTGCATTTTCATTAAATCCAGCATCTTCCCATAACAACCTCTAGGAATTGCAAGATACTTGTCATAATCCTCATAACAGCCGATGACACGAGGCTTGCCATAAGTCGGCAATCTCATGGCTTGCGTCTTATAGAAATCCGGATTTTGAAACATGGCCAAAGCTTGCAGCTTCTGTATGAATACTGAAGGAAGCCCATTTTTTTCGATATAGATCATGTTGGAAAGAAGGACGTGAACCTGGTCAGGGAGTTGTCCTATTTCTGATGATTGTATGTTCGTCCCACGATCTAACCAAGGTCGCTCACCATTCTCGTCATCCGATTCGTTCCATACGTTTACGCCCAGCGGGGATTCCCCTTTCGTCAACTCAAAGACTAGCCTTTGAGCTTGACCCAAGGAAATTTTTTCGAGCCCCGATAGAAAGCTCCATTGATCTTCATACGGCTGAAAACGTTCATCGACAAAGACACTGTTCCCATCCATCCGAGGACCGCCCTGCAGAGGCAAAGCAATCAAATTTCCAAACCCGCCTTTAGGCAGCGTGTCTTGGTTTGGAAATAATCGATCGTAGGAGTCTAAAGAGAGCTGATAATGGCGCTCCCTTGTTTTGGTTAATATCGCGCTTCCCAATTTTCTGGCGAGACTCGCCTCTATCGGCTGATCAAAGAACAACCAGACATGTCCCCCGTTTCCCGAACGCGAGCGTTCAAGAGCTGAAGGAATATGATGTGCCTTACAAGTTTCCATTACAACAGCGGCATCTTGTTTCCAATTGCGTTTGTCAAAGTCTATAGCAAGAAACCAGCAGGTTTCATCTTTTAGCATGGGATAAACACCTATTGTACGGTTTATCTTTGCATTCAGATGGCGGGCATAGATATCATCCGATAACATTTCGAAAGCTTGATAAGAACAATCCGAACATTTAATCCGAGGCTTATTACAAACAGGTGAGCGATCATTCTTACAAACAGGCGAATATCCCGATTTTCCAGTTTTGCTTGTCCATCTTACTGGATATACGTCCTCCCTCCCTCGAAAAAGAGAACGAAATAGAGCTATCTTGTCCTCTGGACTCGATTGGAGGTGGACCTGGCCTACGGGAGGCTGTTCCTGATCAGTAGTGATTTCATTAGTGGGAGTACTCTCTTTGAAATCATCAAGCTCCGAATATTTAGACAACTGAAGTCTTAATTGTTGGTTTTCTAATCGTAACGATTCAATTTCTTTAAAAGCCTGAGCAAGCCGTTGTTCCAAATTACTATCCATACATCCTCCCAGGCACACTTGGTTTGTCCCCGAATCAAGATTAGTCCAATATTAAAACGTAAAAATCTCAACCGAATCCTCATACACCCGTATTTCCCTTACAACCTGCCGGATTAAATCCCGCTTCTCTTCAAACGATAGTTCGTCTTGCCCTTTTGACAGATAATACTGAACGGCTTCCATTAGGACGTTAATGTTAAACTCATTGTTCTGTGTAGAATTCAACATATCCGATAACTCGGCTAGTTGGTTATTCAGAGCTTCCTCTTTCTGAGTTAACTCCTTCAATTCCTGCCGGATTTCCTCTTCCCCAATACCGTCTTCACTGGCTGCAAATAACTTGATTAATTTTTTTCGGGCGTTTTTTGTTTTTTCGATTTCCTTTTCAAGCCTAGCTATTTCTCCAGCTTCAAAAGGCTCTTTTGTTTTCTCCTGCTGCAACGCCGCGGCAATTTCGTCAGGATTATTTAACCAACCAGCGACTTGCTCCCATACTTGATCTTCGATCATCTGGGCTTTAATTCTTCTACCACAGCCTTTTTGTTTTGCACCGGCTGTATTTTTAATATCTGTATATTCAGGGACCTTTTTGCCCCAATTATTTGATAATCGCCCAGTCATTGTATTGCCGCAGTCTCCGCATCTAAGCAAGCCACTTAATAAATATGGATGCTTACTCTTCTGTGCCCATCTTCGACGTGATTCGGAAAGCAGTCTCTGGGCGTGTTCAAACTGGGCCTCTTCAATAATGGGGGGGCAAGGTATCAGGATCCAATCACTCTTTGGCCTCTCCCTCATTGGAACCTTTTCCTCATCTTTTCTATGCTTGTTGCCAAGCATTCCTTCGGTATTCCAACGATTCTGATAAAACTCGCCAATATAGGCTCGATTCATTATGATTTGTCTAACGACTTGACGATGCCATACTGGAGCTCCTCGTTTGGTAGGTACACCTTTGCTAGTTAAATATAGTGCGATACCATTTAAACCTTGAACCAATGTATTGGGCTGTGTAAATAAATCAAAAATTAATCTTACGATTGCAGCTTCGTCTTCATTGACAAGGAATTGCTCCGACTCTTTGTCATAACTATATCCGTAGACTTGAAAATCTCTCAACACTTTACCTTGTCGCGCTTTTTCTCGTCTGCCGCGGCTCATTCGTTCGTTAATTTTGGATTTTTCAAATTCGGCTATCGCCCCACGCATAGAATAGAACAGGTTTCCTTCCGGGGTTTTGGAATACTCTCCATTAACGAATACCAGTTCTATTCCTCTTCTATCGAATTCATCCGTTATGATTAATTGGTTCATTAATTTCCGCGATAAACGGTCGGGATCCAGACATATGATTTTGCTTATGATCCCTTCTCTAACATCTTCCCGTAATTTGGTTAAGGCTGGTCTATCTAAAAACTCTCCAGATATCCCATCGTCCACATATTCTTTAACTTTATTCGTCTCCGCTTTCATCCGACACTGACGAATCTGATCGTTCAGGCTGAATCCATGTTTTGCTTGTTCTTCTGTGCTCACCCTGGCGTAAATAGCGATCATGTTTCTCCCTCCTGAACTTCTCTAGGAGATAATCATAACAGGCCATGCGTATTTTGTCATTAGAGTCGCCCGCAATCAGTTTCACATGCACCCGGCATCGCCTCCTAATGGAGGATATGCTGATACGGCTTGGGCACTTGACAATAAATAACGACCACAGACATTTATTTGTCCATGGTCGCTACACTAGAGACCTTAAAGCTTTAATCTCATCAATGGTTTATATTTAATTGAGCGCACCCTTTTGGCATCTTGATCGCGCGGCTCAATGAATCCTTCTTCTCTCCAGTGATTTACCTTTACCCTTATGGAACGATTTGACAAACGAAGCAGTTCTCTCATTTCACTTGTCGGGAACCGTATGCGGTTTGCGCCGCGGCTACGATAAAATCTGTTATAGTAGGCTCAAGCCTTGATTTTACCGGTTTTTGATCTCTAACTCCCCACCTCTCGAATAACAAACCTTGTTATCCCTAACTCAAAACTTCAAAATCTCTATCTGTAATTACAGACAAATCGTATCTCGACACATTAGCTATGTTTATTACTCTTCTAGCGTGATTCATAACTAAATCATCGTATAAATTACGCGCCAAACGACCATTTGCAAAGTTCTCATTTTTTTTACTTATCTCGTTTTCAAAAAAGGCTTTTACACTTTTCCTAACTTCCTCACTTAATTGATAGTCGTTCTTTTCACACATACTTATCAAGATTTCTTCTAGTTCTTCAGCCTGATAATTTTCAAATTCAATGAATGTATTAAATCTTGATTTTAACCCCGGATTCGATTCAAAAAACTTATTCATTGGTTCTGTATAACCAGCAACAATAACAACTAAATCATCTCTATAATCTTCTAATGCTTTAGTGAGTTCCGTTAGGCACTCTCGTCCATAAGAATCACTTTGATCATTTTCAGTAATACTGTAAGCCTCGTCAATAAATAATACTCCGCCTTTTGCACGTTCTATTACTTTCTTAACTTTAAGTGCTGTTTGGCCCTGATATCCTGCTATAAGATCTGTTCTAGACACTTCAATAAAATGTCCTTTTGATAGCAACCCTATCTGTTTGTAGATTCTACCAACAATTCTCGCAACCGTTGTTTTTCCCGTTCCCGGATTTCCTGTGAAGGCTAGATGCAAAGTGTTTTTTGAGGAGTGAAGATTATTCTCTCTACGTAGCTTTTGAACTTTTTGATAAGCAATTAAATCATTAACCTTAGCTTTAACTGTCTCCAAACCAACAAGAGCGTTTAGCTCGCCCAACAGTTCTTGCAAAGTTCTTGTATCCTCCGCTATCACTGTATCTGGTTTGCAAATGCTTTGCAATGTTGTATAGCCATAGTATTCAATTAAATTTGAGTTTAACAACTGGGCTACACGCTTTACTTCAATCTGGTATTTAGGATTATCTACTACGTCTGATATTTTTTTAAGAAGTGAAACCGTAGCCGCCCTACTGTTATCCTCAATTATAGAAGATGCAAGCTTAGTAATCTCACCACAGGCATCTGTAATAGCATCTAATTTTGATGCGTTATTTATTAACGCGCTCTTGTATTTATCCATCATTCCACCTTCAAAAGAATCACAATCAACTCAATAATTGCAAGCCCAAATGATCCACCAGCAAGAAGATAAGCATATTTGATTTTTTTAGTTAACTTCTGGATAGCTGTATCATTCTTTTCAACAACACTTGCGATTGCAGCATCGGTGTTTTCCTTAATCGATTGAACAATGCTCTTTATTTCATCGCTCTGCTTTTCCAATTCAGACAATTGGATAGAATGCATCTCGCTGGAATTCCAAATATCATCTATATCGTTCAAATGCTTACAACTGGACAAATCCCCCATAAAAGATAGAAGGGTTTCTATGTCAGATTGTTGTTTAGATGCGGTATCCTTAAAGGAGCTCAACTCATTGCTGTTATTCGCCAAAGAAGTATGCGCATTTGATAAAGAATCCCACATTTCGTCGATATCTTGTAAGTGGACAATTTTCTCTAACTTACTTGTAAAAGAGATGATGGCTTCAAGTTTTACAATCTGTTGATTTAAGTGCTTAGATTGATCATTTAACTTGGTTTCCGTACCCTTTAATACAGTTTTTATTTCATCCGCTTTTTGTGCATTTGCTTTGCTGATGGCCTTCGCACTACTAATTGAATTTGATAACGCAGTAATTTCGCTATACCATTTCTGACAATCACTCCATATTTTATCGATGTCTTCGAGATGAGCATAACCATCCAGTTTTTGCTTAAACCTTTTTAGGACCTCAAGTGTTTTTTTCTGATCCTCAACAATCTTTTTAATTTGCTCTTGCGTTGCTTGAATACGTTCACTGGTTTTTTCAGTAGCTTTAATAGATATCAAAATAGCTTGAATATAGTCTTTATCCAACGCCTCTAATGCACTATATACCTGACCAAACTCTTTGATGGTTCTATTATTCGTAGTATTTAAATCAATTAAATGCTGCTGAATAGTACTGAGTCTACTATTTAATTCGGATCCTGTAACCTTATGGTCACCAAGGCCTAGAAATCCCCCGTCAGTTCTAACGGTATCAATTTTTAACTCATCTGTCTTCTTTTGCGAAAATTCTTTTAACCCTCTTTTTGCTAGTTCGAAATTGTGGGTTTTTATAACTAATTCATTCATCTTTATTCCTCACTTAGTTCGTCTAATAGATTATCAATATCATCAAATGTGCTCTGTATAGATTCATCATCCTCGCAATTTGCAGCGATATTTTTTAGAGATTCACTCATCATATTTGCTGCAGCAACATGACGATCTTTTATCTCCTTCGCTGCATTTGCCTTAGTGTGTTCAAGCTTTACCTCACTTACAATACGGACTTGGTGCTGAAGATTTAGAACCTCGTTGCTCTTCTCGACTTGAGCTTCAACAACAGCTGCTTTCTGGCCTTTTTCAATTCTTTTTTCAATAAGATTTATTGCAATAGCACCTATAATCCCTGCAACTACAGCACCCAGAAAAATACCTATAATATTTGCAAGGCTACCAATCAAAGGTATCTCGATGGCGAATATAGGAATTGTCATCAGACCTTTTTCGATAACTTCGCCAAGCACTAATGCTCCTGCTCCAGTTAATCCTGCAATGATTATTTTACCTGTTTCGAGAAGGAGACGACTAATAGGTTTACCTTTGTTCTCAGGACTCTTTATATAATTGACAGCGTCTTTAAGCGATTTCCAACCTTGCTTTAACAACATCCATACTTTTTTTATGGTTCCAAAAATAGGACCTAAAATCGCTGTTGCAACAGTACTAAACACAGTATTTCCTGCATTAATCAAGTGCGTTTTCATTTTACTGATGAAGGAATGAATGGCCTCTTTTAAGCTATCTAGAAGGGTGTCTAAGCCCTTTTTAGCAGACTTAAACCACTTAACTAACTTAGCGATAATTTCCTTAACCAAATCAGCAAGCAACTGCATGAGCACCGCTCTAAGTGCTTTACCGCCAATACGAAATGCTTCTTCCTTTTGAGACTGTTTTCCTGCCTCAATAGATTTCTTCTCAGCTTCTTTTTTCTGCTTTTTGTATTCTTCACGAGCTTCAGCATCTTTCTTACGCATTTTTTTATCATTTTCATCACTGATATCAAATATCTCATTTGGCTTTTGACCATCAGCGTTTGGATTATCAAGCCATTCGGTTGTTGACTTGTCGCCCTTTGAACGATTAAGGCTCAAATCCATTTCGTTAAGATTTGCCTCACTATTAGCAAAGGCGATTTGTTCCTCTTTTGTCATGTGAGCGTTAGCCGCCGAATCTCGAATAATTTCTGCTGCTGATACAGTGTGATCCATATCTGTGTGTTTCTCAGCAGAACCGCTTGGTCGACCATCATCAAATGGTTTTCTTGCACCTTTAACCAATGTAGCTTCCTTTTTTCCAGATCTGGTTGTGTGGGTTACAACATTTCCATTTTCGTCTTTTACGAAATTGGACTGCCAATCATCGTAACGTTCTTGATAGTCAATTTTTGTATTATGTGTTGCAATGTTTCCGTATGCAAAATTTTCTGTTGTTTGAATATGAGCTTCATCCCGCAAATCAAGTTTGAGGCCATTATTCTCTTTAATAAAATCCTCCCCAGCTTTGACAGCAACTTGATTCATAAACTGCTCCCAAACAACATCCATGATGACATTTCCTAGGTTGTCCGGATTTCCTATTTTTTCTTTCTCTTTCGCCAAAAATTTTAAATCAGCTAGATCTTCTTCTAATTGGCTTTGGAGTTTCTCTTCCAACCCATCGAAGTCAAAAGAGTCCGCTACATCCTCACTAAGCCCTTGGTTATCATCAAGAAAAGCATTTTCCTTTGCCATAAAATATGTATCCTTTCAGCAACAAGTTTTTTCATCTCTGCGTAATTATGTTTTATTATACTCAAGCACTAGGACACGCGCCTGTCCAATATAATATTTCCATTGCGTATTCTGAAAAATTTATACAGTAATTCCAGTAATTCAAGACAATAGTTCCGATAATATCTGGACACTTGTTCCTTTTTAGCGATATTAATATACGTTTGTAGGTCATGTTGAGTAGATTTAATAGGTGTTGCTGTTAAAAAACCGACTTTCTCAGAAGTTGATTGTTCAAGTGCTATTCTCTTTTTGGTATCATCTGACAAGAATAAGTGTGCCTCTTCAATTATAATGAGCCCGAAAGCTTTTCCTGCGAGTTTCTCGATATGAGAATAATAGTTATTAATGATATGGACATGATGCGAATATCCCATATCTATAAATGGCAGTTTCTGATCACAGTTTACAAATTGTAATGGAAATAAATCAATTAGTTCAGGATTAACAAACTCTAGCCAATTACGTTGAATCAAACATACCCACCCTAACAGGAATTAAATGAATCCTAACAGCATACCAGACGATACATGAAGTTGAAACGATGCATATGTTAAGAGGGGCAAGTCGAATAAGCAGGAAATTAAGATAGCATCCAAAGGGGAATGGGGCTTGGCAGTTGAGTAATTGTTTGCAGTTATCCTACCACTCATGCCTTTCCAAGCCAAGTGCTGCTGCTATTGCATAGTCTATATCTTGCCAGCTCACAGTTATCCCCACCATTGAGGTCTCATCATTGTTTTTCCGCATTAACTTAGTTATTAAGTCCTTGTCACGCAATATCGGTACATAACCTAGGTCATCTCCGACTAGTATCAGTTCATCATGCTTCCCTTTGCATTGTTCCATAAGGTCAAATATTGTTGTGACTAGAAAATCAGTAAGTTCCTCAAATACAATGAGTTCACCGCCAGAATACTCTAAGTACTTGATAACATCAAAATCAAATAAACTATTACTGAAAGAATCCCACACCCCTACAATAAATACGTTGTAATCGCCATTTAACCGCAAGCATCCGCATATCTCCCTCAGCAAAGATGATAGCGGTGGCATTTTGAGATTCTTCTCGGGGTATTCGTTTTGATAGTATCTCGTAGTTTTCAACGTTTCCCTTGAGAGAAACAAGAGGTCAACAAAGATAGATTTATTGTGTAATTTATCCACTTCAGTAGATTTAATAAACTGAACGACCTCTTCTATGCATTTTGTAACGTTAGTTGTTACTTCGTTCCCGGTAAACCTTATTACAGTTAAGCCCAGGCGTTGTAAATACCGTTCACGGACCGCATCATTAGTACGTTGTTCTTTTGTACTATGGAATTCATGGCCGTCAATTTCGATCGCGATTTTTTTACTTCGTAAATAAAAGTCAACTCGGTATCTACCAATCCACACTTCATATTCCAAACCGTGTATCTTCTTTTTTGCATGATCATAGAAAATTTTCTGTGCACCAATCATTTTGTTTGACATGCTTTAACACTTCCTCTATGATTTTTGTCTTTCATGTGAGCTACTTTGTCCTCTTGGATTTCTGAATTTTGTAATTTTTGCATACATACCGATCAATGCCGCCATACCGTTGGCGGCTATTCGTAAACTCTTTTATGTAGAGAGTATTGTGGATTTTGTGAGAACGGTAAAACATCGTTGTTTCTACCCGTTTCAATCAAACAACCTTTGTACTAATAGAGAGTAAGCGTGATTACAGCAGCCCTTTCTTTAAATTTCCGCCTTAACCAATTCAGGGTTAAGGAACGGTCGTTGCTGACAAATAAAATCTCCTAGTTCTAGCATTCTAACTACATGGTATGCCAATCCACCATAATAAGCATGGTGATGGAGCTTAGCCGCGGGAAAAGATTCCATCCTACCCTTAACTCTCTCATAGCATAACGTAACAATAGCCTTTATTTCACAATTAGTAACACTAGCAATGGCTTGATCTATGATAGGAAGGAGTTCACTCGAGCTAACAGGGGCCGAGCGTATAAAGTCCGTTATAGATACCCCGTCCTGCTCGGTAGCTTTACGAATTCTTACCACATTTAACCTGGAGCTTATCTCGATAAATTTGGACTGACCCTTGTATCTTAACGAGACACATTGGGACGAATGTTTCAATATCCGTTTTACTTGCACCCCAATACTTCGCCGAGATATGACCACTAGAATCGGTCATCACAATATCCAAGTAATCCTTTGGTATCGAACTGTTGGTCTGCTTAGCTCCGACTTCTTTTAGCAAGTAAAAGCCAACAAATTCGTCTCCATCTATAAAGTCCTTTATTATTTTTGACATTATAAGGTCACCCCACAACATGCCAAAGCCATATTCTACCCATACTTACTAGATGGGATTGAATTAATTGTCATCAGTAGTTTCTGACGCTATTTTACTCAAATACTCTTCGCGAAGTTGTGACAATGTCTTTCCGCTTTCTTTATGTATTGCAAAATTATAAGTTTGCACACTCGACCAGCCAAATATTTCTTTCAGCCACAATTGCAATGAAAGCTCTCTCCCGTTCACTTCAATATGTCCATTCTTTAAGAGAACACCTTCTTCTTGCCGGTCCTTAGCAACAATCAAGTCCCCGGGTTTGATAATGCCCCACTCGAGCATAGAATCTATCTTGGGCAACGAACGACGAGTAATCGCCCTCTTATTTCCTCCTTTGATTATCGGAGATGCTTTATCCAGAAGATTGACATAGTAATCGTCATATTCAGTTAGCGGAAGCAATTTTTCCGAATATAATACAACCTCATTTCCTATTTTAAAAGGGGTCAACTTAAAGCAACACATGTCAACATTATTCTTATTTAACCAAGCAACAGCAGATAAAGTCTGTTCATCGAACTCCGAAGCTACGAGTATGATTCTTTGTCTATGGTTAAAAGCGGCTTCTGCACCATTTTCACGCAAAAAACCATTTAGCTTGCGGATACCAAGCTCATAAGGCGTAAGCTCTCCAAGCTCGAACTCCGTTTTATATTTATCTATGTATGGTCCATATACTCTGGTCACAAGATCCTCAATACTGTCAATAGTCGCGTAACTGGCAGCATAACGAATTGCTTGAAATTCAAATGCTTCTTTTCGATTTTCAATATCCTTTCTATCTCTTTTGATCTCGATTAATACAATGTTCCCGTTGCTATCAACTGCCGTTAAATCACTTCTTCCGAGCATCTCGTTTTTTACTTGGCGACCTACAATCAACATCGACTCTTCTTCATCACATATCATGTCAATGCTATTTCTCAGGATTTCTTCAATATCGCTTTCCTGCCAACCAATTTCAGAAAATGTAATAGCGTCTATCTTAACTGCTTTCCTATCTTTAATTGCGTACATAGCTGCTCTCCATTCATAGATATTTTATCCGTTAGGCTAAGAACAATCATGTTCACAATATTACAATTTGCCTTTCTTTAAACTCCGATAAAAATGATGATAAACTTCATGAGGGTATAATTGAAAAGTATCCTTCATAGCCACACAAGCCGACATGAGGATATCCGTCCCTTCAGAATTAACTTCAAAATCGATCCCGCGGCAAGTTAAGTATTGAAACATTTCTTGTTTTTTGGACAAGCACTCCCTTCCCCCATAACGATTTTCTTCTATCATTCTGAAAATCGACTTTTTTAACTCTAGTAAATTCTTTTCTGCTAAATCTGTTTCTATCTGGCGTACTCTCTCTTCTGGGGCAAAAAGCAGTTCAAACAAAACATCATAAAGTTTCTTGTTTCTGCGAACTTCCTTCTTCTCGTCGGATAGCTCCAACTCGAGGAAAAAGGATTCAACCTCATCTTGGAACGTGTCCAACAAAGAAAACCGAGAATTATATCCAAGGCTTTCTACAAGGCTGGTATAATACCATTTTTGTTCCTCGTAGCCCCGCTTAAATTTATCCCATATCTTATTCCCAAAGAGCGTCACGTCTCTGCGAATGGATCGAAGATTATGCAGCTTGTCCGCACACGACAGCTGCCTGATAGCTAGATCGGCGCTTTTTAAATACTCTAGGGTGTGATGTTTTCGTACTTCCCAAGATGCGTTCTTATCCGGCTCTGTAGCTCCCAGAACGAGCCTTAAAATTTCTTCTCCGAACTGGTTCCGTATCTCCTCTTCAGTTATGGCAGTATCCTCCAATGTATCATGAAGCAAGCCGGCAATAATGATATCTTCTTTACATTTAGCATGATGCAAAATCATTGCCACCCCAAATGGATGGCTAATATACGGGATATCAGTACCTTTTCTCTTTTGACTTTGATGAGCCTTGGCGGCAAATTCGATAGCAATGTCCAATCGATTCACTCGTCCCACATCCCATTTCTTAAATTCCCCACCAGCAATTCTCGAATTCCCATGCAGAATTGCTCTTCAGATGGGGTCAGCCCGTTATCCGAATCCTCTTCGCCTAATTCACCGTTAACCCCATAAAAATAAAGGGTGCTTTGCAGTTGAGACGAAAACCAAGGATTCCCTTGTTGATATTGACGTATTTCAGCATCTTTTTCATCCGGATAAACCAGAACACCCGGAGCCGAATACCCCTGATCGGAGAAAGCATCCATGTAAGCATGAATCTGGTACAAATCATTCCGTTCCAGACCCGTTGGTTTTGATAAAGATACAAAAGTGTGTTTATATTTTGCATCGACTACCGCTAGCACTTGTTTCGAAGATGGCCCCCGTATAATAAAATCCGGCTTTAAAGCAGCTATTTTCTTCCCGTTCCCGTTTACAAACAAATTGCCAACGGCTTCTCTAACTCGTCCAGTATGGATCACTTCTATCCCTGCTAGAGCATTTCTTAGAAGATGATAAACATAAAGCTCCCAAATTTCAGCCATATCCAAGAGGGTTCCTGTTACTTCTTGGACCCCGTTCGAAGAGACCCCGAATGATTTTTGTTGCAAAATCCTCAAAGTCAAATCAACAACTGGGCGATAGGATTCCAGGATGGGGGTGTATTTAATTTTGGGAATCTTAGAAATGGTTTTATAGCTTCTACATCCTTCGGATTGGAGTAAAAGGCCTATGATTTCCCTTCCTCTGTCGGACAACCAGTTATGTGCATTTCGATGCCCCAATTCCTTCTTAATTCTTCGATAACCGTTGCTGAGTATGTACGCAATGTCAGGATGAACAACCTTGGACCTGGATAGACTTGCAAGTCGATTCGTTCCCTTGCCTATCTCTAGAGCCGTTTCCATCACTTTCATACGACCGCGCAGAGATAGAGACTTCAGTGTTTCTTCCATTCGAGTATACGGTAACCCATGCTTGGCTCCACGGATAAGCTGCTCACCCCAAATTCGGGCTATTAGTTCCCACAGCCACATATTCGCATTACGATAAGAGCCCTTACTCTGGATCATTCGCACTCCCCATATAGTGCTAATCCAACGATGAAAAGAGCTTTCATAACGTGGTGTTATACGTAGAGTTCTCCCCATATATTGGATCTCTCCAACGTACCTTCCCGCATACCAGCGTCCGTGGCGAAATTCGATTACTGGCTCATCATCCGATTTGTCAGTGAGACGAATTGTGAACAGTTCTTTATCGAGATAAAGGCACAAATTCTGCAACCATATCTTCTCATCATCATTTATTAATCCGATCTCAGATAAGTCATTTGCAATGATTTCTGTTCTTCCTTGTGCGGACTTCATACCTTCCCCCACAGGAAAGTGCTTTTCGCTTGTTCCATAAATTGCTTTCTTTCGTATGAATCGGCCCCGGACAAATACTGCTCCAATAACGGAGCCAACGAATAATTCCACAAAGCAGTTACAGGCCCACGAGCTTGCTTATTCCGGTTCCATAGTACTTGCTGAACGCCCGGTTGTGAATAAATATACTTCTGGGCAAATGAAACCACGTCACTGAAATAGGTATGACCAATGACATAAAGCGGTCCCATATGTTCATGCCCAGCTATTAAATGATTCAACTGGACGCAACGTTCCGCTAGAAGTTCAAATTCATCCTCCACACGGTTCCATTTACGTGGTTTTCCATACTTCTGCGGCCAACGTTCCCATTTTCCCTTCAGTAGAGTGACTAGATCATTACGATCGAATCCTCGGAAAAACCAGAGAAATCTGCGGCGAAGCGCAAAATCGACTTGCTCCAGCGATTGGTCAATCAAATTCATAGTTCCAATAATATATAGATTCTCGGGTACAGTTAGCGCATATGGTTGGCCATCCTGACCGGCAAGCAGCACAGCACTTTCACGATCCTCCATTAAGGAAAAGCACTCTCCCAACACCTTGCTGAGATCCGCCCGGTTCATTTCATCGAGAATGAGAACATAAGGCAAGCCTTTACCGATTCCGGCTTCCGCTGCTTCAATTTCCTCTAAGACCTGTAGTAACACGCCTTTTTTATAAACGGTCCGATTCTGTTCAAGCTGCATCCCCCGTATAAAATCTTCGTATCCATAGCCCGGATGGAATTGTACACGGCGAATCCTCCGCTCTACTAGCTTGTTCACATCCTCTTGCTTTTTAAAGAATTCCCCCGCTCCCCACAGGCGTAACGTCTCTTGACGAATAAACTGTCCGGCTAATTGCTTTGCTTCATGAGTTTTCCCGGTTCCCGGAGGTCCATACAAAACAATCTGCTTCTTGATTTGCAGCCCTTGAATGGGGAGAACCTCCGAATCATGGTCACTATAATCCCAACATTCAACGAGTGGACTTCGATAGAAATCAAGATCCTTTTCTCCAAGAATGTCTTCGAGCTTTGTTCGAATAGCCAGGATGCGATCATCAATATCTTCAGGCACGGAGTCTTCAACCAGAATTTCCAGGAAGGCCTCAACAATCTGTTGCTTATGACCCTGACTCGCCATTCTTTCATATTGATCAGGGTATAGGAGGTGCAAAATAATATGTCGGGATAGCGGGTTCGTGTCCTCCTTTATAGTATCGAGCATATTTCGTACCTTGATATGGTCGGATAAAAACATAATCCGGTCATTTTCAGGTTTCCGCAGAACCGCATCTACGAACATAGCTATATAACGTATTTCATAATAACGTCTTGTATTGTAGGCGATACCCGGTCCGCCTATGCCATGCTCTAATGCTATCAGCGCCTCATTCTGATCGTCCAGTGTAAGTCCGGCAAATGATGCAATCGTATTCAGAAGTTCTTTTTTTCTTCGAAATGTAATCGTGGAGGGAAACAGCAAGTAGAGATAGACAAGTTCGCATGCAAGCTGAACAACCTCTTGCTTCTGATCCTTCAGTTGCCCTTGCAGTTTGTTCTCAAAGATCTCTGAAGATTCATCCACGTTCTCTATAAAGCAGGCTTTAAATGCATTCAAATTCGCTGTGGTCCAAATTTGCTCAGACGGCCAAAGCAATGATGTGCCATCAATGAGACTCTTCCCTTTCCATTGATCTGCATACCGATAAACGGCGGTGGTATCCCATTCTTTAAATTGTGCCATGAATTTCATCCTCACTATTGTTGATTTTTAAATGCCGTACATCGCGGTTATATATCTCTTCCAAGTCATTTATAATCTGTGGTCGGTGGGTTGGAATCTGAGGACACGGATGATAGTAGTAATATCCTGACTTTTGTTTGGGGTGCGCCTTTCCAAAGCAAGGGACGCCCGAGGTCTGAATTAACGTGACCCATTTGTCTTTAATTTGGACAAAAGGATGCCAATGTCTCTTGTGCTTTTTCACTCCCCAACCTAGGAGAACCCATGGATGTTGTTTCAGCTCGACCAATTCAATCAATGACTCATCGAATTGAAATTCCTCTCTTGCAACAAGTTCCACGTATTGCTCTATTGCCTCTTGATCGTCTGTATTTTGCAGCCAGAACAAATTATATATCTTAAACTGCCCCTCTAGGGATTGTCCATAAATTCGTTCCAATAACGTGGCCAATTGATTCATGGTTGGATCAGGAATAACTTGGCCATGTGCCTTTCCATCTGCTAATAAACGAGAGTATAGTTCAGGAGCAACTTTTTCCAACGTGGCTGACCCCGGGTTAAGTAGTACACAACATCCTAAAGATTTCGTTGAGTCTCCCCACTGAAGATGGGCGGATGTACGATATATATGTTCACCTCGTTTGAGAAACTGGCCATAAGCCCGGAATTTATCCATATTCCTCACTCCTTGGGGTTAATGTGCCGCGACTAAGATGGCTTTAAGCTCCCTTTATCCGATAGATTTTCGTAAATGGTTGATTACCAACAAAGCCCCAGCCTTGTGCAGCGGCTCATTCTGCTTTTCACAATGAAACAGCTGAATGCACGATGGGCATCCGTACGAACAACCACAGCTGCTAATGATCTGTTGGGCTTTTTCCAAGAGAACCCCGAATTTTTCCGCAACGACCTCGACGATACCCGAACCGCCTCCTGCTTGGCTGTCGTAGAAAAACATTCCGGGCATTCCAAACAAGGCTGAGCCAGAATAAAAAGAAGTGTGCTGAAAATCAGCCATACTGCACCTTACAACGGCCGGTATCGACGAAGCTATGGCATGTTCAACGGCATGAAGACTTCCTTCAACCAGGGTCTCCAAGTCAATGGATTCGCGATTCTGCACATCCTTGAGCAAACCTCTAAGTTCATCCCTTCCTTGGAGATCCCACATCAACCAAAACGCCTCGGTTTGGAAACTGACAGGATATGTGTTTGTTAATTGCACGGTTTCGGGAGGCATTGCGCCGTGATTGTAGATTTTTTTGTAGCCAAATGTACTTCGTTTTACGATGATGTTTCCAAGATTGGATTTGATCGCCGCGTCACTTATCAGAGAATTGGTTATATCATGGATCTCAATGCTATCACGAACAATTCCGCGAGTATGATAATCCGTTCTTACTGGCTCTACAACCACTTTGCGTTGCCTGTTATTGACCCACTTGACCTTATAGAAGGTACGATTATCAGGTCCCAGAAATACAGCGTCCACGTGATAATCTCGAATCAGAGAACGTCCGTCCACACTTTGAAATAAGATGTCCTCATTCCATCCGTTCTTGGTTACAACCGTATAAGTATCGCCCATAGTGATCAAGGTTTGATACCGGGGTGTTTCTCCTTGATAGTGTAGTTTCCCTTCAATCTGCTGCCACTGGTCGCTTGCTTCCGCAACCACCTTGCGAAGCGCCGAAGAGCGAACATAATTCATAGCATTCGTCAACGTTCCTCCCAGTTCGTGAGCTGCGTATGCGAGATGCTCCTTTAATAGCTTGGGATTCGTTGTATTGATTGCCGCTGATTCAGGCGAAAGCGTAAAGAATTCTTCAGGGTTGCGGGCAAAGTATTGCTGCAATGGCTCTTCCTGAACCATCATAATCACCACACCGTCTCTGCTGCGCCCCACACGACCAGCCTGCTGCCAGAAGGAGGCCTGAGAACCTGGATACCCCAACAATATACATACATCCAGACACTTCACATCAATTCCGACCTCTAGGGCGCTAGTAGTGACCACTCCAAGGATCTCGCCTTGCTCAAGTTTTTGTATGGTTCGTTCTTTAACTTCTTGCGTAAGGTACGCATGGTACGGCAGAAAAAACTCATGTGGTTCGTCTGCCGAAAGCCCGCCATGATCATGAAGATGGCTGCGCAATATCATGTTTAATTCACGACTTAAAAGCTGGGCTTGCTGGCGGTTGCTTGTAAAGATGATACTTCTTGGCCATCTTCCATCCTTGTAGATCGTGCGCAGAATTTCATAGAGATCCGAAACAACAGCCCTTTTCTTCTGCTCATCGTCTGATAAACCAGGATTCCACATCAAAATCGCTTTCTTCTTTACTGGCGCTTGTACACCCGAGATTTCATGAAATCCTTTCAGTCCACGCATTCCTGTTAATTCTTCAGCTAGATACTTTGGATTAGCAATGGTAGCCGAGCAGGCAATAAACTGGACATTTTTATTCCCCAACCTGTCACATAACATTCTTAATCTGCGAAGGACCAAAGAAACCTTTGAACCTAACAAACCTGAGTATTGATGAAGCTCATCAATAACAACAAACCGAAGATTTTGCAGAAAGCGCAACAACCCAGGGCCTTTCCCCTTAGGTGAACTTGCACCTTGAAGAATTAAGTGCAGATAGTGAACGTTGGTCAGCCAATAGCGCCCCTCAGAGAACACGAAGCTAGACGCCTGATCTTTTCTCATATGCTCTGGAACGTTCCGTTGCCCATGAAGAAGTCCAACAGATATTTGTTGTCCATTCACAGTGAATCGCGAAAATCCATTAAGCGAAATTTTATTTCCCTGCTCTTCTATATCATCGGCCCATTCTTTCAAATGGGTAAACTGATCTTCGACCAATGCTTTGAACGGAGCCAAATATAGCGCACACGCATCCGGATCAGATACCAATTTTTCCATGATGGGAACATTGTAAGCCAATGATTTTCCCGATGCGGTTTTCGTACAGAGAAGGACATTGCGTCCTTCCCGGATGTTCTGTATGGCTTCTCCTTGATGCTCATACAGCTTATTGATCCCCAGAGAAAGAAGCTTCCGTTGCAGCCAACTGGGCATTAGGATTTGGTCAGCATAAGCGCCTTGATTGGCGTCAATTTGATGCACATGCACTTCGCTTCGGATACGTTTTCCGACTTCAAGCAAGTTCTGGACGAGCATATCACTATCGAATGCTTGTTGCACGGGAAGTCTTCGGTCTGAGATCATTTCCATTTCTTCCGGTGTCAACATCCCGTCCAAGATTGAACATCCATCATGCGTACAATAAACGCCAGCTTGTTTGTTTATATAGGACTCCATATCGGGTTCAAGGGAGCGCCACTCCGAAATTCGAATCCCGTTTGCACGTTGATGGATATAACGGTAATATCCTTTCGGATCAGCTTTATAACCGATTTGGACAAAGTCTCCATATGGCCGTTGGCCTCCACAAGAAGAGCAGATTACAGGCATTCTTAATCGATCCCTTCAATCAATATCTTCAGCAGCATTTTGGCCCCAGGTTTGAACAATTCAATATTCCCTTTACCTGGGAGCTGGACGCAACTAGGACATCCTTCAGAACAAGGGCAGCTCTCAATAAGCTCAAGCGCTTTTCGTAGCACATGAGGGAGTTTCTCGTAAATCGCCTCGATGGTTCCGAGGCCGGACCCGTTCTCCCCATAGAAGCCGATAACAGGTCGATTAGCAAAAGCCGTCATTGCACTCGCCGAAAAACCTGTAAAGTCATTCGCGTCACAAATAATGAGGTCAGGAATAACGGAAGTCATAGCGTGACCTGCAGCGTGAAGAGAGCCTTCGCCCAACAGATCAACGGGTCTGCCTTCATCTACCCATTCCTGGATGTTATTCTTCAAGTGACCCCATTGGGAATCCGTGAATGTAACCCAGATTCCTTCGGGAGTAAATCGGGTGACGGACGGATGATCCAATTGAACCTGCTCCGATTCATGCTTCTGTCCGAAATAAACCTTCTTATAACCGAAGACGCTCCGCTTGATCTCCAGTTCACCATAAGCCATATCGATTCCTTCGATATTTTGCTTCTGATAAGTCTGCACAATATCGATGGCATCACGATAAGTAGATTGGGTGTAATAAGTTAGTTCTTGAATGGGCAATAGAATGATTTCGCCTTTTCTGCGATTGATAGAGTCTACTCGATAGCCTTTTTCTCCAGGAGTCCAATAGATCGCTCCTTCATGAAAGTCACGAAGAGCACTCCATTCATCCAGACCGTCAACTATCGTTTGATCCTGCCCCCGAATGGTGACGCTATAGTTTTGCCCGGAGATGGATCGAAGGCTAAACTTTTTATCAACGACTTCCTCTTGATTCGCTGATGCGGAAACCTGGAGAACAGTCTCGATATAGTCTTCAACTAACCCGGGGAACATGTTCTGCAAGTCTTCCTTCGTGACTTCTCTCCCGAGCTCTTCTCTCAGTAGAGGAATATGCAAAGCCAACAACTTGTAATTTGTTGGATTAATTCGAACGACTTCCGGAGCCTTGTGAATAAACTCCAGTGGGTTTCGCATGTAATACTGCTGAAGCGGTTCGTCCTGCAGGATTAAGACAGCGACTCCCTCGCCTTTGCGGCCTACGCGCCCAATCTGTTGGGAGAATGCCGCTTTCGATCCGGGATAACCAACAAGAACGGCGAGACTTAAATCACCGATATCAATCCCGACTTCAAGGGCATTGGTCGTAATAATGACATGAATATCGTGGGACTTGAGCCGCTCAATAATCCGTTTCCGGGTATCATTCGGTAGGATTCCAGTATAAAATGCCGCGAGTTTCTCTCCGTCCACTTTCTCCTTAGGTAGTCGGAGAGGCTGGCGCAATACGTCTTTGATATAACGGGTAAAGACCATCGTCTGGCTGCGAGAAGGCTGAAAAATGATGCTCTTAATCACCTTCTGATCCACAGTCATAATTTGTTTCGCCATCGTAATCGCATCGGTAGAAGGCGCGCGGCGGACCTGTTCGTCGGCAGACATGCCAGGATTCCAGAGGACGATTCCCTTCTTCTGATGGGCGGAACCATCTGTATTGATGAGGGTAAAGCCACTTAGCCCCGTAAGCTCCTCTGCTAATCTAGTAGGGTTCTCAATCGTTGCAGAGCTCGTGATAATTTGGATATTGTGTGCATTACCCAGTTCTCGGCAAACCTTAAGCAGACGTCTGAGTACTAATGCGACATGACTTCCGAATGTGCCGCGGTACATATGCATCTCATCAAGCACAATAAATTTAAGGTTCCGCAGATAATTCCGAATGTGGTGCGCGGTCGCATACTTCACCTTCTGAACTTGCCCGAGAATAGAGTAATGAATCATATCTGGATTCGTCATCCATACCTGTGCCTTCTCCATGATTCGCTGCCGCGGCCCATTCTCGGTATCCCCATCCAGCCGGCCAATATGAATCAGACGATCTCTCAAATGCAACTGGGTCTCAAACCACTCATCCAGGGAAGAAGGATTCTCCGTCAGTTGCAAGCCAAAACGCCTGATTTGATCCAATTGATCATTTGCTAACGCTTTTGTTGGAAATATATATAACGCACGTTCTTCGGGATGGTTATATAAACGACTAAGAATCGGCAGGTTATAGGACAACGTCTTTCCGGATGACGTTGAAGTGACCAAGACAATATTAGAACCAGAATGGACTGCATCGGCCGTTTCTGCTTGGTGTGAATATAACTGCTTAATTCCCATTCGATATAAGGCGTCCTTAATGGGCTCCGGTGTAGATTCAGGAATATCTGCAAAAGTTGCTTCTTTGGCAGGAAGTGTATGTACATAAATCTCAGCGGCCTCTTCCTCGGCCAACTTCTTTAGCTTATCCAGTACATCTTCTGATGAAAATTCATGACTTACGACGCCAGGAATTCGGTTATCCTCACATAGTACAAATTCTTCTTTCTCTAGAGGAACGATAGCAAAACAAGACGGACAGTAAATTCCTTCTGCAAATCCTCGAAGGTTTTCAATTACGGGAGTCCAGTCTGAGCATTTAATCCCCGTTGGCGAATATTCAAGTAATCGTTGCTCCCCAACTAGGCTGATTTTATTGGAAATTTGAATCGCCTTCAACATATTGGTGCATTCCGAACATTTTAGAAATGCCATTCCCAATCCCTCCATCGTTAATGTCTGTTGAACCTATTTAAACATAATGATTAGACAATAGGTTGTCATCGAATATACGTTCTTGTGGAATAAAACCCCTTTATTGATAATTCGACAATATAGGCATTAAGTCCTGTGAAAATACGAAAAAACCCAAACAAAGCCAAAAATAATCGCTTTGTTTGGGTAAGTATCATTGAATATTTTTTTACGAGAAAGACTGAATCGATCATGATACCTGCGCTTGAGGAATCTCATTCGCTTCCTCAATACCCATCATCATTTTGTAATGTGCATGATGGTTTGTAACCTTGAATATCTTCTCGAATATATTAAGGTACCTTGCATTTGTATCTAGCGGATGTTCAATATATATATCATCACTTGCAAAATGGGACCCATCATTTGCCCAGGATAAAAGCGATTTACATAACACCTTTTCTTCTTCTTCGAATTTATTCAGAATATCATCTTCACTAATATTTCCAAATACTTTAAAATAGTTTTCTATAATTCTACGAATCAAGTTTTGTACCGTTGTTGAAGAACTGCTCTGTGTTGCGGATCTAAGTTCTTGCCACATTAACTCATATGAAGTTTTTATTGGATTTGTATCATAGGACTGAGCATCTGAAACATTATTAACTTTTCTTATAATCCAGAAGGTTTCATCGTTTAATTTTCCGCCTTTTGAGCGCTTTTTATGAAAAGTTACTTCCTTATGAAAGTAAACATTATGGGTTAAAACAAATAATTGAACGACATTGTTTCGATTATTCCTGATATCATCAATGAGTTTCAAAATGAGATTGCTAACGATAAAAAGTACATTGCTATCTAAGCTAGAAATTGGATCATCAATCACAACTACTTTATTCTCTGTAATAAGGTCTCTGTTATTACTTCCATTCAACAGATGCATAAAATATAGGAATGTTACGAATGTTTTTTCTCCTTCACTTAAAGTCTGATTTACATCTTCTCCAGTAGATCGTATCAAACGATAATTCCCCTGATTTTGAGTATGTGCAAATTTGAAATTTGTAAAATTATACGCCTTTAACAGACGATTCATTTCATTTATGGATGGAGTTACACTTGTGATTTGTGCCTCTAAACCTTCGATATCGGAAATTAATCTATTTTTCTCAGATGTTTTTGACGTGATACCGTCCTTTATCCCGGTTATTGCATTCTTGATACTAAATTCTTTTCGTACATATTTTTCGTGATTATGCAGATTTTCATTTGCTATGAATCTCCATATCTCATCCTTTAGTAGTTGTTCTTCCTGGGCTCGGTTATCAACCAACCTGTTATGTGCTTGGATCTCCTGATTTATTCTCTCAATTTCCAGATTTATATTTTTTATAAACTCATGAACAGGAACTAAAACAATTCCCTTACTTGGCTCTTTTTGTTTTTGTTCAATTAATTCGAGATTGATTTCATTTTTCGATCTGATTAGTTCAAATTGTTGACTAATCTTCTCCTTATCGATATACGGTAATTCATTTAACAAAAGGTCCTGGATTGAAGATTCGAGATTGCTATAAGATTCCATGTATTGATCAACATAATTTGCTAGTTCCTTCATTTCATTTTCATAAGTTTCATTAAAATATTCTTCTAATTGATGTATAAAACCATCCGGCAATGACTGTTGACAAAAAGGGCACATTCCTTCTGAATTATGTACATGGTCATATCCTTTTTTTACCCAATCGCTTAAAGCCAGTCTAGAAATAAGAGCAGCAATATCGACCTCCTGCTTACCAACAATTTGTTTTTGGAATATCTCGCTTGAACAAGCAGCCTTTAGTTCATCATTTTTTATTGATTGAAACGTTTGGATTTTCACTAAGCTTCCATTGTATAATTTATTTGAACGAGCACGTAAATCCTCTAAATCACATAACTTATTTTCAAGGGAATGTGATTGTTTGCATTTATTCATAAAGTTTATTTTATTATTTCTGACACCTGAAAAAGCTTGCAAAAACTCGTTATCATATTTTCTTTTTAATTCCCAGCAATCATCTATAAATTCATTTTCATTCTCGTTATATTCCTCTTCTTTATTGGACAAGTTAGTGCGCAGTCTACGAATTTCTTCGTCTAATTTATCAACAAGCCTCTTCTTTTCAGCAATTTCATTTTTTATTTCAGTTGACTCCTTACCTAATGTGAATATACCCTTTATGTTCGAATCCTGATGGAAATTTTCCTCAACGAATTTCTGGTTATAGACCAATGTTTTCAATGGTTGTGATGCCCAACCAATATTACAATCCGGGAAATTCTCAATATTTTTCATAGCATTTGATAATGATGTTTTCCCACTTCCATTGGAACCGTAGAAAAAATTAATTTTCTTTAATCCAGTAAAGACAACACCTGTATTATTATAAGTAGCAATCTTCTTAATAGAAATCTCTTTAATCATTACTTTTCACCCCGTAACCGTTAATTAAAAAGGCGTAACTAAAATAGATGTCCATTTTAGTTACGCCCAGATGCAAGTAATTAAATTATTAGTGTCTAAAATCCGTAAAAACTAAGCCCCAACAACTTCAGCGTTCTTATTAATCGTATCAATAATACCGATAATTGCCCGTGCATCGTCCAGATTATTACTGAACAGTTCCGTTATACTGCCAACCGAACGGAACGGCTCCTCTTGGAGTACAGATTTTTCAATGATACCGTTTTTAACTACATACTCGATAATCAACTTCACAAACCGTAATTGATTGACATTCAAGCGATTTTCTTGGAGAAATATCATGAATGCTTCATTCGCAGCCTCCTGATCAAGCCCCACAACCGTACGCACAAGCTTAGTTACCGGTAAATCTTTATATTCCCGTTCATAATCCTCTTTGGTTCCGAGTTCTCCCCACAGTATATGTTCGAGCGTCTCCAGATCCTGTTTGGTGATCGGCTTGTTGTTGCGCAGTTTATAGATTGCTAGTTGGTCCTTATTGGTTTGCAAATATTGGCTAACCTTCTTGCGGTAATTTTGCAGGTCATTGGTATTATAAAATCCGCGGCTCTCCTCTACAGCAAGCCATTCATCTTTGAAATTCGTATAGTAAATCTGCTGCGTTTCCCGTTCCAGGAACTTAATAAGATCCCGCAGCGCTTCGCGTACTTTCTCCATTTCGAAGATGTCCGCTTCTTCCCAGAATTCTGCCGTTAGGACCTTCTCTATTACATCTCGCTGAGCGACGATTTGAGGAATCGTACCCAACTTGGAGAGTTTTTCTGCCGTCTCCATGACCTTGCGAATAGGTTTCACCGATTGTGTTCCCTGAAGCTTAGCCAATTCGATGATCAGCATCATATAGTCAAACCGTTTTGCTAATTCGTCATTATCTAAAGAAACGACAAGAGGAGCTATATACTCTTTCAAATCTCCCATATCGGTATCGGTCAGGGAGCTCCATGCAGCGTCATTTTTATACTTATGGACATATTGGATATGCTGCCTGATGCGAAAATGCTCCTCATTTAATGCACTCACACTATCCTTCAACCGATTCACCAAATCCGTGCGATGGGCGATATACTCTGGTTCTTGATAACGTAGTTGCTGAAGTTCACGTACAATCTGGGTACGAACATTGAATAATTTCTCCGATAAAGTCTCGGTAATATTGGTATCCTTTCCTTTTGGATTTGCCCGAAAAAACTCAAAGTTGCGACAAAAATCAAAGATCAAGAATTCCTTTTTGTCCTCACCAATACCATGCAGATCTTTACATAACCGTGTCCCACGACCAACCATCTGCCAAAATTTTGACTTCGAGCGTACTTTCTTGAAAAATACTAAATTGACAACCTCAGGGATGTCTACGCCCGTATCCAGCATATCTACAGAAACAGCAATTTGAGGAAGCTTGCTCCATATGGAAAAGTCATCAATCAAAGATTGATAATAATTCGTTTTGATATCAATAACCCGTGCAAAATGCCCCTTCAATGTCGGATACAGGATATCAAAACGCTCCACGATCGCAACTGCGTGCCGGTGGTTTTTGGCAAAAATGATGGTCTTGCCCAGCTTGTCTCCACCTTCAACCTTCAGCCCCCGCTCCATAACTAACTGCAACACCCGATCTATCGTATCCTGGTTGAACAACCACTCATTGATCGCTGCACTGTCAATATCCCGCGGTTCCTCTTCTTCATCCTCCAGCAACACTTCTTCGTATTGCTCTTTTTCCTCTTCGGACAGATCGTCGTAGCGGATGCCATCGTCCATAATCTTGGTCGTTGTTTCCACAGTACGATAATCCACCAAGTGTCCTTCCTTGACTGCTTGCTCTAGTTCGTAGGCAAAAGTCGGAACGCCATTTTCCAGACGGAACACGTCGTATGTATTTTTGTCCACTTCGTCTTTAGGAGTTGCAGTCAACCCTAAGAGGATGGCATCAAAGTAATCGAATATGGCCTTATATTTCTTATAGACGCTTCGATGCGATTCATCGATAATAATCAAGTCAAAATGCCCAACCGTAAACAGCTTTTTGCCGTCCTTTCGCTTGGCCTCATCGATTGCGTTCATCATCGTCGGGTAAGTAGAGAAAACAATTCTCGCCGTTTCCGGATTATCCTTGCTGTCCAGCAAGTTGCATAGTGTCATATCGGGCAAATGCTGGCTGAAGCTGTTTTTGGCTTGACGAACAAGCGTTGTACGATCAGCAAGAAACAACACATTCTTCACCCAGTTATATCGGCTAAGCACATCAACTATGGCACTCGCGGTACGGGTTTTACCGCTGCCTGTTGCCATGACAAGTAAAGCGGTCCTCTGTCCTTTGTTTAATGCATCACAAACCGAGAGGACTGCTTCATGCTGATAAGGACGATTTACAATGGAGTTGTTGATTTGTACATCCTGCAGCGGCCTGCGGATCGAGCGCCTGTTTACGAGCAGCTGCAGCTCATCCTGACTGGCGAAACCGGATACTTGCCGACTAGCATAGTGTAGATCATCCCAAAAGTTCGTTATAAAACCGTTCGTATAATAAATGACCGGACGCTGTCCATACCGTTGCTCCAAACAATCCGCATAAAGCTTCGCTTGCTGCTTGCCTATATTGGGATCTGAACTTGTCCGTTTCGCTTCCACAACGGCAAGAGGCTTCCCGTTCTCACCGAATAACACATAGTCGACATAACCGATCCCTTGTCCGTTTGGCATACCTTGGACTTCAAACTCTTCCAATACATTTTGCCGGAACGTCCATCCGGCAAGCTTTAGCTCGAGATCAATATATCGTTTGCGGGTCTCATATTCACTGATTTGATCCGGCGCAAAGTCATATTCCTGGGTGTTCTGAGCTTTGCGTTCTGTCAGCAGCTTCCGAAGCTCTTCGTTTTCTTTAATCAGATCTTCCAACTTACGGTCCTTTGAACCTAAACGGTCGTATAAATCCTGCAGCTCCTGAGGTCTTACTTTCTCTTGGTGCTTATTCTCTTCCAATAAGAGTTGTTCATCGAAGCTTCTCGCGGTATACTCGACCGAATAGCAATAATCGATCCAGCAGATGAAGTTATGCAGATTACGAAGTGACAGGATTGCTTCACCGCGGCTGATCGTCGCATTCGAATGTACAGCGGCATTGCCTAGCTTAGTGATATATTTCAGCTGAGGTAACATGGATTGATCGATTACGCGGAGAAAAGTTACATCGTGAATCAAGCTTGACAAATTGTCTTGATAGGGAACCTTCAAGTCGCTATCATATGTAAATAGCCATTTTACAGCAAGCTCCAAAGCCCGTCGGCACAGGATAGCACTGGTCGCTGGACTGACAACCAGTGCTTTCTCCGCCTCTTCACATGCACCTGCAAAGCTGGCATATGTTTTATTTGCACTGAGAAATCCAAAATTTGATAATTGTACATCGCTCATCTAGACCTCTACACCATCCTTCACTTTCAATTCGCCCTTAAAAGCTTTTTGAAGTAGTGCTTGGAAGTTGGATTCTAGTTGTTGCAGGGAAATACCTTGCTTTTCTTTTTCAAGTTGTATCTTTCTCAATACTGATTCAAATCTATTTTGCTCGTTTATCGGTGGTAGAATAACTTTTAAAGATTTTATTGCATTAAAGTTTAAGCCAGACTTAACACCGACTTGGTCTAAGGATGAAAATTGAGTTTTCCCTCCTACACTTTCAAGGTAATGAGCTACATAGTATGGATTACATTTTGGGTTAAGTCTTAAAATGGATAGGTGTTGGTTAATATATGCCCCCTTCCCAGCTGTGTATTCGTCTACAACAGCAGTTCGGCCAAGATCGGCAGTGATTGAAAGTAGTAAATCTCCATTCTTAACTTTTGTTCGCTCTGCTTCTTTAGTACTTGGTGCCTGGACATATATCACATCATCCAACCATAACTTCCCGTGCTTTACATTCTTTATTGTTATAAAAAGCTCTCCGGCAGTTGCAAAGTGTTGGGCCCAGCCTCTCGAACCACTGGTCATAAATTCAAGTAATGATTCCATTTGAACAATCTCATAGCTAAATGGGTTCTTTACCGGATCACCAAACATATCTAAAAATACAGATTGAACCAATTCATCAAGTTTAGTTGATGCCTCTCTACGCTTTTTAACTAAAGTCTGAGCTTTATCAAGTATAGAAACAATTGTCCTTTGATCCTGCAGATCTGGAAGGCTTATTTCAATCTCACTTATGTCAGAGGTTCTTATACTAGGGTATGACTCATCAACAATTAACTTACTAACGTTAAACCAACATAAAAAATAACATATATACCTTGGGTCAGCTAAATCTTCTTTTACCTCAATCGTTGCCAAATGATTTACTACAAATGAATCAGTTGTGCACTGGTAGACTCTATTCTTCAAGCAACTCATACCACTTTTCGCAAGTAGCAATGTTCCTTTTCTAACTTTCTTTAATTTTAAAGCTTCCCCGTGTTTCTCGCTAATTTTAGGAATTGTATTAATATCGATGCCAGCAAGAAGGCCGTCTAGGTGACTAACTCTAATAAATGGATATCCTTCGTCCCCGAAATATTCATTATCTGGTGCAGTTGATCCAGCAGAAATTGAAGCTATCTCCTTTAGTTTGCATTTTTTCACCATTATCCTAACAATGCCTCCAGTTCCTCGAGCCCTTCTACAATTTCTTCCTCTAGTTGCTTGATCGAAGCAAGAATAGCTCTCGGGTCCTCGTACTGAACTTCCTCATACTCGGTTTCCTTATAGCGATTAATACTGAGGTCATAAGCATTGTTTCGAATCTCATCCACTGGAACCAAGAAAGACTTCTCCGTACGTATTCGCTCTTTCTCTGCGCCCTTATTCCCAAATCGCTCAATGATGTCGGGTATATCATTCGCCTCAATGGGATTCCTCTTATCATCTAGCGAATAACCATCCGCCTTCATGTCATAGAACCAAACGTGATCTGTCCCACCTGCACCTGTTTTGGTGAAGATCATAATAGCTGTCGACACCCCAGCATACGGTTTGAAAACCCCGCTTGGCATTGAAATAATTGCTTCGAGTTTGTGATTCTCAACAATTTCCTTACGAATATCTTTATGGGCCGTACTGTTACCGAATAAGACACCGTCCGGCACAATGGAAGCGCAGCGTCCCCCAACTTTTAGCATACGCAGGAAAAGGGCAAGGAACAGCAACTCTGTCTTTTTAGTGCGGGTCACACGTAATAGATCCGCTGCTACCGCATCCGCATCAAGCGACCCTTTAAACGGCGGATTGGCTAAAATTAGTGTGTATCTGTCTTTGTCGGTATTATTTTCATTCAGGGAATCGCGATATTCGATATTCGGGTTATCCACTCCATGAAGCAGCATATTCATGGCCCCGATGCGCAACATCGTACGGTCCATATCGAAACCGTAGAACATATGATTGTTGAAATGCTCCTTCAAACCCTGAATCAGAAATAGATCGGCATGATGGTCACGCAAGTATTCTCCTGCAGCAACCAGAAAACCCGCCGATCCTGCTGCCGGGTCACAAATGATATCTTCCGGAGTCGGCTTCATCAAAGCAACCATCATATCGATAATGTGTCTTGGTGTACGAAATTGGCCGTTCGTTCCAGCTGTAGCTACCTTGGATAATAGATACTCATATAAATCCCCTTTGGTATCCCTATCCTTCATATCAATCGTATCAATGCCCTCGACAATGCGTACAAGCATATTGGGAGTCGGAATCATAAAGATGGCATCGCCCATATATTTGGCATAGGCTGAATCCTTGTCTCCATGAAGTGACTTAATGAACGGAAATACTTCATTGGAAACAACATCATACATACGCTGCGGATCAAGATCCTTAAAGTGACTCCAACGCAAATACTGCTTATCACTTGGAAATAGTCCGGTAAACGGTACCGACAGCAGCATGGACTCATTTTCCTTACGTGTCTCCGCTTCGTCCAGACCTTTAATAAACAACAAATATGTAAACTGTTCGATAACGCTTAAAGGATTGGTAATGCCGCCGGTCCAGAATGTCTCCCAAATCCGGTCTACTTTTTGCCTTAGTTCACCTGTAATCATAACGTTCTCCTCTGTATGTAGATTCTTGTCTAATTATACAACAGACTGCCCAATTGTGACATGTTTCTGCAGACTAATAAAATATAATCCTGCTTCCTTCACCCGATATCCGAACATCTCAGACCAAGCCAAAGCATACGCCTGAACTTGAGGCGCATAGAAATGGACAAACTGCTGCAAATTGCCTTCGTCAAGCTGATCGGTCTTGAAGTCGACGATCACCCAGCCATCCTCTTCTTCAAAGGCAAAATCTATTACACCTTTCACCAAGAGATTTAAGCCGTTAATGGATTGTTGCGTTAATGCCGCGGCGGCTGTTTCGGATATTGCCTGTTCGATTGCGGGAATAGGCGTTGCCTCCCCATTTCTCTGATGCATCATGATCGGGATCTCAAATAACCGTTGCTTCGCTCGCAGACTTCGCTGCCAGAGTTCGCTATCCAGCACTTCTCGGAGTATTGGCAGAGCATCTCCCGCATCCTTCTCTGCAACCCCTTCGACCTGGCAGAGATATTGAACGTACGCGGGCAATTCACTCATCGCAAGGCCTTTTCCAACCTCCTCAAGCCCCTTATGGATTACGCTGCCGAATGATTGGCCCCTCCCATTGGCTGACCATTCTGGTATTTCTCCCATGCTCTTCGTCAGCCCCGTAACGGTTGCTTCCGCGTAAGTAGGCTGGCGCAGCTGATGGAACACCTGCTCCCTCTGAGCCAAGTATGCCCCCAAATCAATAGATGCGATATCTCGTTCCAATTCCTCATCACATTCTTCAGTCCCTACATCCGTTTCCGGAACATCTATCTCCCGGATATGATCCATCCCCCCCACTAGCGAGCTCCACGGGCATTTCGCCGGCTGCTCAGGGTAGAGGCTGATAACCAACATTTGTTTTGCTCGTGTCGCCGCGACATAGAGAAGACGATCCCGCTCCGCGTGCATGAAGGCTCGTTCCCGCACGCTCATCGATTCCCAACCTACCGGCTGGGCAATCGTTTCTTTCTGAAACCCTTTCGATTGTTGGATCAGGAAATAGCCCGTGGCCTCTGTCTCCGAACGATCTACAAACTGGTCAGCGTCATGATCCTTGTCCCCGCAAGGACAAGCGAGAAACACGACAGGCGCTTCCAGGCCTTTTGCCTTATGGACGTTCATGATCCGTACCGCTTGACCTTTGCCCGTATAGAGACTGGCAGTTTCCATCCCTTTGCTCTCCCGAATGGCCGATATCGCCTTCGCCAGTTCATGCCAATCCGATGCAAGCAAGGCGTCATGCTGCAAGAGCTCCAGCATCTTGAGAAGAGTTCCAGAACGATTGGCACCAGCTTCTTGTACAGTGGAATAAGGTAATAGGCCAGTGTCCTCGATAATTCGGTGCAAAGCGGCCCAAGCTGGCATTTCCTTGACCCAGTCGGCATATTTCCGCAATTTCCGTAATGCAGCGGTAACTGGATTGCCCCGTTCTTCTGTTTCCTCCGGCACCCGATAGATTGACCATGCATTTCCCTGAGCACGATACGCTATTAGTTCCTTGTCGCTAATACCGAATAGAGGCCCGCGCAAGACGCTCAGCATCGCCACTTGGTCAGACGGATCGGCCAGATAGAGAGCTAATTGTCCAAGTGTATGAAGCTCGGGATATAAGGCGGAGCTTCCAACCGTTTCCGCGGCTACGCCCCTCTTCTCCAACTCTTCAGCGTATAGGTGCAAATAATGCCTTGTTCTTGTCAAAATCAGAAAATCACTGGGCCGCGCCTCTCTATACACCCAAGCTGCGCCATCCCGCTCCTGAATGTGCATATTCCCATCTCGGCAAGCCCACGCGATAGTTGCGGCTATACGCTCTGCGTCAACCGCCGCTACTTCATCCTTGCCTCCCGGAATTTTCGGATACGTAAGCACATAGATCCCGTGGTTCGCTTTCTTGCTTACTTTGGGATTGGGTATATTCGTTTTCATCCGGACATACGCCGCTTGAACATCAGTTTCTCGGACGGGAAGCTTGCCGACAAATTGCCCATTCACAAAATCGCCGATCGCATCGACGGATCGGAAATTGCTGGTCAAATGAAGCACATCTCCACATGCGTGAATCCTCGATTTCACCTCGTTATAAATGGAAATATCCGCGCGGCGGAAACGATAGATGGACTGTTTCGGGTCTCCTACGAGGAACAAGGAACCCGGCTTTGGAGTAAGCTTCCGCCAATTCCTTTCATTCGGATCATCCCCGGCCCCCGTTAAGAGAAACATCATTTCCGCTTGGACCGGGTCGGTGTCCTGAAATTCGTCGACCATTACCCGTTGGAAGCGCCCAGCGAAAAACGCTCGAACCTCCGGGTAATCACGCAGCAGACGGCATGCATTCATCAGAAGATCCTGAAAGTTCAGCTTCCCTTCCTGCAATCGCCGTTCTCTGCAATACTCCAATGCTGGCAAGACAAATTGAATGACCTTCGGATACAGATATTCACGCCACGATTGAAGAAAGGGAAACAGGACCGTGATCTGCCAATCATGAAATCGTTCGGAGATGGCTTTGGCTTGCTTCTTATCCGTCCATTTGTATTGCTTCACATCCAGTTTGAAGTCAAACATCTTCGCAAGTGTTAGCATCAGCATATCGTCCTGCTCATCCGAAAACCGCAGCATACGATTAGCAGCACGCAGTTTGGCCTGAAGATTATCCCAACCCTTCTCCGGTTCAACTGTCGGCATAAATCGGCTTGCTTCTTCCATCATGGGAAGCAGTGAGAGACGGATCAGGTTGAATTCAGGACGCTGGACCGGTTCGCAAGGGATTTGGAGGTCCGTAAAAAAGGATACCCGATCATAAACATTCTTAAGAATGCTTACATCAATGTCCACCTCGCCAAAGGATGCTAGGGCTTCAGGATCTCCCTCCTGCAGCCGAATCAGATATTCGTCCCAGCATTGATCGTGGAACGCACGATTCATTTCATCATCCATTTCTTCGAAAGAAGGGTCCAATCCGGCCTCAATCGGACGCTCCCGAAGCATGGAGGAACAGAACGCATGGATCGTTCCGATGAAGATTTGGTCCAAATTGGCCAAGGCTTCTTCCAATCGTCCTCTAGTTTCGCCTTCAGCATCAGCCGCTTTCCGCTCCAAAGCAATACGGAAACGCTCCTTCATCTCATCCGCCGCTTTATTCGTAAAGGTGATCGCCGCAATCTGCTCGATCTTAGCCATTCCGGTCTCGATGAGCGCCAGCAATCGGCCGACCAAGCTGGTTGTCTTGCCTGATCCTGCACCGGCTTCTACCAGAAAGGTCGTGCTCAGTTCCTCTAATATCCTCTTTCTAGCTTGTTGATCGGATGCTTCATTCAATGTTCTCCACCTCCAGCAGCGTGTGCAGCAGCTCCGAATTCACTTCGTCCTTTCGCTTATCGGCCAGCAGTTCTGCGTGCTCTCCGCATACAGCCGCGTAGTCGCAATACCGGCAGATCGCGGGATTTGAAGCGGGAATAAACAATCCCTGTTCCATCGACGAAAGGATTCCCCGGATCACCTCGGTGACTCGATTCCGCTCGGTTTGCGAGCGCGCAATCACTTGCCCGTGCCCCCGTTCACTTGGAAAGACGTAAGACGCTTCAAGCACTTTTGCTTCTGAATCCACACCCGTTTGCCGCATCCACAGCTCTGTCCCCATCGCGTATAGAGCGTGTTGCAGCTGCGTGCCGCCTGCGAACATGCCATTTTCCTTGTAAGACCGAGGACTGCCGGTCTTATAGTCAATAATTAGATATTGATGCGGCGCAACTTGATCGATCCGGTCGACGATTCCGCGCAGCGTAATCGCCATGTCCTCGCCAAGCTCAAGATGCAACGGCTGGCCGTCTACGATGAGCTCTTGTTCGAAAAACCGGGGGGCCGTATTAGCCTGCAATTCCATGCGATAGAATACTTCAATATCCCGAAGCATCACTTGCCGCTCCCTCTCAAACACATGAGGGCTCGGTGCCGGAATCCGCTCGGCATATAAGAGAATCGTCTCCTCCGCAATACGAAGTAAACGGGCATGATCGTGTGTAATAGGCATGACTTTACTTGCGCTGACTTCCGTCATATAACGACGATAAACCTCGTGCAGCAGCGAGCCTCTTTCATTCGGCTTCAACCAGGAGGTACGATCAAAAGTCACCTGATCTTTCACGCGAATCCCCAACACATATTGGAAAAAGTAACGCATCGGACATTCCGCGTACTTCTCCAATTGACTTGCGCTAAGCATACGTTCTTCCCGACCTTTCCAATAATCAGCCCATTTATCCCCCGCTATATATCCGTCATGCTCTGTCACTTGCGAGTTGGTACGCGCCTCGAGTGCAAGTCTGCCTTGACGAAAAGAAGGATAGACCGACTCGATGAAGGATTGCCGGTCCTTCATAAGGTTTACATTCGAACGGATTTGTCGGAAGACGTAATGAGAGCCGTCTAAGGGCAGTCCATTTAGCTCAGTAGAGGATGGCTGTTCTACATCCAAATACCCGACAGGTTCGCCTAAGCTCCGATGCAGCATCTCATAGTCCGCATTCGGTTCTCCGAATACTTTCCGGAAGACCTGTAGAAGTTGAAAAGCCGGGCTTGCTGTCGCTCCTTCTGCCAAGTCATACGACGAGAAGCTGCATGTGATATTGGCGCTTATCATCCCAAGCCGACCATCACGAAGGCGTTGCCGATCTCTTTGTCTCTGCACGGCTGTTTGAAGCCCGGCACCGATCCGTCTGCACTCTTCATCGAGAAGCATGGGATTTTGCCTGTTATTCCCGGACCACGAATGTTCATCCATCCCGAGAAGAAACGTCTGTTTCCTCCCGCTGATCCCCCCGTTCGGCAAACTCGATATGTACAGGGATCCGGGCTTGGGTAACCGCTGCACCCCGACTCGAAGTTTCTGCAGCATGTCTCGGGCATACAAGAGCATTTGCTGAAATGGCATCAAGTCCGGAACAGGACATTCCTGCAGTTCATTAGCGATACCTCTCATTTCTTGCAGGACGATCGTATCATCTTCTGTTCCAGAGACACCAACTCGATCCAAGACGTTCACGAGCCATCCCCAGATTCCCTTAGGAGAGGAGAGCGCCGCTTCGTCTGGAAACAATCCTACAAGGAGGTTTGTCAGATGCTTCTTGATCTCGTCATCCCGTTGTTGTTGTTCCGTCTGCTCCCGTACTTCGGGTCTTTCATTTGAATCCCCTTGGAACCGGACAACTTCTGACCTTAGCAACTTGATATACCGTTCTTTCCCCCAGCCGATTCCGCTTTTCTCCAGAGCTCGAATACAATCCGCATTCGTTATTCCTTGCTCACGATCGGAGAACGTAATCAATTCCTGCTGCAGCATCGATACGAGCGGCCGCACCTGATAACCGGACTCCAGCCAGTTCAGCAGGAAATGGGCGGCTCTTCCCATTCCGGATGTAATCGCAGGCAGCCCGTCTGCGAAGGAACAAGAAAGACCTAGAGAAGCACACATGGTCGAAATGGCCAGCGTATATTCTTCATCCGGGACGATCATCTCCACTTCATCCAATGGCATCCGGCCCTGAATAATTCGTCTCAATGCTTCGCGAACCTCCGCCATCCTTCCGGTCGCATGATAGAACTGAACCTCTCCGAACGGCAATGTGGATTGAACGTCAGTGAAGGAAGAATCCGCTACAATCCTTGTCATCCGTCCATTTGACAACCGCTCCATCATCCGGGCGGAAACCGGTGGAAGCGGCATAGGGTCTGGCAGAATAAGCTCCACGTTTTCCTGCAATTGGGTTGTTATGTGCGACAAAAGGCCGGGGAAATCGGTCCAGCTCCGCTGATTCAGAAAGCGCTCATACGCTGACAGCACCTTTTTGACATAGTTGCCTTTTTGCTGGCTCAACAGTTGATCGCTTCGCAGTTCTTCTGCTTTTACCCCGGCACGGCGTAAATCCATAATGGCTTGGTGAACATGCATCACAATACCAGGCTTTACTTGATCCATGGAGATGTAAGTATCCACATCGGAAGCCATTTGTTCCATAATATGATGTACAATCCAAAAGGACCGCTGATCCCCGATTAAGGTCATCCCTTGTTTATACAGGGAAAACTCAACCTCACTATTAACAAAAGTTTGAACCGTATGGACCTCCGTGTTCATTACCGGTCCTAATTCCCGACATATTCGCATCAACCAAGACTGCCCTTCCATGTAGGAAGGAGCAATCACAATCTTGCGGCGAAACGGCTCTTTGCAAATTGCACCATACAAACGCCATAGAAACGTTCCTTCTATATTCACAAGGTTCACCTCCCTTTGGTTTATCACACATCATTTGTCCCTTACTGCCCATACAACTGTCCCCAACGCTGCAGCTGTTCCTTCAACTTTTCCCGTACAGATGCAGGCTCCAAGATCTCCGCCAAAGGACCGTACTGAACGACCCAATTCATAAACTCCCGCTCATGGTTAACGGTGACCTCGAATAATAAGCTGCCGTCCGGCAGATCGGTCATCTTCGGTCTCACGAACAATTCTTCTTCCTTCACATAGCGGGCGACATCCGGATGGAATTTTATTTTGAAGGTGATTAAGGAACCCCCTCGCTCAATGGACCAGGTGTGCTTCATGTACTGCGAGATACTGAAATCGCCCTTATCAAAATGATTTCCTGTTAGCTCAACATGCCGGAAACGGCTGATGCGAAATGTGCGAATGTCCCGCTTGGAACGACAATAGCCGATCAAGTAGAACCGCTGATCCCGCGGCACTAGATAATACGGATCAATTTCGCGTTCCGTCAATTCATTCCGACTCTGGGTATGGTAAACAGCCTTGATCGTCTTGCTGGCGATAATCGCTTCCATGATAGGCAGCAAAAAGTTGGCACTGTTCTCCCGATAAGCTGGGGTGCCCATTTGAATCATGTCCGCCACATTTTCCAATGTATCGTACCGCTTCCGGGTTTCTTTGAAATGAGTAGCCCTCACCTTGTCGTATGCGGATTCAAAGCCTGGTGGCAATTTACTGGTGTCCATCACGGAGGGCAGGACAGAGAACACCAACGCTTCTTGCTCCGTGAAATTCAGCGGGTACATGGCGAAATTTCCGACGAAACGATACCCTTTTCCGTAACCCTCATTCGTAACCGGCGCGATCAAGTCCAAGGTCCTCAAATCTCGGTAGATCGTACGATCCGTAGTCTCGCATTTATCCGCCAGCTCCTTGGCCGAAATTCCCGGATTGGCTTGAATAGCAAGAAGCATTTTAAAGAGCCGTATTAATTTATCCGTCATATTAAAACTCCTATCGTGGCATATAGAATGTAAATCCTTATCACAATTGGGATTCTACATTTTTCCTAGTTCTTCCTGCCTAGACAAGGAGAAAACACAACGTTCTCTGTCGTTTTGATGATGTACATTTCCTCTATACCCGGCGTAAGTTCAACAATGGCTGTCTCCTTCACGACAAATCACACCATACCGCAAACATGTTGTTCAAATCGATCATAAATCCGGCCGGCACTGCGGCATCCTTTTGGTACGGTATGCGGACTGTTGGCGACATAACCAATTTTGCCTATTGGGGTCATTTCTACTTTAATCGCTTCATGGTCATGCGGATTATCCGGGTCTTTGATCAAGTGAACGATTTGACCCGGCTTTAGAAAATCAACCCCGTAATAGTGTTGCGTGCCCGTAACGGCGACATAGATCTTTTGGTCCAATGTATTCACTCCCGTATGTCTTCCCTCCATTATGACGGATCGCAGCGACCATAGATTGTCAGCGAATATACGTTCTAATTTTTCAACATGAGGGCATTGACAACAAGCCCTACTATCTTTTATAGTATGAAACATAGGCAGAGTCATAGGCAGAATTTTCCCCTGTTATGCGGGATGCGGAAAGTTCCTCTGCTGAATTCTTAATAGTTCAACTATTAATGAATATAAGTCTCTGGCCACGCGGCGAAAGGGATCCAATTTTTCCACAGGTAACTGTGGTATTTTGGGTCCCTTTTTTGTTTTTCTATGCCTTTTTGAAAGAGGTAATGTTTATGGGGCTTGTTTCACCTAAGGTAATCAAATGTGTTAAAGGCGATCATTTTCAACATAATGTTCAATCTGCAATTAGGGCTCTTGCTGCAAGTAAAAAATCAAACACAAGTGGAATGAATACTTCAAAAGCTAATCATGTTTCAAAACGTTAATAGCACTGTTGTTACCCATTTTCGAATCGGTAATCTCGACAGTAGCTTTCGACTTCAAGATTTCGATTGCTGACCAGAGTGACTTTTTGTGATTATCCCCATAAATGACTCTAATTTTGGTTGGTACTGCCTTTGCCACTTTCTCACCTCAGTCTTATTAGCTTTTCGAATTAAGGAGGTCTCGACATGGATAAAGATTCGAAAAACGTAATCAATGAATTAATGAGCAGCCAGAAGCCACAAAACGATCTGTGTAAAGAAACCGAATTATTTCTGTGGAATGCTTCTTCCACAGAAGAATTTATAAATGGAATAAAAAATCCTCACGATGAGCATCTTACAACTGACGCCATTTGGGACGTTAGTAAGAGCAAAGTGAGGAATCTTATGGATACACTATTTGATTATGGGTACAACGAATTAACTGCTGCCCCCCACCCTAAAAAAAGCATTTCAGAGTGGTTGTGGGAACAAAAAGTTCAGCCAAACATCAAATTGGATAAAGTGAAATTAATTTTGAAACAGATCCAGACACAAAAGACACCGATCGAACTTTATAATTTCTACGAAGAAGCAATGAAATTCCAACAGAATATCTCAACCTACATTAAAAAGCCGATTTGGCAGCTTGATGACTTTGATATTACAGAAATTAACTTTCAGCTTTGTCTGAGTAACGTCAATTCAGACATAAAGAAATCTTTTCTCATCCGAATCGCTAAATTGTACTTCCCAGGAAGAAGATTCAATATTGTCAAGCAAAACAAAAGGATTAGATCTAAACTATTCGATCATGAACTGCATCCATATTTAAAAAACTTCAATGACCAAATTCAATCAGAAGGTCGTTCCGGAGGATATATAAAGGATATTAACCGAGACGTAATGTTGTTTTTAAACTGGCTTGTTGACAATTACGCTAGTTTCAATGAATTCTCACCTTATTCAATACCTGTTTGGTTAATCGAAAGAGGCCATATTTTAGAGTTTGAAAATTACCTTAACCGTTGCCATTCAAAAGGCCTCTACAGCGAAATAACGGTTAGCAATAAATTCTACTGTGTGATTTCGTTCTTTAAGTATCTGTATGACAACAGAATTATCCCGAAGAATATCGGTTCAATAAGAGGAATTTCAGCACAGAGGTATCTACATCGTGATATCCCTAATAAAGATCAATTATCAGATTTCTTCGGTACTATAGCTAAATACTCAGATGATCCCGAGTATGATACAGCTTTTTTTGGATCCTTGCTGCATCTCGGACTGCGGTTCTGTGAAGCAGAGCGTCTAAATTGGGATGATATTAATTTCCCAGCAAGGATAATCAAAATCCGGGGTAAGGGGAAATCCGGGAACCCTGTACCCTTACACTTACCGAAAAAACTTCATCAATATTTAGAATCCCTATATAAAGTACGTACAGACGAGAAATCTGTCTTTAAGGGAAGACAATCTAAAAAAGTCTTATACGGAAAAATGTTAGATAAATACAAGTTATATTCTTTGATTTCCGGTTGGACATTCCCCGGAGGTCTTCATTTGTTCAGGCACACATTTATCACCAAACTGAGTTTTAGAAAAAACGTACATCCGCAAATCATCAAACGACTAGCTCGACATACCAGACTTGACACGACCTCAAAGTATTTACATAGACAAAATCAAGAACTTAATGATGCAATGCAAAAAATCGATTCTATATGGAGATGATTTCATGTTCAAGGTAGAAGGTAACTCACCTGTCGCTAATCTGATGGTCCACTTGCAAAAACTTGCTGCGACCAACAGTCATGATCATATGAGACAAGCTTTAGAAAGAAGCAATCTTATTTTCGTTGAAGAACCAAAGAGACCGAAAGATGTAACGTTTGAGGAAGCCGTAAATTGGTACTTACAAAGCTCTGAATTCGGACGAAAGAGTGAAGCTACTCAAAAGACATATCGTTCTGAATTGAACCAGTTTGTTTCATTTGTCAATTCGCTGCCGGAAACCCCATCTTTGCTTTCATTTGAGAAGAATCCCAAAGTACTACTTGATTACCTTAAGCCAGTTAAAACTCAAAATACGCGATCAAAAAAAGCTTCATTTTTAAGGGACTTTTTTACTGTTACCTTCACACGTTTTTTTGAAATAGATATTAAAAAGATCAAGGAAACCTTGATAGTTGACGTTGAGTTTGATGAAGATCTTCCAAAGGCTTTTACGAAAGAACAAGTGGAGGAAATTATAAACTTATCGCGGCTGACCAACGATGGTTTTAGAAATTTTGTCATCTTATGGACTTTTCTTGGCAGCGGTATTCGCCTTAACGAGTTAACCCAACTTCAAATCGGGGATATTTGCTACAATTCACAGAACATAAAAGTTCGTGTAAAGGGGAAAAAGCTTCAAAAAGTTCCTCGGCGGATTACAGCTACATCATTAGAACTTCTTAGAAAATATGTAAGTTTTAAATACGGGCCACTTAAGAGTCAGCCTAATTACACTGATTTGTATGTTTTTTCAACGGATAAGGGAGTTACCCCTATCAGTGATAGTACAGTCCAAAAGATGTTAGATGGGTTAATTTCTGAGGCACAGACCATTTCTCCAGAAGAGAAAGAACGTTTATCTGTCCATTCTTTACGTCATTCTTTCGCATTGTTCGCTTTAGAAGAGGGCGTGGATCTTGTCAGTATTTCGAAACTCCTTGGCCATAAATCATTAAAAACAACAACCATTTATTTGCAACTCTTTAACAGCATGCTTTTACAGGCAATCGAAAAACATCCTTTCGCTCGCTCGTTAGCGGCAAATTTATTTGATTGAGGTGGAGACGGAATGACGCCCTCTGGAATTGTATTCGACTCTATTTATTTTAAAACTTGGAGTGAACACTCTGGCTTAAAGAAACCAGCATGCTCAGCAACCAAAAAGGTTCTCGCCACACTTCAGGAATTTCTTTTGGAGAACGGTTTCGAAGGCAATCTAGATTTTGACCGATTCACATATTATGTTGAATCAAATGATTTTGAACCGATTAACAAATCGTTCATTGATCAATTTGTTCAGTATCTTATATCATCCAATCTAGGGCTTTCAAACAAAACCATTTATAATAAAATTAGTTCATTAAAGAGCTTTTTCAACTTTCTTGATCGAGTAAATATGATAAGCCACAACCCAATGGCCCATTATACAAACAAATATTATGAACGAAATATAAATATTAATTTCTTGACTGAGGTTGAGTGTAAAGACCTCCTGAAAGCAGCCCTTCTAGAGGAGCCATTCTCCAAATATTACTATCTGTTGATTTGGACAGCCATTACAACCGGACTTAGAAACAATGAAATATGTTGCCTTTCATTTGAGCAGATCAACTTTCAAAATAATATGGTGATAGTTAACAAGGGTCAAAAAACAAATGCTAAGGGGATCGCCATTCCTGGGTTCCTAGCAAACGAACTGAAACACTTCAAACAATATAAGGAGACCATTGAAGAAGATTTTAGTCCATATGTATTCTCAAGAAATAAACGTAAACTCTATAATAATCAAATGGTATCTATAGTCAGATCTATATCAGAAAAAGCCGGGATTAATAGAAGGGTCATTCCCCATGATCTCAGAAGAACTACTGGATTTCTGATGCTTAAAAGTGGTGCAAACTTGAGGGCAATTCAACAACAATTAAGGCATGAGTTGTTAGGAACCACGTTGGAGTACCTCTCCATTTCGGATAGTTTGATATTAGACGAGGATTAAAAAAATGCCCTTCCAATGTTAAATTGGACAGGGCATTCATATCGTTTGTTGAATTAATCTATGGCAGTTAAATGACTCCAAGCCATCTCGATATGTGTATCTTTAAAGACATTCTTTTTCCTTTCATTCCAGGCCTTAAAATGATCAATTGCAATTTTTACATTATCTCTGGAATCAGGATGATGCTTAATAATCCAATCGGTTGTAGCCAGCAATTCAAGTCCGTATGGAGTCTCGTAGCCTTCAATTATTTGTTTGGTATCCTGAAGCCTTTTATCCGTACTCCCATCATTTAATTGACTCAAAAAGTCTTCAGCTTCCTTTGTTACTTCTGGTAGAAGATAAATCTCGGCATCCCGATTTCGATCTCCATATCCCCTTATATAGTGTCCTTCAAGTCTTTGAAGAACATGATTTAAATTATCAGCATACGGTCCAAACTGAGCTTTAACAAATCTAAGTTTTAAATTCTCTCCACTCTCTTGCAAAAAGTAAGCGAGTTTCTGAATTTCCAACATTGACAATTTGTAACCAGGTGCAGCATAGAGATTCATTAACATTATAAGCAAGGCTCTAGCACGAGTTAACTTTGGCTTTTCAGTTCCAACATGCATTTTATCAGGCTCTGGACTTCCAATAGGTGGATACACCATAAATAAAACCTCAGGGACCTTCAATGCCGCTTCCTCAATTAGTGGCCGTACGTCTCCCCAATCCAAACCGCCATTACCACAGCCTAAAGGAGGGATTGCGACTGATCTGATTCCATACTCTCGAATTTTCTCAACAAAATCGATTAATCCAGATTGTATGTCTTCAATTTTTGACTTCCCTTTCCAATGACGCTTTGTTGGAAAGTTAATGATGTAACGAGGATTAAATATAGACCCGGTATCAACAATAAACATTTTACCTGGCATTACCAAATTGTTTTTGCACGCTTTTTCGTACTCTTTAAAATTACCAGGATAGGCCTGTTTAAATTGAAGTGCTATCCCCTTCCCCATTACTCCTACACAATTCACTGTGTTTACTAAAGCCTCGGCCTCAGATTCCAACAAGTTACCTTTTTTAAATTCAATCACAATCTCACCACCTTAGTAATACCATTCTCTACGTACCTTCACGGGTATATTAATTGTGTTACTTTGTAAGATCTTATGTGCCTGGTCCTGCAAGGTGTCATTAATTACACCAATTTCAAGCACTGAGTCAATCGGAAAAAACTTAAAAGCCAGGAATTCCGCTTGACGTTTCCGTTTCCTGTCAGGATATTCTGTAGTATCATTCCAATAGCGGGAATTCATTATTCCCCAATCAATTTGTTTCAAATCAGCTGGATCATTATAAAATTCGGAATAGTTAATGATCGCATGGCCATCTGTAAATACAAACGGGATTTTCTCAGATAGCACTTGTTGTATGGTTGATACAAGATATATAATTTGTTTTTGCCCACCTTGATACTGCGGCACATTCCCTTGATTAATTGTATACAGCATAGGTGATCGCGGCGCAAAGTAAAAAGGAACATAATCGTGTAAATTACCGAACGGAGGCAAAGGAACCTGTTTTTCCGAGCGTCTAGATTGAATTTGCTCATAAGCGATATTTACAAAAGAGCTTCCCTCGTTATGTAATTGATTAATGCAAACGAGACCATTATTGCTAAGAATCGAATGTAGATTCTCAATACTCGTTATATGGTAAATAAATGTTGGATCCGGTACCATTTCGCTACACTCCAAGTCTAATCACGTTAGAGTGTTATTTCGACAAAAGAAATAAATTTCCTCCCATGCAACAACAGAATGTACGTTCGTATTAATTATATCCTTATGATTTAAGCAAGTCAAAAAGCTACATAGCATGAATTATTGATGTTATTCGAAGAATTTAGCTCAGACTTACTCCATGTCATCAGAAATATGTAGTTCACGTTGACACACATCACATTTAACTATCAGATATGTGCCCAAGCCCGAGGGGATAAAAGTAAAAGCGAACTTTGCCCCGCTTACGTCAACTGCTTTACATTGGTCCCATTGATTAATTCTATTCATGATTTCTTTACTTATTGTAAATGTTAACGAATTCTTTAAATCATTGCGAAATTCCTCACTCTTCAACTACGTTCACCTCACACATCCCTAAATTTACTTTGATGTGAATTTATTATACTCATTACTCAAAAGCCACGCTTATAAATTTTATTTGAATCAAGGTCCTTCATCCTTTTCAGTACATGTAAAAAGCCACATGCTCCGATGTGGCTTAATAAATGAGGTTTGAGTCACAATGCACCCTTATGACATTAGAATCTCGTTCTCGATACACCGCGCGGCGAACGTCGCGAGCTTCGTGCCTTTGCCCTGCTGGAAGCTCTCGATCGCCTTTATCAATCCAATCGTCCCGATGGAGATCAGGTCCTCCAAGTCCTCGCCGGTGTTGTCGAATTTCTTCACTATGTGCGCAACCAACCGAAGGTTGTGTTCGATCAGCAAATTGCGTGAATGCTGGTTCCCTTCGGCCATCAGCTGAAGATGCTTTAACTCATCTTCCTCATGAAGCGGCTGCGGAAATGCGTTATTTTTGACATAAGAGACGAGCAGTGACAGCTGCTTTATGAATAAGGCAACAGCAGCGAACAATCCCATGAACCGTACACCCCCAGGTTGGTAGGCCGGCGTGAAGCGATCCGTGTCGAAATGACTCGCCTCTCCAGCGCGCTTTGAAGTCGGTTCTACATTGTATGTAGGCGCGCGCCCAGACGTGCATGTACATGGGTAAAAGGTTGCTGCTGCTTCATCTGCAACCGCTGTCTTTTCCTTTTATACGGGACCAGTCGATCGCCGAACACGAAGCTCGGGACACAGCACGATTCGGGAGTTATCCGACACGCCATTTATCAGATCGTCAACCAACAGGCTAACAGCATGCTTGCCCATCTGTTCGATCGGTTGAGCGACGGTCGTCAGCGGAGGGTCCGAGACCGTTGCAAGAAGGGTGTCGTCGAAGCCAACGATCGAGAGCTGTTCGGGTACCTGAATCCCTAGCTGCTTGGCGACCTGCATGGCACCAATGGCCAACAGATCGTTACAGCAGAACAACGCCGTCGGCTTATCAGAACGGCTTAGCAGCTCGCGCGCGCCCCTTCGCCCTTCTTCTACCGAGAACTCGCAGATCACGATGTTGCGGTCCTCCAAGGGAATGTCCCTCTCCTCAAGCTCTCGCCTACAGCCTTGGATCCGCTCGCGGCTGCTGCTGACTCTCAGGTTCTCCGACAGAATGGCGATGCGTCGATGACCCAATTCCGCCAGATGCCGGGCAGCCAGCCTGCCGCCCATTTCATCATCGGTAACGACCGTATTGACCGACGGCAGGGCATTCTCACGAGCGATTTGAACGATTGGGATCGATTCTGCTTGAAGACGCGACAGCAGGATGGTATTTTCGACGCCGGTACCGATCATTATGCCATCGACACGCTTCTGTTCGAGCAGCGACAAATATCGTTCTACACGTTCATCCTTGTTATCCGTGCTGCAGATCATGACGCAGTATCCGGAATCGTGAGCCTCATCCTCGATCGCACGGGCCAGCTCGGCGAAGAACGGGTTAGAGATGTCGGGGAGCAATAAACCGAGCGTGAAGGTCTTCTTTCCTACTAAGGCTGAAGCGATCGCGCTTGGCTGATAATTCAACTTTTCCATGACTTTCATGATAAGCTCGCTTCGCTTCTTACTGACCTTGCCCTTCCCATTCATGACGTTCGACACCGTAGCGATCGATACGCCGGCTTCTCTAGCCACGTCGTATATAGTAGCTTTCATACGGACTCCTTTATGAACAAAACTAGGAACAGGCGAACCTATCGTTCGTCCGTTCCCGATAATGGCAACCCTGTCATGAAGACGGTGCAATCGCGTTCGCTCTCATGATCCACTGATGATCAGGGTCGTTATGGAATTTCCATGTCCGATGAGGTCCAGCCATGACGTTCAAATAGTAGACGTTATACCCCGGAGGTGCTGACACCGGATGATAGCCGTAAGGAACTAGCGTCACCTCGCCGTCCTTCACGACGAGAGTCTCGTCGAGCGAGCGATCGTCCGTATACACCCGCTGGATGGCGAAGCCCTGCTGCGGCTCTACTTTGAAGTAATACGTCTCTTCGAGGAACGATTCGTCCGGCAAGGCGTCCCGATCATGCTTATGAGGCGGATAGCTGGACCAATGCCCGTTCGGTGTGAATACTTCCACTACGAGCAGACTGTCAGCCGGTTCATCCTCTGGCAAAATATTATGAATACGCCGTTCGATGTTCCCATACCCGCGCATTTCCACACCCACCTGCTCAGGAGCGATCAGCCGCGCTTCATGCCCTCCGCGCCCAGGCGCGGAACAAACGGCCAGCTCCACGGTCGTAACTGCCCGCACCTCATATTGGTCGTCGCTCGGCACATACACCGAATACGGAGGAATCCCTTCGAATACGTTCATTCTTTTGCCGATCGCTCGCCATTCCGCATTGCTTGTCGCGACATCCGCCACTCCGCTCAGCATAACGAGGCATACCTCATTCGTTCCAGTCTCCCGGGTCAAGGCTTGCCCTTCGGACAGCTTGATCACCTCGAATCCGACGTACGTCCATCCCGCCGTTTCCGGTGTAACGCACAGCAGCGTGCCCTCATCTGACGGGTAGGCAGTCGGCATAACGATCAATCTAGACTTCGTCAAACTTGGCACCTCCAATGCAATCTAGGTTACAAGGTTTCCTCCAATTGACGTTCCCGTTCCAGCGTACCGAGCTCGTCGAGCTTCACGGCTCGGTTAAGTCGAAGGCTCAGCTTAGCCGCGAGCGCGATTCGCTCCGCCTGAAGCCCGTCGTTCCCATCGACGATCGGGTCCTCGCCGCCCGTGATGCTTCGGATGAACGCCTCGGTTTCTTCCACGTAGGCCTGCATATAGCGCTCAAGGAAGAAATACACCGGCTTATCGGACACGACGCCGTCCACTGTGCTGACAACTGCCGTATTCGGGTGGTCGTTGGCGACCGCTACGCTCCCCTTCGAGCCGAACACCTCAACCCGTTGGTCGTACCCGTAGGCAGCCTTGCGGCTGTTATCGATGACGCCGAGCGCGCCACTTTCGAATTTCAACGTAATGATCGCCGTGTCGACGTCGTCGAATTCAGCGAACGCTGGATCGACCAGCACGCCGCCCGAAGCGTACACCTCTGTCACTTCGCTGCCGGACAGGTAACGCGCCATGTCGAAGTCGTGAATGGCCATGTCCATGAACAACCCGCCGGATACCTTAATGTATTCCTTGGGCGGCGGGCTAGGGTCACGGGACGTGATCTTCACGATATGCGGATCTCCGATCGTGCCGTTCACCACATGCTCGCGCACGCGTTTGAAGTTGTGATCGAACCGACGGTTGAAGCCGACTTGCAGCGTAACGCCCGCCTGCCGGACCGCTTCGAGCGCCTCTTCCGTCCGTTCGAGCGACATGCTGAGCGGCTTCTCGCAGAAGATATGTTTGCCTGCTGACGCCGCCTCCCGAATAAGCGGTACGTGAGTGTCGGTCGAAGAACAGATGAAGACGGCATCGATGCTCGGGTGGTGAATAAGATCTGCGCTGTTGCGCGTCACGAGATTGATGTCCCGCTCCGAAGCCCAATCCTCAAGCGCCTCGTCGGCGAATACGTCACAGACGCCAACGATCTCCACTTCGGGCATGCGAAGCAGGTTGTCCGTATGAATTTTCCCGATGCGGCCTGCCCCGATAATGCCAACCTTTACTTTCGTCATTTATGCAGCCTCCCATTTCCCGGAAGGAAGAATCGACACGTCTTCATGGCAGCGAGCATACCCGCGTCGTCTCTCCTCCGAGTGTTCCATATTCCGCTTACCAACGGGTCGTGACCATCTTCTTGCGCGTATAGAATTCAACTCCGTCCGTCCCGTTCGCATGAAGGTCGCCATAGAACGATTTCTTCCATCCGGAGAATGGGAAGAACGCCATCGGTGCGGGGACGCCGAGGTTGATGCCGAGCATGCCCGCATCAATCGTCTCTCTGAACTGCCGCATGGACGCGCCGCTTCTTGTAAAAATGCACGCACCGTTCGCGAAGTCCGAACGGTTGGCGATCTCAACCGCTTCGTCCAGCGTCGCCGCGCGAACGATCGATAACACCGGTGCGAAGATCTCGTCCTCCCAGATCTTCATCCCTGCCTTCACCTCGTCGAAGATCGTTGGGCCGACGAAGTAACCATCGCCGCTCACTGCGGCGTCCTTGCGGCCGTCACGAATAAGCAGCGCTCCTTCATTTTCGCCGATATCGATATACTTCAGTGTCCGTTCCTTATGCGGTCCGCGAATGACCGGTCCGAGGAAGACGCCTTCCTCGTTACCATTGCCGATCGTCAAGGAATCAGCCGCTTCCTTCAGCATACCGACCAGCCTATCGCCAACATCACCGACCGCAACAACAACAGAGCATGCCATACAGCGCTCACCCGCGGACCCAAAGGCTGCGTTGACGATTTCCTTCACCGTAAGGTCCAGATCCGCGTCCGGCATGACGATCGAATGATTCTTCGCGCCAGCCAACGCCTGCACGCGCTTGCCATGGGCCGAAGCCGTCTTGTACACATATTCCGCAACCGGCTGTGAGCCGACGAACGAGATCGCCCCGATGCCAGGATGCTCGAGCAGGCCGTTCACAACGTCATGCGCACCATGCACGATATTGAGCACCCCTGCGGGAAGTCCCGCTTCGTGGAACAGCTCCGCTAGACGACACGCCAGCAGAGGCGTTCGTTCGGACGGCTTCAGCACGAAGCAGTTGCCGCAGGCAATCGCCAGCGGGAACATCCAGCATGGAACCATCATCGGGAAGTTGAACGGGGTGATGCCGCCGACGACACCGATCGGATAACGGTACATCCCCGACTCCAGATTCGTCGCAATGTCCGGCAGCTGCTTGCCCATCATCAGGTTCGGTGCGCCTGCAGCGAACTCGACGCATTCAATGCCGCGCTGCACTTCGCCGTAGGCTTCGGTGCAGCTCTTGCCGTTCTCCAGCGTGACGAGACGCGCCAGCTCCTCCCAATGCTCCACTAACAATTGCTGATATTTGAAAAGAATGCGAGCCCGTCGCGGCACCGGCGTTCGACTCCACGTCTTGAACGCTTCACCGGCAATGCGGACGGCACGGTCGACGTCCTCCATCGTCGAGAGCGGCACGGAAGCAATGCTCTCTTCTGTCGCCGGGTTCACCACATCTTCGAATCGATTCGAGGATGCCTCTACCCATTGTCCGCCAACCCAGTTTTTCAACACCCGTGTTTCGATCTGTACCAAATTTCAACCTCTCCTTCCCCTATCAAATTGTTCCTCACACCACGATCTCGCCGCGATTGCAGCGTTCTATATATTCGTCGATCTGGGCCACGGTAGGCATCGCATCCGAGCAGCTGTGGCTGGAGATGACGATGCATGCGGCGGCGCTGCCGAACTCCATACTGCGCTCGAGCGTCCAACCCTGCATCAAGCCGTATAGAAATCCTGCCGCGTACGAGTCCCCTGCGCCGAACGTCTTGACGACTCTAGCCGGGAACGTCTTCGCCCTGTGGCTTGCACCGTCTCTCGTATAGGCGATAGAGCCCTCTTTGCCGTGTTTAATAATGACGATCTTCGCGGCATGGGCGAACCATCGTGCCGCTGTCACTTGATCGCTGCTACCTAAATTCTTCTCGAACCGCTCCATCATATCGAACTCTTCACGCGTGCCGATAATGACGTCGCACTTCTCCGCGGCCAAGTTATAATAAACGGCCGTCTCTTCCGGCGAGGTCCACGTATAGGGGCGATAATCGAGATCGAAAACGATCGTGCAGCCGTGTTTCTTCGCATACTGCAGCGACTGGAACACCGCCTCCCGTGAAGGGCTTGCCGCTAAAGCCGTTCCTGAAATAAGCAGCAGCTTCGAGCTCGCGATCAGCTCCTCGTCCACCTCGTCCGGCGCAAGCTTCAGGTCGGCGACATTGTCCCGGTACATCAGGATGCTGCAATCCGTAGGGCTCTTGATCTCCGTAAAAGCAAGCCCCGTAACCGCCCCCGTCCGATCCGTCAAGACGCTGCGTGTATCGATGCCGTTGTCCTCCAGATAGCTTCGGATGAACCTCCCCATCTGGTCATTCGCAACCTTGCCGATGAACGCCGTCTTCAAGTCGAGCCGAGACATGCCAATCGTAATGTTGGCTGGCGAACCGCCGACATACTTCGTGAACGTCCTCGTCTCTTCCATTGGCCGATGGATCTCGTTCGCGTTCAAGTCGATGCACAGTCGGCCGATAGCAGTAAAATCAAACGCTCTGCCTTCCGGCAAATTCAAGTAGGTCATTGCGAATGTCCTCCTTTGGCCGCCGCCGTTATCGATTCCAGATATTCGATCGCACGTTTTCCGTATTCGTAAGCGGGGGCTGCCGCAGGATCCTGTTCGCCTTCCAGCAGCGCCCAGCCGGAATAGCCGCGGGAAATCAATTCTTCGACGATTGGCGCGAAATCCAGATCGCCCGTCCCCGGCAAGGTGAAGACGCCTTTGCGGATGGCCGTTACGAAGTCCGCACCCTTCGCCTTGGCTTCTTCGAGCACACGAATCCGAACATCCTTCAGATGAACATAAGCAATGCGATTGTAATGCTTGCGAAGCAATGCCAGTGGATCCGCTCCGCCGTAGAACGCATGACCGGTATCGTACAACAGGTAGACGAGGCTCGGATCGGTCATCTCCATCAGACGATCGATCTCCTCGGGCCGTTCCACGACAGTGCCGCCATGGTGGTGATAGGTCAGCTTCAGCCCATGCTCTGCGGCGATCGCACCAGCGGCGTTCAGTCCTTCGGCCAGATGCATCCAGCCGTAGTCGTCCAGGTGGATGACCTCCTTCTCATTGGGCGTCCGTCGAGGGTCGAAATGCAGTGATCCTCCTACCTCACAGGTGCTGATGACGGTGCTTCCCATTTCCTTAAGAAACGCAACGTGAGCTCGGTAAGCCTCTAATTCCGATGCCCGGTACACCGGATCGGAGAACAGCACCGATTTCCATTGCGACACGAGCTTAATGCCCCGCATCGACAGCTCCCGCTTAAGAATCCCGATGTCTGTCGGATACTTACGCCCCATCTCCGTTCCCGTTAAGCCAAGCTGTTCGATTTCGTCCAGAATTTGTTCGTACGGCGTGTCTGCCCCATGCTCCTTCGCGTCTTCGCCAACCCAGTTAATCGGATGCGCACCTAGCCGAAACGGCAAATGAACGTTCATCGCTGACGCCCTCCTTGTCTCTCCTTAGTAAGGTCTAGCCGCATCGATTCGCTGCTTCATCTCCCGATGCGCTTTCAGCACTTTCTCGCTCGACGATACTTCCGGAACCCCGACGTTCCACCATGATTCGTAGCCGGACGTATTCGTCCCAGGCAGAACCTTAATATGGATCAACGTCGTCCTTTCCTCTTGCTTCGCTTGCTCCAGCGCCGCCTTCAGCTCCTCGCTCGTCGAAGCTTGGTAGGCTTTCGCCCCGAGACTTCGAGCGTGAGCGGCGAAGTCGATCGGCAAGTAATCGCCGTTCAGGCGTCCCGTCTTCGCGTCGCGATACCGGAACTCATTGCCGAAGCCGTCGCTGCCGTGTCCCCGCTGCAAATTGTGAATGCATTGGAAGCCGTGGTTGTCGAACAGCAGCACTGTCATTTTGACGCCCTCCTGAAGGCTTGTGACCAATTCCGAGTGCAGCATGAGATAGCTTCCATCTCCGACGAGCGCGTACACGTCGCGTTCCGGCTCGGCAAGCGCCGCGCCGAATGCGCCGCTTACCTCGTACCCCATGCAGGAAAACCCGTATTCCATGTGGTACGTCTTCGGCTCAGCCGCCCGCCATAACCGATGCAGGTCGCCCGGCAGGCTGCCTGCCGCACAAACGATGACCGCATCCGAAGCGATCGTATCTTGGATGACGCCAAGTGCTCTTACCTGCGCCAGCCCTTCGTTAAGCTCCACGCCGTACAAGTGATCGACTTCTTCGTCCCAGCGCCGTTTCAACGCTTCGATCGCTCCTGGCTCATAGCCGCTGATGCAGCCTCCCGCAGACAACGCATCCGCAAGCGCCCGAAGCCCCAACTTCGCATCACAGGTCAGAGCTACGCCGTCCCATTTGGAAGAGTCCATATGACTGATGTTGATATTCACGAACTGTACGTCGGGATGCGCAAAGGCGGATTTGGAAGCGGTCGTGAAGTCGGAATACCGCGTACCGACGCCGATAATAACGTCCGCCTCCTTCGCCAGCAGATTGGCCGCCAGCGAACCGGTCACCCCGATGGCGCCGACGTTCAACGGGTGATCCCAAGGCAAGGCGCTCTTGCCTGCCTGTGTCTCAGCGACGGGAATGCCGAACGTCTCGGCGAATTCACGAACCTCTTGCATAGCGGAGGCGTACAGCGTTCCGCCTCCCGAGATAAGCAGCGGCCGCTTCTTCCCTCTCAGCAGCTCCGCCGCGCGGGCGACTGCCGTTTCTGCTGGAGGCCGCCGATCGATATAGTGGACGCGCTTCTCGAAGAAAGCCTCTGGATAGTCATAAGCTTCCGCCTGCACATCTTGGGGCAGCGCAAGTGTCACCGCGCCGGTCTCGGCAGGATCGGTCAGAACGCGCATCGCCTGCAAGGCTGCTGTCATCAGCTGCTCGGGCCGCACGATGCGGTCCCAATATTTGCTCACAGCCTTGAATGGATCATTCGCAGAAACGGTATAATCACTAGCAACCTCCAGCTGCTGCAGCACGGGATCAGGGCCTCGCGAAGCGAAATTGTCTCCAGGCAGAAGCAGAACAGGGATGCGATTCACCGTCGCGGTCGCCGCTGCGGTCACCATGTTCAACGCGCCAGGACCGATAGAAGACGTACATGCAAAGATTTGCTTCCTGTCGTTCTGCTTCGCGTAAGCAGCTGCGGCATGCACCATGCCTTGCTCATTCTTGCCCTGGATATAGGTGAGCTCCCCTGCGCAGCGCTCCAACGCCTCGCCGATGCCTGTGACGTTGCCGTGCCCGAAGATGCCCATTACGCCGCGTACAAACTTAATCTCCTCACCGTCGATGGAGACGTATTGGTTATCAAGGAAGCGGAGTAGTGCCTGCGCCATCGTTAAACGTACGGTCGACATTCGAACAACTCCTTTTATTCGACTGCTATATATACATAAGAGTAAAGCGCTTAATCTCCTAATTAAAAAAGGTACCCTTACAGCCGTTCGACCAGCTCAATGAGCTCCAGCGGCTCACGAATCGTATACATCGGAATTTCGAGGTCATCAGCCGGCTCTTTGGCATAACGAGACGACTGCGACCAATTCATGTACACGCTGATCATGCCGACGCCGTTCGCTCCTCGAATGTCTCGCTTCAAGTTGTTGCCGACCATAACGATACGGCCGTAGTCCTCGGGCTCCAGCTCCATCGCGGCCGCCGCCGCCTTGAACATGCGCGGATGCGGCTTCAGCGACTTGATGCACTCGGAATAAATCATAACCTCGAAGCAGTCATACAGCCCGTGCTGCAGCATCATATTCTTGAACGATTGGGCTAGGCCGTCCGCGACCATCGCAATGCGGTACCCCCGGTCGTGCAGCGTTCGAACCATCTCAGCCGCACCGGGGATCAGCTCCGCGCGGACGACAACGTCGAACTCGTCGCGAACCTCCGTTCGTTCGTCGATCAGCGTATCCCCGCAATCGAGGAAAATAATCGGTTTCTTGCGTAACGTATTATCGCTCATCTCATACTCCCTTCCGGTAACCGTCCGCCTTGGGCGAGCATTTGCCGTAGACGGCAAACCTCGATCCCCGCGAGCATCACGATACCGATGCCATGGTTGTCATTCGTCACTGTTCGAAGCTCTTCTTTGTAATATTCCGGTGTGAACGAGTACCGAGAGCCGCTGCAGACGCCATAGACGTTCCCATGGCGATCGATCGCTTCGTCCGTCAGCGCGCGCCAGCCACGAAGGGCCGCTTGCGCATAAGTCTCTGGGTGCTTCAGCCAGCCGTAAGCAGCGCCGCGAGCGAATGCGTAGACGAACATGGCCGTACAGGACGATTCCTTGTATGACGAAGGATCGTTCAGCACTTGATGCCAGCGGCCGCCCTCGGCTTGCAGCGCCAGGTATCCGGAACACAATTCGTTGAACAATTCCAGCAGCGCCGGACGATCCTGGTCCCCCTCTGGCAGCGCCTCCAGCAGCTCCGATAACGAGAACACAACCCAGCCGTTGCCTCTCCCCCATGGCACGCCAGTCGGAGCGTCGTATTTGAAATCGTATACGTGCGACATAATCTTCTGCTCGGGCATGAACAAGTACTGTTTATACAAAAGGAATTGCCGCGCAGCGTCCCGCAGGAAGCTGTCGTCGCCGTACCGAAGAGCATACCGCCGCATGAAAGGGGTGCTCATATACAGATCATCCGCCCACATGGAATTCTCGGAATACTCGCCTGCACATATGCGATAGAACGCGCCGTCCTCCCTGCGCTCAAGGCGGTCACTTATAAACGATGCAATCCGCTTCGCCACCTTGTCGAAGCCTTCGTCCTCCAGCTCGCCGCCAGCCTCCAGCATCGCCGAGCCGAACGACCCGAAGTTGTCCAGCATCTTCATTAAGACAAGCTGCTGATTGACGGACGGGAAGCCGTACTGCTCGCGGTCCCATACCGAATACTCGTAGAAGTCTGTACAAGTCTTGATATGCGAGAGCGCGTAATCGATCATGTCCCGTCTTCCGAGCAGCCGTCCCGCCCGCAGCAGGCCATACATCGTTACACCCAAAGGATAGTCCCAACGGGCATAATTGGTTGTGCCGCTCGTCGTCCATTTGTTGCTGAGGTAAGCGTTCTCATAGTAAGGACGAATCCACGTGTCGGGTCGATCGAGCTGCCAGTATCGCAATTGTCCACTGCCATCCGCGAACACCTTATCGAGCCGTTGCAGCTCTCCAGGCGCATAGGCAGTCTCTGATGCGAATGGCCCTAGATAAAACCAAGCGTCCCCGCTGCCCTTCACGGAAGCCGGAGCTTCCCACTTGCACGCTTCCACTTCACCTCGAACGGACGCTTCGCACGTCCACTGCCAATCGTTCGCGCTGCCCGCCGATTCGACCAGCACGTCGTGCGGACCGGGACGAAGCCGAACGGTTACGGCAAAGTCGCCCGAACTATTCGCACCTCCGATTAGCTTGCTATCCACCCACAGCGAGAACGGCCCGGCCGATCGCCCTTGAAATTCGACGCTCGCCTCCTCCGCCGTACGTACCTGCAAACGGGACCAAGCATACGCCTTCCTATCGGGCGCAATGCCGATGCCAAACAATCGCTCAAACGGCGATGATGGAGAGCAGGACGGCCATTCCGCTTTCGGAAACCATTCCAGTCCCGAGGCATTCTCTGGACCGAACCAATCCGGCGTTTCTCCCGGGAACCGATCCGGCGGCACCGGCGAAGAAAACAGCCAGCCCGCTTCACCGCTACGCTCCTCGAACGGCATCTGCACGTGGAGTATGCGTACCTTCGCCTCTTCGGCGCCAAGGCCGAAGCCGAAGCCAGCCGTTGTCATCCGCGCTTTCGCGAACAGCGTATTCCAGCCAGTGGTGAAACTAGCAGGGACGGTGACGGAATGATTCCGCTTAACTTCGTCCACCGCATTCGAGCGATACAGCAGCGTACCATTCATATACAGTTCAACTGGTCCATAACACGAAAGCCGCAAGTCGATGCTTCGCTCCGAGTCGCTCCAGACGAGACAGGCAGCGTAGGCCAGGCTTCCCCGCACCGCATCGGGGAAGCGAGCGGCGAAATTCATATCATACATGCCGTCTTCCAACTGCAGAACGCCGCCGCGGTGGAAAGCGCGCAGCTGGAACGGAATCGGCGGATTGCTGCCAATGTAATGCTCGGCGATGACACGGACGATTTGCTCGTCACGGTCCCTCAGCCAGTAGCCGATACTTTGAGGCTGTTGAATATACGTCGACATTAAGCTTCTTCCCTCCGTAACGTCTCCTGGATGTCGTTTAGGCAAGCAGCAATGCGCTTTGGAACCTCATGGCGCAGCTCCTCCCAAGAGATGAATATCTCCTCTGGCAGGTCAAATGGGACGAACCGCCATGTCGGTATAAACCGAAACCGCTGCTGCATGTAAGTTTTCACTGCTTGATCGATCTCGGGTGTCGTCTCGAAAGCCCCTCGGAACGCAGCGGTCACGATCAATCCGTCCTTCCCAGCATCCTCTTGGGCGCTGCGCGCGGCTCCCGGCCACAGCTTGAAGATGTCCACAATGGGCGATAGCGCATGCTTGCCCGGCTGCGACAACAATTGCACCTGCGTCCCCATCAAGTTGGAACGATCCTCCAGCATCCCCTTCAAATATTTGCCGTGAAAACTCCCCTCGCAGTCAAGCACGGAGCCATCCTTGCCGACGAATACCCAGACATGCTCCAGATCGTAGAGATGAGTAATATCGTAGTCCCAGTAGATCGCGTATTCGACGACCGCATCGAGCCGATCGTCATCGAACGCGAAGCTGCGGGGGAACGACGGAGATGCCCCGGCCGACCGAAGGACCGTCACTCCGATTCGAACCGGAAGGAAAGGCTCATTCTCGTCGAACGACAATATCGGCGCGTAGCGGCGGGCTAGCTGCAAGTCCACATCAGAAAGCACTCGCGCACTTCCCTTCTGTCCCCGCTCCGATAACATGCTCCGAATCGATCTTGAACGGGCGGATCCGGATTTCATGCTCGAAAGGCGTCAGCAGGTTGATCAATACGACGCTCGCTCCTCGGGACAGCCTCGTGTCGCCCACCCGTCCTTGCCGATGGTCGATGCGGCCTCCGTCCAGCTCGAAGCCATACTCGGCAGCCGTACAGCGCAGAATTCCTCCCGTCCAACGGAACGATCCTTCTTCCGTTTTCTCCGTACTGCCCTCGATCGTCATGCCTGCATCAAGCACGAGCGACGCTTGCATTAAGACATCCTCCGGACGATCACTGCGAAGTCGAATGAGCCAATCGTCGCCTTTCCGCTGGATGTCCACCTCGATCCGATGCTGCTGCGTGTGTGTCTGCTGCCGCATATGATGCGGCAGCAAATACCATGGGCTGCACGTCGACCGCGCCGACTCTGGCAGCGCCTTCACCGGGATGGGACTGTAATACCCCTTCTCCAGCATCGCTTCCATCCGGCAGCCAAGCGCCGTCGGCTCGATCCGCTGCAGTTCGACCGTACCGGGCGAGAACATCGTATGCAGGCCGATTCCGAGCAGCCTTGCGTCGCCGTATCGCAGCGAGAAGTAGACGTTCGATCGTGTCATCATCGTCGCGCTCGCGATGCCTTCTCGATACCGCAGCAGCGGAGCGCCGAATGAGAGGTGCATGCTGCTGTGATGAATGATGCCGTGATGGCCGGCTTCATCCATCCGCGCCAAATTCTCATCGATCGGATAATTCGCATTGAACAGCTTCAGGTACCGATCTGGAATCGGTGCGCGCGGCAAATCATCCAGGCTCGGGCACGGCATCGCATGCCATCCGAGAAGCGCGTGGTTGTTCACCGCACCCATCGACTGGATGTTCGCTGCGGCCAAGTCGTACATCGCCGCGAACAGCGAATCGCGGTCCCTTTCCGCCATGACGCGATAGCTCAGCAAGTATGGTGACAAATCCGAGCGGGCACCCAAATCCTGCCGACCCGAATAATCGGTCACGACGTCGCCGTCCGGATGGATGAGATATGCCATCATCCGCAAATTTCGCCGTACCGGCTCGAGCAGCTCCGGCTTCCCGAGTCCATCCGCTGCGTAGATCAGCATGATGTCGCTCACGGCGTTGTAGATTCCGTTGCTGCGCTCCGTCCACTCGCCATCTTCGGTGTAATCGAGCCCTTCCGCCAGCCACTCTTCAGCGCGTTGAACGAATGCTTCCCCGCCGAATATACGGTACAACCCGCTAAGCGCGGCGACGACGACCCACCGATGATTCGGCGTGTGGACGCCTCCCGTCGTCAATGCAGGAATCGTTCGTTCAAGGAACAGTCGAATCTTCGCTGCCACCTTCGCCATTGGCGCCCAATCGCACGCTGCGAGCAGCTCGTACATTTGAGCGAAGCCGGCGGCGACGAAGCCTGTATCGGGCGGCGAGTTGAAGTTGGTCCCTCCTAGTGAGATCGTGCCGTCCGCATGCTGCCGCCGCAGCATGAATTCGGCCGCTCGATCAAAGGCGGACAGCAGCTCCATGCTCCTGTAATGCTTCGACTCTGGGGACAGCAAGGCCGCCGCCATGCAGGCCATCGCGCCTGCCGTCCCCACATGGCTGGCATTCGGGACTCCCGTGTCCGGCTGCGGGATACCACCGTCGTTCCGGCCCCCAGGCGTCTCGATCTGTACCGCCAGAATATGGTCCGTCTGACGATCATTAATTTCGACGAGCTTCTCGTAAACGTTCATGATTCCCCTCACTCTCTGCGTCACTGCCAGCCGGGTGGAGCTTCTCGGCCGACTGCATATGCTTGCGATAGTCGCTTGGCGTCATGCCCACGCTTTTCTTGAACGTTCGGCCGAACGAAAGCGGTAGGTCGTACCCGACCAGCGATGCGATATCGTTGATCGGCCGGTCGGTGCTCGCCAGCAGCTGCTTGGCATGCTCCATCCGAAGTGTTAGCAAATAATCGGCGAAGTTGACGCCGGTATACTCCTTAAAGAGCTGGCTAGCGTATTTGCTGTTAATATTGAATTTGTCGCTCAGATGCGTTAAGGACAGCTCTGAGTTCCAATAATTCGCCTCAACGTATTCTCGAATCTGATGGATGGTCTGCGCGCTGCTCTTCGTCTTGACCAGCTCGGCTACGCTCTGCTGCGCCTGCTGGCAGATCTCGACGACCGCGGCGGCAATTTCGCTGAGCGATTCCCGCTCCATCGCGCGATGCCATTCAGGCAGCAGGGTTCCTGTCCAGAACGAAGACAGCTCGTGAGGGAGCGCTTCCATCGCTTGATTCAAGCCGCTCTTGAAATATTCGAACAGATGCAAGATCTCGTCGTCGGAGAAGTCGCCCTCTCTCATATCGTCGAACAAACGCTGCGCGTTCTTGCTCCAATCCGGCTTCGCCAATCGAAGCTCCTGAGCGATCCGATTCATCTCTCCATAGTAGCCGTGCGTCTTCGGACCATGCTGCTTCGGCGCATCCCTGTAAAATAACACACGATCGTATCCGAGCGACAGCTTGTGCTGGAGCGCAACAGTCGCGTGCCGATACGACGTCCGCAGCGACTCCCACTGGTTGGCTGGGGTACCGACGCCGATCGTGACCGTAAAGCCAAGATGGCTTCCGACCCATGCTCGGAACGAATCCAGCGTCGCCGCAATCGGCGGGCGCGTCACTGCAGGCGCCTGGAGGTACACGACGGTCATCCGATTTTTCCGATTCCACTCCGACCAGGTCCTGCCGCCGCTTGTCGACACGAACTCTTGCAGTACGTTGGCAATCGAGAACTTCATCAGATTCTGATCCGACCGAGCGGTGTATTTCCGTTCGAATGCCGCATAATGATCGATCTCGATAATGAACGCAACGCCGTCCTCGAACGATTGCGGAAGGTCCAGCCTCAGCAGCGTCTGGTTCCATTCTTCCGGGTGCAGCGGCTCGTCGGATTCCAGCAAAGTTGCGAACGCCTGCTTGCGTCGGTGAAGCTGCGTCTCCTGCACTTGCGCCTCATACAACGTGTTCTCGTCAATAAGACGGTCTATTGCTTTCTGAATAAAAGCGAATTCGTCATTGGCCGCTCCCTTGCCTCCCGCCGCGCGTGTACCAGAGCGGGCTTGAATAAGCTGCACGAGCTGTTCGATCGGCCGATAGTTCCGCTTCGTAATGAACAGCGTATACGCCAGACTGAACAAGATCGTCGCGATCCCAAGCACGATCCAGATGCGCGAGATGAACTGCATCCAGCTGAACGCGACGCCGGTCTGCAAGCCGCTTACAAATTCCCAATCGATGACGCTCGCATGAATTCGATTCATGACCAGCCGATCTGCGATACTTTCCGATGTAGACGAGTAGACGAGCTCTCCCGCCCCGTCCAGAATGTGGAGATACGACACATGTGGATCGATCATTGCATTAATCTGGGCTGCCAGGGCATCAACCGAAACGTTGATGACGACGAGGCCTTCCCCGCCCATTGGCAGACGCGCTTTCTGACTGAACGAGATGACACGGTAGCCAGGGTGGGCTTCAATGTCGTTCAAGTTATCATCGTACATGCGAACATCGGACCACGTCCGATCGGTGAATGCCCGCTTCGACCATTCATGGAACAAGAAATCACGGTCTCCGAACGTCTGCGCCGATTCGAATCGGCTTTCCGCCAAAATCATATTATCCCGAAGGCGATACAAGTAGATGGATTGGATCGCCGCATCGTCAAGAACAAGCTGCCGAACCCGTTTCAACGCTTCGTAGTTCAGCATTCGCAGATCACTTGATTCGCTGCCGTCGTACCGGAAAAATTCATCCCAGCCTCCGCCGAGCTGCAGCTGATTAATGACGCGCTGCTCGATTGCCTTCAGATGGCTCTCGACGGAATGAATGACGCTTTCCGTGGAATAACGATTCGTGCGTTCCGCTTCCTTCAGCGAAACCTCGTTGATGATGAAGATCGCCAGAAAAACGATGACGGCGATCGTCACGTACAAGGAAGGCAGGTACGAAAACACCGTTTTCTTGAACCATGTTTTTTTCATGACAACCGTCCTCCCTATTCCTTACTCCCTACTCCTTGACCGAGCCGAGCGTCATTCCGCTAACGAAGTACCGCTGCAGCCACGGGTACACGACCAGAATCGGTACGGTGGCGAACATGATGCTCGCTGCCTTCAAGCTCTCGGAAATCGTCTTCTTCATCTCGGCGCCTTCGATTGCAGTAATATCCGAGATCATGTTGTTCACCACCATCTGATACAGCTTCAACTGAAGCGGAAACAAATTCTGATTGTGAACATAAAACAAGGCGTCGCGGAAGCCATTCCAACGTCCAACAGCGTAGAATAACGCCAACGTCGCAATAACGGGCAGTGATAGCGGCAGCACAATACGAAACAGCTTGCCAAATTGCGAGCATCCGTCGATCTCGGCCGCCTCGTGCAGCGTATCGGGAATCGTCGAACGGATGAAGGTGATCATAATGATCATGGAGAACGGGCTTATGAGCCCCGGCAGGATGAGTACCGACATTTTATCCAGCAGTCCCAATGACTTGATCAGCAAATATTCGGGGATTAAACCACCGCTGAAGAACATTGTGAACACGATGAACAACATCACCGCTCTGCGCCCCTTCAGCTTGCCGTTCGACAGCGGGAAGGCTGCTAACGTTGTCATAAGCATCGCCAGCAGCGTAAAGATAGCTGTCAACAGTACGGTGAAGCCAAGCGAGCGGATCATCGACTTGTCATTGAATACGCTGGCATAAGCTTCCGTCGTGAATTGGATCGGGTACAGAAACACCTTTCCCGCTGTGATCGCGCTGCCTGAGCTGAACGAGACGGAAAGAATATGCACGAACGGCGCCAGACAGAGGAGTACGCAGCAAGTGATAATGACGATATTCACGACATCAAACAATGTCGTTCTTTGATTTCTTATCATGCGATCGCCGCCTCCTTAGATAATGCTTTCGTCGGTTGTCTTCTTAGAGACGTAGTTCGCCGTCAATACAAACACAAGTCCGACCACAGCCTGGAATAAACCGACCGCGGTAGCGATCGAATACTGAGCGTTCTGCAGCCCGATGCGATAGATGAACGTACTGAGCACGTCCGAGACATCGCGTACCATGACGTTCCCGATAATATAAGGGCGATCGAAGCCGATATCGACCATATCGCCAATCTTCAGAATCATAAGCACAATGATCGTCGACCGGATCCCAGGGATCGTTATATGCCAGATGCGGCGCAGCCGGCTTGCACCGTCGACGTCTGCCGCATCGTACAATTCTTTGTTAATACCCGTCATCGCCGCGAGGTAGATGATGCTGCCCCAACCGATGCTCTGCCAGATGCCGACGCTCGTATAAGTCACCAGCCAATAGCTTGCATCCGAGAGGAACGGGATTTTGGCGATACCGATCTTCGCAAGCAGCAGGTTGATAATCCCGTAGTTGGTAGCAAACAGCTGGTACATGATACCGCCGATAATGACCCACGAAATAAAGTGCGGCAAATACAGCAGCGTCTGCGAGATCCGTTTGAACGCGGCGAACTTCAGCTCATTCAAGCCAATTGCCAGCAATATAGGTGCAGGAAATCCGAATATGAAATCCAAGCCATTCAACAAGAAAGTGTTTCGTAAAGCGGTATAGAAGTCTTTCCTCGCGAAGATATCACGGAAGACGTCAAGTCCGACCCATTCGCTTGCGCTGACCCCTTTGAACGGGTTGTAGTCCTTGAACGCGATGGTCACACCATATAAAGGCATATATTTGAATATAAAGAAGTATGCGATTACGGGCAGCAGCATGATGTAGAGCTGCCAGTAGCGTTGCAAGTAACGAATGGCGTACATGGGTCTCCCCCTCTTGTTAGCTGCAATACAAGGGAAAGTCCCCTGTATTGCAGCTGACTTGTTCTTATTATTTCATCGCTTCGTATGCCGCCGTACGCTCTGCAATAACTTCGTTGCCCGCAGCGCTCATGAAATCCTTGAGTGCTGCGTCGTAGGTTGCGTCGAATTGTTCCGGCTTCGCCATCATTGATTTGACCAACAATTCCTCATACTTCTCCAGCATAATGGTCGAATTCTTCGCCTCCGAGTCGAGCGGCTTATCGAATGCGATCGGCTGCCGCACCGCGTCTTGGCTGGACATCTTGCGATTCGCCATCGCCGCATCCCGGTGCTTCTCATCAATAACAAGACCGTTATACGCAAGATTGCGTTCCGGTGAACCGAAGTCGATACCATTCGTAATCACTAACATATCGCCTGTGTTGAACAACAGCTTTTTGTCTGCATCGCTGCCGTTACGCACTGGGAAGCCATCAACAACGTCATGATGCACACCTTCTTGACCGAAAGCCATATATTGAATCACTTCGTCTTGTGCCATCCAATTCAAATACTTGACTGCTTCAACGGAACGTTTGCTGAACGACGGAACGATGATATACATCCCGCTTGGCGTATACGACGGCTGACGTGTCTTGCCTTCGAAATCCGTCCATGGCAGGAGCGGCGTTACGCTTGCGCCAGGCACATTCTTCTCAAGCTGATTGACTTGGGACTCTTCCCCGCCAAAATAATACTGCGTAACGTCCGACGTCATAATGCCGGTATACCCATTGACGAAGTTCTCTTCCTTCTTCTTCTTATCTTTGTCCAGCGCAAAGTCTGGATCGATCAATCCTTCATTGTACAGCTTGTTCAAGAACCGCACGCCGTCTTTATGACCGTCTGCCAGAATCGGATATTCACGTGAGCCGATCGTAACCGAGCGCAAATATCTCGCCTCGTCCGATTGCTCCTTAATGAACGACCAGATAATAGGCTCGTAGGAGTCAGGCGTCAGCGCGAAGGATAACGGGAACGTTCGATTGCCGCCAAGATTCATCTCTTTGAATTTCTTAAGCGTGTTATAAGTCTCTTCCGTCGTCTTCGGTACTGGCAATTGGGCTTTATCGAGCCAATCTTGCCGAATAACACTCGTGTACTTCTCGAGATTGACGCGCCGCGCCACGACCGCATATTGCTTGCTGTCGAAGACCCCGTAATTCATCGCGTCACCGATATAGGATTGCAGCTGCGATCCATACTCGCTAAGCAGCTGCGTCAAATCCGTCAACCCGCCTTGCTTCGCCCAGTTATAGACAGCACCTGAGTTATACGTAAAGCTGACATCTGGAGCCGTTCCCGCTGCCATGAGCACGCTCAGCTGGTTAATCTCATCCGTTCGCGGCACAGGCACAAATTCGAGGTCAATATTGTTCGGATCTCCGAAGTTTTTCTGAATGTAATCGATCATCTCATTATCTGTAACCGTAACGCCTTCCGGAGCATTGCCCCGGTCGAACACTTCAACACGCAGCTTGACTCGTTCCTTCGGTTTCTCCGTCGCTGTTTGATTGGACTTCGTCTCCGTTCCTTGACTATCGGATGACTCGCCGCTTTTCTCTGATTTGCTGTTACTTCCTTCACTACAACCCGCTAAAGCCAAAGCGACAACCATACATGCGAGAAACATTTGCATTGCTCTCTTTTTTAATGCTTTCATCCGTTCGTAACACCTCTCCCTTTTTCGATTGCGCCGTTTTTGTATCTCGTAGTTGAAGCGCTTAACTTCTGGTCGCAACTGAATCATACGAAAGCGCTTGCACAATCGGCAACATACATGTTTCCTAGCACCATGTAATGCTCCAGTTCAGGGCCTATCTTTCCTTGATTATATAAGGAATTCCGTTTGTTCGTCCTTATAAAATTATCCGTTCATCGTCTCTCCACTGCTTTTCACCGTTGAATCGGCGACGGGAGAAGGCGTCTTTTTCCTCTGTTTCTCAATCGCATTGCCGATTCTGGCCATCAGCATGCAAATCGCTATCGCGAAGATAACGATGCCGTAGAAGCCGGCTCCGATACCGATTCCTACCCCGCCTGCGAACATCATCATCGCCGCGGAGGTCAATCCCATCACCTTTAGTCCATCCTTCAGAATAAGCCCCGCGCCAATAAATCCAAGTCCCGACACGATCTGGGCGGCCAGCCGCATCGGGTCCATCATCGTATGCTCGAACATCGATCCGAACTTGCCGACGCTTTCTATTGAAATAATCGTAAGGAGCGTACTGGCGGTGCATACGTACATATAAGTTTTCAAGCCGGCAGGCTTGCTTTTGGTTTCCCGATCCCAGCCTATCAAGAATCCGAGCACCGCACTGAGTGCGATGCGAATATAAACTTCATCGTACAAAGAGAACATCATCGCGGGCTTAAGCCTCCCTGTTCTATGGTCGTTTCTTTATAAGTGACTCGAGAACTTATGAATGCTTATGTGTTAAAAAAGCGGCCTGCTTGATTAAGCAGACCGCCCTGCATGCTACTGGTACCAGGCATTCGCCAAATTACTTGTGAAATTAGCGTCTTTCAGCGGAACGTTAGCATCTCCGAAATCCGTTGTATTCAATGCATTTCTAGCAGCAGCAGTCAGATCGTTCCAATCAATCAGCGGTTGACTCCCGCCGCTCTGACTGGTTGAATACAACGCATGGTTAAGCGGCCAAATGCTCTTGTACTCTAATTTGGCATGTGTCCCATTCGTGTTTGAGCTGCTTGGAGCAACGTTAATGAAGTCCCCATGCTGAGAATAGGCAATAGACAGAATTTGAGGATTGGCCGCTGCCGGATCATTGATCCAAATAACCGCCGCTTCCCAATCATGTCTGTGGCCCAATCCGGAAGAAGGCGAATCTTTCGGCATATACCATGCATACATGATGCCGTACGCGCCGTTACACCAGGCTGCACGCGAATAGACCTGACCCGTACTAGAACTGCAGCCGGAACTAGATCCTCCGGAAGGGCTTAAGCCTCCACTCGTATTCCCTTGCGCATCTACAGCAGGAAATGGTACACATCCGGTTGAAACCTTCAACGTTGGCTGAAATTTCTTAGCAGCAATTTGTGCGGTTGTAACGGGAGTTACCTCTTGAAAGCCTACGACTTGATCATGCCCGATCACAGCAGCGTACGCCGTTGAAACTGCAGTGATCATCGATAAAACAAGCACCATTGAAATCGCTTTCATTTTGAGTTTCATGTTGTCATCCATTCCTCCCTTTATTCGAAGTTTTACAGGTATAACGACCTCCGGAGTCCCTGCCGCCTTAGCATAAGTACAATTGTTCCAATCCTCAACATGCATTTTTCTATAAGCATTCATTTTTCTCGATTTCAACGTCGAACGTAGGGATGAAGGTGAAAGGCGATCCCGCAGCGCTTCACTCATTGTGCTTCATCACAAGAATGGGCCGAGTGCTGGCTGCACTCGGCCCATTCTTGTGATGAACATGTATCTCGTCTTTCATATAGAACAATTTTGGATATACGGTTATACCTCTTGCCGCCTCAGTATCAAGAGTCCTGCTGCAATAAACAGAGCACACAGCGCCAATGTGCCTACAAACGGCGCCACGACAGGCGTAAGCGCGCTGCCCATCACGACATTACTCGCCTCATCCACGAGACGGCTTGGCGATACCTTCCGAAGGAAGCCGCCGAGATACTGCGGTACAGTCGTCAGTACGAGAAAAATAACGAAGGCAGCTCCGCCCGCACCGACCTGGCTCTTCATAAAAGCTGAACAGCTTAGCGCTATCGCTACCGCGAGCAGCACATAGGGCAAGTACAGCAGCGTACCGAGCATTGCGTCCAGCCAATCAACCTTGCCGAACATGATCTCGGTATAATACGTCGAGACGATCATCCCTGCGAACAGACTAATAATGACAAGCAGCGAACCTGCCAGCAGCTTCGCAAAGAAATACCCTGCATAGCTGATCGGCTTCGCGAACACCATCGCCATAACCCCCGAAGCCCGTTCGCCCGCGATCTCGCCCATAATTATCAAAATAATAATAATACATCCGAGTGATCCAAACTTCGGCAGCAGCGATCCCATCACTTCAATGACCGTTGGCTCAGGGATTTGAATAACGGTTCCCTCGGGTAGACCCGAAGCATCCTTCAGAAGCGTTGGCAGCAGCTTCATCGTAACTGGCTGCGTGATCACCAAGAACGTGAACACGACGGGGATATAGAGGATCTTCAGACTGCTGCCAAGCTCGCGAAGCTCCTTCATCAACATGGGCATAAATCCGATCATGACTGAACCACCTTCATGAATATTTGCTCCAAATTCGCCTCCGCCACACGATAGTTCGTAAAGCGAATGCCGTGACGAACGAGCAGCTGAGGAAGCTTCACATTCGCAGCCTCAATGTCATCGCATTCGATCGTGAAGCTGTTCCCCTCCTGATATACCTTCGTGAACACAGGCTCCTTGTCCAGAATAGCTGCAAGCGCCTCTGTCGTTGGCTCGATCGTCAAGTGGATAACGGATTCCTTATACCCTCGTTTCAACTCCTCCATCGTCTGTGAGAGCAGCACGGTTCCTTTATCGATAATGATAATGTGATCGGCTACCCGCTCCACATCATCCAGAATATGTGTAGACATGAAGATCGTCATGTCTGCCTTCAGCTTCTCGATCAGCATAAGCACATCGTAGCGGCCCATCGGATCAAGCGCCGATACAGGCTCATCGAGCACGAGCAGCTTAGGGCGATTGATAAGCGCCTGAGCGATACCAAGGCGCTGCTTCATACCGCCGCTGAAGCCTCCAATTGCACGATGTCTGACATCCCATATACCGCACAGCTTCAGCAGCTCCTCGGTGCGCGCTGCGATCTCTTGCTTGCCCAGCTTGAAGATGCGCCCTACCCAATACATCCACTGCTCGGCCGTCATATCATTGTAGAAGGCCGGCGTCTGCGGACAGTAGCCGATTTCTTTCCGAATAGATATAGCATCCTTCATCACATCATAACCAACTACGCTGACCGATCCAGCGGTTGGCTTGGCAAGGCCGGTAATAATTCGAATGGTCGTAGTCTTGCCAGCGCCGTTGGCGCCAAGAAATCCGACACAGCCTTTGCCTTCGATCGAGAAGGAGACGTCCTTCAACGACTGCACATTGCCGAACGTCTTCGCGAGTTTATCGCATACAAGAATAGACATTTTATCTCTCCCCCTCACTGATAGTTGACATGCGGCTTAATATTTTTTACGACCAAAAATCAAATAAGCCAGCGGACCAACCATCGAGAAGAACAAACTAATCAACACCCACACAACTTTCGGCCCGCGAATGCGGCTGTTGTCCCGGCGAACAATATCTACTAACACAATGATGAGCAATAACAATTGTAGTCCAATAATCGGCAGAATAAGCTTCCAATCCATATGAACAACCCCCTATGATCTGTTGAATAATCGTTATTGGATAACAACTACATTCGACTAGCTTTGTTACTGCAGCCATATATAGTTTACTTAGTCTCAGCTAGTAGACACTGGTCAGCTTAACATTCTGTACCACTTAATGTATGTGTTATATTCATAATATAACAGTTGTAACGACAAAAGTAAATAGATGCCATCCGACATCTATTTACTTTAGCTATGAAGGTATTTGGTACCCTATATCGAAGTCGATCTGTAAGTATCGTTTAGAATCATTTTGGCTATGTAGAACACCTGACCCATATGCTCCGAATAGTGGGCGGCACATTGGTGCAGCATGTCTAGATTCGTCCGTTCTTTCCCGCGAACATGCTGAGTCCTTGCCAGATCCGCCTCCGTCAGCGCTTGGATCGTTTCAATAAGGAATCCAAACCGCTGGTCGACGACGCTAAGCAGCACTTCCCTCGTAAGTGGACTGGGCACAAAATCTAACGCGCGGTCACGAACGACATCGTGCAGCAGAATTCCTTTCTCCACCCGCTCCTTCATATTGCCATCCATATGGCGGATCAACGTTGCGATGCTGTGACTGGCATCATTCGGACGCCAATTCAATTGCTCATCATTCAACTGCTTAATTGCTGTCGTTAAGCGGCGGCGAATTTCTTCGAACTTCCTTATTAGCCACGTCTGATGAAAAGAAAAATCCATGCCAGTAACCTCCCACAACTCCTATTTGCGACGAGTTGGCCGCCACAGCTTGCCTTTATTTAAGATGAGATCAGAGATGATAACCGCTACGATGAACATAGCCACATACGTTAGAAAATGATGCGAATGAAACACAAAGGTCGGAACAATCCAGAAGCACAATAATGCAATGACCAAATTCACGATGAATGACCATCGCTTCAAACGATTATGCATCGCGGCTGCACCTCTTTCCACACACCATAATATGAATTCGCTGTACCGGTCATCGGTTACGCTCGATCAGCCAGCAATCTCTCATTTCACCCTCATGCCACTCATGTCGCTCCAGCAGCATAATGCGCTGAAAACCGCATTTCTCATAGACGCGCAAGGCTCTTGTATTCCATGTCTGCGGATCCATCACAACCTTCACAGCGTCGTTCTCCGCAAACAAATAGTGTACCGTTGATTGAATAAGCTGTGTGCCTACGCCACGATTCCAGAACCTCGGCTCACCGATGAATTGATCCATGCCGTATATTTCCCCCACAATATCTTGGAAGCCATACTCTTCTCTTGCCTCTACGTCGAGTGGATAAAACTGAATATATCCAATCGCTTCACCCTCAAACTCAACGATACAGCGAACTTCTTCATCATCCTCACCACAATAGAAGTGCTCCATGACAAGCTCCCGATTATGGGGCCGATCTCGGCCTTCATAGAACTCCAACACCACGGGATCGGACAGCCATCGCTCAAGGAAATGCGCATCTTCAAGCGCCAGCCTTCTTACCTTCAACTGATCATGCTGGAATAGGTACATATAAGATCACTCCGTAATAGGTTCATAGAAAATAATTCGGTTACCAAACGGGTCCGTTATGCTAATCTCGCGGCTGCCCCACGGCTTGCTCTCTAGGCCTGGACGTGCGTACTTATATTTCTTGTCCGAAATCTCCTTATGCAGCTCCTCGATACCTTCCACCTCGATACGAATAGCGCCACCCGGAAGGCAGTCTCCATAATGCTCGCTTATGTGAAGGACAATGTTCCCTCTCGATACCTGCATGTATAGCGGGAAGTCCGACTCAAATCGGTGCTCCCAGTCTACCTTGAATCCGAGAAAATCAATATAAAACTCCCTCGCCTTATGCTCATCCAGCATGCGTAGAATCGGTACAATGGTGTTCAATTGCATGACCATCAGCCTCCCTTAATCTCTTCACAAAGCGATAACCCGTGATCTCAAAACCAAGCCGCTTATAAAATTCATGCGCAATCTTCCGCTCATCCTTCATCCCGCTCGTAAGGTACAAAATATCAGAACCGTTACGAATTGACCAATCCTCAATATATCGTATAAGCTGCTTGCCAATGCCTTGACCCTGCAGCTCCTTCTTCACTACTAACGCTGAAATGTAAGTCACGACATCATCGATCTCGTAGTTAGTCGAAACCCGAATGCCAGCCATGCCAACTACTTGTCCATCCACCTCTGCAACGAACGTATGACAGAACGGGTTGGATGCGATCACATCCATCCGTCGCTGCATCTCGCTTATCGAAGTTGGGTAGCCTAGATCCGCCATTAATGCCGCAACAGCTGCCAAGTCGGCTGCCTCATACGATCGAATGAATGCCAATGGTATCCCCTCCAATATTAAAAATTTCGGTCCATTAAGACGGGGTCTTGAAACCGTACGGTAATGGCTTCCACCTGGTGATCACCATGCAGCATAATGAAATAATCGCCGTTCTTATAAGTGTATCCTTAGAGCTTTATACAACCGAGTAACCTCAACAGACTGCTGAAAATATAAGAAGACCGTCTCCTCGTTCACCTCACCATTGTTGGTGTTGCTGATCGTCCGAAACCGTCTCCCATGATAGTCAATGCGTGACATTGATGTCTGTTTCGATTGTTCCACTTAAAGCCTCCTTACCGTCTATTAAAGCTTTAATTTATCTGCAAAAACAGCCGAGAGCTTCTCATCCGTCCACCCCGCCAGCTCTAACATGGCCGTATACGGGTCGCCCTCCAGCTGTAAAACGTCAGCAAAGGCCGGTTCCGTCTTCATCCCTTCCAGCTTACGAGCAATGACCGCTTGTCGGAGCGGCTCGCCGAACAGCTTAAGCAGCCGATCCTCAACGACCATATGGACGAAGCCGTTTTGCTCGACCGTCGGTATATTTTGACCAAAGATTTCAATCGGCCACTCGTTAATCATGAAGTTTGCCTTCACCCGTTCAACCCCATCTGCCAGGCTTCTGCTTCTAGACATCGTGAACCCACTGTATTGCTGGAACCGCTGCTGAAGCAGCCGTTCGAATTCAATGAAGTTGTCAACGGAACAAATAATGTCCAGATCGCTTGAAGGCACATGGAGCGCAATCGGCACTGTGCCGACTAGAATTGGATTATAGTCTTGAAGAATGTCGAACACCTTGTGATTCGTAAGAAGATGGTAGACCTCGTCCTGCGTTACGCTTCCTGCCTTAAGATAATCGATAGACATCCATTTAACGGCATCTTCCCACTCTTCCTCATTTTCTTTCACTCGATGAGGCATATTCTGCATCTTATCCTGTGCAATAATTCTCAACAATCTACTAATATCATCTAGACTGCTTGCAACACGAGAGTTGTTAATCGCGCCTAGAACAACATAGTACAGGATGAAGAAGAAAATAAATAACCCAATAGCCCAAAAGAATAATGCTGCGAATTCCATGACTGACTGCCTCCTAGCGGGTAGATGCTACTTCTTCCTCTTGAACACGGCAATGACATCGCGCGATGTTCCTTGTCCCATGCTTGTATCGAAGCACGAGATCAACTCCCAGCCTTCGCAGCCATAGACATTCAACTCCGCTTCGAATTCATCCGGATCCAGCTTCCCGCCTAGGAAACCGCCGGTCTTGAACTTCAGCGTCTTATATTCCCACTGTTCCATTTTACTAACCTCCTCATCTATACCTTAACTTAAAGCAGCTGTGGCTATCATTCGTAGAGCCGTCTGATTGGCATCCTCATATTCAAACCGTTCGTCGAGCGGGATAAACTGCTGCTTAATCAGCTTGCCCTCGGCATAGTAACAGCGGTATTCATAACAAGCGGGATCGAACAGCATCCTCTCCAGACTCCCCTGAATGTTAGCGGCAAGGCCTACATTCTTCGGATGAAGAATCCACTCAAGCTCCTTCCAATCCAGAATACCTTCCTCGGTCTTGATTGGCGTCTCATAAGCATAATCCTCAGGAAGCTCTGCAACATACGCATACATGCCGCCCGTTATCACACCATCTACCGCCCATGTGACGATCCCTTTGAATTGTACCGACTCGAGTGTAATGCCTGTTTCTTCTCCCGCTTCTCGCAAAATGCCTTCTCTTGGTGTTTCACCAAGCTCAACATGGCCCCCCACACCGTTCCACGCGCCCATCCAGCTCGCCTTCTCGCGGTTGAGCAGCAGAACCTTACTGCCTTGTCTAATGAAACAAATGGTGTACTTGAACATAGCTGATAGATTCTCCTTATAGGTAAAAGGAGAGAACTCGTCGGGCCGTGATCGTCCTCGCATCCTTCAATCGATTCTGATCATGCTCTACGGTTCTCCTTGATTCTTAATTCGCAGGCTTCTTCGCCACATAAGTAATACAATCGGTCGTCAATAAGACAGAGGCACCATCTCTGTCGATCTCATACGTCAATGGCTTCACTAACCGCATCTGTACATCCCAACCGGCATACTGCGTATCCAGCAGCTGCAGCATCCGATCCGTCGGCAGATTGATCTCGAACATCGGATCCAGCTCAACCTTCGTCTCCACGGTTACCTCTCGGATGTTGGAGCCAATGATAATGCAGTTCACACCGGATCTATTCGTTCCTGCCGCCATCTCTTGGAGCTTGCTAACTAAAGCCTGTTCGGAGCTGAGATGTTCAAGCGTAGAGACAGCAATAATGTAATCATACGCAGCTGGCTCAATGACGTAATGCTCGATGTCCGACAGCTGTGCATCGATCCGAGATTGTACGCCATACTGTCTGCTGTAATCGATCAGCTTGTTGATTGCGGACGGAAGCAGATCAACGCAAACGACACGGCCTGATCTGCCTTGCAGCCCTTGTGCAATCGGAATGCTGTTACGGCCAATGCCGGACCCTAAGTCCAGCACATTCAAATGCGTATATGCTGCAAAATGCTCCATCTGCTCCAGCACCGTCTTCACAGGCTTATGCAGCCATGAGCCCGGTTCGAATAAGCTGTAACGATCATAACACGAATCATGATATCGTTTCTCTTCCTGACGAATGTGCTCTACACGATTCATATTCAGCACCCCCGATTCGATTGTTAGCAGCTGTTTATCGCCTAACGTGCTACAGGGCGCTGATTCTCTTTGCTTTTCAGCCAGTGGCGTATCCCTTTGCCTGCGTACGGTTCATCCGCGAACCTTGGAATAACATGAAGATGCGCGTGAAAAATATGCTGGCCGCCAACGCTGCCGCTGTTCCAGCCGACGTTGTAGCCATCTGGCTGATACTCGGTATCCATCATAATCTTCACCTCTTGCAGCAAGGCGAACGTGTCCTGCCATTCTTCATCAGTCAGATCGAACACCGTCTCACGATGCTGTTTCGGAATAATAATGCCCGAGCCTACGATATCTGGCTCCTTTAGCTGTAAATACATACAAGTTTCATTGTCCATCATAACGTGCTGATGCTCCAGCGTAATGTAGCAATATTCACAACACATGAATGACCTCTCCCTTATCTATCAAGTATCCCGCACGTGCGGTTCAACCTTCTATTATGCCTCTTCATGTTTGTCAATTATGGTCCAATGCCAATGATCCAGCCTTACCTTGAGTCGAATTGGCACGTTAGACGAGCCCCAACTAGATTGACCAGTATTCGGATTGATACCTTTGTATGTATAGTTCACCCATACTGTACCCCGCAACAAATAATGAAGACCTCCGCCTACACTTAGATGAAAGTCAACGGTATCCTCGGTCTTGCTTGATGGATAGATCCCTCGCCGATGAAACGTATGTAAAGCCGCCTCAGTCACGCGACTATCATCGATCATGATCTGATCCCGCTCGGGATACAGATAGAGGGTACGAATCGTACGCTTCACACTGGTTACCATCCATATATCGATTGCGAAATAGAGAACCAGCAGTACTGCTGCTCCAGCTAATAAGATGCGAATCTTCCGCTTCTATCGATTCATTCCATTCCTCGCTTACCAATTAAATAATAATAGTTCATCGTAAAAATCGAGGTTCGTGCACACTAGCGGCAAGAGCAGCAGCAGCGACAGCATACCGAGACTGATGACGATCCTTTTATCCAGGGGAGCAATCTGCAGCCCGAAGTAAGTCAACGCAGTGCCTCCACTTACTAGGAAGAGTATCCCCTCCGTGTTAGAACCTTGGGCTAAGATTGGAAATAGCAGCCCACACATCAAGTACAACGTACCTTGAACCCATTTCTTCCTCGCGAAGCTAATATAATACGCTGCAAGATCGATTAGTAGTGAGCAGGCGACACCGTAGGCAGGGGTAATCAGAAGCGTTCCAAATGCAATGTAAAACCCGTATACAAATGCGCCTGCACCTACCAGCATACTCAAGAGAAGAGAACACGCGAGTGTGGAGATGACGCTGGCGCCAGTAGCGGAGAAAGCCTTGTGAAGCACATAATAGACGACTTTATGCTCGAGAAAAGCCGGAATCACGAAGCTTTTCTCTTCTTCAAGCAGCTTCTGCTCATGCTCATACCCGCAGCTCCAGCAGTATGCAGCATAATCTGCATGAATGCAGTCCTCACAGACAGGCTTCCCGCATGCTTCGCATGCCTTCACCGATTCACGGTCATCATGGTAGACGCAGCTCATGTTGTTCCTCTGTATGCCAGCCCATTCGTTCGATAAGCGACCTGATTTGCGCCGTATGGTGCTGATTGTGCCAGACGAACCGCTCAACAGCCGTGTCAATCGTAATGATGCCGAGTGGTCCCGTCTGCAGAGTGCGGCGATATTGCTCTTCGCTTAGACTGTTCAGCACAATGACGATTCGTTTGTGCAGAACTTCCAATAAAGTGATAGACCACTCAATCGGTGCATCGCTATAGTCAGTCAGCTCGGCAAACTGGTCTTCTCGATAGGAGGAAGCAAGCGGTTGATCTTCCGTTAGTGCCCGTTTCAATCGGAGACAAGCATTCGTATCGTTGTCTGCCATATGGTGGATAATCTGCTGAATACACCAGCCTCCTGGGCGATAGGGTAGTTTCAACTGTTCTAAGGTTAAACCTTGAACGAGCTCCCTAAGTTCAATGGCTATTCCTGCAATTAACTGAACGAGTTCCTTCCGATTATGCCAAGTAGGATCTCGTTTTGGTTCAAATCTACCAATCGGATAACGCAGATGATCTTCTGACATGATCGATACCTCCTTTTACCTATTCGTTATCATTCGTTCACAGCTGGAATCGCTCTTTAATCAACAACGCAGCTTGTTCGGGCGAGAGATTGGTATTGTTGATTCGCATGTAGTTCTCGCCCTCGAACTCTCCCTCCATCGAGTTCAATCGGTACTTATCCATCGTATTAAGGAGGTCGCTTTCCGAGAACGCAATATCCCGTTTAGTCGGCTTGTGCGCCAGTCGATGCGGGCTCCTATTGCGAATCAGCCGCTCCTCTACATCCGACTCCAGCTCGACGAAGATCGTCTCTGCGCCACGCGACTCAAATAATTGACGAATCTCCCGGATATATTCCCAATCCGCTTCAAGGTCAAGCGCCCAGACGAATGTGAAGATGATGCCGGGAAGATCGCTCTGAGCAACCTCTTCGAAGATCATCTGCCGGAATTGTCGGACGAGCCGCTTGCCGGCGGGCGTCCCGTAACTGAAGAATGGCGATACAAGCTCAATCGTCATATGATTATGGAACAGCTTGAGCGGCGTTATTCGTTCCAGCTCCTGCCCGACGGTCATTTTGCCAACAGCCTGCGGTCCGAATAAAATCATTAGCTTCATCCGTTATATCCCCCTATCTGCACACCATTACGATCAGGAAACATCGCATTGCATTCCTTCATCATATATGCCATATAGGCAAGCGCATCCGTCTTACGCTGTTTCCTCGATCGATAGTAGGAGACTCCGCCGCCTCGCCTAATTCGGATCGCTTCTTGAAGAATCGTGTGCCATCGCTCGGGGACTTGCTTCATCGCATATTCACCTGCCCCGACTTTGCTTGTAACCTGATGCTCTCGGAATGTATACCATAATCGGGTTATGCCGAGGACACCCCACTCGATCGGTGAGTCTGACAGCCAGACGAGCAGCGAATAGGGGCGAAGCCTGCTGACTGCTTTATCCATCCAGTTCATCCAATACGTATTCAAGTTGACGTGCATATTCTGGATGAACTTCTCCCTGTCGATTGTTAATTCTAACGCATCAACAGCTGGCCCAATCAACCGTATACCGTGGTGCTTTAGTTCATACCATGTGACCAGATTGAGCTCAAAATATCCCGCTCGTTTCATTCTACCGTCGGTATAATATGGAAAAGGTTCAATGTCCGTGTGCAGCTTGCCCAAATCATCCCACGTAACATAGATTCCTCCCATTCGAGACTTCGGAAATCTCTTCTCAACTTCCTTATGCACATTGCTAACGACCGCATATTGTCTGTCCGTTAGTCTCTTGTCTGTGACCGCAACAAAATCAATATCACTGCAATGCGCATAATAGTCGCCAAGCGCGATAGAGCCATACAGGTAAAAGCCTTGGAGCAAACCGTCCTCCTGCTCATTCATTCGCTCCAAGTATAACGTTAGAGCCTCATGCACCTGACTCGGGAGATCGTCAGCCATCCTTCCACCTCATTGCCTATTCATCTGCCAGTCTTCGGTTATCGGCTGAATGGAACAAAAAAGTCTGCAACGTCAAATTGCAGACTTTCATCTTCAGTTCGCCTTAAGTCACCGAATCTCTATATCCGTTCCGTTGAATGACAATAAACATCAAGCCACAACTTGATGTTTATTGTTTTACTAATAATAATCAGCAAACAGCATATTTGTAAAGACATTCCATCCAGTGGTGTTACGATTTAATCGAATCTTTAACTATGAAGATCTAGAGCCCAACAATAACTCGCTATAGAAATACATGTACTGCATAAACCTATCATGGCCCTTAGTGTCAAGCTTACTGCGCATACTGAGCAGTAGCTCCGCATATTCCGTGTAAAACCGCAATTCATAACGTTCGCGGTGAGATAGCTTGTCAAAATAATGTGACAAGGCTTCCAGACGTTCGCCCGTATAGCTTTTGACCCACTCCATCTCAACGGTGTACAGGTGCAGCGAATCAACATTCGCTCTGAAGGTATCCCATAACAAATCAAAGCGGCCCGCATTCCTGTCATTCATTATGTTTGATATCGGTTCTCGTAATTTCTCCCCCTTCTGAAGATTATTTTGTTGGCGTAGGAAATCCAATCCCCACATGCACCTCACCCTTCACTCGATCGAATATCATGCGCAAGCTTGTGCGGAATATAAGGTCTGTATGGCTCAGGAGCACTCGACGTGCAATTGAAGCGGCCAAATGGATGGAACGAGACGAGCTCCCCCCCATCAGCTGTTCTTGAAATCTCTACCGATAAAATTAGTGCTGGGAGGCGCGATACCAAGCTCCCTTGCCCATAAGGAAAGCTGACCAGCATGATGAATTTCGTGGATAATCATATGCTTTAATATTTCTGTCTTGCTGAAGGTTTGCGTCATCCATGGAGGCGTTACATATTCATGCTCGAGGCTGCTCATCTCCACCTTGTTTAAGTCTTCACGGATCTCAGCCCTTAGCCGATTGGATAAAGCAACGAGGGACGGCAAATCCCCATATTCGGCCACGTCGAACTGGATCTCCGGCTTGCCCATTAGGGCGCACATCCAGCTGTACTCTACGTCAATGATATGGACTAACGTTTGAAGTATCGAGCCTTGTCCAGCGTGCCTGTCCTTCACAAGCTCCTCAATCGGCAGCCCCTCGAATAATCGAAAATAGTCTTCTCGCACTTCCCAGTTATAGAGCAGCAGACTTTTCATAACAGGTAGGACTCCTTTGATCTTTTTGACAGGCATCCTCTGCCACTTAAATGCAAATAGATCCGCATATCCGTCTTGATCGCTTCCGCATCCGCATTCTCGAAATCCCGCAATATACGTCGTGCCATGGCCACATCCAGAGGTGTATCGATGAAGACCGTAAGATCAAGCGCTTTCAAGTGATCATGCGACCTAGCGAACGGATAATCCACCTCTTCTATCACGATCAGAATATTTTGCGGAGCTAACCCGAATCGTTCATGCTGGTCGCCCAACGTCGCTGCTCTCCATTCGGTCGCCATACGATTCCCCCTAATCCATGCTGGAACCGGAGATTACGAAATGTTTGCTTTCTTCCTCGCTGCCCATGAACTCGATGAATCTCCATAGCTCTGCTTCCGATTTCTCTAGCGGTATGTACGCTCTTAGCATCCAATTGCCATTCAATTTAAGGTGGAAGCCTCCATGCTCGTCCGCATCTACAGCAACAATACGCAGCGGCAGCGGAATCCCCTCTATCAAATAATCAAATCGGGATTGCCCATTGATATCGGATAAATCATCATCCTCCATCCATACACTGCCCTCATACGTAAATACCCACGGACAATGCAGATGGATCGCATACGGATACACGGTTCTTCGGCCGCGCAGCCCTCTCGTCGTGGACGGCTCCCCGATCGACAGCCAGACCATATCTCCCGCTCTTCCTATCTTATAGATGGCTGCACCGATGATATGGGTCATGATGAATAAAATTTTATCTCTCATGTCATTGATCCTTCCGCTGCATTTACTCAGATCAACTCATCCTGCTGCGCTCTCCGACGTCTCGCTGCGAAATACAATTCCTGTACCCTTCCAATGCTCTGTCGTCACATCGTGTACGTTGTAGCTGCCGCCTGTATATTCATTAATCGTATGTGTCCAGAATCGGTACGAAGCCGCATTATTCCCATGCTGCAGCACGACCCAGGTTCCCTTGTAGGTATCAAATACTTTCGCCGCGACCAGCTTGCCGATTCCACGTCGACGATATTTGCGCATGATGAAGAATTCAGCGATAGACCTCGCATCCTCATCCACCATCTTATACGTATAATCATTGACTAAGACGAAACCTGCGTACTGACGATCCACTTTGACAAAATAAGCACTTCGCTTCTCTTCCGTCCAATAGTGATCCAAGTACGTGTAGCCGTAGAGACCAGACGCATTAACATCCGCATCATTAAACTCGCTAAAGTCATATTCGTAGAGCTCAATCAACTGCCGCAGAATTGACTTCTGATCTTCAGCAGCTTGAACCACTTCAACCATGCAGGCTGCACTCTTCGTTTCCAACCTCTCAGGCGTTTGATCTACTTCCGCTGTTTGCTCGAAATCATCAAGTGTGAGTGCCGAAGCAGCTGTAGGCTTTAAAGCTTCCAATCGTTCGAGAATGAAAGCTAGTGCCAACAAGATGAAGCCCCCAACAACGCTGATCGTGATAAGGAGAACACTTCCGTCTTTGTAGCCAAATAAACTTCCCATCGTTATACTGAGAACACTTATGACGAACAATATTTCTTTCATCTAGTAATCTCCTATACGCTATGACGTACCTTACACTTATTGGTATTGTATCCCATCCATGCTGGAAAGGCACTATTTTCTTACAAAACAAATAAGCGCCAGATGTCTGGCGCTGTAAATCAGCTGTATTATTTCTTCACTATCGGAAAATAAATATCCGTTACCGAATCTGCAGCTTTCGGCCCTTTGTTCCGTTCGTCATATACCTCAATATTATATGGTCCTGCCAGACGATAGTCGTTGTTTCGCAGCCATGTGGAATACAGATAGTGATGAACCGAACCAGCATTCTCAGCTGGTCCTTCGAACGTGAATACAACATACTCGTTACTAGGAACCTCGCGATAGACCATGCCGTCTGGCAAGTTATCGATGGACGACACTTCGACCCCGATGAAGAAATCGAACTTATCCGTCTCAGGATTGTAATTGTCCGGATCGGTAGACAAGCCGAAAACTTCTCTGCTATTGATCTCATTCTTGATTTCGGATCTTCTTGCAATAAATTGTTCACCTAGCCGAATGGTTAGTCCTGCCTCCACTTCCCCCAACGTCACATTAGCCGCCAGTCCCGCCAATAACAGGCCATCTCTCTGAATGATTCTGTTGTCCACTACAACCGCCTCCTCCTCAGGATAAGTTGATCAACGATTCAGAAACTCTCATCCACATTGTTCAAACGTTCACTCAGCAGCTCCTGAATTTCCATCGCCGTCTGATCAATGAACTGCCATACACGCTCCAATGTAAAATAAACCGGCGTCATTCTCGGCTCATTTCCCGCTTCCGACAGCCAAGCGATTTTCTCATCTCGATATTGGCGTACTTCCCGATCGGTTACGAATGGGTCGATCGCGTAGCCCTCCGACGACCGAATAAGCTTGATCCAATCATCCAGACGGTTGGTCGATCTTATCAGATCAAATTCCAGCTGGCTTACTTCCGTATTATAGGTCCCCCGCATTGCATTCGCATCGCCGGTATACGCCCGCTCGAAATCGGTGTATAACGTCTCGGTCCATCTTAGATCGGTGTAGATATGTGAGAAATAACCGACAACAAAATCGTTCCATCCTCTCGTTCCACCAGCTGTAACGTAAGAGTCGAACTTATCCCATATCATTTCCTTCGTTGACAAAATCCCCTTATGTACAAGATGCGTAAACCCTTTCTCTTCTCGGGTAATGCTTCCCCTAGCATGGATCGCATCCGGAGAAATGCTGCCAATTAGCAGCTCCGGTGAAGGTGTACCGTTATGGATTCGGTCAGCTATAGCAAAATGCACCATCGGCCACGGCAAACGCTTATCCTCCCTTATTCATTCCCACTCTCGATATCCATTGAATAACTAGCAGTACCAAGCCTGCAATTTGTGAAGGCTTTTACAATACACGTCATGCGCGAAGCATCAAGCCTGCATTTGATGCAGGCTTGATGCAGAACTCGAAGTCCGAGAGATGAGTTAGTGTCTGATCAGTGTATAATCATTGTCCGATGCAGGTTGAGCCTGATTAGTAACTCATCCATCTCCACGCCTATTCCCTCTCATTTACCCCTCGATCGAGATTCCCACTCACATGCACGCAAACCGTAGATAACACGATTCAAATATTGTTCATTTATAAACTCGTAATCTCTAATCTCGCCTTCATGCTGGAAGCCTAGCCGTTCGGGAATTGCCCGACTCCGCGCATTGCTCGAAGCTGCTCCGATTTCGATTTTATTCATATTCAGGTGTGAGAAAGCGTATTGAATTAGCACTTGAATGGCCCTCGTGATAATCCCTCTGCCCTCATACTCCTGACCAAGCCAATACCCGATCTCGGTCTTTCGATTCTCTTGATCGATATATAAGTAACCGATTGAGCCTGCGAGTTGACCGTCTTCCCAGATGCCGATCCAATAACCGTCATCCTTGGCATAACGGTGACGTGTCCTCTCGATGAATGCTCTCGAATCATCAACGGACAACGTCATGCTCGGAAATTTCATCCATTGACCAATATAGTCACGATTCCGATCAATCAATGCGTATAAAGCTTCTGCATCTCGTGTTTCTAATAGAGCAAGGTACAAAGAGTCATCAATGCGGTAGTTAAACATATACCTGCTCCTTCCTAATTCGCTGCTAGGTTGATTTCGAATTCGATCTCATGCTTGATCGGGATCCCTTCCGAGCTGTACAGCGGAATCGTAGGTTTCACTAATCTTGCTTCGTCTACCGCATTCGGATGAATGCATTTCATATCGAAGCCTCTCAGCTGATAGAAGCGGATAGCCTTAATGTTATCGTTAGTCGTAATGAGCCACAGCCTATTGCGTTTCTCTGCAATGGCTTTATTTTTCACCAACTCAATAAGCCTTGTCCCAATCCCTCTATTCTCGCTATAGCTGTTCAATGCGACAATTTCGCAGTCGTTGTTACGGATGTCATATAGAATTAATCCTTGTATACGCTCATCCTCTCGAGCTGCATACCCGGCTAACTGCCGTACCGTATGTACCCGTCCCCTCGAGACAATTCGATCCCCTCTTAATGCTGCAATCTCCTCCGCGTATTCGCTCGTTATTTCATCGTATTGCATACCGATCTCCTCCCCTGCTTCATAATCGGCTGCTTTAACCGAAGAAGGCCGCTGGGTATATCAACTCGCCTTGTATGCGCTGCAGCGCATTGTCCTTCAGCCAGCTTTGCTTCATCCTCACGGTTTCCGAATGCGGCATAGTTAATTTGATGAACTTGATCAAAGTCGCGTTCATTTTCTGTGCGAATAAGAATGGTCAGAATTAATACCTCTTTGTAATAGTTACACGAATTATTCACTTACCTTTAACCCAATACTCTTCTCTTACCCGCTCCATCTGTGAGATATGCCTTCTGGCATGCTGACATAGGAAATAGATATATTGATAGACGTCAATTTTGCCGAGGCCGCCTACGCTCATCATAGTCTTCGCCAATATCCCCTCACCGTTCGGGATTTCAGCAAGAATCTGCTTGCATTCATGGATCTGCTTACTCATCAGCGATTGTACCTCGTCTAACGATTTGTCCCCTGCCGGTTCCATATGCTCGGGTCGAATCCACTTCAATGACTTATTCTGCGCGATAAGATCGAGTATACCGAGATTGTTTACGTATCCCTCAAGCTCCTGGACCAGATCCACCTTTCTTGCAAGCTCCAGTGCTCTCCTGCATCCCTTCCGGATCAGAATAAGCAAGTAATAATTGGTCAGTGTCACATGCTCTAGAATCTGCTCTATGCTCCAGCCCTCAGATGGCTTGAAAGCGAGCATGTCCGGGTGTAATGCATACCAATCTTGATATTGCTGAAGCGTGTCCGACAGTTCCTGATCGATAAACTGGATCGTTTGTTGAACCGTCATCGTTTGTCCCGCCTCTACTTGTCTGTATGTGCAATTTCTCGTTCGTCTGCAGGTCTGTTCATTGACTGCCTTCGTCTTCCAAATAGCGTTCCAGCCGCTGCTTCACATCCGCCCAATCCGAATCGATAATACTGTAGATAATGTAATCCCGATTGTTATATTTCTTGCGAAAAATCCCTTCCCGTACGGCTCCCAGCCTCTCGATCGCCCGCTGCGAACGATGGTTCTCAGGTGTCGTAATGAGCTCGACCCTACTTACATGGATCGACTCAAAGGCATGTCTCAGCATCAAATACTTCGCTTCTGTATTGACTCTCGTGCGCCATACCTCCGGTGCATACCACGTCGAACCAATATTCAGATTGTTATTCTCCACTGAGATCCGCAGAAATCGCGTGGACCCAACGAACTTGTCCAATTGTTTATCGAATACGGCATAAGGAAACTGCTCTCCGCGTTGACGACCCTCAACAGCTTTGTGGATAACAGCTTGCATGTCCTCGATGGAGCGAATGGTGGTCGGATACAGCTCCCATATCTGAGGATCAATCGCTGCTTGAAACAAAGGGGCCAAGTGTTCAATTAGCAGGGGGAGCAATACAATTCTCTTGCCTTCCAGCTTGTCAAAAGCGTACATGCGTTGTCGTCCCTTCCTACAGACCCAGCGCATCTATAAGCTCGACCGGGCTTCTTAAGTGCTTGAAGTCACTCTTTATCCAATTATGGAACCAGACCGCATGAAAGACATTGAGCCCTGCATCCGCTGCACCATATAACTCGTTTGATCCACCATCTCCGACGAATACACTCGCTTCCGGCTGAACCTGCAATCTTCGGCAAGCCAGCTTATAGATCTCCACATCCGGCTTGCACATTCCCGTCTGATAGGAGAACACAGCGTCATCGAAGTATTCACTAAGAACAGACTGCTGCCAGCCCCTCACTTCCTCTTCTGCACAATTGCTGATGAGACCAACCTTGATCTGGTGCTGCTTCAAATATTGCAGGAGCTCCAGCACTTCCGCATTGATCTGCTTGAAAGGAATATGCTTCTCCTTTAATCTCTCTTGATACAGAAACTCGATATTCGCTTCGTTCACTGGAAGGTTGTGTGCTGCTAGTATCGTGTGGATCACATCATTGAATGCCGCAAGCTCTCCTCTCATTCGAGCACCCTGATGTTTGCGCCACTCCTGCTTGAATGTCTCAGCGGATAAGCCTAGCAGCTGCATGTAATCATACTGGCGATTCGAGATTCGACTGCCGTCAGCAAATTCAGTGATCAACGTTTCGAACAAATCAAAGAACACCGCTTGTATTCTCATCGCAGCTCCTCCATTCGGGTACAATCCTGTATGGATGCAGCTTTACAGCACGGTCTCATACAAATTTGCAGCCCAGTTATTCCCGAGCTCCAATCTGCGAACGAATTCAAATCCTAGATCCCGGTAATATTGATTCAGCCTCGGATTGTCCGCCATACAATCCAGCCTTACAACCTTCCTGCCGCGCAGTCTGATCTCTTCCATCGCGGACTGTATGAGCAGCGATCCGATTCCAAGACCCTTGTAATCCCTGTTCACAGCAAATCGATGAATGTAGCCTGCATCGTTATGGTCCAATTCACGCCAGATCGTAGGATCTGACCAGGTTAACACATAGGTGCCGACAATCGTTCCCTCGTGCTCCGCTACATAGACGTCCGATCCATTGGTCATAAATGCTAGAACCTGATCAAGCTCAAAATATTCCGGTCTCCACTGGTTACTCCCTTTCGCGTTTAACCATCTGGCCGACATTTGCCATAACGCCAGTACGATGGAAGCTTCATCACGAGATGCATGCCTAACCTTTAACGGCTTACCGAGTGGTTTCAAACCATCACCTGCTTTACCATTTTCGCAACTTCTATATTTTGCCATTATACATAATGAATATCATTCTGAGAAGTAGAAACATAAAGACCTTTCCTGCGAAAGAAAGGTCTTGGTTCATTGATCAACTATTATTAAACGAAGATTATCTCTCCCAATTGTTAGCTCCAGAATACGCCTCTTTTATCTTCTTCTACAATCATTAGCTGTGTTTCAAAATTTTCATGAGGAGCGATGTCATCGACCCAATGCCACTTGTTCTTGCTATCTCGCCAGTACACCTTCCACTGACTCTGCTCCATCCGAAACTGAGCAACCGGCAGCTCCACCCACTCTGTGCTCTTGAATGCAGGCCGTTCTTCAATTAGCGTTACGTTATTGCCTCTAATTTTGTAATTGAGTCTAATTTGATTTCGAATGTGTTTCGGAACCTTCTGTTCAATATATACATCCATAATTCGCGTAATACGTTTCTTCGTGAAATCATCCATCTCAATGCCCCTCTACATGATGTAAAATCAATCTTATTTCTTATATCGGCTAATTCTTGTTCCCACGATACCGCCCCGTTCTCAATTCTTGCACATACGCCTCGAGATCAGGCATACCATCATCCATCGCTTGTTTGACCGCAAGCTCAATGTCGTATGGAACTCTAACCAACTGAATGCTGAATGCTGCAAGCTCCTTGCTGTTTAAGCAGCCTTCAAGGATGGCGTATGAAGCTTGAGGGATCTCCAATGGGTTGCCTACGCTCCCGGTATTGAACAATGTGCGACCAGCGAAATTCTGCACATATGCATTGTGCACATCGCCATACCCAGCCACATCCGACAGCCCTGCCTGCTCGAAATGCTCGGAGCTCTCGAATAGAGACAGCCTCCGCTCCTCTTGGTCCCACGGTTGAATCCGCTCATACTCGCTGCGAGGCGAGGCGTGAAATAATCGGACGAGCCGCCCGCTCATATACAATTCAATGCCGAACGGCAATTGACTTAAATAGTTCATTCTCTCGGGTCCTAACTTCGCTTGATGCCAATGCACCGCCTCAAACTCACTTGTTTTGGATACAAAATCGTCCCAATTGCCCTTAATGATTTTGTCGCATGTCCGTTGAATGAGATCTACTACGAGATCTGAGCTTGGTCCTTTCCCAATGAGATCGCCCAGACAGTATATTTTCTCAACACGACGCGCATTAATATCCTCCAGCACAGCTTCCAAGGCCGGCAGATTCCCATGTATATCTGAAATAACTGCAATACGATCCATCCCATTACCTCCTACAAACAAACAGCCACATTCTTCTTATAGCAATCAACAAACTCGCTACACCAAGTACCGCTCAATAACTTTCTCATCCCAAATCTGAGCTTCAATGTATCGTTCTGGCCCTTTATCTCCATCCCGATTCCAGTCCTGTGGAAAACCATACTTGTCGATAAGCTCAACGATTTCTAATTTCGTATACACTTGCTTCCGATAAGGCTTGTCATCTTGATAACGCATAGTGGGAAATAAATCACCGTATGTGAAACTAACGGATTCCACAGCGAACTGATCCCAAGGAATTTCTATTACGTCAGGAGATGTATACCACGTCTTTAACCAATCACAAGAACCGAGCGTCATGTAGTGGGGAAAGCTGTTCCTCGGATTTCCTCCCTTTGCGATAAACTGGTTGCGTGCCAAGGACTCTAGTTCTCGTCTAATGCTCATATAATCTTCCGATCGCCGACTGGCGAATGTATTCCCTTTCAGTCGAATCTGGTTGGATACAACCTCTGATTCCGCACTCGTAAGCTTGGATAAGTTACGGAACGGCCCAATATCTCGATCAAAGTAATGGTATAGATAAAAGGTCATAGGAATAGGTTCCTTTATATTCGTATAGGAGTCAATCACTTTATTCTATCTCTTACTTGCAGCTCATCGAACGGTCGTCGTACCATCAGCATGCCCGACCACAATCGTGTTCGCCATCTTGACGAATAACCCATGCTCGACAACGCCAGGTATCGTCTTGATCTGTTCGCCTAATTGCCTTGGATTCGATATGACATCGAAATGGCAGTCGATGATCCAATTGCCATTATCCGTAATGAACATTGCTTGATCCGCCATCCGGATAACAGGTCTGCAGCCCAGCTGCTCTAACCGTCGAATGGTTAGTTCTGCGGCGAAAGGGACTATCTCGATCGGCAGCGGAAATTGGCCTAACGTTGTCACCAGCTTGGATTCGTCAACAATGACGACGAACCTGCTGCTGTTCGATGCAATAATCTTCTCCCGCAGCAGAGCTCCCCCGCCGCCCTTAATCAGGTTCGTATCCAGATCCACCTCATCCGCACCATCAATCGTAATATCGATTGACTTCACTTCTGAGAATGGAATCATCGGTATGCCAAGCTGAATAGCCAACTCCTCGGATTGCTTCGAGCTGGATACCGCTTTGATCCGAAGCCCCTCTTCCTTCATTCGCTCCGCGATTCTATGTATTGCCCAGTAGGCAGTCGATCCCGTGCCTAGTCCAACCGTCATCCCGCTCTGAATGAATTCCACTGCTTGATCTGCTGCTGCTTTCTTAGCATTCATTGAATAGACTCCTCTGTTCATCTGTCATTTCATTCTTCATTCAATTTCACCACGACAAATTAGGCTTGCCACTACAATGCCTGCCAACACGCCTGAGATTGGTGCGACGATAAGAATACCTAGCGTATTCGCACTTGTTGTCCAAGCTAGTTTGGCAGCCACTATGCCGACCGCAATAATAAGCACAATGGACCAATATATTATTTTGCCGCGCGTAGGAATCCGCTTCATATGAACAACTGTTGAAATTGGCCTCCTGAACAGCATCCACCCGAGTACAATGAATTCAACCATCATGCCAATCAAAGAGAACAAGTACTGCAGCAGCTTGTACAAAGGAAGAGCAATGCCGTATTCCTTTTGTAAGAAATGATGCCGCTGGACGAAATAACCGCTGGCGTGTGTAAATGCGTCAACGAATAGGTGGCTGTAGAATCCGATGACAACGGAAAGCAGAAACACGATCCAGCTTCTATAGCTCCGCAGATCCATTAACCTTATTCGATTATAAACCCGGCAATCAAGGTGAGTAATCGATGGAAGATGAGAAGCAACTGACTTTATACAGAGATGAACGAGCAATAGGATCATTATACTTAAAGGAATCGCCTCGATGAGCAGCCCTTTGAAGGTATGTCCGATCGTCTGCCACGGCTCAAGCGCTAGGAAATACTCAAAATCAGGAGACATACTGCCCAGAATCAAGCCGGATATACTCCAATAACGAGGCTTCACGAGTTTCAATGGTATGACGTACAACGGATGTGCGAAAGTAAATGGCGTACCGATCCCCTCCCTCAGGTATGCCAGCTCCTGACCATCTATTTATAAAAAAACCGAGTGCGGCTAACACTCGGTAGTATACGCATTCCTTATTGTACCATCTTCAAATGTTCAGATGAAGAACTCGGTTTATCGCATCGATGTTTCTCTTGGCTAGCTCAGCCGATTGTTATCAGGCTGTTAACCGCTTTGATTTTCTTGTTCTAAGCGGGTTGATGATCAATACATGTATAAGAATAAGCAGCATGCCTAAGGTGATCGTATGATCGGCCAAATTTGAAATTCCTCTCCCGAAATCCAAGAAATCCGTCACCTTGCCTCGCAGTACGCGATCAATCGCATTCCCAATCGCACCGCCAACGAACAACCCCGCTCCGCATCGCAGCACCAAACTATTCAGCATTCCTTTATGATAAAGGCAGATCGCCCATACTACGATTCCGACAGCGGGGATGACAAAATACGTGCCATACCCTTCGAAGCTGCTCGCCATCGCACCTGAGTTCTCGAAGAACGTTAATTGAAATCCATTCCACATTGGAATCGATTGGCCCAGCTCCATATGATATCGGATCCACAGCTTAGCTGCCTGATCAAGAAGGACAACGAGTAATAGAAGAGTATAAAACATAGGCTCACTCCCTTGCGGACTCTTTCGATTACAAGTCTACGATTTAGCGGTACTCGTGGATACCACTTCCATCCTTATATCTTGCCCCCAGCCTGTAAACCCGCTCCCGTTGTTCTGAGTACCCTTGAATTGTATCGTCATGCTCTGTTCACTATGCCGATCTAGCTTAACCGCAATAGCGCCAAAATCGATATCAATGCTGCGGTTCCAGTTCGTTGGAAGCACCGGTTTGATGACTAATTCCTCTGCTTTGCCATAATTGAAAATCTTGAAGGAGCATTCTGCGGTAACCTTATTCTCAATCGATGTGAAATTACATTTACTATCGGTCACATGAACGGAATTAGTATCTGATGCGTTATACTTAACTGCGTACATAATGCCCTGCGTGATAAAAGGGAAAATAAAGAAGAACGCGATACATCCAATAAGTATCGTTCCCGTGAGTTTGGGATGACGATCCCGAAGGGTTCTTTGTGCGCCAGCCACCCCAATGATCATGAGGAATAGGCCAGCAATGACCGGCAAATGCATGCCATTCTGATTGCTCTTGGTCCAAGGAGAAATGCCTATAGTCTCGAAGATCAGATCACCAAAGGTTTCCTTCAAATGCGTCTGCGAGATGAGCAGCATGGCTGCAGCAATCACGATGATGAAAAAATAGCCTTTCTTGATTCCGATCACTCCCCCTCTGAAGCTTGAGTGTTCCTCCATTGAGTTTTTCGCGCGCCTATCGTTCAATTCCATCCATCTCAGCCTTCAACAGCCCAACCTCGGTCAGCTTCATCATCACTTCATTGACCATCGCATCCATGGACAATTGGCCATCAACGATCAGATCGCAATCGCTCGAGACCGCTTCAAACAACTTGATATACGAGATTCTGCCTCCATGAAGGTACTCTTCAAGGAAAGACTCGATATACTGGAATCTTTCCTCAACCGAGAGGTGATTGAAGTCCGAACGCATATTTCTAAGCAGCCTTCGTGCTAATGATATTTCCATAGGCAGGTCGATGCAAACGGTAAAATCGATAATCTCGCGCATCCCTGTTCTTAGCTTCGCGAATGGTTCCTCAAGAATAACATATTTCGAGGGCTTCAATACCCTATTCCACGGATCTACAATTTCATTCCCATGTATCAACTGTTGTAGATCATAATAGAATTTATCGTTCTTAATCTCTTCTATATGGATGTCTTTACCTTCGGCCAGATCTTTATAGATATTAGGCGGGTACACCGTTGTTTCATGATAAGCATCGAAGAACATCGTCACCGCATTCGGAATAACCTCGCCTAACTTAATAGTTAATGTACTCTTCCCTGCCCCGGAAGCAGATCCACAGATTGCAATTACACTGCATGTCATAGCTTCTTGTTTCACCGATAATCAACTCCTGTTTATTTCTTCTATGTTTCTAATATCAATGCTATACTGCCTGTGCCTCTTGTTTTTACGTTCCATCCATTTTTCGTTGAAAATATAAAACATTTCGCCGAAATTCATCCCCTCAGGCAGCACATCTTCAAACTTTATCGCTTCGATTTCGAAAGCTGGCAAGGCGTTTAACTGTTCGACCTTCGCGTAGAACACCATCCCGCAGCTTCCATTCCACTCATATATTCCGAATGGCATGATCTCGAATTGCACTGCTCCCGTTTCTTCGTAAAGCTCTCGTATGGCTGTCTGGACAATGGATTCACCCGGCTCTCTACTGCCGCCAGGGATCTCCCACCCTTCACGTTTCTTGTTGTAAATAATAATGTATTGATCACGGAACGTAGCGATAACGACTGCGAATTTCATAAGCTCATGATCCACTTCATCTAGTTCAAACCACTGGCTCTTCATTGTATTCTTCATAGACGGTAGCTCCAATCCTCACACCACCAATGACTCGGCAAGGATAGCTGCTTTCCTGCGCGAGTCATGTGATCCATCTTATGGCTTCCACTACAGCCGTATAATGTACTTCTCGTTATGTATAATCTCTTGAATAATTTCGGGTAATTGATCAATACTATAATGTTGAGTGTACAGCTTGTTACGATCACTTAAGCTGTCGTCGTTCTCGAATTCTTGCAGCAGAATCAAGCTCCGTTCTCCCATTTGGTCTACCTCTGGCCGTAGACGATCCCTAAGCACAATCGTTTCTTCGTCCACCAGCAGTACCACATATACAACCTTAATATCTCTGTGCTTTAGCTTTTCAGCTAACCTTAATGCTTCTGTAGGAAAAGTAACGTAATCAACTACTACGTCAAAACGATAATCCAATAAATTGCTCGTCAGACTCCAGATATTGTTCCATATCAAGTCTAATGAATCCTGGTCGAGCCATGGCAACCCTCTGCCGTTGACAGGGATATGGCTAATATCATCACCGGAAATATAGGCACTCTTCTTTAATTGCTTCACAAGTCTTTGCGATGTCGTCGACTTGCCGACGCCGGCAGGCCCCGAAATGATATATACGGTATGATTCATTATGATCGTTCACTCTTCCATAGGATCCTATTATTTCTCAAAGCCTTCAAGAGATAATCCCGATCCGTCAGAATAGCATTCATATATTCTCAGCTCCCTTGAGTATCAACTTGGTTATTTGTTATGAAGTGCTTACCCTATCTCAATAATAGATTCATAATGAGTATGAAACGTTTCATTCTGTCTCCTTTCTTCAGTTATCATATCTAGTGGCTTATGAAAGGCCTCTACGTAGTTCTCCTCATATGCATCTTAATAAGATCTGCCTTCGCGTCTCTTCCTAATTCCCTGTAGGCTTGATACTCATACTTCAGATCCAACACCGGAATCTCCATATTGCGATATACAATCCAGCACCTACTTTGTGCTATGTTTATTGGAGCTGTCCATGTTATTCCGTCCGTGCTTCTCTCGATGTCCCCCATAAGCTCAATTGTAGTATTATCCATCTCAGCTTTCCCGAAATATGATCGAATACCATTTGATTCACTATATACAACGGGTCGAGTAACAAAGGGAGATAGAACATCCTGTATTTTATAAATCCCATTCCGACTGGACTGTATGTCAATATCCTTCACTGCCATATCGATACCCTGAAGAAAGAAACTTAAGCTGCCAGTCAAAACCCAATCGATATCCTCGTTCTTCATGAGAGAATAGACTCTATCAAACGCTTTCAAGATATTGTGATTGATCGGCTTCAACTCCTTATCAAGTATCATTAATATAAATTCATTTTTAGTTTACCATCATATTCCATTAAAATGAAGAACGATTGCTCGATCGATATTCTGATTAGGAAACACAAAAAATCCCGGTCTAAGACGTTATGTCTCAGAACGGGATGTTCGTTGTTGAAAATGGTGCCGGCGATAGGAGTCGAACCCACGACCTACTGATTACAAGTCAGTTGCTCTACCAACTGAGCTACACCGGCATATTAAGTTAAAATGGCGGAGCCGACGGGATTCGAACCCGCGGTCTCCTGCGTGACAGGCAGGCATGTTAGGCCTCTACACCACGGCTCCGCGATATCGACTAATGATTACGAAGTACTCACTTAGTCAACTTGAAGGTTACACCTTCAAAACTGGATGCGAATGTTGAATCCTTAGCTTTAGCAGTTTATGCTTTCGAAGCGAGCTTTTCTTACGAAAAGCTTTTAGGATAAGCCCTCGACCGATTAGTACTCGTCAGCTGCACGCATTGCTGCGCTTCCACCTCGAGCCTATCAACCTGGTCGTCTTC
>Ga0182739_1000089_pt1 | contig 194289 bp, 152 predicted proteins | sample eDN5th30CBELigBY_FD_128873 | JGI IMG/M metagenome (GOLD analysis project Ga0182739, IMG submission 128873) | Enriched backyard soil microbial communities from Emeryville, California, USA - eDNA 5th pass 30_C BE-Lig BY (version 2) (version 2) | ecosystem: Environmental > Terrestrial > Soil >...
CCCTCCGGGTTGGCCCTGGAAAGCCGCCAGCGTGCGTTGCGCGGCTTGACCTGACGGCCAGTCAGGCGCGGCGCCACACACCACCCCCTGACGACTTTCCAGGGCCAACGCGACCTGCCGGGGATTGATGACACGCCCTAGCCGATGGGTGAGAAAGGGCAGTCCTGCCCTTCCTCACCTCACACGGCCGCGGCAAAGCCGCGCCACGGGTTCCGTGGATCAGCCGCTCAGCCGCCGACCCGCGAGCGATCCATCCCTGGATCGCACAAGCAGGCTGTTTCTCGACAGCCTGCGAGAACGCGCCGGCGATCCCCGGACAACGGCGCGCCGGGCCGGTTTCCCGGCGAATCGGGCCGGATCGCGGCGCCGGACGGCCGGTTTCTGCCGATTGACGCAAAATGGAGGTCTGGCTTAGTCTGCTGGGGCCTTTTTCGAGGAATTTCCTTCCATGTCCCTGGCCATCACGATCGAACTCGGCGATGCCGACGTCCAACGCTTCGCCGAAACGATGCAGCGCGCCGAGAAGAACGTGCGCGGCCGTTCCGCCGAGGACATCGTCGGATCGGCGTCGAAGCTGCTCGATCTCAGCAAGACCACCGATGCGCCGGCCTTCATCCGCGAGCGCCTCGACAAGCTGCGCAACCTGATCGAAATGGCGCGCGACGAAGGTTTCGCGCTGCCCGAGGAGGACCGTCAGCGCGTGCTGGCCTGCCTCGCCTATTTCGCCGACGCCGACGACCTGATCCACGACAGCGTGCCGGTGCTCGGCTTCCTCGACGACGCGATCATGATCGAGCTGTGCCAGCGCGAGCTCAAGCACGAGATCGAGGCCTATGCGGACTTCACCGATTTCCGCAACCACGAGGCCCACCGCCTCGGCGTCGATCCGGCCACGCTCAAGACCCAGCGCGTCGAATGGGCCGAGGCGCGCCGCCTGGAGCTGATCGACCGCATGCGCCGTCGCCGCCGTGACGGCTACGCGAACGTCGGCGGCTGGTCGCCGGTGCTGTTCCGCGTCGGCTGACGCGTCCGCGCTTTCGCTAAAAGGCCCGGCATTGCCGGGCCTTTTCGTTTCCGCGAGGAGCCCGCGCGTAGCGGCTCAGTAGTTGCCCAGCTGTGCGCCCAGCATGCCGATGCCGGCGATCAGGCCGAACACGGACAGGCACAGCAGCAGGACCGTCAGGATGTTGATGACCCAGCCGTACCACGGCATCGGCGGGCGCGTCGTCGGCAGCGGCTGGCCCGGCTCGACGGCACGGAACACGACGAGCGTGCCGCAGATCATGTCGTGCAGGCCCTGGCGCCGATCGGTCCAGCCGGCCAGCATGAAGCCGATGTAGAGGATCAGGCCGGAGAGGATCTTTCCGAAGAAACGCCCGGTCGCCCGGCCGAAGCCGATGCGGCGGCCGTAGTCGTCGGTCACCTTCAGGCCCATCGCGCGCTTGCCGAGCGTCGCCTGCGCGGCGGAGCTTTCCTGCAGCGCAAAATACAGCCAGGCGAGCACGATGCCCGACACCCATTGCAGCATCATCGCCCCGAGCGCGCCGTCGAGGCTGCCGCCGGCGAGCGCGCCCAGCATGCCGATGCCGAGCACCAGGGCCACCACCCAGCCGACGACCGCCAGCAGGAAACCGTCCATGACATAGGCGGCAGTACGCCGCCAGAAGCCGGCGTGGATCGCCAGGCCGCCCGGCAGCAGATCGCCGGGCGCCACCGCGGCGACCGGCGCGGTCGCGAACGCGGCCGGCGCCTCGGCGGCGGCTGCCGCTGCGGCCCCGTATGCCGGTTCGGCAGCGGCCGGGAAAGGAACAGCATAGGCCGGCTGCGTCGCCGAGAAGGCGGTCCAGGTGCTGCTGCCGACGGGAGCGATGGGCACGTCGCCGGGCCAGTATCCCAGCCGTACGCGTTCGGCGATGAAGGCGCGCGGTACCGGCCCGCGCGGCCGGTTATCCACCAGCGCGAAGAACGCCCCCTCGCCCGCCGGATGCAGCTCGGCCTCGGCGCCGATCGCGTGGATGCCGGCCTGCAGGTTCTGCAGCTTGGCCAGGTCCTCGCTTTCCTTGATCGTCACCGGTGCGCGGGCCAGCAGCTGGCCGCTCAGCTTCTCCGGCTCCATGCGGAAGTAGCCAGCCAACGCCGGCCAGACCAGTGTGGCGTCGTAGCCGGGCGACAACTCGCCGGTCAGCACCAAAGCCTGTCTTTCTGCCATCTCCCCTCTCCCCGTGGGGCGGGCGTCTGCCCGCCGATGCCTGCCATGATGATGCGCCCGTCGCGGCTGCCCGTCGCCCGTCAGGGGCGCTCCAGAATCGCCGTGACGCCCATGCCGCCGGCCGTGCAGATCGAGATCAGGCCGCGGCCCGCTCCCTTCTGTTCGAGCAGCTTGGCCAGCGCGGCGACGATGCGTGCGCCGGTGGCCGCGAACGGATGGCCCAGCGCCAGGCTGGAGCCGTTGACGTTGATCCTGGCCGGGTCGATCGCGCCGAGCGGCCGCTCCAGGCCGAGCCGGTCGCGGCAGTAGTCGGCCGACTCCCACGCGCGCAAGGTGCACAGCACCTGCGCCGCGAAGGCCTCGTGGATCTCGTAGAAGTCGAAATCCTGCAGCGTCAGGCCGGCAGCGGCCAGCATGCGCGGTACCGCGATGGTCGGTGCCATCAGCAGCCCTTCGCCGTGCACGAAATCGACCGCGGCGACCTGCGCGTGGGTCAGGTACGCCTGTACGGCCAGGCCGCGCCGGGCGGCCCAGTCGTCGCTGGCCAGCAGCACCGCGGCGGCGCCGTCGGACAGCGCGCTGGAGTTGCCGGCGGTGAGCGTGCCGCCGGCCTTGTCGAAGGCCGGCTTGAGCGCCGCCAGCTTCTCGAGCGTGGTATCGGGCCGCAGGATGTTGTCGCGCCGGACCGCGCGGAACGGCACGACCAGATCGTCGAAGAAACCGCGTTCGTAGGCGGCGGCGGCCTTGCGGTGGCTTTCCAGCGCGAGCTGGTCCTGCGCCTCGCGCGGGATCCGCCATTCGCGCGCCATCATCTCGCAATGGTCGCCCATCGACTTGCCGGTCCGCGGCTCGGCCACGCCCGGGAACGAGGGCTTGAGCTCGCCCAGCGAGAAGCCGGTCACGGCGGTCTTGAGCTTGTCCTTGAGCGTCTTGGCGCGGTTGACGGCCAGCAGGCGCTGCTGCAGCGAGCGGCTGTAGACGATCGGTACGTCGCTGGTGGTGTCGCTGCCGCCGGCGATGCCGGCCTCGATCTGGCCGACGGCGATCTTGTTGGCGATCAGGATAGCGTTGTCGAGCGAGGTGCCGCAGGCGCGGGCGGTCGTGATGCCGGGCGTGGTCGGGGCGAGCCCGGAGGAGAGGACCGCTTCGCGGGCCAGGTTCCAGTCCGAGGCATGCTTGATCACCGCGCCGAACGCGACCTCGCCCAGCTCCTGGCCGTGCAGGCCGTAGCGCTCGACCAGGCTGCCGAGCGTCTTGACCGCCATGCCGAAGTTGCCGACGTCGGCGTATGCCGTGTTGTTGCGGCAGAACGGGATCCGAATCCCTCCGATCACTCCCACGCGATTGCTTGCAGTCACGATGATTCCTGTCGCCGCTTGACCCACGTCAGGGAAGGGGGCCGAAGCGTTGCTATGATGCGCCGAAACACCCTTTGCCTAGTGTATATGCCCTACGTTTTCGATCTTAACCGACTCGATCGCATCGCGTCGGAGGACGGCCCGCGGTTCCGTGCGGCCGAGCCCTATCCGCACATCGTCATCGACGAATTCCTGGAGCCGGCGGCGGCGGCCGCGCTCGCCGATGTCTTCCCGGCCGCGGGCGACGACGTAGGCTGGGACTACTACGCCGCGGCCGGCCTCGAGGTGAAGATGGGCACCTCCCGCGAGGAACGGTTCCCCGAACCGCTGCGCCGCGCCATCCACGAGATGAATGCCGGGCCGTTCGTCCGCTTCGTCGAGCGCTTGAGCGGTATCGACCACCTGCTGCCCGATCCCCACCTGGCCGGCGGCGGGCTGCACCTGACACGCGCCGGCGGCCTCCTCGGGGTCCACGCCGATTTCAACTGGCACGAGCGCCTGCAGGCGCATCGGCGGCTGAACCTGCTGATCTACCTCGGTCGCGGCTGGCGTCCGGGTTTTGGTGGCGAGCTGGAGTTGTGGGACACCGCGGCGAAGGGGCGGGTGCGGACGATCGAACCCCTGTTCAACCGTGCGGTGCTGTTCACGACCCGGTCGGACAGCTTCCACGGCCATCCGGCGCCCTGGTCCGCGCCGGAGGGGATCGAGCGGCAGTCGATCGCGCTCTACTACTACACCAGCGCGCGGCCCGAGGAAGAATTGCGCGCGCCGCACAGCACCATCTACAAGGGCTATCACATCGACTGAGGGTCGCCGCTGCCCGGCGCCGGTCGCGCAGCGCTGTCGACGAACATCTCGGCAGCGGCGCTCCAGAGGTGCCAATAGGCCGGCTGCTCGCGCAGGCGCCGGTCCAGGTGCGCGGCGTAGCGCGCCATGATCTCCCCGGTGCTCGTGCCGGAGGGCAGCGTCTCGATGCGCAGCGTGCGTCCGCCGGTATCCGGGTCCAGGCCGCAGCTGAAGATCGTGACCGGTACGCCGGCCCGGCCCGCCAGTTCGGCCAGGCCGCTCGGAAGCCGCAGCTCGCGTCCCAGCACCTGCTGGCAGGACGAGGAGCGGGTATTGCGGGGCGGCAGATCGAGCATGCCGACGACGCTGCGCCCTTGTGCGAACGCCGCCTCGATGCGCGCGGCGCTGCCGCCGAGGAACAGCGGGCCGGCCGAGCCGATGCGGCGCAAGGCCCAGGCGCGGAATCGCCCGTAGAGGACGGAAAAGCGCCCCACGCCCAGGTCGCCTGGCGCCGCCCGCCGCGCCAGGAAATGCGCGTCGATGCCGTGCGCGCGCAACTGGCTCCAGACCCAATGGCCGGCGCCCCAGTGGAAGGTCAGCAGCAGCGCCGGTGCATCCGGCGGCGGCCATTGGCCTTCGCTGACGATGCGCGCGCGCCACCAGCGCCCGCTGCGCAGCAGGGTCAGGTAGGAATCGACCTGCTCGACCAGGCGCAGCAAGCGGTGCCGCCGTTTCCAGGCCTGCTCGTCGGCCTGCGGCAGGTAGCGCCGCGCGCCCGCCCAGGCCGGTGCGACGCTGCTGCGGTAGAGAAGATCGATGCGCGCGCAACGCTTGAGCAGCGCGAAACCGACCGGCCACGGCAACAACGCGATCAGGCCCGGCAGCACGAACAGGAACAGGAGATCGGCGCCGGCGCGCCGGATGCGGTCTGACGGCTTCACGCGAGTGGCAGCGGTCCAAACCGCCGATGGTACACTCCGCGCCCCGTTCCGGCGGCACGCGCGCTCCCCGGCGGATCGAAGTTGCGCCCCGATGCCCGATACCTCTCTCCTGCACTGCGCCGCCGCGTTGGCGATCGAATGCGAGCAGGCCGGTCCGCCGGTCGCCGCGACGCTCGACCGGCAGCACGCCGAACGCTACGGCGACGCCCTCGCCGGCGATCTGCTGCGCCTGTTTCCCGACGTGGCGGATCTGGATCTGGTCTGCGTCGGCGCGCTGTACGACCAGGCCCAGCTGCTGCGCCCGGGATGGCCGTTGCACGCGGCGCTGGCCGGGCTGGACGCCCGCTTCGGATCGGCCGAGCGGCCGGCGCGCGTGCTCGCGGTCGGTGCCCACGCGGGACACTTCCCGGACGCCGCGCTCGACCCGGACACGCGCCTGCACGGCAGCGCGATGCTGGTGATGCCGTGGCTGTTGCGCGGGGAGCCGTCGCGCATCGCGGCGACCGGCGCGCGCCTGGAGCGCGAACTGCTCGATCGCGGCATGGCCGGCGCCGATTTCGCACTGACCTTGCGCGAACTGCTCGGCATGCCGATCCGCCACGTCCGGCACCTGACGGTGTTCGACCTGTGCGCGTTGGCCTGCGCCCAGTACGAGCATGCCGGCCTCGGCGCGCTCTGGCAGATCATCGAAACCGCCCTGCTCGCGCCTGAGCGCGAGCAGGTCACCACCCTGCCCGACGGCATGCGCCTGCGCTGGCGCGGCGGAGACGGCGTGGAAGCCGAGGCGGTCGACGACCGCCGCCGGTTCATGCAGTGCGCCGCGATCCTGGGCGCCCACGGGCTGACCTTGCGCGACGCCTGACCGGCCGGCACCGGTCAGGTGCTGCCCGGGCGACCTGTCCGATGGCTGCCGAGCCGGCGCAGGGCGTGCCCGTCCGGCTGGCTGGCCGGGCGCGCATCCGGTCACCCGATCTCCACCCCATGCCCGGAGCGGCCGGGTCAGCCGGAGCGGCTGCGGCGCCGCGAGCTGCCGAGCTTGCGCGTGACGGTGTTGCGCCCGATGCCGAGCGCTTCGGCGGCCTGGCTGCGATGGCCGCCATGAGCGGCCAGCGCGACCTCCAGCAGGACGCGGTCGAGTTCCGCGCGGGCGTGGGCGTGCAGGTCCTCGGCGCCGGCTTCGAGCATGCGCCGCGCCCAGTCGCGCAGCGGCTCGCTCCAGCCGGCGCCGTCGATGCCGGTCCCGCGGCGCCAGTCGGCCGGCAGGTCGCCGACGTCGATCTCGCGACCGCTGGCGAGGATGCCCAGCCGCCGGCACAGGTTCTCGAGCTGGCGCACGTTGCCGGGCCAATCGTGCTCGGCCAGCATCGCCAATGCGGCCGGCGTGAAGTGCTTGCGCTCGGTCCCCGCCTCGGCAGCGACGGCGGCGATGAAGTGCTCGGCCAGCGCGGCGACGTCCTCGCGCCGTTCGCGCAGCGCGGGCAGGCTGATGCGCACCACGTCCAGCCGGTGCAGCAGGTCGGCACGGAACTCGCCGCGCAACACCTTGGCGTCCAGGTCCTGGTGGGTGGCGGCGACGACCCGTACGTCGGCATGCAGCAGCTCGCGGCCGCCCACGCGGTAGAACTCGCCGCCGGCCAGCACGCGCAGCAGCCGCGTCTGCAGCGCCGGCGGCATGTCGCCGATCTCGTCCAGGAACAAGGTGCCGCCCGCGGCCTGCTCGAAGCGGCCGGCGTGACGGCGCAGCGCACCGGTAAAGGCGCCGGCCTCGTGGCCGAACAGTTCCGACTCGAGCAGCTCGGCCGGGATCGCGGCGGTGTTGAGCGCGACGAACGGCTGCCGCGCGCGGGCGCTCTCGCGATGCAGGGCGCGTGCGACCAGTTCCTTGCCGGTGCCGGTCTCGCCGGCGATCAGCACGGTCAGGCCGCTCGCCGCGGCGCGCCCGATCGAGCGGAACAGTTCGCGCATCGCCGGTCCGCGCCCGATCAGCTCGGCCTCCGGCGCCGGCGTCGCCGCGGGCGCCGGCTCGGTGACCGTCGTCTGCGCCAGCGCGCGCCGCGCCACGGCGACGGCCTCGTCCAGGTCGAAGGGCTTGGCCAGGTAGTCGAAGGCGCCGTGCCGGTAGGCGGCGGCGGTGGACGCCACGTCGGTGAAGGCGCTCATGACGATCACCGGAAAGGCCGGCTGCAGCGGCTGCAGCCGTTCCAGCAGCGACAGCCCGCTGGCGCCGGGCATGCGCACGTCGGTGAACAGGACGGCCGGGCGCTGGTCCGTCAGCGCCTCGATCACGCTTTGCGCGTCGATGAACTCGCGCAGCTCGAAGCCGGCCTCGCGCAGCGCCGCGCCGAGGACGCGGCGCACGCCGCGGTCGTCGTCGACGATCCAGATCGTTGCACGCTCAGTCATCGTCGTTCACCGGCAGCAGGAGGGTGAAGGTGGTCGCGCCCGGGCGGCCGACATGGCGCAGGTCGCCGCCGTGCTCGCGCGCGATCTCCTGCGCCAGCGCCAGGCCCAGGCCGGTGCCGTCGGGCCGTCCCGACACCAGCGGCTGGAACAGGGTGTCGGCCAGCTCCGGGGGAACGCCGCGGCCGTCATCGGTCAGGTCGATCCGCAGCGCGAGCGGACGGCGTTGCTCGGCCAGCCGCACGCCGTGCTCGACGCGCGAGCGCAGCGTGAGCTGGGTCGCGCCGGCCTCGACCGCATTGCGGGCGAGGTTCAGCAGCAGCTGGTGCAGGCGGTCGCGGTCGCCCTGCACCGGCGGCACGCTCGGATCGTAGTCGCGGCGGATCTGCGGCGCGCCGGTTTCGGCGCCGACCAGGGCAGCGACGCGTTCGAGCAGTTCGTGCGGATTGATCCGGGCCAGCCGCGGCTTGCCGCCGGCCCGCAGCAGGCGGTCGGCCAACGCCGCCAGCCGATCGGCCTCGTCGATGATCAGCTCGGCCAGCTCCGACTGCTCCGGGACGTCCAGGTGGCGCCGCAGCAGCTGGGCCGCGCCACGCAGGCCCGCCAGCGGATTCTTGACCTCGTGGGCGAAGCCGCGCAGCGACGCCGACAGCGCCGGGGCGGCAGCATCGGATGCGGCCGGCAGGCCGTGCCATTCCAGCAGCAGGCGATCGTCTCCGAACGGCGTGAACGCGGCGTCGCCGATCAGTTCGCCGCCGGTGCCGTCGCCCAGTCGGACCTGGCGCAGCAGCACCGTGCGTCCTTCCAGCCGGGCGCGCTGCGCCGCCTCGGTGAAGCTGTCGTTGTCGATGTCCAGCAGCAGATGGCCGGTGCCGGCACGCCGGCGCAGCAGTGCGCCGAACCGCTCGGCCAGTGCTGGATTGAGCCAATCCATCCGCAGGGTGTCGTCGATGATCGCCAGGCCGGTCGCGCAGCCTTCGAGTACCGCTTCGGCCTCGATCGCGTCCGTCTGCACCGTTCTGGCGTTTTTTGGCGACATAGCACCATTCTAGTGCGAATTCACCTCATTGGCGCAAGCTTGGGACAGGTCCGTGGGGTGAGCGCCTGCTCGCACGCTGCGCGCTCTGGTGCGCGTCGTCTGCGCGGGCATGCGGACCTGTGAAGCATCCCGCCACGCGCCTTGCATCGCGCCAGCGGACCGGTGGGGCCTGCCGGCAGGGATTACGGTACTCGCTGCGGCGGGGCCGCCGTGCAAAGGCGCACGGGCCCGGCGGGCCGATCGTCGGCGCGTTGCGCGAGCAAAGGGAACGGCAAGGACCGACGGGTGCGCGGCGCGAGCCGGGTGCGGCGCGGGCGCCGTTGCGGCGCACAGCGCGAAGGTCCCGCCGGCCGATGCGGCCGGCGGGACCGGGGGGTTACTCGCAGGTCAGTCCGTTGACGTCGGCCAGGCGGATCCACTCGCGCTCGCCGCTGCCGGAAGGCACGCCCTCGGGCAGGTTGTTGTTGGAGGCGTAGTCGAAGACGAAGGTGCCGCAGCTCGGGAACTCGAACGTCACCGAACCCCACGGCTTGGACTGCGCGTTGAACCCTGCGCCGCCGGCGAAGCGGCCGCCTTCGACCCAGATGGCCGGCGAGGTCACGCTGCGGGCGCCGGGCTGGAAGTCGACGTTGCCGTTGATCCAGAACGGCAGGCCGAGGTGGTCGAACGTGAACCAGGCCCACTGCAGCACCATGCGGCGCGGCTGGCTGCCCGAAGCGGGAACCTCGAAGATGTCCACGTACATGCCTTCGCCGCCGTGCGCCGGATCGAAGTAGGCGGCGGTCTGGTAGCCGGTGATCGGCAGGCTGCGGAACGCGTCCGGGTACAGCTGCTGGGTCGGGTTGTAGAGGCTGACGTCGGTGGTGAAGTAGCGCGTGATGCCGCCGCTGTTGATGAGGTTGTCGAAGCGGATCGAGAACGGCAGGTTGAAGTCGAAATAGCCGGCCCCGGTGTACGGGTAGTTCTCCAGCACGTAGGTGGTGCTGTTGATGACCGGCGAATCGATCAGCGAGTCGGCGATGACCGTGTTGGGTTCGGTCACGACGCGGATCAGGCTCTTGGGGTTGTCGAACGAGACGTTGTTGACCGAATTGTTCTGGGCGACCCGGATCGCCGGGAACAGCGGATACATGTCGCGGCGGCCTTCGTTGGCCGTCGCGCGCTGGATGCGCATCAGGGTGGCCGAATTGAAGGTCGTGTCGCTGCTGCAGGCGACGCGCCAGATGCGGATGACGACGTTCTCGGTCGACGCGCTCTGGCCCATGCGGATCTGGTACAGCGTCACCTGCTTCTCGAACAGCAGGCCGCTCGGCTCGTCGGGCAGCGGATCGGCCAGGCAGCTCGGCGGGTAGGTGCGCAGCACGTTGGCCTGCGGCAGGCCGGCGTACTGGCTGTCGACGCTTTCGTCGCCGGCGGTGGTCGAGGCCGGCGCCGCGGCCGCCGGGCGGCGCAGCAGCCCGGCGCGCGCCGCCTGCTCCTCGGCCACGCGCGCGGTGCGGCCGGCGTCGATCGGTGGGGCGGCGGCGAAGGCGGTCGCCGCGGCGAAGCTGCCGGCGAGCAGCGCCAGGGTGCGGAAAAGGTGGGTCATGGGGAATCTCCTGGGTGGGACGAGAGGCGTGAGCGCACGCTAGTGGTTCGCCGTGAATGCGTGGTGAACCGATCAGACGCGGATCGGCGTGGCATCGTCGCGCTGGCTGCGCCTGGACACCGATGCTAACCTCGTCGCGCCGGTGCGGCGACCCCTCGCCGCCCTTCGCCGGATCGCACGGCGATCCACGCGCCGGCACGCCCTGCGGATCCCGCGCGGCCGGCCGGCGAAGCCGGCCCGGCCACCGGTCGCGTGTGCACCCGCCGTCCCACCCCTGACGTTGCCATGACCCTGATCGACATCGGCGCCAACCTCACCCACGAATCGTTTCGCCCCGACTTCGACGCGGTGCTCGCCCGCGCGCGGGCGCACGGGATCGAGCGGATCGTCGTCACCGGCGCCAGCGCCGGCGGCAGCCGCGCTGCATGGGCGCTGGCCAAGGAGCATCCGGGCTTCCTGTATGCGACGGCCGGTGTCCACCCGCACCATGCCGTCGACTACGACGACGCGACCGATGCGCTGCTGCGCGAGCTGCTGGCCGACGACCGCGTCAAGGCCGTCGGCGAGACCGGCCTGGACTACCACCGCAACTATTCGCCCGCGGCGGCGCAGATCGACGCGTTCGAGCGCCAGCTGGCGCTCGCGGTCGACTGCGGCAAGCCGCTGTTCCTGCACCAGCGCGATGCGCACCGAGACTTTATTGCCGCCTTCGACCGGGTGCGCGACCGCGTCGGCCGCGCGGTCGTGCACTGCTTCACCGGCGAGCGCGCCGAGCTGGTCGACTACCTCGATCGTGACTGCTACATCGGCATCACCGGCTGGATCTGCGACGAGCGCCGGGGCCTGCACCTGCGCGAACTGGCGGCACTGATACCGGGCGATCGCCTGCTGATCGAGACCGACGCGCCTTATCTCCTGCCGCGCGACCTAGTGCCGAAGCCCTCGCATCGCCGCAACGAGCCGATGTACCTCGCGCATATCTGCGCCGCCGTCGCGACGGCGCGCGGCGAGTCGATCGAGGAGATCGCCGCGGCGACAACGCGCAACGCGCACGCGTTCTTCGCGCTCTAGGCCGTATCCCCGGCGCCCGGCAGCGGGCGGGATGCGGCGCGAGAGGGGGGCCGCCGCGATCCGGGGGGATCGGCGCCGCATTCCGGGGCTGCCGGTGTCGGCGGCTCGCCGGCTCCGCCTACTCGTCGTCCTCGAAACGCAGGTGCTTCACGCTGCGTCCGCGCCGGCGCACCAGCTTGAGCGCCTCGATGCCGATGCGGATGTGCGCGTCGACGTACTGGGCGGTGATGCCGCGATCGCTCTGTTCGGTCTTGACGCCTTCGGGAATCATCGGCTGGTCGGAGACCAGCAGCAGCGCACCGGTCGGGATGTGGTTGGCGAAGCCGGCGGCGAAGATCGTCGCGGTCTCCATGTCGATCGCCATGCAGCGCGTGCGCCGCAGGTAGGATTTGAAGTCCTCGTCGTGCTCCCAGACCCGGCGGTTGGTGGTGTAGACCGTGCCGGTCCAGTAGTCGTGGCCGAGGTCGCGGATCATCGTGGACACCGCGCGCTGCAGCTGGAACGCCGGCAGCGCCGGCACCTCCGGCAGCAGGTAGTCGTTGGACGTGCCCTCGCCGCGAATTGCCGCGATCGGCAGCACCAGGTCACCGAGCTGGTTCTTCTTCTTGAGCCCGCCGCATTTGCCGAGGAACAGGCAGGCCTTGGGCGCGATCGCGCTGAGCAGGTCCATCACCGTGGCGGCGTTCGGACTGCCCATGCCGAAGTTGATCAGGGTGATGCCGTCGGCCGTGGCATTGGGCATCGGCCGGTCGCGGCCGTTCACCTCGACGCCGTGCCATTGCGCGAAGACCTCGACGTAGTGGCCGAAGTTGGTCAGCAGGATCTGCTCGCCGAAGCCGTCCAGTGCCGTGCCGGTGTAGCGAGGAAGCCAGTTGTCGACGATCTCGTTCTTGCTGCGCATGGCGTGAGTATAAGCGGCGCGCCGCTCAATCGGCCTCGCGCGCGCGGCGCGGCGGCGTGGCGTGCGACCGGTGCCAGGCGCGGCGCAGCTGGCGTGCCGAGGCGAAGCCGCAGCGCTCGGCGATGCGTTCCATGTCCAGCCGGGTCTGGCCGAGCAGTTCCTGGGCCAGGCAGATGCGCAGGCGGCCGACGTACTCGGGCAGGCTCATGCCGGCATGCTGGTTGAACAGCCGCGACAGGTGCCGCGGGCTGGCGCCGACCCGGGCCGCCAGCGCCGCCAGCGACCAGGTGCCGGCCGGGTCGGCGGCGACCAGGTCCTGCGCGTGATGCACGGCCGGATGGATGTGGTTGCGGCCTTCGAGCCAGGGCGAGAGCTGCGGGTCGCCGCCGCCGCGGCGCAGGTAGACCACCAGGTGGCGGGCCACGGCGACCGCGCAGGCGACGCCGGCCAGGCGTGCGACCAGGTGCAGCATCAGGTCGATGCCGGCGGTGACACCGGCACTGGTCCAGCAGCGGCCGTCCTCGACGTAGAGCCGGTTCTCGACCACGCGGGCGGCCGGGGCGACGGCTGCCAGCTCGGCGCAGCAGGAGAAGTGCGTCGTGCAGGCCCGTCCGTCGAGCAGGCCGGCGCGGCCGGCCAGCAGGCCACCGGAGCAGATCGACACGATCGTCGGCCGCTGGCCGACACGCTCGCGCAGCCAGTCCACGATCGCCTGTTCCCCGGCGTCCTCGGCGTGGCGGTCGCCAGCCGCGGCGAAGGCCACGCGGTCGACGCTGCCGGCGATCAGCACGATCGCCTCGCCCGGAACGCGCCGGGGCAGCGGCGCGATACCGGCCAGGCGCAGACCGATCGAGCTGGTCATCGCCGCGGTCGCGGCGACGTAGCGGACATCGAAGCGCACCGCGCGTTGCTCCATGTTCGCGCGGCGCAGCACCTCCAGCGGGCCGGCGACGTCCAGCAGCAGGCAGCGCGGCGGCAGGACGACCAGGACCGGGACCGCCTGGGTGCTCATGCCGCGGCGGGCAGGGCGCCGTCCAGCGCCTGGCGCACGTCGACAATGCGGGCGAAGCGGCCGGCCAGCACCAGCTCGGTGCGCGCCTTGATCTCGCCGGCCGTCCACCGGCGTCCCTGCGCGTCGGTCATCGCGAAGGTCAGGGTGGCCTCGCTGACGAAATCGACCGCGTAGCCGAGGTCCGAGGCATGGCGCGTGGTGGTTTCGCAGCATTGCTCGGTGCGGATGCCGGCGACCAGCAGGCGGCCGATGCGCCGCTCGACCAGCCAGCCGCCGAGGCCGCTGTCGACGAGGGCGCTGTGGCGGTGCTTGTGGAAGACGGCATCGGCCTGGAGCGACAGGCCGTCGAGCGTGCGGACGTGGCCCGACGCCACTGCGAACGGCCCCTCCGGATCGACATGGAAGACCTGCGCGATCGGCAGGCCGGCACGCTGCGCGCCGTCCACCAGGGCCTGCAGGCGCTCGATGAAGGCCGGCACGTCGGCGGCGTCCCAATAGGCACGGTGGCGAAACGATTCCTGCACGTCGACGACGATCAGCGCGGTATCGACCGGGGACATGGCGGTGCTCCGAGAAGGGTGGGAGCGGCATTGTCGGTACCGGTCATGCGTGGCGATAGGCCGCGACCGACGCAAAAACGGACAAAAAAAGCCACGCCGGACGGGGCCCGCGCCACCGGCGCGCGGCTGGTGCGGCCGGTGGCGCGCGGCGGAGGGGACGATCTGGGGTCGCGCCGCCCCGCCCCTGCGGGGCGGGCGGACCGGCGCAGGCGTTCGCGTCCTGCTCGACACCCTACTCGGCGTCGTAGCCTAGGAAGTCCAGGCTCGCCTGCAGCATCGCGCGCGTACCGGTTTCCAGGGCTGCCTCGTCGACGAAGAAGCGTGGCGAGTGGTTGCCGGGTGCGGTCGCCGGATCCTGTCCCGCCGGCGTCACGCCGACATTGAAATAGACGCTGGGCGCCGAGGTCGCCAGGGCCAGGTGCGGGAAGTCCTCCGAGGCGGTCCAGCGCTGGGCCTCCTGCACCTGCGCGGCGCCCAGCGCGCGTTCCAGGCTGGCGCGTACCCGCCGCGTCAGGGCGGGATCGTTGCTGTTGACCGGATTGCTACCCGGGACCACCGGGATCTCGGCCGTGATCGTCGCGCCGCTGGCGGCGGCGATGTGCTCGGCCATGGCCTTGAGGCTGGCCAGCGCCTGCCGGCGCATGTCCTCGTCGAACGCGCGGACCGTGCCGTGCAGCTCGGCGCTGTCGGGCACGATGTTGAAGCGCTGGCCGCCGTTGAAGATGCCGAAGGTGACCACGGCCGGCTCGCGGTTGATGTCGAGCTGGCGGCTGACGATCGTCTGCGCCGCGTTGACGATCTGCGCACCGACGACGATCGGGTCGATGCCCTTCCAGGGCGTCGCGCCATGGCTCTGGCGACCGTGCACGACGATGCGGAACGTGTCGGAGCTGGCCATCATCGGCCCCTCCCGCAGCGCCACCGTTCCGGCCGGCAGGATGCTGACGACGTGCATGCCGAAGATCGCATCCGGCCGGAACTGCTCGAACAGGCCTTCCTCGACCATCAGCGGCGCGCCTCCGGCCTCGCCCGGCGGTGCGCCCTCCTCGGCCGGCTGGAAGATCACCATGACCTCGCCGGCGAGCCGCTCGCGCAGCGCCGACAGGGCGCCGGCGACGCCGAGCGTCATCGCGGTATGGGTGTCGTGGCCGCAGGCGTGCATGACGCCGACCTCGCGGCCCAGGTATTCGCCACGTGCGCGCGAGGCGAACGGCAGGTCGACTTCCTCGGTCACCGGCAGGGCGTCCATGTCGGCGCGGATCGCCAGCTTCGGCCCGGCGCGCCCGCCCTTGAGGACGCCGACCACGCCGGTGTGCGCCACGCCGGTACGCACCGTGTAGCCCAGCCGGCGAAGCTCGGCTTCGACGATCTTGGCGGTGCGGAACTCCCGGTTGCTGAGCTCCGGGTGCTGGTGCAGGTCGCGTCGCCAGGCGGTGATCTGCGGCAGCAGGCGCTGGACCTCGGCCGCGGCCGGATCCGGTGCGGCGCCGGCCGCGGGCAGCGCGGCAGCCAGTGCGAAGACGCCGATCAGCAGACGCAGGTGCATGGTTCCCCCGGGGAAGCGACTGGAGGGGTGCACTTTCGCACCTGGATCGGCCCGATGCACCCCCTGGCGCCCGGGCGGGATCCGGCGCCGCGGCCGCCGTACCGCGATCGCCTCAGCGCCGCCGCAGGCGGAACTCCACCGGCACCACCACCTCGACCGGATCGCCTTCGATCTCGCGGGGCGGCGCTGGCAGCGGCTGCGCCCGGCGGACCACCTCCAGTGCCTCGGCGTCGAGCGCTGCCGACCCGCTGCCGCGCTCGAGCCGGACCGCCGTGACGGCACCGCGGCGATCGACGCTGAAGCGCAGGTAGGTCACGCCTTCGTGGCGCTGGCGCAGCGCGCGCATCGGGTAGCGGCGAAAGCCTTCCAGGTGACCGAGCAGGCGGCTTTGCCAGCTGGCCTCAGCCGCCCGCTGCGCGCCGGTGGCGTGGCCGGCAGGTACCGCCGAGCCGGCCGTGGTGGCGGGCGGCGGAGGGGCGGCGGCTGCGTCAGCGTCGGGTTCGGCCGCGGCGGTGGATGCGGGAGGCGCCGCCGCGGCTGGATCGGCACGGGGTGCCACCGGCGTCTGTTCCGGTGGCTTCGGCGGGGAAGGAGTCGCATCGGTGGTTCGCCGCGCCGGGGCCGGGGCCGGTGCAGGTGCAGGCGCAGGCGCAGGCGTGACAGGCACGGACGCCGGGGCCGGTGGGCTCGGTCGCGCGGAGTCCGCTGGCGCAGCGGGCGGCGCCAGGTCGATCAGGATCGCCGCCGGCGCCCCGATGGAAGCCAGTGGCTGCGCCGGCCGCCGGACCAGCCAGGCGGCCGCCAGGCCATGCGCGAGCAGCACCGCCAGCAGCGAAAGGCCCCAGCGCCGCGCCGACGGTGTCGCAGGCATCACGGCGTGGTCGCCGCCTCCGCCCCGACCAGGGCGATGTGCAGGTAGCCGGCATCGCGCAGTGCGTTCATCGCCGCCATCACTTCGCCATAGGCCAGCTCGCGATCGGCGCGCAGGAAGATCCGCCGCGCGTGGTCGCCGCCGGTGGCGGCATCGAGCGCCGCGGCAAGGTCGGCGCGCGCCACCGGCCGGTCGTCGAGCTGCAGCGACCGGTCCGGCTGCAGGGTCAGGAACAGGCTCCGATCCTCGCGCGGCTGCGGGGCCGCGTTCGATTCGGGCAGGTCCACGGCGGTGTCCACCGTCGCCAGCGGCGCGGCGATCATGAAGACGATCAGCAGCACCAGCATCACGTCGATGAACGGCGTGACGTTGATCTCGTGCGATTCGTCGAGATCGTCGTCGTCGTGCGGGCGGATGCGGGCAGCCATGGGACGGGGGTCGCTCAGCGTGCGGCTGCGGGCTGCAGCGGGCCGCGGTCGGGCCGATCGGCCTGGAGTGGTGTCGCGGCGCGTGGACCTGCCGCTGCGCGGCGGTCGAGGTCGCGCGAGACGATCTGCTGTACGGCCGCGGAAAGGTCCGACGTCCGCGCGCGCGCTGCCGCCGCGCTGCGGGCGAAATGGTTGTAGACGACGACCGCCGGAATCGCGGCCACCAGGCCGAGCGCGGTGGCGAGCAGGGCCTCGGCGATGCCGGGCGCGACCACCGCGAGCTGCGTCGTGCGCGCATGGGCGATGCCGATGAAGCTGTTCATGATGCCCCATACGGTGCCGAACAACCCCACGAACGGTGCCGTCGCGCCGATCGTCGCCAGCAGCCCGGTGCCGCGACGCAGCTGCCGCGCGTGCGCCGCCTCGATGCGCTCGAACCGTGACGCGATGCGCTCCTTGATGCCGCCGGCGTCGGCCAGTCCCTGCGACAGGTGCAGTTCCTGCTCGGCCGCTGCGAGCAGGCGGGCGGCGACGGCGTCGAGCGGTGTCGCGCCGGAAGCGAGGTCGGCGAGCGATGCGGTCGCGGCCAGGCATTGCGCGGTTTCGTGCTGCCGGCGGGCGCTGCCGCGCAGCTCCCAGGCCTTGGCGACCAGGATCGTCCAGGTCAGCACCGAGGCCACGGCCAGGCCCAGCATCACCGCCTGCACGACCCAGTCGGCGGCGAGGAACATGCCCCAGACCGAGAGGTCGTGAGGCAGCGCCGGCCCGGACGCTGCGCTGGATGCGGCGTCGCGGGTCATGGCCTGGGTCCCCGAGCGGGCAGCCGCTTGCGAGGCCCGTGCGCGCGGACGGTTCGATGGCGCGGCGGGGCCGGTGGCGGAGAGGCGGATCGGGCGGGCACGACGAGGCTCCGGACACGGATGGGCGAGGGGCGGGCAGGCGCCGGCGCCTGCCGCTTCCCCGGGGATCGCTTGTCAATTAGAATGAGAACCATTCTCACTATTATGCGCACTCGTAACAGGACCATGATATGACCAGCCTGCCCTTCGTTGCCAATCGGCCGCACCCGGTCGTTCCCGCCCTGACCTCGCGTGCACCCGCGCGGCTGGCCACGGCCCTGATCTCGATCCTCGCCGCCGCCGGCGCCTATGCCCAGGCGCCCGAGCAGCCGGCGCCGGGAACGGTCTACCTCTCGCCGCTGGTGACACAGGCCGACGAGGAGGATCCCTATGCCGAGCCGGCCGCCGAGAGCGCGATCAGCGCCGACGCGATCGACCTGTTCGGCGGCCAGAACCTCGACGACGTCCTGCGCTCCACCGCCGGCACCTTCACCCGCGACAACCCGCAGAACCCGGGCGTGGCGGTCAACATCCGCGGCCTGGAAGGCTCCGGCCGCGTCAACATGATGATCGACGGCGTCCGCCAGAACTTCCGCTTCACCGGCCACGAGGCGCAGGGCTTCACCTATGTCGACCCGGCCCTGCTGGCCGGCATCGACGTCAGCCGCGGCGCGGTCTCCGGCGTCGGCGGCGCCGGCGCGCTCGGCGGCGCCGTCAATTTCCGCACGCTCGGCGCGGACGACATCCTGTCGCCGGGCCGCACCGCCGGCGGCTTCATGGCGCTCAACTACGGCGACAACGGCGCCGGCTTCGCACCGGTCGCCGCCGGTGCGGCGCGCTTCGGCACGGTCTCGCTGGCTGCCGCGGTCAGCAAGCGATCGCCGGACAACTACGACAACGGCGACGGCCTGGAAGTCCCGGGCACCGAGCAGGACCTGCTCTCGGGTCTGGTCAAGTTCGAGTACCGGCCCAGTGCCGATCACCGCCTGACCCTCGGCGGCATCTACTACGACAACGACTTCCTCGCCAACTCCTACAACCAGAACATCGATTCCAAGCAGTACACCGCCAACTACGCCTACACGCCCGGGACGGACCTGGTCGACCTGCGCGTCAATGCCTATCGCAGCGACGTGACGATGACCTATTCCAATGCGCCCGGCATCCCCACCGGCGGCACGGCGCTGGGACGCGTGATCGAGGACGTCGGCACCGGCTTCGACATCAGCAACACCTCGCGCCTGGGCTCGAACGTGGCGATCAACTACGGCATCGAGTACTTCCACGACGACGTCGACGTCGTCAACAGCGCCGCCGTGCCGGACCGCGGCGTCAATCCCAGTGGCGAGAGCTCGATCGGCGGCGTGTTCGCCGACACGCGCGTGCGGTTCGGCATCGCCGACGTGATCCTCGGCCTGCGCTACGACCGCTACACCGTCGAGGGGCGCGGCTCGGTGACGGCCGGCAATCCGCTCGGCATGCCGGAAGGGCCGTACGTGGTGGACCGCTCGGACGGCCGCTTCAATCCGAAGCTGACGCTGGCCCTCAACTCCGCCGACTGGGTGCAGCCCTACGTCAGCTGGAGCAAGACGTTCCGGCCGCCGACGATCTCCGAGACGATGACCGGCGGCAGCCATCCGCCGTCGGGCGGTCCGCCGCAGTCGTTCTTCCCGAATCCGTTCATCAAGCCGGAGACCTCGCGCGGCTGGGAGGCCGGTGCCAACTTCACGAGCGGGCCCGCGTTCACCGCCGACGACAGCCTGCGCGTGAAGCTCGGCTACTTCCACAACCGGGTCGACGACTACATCACCGCGATCATGGGCCAGGGCGTGTACTTCGGAAACAACCCCGGCACCTCGACCGTGAAGGGCATCGAGCTGGAGGGCGGCTACGACGCCGGCTTCGTGTTCGCGAACCTCAGCTACACCCACACCGATTCGGACCTGCCTTCGCAGGTCAACGGCTTCGGCGCGCAGAGCTACGTACCCGACGACGTGCTCAGCGCGACGATCGGCGCCCGTCTGATCGAGCGCCGGCTCACGCTCGGCACGCGCTACTACAAGGTCTCGCGCAGCTTCATCGGCGAGATCAATGCCCCGGCCGGCGATCCGTGGGAGCCGGGCTACGGCCTGGTCGATCTGTTCGCCAACTACGTCTTCACCAACGGCACCGAGCTGCGCGCGAACGTCTCGAACCTGGGCGACAAGGCCTACACGCCGGTCCTCAGCACGCCGGCCGGCGGCACCGACCTGGACACCGGCCGCGGCCGGACGGTGTCGGTGACCGCCAAGTTCCGGTTCTGACCGCGCTGCCGGCACGGACCTCTTCGGTCCGCGCCGGCAGCGCCCGTGCCCTCCGAGGATTCGACCCCATGATCGTTCGCACGCCCTTCGCCATTCTGGCCGCCCTGGCCGCCGCACCTGCCATTGCGGCGGACCATCCGCTCTCGTTCACCGCCGACGGCAGCAGCCGCTGGTACGAGTTCTACACCGGCTCGTTCGCCCAGCTCGACAAGGGCTACGGCGGCGACCCGGCGCTCGACGGCTTCTTCCGGATCGGCGCCGAAGCCGATCCGTTCGCGCCGAGCGTGTTCGAGCCCGCCGGCGAGGGCGTCGACGTGTTCCCGCACGAACAGGCATTCGGAAACGTCGGAACCATCAGCTTTACCGGCAGCGGCAACGGGACCTTCGCCATCACGGCGGTGACGCTCGACCTGGCCCCGCACGTCACCGCCGAGCACGGCGTGCTCGGCACCGGCTATCGCACGACGGTCAGCAATCCGGTCGGCACGATCACCTTCGCCGGCGGCGCGGTCACTGACATCCGGCTGGAGGCGGCCATCCGCTTCGAGCTCGACGCCAACTACATCCCGTCGATGGGGTGGCTGCCGTACGACGGGACGCTGGCGATCGCCGGCAACCGGTTCGACATCTTCGTCGACGACGACTACCCCTTCGCCCACGGCAGCCTGCGCTACGTCTGGGACCTGACCGGCTCCGTGGACGGCGTCGGCACCGGCGCCGATCCGATCTTCGCCAGCGGTTTCGACTGAAAGCCGGGCCGGCGTCGCTCGCGAGCGTAGGCCAAGTCCGCTACGATCCGCCGACTCGACCCGGCCGGCGCCCCGAGCCGGTCGTCGAGCTCGAATCGTGAGCGTGCCATGGACTTCAGGATGAGCGCGAACGCCGGGCGGTTTTCCGCCAGGCTGCATCGCAACGACGCGTCGGCATCGCCGCACGGCACGCTGCCGCGGCCGGCGGCGGCGGGTCCCGCGGTTGCCTCGACGCCGGTGCCGGGTCCGCTGCGGCGACGGCCCGTATCGTGACCGGCCGCGTTCCCGGCGGCGGCGCTTCCGGTGCGCGGCCTTCGGTGTCCGGCCCGGCCAGCGGCGACCGGCCGGCCCGGCACGGGCCGGTGCGGCGTGGTAGGCGTGGTATCGGCACGGGGCTTGCGATTCTCCTGGCGATCGCCGTCCCGGCCGTCGCGACCACGCCGTACGACGAAGCGACCGATCCCCACGCCGGCGCGCTGCGCCAGTGCTTCCAGTCGCAGCAGACCGACCCGCTCGGCGCTGCGGCGACGGCCGAGCGGATTCTCGATGCGCAGCCGGTGCGAATCGAAACGCAGCTGCGCGCCCTGGTGTGCCTGGGCATGGCCAAGGGCACGCTCGGCGAGCCCGCGGCCGCCGACCAGGCGGCCACGAAGGTCCTCACCCTGCTCGACCTGCACGCGCTGCCGGTCGGCGAGCAGGCCCGCGCGCGCATGAATGCCGCCGGCATCCTGCAGACCATCGGCCAGCCGCAGCGCGCCACCGCCCTGCTCGAACGCGCACTGGACGCGGCCAAGGCCGATGCGCCGGGCCTGTCCCAGCTGATGATGCTCGACAGCCTGGCGCTGCTTCACGCGGCCGACCTGGAGAACAACGAGGTGGCCGAAGGCTACTTCCGCCAGGCGATCGAACTGGCGCCGATGCTCGGCGCGGAAAACCCGATGCGCTACTACAGCGCCGCGCTGAACCTGGTCCAGCTCGGCCGCCACGACGAGGCGATGCGGGCCTTCGATCGCGCCGAGGCGATGGCCACGCGCCCGGGTCCGGGGCTGGACCAGCTGCTGTATCGCATCCGGACCAACCGGACCGACGTCCTGGTGGCGCGGGGCGAGCGCGACCGCGCGCTGGCCGAGCTTCAAACATCGGTCCTCGCCCAGCAGCAGCTGCGCGACGTCCAGGGCGAAGCGGTCAGCCGGGCCAAGCTCGGCGCGCTCCAGCTCACGGCCGGCGACACCGGCGCGGCGCTGGCGTCCGCCACGGCGGCGCTGCGCCTAGCCGACCAGGGCAACTTCATCAACGAGCAGCGCGATGCCCTGAAACTGCTGGTGAACGTGCATCGCAGCCGCGGCGAGCTCGCGCAGGCGCTGGGCCTGGCCCAGCGGCAGCACGACATGGAGCTGGCGCGGCTGCGCAACCGCAACCTGCGCACCATGGCGGCGCTGCAGGCGCAGCTCGAAAGCCAGGACCAGGTGCGCCAGGTCGAGCGGCTGCAGCACCAGAACCAGGTCCAGTCCTTGCGGGTCGAGCGTGCCGACCTGCTGCGCAACGCGGCGGTCGCTTTGCTGGGGCTGGTCGGCGTCGTCGGCACCGCGTTCGTGCTGTACCAGCGCCGGGTCAATCGCCGGCTGCGCCGCTGGAGCACGCTCGATCCGCTGACCGGCCTGATCAATCGCCGTGAGGCCGCGCGGCGATTGGCCGCCGCCGAGCGCGACGACCGCCGGCGCATGGTGCTGTTCCTGGTGGACGCGGACCGGTTCAAGGCGATCAACGACACCTACGGCCATGCCGCCGGCGACCGCGTGCTGGTCGAACTGTCCACGCGCCTCCAGGCCGCCTGCCGGAGCGGCGACATCCTGGCGCGCTGGGGCGGGGAGGAATTCGTCGTCGCCTGCCCGCACGAGACGCTCGAGCAGGCCACCGCGACCGCCGAACGGCTCCGCAGCGCCGCCGTGCAGCGGCCGGTCCGGCTGGCCGGCGACGAGGCGTGGCCGTTGAGCGTATCGATCGGGTTCGCGCCGCTGCCGTTCTTTCCGGATGCGTCGAGCGAGCAGTGGCAGAAGGCGCTGCGCATTGCGGACATCGCGCTGTACGTGGCCAAGCATTCCGGGCGCGACGCCTGGGCGGGGCTGTGGGGCGTCGACGGCAGCGGCGTCGCGCCGCAGACGATCGGGCGCGACCTGGAAGCGCTGGCGCGGCAAGGCCGGATCCGGCTCGCGGGCAGCCGCCCGATGCGCTGGCAGGCGGCCGCCCCGGAAGCTGCCGCGGACGCGATGGGCGGCATCGGCATGGCCGCGCTGCCGCCGTCGTAGCGGCGCGCGGGGCCGTCTGGACGGCCGAACCGGTGGATCGCCGCCGATCGCGTGGCGACGGCGTTGCAGCGCCGTGCGCCCGTTCTGAATTCGCGCGTCGCACATCGCTACAATGCGTTCGATCGAACAGCGGCCCGACACGTCCGGAGGCCGCTCAGGGGGAAGGGAAGTGTCCACAAAGCACGCGGCCGGGCGTTCCTGTATCGGTTCGGCACGACGACGGGGGCGCGGTGGCTAGAGGTGTGAGTGAGAGCGGGACCGGCAGGCCTCCGTTGCGAATCGCGCTGGTGGAGGACGATGCCGAGCTGCGCGACGCCATCCTGGCGCCGGCGCTGGTCGAGGCGGGATTCGAGGTTGCGGCATTCGGCAGCGCGGCCGCGCTGTACCGTTCGCTGCTCCACCGCAGCTTCGACGTCGTCGTCCTCGATCTCACCCTGCCGGACGAGGACGGCTTCGAGGTAGCGCGCTACCTGCGCTCGCTGTCGTCGATCGGGATCGTCATGCTCACCGGCCGCGGCGGCAGCCCCGACCGGGTCCGCGGGCTGCGCCACGGCGCCGACGCCTATCTGACCAAGCCGCTGGACATCGACCTCCTCACCGCCACGCTGCACAGCCTGTCACGGCGCCTGGAACCGTCCGAGGCCGGCACGGCGCGCGGGCGCTGGCGGCTCGGCGACGGCGACTGGAACCTGCTGACGCCGGACGGCGACTGCATCGACCTGACCGCGTCGGAGCGCAGCATCCTGCGCACGCTGTTCAACGCCGACGGCCAGCCGGTGCAGCGCGAGGAGCTGATCGCCTGCCTGACCGGCGACGTCTACGATTTCGATCCGCACCGGCTGGAGATGCTGGTGCATCGCCTGCGGCGGAAGGTCGCCGCGGGCTCGCGGCAGGCGCTGCCGCTGCGCGCCGTGCGCGGCAAGGGCTACGTGCTCGCGGTCTCGGGCCGCGTGGGCGCGGCGTCGGGCTAGGCGCCGCTCAGGCAGCCGTCGCCCGCGGCAGGCGGACGAGGAAGCGCGCGCCTTCCGCGGTGTCCTCGGCGCTGATGTCGCCGCCGGCATTGCGGACCAGGTTGGCCGCCACGGCCAGGCCCAGGCCCGTGCCCTGGCCGTTCGGCTTGGTCGTGAAGAACGGCTCGAAGATCCGCTCGCGAAGGTCCGCTGCGATGCCCGGGCCGGTGTCGGTGAACACGATGTCCACCGCGGCTTCGTGCGGACGGACCTGGATGTCGAAGCGGCCGCCGCCGGTCATCGCCTGGTTGGCGTTGGCGGCGATGTTGAGCGCCACCAGCGCGAACTGCGCCGGATCGAACGCCACCGGGAGCGCGTCGCTGCCGACCACGTCGATGTGCATCCGGATGCCCGGGTCGAACAACTGCAACAGCATCGGCTCCATGTCGCGCATCGCGCGGGCCGCGTCGAAGACCTCGATCCGGGTGGCGTCGTTGCGGCTGAAGTTCAGGAGATTCTGGGTGATCGCCGCAGCGCGCCGCGCCGCCGACTCCATGCCGTCCAATGCCTGGCGCAGTTCATCCGGGTCGCGGCTCTTGCGGCCGCGTTGCGCGTAGCCGAGCATCAGTCCGAGCAAGTTGTTGAAATCGTGCGCCACGCCGCTCGCGAGGCGGCCGACGGCCTCGACTTTCTGTGCATGGACCAGCTGCTCGCGCACGCGCCCATGCTCGGTGATTTCCGCTTCGAGGCGCTGGTTGACGCGGGCCAGCTCGTTGCCGCGCTGGTTCGCTTCGTTGAGGCTCTCGCGCAGTGCCGCCACCGCACGGTCGACCACGATCGAGATCAGCAGGAACAGCACGGCCGTGATCGTCGCGCCGATCACCTCGTCGACGACCGAGGCGGCAGCGATCTTGCCGGTGCGCATGTCCGTCGCCAGGCCGACCGCGAACGCGACGATCAGCCAGCCATACATCCACCACAGTGCGCGCCGTCCCAGCACGAGGCCGGCGACGACGATCCACACGACCTGGATCGGCTGCTCGTAGGCCTGGGCGGTCAGACCGCTGGCGGCATAGGAAAGCACCATCAGCAGCGCGGCCACGCCGAGCAGCAGCCTCGCGGCTGCGCGGAACCGGCCGTGCCGGATCATCGCCAGGCTGATCCACGCCATCGTGGTCAGGGACAGGCTCATCACGAGGCTCGCCGTCTCGTCCGGACGCCACGGAAGGGCGCTTATCGCGATCCGGTACAGCCACATCAGCGGCGGAACGCAACCGATGACGATCAGCACGACCTGCAGCATCGGTGCATTGCGGCGGTCGACCGGATCGTCGATCGGTGCGGCCGCCAGCCAGCGCTGGATGATGCGCCAGGGCGACGGGAACGGTCGCGGCGTACGGGAGGGCGTAGCGGCGTTCATCGAGGTTCGAAGGCGGGCGATGCCGACGCGCATGCGCCGGACGGAACGCTCTTATACACACCGCCTCGACGCCAGCGCCAGCCGGGCATCGCCAGCGCCGGCATCGGCGCACAAGGCGCTGCGCCGTCTGAAAACAAATGTGTCGCAATGTTTTCCGAGTGGAAAAGTGTGCAACGCCTCACGCGAATGAGAGATTTCGTGAGCACGGGGTGAGGATACGTTAGTGATGGCCTCGGGCGGCCCCTCCTAGCATTAACGGAACAACAACTTAGGTCGGCCGCGGCGGTCAGCCGGGGCGTTCTGAGCTGTGCTCGGAGGATCGCGGTGGCGCGTGCGCCGTCGATCCGCAGCACCACCACCGTGAGCCGGTAACCAGGGGAAATCTATGGATCTGCTGCGCGAAGAAACGCAACGGCCGTCCGCCGCCGACACACTTTCCTTCACTCATCGTGGTCCTTGCCGCGATGGAGCGCCGCAAAGCCTGCCTCCTGCGGCAGCCGGGAACCTGCTCCGGTCGGCGGCAATGGCCCTTCTCGCCGGTGCATTCGTCGTGCTGGCCGCACCCGCGGGCGCGACGACGGTGTGGGAGGACTACCAGGGACGTGCGAGTGTCCCGGGAAGCCCCGGAACGAGCGATCCGCCGTTGCCGGCCGCTGCCAACAACTACCTGAATCTCAGCGCCGGCGCGGTGAACAACCTGCGCGCAGTGTCCGCTGATCCGGCAAACGCGACGCGGACCGGCAGCAGCCCGGCGATCGACAACGGACTCAACGTCACGCTCTGCAACCTGGTCGACAATCCGAGCAGCACGGCCTGCGACCTGCTGCTCCAGGGGCGCGTCACCTATGCCCTGATCCGCTTCCCGACCGCGGGCACCTGGGCCCTCAGCGTCGCCCATGACGACGAGGTCGAGGTGCAGCTCTCGACCGACTACACCAACACCAACTACCGCAACGCCTCCTACGACATTCCGGTGGGCGCGATCGGTTCGTGGACCACTAGCCCGGCTGTTTTCGAATCGCTCGGCAACTTCACGGTCGGCCAGCCCGACAGCTGCGCGTTGCTGCGCATGTACTGGAACAATCAAGGCGGCATCAATTTCGCACGGCTGGCCTGGCGTACGCCGGCGTCGGCACCGGTGAGTGCCGGCGTGCTGATTCCCGCGGCGCAGTTGTTCGATCCGGGCGACCCGGCCAGCTCGGCCGGCTGCGCCGGGTCGATCACCGGCACCGGCACCAGCATCACGTTGAACAAGATCGTCGATTCCCGTGTCGACGTCGCGGACCAGTTCCGCGTGCGCGTCGCCAACGGCGGCAACGCCGGCGATTTCCGCGAGGCGATCACCGTCGGCAGCGGGATCGGCCAGCAGGCCAGCACCGGCGCGATGCCGGCGACGGCTGGTGTCGGCTACCGCCTGGTCGATGCGATGGCTTCCGGCAGCGCATCGACGCTCGACGCCTACCAGGCTTCGATCGAATGCACCCGCAACGGAACCCCGTTCGTGCCGACGCCGGTGTCGACGGGAACCGAGATCGTGTGGGAAGTGACGCCGGCTGCCAACGAACAGATCACCTGCAACATCACCAATGCCGCCGTCAGCGGCGGCGCGCCGATCTGCGCCAATACCAACATGAGTTCGCAGTGGCGGTTCGGCCAGTTCGCCGGCCTGGACTTCAGCAGCGGATTGGTCGTGGTCGTCCCGTCCGCGGTCAATACGCTCGAGGGCGTGGCCACCACCTCCGACAACGCCGGCAATCTCCTGTTCTATACCGACGGGCTGACCGTTTGGAACCGCAATGATGTCCCGATGCCGAACGGCACCGGCCTGTTCGGCGATCCGTCCTCCACGCAGTCCGCGCTGATCGTGCCGGTGCCGGGCAGCACCGACCGCTACTACCTGTTCGCCGCCAACCAGTCGTTCACGGGCACCGGCCGGATCAGCTACAGCATCGTGGACATGTCGCTCAACGGCGGCCTCGGCGACGTGACCGCGACCAAGAACGTCGTACTGCAGTCCGCCAACCCCGCCGAGAGCCCGATCGTCCTGGGCAACGCCGCCGAGAAGCTGTCCGGCGTGGCCAAGGCCAACGGACAGGATGCCTGGGTCGTGACGAGCACCCAGAGCGGGTCGCAGCTGTACGTCTGGTCGGTCACCGCGTCCGGGGTCACGCTCGCCGCGTCGCCGGATCCCGGCGGCGCAGCCATCACGTTCTCCGGCGAGATGGATTTCTCCCCCGACGGCACGCGCCTGGCGCTGGCCAACGTCAACGCCGGCACGGTCCACGTCTACGACTTCGACACCACGACCGGCACGATCGGCAACAAGCGCGTCATCACCGGTGTGCCGAGTGCCTATGGCGTGGAATTCTCGCCGAACAGCGCGGTGCTCTACGCGTCGCGTGGCGGCGCGACGGTGCAAAGCGTCTACCAGTTCGACATGACGGCGCCGACGTTCCCGTCGACGCCGGCCGACGCGACCGCGACGTTCGACAGCGCGGCCAACGGCTTCAAGGCGATCGAACTCGGCCCCGACGGCCGCCTCTACGTCGCGCAGGCGTCCGGCAGCCACACCGCGGTCAACGGCCTGGACATCGTCGCCTTCCCGGACGTGGTCGGAACCGGTGCCGGCTATTCGCAGAATCCCGGGATCTTCCCGCCCGGGTCGGCTTCGACCAGCGGCCTGCCCAACGGCTTCACCTGTCCGGTCACCGCACTGGCCGTGGACTGGGGCGACGCGCCGGCCAGCTACGGCACCTTGCTGGCCAACGACGGCCCGCGACACGGCATCCCGGGCTACGATCCGGTCGCGCATACCGCGCCGCTGATGCTCGGTGCGCGCATCGACGGCGATGCCGACGGCCAGCCCTCGGCCAATGCCGATGGCGACGATGCCACCGGCATCGACGACGAGGACGCCCTCAGCGGCCCCATCGTCCTGCAGCCGGGCGGAACGAGCATCACCCTGCAGGTCCCCGTGACGAATGCCACGGGCAGTGCGGCGACCCTCTACGCCTGGATCGACCTCGACGGCGACGGTGTTTTCGATGCCGGCGAGTTCACGTCGACGGCGGTCGCCGACGGCGCGACCAGCGCGACACTGGCATGGACCGGCCTGGCCCCGCTCACCGACGGCCTCACCACCCATGCGCGACTGCGCCTCACGACGGCGGCGTTGCCGGCCGGCGCCGCACCGAACGGTGGCGACGCACGGGCGCTGGGCATCGCACCGGACGGCGAGGTCGAGGATCATCCGGTGGTCGTGGCGACGTCGGTGCCGCTCACCTGCGAGGTTCCGTACAAGGACACCTTCGGCGCCGGCGCCGGCCCCGGACCGGCGCTGCCGCTGGGGCGCACGACCTACACCTATACGACCTCCCCCGCGCCCAACGACGGCTTCTACACGATCAGCCCGGGCATCAACGGTCTCGGCGCGTGGTTCTCCGGCCCGGACCATACCGGCGATCCGGATGGACGGCTGATGCTGGTCAACGCCGGCGGGCCGGACGAGCGCTTCTTCGCCCAGAGCTTCACGAACCTGGTCGCCGGTGCGCGCTACGATTTCTCGGCGTGGATCACCAATGTCTGCAACCGCGGGGCATCGGCGTCCTGCGTGACGTTGCCGCAGGTCGAGTTCCGCATCATCGATCCGGCGACCGGCGCCGTGCTGCAAAGCCTGGACACCGGCCCGATCGCCCACTCGACCGTGCTGCAGTGGAACCACTACAGCCTGACCTTCGTCGCCAGCCAGCCGACCGTGCGCCTGGAACTGGTCAACCGCGTGCCGGCAGCACCCGGCTACAGCGGAAACGACCTCGCGCTCGACGACATCGCGATCGGACAGGTCTGCGAGCTCGGCGATGCGCCGGACAGCTACGGCACGCTCAACGCCAGCGACGGCGCCGGTCATGTGCTGCAGGGCCCGATGCTGGGCGCCGCGCGTGACGGCGAGAATGACGGTGTTCCCGGCCCCGGCGCCGACGGCGACGACCTCAACGGTATCGACGACGAGGACGCCTTCACCGGCCCGATCACGCTGGCGGCCGGCAGCGGTCCGCATACGCTGGCGGTTCCGGTGTCCAACGTCGCGATCGCGACCCATCTGTATTGCTGGATCGATTTCGACGGTAACGGCAGCTTCGACGACGACGAGGCGGCCACGGTGACGCTCGCGTCGGGGGCCACCAGCGGTACGTGCTCGTGGCCGGGCGGCGCGAGCCAGGCGCTCGGTTTCGGCCAGAACACGTATGCCCGTTTCCGCGTCACGACCGTCGAGCTCGGCAACACCGGTTTGCCGGGTGCCCAGGACAGCCGTTCGATCGGCGTCGCGCCCGACGGTGAAGTCGAGGATCATCGCGTCGTGACGCCGACCGCCCCATCGGTGGCGCTGACCAAGGCGCTGACCGGTGAATCGGGCAGCGCGGCCGGCCAGGCCGAGCCGGGCGAGCAGCTGACCTACACGATCACGCTGGCCAATACCGGCGGCAGCGCCGCCACCGGCTACGGCGTGACCGACGCGCTCGATCCGAACACCAGCTTCGTCAGTGCCAGCAACGGTGGCAGCCATGCGGCCGGTGTGGTGACCTGGACCAACCTCACCGTCCCGGCGGGTGGCAGCCTGACGCTGACCGTGGTGGTGACCGTCAACACCCCGCTGCCGGCCGCCGTGACGCAGATCGCCAACGTCGCCTACGAGACCGGTACGACCCCGCCGGCGTGTCCGCCTGCGGGTGGGCAGTGCGTGGTGATCCCGACCGCGCCGTCCGTTTCCCTCACCAAGGCGCTGACCGGTGAGTCGGGCAGCGTGACCGGCCAGGCCGAGCCGGGCGAACAGCTGACCTACACGATCACGCTGGCCAATGCCGGCGGCAGCGCGGCCACCGGCTATGGCGTGACCGACGCGCTCGACCCGAACACCAGCTTCGTCAGTGCCAGCAACGGTGGCAGCCATGCGGCCGGTGTGGTGAGCTGGACCAACCTCACGGTGCCGGCGGGCGGCAGCCTGACGCTGACCGTGGTGGTGACCGTCAACGACCCGCTGCCGGCCGGCGTGAGCCGGATCGCCAACGTGGCCTACGAGACCGGCACGACGCCACCGCCGTGCCCGCCCGCGGGCGGCCAGTGCGTGGTGATCCCGACGGTGCCACAGGTGAGCGTGGCCAAGTCGGCCGGTACGCCGACCGCAACCGGCACGCCGGGCCAGTTCACGCTGGCCTACACGATCACCGTCGGCAACGCCGGTGGCAGTGCCGGCCAGTACGACCTGTCCGATACGTTCGACTTCAACGGCGCCACGGTGACCGCGGTGACGACGCCGGCCTATGCCAGCAGCACCGGCGACATCCAGGACGGCATCCCCGGCGGCTTCGGCGCGCCGGCCGGAGGCACGATCGTGACCGGCGAGACGCTCGGCGCGCTCGGCAGCGAGACCTGGACCTACACGGTGACCTATCTGCTGGACGACCCGGTAACGGCGGCCGACTGCGCCGATCCGGCCGGTGGCCTGCGCAACCGCGCGGCACTCGGCGGGGGAGCGAGCGGTGCTCCGCCGGCGACGACCTGTACCGGCGCGCCGAACGTGAACCTGCTCAAGACCGCCGGCGCTCCGGTGCCGACCGGCACGCCGAACGAGTTCACGCTGGCCTACACGGTCGAGGTGAGCAACACCGGCAGCCTGGCGGGGCTCTACACGCTGGGCGATACGCTGACGTTCGCCGGCGCGACGGTGACGGCGATCAGCACGCCGGTGTTCACCTCGTCGACCGGCGATCCGCAGGGCGGCACGCTGGGTGCGTTCGCCGCACCCGCGGGCGGCACGATCGTGACCGACGAACCGATCGCCGCCAGCGGCGCGGAGCGCTGGACGTATACGGTGACCTACGTGGTGACCGATGCGGGCGCGGCGCAGGACTGCGCCGATCCGGCGGGCGGCCTGCGCAACCGGGCGGACCTGGGCGGCAGCTTCAGCGGCCAGTCCAGCACCTGCACCGGTGCGGCGGCGGTGGTGCTCGGCAAAAGCGCCAGCGGCCCGGCGCCGACCGGCACCGCCAACGAGTACGCGATCGACTACCTGGTCAGCGTGCAGAACAACGGCACGCTGGGCGGCGTCTACGATCTGGCCGACACGTTCACGTTCCCGGGCGCCACGATCAGCGCGGTGAGCGCGGTGACGCACGGTGGCGGTGATCCGCTGTCCACGCCGCTGGGTACGCTGACGGTGGCCGGCGGGACGATCGTGACCGGCGAGACGATCGCGGCCGGCGGCGAGGAGACCTATGCGTACCGGGTGACCTTCACGCTCGACAGCGTGGCCGGCGTCGGCACGTGCAGCGCCAGCGGCGGCCTGCGCAACCGGGCGGCCCTCGGCGGCAGCGCGGCCGGGCAGGTCGAGACCTGCACGAACGTGCCGGACCTCGCGGTCAGCAAGACCGCGACCGGTCCGGTGCCGACCGGCGTGAGCGGCCAGTATGAGATCACCTACACGGTCGACGTGATCAACGCCGGCGAGGCAGCCGGGACCTACGACCTGGCCGACGCGTTCGCGTACGCCGGGGCGACGGTCGACGCCGTCAGCGCGGTGGTGCATGCGGGCCTGGACCCGCTGGCGACGACGCTGGGCACGTTGACGGCAGCCGGCGGGACGATAGTGACCGGCGAGACGATCGCGGCCGGTGGCGGCGAGAGCTACACCTACACGGTGACGTTCACGCTGACCGACCCGGCGGCCGCCAGCGACTGCGCCGATCCGGCCGGCGGCCTGCGCAACCGGGCCACGCTCGGCGGCAGCGCCACCGGCGAGGCGGCGACCTGCACCGGCGCGCCGGACGTGACGCTGGCCAAGGCCCTGACCGCCGAGTCGGGCAGCCAGGCGGGGATCGCCGAACCGGGCGAGCAGCTGACCTACACGATCACGCTGACCAACGCCGGCGGTGCCGATGCGGTCGGCTACGGCGTGACCGACCCGCTCGATGCGAACGTGAGCTTCGTCAGTGCCGACAACGGCGGCACGCACGCCGGCGGCGTGGTCACCTGGACCAACCTGACGGTGCCCGCCAACGGAACGCTGGCGCTGACGGTGGTGGTGACGGTGAATGACCCGCTACCGGCCGGCGTGACCGAGGTCGCCAACGCGGCGCACCAGACCGGTACACCGCCGCCGGACTGCACGGCGACGCCGCTGCCGCCCAACTGCACGATCACGCCGACTCCGGCGGTGGTGGCGATCGCCAAGGCGCTGGCCGGCGAATCGGGCAGCCTGGCCGGCGTGGCCGAGGCCGGCGAGCAGCTGACCTACACGATCACGCTGACCAACAGCGGCGGCTCGGATGCCGTCGGCTACGCGGTCAGCGACCGCCTGGACCCGAACACGGCCTTCGTCAGCGCCGACAACGGTGGCGTGCATGCCGCCGGGGTCGTCACCTGGACGGTGACCGTGCCGGCCAGCGGCAGCATCACGCTGACCGTCGTGGTCGCGGTCAACGACCCGCTGCCGGCCGGCGTGACCCAGGTGGCCAACGTCGCCTACCAGACCGGCACCACCCCGCCGCCGTGTCCGCCCGCCGGTGGGCAGTGCGTGGTGATCCCGACCGAGGGCGCCGTGGTGATCGCCAAGGCGCTGGCCGGCGAATCGGGCAGTGCGCCGGGTGTGGCCGAGCCGGGCGAGCAGCTGACCTACACGATCACGCTGACCAACACCGGCGGTTCGGACGCCGTCGGCTACGCGGTCAGCGATCGCCTGGACCCGAACACGACTTTCGTCAGTGCGACCAACGGCGGTGTCCATGCCGCTGGCGTGGTGACCTGGACGGTGACGGTACCGGCCAACGGCAGCGTGACGCTGACGGTCGTGGTGGCCGTCAACGACCCGCTGCCGGCGGGTGTGACCCAGGTGGCCAATGTCGCCTACCAGACCGGCACCACCCCGCCGCCGTGTCCGCCTGCGGGTGGGCAGTGCGTGGTGATCCCGACCGAGGGCGCCGTGGTGATCGCCAAGGCGCTGGCCGGCGAATCGGGCAGTGCGCCGGGTGTGGCCGAGCCGGGCGAGCTGCTGACCTACACGATCACGCTGACCAACACCGGCGGCAGTGCCGTCGCGGGTTACGCGGTCAGCGATCGCCTGGACCCGAACACCAGCTTCGTCAGCGCGACGAATGGCGGCGTGCACAACGCCGGCGTGGTGACCTGGACGGCGACGGTGCCGGCCAACGGCAGCGTGACGCTGACCGTCGTGGTGGCGGTCAACGACCCGCTGCCGGCGGGTGTGACCCAGGTGGCCAACGTCGCCTACCAGGCCGGCACCACGCCGCCGCCGTGCCCGCCGGGCGGGCCTCAGTGCGTGGTGATCCCGACCGAAGGTGCGGTGCTGGTTGCCAAGTCGGTCACCGACGCCGGCGGCAACGGGCTGGCCGAACCGGGCGAAACGCTGACCTATGCGATCGTGCTGACCAACACCGGCGGCAGTGCGGTGACCGGCTACGGGCTGACCGACGCGCTCGACCCGAACACGGGTTTCGTCAGTGCCGACAACGGCGGCGTGCATGCCGGTGGTGTGGTCACCTGGGCCAATCTGACGATCCCGGCCAGCGGCACGCTGAGCGTGACGGTGGTGGTGACGGTCAACGACCCGCTGCCGGCCGGTGTCGGGCAGATCGCCAACGTAGCCCACGAGACCGGCACGCCCCCGCCGGTCTGCACGGCGGTGCCGGCACCGGCCAATTGCGCAACGATCCCGACGCCGACACGGCCGCAGGTGCAGGTGACCAAGACGGCGAGCGCCTCGAGCGTGAGCCCGACCGGCTCGGTGGTGTACACGGTGACGGTGGCCAACGTGGGCAGCGTCGATGCGGCCAACGTGACGGTCAGCGATCCGCTGCCGGCGGGCATCAGCAGCTACGTCTGGACCTGCGTGGCCGCCGGCGGTGCGGTTTGCCCGAACGCCAGCGGCAGCGGCGCGCTGGCCGAGACGATCGCGACCCTGCCGGCCGGCAGTACCGTGATCTACACGATCCACGCGACGATCGGCGGCAATCCGCCGGGGTCGATCGTGAACGTGGTGACGCTGACGCCGCCGGGCGATGCGGTGTGCGCGCCGGGGAACACGCCGCCGCCGTGCCGGGCCGATGTGCCGATCACGGTGGCGCCGCCGCGCGAACCGACGCCGGTACCGGTGGACAGCCGCTGGATGCTGCTGGTGCTGGGCTTGCTGCTGATGGCCGGCGCGCTGTGGGAGCAGCGCCGCTGACGCACTCCGCGACGGCGCCCGCAGGTCCGGGCGCCGCATGAATCCACCTCCGCCGCCGGAGCGATCCGGCGGCTTTTTTTGTCCGGACCGGGCCTGGACACCGGGGCCGGCGCAGGACCGGCAGCGGGGAGCTCGCCGCAGATGCGGGTTCCAGGCGGTGCAGCCCGGCGCCGACGTGCGCGTCGCGGCACATGAGGCGTCATGGCTCTGTGCGACGAGGGGATCGACCTCGGTCTGCTATGCCAGCACCGACCACGCACCGGCGGGCGCGCGCCGGCTGTTCGACGAAACGATCGTGCCGCGCCCGCTCACGGCGGGTTCGCGATGCATCCCGTCACGCGCACGTCGTCGATCGCCCAGTTCGGATCGGCGCGGTGCTGCAGCCGGTCCTGCCCGAGGCGGAAGCGGACCCTTACGGTCTGTCCCGCATGGTCGCCCAGGTCGATCACCGTCTTGGTGTACGGCCGCGGGTCGCCGCACCAGGCATCCCTGCCGCCGAGCGGATTGCCGAAGCTCGACGTCAGCGCGCCGTCGTACGGGTTCGAGAGGAAACGGTCGGCGACGGCGGTCCACGTGCTGCCGCCATTGGTGGACAGTTCGAGCAGGCCGCCGTCGTAGCAGCCGCCGGAAGTGATGGTCTTGAGTTGCTGACGGTTCCAGAACGAGAGGCTCAACCGATCGAAGCCGGACGGCAGGGTGATCGCCGGTGTGGCGAGCCAGGTGTCGTTCGCCGTACCGATGGCGGGTGGCGACGCCTGCCACGCGCGCGTGCCCGTGTGCGCCGCCCCGCCCAGCGTCCAGAGGTCTGTGCTGCCGGCCGCCGCGCCGTGCGTCCAGCCCGGCGCACCGCTTTCCAGCGTGTCCTCGAACACGATCGCCGGCGTTTCGTTCCAGGCGCATTCGCCGGGTGCCGCCCGGGTCGAGAACGACTTCACGGTGGACGCTGAAACTTCGAATCCATCGACGAAGACCGTATCGTCGGACGGAACGGCGGGCGCGCTGCCGCAAGGATTGACCGCGATCACCCGCCAGAAGTAGCGCGAGCCCGGGTCGAGCGCCTCGGTCGCCTCCAGCGTCCACTGCGTGAGGCGGGTTTCGTGAGAACCCACGACCTGCGTGAACGCGATGTCCGTCGCGATCTCCACCCGGTAGTGGTGTGCCGCCGCGACCGCCGTCCAGGAGAGCGTCGGTGTCGTCGTCAGCTCGCTGGCGCCATCGGCGGGCGAGGTCGTCGTCGTCGCCGCCGGCGCCCGGTCGAACACGGACAGATCCAGGTCGAGCGTCCGCGTGGTGGTGCCGGAGACCGCTTCGATCCAGAGCGGGTAGCGGCCCGCCGCGGCCGCGGTGCCGGCCTGCAGGCTCAGGATCGCCGTTGCCGGTGGCATCGCCGGATTCGGGCTGAACGTGGTGACGATTCCGGCCGGCTGTCCGGATGCGCGCAGTGTCACCGGTTCGGCGTAGCCGTTGACCTGGCCCACCGTGAATGCGATCGGCACGGTGCTGCCGGCGCACAGCAACGGCGCGTCCTGCGGGGACTCGAGCGTGAAGGTCGGAACGCGTTCGCAGTTCGAGCAGACCAGTGCGAAATCCTGATCGGTCTCATCGCCATGGTGGGGCACCGCGTCGCCGGCGATGTTGGCTGCGACGACGCTGACCGAGAACTCGCCCTGTGGCCCCGCCGGCAGGAACACCGCCTCGTAGTTGTTTCGGCTGTCCGGGTTGCCACCCGGCACGCTCCACTGCCCATCGAACCGGTTGCCGAGCCAGGTCTGGCCGGCGGCCTCGACGACCAGGTTCAGGTCGTTGACCTGCGGGCTCGCGCCGAGCATGCCGGGCGCGTCGGTGTAGGCGAGGGTGATCCTCACCGGCCGGCTCGGATCGGCGACGCGCAGGCGATACTCCCGCGACGCCCCGCTCTCGTCGAACACCTCGCTCTGGTCGACGATGAACTTGGGCGTCGCATCGAACATCGCCGACATGTCCGGCATGCCGTATCCCTGGCCGCGCCCGGGCAGGGTGTCGTTCGCGCTCACGCCGGTCAGGTAGGTCGGGTGAGCCATCAGCCATGCCTTCATCAGGGCTGGACTCGGCGCGCGTGCGCCACCGATCTGATCGATCGATCCTGCGGCCGCGCCGGCACCGCCGTGCTCGATCCACCAGTAGGCGAGCGAAGCGACGCCGGAAACGGCGGGTGTCGAATGGCTGGTGCCGCTGGAATAGGTGAAGAGCGTCTGCAACGGGTTCTGCGGGTAGTACTGCACGCAGACGCCACCGCCGGTGTAGCCGGCGAAGACCGGGGCCGCGGCCTGGACGTGAGTGCCGGGCGCGACCAGTTCCGGTTTTGCGCGTTGTCCGGGAGCCGGGCCGCGGCCCGAGAACGGAGCGATGTTCTGCGGGTTGTTGGCCGGATCGTTGCTGCAGATGTTGCCCGGCGGCGTCGCGAACGGACGCAGGTTCTCCGACGCGCCGACCGTGATGACATTCTTGCCGGCACCTGGCGAGCTGACGGTGGCTGCGCCCGGACCGGCATTGGACGCGGCGAACACGTAGATCATTTCCTGATTGCCCGGGGTACCGGGATCGGCGTCGCGCACGCCGGCGTCGTACGCCTGATCGGAGGCGTCGTAGACCGTCGGTACCGGATTGGCGCCCCAGGAGTTGGAGCTGATGCGTGCGCCGGAGCGCCAGTTGCGCAGGATCACGCCCTGGTCGTTGCCGCCGCAGCGGCTGACGTCGTAGGTCTGCGGGTTGCCGGAGAAGATGGTGGTCGAGCCGACGCGTGCGAACGGATTGATGCCCAGGCCCAGCCGCTGCCCGTCGGCATCCTGGTAGGGATAGCCCGTGCTCTGGTCGTAACCGGCGACGATGCCGGCGTTGAGCGAACCGTGGCCGTCGTAGGCGCCCACGGTCGCATCCGGTCTCGACGAGCAGTTGGTGAAATGGTTCACCCGTGCGGGTCGGGTCGGGTCGCCGTCCACGCGCAGGAAGCGGTCGACGGTGTTCAGTACCGTCACACCGGTGCCGCCTTCGTCGATCGTGGAGTCGGTGACGTCCACGATCGGGTAGGCGGCCGGATCGCGCGAAAAGCCGCGGTCGAGCAGGAATTGCAGGTAGCTGGGGGAGGCCGGCCCCGGCTGCGGGTCGCCCGTGAGCAGAAGGCCTTGCTTCTCGTCCATCAGCACGCGCGGGGCACGCAGTCCGACGAAGGTGACGTCCGTTCGTTCGGCGATCGCGGCGATGTCGGACAAGCGCACGCGCAGGTCGAGGTTTTCGAATCTCAGGACCGGTGCCCACTGCAGATCGGCGCCGCCGCCGAGCGGCCCCTGCTGCAAGGGTGACGGCAACGCCGCCGCAGCGATGAACTGCCGGGTGGCGGCGGCACCCGGGTGGGTGTGGATCTGCACGGTGATGTCGACCTCGTCCATTCCGGCGGCGACGCCGGAGAGCCGCGCAGCCAGCTCCGGGGCCAGCTTCTGGAAGCCGAGGAACGGTGCCGCGTAGCGCAGCCAGGACGTCGAGCCGCGAAGGCCGGCCAGACGAGCCTGTGCGGTTTCGTCGGCCCAGACCAGGTAGCCGTTGCTCGGCACGTACTGCAACGGCGTGACGCCCTGCGCCTTCAGTTCGTCGAGCCAGGCCTGCCGTACGGGTCCTGCGAACTGCACGAGCTGCAGGCCGGGGCCCGCGCTGGGCGAGGACAGGAAGCCGGCGGGAACCTGCGTGACGCCGACGCGCGTGTCGATCGGATGCGCGGTGAACTGGAGAATGGACGCTTCGTCGTCAGCCGTGGTGGCCGCGCGGACAGCGGTAACGAAGGGGCCGGCGCCGAGCGCCAGCACGATTGCGGTTGCGAGACGGGATGGCATGACGAATCCGGATTCCGGGGCGCCTACCCGCGAGCGGACACGGCGCCTGCTGATGATGGGATGGGAGAGCAGGGGGCGCTCGGTCTCGTCAATCGACTCGCCGTGCGTCCGAGGTCGTGTGCTGCGGGACCGCTTCGCCCGGTGCCTGCGGCACGTCGACGACGAACGAATCGAAGCGTCCCCGATACTGCCCCCAGCCGCCGAGACGCCTGCCGTCGCCGCTCACGCCGGTCACGGCGGCCAGCGTCCAGCCGGCGGGAACGGCGACGCCCTGGTCGGCCAGCCACACCTGCAGCGGCCGAAAGCCCGAATCGATGCTCCAGACGATGGCCAGCCGTTCCGCTCCGGTGCCGGCGCTTCCGGCGAGGAGGCGGCCGTCGTCGCTGCCGACGAAGAGGCGCTGCGGCGACGGCAGGTCGGTCGCGCGCTCCAGCGGTTGGGGGGGCGCTCCGCTCTGCCAGCGGTAGGGCCGGCCGATGCCGTTGTCGCGTTCGCCGTCCACGCCCAGCATCACGCTGAGGTCGCGATTGCCGCCGAGCACCTCGCCGAGCGATGCACCGTCGTCCGGCCGCTCCGGTGGCGTGGCCGAGCCCCGCTGCCAGAGCATGCCGTTGCGAATGCCTTCGGCGGACTGGATCCAGCCGTAGATGCGCTGGCCATCCGCGCTGATTCCGCTGGCACGCGCCGCGGCGCTGCCCGCGGGCAGCGGCAGCGCGCGCATGCCCCGTTCGGTCGTCCACTCGAAAGCGAGCGAACGCTGCTCGGGGTTGTTGGCGGTGCCGACGATGCGCGGCTCGTCGGAAATCCCCAGCGCCATGCTGACCAGACCGCCCTGCCCGGCCGTGTCCGGCAACCCACCGAGGCGCACGAGCTGGCCGGAAGCGTCCCAGTAGCTGGCCACCTCGCGCTGGCCGGCATCCAGTGAAGACCCCGCCACGAAACGGCCCGATGCGGACAGGGCGCGCACCGAGATGGCGCCTGGCAGGAGTTGGGCGCCGGTCTCTTCCGACCAGCGGAAGCCGCCGCTCTCGGCGCCGACGAGGCTGCCGGCACCGGACCGGCCATCATGCGACAGGGCCAGCAGCTGGCTGCCCGGCAGGCCCAGGGGGTTGAACCCCGTTGCCGAGACGGCCGCCGGCAGGCAAGCCGCCAGCAGCAGCCACGCCGATCGGGTCGCCAGCACGGTCATCGGGCGTGGCCGCCCCTGTCTATGCGTCGAAGCCATCGAAGAAGATCCGGTCGGTCGTCGCGGGTGTCACGACCAGGCCCGCCTGAGCGGCATCGGTATTGCTGCCGAAGTCGGTCACGAGGGCGCCGGCCGGGATGCGATTCAAGTAGCTGCCGGCCTCCTTCGAGGTCACCCGCACCGAAATCGTGCAGGTCCCGCCTGGAATCTGCGCGCCGGCGTGCAGCGTGACCGCGCCGCCGCCGGGAGCGGCGTCCAGCGTACCGCCGGGGCAGGTCGTCGCCGCGTTGGCCGGGTCGGCGATCGTCAACCGGGTCGGCAGGTTGTCGGTCAGTGGCGCCGTCAGGGTGGCCGCATTCGGATAGCTGTTGGCCAGCGTGATGGTGAGGAGCGCGCTCTGCCCGGTGCTGATCGCCATGGGCGTGAACGCTTTGGACACCGTCGGTGCAATCGCCTGGCCGCTGACGGTCAGGACGGCGGTGGCGGCATCCGGACTGGCGCCGGCGCTGGTCTGCAATGCGCCTGCCGGAATGACGTTGGTGAACGTGCCGGCGGTATGGGCGATCACCGTCGCGGTCACCGTGCAGGAGCCCGATGCCGGGATGCGCGCGCCGCTGGCGAGGCCGAGGTTCGCCGAGCCTGCGCTCGCGATCACGCTGCCGTCAGGACAGGTGGTGGAGGCGTTCGGCGGATTGGCCAGGATCACCGGCGCCGGCAGGGCGTCGGTCAGGTCCGCGATCAAGGTGGCATCGGTCGAGTCGGTATTGACGAGCGAGAGGGTCAGCGTGCTGAGGCCGTTGGTGCGGATCGTATTGGGTTGGAACTGCTTGCTGACGCCGGGCACGCTGTTGGCCTGCTGCTGCTCGAACGCGCCGATGTCGGCGGCGGCGCCGGCGACGCGTGCGTATCCCAGGCCGCGTTGGTCGAAGCCCAGGCCGAGCGGATTGCTCCCCTGGTCGATCGCGGGGCTGCCGACGCCGAGCGCATGCGTCCGGGTGGGACCGCCGTTGTCGGCCAGCGGCAGAAGCCCGGGATCGAGCTGGATCGTGTCCGGCGGCAACTGATTGGTCGACGCGACGACCAGGTTGTGCGCTCCGGTCACGTCGACGCGCTGGATCTGGAAGTCGCACGGCGAGCCGTTCACCGTCGAGGTGTTCCCGGCCAGCAGCGAACTGTCCATGCTGGCGCTGGCGAGACGTTGGCCGCCCAAGCGCAGGCCGGCGCAGCCGGTGTTGGTCTTGTTGAAGGCGATCGTGCTGTTGGACATCCGCAGCGTCATGTTGGCGATGTAGGCGGCGCCGTTGACGTCGGCGGACTGATTGCCGGAGATCGTGCTGTTGACGATGGTCGCCGTGCCGGTGGCCGGGTTGGCTTCCGAGTAGGCGAGCATGCCACCCGAGTTGAACCCGGCCTGGTTGCCGGAAATGGTCGAATCGGTCAGCGACAGGCTGCTGCCGTGGGTCCAGATGCCGCCACCCATGTAGGCGCTGTTGCCCGCCACGGTGGTCGACCGGAGCGTGAGCAGGCCGCGCGTCCAGATGCCGCCGCCGTGATAGCCGTAGTTGTTGCTGACGATCGAGTCGGCCAGCGTGACGTCACCTTTCACGTAGAGGCCGCCGCCCTTTATGTACGGCTCGCCGGCGGTCGTGCAGCCGGTCACCGAGATCGCGGTCGCGTCGAGCTTGCCGGCCGAATAGACACAGCCGCCCGGTGTGGAGGTGTGGCCGTCGACCAATGCCAGCCCGTGTACCGACAGCGTGCCGGTGCCGCGATGGTCGAGAACGCCCGAGCTGCCGGCGCCGCTGATCGCGAGATTGGCGGCACCCGGGCCGGTCAGGGTGAGATCGCTCTGCACGATGGGAATCGCGCCGTTGGTCAGCGTGATCGTGCTGCAGTGCAGTTGGGTCAGGTCGATGCTGTCGCCGCTGACCGCGCCGGCGACGGCGTGGCGCAGGGTGCCGGGCGAGCCGTCGTCGGCACAGCTGGTGACGGCGACGGTGGCGGCCGGCGTGGGCGACAGGCGCACCGGCAGATCGCGCCGTGGCGCTGCGTGGCCGATGATCGGCACGCCCAGTGGCAGTGCGAGCGCCAGGGCCAGGCCGGCGACGAGCGGGCGGGGGCGAAACGGCGCAAGGGCGCGTGAATGCGGAAGCGTCATAAGAGGTCCTCCCGGAATGGGAACGAGGGGCCTGCCGGCCCGCTTCGGCAAGGAAGCGGGTGGCAGTCCGTCAATCGATGGGCGTGCGAAGGCTTCGGCGCAGGGCCGGAGCCGCGATTCAGTGGGATCCGCCGTCGAAGCCGTCGGCAAAGATGCGTTCGCCGCCATCGCCTACGGTCAGCGTCACCGGCAGGCTCCGACGCCGCTGCATCGGATCGTTGCTGTAGACGCACAGATGGGCGGTGTAGGTGCCGTCGGCCAGACCGGACGCATCGACGCGCAGCTCGACCGCGGCGCCGTTCGTGCCGGCCAGCTGCGAACCGCTGGCGGGCGTGGCCTGCAGCCACGACACGTTGGCCGGATCCATGCAGGCATGGCGTGCCGGATGCGCGATCGCCAGCGCGTCCCAGATCGTGTCGAAGCCGTCGATGCCGAGGATCCGGCTGACCTTTTGCGCCTGCCCGGTAGCGGTGTCGATCGTGTACAGCGTCGCGGTATCCGGGACACAGCTGGTCTTCGAGCTGAAGTAGAGCGTGTCGCTGGCATGGTCGAAGGCGAGGCCGGCGGCGCAGTTCGCATCGAAACCGAGTGAGCCGATCGGTTGAGCCGCGCCGCTGGCCTTGTCGATGGCGACCAGCGCGTCCAGTGCGATGTCCACGCCGTAGAGGTTGCCCTGCGCATCGAAGGCGATGTCGATGAGGCCGGGCGCATCGATCGTGCTGCCGATGCGGCGCGCGACGGCGGTGGCCGGATCGATCGTCCACAAGGTGCTGGTCTGGCCATCGGCCGAAGACAGATAGACCACGCCCGAGGTCGGATCCTGCTTCAGTCCGGTGATGCCGTTGACGGGGACGTCGGCGACGCCGACGACCCTGGGGCGTGCGTACATCTGGGTCAGGTCGAGTGAAACGAGCTGGTTGTTGAACGTGTCGAAGGCGTAGAGCGTGCGAAAGTCGTCGTCGAGGAAGGTCGCGCCGACCAGCAACGAATCGGCTTCCAGGTAGCCGACGATGCGCGCCGAATCGTTCACGTTGTGCGGGTCGAAGGACCACAGGTAGGGACCCTGCGAGAGGGACACCGCATAGCCAGGGCCACCCTCGCCTAACGTCGGCATCGCGGCTTCGGTCACGGGCGTCGTCGTCGAGGCCTCCGGAAGGCCCAGGCGGGTCAGTGCCGGGTCGGCAAGCGGGGCGACCGTCGCGGCCTGCGCGGGACGGCTGCCCGACGGGGTGGCACGCAGCGACCAGTCCAGTCGCCCGCTACCGTCGTTGCGGATCGACAGCGCTGCCGTGCCGCTGCCGTGCGAGGGCGTGCTGACTCGGATCTCTTGCGTGTCGAGCGCCAGCTTCGGTTGGGCGGCATTGACGCTCACGCGTCGCGTCGCCGTGTGCGTGATCGGCCTGGCGGGCGCCCAGACGATCTGCCCGGTGTCGCCGAGATTGCCGTTGCCGGGGAATACGTTGGCCAGGAACTGGTCCTGCACGCCGGTCGCGAAGCCTTGCGAGGTGTCGCCGTAGTTGCCGGCGTACCGGTACTCGATCGTGTCGCTGGTCTCGTTGAGGATGACCTGCATCGTCACCGGGCCGTCGTGGTACGTCTGCACGTCGCTCCACTGCACGATGAAGCGCCGGTTGGGTGCCGTGCCGATCGTCTTCTGATAGAAGCGGCCGGTGACGATGGAGGCTGGGTTCAGCCACAGCGGTGCCAGCGCCGGCCCGGCGATCAGATTGGGTGAGGGCAATCGTCCAAAGATGAAATTGCTGCCGCAGAACGTGGTGACGGACACGAACAACCCCTGCGTCAGCAGGCAGTACTGGCGGATCCGCTGATTGTTGAGAAGAAAGTCGAAGTCCGGCGGAAACGCCTGGATCGGCGAAGAGCCCGCCCCGTTGTTCGGAATCGGCGTGCCATCGCTGATGTCGATGAATTCGGCCGGGGTGGGCGTGGCGACGTAGGTGTAGCCTTTCGGATCGGCCTGCGCGGTCCAGGTCGCCGACGGCGCCTGCGACTCGCCGATCGTCACGATGCGGTTGTACTGGTGGGTCTGGCCCGGCGCCAGCGTCACCGGTTTCTCGGTCAGCAGGGGGCCGGTGAGGTCATCGCGCAGGGAGTGGTAGCTCAGGGTGTCGCTGCCGTGATTGGTGACGCGGTAACAATAGTTGACCTGGTCGCCGACCGTGACGTTGATCGTGGTCGCGGTGCCGCAGGCCTGCGGATCGTCGGGATTGGCGGCAGCCACCGTATAGGTGAGATCGAGCGCGTCGTTCGCGCCGTCGGCGGCGGTGACCGCGACGCGGTCGAGCCCGACGAGGTTGCCGCGTGTTCCGCCGTCTCCGGCATCGTGCACATAGTGGCGGAACGCGATCCGGCCGTTGCCGCCGGTCGGCACGCCTTCGGCGAAGCCGAGCGTGTAGCGGGTCCACTCCTCGGGAAACACGCCGGCCGCTTCCGCCGGGTTGATGTCGAGCAGCAGGAGGGTGAAGTCGCCCACGTCCTCCGGTCCGGTGCCGACGTTCGAGCAGGGGCCGCTGTTGCAGGCGCGGACCTGCAGGCGGTCCGGATAGCTGCTGTCGGGCTTGGTGCGTGCGAAGAACGACAGCGTGGAGCCGGGTCCGAACTCGACCCGCGGGGTCACGATCCAGTTGCTGATCGTGCCGCCGTTGGTCTGGGTCGTGGCGTAGGTGGACAGCACGCAGGAGCCGTCCGGACCGTCGGCGGCGTCCCATGCGCCGAACTCGCGCACCGGCACGCAGGGCCACCAGTACGAGTCGGGCCTGTCGCTGCTGTTCTGGCGGATCCAGCCGTTGGCGAAGATGCCGCCGCTGAAGACGTTGACCTGCTCGAAACCCTCGTTGACGGCCACCGGGTTGCCGGTCGCAGCGGGAGCGGCGGGATTCGGTGTCGGCCCGCGGCGGTCGACCGTGCCGTCGCCGGGACGCCCCTGCCGCGCGGGGCCGTCCTCGCTCGCGTGGACGCGGCCGATGAGGGGCGCGGCTGCCACGAGCAGGCCGGTCGAAAGAAGGATTGGTATCGCGATGCGTTTCACGTCGTAGCTCCCCATGCCTGAACCGGATCGGTGCCGCGATGCACCGCGGCAGTCACGCGAGGCGTGATCACCGGATCATGTGACCCGCTCGGGTAATTGGCAGTCGCGCTGCGCCACAAAGGTCGCCGCATCGTTCCAACCAACTTCCACATCGGCTCCAAATGCTTCGCAAATGGCTGGCCCGGCGGGTTTTTTGCCGGACCCGGGAGCAGTGGTGAACTGGATGCAGCGGTTCGAGCGGGCATTTCGCGTGCGCCGGGATGGGCGTCGCGGGGTCGGGGCTGTCGTGGGAGCGGTCGGGCGTCAGGGCGGATCGAACGGGCGTTCGCCGGCGAGCTGCCGCGCATGACCCTGTGCGGCGAGCGCCAGGTCCTTGTTGCCGAGCGCCGCATACAGCCGTGCCGCGCTGCGGGCGGCGTCGTAGTTGCGCTCCACGTAGGGCACCAGCCGTCCGAGAACCACCGGCGCCTCCTGCGAGACGCCATGCGCCAGCAGGACATCGGCGAACGCGCAGGCGGCGGCGACCACATCGGAGGGCGACCGGTTGTCGGCCAGTGTCATTGCTTCGGCGAACCGGGCCAGCGCATCGCCGCTTTCATTCGCCGCGGCGATGCGCGCCTGTGCCAATGCCTCGACGAAGGGGCGCCCGTCATCCTGCGGGGCCTGGGGTGCGGCGCGCAGGCGCTGCAGCAGATGGGCGGCGACGGCCGGCTGCCGGTCGCTCAGTGCGGCGTCGATGTAGGTGCCGATCGCCTCCGACAGGTACATTTCGGTGGCGCCGTCACCCTGGCGCTCGATCTCTCCGATGATGGGATCGGCGTCCGCCAGCGCCTGCGCCGGATGCCCCTGGGCGATGAGCTGCTGCGCCTGCAGCACGGCGAACACGGGGCTGCGGCTCTTGCCGTCGGCCTCCAGCAGATTGCGCTGGATCAGCTCGGCAGCTTCGCGCAAGCGGCCGCGATCCAGCATGACCTTGGCGCGGGTCAAGGCCGCACGCCGCGATTGGGTCGGGTTGCGCAGGTGCTCGGCGAGTTGCGCGATCCGCTCGCTGCTGGCCTGGGCGCCGTCCAGGTCCAGCAGCATGCGCTGGACGTAGGCCAGCCCCTGCAAGGCGATGACGAGGTTGTCGTTGACGCCGAAACGGCCATAGGTGGCCACCGCGCGCTGATAGGCGGCCAAGGCCTCCGGATACCGGTTGCGCAGGACTTCCAGCAGGCCGAGGTTGGTGTCGAGGCTGGCGCCGCCGAGACGATCGCCGGCCAGTTCCAGCTGCACGCGGCCGCGCGCGAAGTCGGACATCGCCTCGTCGAAGCGACGAAAGACGCCACGCGCCACGCCGCGCTCCACATAGGCCTTGCCGAGCAAGGCCGGTGCGCCGTGCGTCTCGAGCAGGGCGATGGCTTCGCTGTAGAAGTTCTCGGCCGCGGTGAAGTCCTGACGATAGATCGCCGCGACGCCGAGGCCCACCGCGGCCTGCGCCCGGTCTTCCAACGGAATGCGCGTGTCGGCGCGATCGATCGAGACGAGCAGTTTCTCGGCCCGTTCGGAATCGCCGCTACGGAAGGCGATGCGCGCGGCGCGGATGACGAATGCCGGCTCGTCGCGGAATTCGACCGGGACCGCCTGGGCCAGCGAGCCGGCCTCGGCCAGGTCGCCGGCCAGCACGGCGGCGTCGATGCGCTGCAGGTATTCGGCGGCGGAGGTGGGTGGATCGGCCGCGGACGCCACCGGCAGTCCGTTGGCTTCGACGAAGCGGACGCCGACGCGCGAGAGGGCTTCCAGCGGCGTCTTCGCCTGCGCTTCGTAGCTGCGGATGCCGCGGTCGTGATAGACGTCGAGCACGGCGTTCCAGTTGCTGCCCAGGTGCGAGACGCGCGGCGCGAGGATGTAGCGGGCGCCGGTCATCTGCTCAAACCGGTAGAGGTCGCTTTCGTCGCGCTGATCGGAGGTGCCGTCGCGGCCCAGCAGGGCGACCGTCTGCTCGCTGGGCAGGACCTGCAGGCCGGGTGTGTTGCGCAATCGCGAGGCCAGATAGTCCATCGCACCGAGGCGTACCCAGCTCTCTTCGCCCGGATTGGCGCCCGATACCGGCAGGATCAGGACCAGGGCCCCTTGGGTGGCCGCGGCCGGCGCGGCGGCGGGAGGCGTCGACGGCCGCTGCCAGGCCCACCACGCGATCGCCGCCAGCAGGGCCGCCAGGGCCAGGCTGGCGGGGCCGCTCTTCCATCGCCGGTGCGTCGGCTCGGCCGCGGCCGTCGGTAGAGCCGGGGCTGGGACCGGACTGGCCGGATCGGCCCGATCCACTGGCATGGTTCCGGCCGACGGCGGCTCCGCCGTGTGAGGTGCGGCGGTCTCGGCCGGTGCGATCTCGATCTCGACCGGCTCCTCCCAGTGGTAGCCGAAACGAGGCAGGGTGCGGATGGCGGTCTGGCCGCCGCCGACATCGCCGATCGCCCGCCGCGCGCGCAGCAGGGTCTGTCCGAGCAGCTTGTCGCTGACCTCCGCGCGGCCCCAGACGGCGGCGATCAGCTCGTCGCGGCCGACCGCGCGGTCTCGATGCTCGATGAGATAGGTCAGGCAATCGAACGACTTCAGCGGCAACGGCACGCGTTCGCCCTCGCGCCAGAGCTGGCGCGTGGCTGGATCGAGGCGCAGGTTGCGAAAGCGGAAGATCGGCGATGTCATCGGCCCGAGCGTAGCGCCACGCATCCGTCGTGACCATATGGCCGTCCGCAGCCGCCGCCGGACGGCCCAGTTGCACGACCACGCCAACTCCGGCGGTTACGGCGATCGCCAAGGCGCTGGCCGGCGAATCGGGCGGCCCTGCCCCTGGCCGCGGGGTGGAGCGGCAGCGGGAAACCCGCCGGTCGCGATGCAGATTCAGGCTGGCAGGCTCAGGTGTTCGCGCTATCCTTGCCGGAAGCCAATGCGAGGCGGGGAGTGGATGGATTGTTTCGTCTATAAGAGCGTGCGCAAGAACGACACCTATATCTTCCTGCGCGATGAGGAGGGTTTCGACGTGTTGCCGGCGCCCCTGGCCGAGCAGCTCGGCGAGCTGGCCTTCGTGATCGCGTTGCAGCTCTCGCCGGAGCGCAAGCTGGCGCGCGAGGACGTCAACGTGGTCATGCGCAACCTGCACGAACAGGGCTTTCATCTGCAGTTGCCGTTGCCGGACGACTCCTTCATGATGGGACCGTCATGACATCGGGCGCGTCCGACGCGCACTGCAGACCGCCCACGAGGCTGGCATGTCCGATCCCGTACTGACACTGCTTTCGAGCCTGATCCGCCATCCCGCCACCCTGGTGGTCCTGCTCGCGCTGGACGCCGTCATCATGATCCTCGTCTGCCGCGCGATCGGATTCGGTCGCGAGGCGGGGTTCGCGCGCAGCCTGGCGCGCTCGGGCGTGGTCAGCCTGGTCTTCCTGATCGGTTGCACGGCGGTACTGACGGCGATCATGGCGGTGCCGGTGTGGTGGCTGCTGCACCAGCCGTCGGCGGCCACCGCCCTGGGGTCCTCCCTCGCCGTGCTGGCCGCGCTCTATGTGTTCTGGCGCCTGTGGCCGGCGCTGGCGCTGCCGTTCGAATGGGACGACGCCTACCCGCGAGGCGACGGCGAGTCCTGGCTGTTCGGCGCCTTGCGGCGCAGCATCTCGTTCGCCTGGCACCTGACGCGCGACTTCCGCAGTAACCTGTTCCAGGGCCTGCCACCGGCCGTCGGCATCCTGCTGATCGTCGGCGGGGCCCTGGTCGTGCCGATGGCCGGGGACCGGATCTCCGACGGTACGCGCGTCCTGGCGGGACTGCTGTATGTGGCGGTGGTGGTGCCGTTGGCCTGCCTCGGCGTCGCCAGCGGTTGCATCCGCCTGCTGCTGTCGCGCCGCCGTCGCCGTCGCGACCGTCCCGAGCCGGCGGCGGAAGCGGCCCCGGTCCAGGCACCCTCGCCGTTGCTGCCGGCGGGCATCGCGCGCGCGGAGCTCAACGCGATCCTGTTGAACGCGGCCCGCTCCGGGCAGATCGACTTGGCGCTGGCGGCGATCGAGCACGGTGCCAATCCCGATACCGCGCCGGAGGGCCACGAGCGCGACCAGCGCAGCGTGCTGATGGTCGCGGTCACCCAGCCGGACCTGCGCCTGTTGCGGACGCTGATCGCCCGCGGGGCCGACGTCAATCGCGCACAAGGGGGCCTGACGCCGCTGATCGCGGCGACGCGTGACAGCTATCAGGGGCGTCCGGACGCGGTGATGATGCTGCTGGCCAATGGCGCCGATCCGCGCCTGGCCGATGCGGCCGGCAATACGCCGCTGCACCATGCGGGGCTGTGCGTCGAGCCGGCGGTCGCCGCCCTGCTCGTCGATGCCGGCGCCGACATCAACGCGATCAACCACGAAGGCATGACCGCGCTGTCGATCGCCTGCGCCAACGCCAACTGGGCGATCGTCGGGTTCCTGCTCGAGCGCGGCGCACGCAGTGAGGTCGCCGACGCGCAACCGGCGCTGGTGCAGGCAGCGTCGGTGGCCGACGACGACCCGGCGGGCGTGCGGCTGCTGATCAAGCGCAAGGCGCAGGTCGACGTCCGCGGCACGCTCGACCGCACGGCCCTGCTCACTGCAGGACTGGCCGGCCACGCAATGATTGCCGAGGCGCTGCTGTCCGCCGGTGCCGACCCGAACCTGGCCGACCAGCACGGCACGACCGCGCTGATGGCCGCCGCCCAGGTCGGCGCGGTGCCGGTCGTGCACGCGCTGGGGCGGCGCAAGGTCGATCCGGATCGCGTCGACGTCAACGGTCGCACCGCCCTGGTCCTGGCCTGCGCGTCACGCCATGCCAGCGAAGAATGTGTGCGCGCGCTGCTGGCCCAGGGCGCCGATCGCGAACGCCGCGCCGCCGACGGCCGGCGCGCCCTGGACTATGCCGTGGCGGCGGGACGCTGGCACATCGTGGCCCTGCTCGATCCGGCCTACCCGCTGCCGAGCAGCCTGGTCGGCAGCACACTGCCGATGGAGGCCGCCAGCGCCGAGCACCTGCTCGATGCGCTGCGGTTCGGCCACTGGCCGGTAGTGCAGGAGTTCGCCGGCATGATCGGCGACTGGCCGCAGACGGTCCTGGCCGGCATCTTCCTGGCCCTGCGTGATCCGGAACACCGCGCCGCACGCGATTGGCTGCTCAATCGCGAGCTGGACGTCGATGCGCGCACGGCCGACGGCCGCAGCCTGTTCGACGCCCTGCTCGCCGAACTGCCCGATGCCTACGAGGCCCTCGCCGAGCTGGTGGCGCGTGGCGCCGCGGCAGGCGGCAGCGCGGTGGTCGCGCGCGTGCTCGCGATGACGCCGCCCGACAAGGCCGGCCTGCCGTTGCGCGCGCTGGCCGCCGAGCTGCTGGCACGGGGCGCCGATGCGTTCGGCCGCGCGGCCGGCGAGCGTACGCCGCTGCACCTGGCGGCATCGCTGGGCGACACCGGCCTGGTCGATGCCTTGCTGGCGCGCGGCGCCGATCCGAATGCGCGCGACGTCGTCGGTCGCACGCCGCTGCACGCGGCGATGAAGCAGGAGGCTGCCGCCGCGGTGCCGCTGCTGCGCAGCCTGATCGCCGCTGGTGCCGATCCGGAGATCGCCTCGACGCACGGCGAGACCGCCCTGGGCCTGGCCCTGGCGCGGCCCGAGCGCGATCTGGCGTACTGGCTGAACTGGACGCGCTGGCACCTGCCCGGTCGCCGGCTGCGCGGCGAGGACCTGCCGGCCGCCGCGGCCCTGGGCGACCTCGATGCCGTCGCACGGATGCTGGCGATGGGCCTGACGCTGGAGGGTGTCGACGCGCAGGGCGCGACCGCGCTGGTCCGCGCCAGCGGCGCCGGCTATGCGGGCCTGGTCACCTTGTTGCTGGATGCCGGCGCCGATCGTGCGCATCTCACCCATTCGGGCGCCCATGCGTTGTCGGCGGCGGTCAGTGCCCGGCGCGAATCGGTCGTCGCCACGCTGCTCGAGCGTGGCGTTCCGCCGGACCAGCCGCTGCCGGGCGGCGGGACCGCGCTGATGGTCGCCGTCGCGCTGGGATTGCCGAGGATCGCCGAGCTGCTGCTGCACGCCGGCGCCGATGCCAACGCAACCGACGACACCGGGATCGTGCCGCTGCATGCCGCGGCACAGTTCGCCTTCAGCAGCCGCGATACCGCCGTGGCGCATGCGGTGTTCGAGGCGCTGCTGCGCCACGGCGCCCTGCTCGACCGGCGCGACGAGGCCGGTTACGACACCTTGCTGCTGCTGCTCGGCGCGCGTGCCGATCCCGGTACGTCCTGCGACGCCCGGCACCTGGCCCTGATTGCCGGTCAACTGGTCGAACAAGGCGCGCCGCTCGATCGGCAGGACCAGCGTGGCGTCAGCCCGCTGCATGCCTGCGCGATGCACGGGCTGCTCGGCTGCGCGCGCCTGCTCAAGACGCGCGGTGCGCCGCTGGACCTGCCCGATCGGCTGGGACGCTCGCCGGGCGAGGTCGCCGCCCTGCTCGGCTACGTCGACCTGGCGGCCGAGCTCGGCGTCAACCGGCGTGCGATTCCGAGCGTGCGCCAGACCTTGCGGCGGCAGGTCAGCGACTAGCCCGCCCGGTCGCCGGACCGCCTTCCTCCGTCCATTCGGGTACGCCTGCCAATGATGTTCCGCCTCCGCCGTATCGCTCTCCCGTTGTCACTCGCCCTGCTCGGTGCCTGCTCCAAGTCCGGCGACGCGCCGCCGCCGGCGGCCCCGGCCGTTCCCCAGGTCAACGCGCAGCTCGCCAAGGAGGTCGCGATGTACGAGGACCTGCTCAAGTCCGGCAGCTACGAGCTCGCCGCGCCGATCGGACAGGACATCGTTAGACGCTTTCCGGACAGCCCGGCGGCGGCCCAGGTCAAGCAGACGCTGGGCGACACCGAGGCGAAGGCGGAAGCCATCGCCAAGAAGCGCCGGGTGGAGCGGCTCTGGGCCTACCAGACCGGCACGTCCGAGTCGGGCGGCACCCAGAACACCGCGTCGATCTACAGCAGCGGTGGCCGCGACGCCGATCGCATCCGGCTGGTGCTGCGCCGGCATTCGCAGTGGGGCCTGAGCGTCTACCTGTTCGGCAGCGGCAAGGGGTTCGTCTGCCGCAATGTCTGCACCTTGCCGGCACGCATCGACGGCCAGGCGGTGCGGGTCGAGGCCTACCTGCCCGAGACCGGCGAGCCGGCGCTGTTCATCAAGGACGAGAAGGGCTTCATCGCACGGCTGGAAAAGGCCGGCGTGATCGAGCTGGAAGCCACATTGAAGGAAGGCGGCAAGCACACGTTCGAGTTCGAAGTGGGTGGCTATGATCCGGCCCGGTTCCCGGAGCTGGCGAAGAAGAAATAGCGTGCATGCCGAGGCGGTGGACCGTCGCGGCCTGCGAGGAGATCGACCATGGTGAAGAGTGCAGCGATGACCGTCGCGCAGTACCTCGACAGCCTGCCGATCGAGCGGCGGCAGGTGGTGGCACCGCTGCGCGACCTGATCCTCCGGCATCTGCCGCCGGGCTATGCCGAGTCGATGAACTGGGGAATGATCAGCTACGAGGTCCCGCTCGCGCGCTATCCGTCCACCTACAACGGACAGCCGCTGGCCTATGCCGCGCTCGCCGCGCAGAAGAACGGCTACTCGCTCTATCTGATGGGTCTCTCGATGAAGCCCGAGCGCGAGCAGGCGCTGCGCGACGCGTTCCGCGCAGCCGGCAAGAAGCTCGACATGGGCAAGGCCTGCGTGCGGTTCGGCCGGCTCGACGACCTGCCGCTCGACGCGATCGCTGCGGCCATCGCCGGTACGCCGGTCCAGGCCTATCTGGCCGACTACGAGGCCAGTCGCCCGGCCGGACCGGCGAAGAAGACCGCCAAGACCGCCGCCACAAAGAAAGCGACCGGCACGGCCGGGAAGGCGGCGCCCTCCAAGACCGCCAAGACCGCCCCGCCGCGGAAGCCGGCCGGCAGCGCCGGAGCCAAGCGTGCCACCGCCGCGCGACGCTGATGCGCCATTGCCGGTGACCCACCGTGTCAGCAGCTTCCCGCCGCAGGTCGGTGCGGGCTGCCGGCTGTTGCTGCTCGGCAGCGTGCCCAGCGTCCGTTCGCTGGCGCTCGGCCAGTCCTACGGGCATCCGCACAACCTGTTCTGGCCGCTGATGGGCGAGATGTTCCAGGCCGGTCCCGAGCTTCCGTACGCCGAGCGCATCCGGCGCCTGCATGCCCGGGGCATCGGCATCTGGGACGTGCTGCGCGATTGCGAGCGGCCCGGCAGCCTCGATGCGTCGATCGTCCGCGGCAGCGAGGTGGCCAACGACATCGCCGGCCTGCTGGCGGACCAGCCGACGATCCGGGCGATCGGCCTCAACGGCGGCAAGGCGCAGGAAGCGTTTCGCCGCCATGTGGTGCCGACGCTCGACGCCGCCCGCCTGGCCCGGCTCACCGTGCTGCCGCTGCCCTCCACCAGCCCGGCCAATGCGTCGATGCCGGCGGCCGCCAAGCGCGAGCGCTGGCGCGTGTTGCTGACACAGGTCGATAACACGCCGGCCGATCCGGCGGAGTAAGCTGCGGGCCGGTCCCGAAGGAGTGTCTGGCGATGCGTAGCGTGCTGTTTGCCGTCGTGTGGTGCCTGCTGCTGGTCGTTCCCGCGTTCGCCGCCGAGCCGGCCCCGGCCGGCCCGACCGACGGTCAGCCGGCCCCGGCGTTCCGTCTGCAGGACCAGAAGGGAAAGTGGCATACGCTGGACCAGTACCAGGGCCATTGGCTGGTGCTGTACTTCTATCCCAAGGACTTCACGCCGGGCTGCACCAAGCAGGTCTGCGCGTTCCGCGACGACATCGCTCAGCTGCGCAAGGCCGGCGCCGACGTGCTGGGCGTCAGTCTGGACGACGTCAAGTCGCATGCCGAGTTCGCCGAGAAGCACAAGGTGCCGTTCCCGCTGCTGGCGGACGTGGACAAGGCCGCCGCGCGCAGCTACGGCGTGCTCGGTGAGCGGATGGGACTTTCCTATGCGCGTCGGGAGACCTTCCTGATCGACCCGCACGGCCAGGTCGCACGGCGCTACGTCGACGTCGACCCGGAGCAGAACGTCAAGGACGTGCTGGCCGACCTGGATCGGTTGAAGACCGCCGCGGCGTCGACCGCCGGCTGAAGCCACTGCCAAGTTCCATGCCGTTCAGCCTCGCCGCCCAAAACTGAACATCCCTCACAGGCAGGAGCGGGTCATGGCAACACGTGCATTGATGGCAGGCGCGGCTGCGGTCGCGTTGATGGTGAGTGGACTGATGGTGACGCCGGCGCGCGCGGCGGATCTGGATTGCAAGTTGCGCTTCACGTTGAGCGGCTGGTCCGCCCTGGTCAAGCATGCCGAGGGTACCGGTACGGTCACCTGCGAGAACGGCCAGTCGATGCGGGTCAAGATCGAAGCCAAGGGCGGTGGCCTGACCGTCGGCAAGTACCGGATCGACGATGGGCGCGGTACGTTCTCGGACGTGCGCACGATCAACGACGTCCTCGGCAGCTATGCCGAAGGCGAGGCGCAGGCCGGCGCGGTCAAGTCCTCCGCGGCCCAGGTGCTGACCAAGGGCACGGTCTCGCTGGCGCTGGCCGGTACCGGCGAGGGCGTGGGACTGGGCATCAGCGTCGGTGTCTTCACGATCAGCAAGCTGGGCAAGGGCGGCAAGTAGCCCGCTGCCGACGTTCCCGTGCAACGGCGCCTTCGGGCGCCGTTCTTTTTTCTCCACCGAAGTTTTCAGATGCCTCGGAGAGGAAGGAGTACGATCAGGCCGTCTCGTCAGGGTATCCGGCGGGGAGGGGCGTTCCGCGGCGCCGGCCGCGGAACACGGTGTCTGGACGCACAAAGAGGGAAACAAACCATGTCGATAGGCAAGCGCACGGCGGCCGAGTTCCTCGGCACATTCTGGTTGGTGTTCGGTGGTTGTGGCAGCGCGGTGCTCGCCGCGGCCTTTCCGGAGTTGGGCATCGGGTTCGTCGGCGTCGCGCTGGCGTTCGGCTTGACGGTGCTGACGATGGCCTATGCGGTGGGACACATCTCCGGCGGGCATTTCAATCCGGCGGTTTCGATCGGCCTGCTGGCCGGCGGCCGGTTCGCCGCCCGCGATTTCATCCCGTACGTGATCGCCCAGGTGCTCGGCGCCATCGCCGCCGGCGGCGTGCTGTACCTGATCGCCAGTGGGAAGCCCGGCTTCGATGCGGCGGCGGGTTTCGCTTCCAACGGCTACGGCGCGCTGTCCCCGGGCGGCTATTCGCTGACCGCGGCATTGGTCGCCGAGATCGTGCTGACCGCGTTCTTCGTGCTGATCATCATGGGCGTGACCGACGGCCGTGCGCCGGCGGGCTTCGCGCCGCTCGCGATCGGCCTTGCGCTGACGCTGATCCACCTGATCAGCATTCCGGTCACCAACACCTCGGTCAACCCGGCGCGCAGCACCGGCGTGGCGGTGTTCGCCGGTGGCGGCTACATCACCCAGCTCTGGGCGTTCTGGGTGGCTCCGCTGATCGGCGGCGCGATCGGTGGACTGGTCTATCGCAGCCTGTTCGAAGGCCCGCGGCGCTGAAGATCCGCTGCCGGCGGGCCTTGCCCGCCGGCAGCCTCGCCGGTCGCGGTCTGCCGGTCGCGACCGGCGCGTGACACGGCGATACGGGCCGTTGCGGTCCCGCCGCCCGGGTGGGGCCCGCGTCGCCACCGCCGCGGCGGCCTCATCCCGGCGTCAGGCGCGATGCTCGCGGGCGAGGTAGTCCTCGCTCTGCATCTCGATCAGGCGCGACTCGGTCCGTGCGAAGGCGGCGCGCAGCCGCTTGCCGTCGTAGATGTCGATGATCGGCGCCGCCGCCGAAAGCACCAGCTTGACGCCGCGATCGTAGAGCTCGTCCACCAGTTCGACGAAGCGCAGCGCCGCATCCTCGGTCTGCGGCGTGAACTGCGGGACGTTGGATACCAGCAGCGTGTGGTAGCTGCGTGCCAGCTCGATGTAGTCGGCCACGCCGCGCGGGCCTTCGCACAGCGCGGCAAACTCGAACCAGATCACGCCGCCCGCGGCACGCAGCACCGGCACCGGGCGCTCGTTGAGCATCAGCTCGAAGTTCGCGCGTTCCTCGCCATGGGCGACGCGGCGGAACGTGGCCAGCATGCGCCGTTCGGCATCCGGCCCGGGCGGCGTGTGGAACACCGGGGCCTGCTTGAGCGCACGCAGCCGCCAGTCGTGCGGCGAGGCGAGCTCGACCGTTTCGCAGTGCTGCTCGATCAGCGCGATCGCCGGCAGGAAACGGTCCCGCTGCAGGCCGTCGCGGTACAGCTCCGCCGGTGGCGTATTGGACGTGGTCACCAGCACCACGCCTTCGGCGAACAGGGCCTTGAGCAGGTTGCCGAGGATCATCGCATCGCCGATGTCGCTGACCAGGAACTCGTCCAGGCACAGCAGCCGCGCCTGCGCCGCGGTCTGCCGCGCGAGCTCGACCAGCGGATCGCTGCGCCCGGCCAGCGCCTTGAGGCCGGCGTGGATCTCCTGCATGAAGCGATGGAAATGGACGCGCCGTTTCGCCGCGATCGGCAGCGTGTCGACGAACAGCTCGGTCAGGAAGGTCTTGCCGCGGCCGACCCGCCCCCACAGGTACACGCCGCGTACCGGCGCGCGCGCGCCGCGTCCGGTCAGCCGCTGCCACAGCGGCACCGGCCGGTCGGCCTCGACCAGCTCGCGCCAGATGCGGTCCAGCGCCGGCAGGGCGGCCAGCTGGGCCGGGTCTGCTTGCCACCGGCCTTTCGCGACGCCGGCCCGGTAGCGCTCGCCGGGGGTCTGCCGCGCGCTGTCCGCACCACTCATCGCGTGGCGCTCCCGAAGCGGGCCGCGCCCCTCATGCCGGCGGCGGCAGGTGCGGCTGCAGCGCGTTCTTCAGCAGGCCGCGCAGATCCATCAGCCGGCGATGGAAGAAATGGCCGGTTTCGGGCATGCGCACCAGGTGCGGGGGTTGCTTGAGCGTCTCGATCCAGGCGAACACGGCCGCCGGGTCGACGACCTCGTCCTCCTCGCCCTGCACGACCAGCCAGGGACAGGCGGGCAGCTCGATCGGGTCGAAATCCCAGCGGCCCACCGGCGGCGCCACGGTGACCAGCGCCGCGGCATCCAGGCGTCGCGCATTGCGCAAGGCCACGTAGCTGCCGAACGAGAACCCGGCCAGCCAGACCGCGTCGCTCGGCCGGACCCGGCGCACCCAGTCGACGATCGCCGCCAGGTCGTCCGATTCGCCGTTGCCCTCGTCGAAGGTGCCGGCGGAAGCGCCGACCCCGCGAAAATTGAAGCGGACCGTCGCCAGGCCCAACTCGCGCAGCGCGCGCTCGAGGATCGTCACGACCTTGTTGTGCATCGTGCCGCCCTGCAACGGGTGCGGATGGCAGATCACGGCGGTGCCGGCGCGCGCCACGTCCGGCTCGGGCAGGGCGCAGGCCAGCTCGATCGGGCCGACGGGACCGGGCAGCAGCAGGTCGGATGCCGCATCCGGGAACGACGCGGGTGCAGGGGCGGGCGAAGTGCTCATGAGGGCTGGATAATACGGGATGCGGCGCCCAGATCGGTGCGCGGGTTCCTTCGCCGGTCGTCCTGTCATGAACCATCTCGCCCACGCCCTGCTCGCCGGTACCGATCCACAGCGCGTGCTCGGCAGCCTCATGGGTGATTTCGTACGCGGCGCGATCGATCCCGCCCTGCCGGAGCCGGTCGGCGAAGGCATCGCCCAGCATCGTGCGATCGACCGCTACACCGACGCTCATCCGCAGGTCGTCGCCGCGCGCGCGCTGTTCGCGCCGCCGTTCCGGCGCTATGCCGGAATCCTGATCGACATCTGGTTCGACCACCTGCTGGCCGGCGACTTCGCGCGCTGGTCGGCCGAGCCGCTGCCGGACTTCAACGCGCGCATCCATCGCGTGCTGGCGGCCGGCGGCACGCACCTGCCGGAGGGCCTGCAGCGCTTCGCGCACTACCTGCGCCGCAACGACCTGCCGCTGCGCTATCGCGAACGGCCGATGATCGCGCAGGTGCTCGCCGGTGTCGGCAGCCGGCTGCGCCGCGACAATCCGCTGGCCGCCGGCCTCGACGCAATCGCACCGATCGAGCCGCAGCTGCAGGCCGCATTCGAGGCGTTCTTTCCGGACCTGATGACCTTCGCGCGCCAGCCGCGCCGGTGGCGGAGCTGACACGCCACGGCGGAACAAGAAGGTGGCGGGTGCCGCTCCCGGCACCCGCCACCGACTCCCCGTACTCAGCTTTCGTAGGCGGACTCGCCGTGGCAGGTGATGTCCAGGCCTTCGCGTTCTTCCTCTTCGCTGACGCGCAGGCCGAAGACCAGTTTGGCGATCAGGAAGGAGACTGCCGAAACGATGCCGATCCAGACGATCGTGACGACCACGCCCAGCGCCTGGACGCCGACCTGTGCCCCGATCGCGTAGTCCTCGCCGCCGGTGCCGCCGAGCGACGGCGCCGCGAACACGCCAGTCAGGATCGCGCCGACGATGCCGCCGATGCCGTGCACGCCGAACACGTCCAGGCTGTCGTCGGCGCCGAGCAGGCGCTTGAGGCCGGTGACGCCCCAGACGCAGATCATGCCGGCCGCCAGGCCGATCACGATCGCGCCGAACGGGCCGACCAGGCCCGCCGCCGGCGTGATGCCGACCAGGCCGGCGACCGCGCCCGAGGCGGCGCCGAGCGCCGACGGCTTGCCCTTGGTGATCCCTTCGACCAGCGACCAGGCCAGGACCGCCGCCGCCGTCGCGAACAGGGTGTTGATGAAGGCCAGGGCCGCGCCCGCCGTGGCTTCCAGGTTGGAGCCGGCGTTGAAGCCGAACCAGCCGACCCACAGCAGCGAGGCGCCGACCATCGTGAAGGTCACGTTGTGCGGCTTGATCGCCTCGCGGCCGAAGCCGGTGCGCTTGCCGACCAGGTACGCGCCGACCAGGCCGGCGACGCCGGCATTGATGTGCACCACCGTGCCGCCGGCGAAGTCCAGCGCACCCTTCTCGAACAGGTAGCCTCCGGCCGCCCAGACCATGTGCGCCATCGGCAGGTAGCCGAACGTGAACCACAGGACCGAGAACAGCAGTGCCGCCGAGAACTTGATGCGTTCGGCGAACGCACCGACGATCAGTGCGCCGGTGATGCCGGCGAACGTCGACTGGAACGCGACGAACACGTACTCGGGCAGCTTGACGTTGTCGGTGAAGGTGTCGGCCAGCGACTGCAGCGTCACGCCGGACAGGAACACCTTGTCGAACGTGCCGATGAATGCGCCACCGCCGGCGAACGCCAGGCTGTAGCCGTAGACGGCCCACAGGATCACCAGCAGCGAGAACACGGTCAGTACCTGCATCAGCACCGAAAGCACGTTCTTGGCGCGCACCATGCCGCCGTAGAACAGCGCCAGGCCCGGCACCGTCATCAGCAGCACCAGCAAGGTGGAGGTCAGCATCCAGGCGACGTCGCCCTTGTCGACCACGGGCGTGGTTTCCTGGGCGCAGGCGAGGGAGGAGGCGCCGGCGAGGGCGAGCAGGGCCGCGCCGGCGAGGGGACGGTGCTTCCACCGTGTCGAGAGTCGATCGTTCATGGCTTCCTCGCGATGGATGTCAGAGGGCATCCGCGCCGACTTCGCCGGTGCGGATTCGGATGGCCTGCTCGATGGCAGTGACGAAGATCTTGCCGTCGCCGGTCTTGCCGGTCGCGGCGGCCGCCTGGATCGCTTCCAGGACGGGCTCGACCCGATCGTCGGTGACGACCGTCTCGATCTTGATCTTCGGCAGGAAGTCGACGACGTACTCGGCGCCGCGGTAGAGCTCGGTATGGCCTTTCTGCCGGCCGAAGCCCTTGACCTCGGTCACGGTGATGCCCGATACGCCGGCTTGCGACAGCGCTTCGCGGACCTCGTCCAGCTTGAACGGTCGAACGATGGCGGTAATCAGCTTCATGGATGTCTCCGGTGTCGTGGCATGGCTTCAGAACGACTTGGTCAGCGTGAGCACGCCGGTCTGCTTGCCCAGGTACTTTCCGTAGGCGTTGGTGTAGTAGTCCTTGTCCGCGTTGGTATCGACATACGCCGCCGCCAGCGAGAAGCCGTGGCCGAAGTCGTAGCCGATGCCGATCTTCCAGTCGGTGTAGTCCGCGCCGCGGGTGCCGTCGATCGTCTGCCGGCCGACATGGGCGTCCAGCGTCCAGACCTCCGCGAACGGCAGGCTGTAGTTGAGCTCGATGTAGTCGCTGTGCTTGGAGTCGGCCCAGCCGAAGGTGTTGGTCAGCGCGTAGGAGTACTTGAGCGTCAGGTCGGTCCAGCTGATCGCGGCATAGACCTCGGTGGTGTTCGGGCTGACGAAGCCGTCCGGGTAGCGGCCCGGGTAGAAATAGCGCAGCACGCCGACGTCGTAGCCGAAGTCGCTGTCGCCGAAACTGCTGGAAAAACCCGCGTAGGCGTCGAGCTCGACGCTGCTGGACACCTCGTCCGCCGCGTCGGACAGCCAGCTGACATTGCTTCCCCACACGCCCGCGTAGAAACCGCTGGCATGGTCGTACTGCACGCCGCCCTGCAGCGCCGGCTTGCGATTGGTCTGGGTCGTGCCGCGGAAGATGTAGTCGCTGGTCAGTGCGAACGAGCCGCTGACCGGGAACGCATCGTCTTCCTGGGCCTGGGCCGAAACGGCCATGCAACACGCCAGCGGAACGGACGAGCAGAACGCGAGAAGTCGCTTTTTCATGGACAGGCCTCTTGCTGTGTGCGGACGAGGGTCAAGCCCTCTCGGCTCAGCAAGCGCTATGCCATGCATGTTGCGGCGCATCACGCGCCATTTATCAAGGATTTACGTCGACGGACGGGCCGGATTCGGCAGCGGCGCGCACCAGCGTGGTGCGCTGCGCAAACGGCCTTGCACAAGCGAAGGGCGGCGAAATCCGTGCCGGGAAAACGAAAACGCCGCCCGCAGGCGGCGTTCTACGGTGGCGCCGGGAGCGCGCTACTTGACCTGTTCGATCATCCACTCGACCGTGGCGCGGACCTGCTCGTCGGTCAGGGCCGGATTGCCGCCGCGCGCCGGCATCATGCCGCTGCTGCCGGTATAGCCTTCGATCGCGTGCTTGACCAGCGTATCGACCCCCTCGGCCAGTCGAGGACCCCAATGCGCCTTGTCCGTCAGCTTCGGCGCGCCACCGGCACCGGTGCCGTGGCAGCTCTGGCAGAGGTTGCCGAAGATCACGCTGCCGTCGGTGGTACCGCCGTAGGCCACCTGGGACGCCGCCGCCTTGGCGGCGGCCTCCTGCGCGGCCAGCATCGCCGCCCGGCCGGTGTCACCGGCATAGACGGCGCCGACCGGTGCCAGGCGTGCCTGGACGATCTTGGCGTGCTCGGTATTGGCCGGCGAAGGATTGCCGGCATAGATGTGCAGGGCCAGGGCGATCAGGCCGATGGCGACGACCACCAGGAAGCCGATCAGCATCGAGAAATGCTTGAGGAAGGCCAGGTCGGTCTTGTTTACGGGATTGCTCACGAATCCACCTCGGTGGCGGGTAGCTTAAGCGGCTGCCGGCAACGGCCCGCATGACGATACAACCGGGAGCGACCCCCGCCCGGATCATTCAGCAGGCCAAAAAAGGACGCGGAAGTATAGCCAGCCTACCCTTGCCACGAAAGGGCGCGAAGGTCGCAGGCGCATGGATCAATCCCGCGCGACACGCTATGATCGCCACCCCGCGGCGACTCCGGTCGCCCAGGCGACGTGCCTGTACGGCAACATTCCGCGTCGCCGCCCGCAACAACGCGCCCGTAGCTCAGCCGGATAGAGTAGTGGCTTCCGAAGCCATTGGTCGGGGGTTCGAATCCCTCCGGGCGCGCCAATCTCCGCGGTTTCCCTTCACGTGTACGCGACAGCCGTCGTGCGTGCGCCGGCATGGCGTCGGCTTTGAGCCATGCGGAAAGGCTCCGCCGCGGCAGGCGACAGCGGCCTTGCCGCTCATCGTGGCCGTCGGGCGGGTCTGTCGCCTCTCGGAAGCCGCCGCAGCTCCTGCATGAACGCGGGCCCTGGCTTCGGGCCTCCGTCCTCGAGGATTTCGCGCGCGCGCAGCGCGCTTCCGACGCGGACATCTGACGCGGGTCCCGACCGCCCATGCGGGCTCTCAAGGGCATCCGGGGGTGGGCGTTCATGCACGCGTGCCCAACCGATTGCGAGATAAGATCAGTCGATCCGGCTTCAGCCGGTCGCATGACGCATACACGACCGCGCGGCTGTGCGTGCGAGGAGAACGGGTATGGCCAAGCTCGTGTTCGGAATGAACCAGTCCCTGGACGGCTACGTCGACCACCTGGCGTTCGGGCCCAGTCCCACGCTCTTCCGCCACTTCATCGAGGAAGCCCGGGGGCAGGCGGGCAGTGTCTACGGTCGCCGGATGTATGAGGTCATGCGTTACTGGGACGACGATCACCCGGAATGGGGTGCCGATGAGCAGGCCTTCGCGGCAGCGTGGCGGAACCAGCCGAAATGGGTCGTCTCGCGCTCGTTGAAGTCGGTCGGCCCCAACGCCAGCCTCGTCGGGGACGATCTCGAAGGTGCAATCCGCGCGATGAAGGCCGGGCGCGACGGGGAGATCGAAGTTGCCGGCCCGAACCTGGCGCGAAGCCTCACCGAGCTGGGCCTGATCGACGAGTATCGGATCTACCTGCACCCCGTCGTGCTGGGTCAGGGCGTGCCGTACTTCGCCGGACCCCGGCCGCCGCTCCGCCTGGTGGCCAGCGATCGCATTGGCGAGGACGTGATCAGGTTGAGCTACGTTCCAGCGTGATCTCGCGGCTCGCCGGATGGAGGCCGGCGCTGCAGCCGGGTCCTGGGTCTGGCCCAAGGCGGCAGGCGTAAGCCCAACGTGATTTCGCGGGCATTGCCGGCGCGCTTCTTCCGCCGCCCTTCGGCAGCCTATGGATGCCCGCCTTTCATCTCGATCTCACGGATTTCCTGACCGTACGTTGCCACCACGACGAGCAACATGAACGGCGAACCGTGAATAACGGTGATGCGCACGCCGGGTAACGGAAAATTCACTCGGCAAGGTCCGGTGAGGTCTAGGTTCCCTTGCAGCTAGACGCACAAGCAGCCAGCCATACAAGGAGAGCACGTCATGGCCCGGAGCTCCAAGAGCAATTCTGCCAACCGTCCGCAACGCAGTAGTCCCGACCAGAAGGGCAATGGCGGCGAGCTGCACCAGCGGGCCGGCGGCACGCATCCGCCGCTGACCACCAACCAGGGCATTCCGGTCGGCGACAACCAGAACTCGCTGCGCGCCACGCCCCGCGGTCCGACGCTCCTGGAGGACTTCATCCTCCGCGAGAAGATCACCCACTTCGACCATGAGCGCATACCCGAACGCATCGTGCATGCGCGTGGATCGGCGGCGCACGGCTATTTCGAGCTGACGAAGTCGCTGAAGAAATACACCACGGCCAGGCTGCTCACCGACGTCGGCGAAAGAACACCGGTATTCACTCGCTTCTCTACCGTCGCCGGTGGCGCCGGTTCGATCGATACGCCGCGTGACGTACGCGGCTTTGCGGTGAAGTTCTATACCCAGGAGGGCAACTGGGACCTGGTGGGCAACAACATCCCGGTGTTCTTCATCCAGGACGCGATCAAGTTCCCCGATCTCGTGCACGCGGTGAAGATGGAGCCCGACCGCGGCTTCCCGCAGGCGGCCAGTGCGCACGACACCTTCTGGGACTTCATTTCGCTCACGCCCGAGTCGATGCACATGATCATGTGGGCGATGAGCGATCGCGCCATACCGCGTTCGCTGCGCATGATCGAGGGCTTCGGCGTCCACAGCTTCCGGCTGGTCGACGCCAAGGGCGAGTCGACCTTCGCCAAGTTCCACTGGCGACCGAAGCTGGGCCTGCAGTCCACCGTGTGGGACGAGGCGGTGAAGCTCGCGGGTGCCGATCCGGACTTCCATCGCCGTGACCTGTTCGAGGCGATCCAGCGCGGCGACTATCCGGAATGGGAGTTCGGCGTGCAGCTCTTCACCGAAGAGGACGCGGCAAGGTTTCCGTTCGACCATCTCGATCCGACCAAGCTGATCCCGGAGGAGCTGGTGCCGCTCACCGTGGTCGGCCGGATGGTTCTCGACCGCTGGCCGGACAACTTCTTCGCCGAAACCGAACAGGTGGCCTTCTGCCCGGCCAACATCGTGCCCGGCATCGACTTCAGCAACGATCCGCTGCTGCAGGGGCGGCTGTTTTCCTACCTCGACACCCAGCTTTCGCGACTCGGCTCGCCGAATTTCCACCAGATCCCGATCAACGCACCCAAGTGTCCGTTCGCCAACGTGCAGCGGGATGGGCACATGCAGATGCACGTGCCCAAGGGGCGAGTGAACTACGACCCCAGCTCGCTGCAGGCCGACAGCCCACGCGAAACGGTCAGCGGTTTCCGCAGCTATGCCCAGCCGTCCGACGACGGCGCCAAGGGCCGCATCCGCGCCGAGCGCTTCGCCGACCACTACAGCCAGGCGCGGCAGTTCTACCGCAGTCAGACGCCGCCCGAACAGGCGCACATCGCCTCGGCCTTGGTGTTCGAGTTGTCCAAGGTGGAAACCACGCATGTGCGCGAGGCCGTGGTCGGTCATCTACGCCATGTCGATCCTGACCTGGCCAAGCGCGTCGCCAGCGGGCTTGCCCTGGACGCCATTCCACCGGCGCCGCCGGCTGCAATGAAGCCGCAGGACCTGCCGTTGTCGCCCGCGCTGCAGGTCATCGGCAAGATGAAAGCCACGCTGGCAGGCCGGCAGGTCGGCATCCTGGTCGACGACGGCTCCGATGCCGCCACGATCAAGGCCTTGCGCAAGGCCGCCGAGGGCGCCGGGGCTTCCGTCAAGATCGTCGCTCCAAAGATCGGCGGCGCCATGTTGAGCAACGGCAGGAAGCAGGCCGTGGACGGCCAGCTCGCCGGCACCCCGTCGATCCTGTTCGATGCGGTAGCGATAGTGCTGTCGGACGCTGCCGGCAAGGCGCTGGCGAAGGAAGCCGCCGCGGTGGATTGGCTGCGCGACGCGTTCGGCCACCTCAAGGCCATCGCCTTCGATGGCGGGGCACGCCCGGTGCTGCAGGCAGCAGGCATTGCCAAGGATCCCGGGGTGATCGATGCCACCGACAGCAAGGGCTTCATCAAGGCCGCGCAGACGCGGCAGTGGAATCGAGAGCCCCGGCTGCGGACACTGGCCTGAGCATCGGTCCCCCGTCCCGGAGGACCGCGCGACGCCGGGCCATCGGGCACATCGAGGTCTCGCCATCGTGTCCGTACCTACGGCCAACCCTGTTATCGGCAAAGGAGTTTCATCGTGAGCGATACGATCTATGACGCGCTGCGTGAGAGCCATCAGATCCAACGTTCGCTGTGCCGGAGGCTGCTGCGCTCCAAGCCTCATACGGAACATCGCATCAGCTTGTTCAGCGACCTGCGCATCGAACTCGCCGCTCATGCGGCCGCCGAAGAGCGTTACCTGTATGTCCCGATCCTGATGGAGGACATGGGGTTGAGTCCGTCACGCCATGCCTTGCACGAGCATCACGAGATGGACGAACTGGTCGAGCAGTTGCAGGAAGAGGACACCTCGGGTCGAGGCTGGCTGGCGACGGCGAGAAAGCTCTCGCACGAAGTGCACCACCACCTGCGCGAGGAAGAAAGGAAGTTCTTCCAGGTCTCGGGCAAGATCCTCACCGATCCCCAGAAACTCAAGCTCGCAAAGCACTATCGCCGGGACTATGCGCGCATGCAACGGATGCTGCGGGAGAAATGATGGCTCATTCGCGTAGCGGGTGACGCGAGCATCATCGGCCTCTCCCTGCGCCCGAGCGATGGGCGCCAACGCGGGTCACGGCCGTCTTGCCGTCCCGCCCGACGTCTCCAGCGCCCGCGGCGAGGCCAGGGAGAATGGCGGGCGCGCATCCAGGTTCCGGTGATGAGGTCCGACAGCGCCCTACGCACGGTGCGCAGACCAGTCCACGAAGGTGGGGACGTGGCGTGCCCAGCCGCGACCCGCGCGGGATCGGCGAAACCCGCATCGGGAGGTCCGCGCATGGCGCTTTCGATCGAACGAACGTGCGCCAGCGGCCGGACCTGGAGCCCGTGCCGTCGCGGCCGGAGAATCGGGTTCAGGCCGGATGAAGAATTCGACCGCAAGACTCGGAGTGTGTCTTCCGGCTCGCATGCCTATCGTGGTCCCATCGCAACTGGCCGATGGATCGTTCAATGAATCGCAAACCTTCCCATTCCCCCGCCGTCGATGTCGTCCGGGACCCGCGCTGGGCCGCCGTCGTGGCGCGCGATCCGGCCGCGGACGATCGCTTCGTCTATGCGGTCAGGACGACCGGCGTGTACTGCCGCCCGAGCAGTGCCTCGCGCCTGCCGCGTCCGGAGAACGTGGAGTTCTTCGCCACGGCGGCCGAGGCGGAGGCCGCCGGCTACCGTCCCAGCCGCCACGCGGCGGCGGATCGGACCGCAGTTGACGCGCAGCACGCGGCGCTCGTCGCCGAGGCCTGCCGGTACATCGAGGCCAGCGATACGGCACCGCCCCTGGGTGAGCTGGCCGCGCGCGCCGGCCTCAGCCCGCATCATTTCCATCGGGTGTTCAAGGCCGCGATCGGCCTCACGCCGAAGGACTACGTGGCCGCCCACCGCGCACAGGAGCTGCGCAAGCGCCTGGGTGACGGCGCGTCGATCACCGATACCCTCTACGGCGTCGGCTTCGGTTCCAGCAGCCGCTTCTACGAGACCGCCGACGAGCGCCTGGGCATGCGCCCGAAGGACTACCGTGCCGGCGGCCGGAACGCCGACATCCGCTTCGCCGTCGGCGAATGCTCGCTGGGTTCGATCCTGGTGGCGCAAAGCGGCAAGGGCGTGTGCGCGATCCTGCTCGGCGACGATCCCGATGCGCTGGTGCAGAACCTGCAGGACCAGTTCCCCCAGGCCAACCTGATCGGCGGCGACGCCGCGTTCGAGGACCGGGTGGCCACGGTGGTGGGCTTCGTGGAGGCGCCGGCCGGCGGCCTGGACCTGCCGCTGGACGTGCGCGGTACGGCATTCCAGGAACGGGTCTGGCAGGCCTTGCGGCAGATCCCGCCCGGCACCACGGCGTCCTATGCCGAGATCGCGCGGCGCATCGGCCAGCCGCGCGCGGTACGCGCGGTGGCCCAGGCCTGTGGCGCCAACCGCCTGGCGGTCGCCATTCCCTGTCATCGCGTAGTGCGCAGCGACGGTGGCCTGTCCGGCTACCGCTGGGGCGTCGAGCGCAAGCGCACGCTGCTGCAGCGAGAGGCGAAAGCCTGAGCGGTATCCCGGCCGCAGCCGACGGCCGAGAGCGCGGGCGCCGGCTGCGGGCTCGTGTTCTCACATGCGCGGTCGCGTGCGGGACGGCAGGTCGAAACGAGAGGCCGCGATCCTGCTGGCGGCTTCGGGCGCACGCAGTTTGTCACCTGCCACGATTCGTCTGTATTCCTGCGCTACCCTATGGCGGCATCCGGCGAGCGGCGATCTGTACGGTCGTGTACCCCGGGATTCGCTGCGATCGACGCAAGGGGAAGGCGATGGCGAAAGGGGCGCGGGGCGCACGCAAGAAGCGCAGGAAGGACGTCCCCCTCGGTGGAACAGCAAGCGGCCCAAAGCGAAATGGAAAGGGCTTGGCCCCTGCAAGCGCGCAGGAGCGCATCCGGAGCCGCTGGAACGCCTTCAAAGGTGATCCGCTGACCGTCGGGGCAACGGGAGCCTGGTCCGTGCTGATGTTCTTCAACGGCGCGCGGGAGTTCAGGGCCTCTCTCCATGCCTCCCCGACAACGTGCATCGCCTTGGTGCTGGTCGCTTCGCTGCTGGCGGCGGTCCTGGTCGTGGTCTCGTTCACCTCCATCGTTCTGCCCGCCGCCAGAAGCCAGCTCCGGCGCGCAGGCGTCGGCTGCGCGCTCACGGCGACGATCGTGTTCGTCGTCGGATGGTTGCTTCGCGACGAGCGCGCCGCGGCGCTCGCCGAGCAGATGACACGCGTCGAAGCCAGGACCCAGCAGCTCGAGAGCAGCGTCGCCGAGGGTGTCGCGACGCGCGCTGAGATCCAGGACGCGCTGGTCGAGGTGCAGGCGCTGAGCCGACGGGTCGATGAAATCGGAGCGGGCATCAGCGTCGCGAACGCGAGCCGGCTCTCGAATTGGATCGGCACGCTAGAGAACCAGTTTCAGGGCATCTGCGAAGGGCTGCCCAACGAGTGCGAGGCCCAACGCATCCGCTCGTCGGCGGGCTTGTCGCTGGCGTGGCAGGCCCCGGTGGGACCGATCGTGGTCAACCTGGCCGCACCCGTCCGGCAAGCGGCCGATGGGGAGGCGGAGCGCATGCAGTTCACGTTCGGGACCCAGTTCTAGCCGGATGGACAGCTGGGGCGCGGTTTCCGGTATGGGTGTCGGTCAGACGCCTGCGGAGCGCCGGCCGTCGCATGCCTCGAAGAGGCTGCGGCCATGTGGCCGGCACACAGGCGCATGCCACCGGCAGCATGCGTTGATAGGCAGATACCGAGCCGGATGCGGGCCGCATCGCCCGGTCGCTTGGCGGTCGTGCGTGACGCCTGATGCCGACTCACGGCGGATCGGTCCCTGTCGTGCCGATGACCAGCCGCGCCGCGGCGCGCTGGACATGGCTGTGGGCGGCTACCATGGCGGCCATGCTAGGGCTGACCCGCCGGGATCCGCATGTCCGCAAGCTACGTGGTCTATCTTCCGCTGCGCGCGTTGCCTGACAACGCCTGGCTGGCGTCGAGCATCCGCGGGATGGAGCCGACCTTCGCGTTTGCCGAACCGTACGACTTCGCCACGGAAAGCGGGTGGTGTCCGTGTCGCTTGAGCGGTGCCGGCTGCGGGTTCCAATGGGAACTGGACGACGCGGCAGCAGTACCGGCCGAGCTGGCATCGCGCCGGTTCGACGGCGTCGCGGCGCTGAGCTTCGGCGCGTCCGGCGCCGATGCGGTGTGCGCGGTGCTGGTCGCCGCCACCATCGCGCTGATCGCCGGCGGGGTCGTCCAGACGCCGGAGGGGGAGCGCATCGAGGCGGAGGCGGCGCTCCCCTGGGCATCGGAGCGCATCAGGACGATGCGCGGGCGGAAAAAGCCGCGTGCGAAGCCGAAACCCTCGTCGCCGGACACGCTGCTCGCCGTCTGGCTGGCCGCGCTGCCCGGGACGGGGGTGGAGAACTTCGTCCGCTCGCTTCCCGACGATCCCCGGGTCGGTATCCGCTTCGGTTCCGGCCTGGTGCTCAAGGCGCGGCATTGGACGGTATCGACGCCGGCCGGCGTGCGCTCGACTGCCTCGCTGCCGCGAAACCTGTCGGCCGACCAGATGGCCGGATTGGAGGCGGCCGTGCAGGAGTTGGTCGCGCTGCTGCGCTCGGGACCGGTGCTCGGCGCGCGCCTGGAGCCGGAGGGTTTCGCGCTGGAGGTGGCCTGCGCCGGCGGCACCCTGACCGCACACGCATCGGCCCAGCCGGCTATGCACGCGGCAGTCGACGCGCTGGCCGGCGCCCGGGAGTTGTTCGACGGTACGGCCCGGGTCTATCCGGACCTGACGCAGAATCGGCTGGTGCGCGGTACCTAGGGCGTGTCATCAATCCCTCGGCAGGTCGCGTTGGCCCTGGAAAGCCGCCAGCGTGCGTTGCGCGGCTTGACCTGACGGCCAGTCAGGCGCGGCGCCACACAACACCCCCTGACGACTTTCCAGAGCCAACGCGACCTGCCGAGGGATTGATGACACGCCCTAGTCCCGCAGCCCGCGCCGAAGCGGCGCGTGGGCGCTGCATCCGTCGCTGTCCACCGATCCTGGACCGCGTGCCGGCGAAACCGCTGCGCTCACGTCTGGTGCAGCGGCTCGATCGCCGGGGCGGCGCGCTGCAGTGTGGTCCATGCCGCCTCGGTGCGGGCGGCGGCGAACAGCTCGCGCCCCGCGATCGCGACGATCCGTTCGGAACCGCCGGCGAAGAACGCGAGTCCCGATCCATTCGCGCGGAGCGGTATCGGTTCGAGCTGGCTGCGCAGCTGTTTCGTCACGCCGTTCGGACCGGTACGTCCGGCACCGTGGAACGGCCAGGCGCCGTTGATCGCCTGCCAGAGGCAGAACACCGACAGGAACGTGTCGAGGCGATCGAACTCCGGACGCCAGGCGATCGGCTCGCGGTTTTCCGCCCGCAGCACCGGCGGGTCGTCGGCCGCCAGGTCGGCGACGGCGACGCCCCAGTAGCTGACGTGCTGGTGTTCCTCGCCGAAGACGACCACGCCGTCTTCGGCCTCGAGCCGGTCGGGACCCAGCAGCCGGTTGTGCGCGTCGATCAGCGGCGACCCGGGACAGAAGGTCTTGAGCACCTCGCCGAGACGCGTCCCGGCCAGCTCGGGGCACATCGGGTAGTCCGAGGCCAGGCAGCGCGTCACGGGCCGGAAGTGCTCCGGGAACAGCCGTGATGCGATCCGGCCGAATGGCATGGGCTTCACGCGCGATGCTCTCCTACCCAGGTTTGCCGGCCGGCGTGCGCATGCCGCCGTGGCCGCTGCCGGTCGGTCTCAGAGCGTGACGAGCACGTCCTGGTAGCGCGCGGCCACCCGCTCGAAGCCTTGCCGGGTCGGATGCAGCTCGTTGGCCCACCACGCCTTGTAGTCGGCGCCGGGCGACAGGGTCCGGCGCAGGTCGACGAAGTGCACGTGCGGCAGGCGGTTGAGCGAGGCGATCTCGCCGAGCATGCCGTTGAACGCGTCCATGACCGCGCCGAGCATCGTGATGCGCGCCTGCCAGGCCTGTGCGGTTTCGCCGAGAAACCCCTTCCTGCGGAAGCCGGGTTCCAGCCACGGCCCGGGAAGCGGCCCCCAGCCGCCGGCGAAGCCGCGGCCGTCCGGCACCGGGTAGTCGTAGCCGTGCAGGAGGATCGGCAGCGCGTGTCCGAGGATGCCTTCGCAGACGCGCGTCACCGCCGCGATGATCGTGAGGTAGGCCGTCCGCAGGCGCTCGTCGATCAGCCCGTCCACGATCCGCGCGTTGAATCCGGCGACCGGCGACCGGGCGTGGTTGATCAGCACCGAGAATTCCTCGCCGGCGATGTCGTTGCCGCCGCCCGAGAGCAGCACCGCCTTGGGCGTCTGGCCGTAGCGCAGCATGCGTTCCAGGCGCCGGACCAGCGCGTCGAGCTGGCCGCCGTCGTAGGCCATGCTCTCGATCGTGTCGCCCTTGTGCGCCACCGATTCGACCTCGTACCCGTAGGCGTCCTCCAGCACCTTGAGGACATCGTTGAACGGGTAGTCGAACCAGGAATCGCCTTCGGCGAGCAGCCAGCCGGCGCTCTGCCTCGCCGCCGCCGCACCGCGCGCGCCGCGCCGCGTGCCGGCGGGTGTTGCCGCCGCCAGTGCCAGGTTCCGCGTCTGTCGTGCCTTGCGCCGCGCCTTGAGCAGGTCATCGGCCTGCTGGGTGCCGGTGGCGAGGGCTTGCTTCGCTGCTGCATTCAATCGCATGGCTCTGCTCCAGGGAGGACGGGCGACTCGCTCCGGTGCCGCGCACGGCGATCCCAAGGTAGGCGCGACCCGTTACAGAATGAAGCCGGGCCGGGCCGGCGGCAATGCGTCCGGCCGGCCATCGACGCAGAACCCCGGAAGGATGTCCACCGCCTTGCGTGCCTGCGCCCTTCATTCGGTAGCGCCGGATGCACGGGCCAGTGCCCGCGCCGCCTCGGCGCCCTTGCGTTCGCTGTAGCGACTGGTCAGGTAGTCGCTGCGGCCACGCACCATCAGCGTGAACTTGACCAGTTCCTCCATCACGTCGACGACCCGGTCGTAGTAGGGCGAAGGTTTCATGCGTCCCGCTTCGTCGAACTCCTGCCAGGCCTTGGCGACCGACGACTGGTTGGGGATGGTGACCATGCGCATCCAGCGGCCGAGCACACGCAGCGCATTGACCACGTTGAACGACTGCGAGCCCCCGCAGACCTGCATGACGGCCAGCGTCCGCCCCTGGGTCGGTCGCACGCCGCCGTCATCCAGCGGCAGCCAGTCGATCTGGTTCTTGAACACGGCCGTCGGAGCGCCATGGCGCTCCGGACTGATCCAGACCTGGCCTTCCGACCAGAGGGACAGCGCGCGCAGGGCCTGCACCTGGGCGTGGTCGGCCCCCACGCTGTCGAGCAGCGGCAAGCCGTGCGGATCGAACAACCGTGTCTCGGCACCCAGGTGCAGCAGCAGGCGCTCCGCCTCCAGCGCCAGCTTGCGGCTGTAGGACTGCGGTCGCAGCGAGCCGTAGAGGATCAGGATGCGGGGTGGATGGTCGGGGCCGGGCTGGCTCAGCCTGGCGAGGTCGGGTAGCGGCAGGGCCGCGGGGGTGACATGGGGCAGGGGCGGGTCGGTCACGATGATTGGATTGCCGAGCGGTATTGATTCGATTATTCTAGAAAGATGGAAATGAAAGATGCAAGCCTCGCCCTTTCCGCCCTCGGGCACGTCACCCGGCTTTCGGTGTTCCGGTTGCTGGTGGAGGCCGGTCCCGCGGGCCGCATGCCGGGCGAGATCGCCGAGGCGCTGTCACTGCCCGGCGCCACCCTCTCGTTCCATCTCAAGGAACTGAGTGCCGTGGGGCTGATCCAGGGCGAGCAGCGCGGCCGCTGCATCTGCTATCGCGCCGATTTCGATGCGATGAACGGCCTGATCGAGTTTCTCACGCGCAACTGCTGTGGCGGCGCCGGTGCGGCCGCCTGCCTGCCGGTAGCCTGCGCGCCGGCTGCCGCTCCCAGGCGGGCGCGCCGATGAGCACGGCGGTCGCTCCGGCGCCGCTTTCGCGGCGGATGGGTGTGGTCGAGCGCCACCTGACCCTGTGGGTGGCGCTGTGCATCGTCGCCGGTACCGGCCTGGGGTACCTGTTTCCCGCCGCCTTCGCCGCCCTCGGCGCGATGGAAGCCGCCAAGGTCAACCTGCCGATCGCCGCCCTGGTCTGGCTGATGATCGTTCCGATGCTGCTGAAGATCGACTACGGCGCGATGAGCCGGGTCCGGCAGCACTGGCGGGGCATCGGCGTGACGGTGTTCGTGAACTGGGCCGTGAAGCCCTTCTCGATGGCCCTGCTGGGCTGGTTGTTCATCCGCCACGTGTTCGCCCCGTACCTGCCCGCCGACCAGCTCGACGCCTACCTCGCCGGCTTGATCCTGCTCGCGGCGGCGCCGTGCACGGCGATGGTCTTCGTCTGGAGCCACCTGTGCGACGGCGATCCGCAGTTCACGCTGAGCCAGGTGGCGCTGAACGACCTCGTCATGGTGGTGGCCTTCGCGCCGATCGTCGCGTTGCTGCTGGGGTTCTCCTCGATCACCGTGCCCTGGCCCACCCTGCTGACCTCGGTCGGGCTCTACATCGTGGCGCCGGTCCTGGTGGCCGCCGGCCTGCGCCGGCGGCTGCTGCGGCGGGGCGGCGAGGCCGCCGTGCAGGCCGTCCTGAAGCGCCTGGGGCCGTTGTCGCTCGCCGCGCTGCTGGTCACGCTGGTGTTGCTGTTCGGCTTCCAGGGCGGCCGGATCGTCGCGCAGCCGCTGGTCATCGCGATGCTGGCGGTACCGATCCTGATCCAGGTGTACTTCAACGCGGGCCTGTCGTACGGACTCAACCGCCGGCTGGGTGTCGCCCACTGCGTGGCGGGCCCTTCGGCCCTGATCGGGGCCAGCAACTTCTTCGAGCTCGCCGTGGCCACTGCCATCGGCCTGTTCGGCGTCCACTCCGGCGCCGCGCTCGCGACCGTGGTCGGCGTCCTGGTCGAGGTGCCGGTCATGTTGTCCGTCGTCCGCATCGTCAACGCGTCCAAGGGCTGGTACGAGCGCGCAGCCCCGTCCTCTTCTCCCTCCGAGGTGCCTCCATGAATCGCCGCTACAACCTGTTGTTCCTGTGCACCGGCAACTCGGCGCGCAGCATCCTGGCCGAGGCCGTGGCCAACCACCTGGGCAAGGACCGCTTCCGCGCCTACAGCGCCGGCAGCCTGCCGCGAGGCCAGGTCCATCCGATGGCCCTGCAGGTCCTGCGGGAAGCGGGCCTGCCGACCGACGGCCTGCGCAGCAAGGCCTGGGACGAGTTCGCCGTCCCCGGCGCGCCGGAAATGGACCTTGTGGTCACCGTCTGCGATCGGGCGGCCGGCGAGGTCTGCCCGATCTGGCCGGGACAGCCGATCACCGCGCATTGGGGCATCGAGGATCCGGCCGAGGCCGACGGCTCGCCCGAGCAGGTCCACAAGGCGTTCAGCACGGCGTTGCGCGTGCTCCAGCACCGCCTGTCGCTGCTGATGGCGCTGCCGGTCGAGGCGCTGGACCGCCTCGCCTTGGAAACCCGCGTGCGCCAGATCGGCCGCTCGGACTGAGGCGGTCCGCGCGACCGGTCCGGTATCAGCGGCGAAGCGGGCTATTCGCGGCTCTTGCGGAACACCTTGGTGCCGAAGAACAACAGCGAGATCGGCACGGCGATCCAGGCGTAGAGAGACACCAGCGACGCCAGCGCATCCATCCGGATCCGCGTGGACCGGCCGGTCCACGCGGGCAGCGCGATCGGCCGGTGCGCGGCCTTCCAATCCTCGTGGCTGAGCACGTCGATCACCGGCACGGTATGGCGCAGGGCCAGATAGAGCCCATCGACGGCGCTCCAGCTGTAGCCGAGAAGCACGGGAGTGAGCTGTTCACAGGATGGAACCGCCGCGTGCATCGGACCGGAGGCGGGAAGTATGAGATCCGGCGGCAACAGGCTCCGGCAATCGCCCCCCGACGCTTGAATCAGGTCCGACGTCGGTGCGACGTTCTCGGACTGGGAAAACAGCACGGCAAGTACGGCAAAGCACAGCAGCAGCGGCAGCAGCGGACGCCAGGGACGGGTCCCGTAGGACAGCGTCATGCACGACAGGTTGTCGAACGCCTTGCGCACGCGGCTCAGATGACGCCGCCCTTGCGTGCGCATCGCGCGATAGATCTCGTTGGCCGAAGCGTCCAGTCCCTGGTTGCGCAGGGACGACTCCACGGCAATCCAGACGCCGCGATCGACCGGCTCCATCTTCGAAAGCACGTCGATGTAGTCCTTGGCGGTGGGATCGGTCCAATGGGACGCCGCGTCCTGGTGCCCGAAGCACCAGCGCTCGACCTTGATGGCCGTGAGGTCGATCGTCGAGGGCGTCGGGCGGATGATCTCCAGGCGGCTCAGCTGCGCGCGCTCGAGAACCACGCTGGACTCCGCGTTGGTCAAGTTCTCGCCGGTCAGCGCCAGCTTGCTGGCCTTGACGGCGGAGAGGTCGAGCTGACCCTCGACGCGGGCATGGCTGCTTGCGGAAGCATCCGAACCCACGGCCTCCTGGACCAGCAGCAGGTCTCCCTTGATGTCGGCATCGCGCAGGTTCAGCCGGCCATTGCCGGTCGCCCAGATCGGCAGCTCCGATCCGCGACCCTTGGGTGCGTCCAGGAGCGTGCGCACGAACAGGCCGGTCAGGTTGACGTCGCCCTTGCAGAGGATCTTCTCGAAGTCCGCCTCGACGCACTGCGTCTGCAGGCCATGCTGGATACCCCGCGTCGTGGGCTGGTTCGACTCCAGGTTGAAGTCGATGTCGATCTCGCTGTCGGCCACGATCAGCCGGCCGAACACGCACAGGTCGCGCAGGTGCAGCGAGCCCTCGAAGCGGTTGGCCCGCAGGAGGACGTCACCGCCGACGATGCGCTCGGTCCTAGGGCGGGCACCGTGTTCTTCGTCTTCCAACTGGTCCAGGAAGCTGCGCACGGCCGGGATGCTGCGGTCGAGCTCTTCGTGATCGAGTCGGAACGACTCGGCCAGGCTTCGGTGCTCGGGCAGCGTGGTGAAATGGCCGCCTACGGTGGAGTTCTCGATCTGGATGCCGATCCGGTCGGGCTGGTCCAGCCAGCGAACGAACCGCTTGAACAGCATGCCCGGCAACCCGCCGACCCGGATCGAATGCAGCCTGACGTCATCCTCGACCGTTACGTTGCGCATGGCCAATCCGCGCATCCGGGTGGTCGCTACGTCGATGCGCCCATCCTTGCGCAGGACCAAGGCGGGTAGAACGTACAGGCAGCCGAGCGTGCCGGTGATGAACTCGAACCGCCCTTCGATCTCGGCGCCGGAAAGCTCGATGCCGCCGATCGTCGCGCCGGAGAAGACGATGTCGCCTCCACAGCGCAGCAGGTACTCCGACAGATACGCCGAGTTGCGCGAGCCGGTGCCGAAGAACCGGCGTATCGACGCAAAGGCGAGGTCGATGGTCTCGCCGACACGTGTCTGGGTGAACAGCACATCGCCGTCGATGTCGACTGCACGAAGTGTGAGGCGGCCACCGAGTTCGGCGCGGAAGAACCGAAGATACTTTCCGATCCTGGCATGACTGAGATCCACGTAACCGCGTCCGGCGACCGGTACCGCTTGGTCACCGAGGCGCAGATGCGAGAAGCCCGCTTCCTCGCACACCAGGCTGCTGGCGGCGATTGCCTGCACGTCCAGGCAGGTACATCCCTCGGACGTGCCGTCGTCGATGGTGCCCTCCCCATCGTTGCCGAAGATGCACACCTGCCCCACGCGCGCGCTGCCGACGTCGATGAGCTGGTGGCACCACAATCCGGAAAACCGCAGGTCCCGGCCCACGCGCGCGCGCGGCAGGGTGATTGCACCGGTGACGAGCGTCCGGATCCAGTTCCCGGCGTTCTGGCGAGCGGCACCGATCACCAGCGAGCCGCCTACCGAGATGCCAGAGAAGTCGATGTCGCATCGGTCCTGGACGAGCGCATTGGAGACGTTCTGGAACGACTCGGTGCCGCCTGCCTTCATCTGCGGCACGCGCCGGAACGCGGCGTCCGCGACCTGCTTGGCGAGCGTGCACGCGAGCACCTCCAGCTCGCCGCCGACGTCGGCCTGCACGGCACGCAGGCTTCCTTGCATCTGGCAATCGACGAATCGCACCGAGCCGGTGGCATTCACGCCGGAAAGATCGACGGCGACACCCGGCTGATCCGGAATGGGTTCGAAGATGCAGCCTTCGAAATGCACCGACGCCAGTTTCTTCCCCTGAAGGGACAGGCCGGAGCGGAAACGGCATCCCCGGAACACGCGGTCATGCGCCGGATTTGCCAGGCTCGCGATCGATGGGGCGCTGTCGAAGTCGTAGCCCTCGAAGATCTCCGCACCGTTCTCGATTCTGGGCGCACGCACGCGATCGGGCGGGGGCGCTGTCGGCGTTTCGTCCGATGGCGGACTGGCGACGGGTGGGGGCGCCGTGGCGCCGTTCCACACGCGATGAGGTGGTGCGCGAAGGCTCCGCACCTCCGGCGTGACAGGCGCCTGCAGCGCTTCGTCGTCGACCATGCCGATCTTGCCGCTCGGGCTCACCGCGAACTCCGCCCGGAACACGGTACTTCCGTAGATCAGTAGCGCTTCGCGCCGGAACGTGGCTTCTTCGGTGTCGGAGCCGGGATGTCGGCCGGTGTCGCGCATCCGCTCCAGCAGGCCGGAATCATCGATTGCGCTCGCCACCGATGCCGGCATCGCCTCGGTCAGCTCGATCCGGTGTAGTCGATCAGGCGCGAAGAAAGGACCTTCGTCACCTTCCACGGCCCAGCAGAAGAAGCGGATGTACGCCGCCACCCGGTCGCCGGCCGCATCGCCGGCCTCATCTTGGGGTGCGGCAGGGTCGAGATCGATTTCCGTGCTTCCGTCGGCGAGCACGGCCTCGTTTGCGCCGTGGATCGGCGCGCTGCTCCCGTTGAGCCAATGGAACTCCCAACCCTTCCCGGTCTGTCGCAGGCGCCCCAGGCAATAGCCGGTCTGCGCCGTCCCGTCGGCATTGGCCACGATCGTTTCGAACAGCCGAAAGGTGCGGTAGAAGGGCAGCGGTATGGAGCGCACGATCACCTGCGATCGGTCTCGTTCTTCCTCGCCGATACCGAAACCGTCGAGCAGGTTCGCGTATGGCTCGGGTATCGCCTCGACCGACGGAGTGTCGTCGAGGCCACCGCGGGATCGTGCGGGGGGTATCCATTTTGTCGGCCAGGCATCGACGAAATGGGGCGTCGCCACGCGAGCGAGTGAAACGCCTCGATGCACGGCTCGCGCATCGGCCGGTGCGATGCCTTCCACGGTTTCGCGCCAGCCGCTTTCGGGCTGCGCGAAGACGATGCCGCTTCCCGGTCGGACGAAGATGCGCGCGGATGCTGCGCGGGGTTTCTGCAGGTCTGCCTGGTCGAACAATTGCACTTGCACGGTGAAGCCGCCGTTCTCGGGGATGGCGGTGATGGCCTGGTCCGAAGGTCCGGCAAGGCTGAACCGGCGCTTGTGTCGACGATCGTGCAGGAACGCCAGTCGGAAGCGTACGTAGTCGGCTGCCTGGCGATCCGAGGACAGCACCAGCGGCGCCACGCGATCGATCCGCTCGATCGCGGTTCCCTGTGGATCGATGATCCAGGCCTGCGCGGCCGCCAGGTCGGCCACGCACCAGTAGGGGGGAGCATCGCCGGGATCATCGGCGCGTACCGCCAGCAGGACATATCCGGGATAGAACGGCAGCTGATGTGCCGCCTCGATCCGCGGATCGGAGACTTGCGGGTAGTAGCGCTGGATCTCGTGGGCGATGCGGCGGGTCTCGTCCTCGGCCAGATCGGCCGGTGCAAGGAAATCGAATCCTGTCACGGTGCCTCCCCCTGATTTGAAGCTGCCTGATGCGAGCCTACCGCCGGCGACACGCTTCCGCTGCGCCGGCGTCCTTCGATGCCGGCGCCGGCCCGGTGAGGGGCCAACCCTAGCGGCCCTGCAATGCCTTGGCCGATTTCTCCTCCTTCTTCCGGGCGTCCCTCTGTATCGCAATGAGCGCCCCCATCACGCTGCCCGCGTGATGGTAGTCAATGATGTCGTTGAACGCCGAGATGGGCGGGTAGGAGGCCATGTCCTCGGACATGGCGGTGACTATCTCCAGCAGCTTCTCCTTGCGGTTGGCATCCATCTGCGCGATCAGGGCGGAGACGGTCTGGGCGAAGAGGTAGTTCTTGTCGTAGATGCCCTGGCTTCCGGTCACCAGGGCGATGCCCGCAAGGTAGTGGTCCTTGACGCCGGCGGATGTCGTCAACGTTCCCGCCACGGTCATCGCCAGCGTCAGGGTGTCGGCGATGCTCGATGCGTGCTTGCGGTTGGCGACGAAATCGTGCTTGAACTCCGAGTACCGGAGGTCCACGGCCGAGATCAGCCGGGTCACCAGTTCGTTGCGTTCTTCCTTGGTGTCGGTCGGCCCGAGTGCAGCGAGCCGCTCCAGTTCCTTCCCACTCTCGAAAGCGACGTAGGCCTGTTCCGGATTGAACGGCAGCTTGGGCGCTCCCCTGAATCCGGTGGCGCAGCCGCTGAAGCAGAGCGTTCCGAGCAAAGCCGACGCGACGACGGTTCTTGCGGTCATGACGCAATTCCCCTGGTGGTTGCCTGCCTTCTTCGCCGTGGCATGGCCACCGCCCGCGCTCGTGCACGGAACAGCGCGATGAACCCGCCAGCGACTCCCCTTGCGATCGACGGCGCCGATGCGCGTCGCGGCTACGGCCGGCGGTTGATGGCCGGCCTGTAGCGTCCCCACGCCGACTATGGGTATCGATGGCTCGCCTGTCTGTAGGAAACGGGCTCTTGGGGGTGTAGGAAATTTCCTACGGACGACCCATGGCCAGGTCCGGCGCCTCGCCGGGCTTTTCGCCCTTGCCGCAGGTGCATCCGCGTCCCGCAACGGCAGCGCCGGCAGCGTGGGCGCAGGCAGCCGGCCGGTAGGACGGGAGTGCCGGCCCGGTGCGCTGTCGCGCGCATTGGGGTTTCCGCCGCCTTCCTGCGTAGCAGGTCTCCAGTAGAGATCATCTGCCCAGGAGCCGCTCGTGAACCCTCGCCTTCTCGTCGTCCGTCCGTACCAGGCCCTTGTGGCCCTGGCCGCCTGCACCGTCGCCCTGCCGGCCCCGGCGGTCGAGCGCATCAGCGTCTCGACCACCGGTGCGCAGGGCAATTCGCAGAGCCGCTTCCCGGTGATCTCGGGCAACGGCCGCTATGTCGCCTTCGCCAGCGATGCCAGCACCCTGGTCCCCGGTGATACCAACAACGCCACCGACGTCTTCGTAAGGGATCGCGTGCTGGGCACCACGACCCGCGTCAGCCTGACCGCCGCCGGTGCGCAGAGCGTGGGGGCCAGCAACTATCCGTCGATCTCCGGCGATGGTTCGCGGATCGCCTTCACCTCCTACGGTGGCCTGCTGCCCGACTCGGGCTTCCTCAACTGCTACCTGCTCGATCGCGCTGCCGGCACGGTGTCGATGATCGACCGCCGCCCCAGCGGCCAGCCGGCCACCACCGTCTGCCAGCCGCCGACACTGAGCTACGACGGGCGCCGCGCCGCCTTCGGCAGCCGCGACAACGGCTTGGTCGCCGGCGACACCAACGGCTGGGCCGACGTCTTCATTCGCGACCTGCCGACCGCCACGACCTACCGTGTCGGCCTGGGGCCCGGCGGCGTGCAGGGCAACCAGGACGTCGACAACGTGCGTATCGCGGCCGGCGGCGATCACGCCATCTACACCAGCACCGCGAGCAACCTGGTGCCGGGCGATACCAACGGCGTGCGTGACGCCTTCGTGGCCGGCCTGGACGGCTCGACCCGCCGCATCAGCCTCGGGCCGGTGAGCACCCAGCCGAACGCCGAGGTCGGCAACATCGTGGCGACGAACTGGGACGGCAGCATCGTCGCGTTCTCCACCACCGCCTCGAACATGCCCGACTGGGCGCCGTTCGCCGAGAGCACGCTGTACGTGCGCCTGCCTGGCAGCGACACGACGGTCGCGATCAGCGTGCCGCTCTCCACGTCGCTGCCGCGCGAGGGCTTCAACGAGGAGCCGGACTTCTCGGCCACCGGCCAGTACCTGGTGTTCTATTCGACCGACCAGCTGATACCGGGGCCCGACGTGACCAGCGGCATCTACGTGGTGGACCTGGTCGAGGGCCTGATCGCACTGGTCAGCCTGCTGCCCAACGGCCAGCCGGCCGGCGGCAATGCCGGCCCGCCGCGCATCAGCGCCGACGGCAGCGGCATCGTGTGGTACTCGACCAGCGCGGACCTGGTGCCGGGCGATACCAACGGCACCTGGGACGTGTTCTACGCGCGCAATCCGCTGTATCCGGAGCAGATCTTCGCCACCGGCTTCGAGTGAGATCGGCCCGGCGCCGGCGCGCAACCAGCCGGCGGCGTCGCGGGACGCCGGCCGGCACCGGCACGCCCGGGCGCACGTGCCGGGTCATCACGCCGAAATCCTCGACCTGCGCCAGCGCCGGGCGGGTGGAGCCGGGCCCCCGCCCGGCGGCCGGGTTCCTCCAATCAGCCGGGAAGCTGCTGGCGTACCCACTGCACGATCGCCTGCGCCGGCAGCGCGCCGGCTTGGCGCGCGAGTTCGCGGCCGTGCAGGAAGACCGCCAGCGTAGGAATGCTGCGGATGCCGAAGCGTGCGCCCAGCGCCGGCTCCGCCTCGGTGTCGATCTTGGCCAGATGAACCTGCGGTTCCAGGATGGTCGCGGCCTGCGCGTAGGCCGGCGCCATCGTCCGGCACGGGCCGCACCACGGCGCCCAGAAATCGACGACCAGCGGCACATCGGCGCGCACTGCATGTGCGTCGAAATGCGCGGCAGCCAGGGCGAACGGCACGCCGGCGAACAGGGTGTCGCGGCAGCGCCCGCAGACCGGGCGGTCGCCGAGCCGCTGTGCCGGCACGCGGTTGACGGCATGGCAGTGCGGGCAGGCCACCTGCAGCGGCGCTGGATCGGTACGGCTCATCGGCGCGTTCTCCTGGACGGATGCGCCGCCCAGCGTAGCAGCGGCCGTGGCTGCGCTACGAGGCGAACGTGGCCAGTCCGGCCCGCACCGCCGCCGGCGCGCAGCGGCGTGACAGTTCCTGCAGGTCGCCCTGGACCGGTGCGGCCGGACCGGCGCTGTCCGCCCGTGCCTTTGCCTGGTCGCGTGCCGTCTGGGCCTGCGCCGTCTGGCCCAGCGCCAGCAGCGCGCAGGCGGTGCGGACGCCGAAGTCGCCGAAATCGACCACCTCGTTGCCGGTCATCGCCTGCTCCATCGCACGGTAGCGGGCCAGCGCGGCAGTGGCGTCGCCGCCGGCCAGGTCCAGGTCGCCGAGCAGGCGCAGCAGCAGCGCGCGCTCGATATGGGTGCCCGCGGGCAGCGCATCGAACGTCTCCAGCACGGCCATCAGCCTCCGGCGTGCCGAGGCAGGGGCGCCGCGGCGGGCATCGAGGCGTGCCAGTGCCATCTCGGCCGACAGCGCGCGCGTCGAGCGGGGGCCGTCCAGCCGTATCAGCCGGGCGTGCGCATCGGCCAGCAGCACGCCGGCTTCGTCGATGCCGGCGGCGTCGCCGGCATCGGTCAGCAGGTCGGCCAGCAGGCGCTGGGCATGGATCGCGCTGGAATGATCGGGACCCGACAGCCGCCGGGCGCTGCCCAGGGCCTCGCGCGCGATGGCGAGCGCCTCGGCCATGCGTCCGGCCTGGCGCATCGGGACGGCCAGGTTCAACTGCAGGAAGTGGATCGTCGGCTCGTCCGGGCCAAGCCGGCGCGCCTGGCCGATCGCCTGTTCGAACAACGCGATCGAGTCAGCGATCCGGCGGTCGTGGAACGCCAGGCTGGCCAGCACGCCGATCAGGTCGGCGCGCGGCCGCGCATTCTCGATGCCCTCGCCGAGCGCCGGAAGCGCCTGCTCGATCACCGTGCGGGCATCGGCGATGCGGCCGAGATTGCGCAGCGCCACGGCGTGCAGCTGGATGCGGGCGTGGCGTTCGCCGTCCGGCAGCGTCGAGCCGTGCTCGGCGGCCAGCGCTGCGGCCCGCTCGAACAGCGGCAGCGCCGCCGTCGGGTTGTCCAGCGTGAGCAGGTAGACGCTGGCGAGCGCGGAGAGCAGCGGTTCCTGCAGCTCCGGTGCACCGGCCAGGTCGTTCATCGCGCGTGCCGCCCCGGCCGCGACCAGCGTCTCCACGTCGGGCGGACCGGTGCGCGGCTGGTCGGGGCCGGCGCCCCTGAAGACGTCGACCATGAAGCGGGCGATCTGCTGCGCGGTCCGGGCCTCGCGTTCGGCCTGCCGGCGGGCCTGGTCGACACGCCCCAGGTACCAGGCGTGGCTGGCCGCGAGCAGGGACGCCAGCAGCAGGCAGGCGCCGACCGACCAGGGATGGCGCAGCGTCAGCAGCCGCAGCCGCGTGCCGGCACCCGCGCGGCGCGCACTGACCGGGCGCAGGTCGAGCAAGGCGCGCAGGTCGGCGGCCAGCGCGTCCACGCTCGGGTAGCGGTCTTCGGGCCGTGGCGCCAGCGCCTTGGCGACGATCGCCGAAAGGTCCGCGTGTCGCCGTGCCGCCACCGGCAGGCCGGCGGTCAGCCGTGCCAGCAGCTGGCCGAGCTGGTGGATGTCGCTGGCGATGCCGGCCGGCTGGCCGTTGCGTTGTTCCGGGCTGGCGTAGCCCGGCGTGGACGCCGTTGCCGCCGGGTCGTCGCCGCACTCGGCGTCGAGCAGGCCGGCGATGCCGAAATCGAGCAGCCGCACCTCGCCCTGCGCCGTGACCAGCACGTTGGATGGCTTGAGGTCGCGATGGATCACCAGCTGCGAATGCGCATGGCCGATCGCCGCGCACACCTGCAATAGCAGCCTGATGCGCTCGCGGCAGCCGGCGGCGCGCGCCTCGCAGTAGGCGTCGATGCGCTGGCCCTCGACGTACTCCATCGCGAACCAGAGCAATTCGCCGCTGCGGCCGCCGGACACCAGGCGGGCGATGCACGGATGCTGCAGCCGCGCCAACGCCTGGCGCTCGCGTGCCAGCAGGATCTCGCCGCGGCTGCGATCGCTGCGCGAGCCGACCACCTTGAGAGCCACGCGCTGGCTGAAGTCGACGTCGCTGCGTTCGGCCAGGTAGACCGCGCCGAGGCCGCCGCGACCGATCTCGCGCAGCACCCGGAACGCGCCGACGCGCTGACCCGGCAGCAGCGCCAGGCGTTCGTCGAGCAGCAGGCGCTGCGCCAGGCTGCTGCGCAGCGCCGCGCCCGGCTCGAAGCGCAGGAAGCCGTCCAGCGGCGCGCCGGTGCTCATCGCGGCTCCAGCAACTGGGCCAGTTGCGCCCGCGCCTGGAACCACAGGCGCTGCACCGAGCGCAGCGAGACGCCGACGGCCTCCGCCGTCTCCACCTCGCTCATGCCGGCGAAGAACCGGCATTCGACGACCCGCACCAGGGCCTCGTTCTCGGCCGCGAGCGCATCGAGGGCCTGGTCGAGCGCGACGAAGCCCAGGCTCTCGGCATCGGCGCGCGCATCGAGCTCGCCCAGGTCCACGCGTTGCCATTCGCCGCCGCGCTTGATCGCCAGGCGCTCGCGCGCGTAGCTGCACATGACCTGGCGCATGATCTTGGCGCTGAGCGCGAAGAAGTGCCGGCGGCTTTCAGGTACGCCTTCGGCATGGCTGAAGCGCAGGTACCACTCGTTGAGAAGGCCGGTGGTGTTGAGCGTGGGTGCGCTGGCGTCGCGCGACAGCATGCGATGCGCCAGCCGCTTCAGGTCCCCGTAGGTGCATTGCAGCAGGTGCGCCCAGGCCTCGCGCTCGCCGTCACGCGCCTGCCGGAGCAGGCGCGTGATGTCCTCGTCGTGGGCGGAGGGATGCATCGCCGTCATCGGGCGCCTTCAGTCGGCCGCTGCCGGCCGCTGCGGTTCCTCGCGCAGGTGCACCGCCATGACCAGGCTGTTGCCGGTCTGGTAGGTGCCGACGGTGGACCAGTCGGTGGGCTCGCTCGGCATCACCTGGCACTGGCTGGCGACATAGCTCGGTGCCGACTGCGGCGCGCTGTTGGTGCCGATCAGGAACTCGAAGACGCCGCGCGGCAGCTCGATCTGCACGACCAGGTCGTGGGTGGTGGGGTTCTCGATCACGCCCGGCGTGCGCACGTTGCGCACGAACTGCACTTCGTTGCCGACCACTGCCATCTCGCCGCTGCCGATGGCGCTCATGTTGGCATACGTCAGCGGTGCGCCGCGCGGGATGCCGAACAGCGTCACCGGGAGCCGGCCGACCGTGCCGGCGCGGGCAATGCCGATGTCGACGCTGTCGACGACGATGCGCGCCTGCAGGCCGTGGTCGGCGGCCAGCGCGAAGCGGCGCAGGTAGAAGTTCGACTCGGCCACCAGGCCGCAGATGGCGTTCTCGGGAACCGGCTCGACGTCGGTCAGGTTCGCGTTCTGCGTGATCGCGACCGTGTCGCTGGCCGCGCCGGCGTCGAAGGCATCGCCGAACAGCGGATCATCCAGCGGGGCGCCGGGGAACGGGCAGTTGCCGGCGCCGGCCAGTTCCACCGAATCGAGCGCCACCAGCACGCCGTTGTTGACGCCGGGCCAGTAGCCGACGTTCGGCACGTGGTAGTGGAACGCGACCCGGCCCTCGCCGCTGGCCGGCAGGGTGACCTCGTAGCGCGTCCAGAACGTGGGATAGCCGTAGGCCGCCTGTGAACCGTCACCGCCCAGGGTCGGGTACAGCATCGGGTTGATCACCAGGAGCTCCTGCGTGAAGTCGCCCAGGTCGTCCGGCCCGCTGCCGACCGACGTGCACGGCCCGCTGTTGCAGGCGCGCACGTACAGGCGGTCGCCCAGTGGCATCGGCTGGTAGATCGACCGCGTCCAGAACGCCAGTCGCGCGCCCGGCTGGAACCGGATCTGCGGTGTCAGCGTCCACGCGCTGGCGGTGTGCTCCTCGCCGGCCACGCCGATCGCGTTGACCAGGATGCGCGAGAAGTCGGTGCCGCGATGGGCGCCGAAGGTGAAGAAATCCGCCACGCCACCCTCGGCGCCGATCGTGTCCCACAGCACGGTTGGCTCGAAGCCGTTCGGAACCCCTTCGCTCGTGTTGAAGCGGGTCCAGCCGCCGCTGGCGTAGAGCGTGGCGGTGTCCTCGAAATTCTCGGTGCAGGCGGCCGGCGCGAGCGGCTGCGCGGAAACCGGCATCGCGCCGATCGCCGCTGCGATCGACACGGCGGCCCAGGCGGCCAGCGTCAGGGCGGAACAGGTCACGGCGCGCGTCTTCATGCAAACCCCTCTCGTGGATGGTGGTGGCCCGCGCGATCGCGACGGGTCCTTCCCATCAATAGGCCGATTCCGGGAAAAACCCGCCAAGGGGCGCCGCTCAGGCCGGAAACGCCTCGGCCAGGGTCTGCACGCGGCCGCACAGGCTGGCGTCGTAGCCGGGCAGGCGGTCCAGCTCGGTGCGGAACGGCTCGCCGCGCAGCACCTCCACGATGCCGGCCAGCGGCGCGTGTGCCAGCAGGCTGCCGTCGCAGAGGAAGAAGTAGTGCTCGGACAGGATCGGGATGAAGTCCAGCCCGTAGCGCCGGGCCGGCGGTTCAAGGCCGAAGCCGGCGTCGGCCAGCCCGCTGGCGACATAGGCGGCCACCGCCGCATGGGTCAGTTCTTCCACGTCGCAGCCGTGGATGCGCGCGATGTCCAGGCCTTCGTGCGCCAGCAGCCGCTCCAGCAGCAGGCGCGTGCCCGAACCGGGCTGGCGATGGATGAAACGCAGGTCCGGCCGCAGCAGGTCGGCGAGCGCCCGCACACCCTTCGGGTTGCCCGGCGCCAGCACGATCCCCTGGCGGCGCACGGCCAGGTGGACCACCCGGTCGTGCTGCGGGTCCAGCCGCCCCGCATAGTGGGCCAGCAGCTCCTGCTGCATCGGCCCCACCGGCAGGTGCAGGCCGGCCAGGTCGCAGGCGCCGGCGCGCAATGCGGCCAGGGCATCGTCCGGGCTACGGTATTTCAGGTCCAGCGGCGTGCCGGCCTCGGCCAGGAAGCGACGCAGCGCTTCCACGCCGAACCCGTGCGAGGCGTGCATGCGCAGCGGCGCGGCCTGGTCGCTCAGCGTGCGTTCCAGCTCGATACCGATCTCGGTCGCCAGGCTCTCGAGCATCGGCGACAGCCGGGCCGCGATGCGCCGGTCGGCCCAGACCAGGCGCTCGCCGAAGCCGGTCAGCTGCGCACCGCGTCCGCGCACGGGCCGCAGCAGCGGCACCCCGAGCAGCGCCTGCGCCTGCTGCAGCAGGCCCCAGGCATAGCGGTAGGACAGCCTACAGGCGCGGCAGGCCGCGGCCAGCGAGCCGGTGGCATGCACCGCCGCCAGCAGGCGGATCAGGTGGTCCGGCAGTGCCGCGCCCCCGTGGGTGCGTAGTGACCACTCGGGCCGGATGTCGATTTCGAACATGAAGCGCTCGCGCTCCGGCAAATAGGCTGTACAGAGCCTAATACTAGACCACGAAGCGATTGAATTGCGCGGCCAATGCGGTAATCTCGAAAACCCTGATAAGCTCTTCACAACATATATCGGGACCGACAGCCAGCCACCGGGAGGATCCATGGCCAGCACTGCCAGCCGCATCCGCGGGCCTCTCGCGCCGGATGCCCGATCGATCCATGCCGGTGTGCGCACCGGCCGGCAGGCGCGGCCATGAGCCTCGCCCCCGTCCCGGCCGCCGCGCCCGAGGCGGACCTGCCGCCTGCCGCCCGTGCCCACGTGATCGCCGTCGTCGAGCGGCTGCGCGCGCTGCCCGGCGCCCTGCTGTCGATCCTGCACGGCATCCAGGACGGGCTCGGCCACGTCCCCGCGGCCGCGGTGCCGATCGTCGCCCAGGCGCTCAATCTCAGCCGCGCCGAGGTGCACGGCGTCATCAGCTTCTACCACCACTTCCGCAGCGAGGCGCCCGGCCGCCACGTGCTGCAGCTGTGCCGTGCCGAGGCCTGCCAGGCGATGGGCGCGCGCGAGCTGGAGCGCCATCTGCACGACCGGCTCGGCATCGGTTTCCACGAAACCACGGTCGACGGCACGTTGACGCTGGAGCCGGTCTACTGCCTCGGCAACTGCGCCTGTGCGCCCTCGGCGATGCTCGACGGCGACGTGCACGGACGGCTCGGCGTCGAGGCGATCGACCGCCTGCTCGCCACCTGCGAGGCGGACCGATGAACGCGCCCGTTACACCGGTGCGGGTCTACGTGCCGCTCGACACCAGCGCGCGCGCGGTCGGTGCCGACGCGGTCGCGCAGGCGATCAGCGCCGAGGCGCAGCGTCGCGGCCAGCCGGTCGTCGTGGTCCGCAACGGCTCGCGCGGCATGTTCTGGCTGGAGCCGCTGGCCGAGGTGCAGACGCCGGCCGGCCGCATCGCCTATGGGCCGGTCGCCGCCGAGGACGTCGCCGGCCTGTTCGACGCCGGCTTCCTCGCCGGTGCGGCGCACCGGCTGCGCCAGGGCCGCGTCGAGGACATCGCCTACTTCCGCGACCAGGAGCGCCTGTGCTTCGCGCGGATCGGCACGATCGACCCGCTCGACCTCGACGACTACCGCGCGCACGGCGGCTGGCAGGGCCTGGAGCAGGCGCTGGCGATGAGCAGCGGCGCGATCGTGCAGGCCGTGCTCGATTCCGGCCTGCGCGGCCGCGGCGGCGCCGCCTTCCCGGCCGGCATCAAGTGGAAGACCGTGCTCGGTGCCGAGGCGGGCCAGAAATACATCGTCTGCAACGCTGACGAGGGTGACTCGGGCACGTTCTCCGACCGCATGATCTTCGAGGGCGATCCGTACCGCCTGGTCGAGGGCATGGCGATCGCCGGCCTCGCGGTCGGCGCGACCCAGGGCTACGTCTACCTGCGCAGCGAGTACCCGCTGGCGTTCGCGCTGTTCCGCGAAGCGATCGACCGTGCCCGCGCGGCCGGCTGGATCGGTGCGGACATCCGCGGCAGCGGCCGCGCGTTCGAGCTCGACGTGCGCCTCGGTGCGGGCGCCTACGTCTGCGGCGAGGAAACCGCCCTGCTCGAGAGCCTGGAGGGCAAGCGCGGCCAGGTTCGCTTCAAGCCGCCGCTGCCGGCGCTCAAGGGCCTGTTCGGCCGGCCCACCGTCATCAACAACGTCATCACGCTGGCCTCGGTGCCGGACATCCTGGTGCACGGCGCCACGTGGTACTGCGACTACGGCGTCGGCCGCTCGCGCGGCACGCTGCCGCTGCAGCTCGGCGGCAACATCCGGCGCGGCGGCCTGGTCGAGAAGGCGTTCGGCCTGACGCTGCGCGAGCTGCTGTACGACTACGGCGGCGGCACGGCCAGCGGCCGGCCGATCCGCGCGGTCCAGGTCGGCGGTCCGCTCGGCGCCTACCTGCCCGAGTCGCAGTTCGACACGCCGATCGACTACGAGGCCTTCGCCGCGATCGGCGCGATGCTCGGCCACGGCGGCATCGTGGTGTTCGACGATCGCGTCGACATGGCCGAGCAGGCGCGCTTCGCGATGGAGTTCTGCGCGATCGAGTCCTGCGGCAAGTGCACGCCGTGCCGCATCGGCTCCACGCGCGGTGCCGAGGTCGTGGCGAAGATCCAGGCAGCGCGCGACGTGGAGGGCAACACGGCGCTGCTGCGCAGCCTCTGCGACACGATGCTCAACGGTTCGCTGTGCGCGCTCGGCGGGCTGACGCCGTATCCGGTGCTGAGCGCGCTCAACCATTTTCCCGAGGATTTCCAACCGCGCCAGCGTGCGCAGGTTGCCTAAGACGCGCCGGGCCGGCCGGGCCGGCGCGGATCAACGAGGTTTCACGCCATGCGTTCGATAGCCGAAGCCGACTACGGCACTCCCGCCACCCAGCTGCTGGACACCTTGAAGCCGGTCAGGCTGCAGATCGACGGCGTCGAGGTCAGCGTGCCGCCGGGCACCTCGGTGATGCGCGCCGCCGCCCTCGGCGGCATCGCGATCCCGAAGCTGTGTGCCACCGACACGCTGGAGGCCTTCGGCTCGTGCCGGCTGTGCCTGGTCGAGATCGAGGGCATGCGTGGCTATCCCGCCTCCTGTACGACGCCGGTCGCCGCCGGCATGAAGGTCGCGACGCAGACCTCCAAGCTCGGCGAGATCCGCCGCGGCGTGATGGAGCTGTACATCTCCGATCATCCGCTGGACTGCCTGACCTGCCCGGCCAACGGCCACTGCGAGCTGCAGGACATGGCCGGCGTGGTCGGCCTGCGCGAGGTGCGCTACGGCTACGACGGCGCCAATCACGTGCAGGCGAGCATCCCGGCCGGCGGCAATCACGAGGCGGCGGTCCACGGCCGCGCGGCGCACACGACGGCCAATCCCTTGTTCGCCGCGAAGGACGAATCCAATCCGTACTTCACGTTCGACCCGTCCAAGTGCATCGTCTGCTCGCGCTGCGTGCGCGCCTGCGAGGAGCAGCAGGGCACCTATGCGTTGACGATCCAGGGCCGCGGCTTCGATTCGAAGGTCAGCGCCGGCCAGGACCAGGCCTTCCTCGAATCCGAATGCGTGTCCTGCGGCGCCTGCGTGCAGGCCTGTCCGACCGCGACGCTGTCGGAGAAGTCGCTGATCGCGCTCGGCCAGGCCGAGCACAGCACGGTGACGACCTGCGCCTACTGCGGCGTGGGCTGCTCGTTCCGCGCCGAGATGAAGGGCGAGGAGGTCGTGCGCATGGTGCCCGACGTCGACGGCAAGGCCAACCACGGCCATTCCTGCGTCAAGGGCCGGTTCGCGTTCGGCTACGCGACGCATCCGGACCGCATCACCACGCCGATGATCCGCGAGAAGATCACCGATCCGTGGCGCGTGGTGTCCTGGGACGAGGCGATCGCGCACGCCGCGCGCGAATTCCGCCGCATCCAGGCCAGCTACGGCCGCGACGCCGTCGGCGGCATCACCTCCTCGCGCTGCACCAACGAGGAAACCTACCTCGTGCAGAAGCTGGTGCGCGCCGGCTTCGGCAACAACAACGTCGACACCTGCGCGCGCGTGTGCCACTCGCCGACCGGCTACGGCCTCAAGCAGACACTGGGCGAATCGGCTGGTACGCAGGATTTCGATTCGGTCATGGCCTCGGACGTCATCATGGTCGTCGGCGCCAACCCCACCGACGGCCATCCGGTGTTCGGCTCGCAGATGAAGCGCCGCCTGCGCCAGGGCGCGCGCCTGATCGTCGTCGATCCGCGCCGCATCGACCTGGTGCGCACGCCGCACGTCCAGGCCGACTACCACCTGAAACTGCGGCCCGGCACCAATGTCGCGCTGCTGACCGCGCTCGCCCACGTCGTCGTCACCGAGCACCTGGTCGACGAGGCCTTCGTCGCGCTGCGCTGCGAGGGCGACGCGTTCGACAAGTGGCGGACCTTCGTGGCCGATCCGCGTCACTCCCCGGAAGTCAGCGAGGCCGACACCGGCGTGCCCGCCGCGCTGGTGCGCGGCGCCGCGCGCCTGTTCGCGACCGGCGGCAACGCCGCGATCTACTACGGCCTCGGCGTCACCGAGCACTCGCAGGGCTCCACCGCGGTCATGGCGATCGCCAACCTGGCGATGGCGACCGGCAACGTCGGCCGGCCCGGCGTCGGCGTCAATCCGCTGCGCGGGCAGAACAACGTGCAGGGCTCGTGCGACATGGGCTCGTTCCCGCACGAGCTGCCGGGCTACCGCCACGTGTCCGACTCGTCCACGCGGGCGCAGTTCGAGGCCGCCTGGGGCGTGCCGCTGCACGAGGAGCCGGGCCTGCGCATCCCGAACATGTTCGAGGCCGCGCTCGACGGCGAGTTCAAGGGCCTCTACATCGAAGGCGAGGACATCGCGCAGAGCGATCCCAACACCCAGCACGTCACCGCCGCGCTGACGGCGATGGAGTGCATCGTCGTGCAGGACCTGTTCCTCAACGAGACCGCCAAGTTCGCGCACGTCTTCCTGCCGGGCTCATCGTTCCTCGAGAAGGACGGCACCTTCACCAATGCCGAGCGGCGCATCTCGCGCGTGCGCCGCGTGATGAAGCCGCGCGGCGGCTACGCGGACTGGGAGGTCACCCAGCTGCTGGCCAATGCGCTCGGCTACCCGATGGACTATCGCCACCCGTCCGAGATCATGGACGAGATCGCACGGCTGACGCCGACGTTCCACGGTGTCAGCTACGCCAAGCTCGACCGCGAGGGCAGCGTGCAGTGGCCGTGCAACGAGGCCGCACCGGACGGCACGCCGATCATGCACATCGACGCCTTCGTGCGCGGCAAGGGCAAGTTCATGCTGACCGAGTACGTGCCCACCGCCGAGAAGGTCAACGCCAAGTTCCCGCTGATCCTGACCACCGGCCGCATCCTCAGCCAGTACAACGTCGGTGCGCAGACGCGGCGCACGGCCAACAACACCTGGCACGCCGAGGACCGGCTGGAGATCCATCCGCACGACGCGGAGGAACGGGGCATCGTCGACGGCGACTGGGTCGGCATCGAGAGCCGTGCCGGGCAGACCGTGCTGCGCGCGACGATCAGCGACCGCATGCAGCCGGGCGTCGTCTACACGACGTTCCACTTCCCGTTCTCCGGCGCCAACGTCATCACCACCGAGAACTCCGACTGGGCCACCAACTGCCCGGAGTACAAGGTCACGGCGGTGGAGGTGACGCGCGTCAGCCAGCCCTCGGAATGGCAGCAGCGCTACCGCGCCTTCAGCGAGCGCCAGCAGACGCTGTTGCGCGAACGCCGCGAGGCGCCGGCCCCGGCGCCGTAGGATCGGACGTCGCGCTCAACGCGTGCCCGGCACGTCGTAGCGCGCGGCCTGGCGCACCCGCGCCGCGCCGGGCGGAAACACCTGCCGCAGGGCCGCCTGCGCCGCGGCCGCGTGCGTGCGCGCCGTCGGTGAGTCGTCCCGGCGCCGCACGCAGCCGGCGGCGACCGCCTCGGCGTAGAGCCGCTGCGGATCGTCCGCGGTCGCATGGCGCTGCATCAGCTCGGCGGCTTCCTCGGCCGTCGCGCAGTCGCTGCGACCCTCGGCCAGCTCGACCTCCGCCTGTTCGGTCAGGGTCCGCGCCAGGTGCGAGGGCTTGGGCGAGGCGTGCGCGCGCAGCAGGCCCAGGGCCTCGCCGACGCGTGCCTTCGCATCGTCGATCCGGCCCTGCTCGCGCGCCGCGCCGGCACTGCCGGTCAGGCTGAAGGCGACATCGGTGGTGTCGCCGCCGTTGCGCCGGATCGCGAGGGCCTCGGTCCACAGCCGCTCGGCCTCGGCCCAGTGGCCGAGTGCGTACTCGGTGGTGGCGAGGTTGTTGAGCGTGGAGCCGAGCGCGCGCGACCCGGGCGGTTCGGTCGCCCGCACGCCGGCCAGCGATTCCTTCATCGCCGCGTTGGCGCCGGCATAGTCGTGCGCGCGCAGCAGGCTGAACGCAAGGTTGTTCAGCCGGATCTGCACGTAGCCGTGGGCATCGCCGTACAGGCGCCGGGTGATCGCCAGCGCCTCCCGGCGCAACACCACCGCCTCGACCGCTTCGGCGGAGGTGGCGTAGGTATTGGCCAGCGCGTCGAGCGCATCGGCCAGCCGCGCCGGATTGGACTCGGGCACCGCCCGCAGCGCCGTCACGACCGGCACCAGCACGCTGCGCGCCTCGGCCAGGCGGTCCTGCGCGTCGTAGGCCCAGCTCAGCGTGATCGCCGCACTGACGGTCTGGCTGTCGCCCGGCCCGCGTGTCGCCTGGAACAGCGCGACGCCGCGCGCCATGTCGTCGATCGCGCCGGCGGCGTCGCCGAGCGCCAGCTTGTTGATGCCGCGCGAGACCCGCAGGTCGGCGGCCAGGTCGCTTTCGGCCGCCGCGGCCGGCAGCAGGCGGGCGGCCTCGTCCAGTTGCCGGCCCGCGGCCGCCAGGTCGTCCGTGCCGCTGCGGCTGCGCGCCATCAGCACCAGCGCACGCACGCGCTTGAGCACGTCGTCCGGCAGCGACGCGTCCTGCACGGCCAGTGCCTGCTCGAACAGCGGATAGGCGCGCGCGCGGTCGCCGATGCCGAGGTAGGCCTCGCCCATCGCCAGCAGCAGGTCGTAGCGCATCGGTGCATCGTCGATGCGATGCTGGCCGATGCGCTCGACGCCGCGTTGCAGCAGTTCCTCGGCGGTGACCTTGCGGCCGCGTGTCAGGGCCGGGTCGGCGCTGCGGAAGATGTCGAGCAGGAACTGGATCGTCTGTTCCGCCTTGCCGCTTTCGCTGCGGGCCAGGTCGCGCTGCAGGCGCGCCTCGCCGGCCTGCCAGAGCGCGACGGCGAGTCCGGCCGCCAGCGCCAGCACGGCGGCGGTCGCCAGTCCCGCCGCCAGCGCATGGCGGCGCAGGAAGCGGCCGGCGCGATAGCGCCAGCCGCCGCGCCGCGCGGCAACCGGCCGGCGTGCCAGGTGGTTCTCGATGTCGGCGGCCAGATCGGCCACCGAGGCATAGCGTTGCGCCGGGTCCTTGCGCAACGCCTTGAGCACGATCGCGTCAAGATCGCCGCGCAGCTCGCGACGCAGGCGCTCGGGCGTCAGGTCGCGCTGCGCCGCCAGCGTCGCCGCGTCGTCGGCCGTCTCGCCGGGCGGCTGCGTGGCGGCAGTGCTGGGGCGCGTCGGCTCCTGGTCCAGGATCGCGCGCTCGTAGGCGGCCGGCGTGGCGTTCTCCAGCCGGTACGGGCGCCGGCCGGTCAGCAGCTCGTACAGCAGCAGGCCGAGCGCGTGCACGTCCACCGCCGTGGTCACCGGTTCGCCGCGCACCTGCTCGGGCGCGGCGTACTCGGGCGTGAACACGCGGGCCGCGCTGACCTGCGGGCCGCCGGCCTCGATCAGCTTGGCGATGCCGAAGTCCAGCAGCTTGACCTCGCCGTCCGCCGTCACCAGCAGGTTGGACGGCTTCAGGTCGCGGTGCACGACCAGGTGCGCATGTGCATGCGAAACCGCCGTGCAGACGGTCAGGAACAGCCGCAGCCGGGCCTCGATGCCGCGCTGCGCCTCGTCGCAGTAGTGGCGCAGGTCAGTGCCGTCCACGTATTCGAGCGCCAGCCACGGGCGGTCCTCGCCGCTGAGGCCGCCGTCGATCAGCCGCGCGATGTTCGGATGCGTCAGGCCTGCCAGGATCTGGCGCTCGGCGCGGAAGCGCGCCAGCACGTCGGCGGCGTCCCAGCCGGCGCGGATCAGCTTGATCGCCACCTGCTGGGTGAACTGGCCGTCGGCGCGCTCGGCCAGCCAGACCGTGCCCATGCCGCCGCGACCGAGTTCGCGCAGCAAGCGGAACGGCCCGATGCGCTGGCCGGCCAGGTCCGCCTGCCGGCCACCGGCGGCCAGGTCATCGAGCAAGTCCGGCGCCTGCGCGCCCAGACCGGTGTGCAGGCGCGGGCCGCGATCGGCGGCGAGCAGGGCCAGCACCTCGGCGTGCAGCGCGCCCTCGCCGGGTGCCAGCGCTTGCAGGCGGGACTCCCAGGTGGCGGGCGGCGCATCGGCCAGCTCGTCGAAGAGGGCGCGCACGCGGCGCCAGCTTTGCGCATCCACCACGGTACCCCCTTCGATGCCCAGTGGCGCCCGCCTACGGTGCGGCGCCCGCCAGTTCCCGCTGCAGGAACGCCTTCGCGGCCCGCGTATCGCGCTTGATCGTCGGCTCCGAGACCTCCAGCAGCACGGCGATGTCCTTCACGTCCAGGCCCGCGAAGAAGCGCAGCTCGACCACCTTGACCAGGCGCTCGTCGAGCCCGGCCAGCTTGTGGAGCGCCGCGTCGATCGCCAGCAGCTGCTCCGCCTGCGCATCGACCGGCAGCGGTTGGTCCTCCAGCACGTCCAGGTCGACGTGCTCGGCGCCGCCGCCGCGCCGCTCGGCCAGGCGCGCGCGGGCGTAGTCGATCGCCACCTGGCGCATCGCGCGGGCCGCCGTCGCGAAGAAGTGCGTGCGGTTGGCGTAGTCCAGGCCGGTGCCGTCGAACAGCTTGAGGTAGGCCTCGTTGACCAGTGCGCGCGTGTCGAGCGTATTGCCCGAGCGTTGCCGGCGCAGCTGCGCCCGGGCAATGCGCAGCATGTCCTCGTAGACCAGGCCCAGCAGCCGGTCGCGGCCTGCGGCGTCGTGCGCCTCGGCAAGAGCGGACGTGATCGCGGGCGACAGGTCGGCCATCGCCCGATACTAGCGATTCGCCCGGGCCGCGTCTGTGACCGTGCCGGCCCTGGCGGCGGGCAGGCGCCTGCCGCGTCCCGCCGGCCCGGCGCGTGGTGCAGGCCGGCGTGCACGCGCAACGACCCCCGGAGGAGCGGCCGCACGGCGCGTCACTCCAGCGGGCTGGTGAAGATGCGGTCGTTGACCAGGCGCGCCACCGTCAGGTCGAAGTTCTGCGGGCCGGCGCGCAGCGAGCTGCCGGCGGCGACGGGCCGGCCGTTCTGCAGCGTCACGCCGAGGCCGAAGTCCAGTTCGCCGGGCAGCACGAAATCCAGGTGGGTCCGGCCGCTCTGGCCGAAGCTCGGGTCCATCGCGCCGTGCGGCAGCAGGCGCAGCACCGCCAGGTCCAGCGCGAAGGTCGCCGTGGCCTGGTGCGTGCCGACCAGGACGATCCTGCCGTCGCTCTGCACCAGCGCGCGGTTGACTTCCAGATCGTGGCCGCCGGCGACGACGACGCGGCCGCCGTTGCCGAACGCGCTGTCGTCCGCGATGAAGTTGGCATAGGGAATGCGGGTGAGGAACGCGGCCTGGCGCCCGCCGCCGTCGGCGATGTCGGCATTGCCGACGACCAGCATCGCGTCGTTCGCCAGCGGCAGCACGGCGACGGCGGCTTCGTTGCGATGGAACGGACTGCCGAGGTTGAAGCTCAGGCCGCCGTACCCCTGGCCCGACATGAACGCCGGGTCGGGCGCGCCGGTGGCGCCGATCCGCGCGAACAGCGCCGACGTGCCGTTCTCGGCCGCCGGATCGCCGCGCTCGCCGACGACGACGTAGCGGCCGCCGCTCATCGGTGCCAGCGCGGTGAAGCGCGTCAGGGCACCGTCGCCGAAATCGAACGTCGCCTTGCCATTGGTGCCGAAGGCCGGATCGAGCGCGCCGTCCGGCAGCACGCGCGCCATCGCGCCACGTGCGAGGTTCGACGCGATGCCCGCGGTGCCGACGACGACGATGCGGCCCTGGGCGTCGATCAGAAGATCGGCCGGCACGTCGACCCAGGTGCCGACGCCGACGTCGAACGCGATGCTCACGCACTGGCCTGTCACGGCGAACGGCACCGGGTTTCCCTGCGAGTCGTAGCGGCACACGTAGAAGTCGGTGTCGGCCGAATCGCCGATGCGGCGCGTGCCAAGGACGACGAGGTTGCCGCTGGCGTCCAATCGGGCGCGCTGCGCGGTCACCGAGGCCTCGCCCGAATGGATGCTGCCGCCGGCACCGAAGCTCTCGTCGAGGAGGCCGCCGGCAGTCAGGCGGGTGACCGCGATGCGCCGCTGGCTGCCGGCGGCATGGGCGGTGGCGACCAGGTAGAGACGCCCCTGCGCGTCGGTCACCACATCGGCCAGCGTGTCGGCATTGCCGCCGCCGAGGTCGTGGGCGATCACGTTGCGGCCGGTGCCGAAGATGCCGAAGCTCGAATCGAGCAGGCCATCCTGGGCCAGGGCCGGCCCGGCCGCGAGGCCGAGCGCGAGGAGGCAGAACGCAGACAGACGGTGCATGGCGGAACTCTCGATAGGGGGCGAGCGCCCCGATGCCTGGACATACGCAGCGGCGCCGTCCCAGGGATCACGCCCCCTGCCTGCGGCATGCGCGCGCAGGGCCGCGGTACGCCGTACACCGCGGGTCCATGACGCGCTCCAATCCGGTAGAGTCGGTCCCATGGACCGGCCGCCCCGGCGCGCCGCTCCGGAGCCTCGAGCCGCCGTGAAGCCGCCCTCCCCGATACCGCCAAGCCGTATCCGAGACATCCCGTCGCCGCCGGCCGTCGATGCCGGTGCGGTGCGGCGCCCGATCACGCGCGTGCGCGGCGGCCAACGGCTGCAGGAGGACGACTGGATCGCCGCCGAGATCCCGGTCGCGATCCACTACAACGGCCAGCCGCACGTGGTGATGATGGCGACGCCGGCGGACCTGGAGGATTTCGTTCTCGGCTTTTCGCTGAGCGAGGCGGTGATCGCCGGTGCACACGAACTGGGCGAGGTGCAGGTCCATCCGCTGCTCGAAGGCATCGAGGTGGCCGCGCGCATTCCCGAGGATCGCGCCGCCGCCGTCGCCACGCGCCAGCGCAACCTGACCGGCCGCAGCAGCTGCGGCCTGTGCGGCACGCAGGAGCTGGAAGACGTCGTGCGCCATCCGCCGCCCGTCGGCGCCGGCCCGGTCATCGACGCCGCCGCGCTGCAGCGGGCGCTGGCCGCGCTCGGCCGCGCCCAGCCGGTCAATGCGCTGACCGGCGCCACGCATGCCGCCGCCTGGGCCGATCCCGCCGGCACGCTGCTGGCGGTCCGCGAGGATGTGGGCCGGCACAATGCGCTGGACAAGCTGATCGGCGCCATGGCGGCCGCCGAGATCGATCCGCAGGCCGGCTTCGTGGTCGTGACCAGCCGCGCCAGCTACGAGATGGTGCAGAAGGCCGCCACCGTCGGCATCACGCTGATGGCGGCGATCTCCGCGCCGACGGCGCTGGCGATCCACCTGGCGGCCTCGGCCGGCCTGACCCTGGTCGGCTTCGCCCGGCCCGACGGCCATGCCGTCTACTCGCACCCGCACCGCATTTCCGCCCCCGAGAGCTGATGACCGATGGACGTAGAACGACTCGTGCAGATGGCCAACGACATTGCCAACTACTTCGCTTCCGAGCCCGATCGCGAGGCCGGCATCGAAGGGATGGCCGGCCACATCCGGCGGTTCTGGGAGCCGCGCATGCGCCGCCGGATCCTGGCCCACTGGCAGGCCGGCGGTGAGGGGCTGCTGCCGCTGGCCGGCGAGGCGATCGCCCGCCTGGCCGCCGCCGAGACCGCGCGCAGCGCCTGATCGGGGCCGGATCGGGGGAGGCACCGGCGGTCGCCGCATCCGGTGCGTGGGCTGAACGAAATTCAAACGAACGCTTGAAAGTTGCGGGCCGAACAGGCCTCATAGCCGCGGGAGACCCAGGGCAACCTTCAAGCAGTCGAGTTCAAACAATGAAAACCACCCCACGCAGATCCGTTTCGCTGGCACTCGCCGCGCTGCCGCTCGCCGTCGCGGTTGGGCTGACCGCAGGCAACGCGCACGCCAGTGCGTTCCAGCTCAAGGAAAACAGCGTCAAGGGCATGGGCCGCGCGTTCGCCGGCGCCGGCGCCGCACCGGACGACTATGCCGTCGTCGTGAACAACCCCGCCGCCATGCTCGACCTTCCCGGCCGTGGCCTGCAGGTCGACCTGACCGCGATCCAGGTCAGCGCCAAGTTCAAGGGCAATGGCACCGACGCGCTCGGCCGGCCGATCAGCGGCGGCAACGGTGGCGACGGCGGCGGCACCGAGCCGGTCCCGGCCATCTATTTCCTCGCACCGATCAACGACCGCGTCAGCCTCGGCGCCGGGTTGACCGTGCCGTTCGGCTTCGTCACCGAATACGACACCGGCTGGGTCGGCCGCTACCAGGCCTACAAGTCGGACCTGCAGGTGCCGGCGCTGACGTTCTCCGGCGCGTTCCGCATCAACGACGCGTTCTCGATCGGCGCCAGCGCGATCGCCCAGCGCGCCAAGGCCGACCTGTCCAACGCCATCGACCTCGGTGCGATCCTGGCCGGTCCCACGCAGGGCGCGATCCTGCCGCAGGGTGCCGACGGCCGCATCCGCATGACCGGCGAGGACTGGGCCTGGGGCTGGCAGCTCGGCGTCCTGTGGAAGCCCACCGGCACCGACCGCATCGGCCTCAACTACCACTCCAAGATCAAGCACGAGATCAGCGGCAACGCCACCTTCCAGGTCCCCGCCGCCGTCGCGCCGCTGCTCGACCCGGCCTTCACCAACACGCGTGGGTCGGCCACGCTCAACACGCCGGCGTTCACCGAGCTGAGCTGGTGGCACACCTTCACCGACCGCTTCAGCTTCGGCGCCAGCGTCGCCTATACCGAATGGTCCAGCTTCCAGGACCTGACGATCGAGTTCGCCAATCCGGCCCAGCCCAACGCGGTGGAGCCGTTCGGCTGGCGCGACACCTGGTTCGGTTCGATCGGCGGCGACTACAAGCTCAACGAGGCCTGGACACTGCGCGCCGGTTTCGCCGTCGACGGCACGCCGACCCACGTCGACACGCGCACCCCGCGCGTGCCCGATGCCACCCGCCGCTGGGTCAGCATCGGTGTCGGCTACAAGCCGAGCGAGACGCTGGAGATCAATGCCGGCTACACGCACCTGTTCGTCAACGACGCGCACATCGACACGGTCAACGCCACCGGCGACCGCCTCACCGGCAAGTTCGAGAACTACTCCAACCTGCTCGGCGTCTCGGGCGTGTTCCGCTTCTGATGCCCCATCCCACCTCCGCCGCACGCGGCGGAGGCGGTCGGCAACTCAGAGTGCCGGCGGGGCAGTTGGCCTTGCCCGCGTACGCACGAGGCGCACCAGCGACCATGCCAGCAACAGCACCGCGAACGGGTCGATGGCGACCGAGCCACCCTGCGCGCCGCTGACCGATACGGTGAAATGGAGGCCCAGCAACACGCTGGACCCCGACTCCGGCAACGCCGCCTGGGCGACCTGGACCAGGAAGAACAGCGCACCCAGCCGCCGCGCCCGGCGCCGGTTCCGCAGCGAGCCAACGCCGGCGGCGAGGGCGACGCCGGACAGCGCCGCGCTGGCGGCGAGGTAACCCGCGGGCAGGGGCACCACGGTCGCCAGGTAGATCAGCAGCGCGATGCCGCCGAGGCCGTAGACCAGCAACACGGCGGCGATGCAGCGGTCCTGCCAGCCCATTCGATGCGCCGCGCCCGCGGGCCGTGGATCCGGTGGGCTACCGCTACGCGCCGCCGCGCGCGACAGGCGTATCACCGGCGCCCTTGCTCGTCGAGCGTCAGCGCCACCTTGTCGCGCAGGTAGACCGGCAACGCCAGCTCCGGCGCCACGCCGCGACCGGCTTTCGCGATCGGCGCCGCCAGGCGCGCGATCGAGGACGCCCGCGGGAAGCGCTCGCCGGTGGCGAACAGCGGCTCGCCCGGCAGGTGCGCGCGCAGGGCATCGGGCCAGGCCAGCCAGCCGGTGCCGACCACCGCCCAGCCCGCGGCGGCAGGGAGCACCACCGCGGCGGCCGGACCGACCGTTTCTTCGCCGAAGGCTTCGACGAGGCCGTCGGCCGTCGGCCGGAAGCAGCCGGCGTAGACCTCGCCCATGCGTGCATCGATGACCGCCAGCGTCGCGTCCTGCCCGGCCGCCGGCGCCTCCAGCGCCAACGCCGCCAGCGAGGACACCGGCACCACCGGCAGGTCCAGCGCCAGTGCGACGCCCTGCGCGGCGGAAATCGCCAGCCGCACGCCGGTGAACGCGCCGGGACCGCGGCCCACCGCGATCGCGTCCAGTTGCCGCCGCGTGATGCCCGCCTCGGCCAGCACCGCCTCGCACATCGGCAGCAGCAGCTCGGCATGGCGCCGCGGCGCGATCTCGAAGCGCTCGACGATGCCGGCGGCCGTCAGCACGGCGGCCGAGCAGGCTTCGGTGGCGGTTTCGATCGCGAGCAGGTTCATGCGGCGGCGCAAGCGGCAGGCGCGGCAGGTTAGCATGCGTGCTCGCAGCGACGGCAGGTGCCGGCGCGGGGAGGGGGAGCTCTCATGACGCTGGACCTGTGGATTCCACGCGAGGTGCTGTGGACGTTCGGCGCGATCGTCGCCGTGCTGGTGGCGGCGACGCTGATCGTGGCGCTGATGCGCCGTGGCACCGGCGCCGGCCGGCACGGCGAGCTCGCGGCGCGCGTCAACGCCTGGTGGGTGATGGTGGCGGTGTTCGCCGTCGCGATCGCGTTCCGCCGCGGCGTGGCGATCGGCTTCTTCGCGGTCCTTTCGTTCCTGGCGCTCAAGGAATACCTGTCGCTGATCCCGACGCGCCGCGCCGACCGGCGCGTTTTGCTCTGGGCCTACCTGTGCGTACCGCTGCAGTACGTATGGGTGTACCAGGCCTGGTATCACATGTTCCTGGTGTTCATCCCGGTCTGGGCGTTCCTGTTCGTCGCGATGCGCATGGTCCTGTCCGGCGAGACGCGCGACTTCCTGCGCGCCGCCGGCACGATCCACTGGGGCCTGATGACGATGGTCTTCGGCCTGAGCCATCTGGCCTACCTGCTGGTGCTGCCCGACGCCGGCCCGGTCCGGCCCGGCGCGCCCACGCACGGCGCCGGCCTGCTGCTGTTCGTCGTGCTGCTGACCCAGCTCAACGACGTCCTCCAGTACGTCTGGGGGCGGCTGCTGGGCCGGCACAAGGTGATTCCCAGCGTCAGTCCCAACAAGACCGTCGAAGGCCTGCTCGGCGGTGCGCTGACCACCACCGTGATCGCGTTCTTCCTGGCGCCGGTGCTGACGCCGCTGGTGCCCGCCCATGCGGTCGCCGCCGGCCTGATGATCGGCTTCGGCGGCTTCATCGGCGACGTGACGATCTCCGCGCTCAAGCGCGACCTGGGCGTGAAGGACAGCGGTACGCTGATCCCCGGCCACGGCGGCCTGCTCGACCGCATCGACAGCCTGCTGTTCACGGCGCCGCTGTTCTTCCACTTCATGAAGTACTTCTACTTCTGATGGGCCTGCTGCTGCGCCTGTTCTTCTACGGCGTGATCGTGCGCGCCGTCGTGCTGGTCGTGCTCGGCCTCAACGTGCGTCACCGCGAGCGCCTGCCGGCCAAGGGGCCGGCCATCCTCGCCGCCAACCACAACAGCCACCTGGACGCGATGACGCTGATCAGCCTGCTGCCGCTGCGCCTGCTGCCACGGGTGCGGCCGGTCGCGGCCGCGGACTACTTCCTGCGCAACCGGCTGATCGCCTGGTTCGCGTTGACGATCGTCGGCATCGTGCCGTTGAACCGCCAGCGCAGCCATCCGGACGAGGACCTGCTCGCCCCCGTGATCGAGGCGCTCGATCGCGGCCAGATCCTGGTGTTCTTCCCGGAAGGCTCGCGCGGGGAGCCCGAGCAGGTGGCCGAGTTCAAGAGCGGCCTGGCCCGCATCGCCGAGCGCCGGCCGGAGGTGCCGGTGATCCCGGTGTTCACGCACGGCCTGGGCAAGTCGCTGCCGAAGGGCGAGTGGCTGCTGGTGCCATTCTTCGTGGACGTCTTCGTCGGCGAGGCGTTGCGCTACGGCGGCGACCGCGCGGCGTTCATGGCGCGCTATCGCGCGGCGATGCAGCAGTTGGCCGGCGAGCGCAACGGGGCGGCCTGGGAATGAACGCCGACGATGGGCAGCTTCAGGCCGGCGAACGGCGCGGCGGATCGATGGCCAGGGCCATCGTCTACGCCATGCTCGTGCCGCCGCTGTGCGCCGTCGCGCTGATGCTGGTCGGCGCATCCGAGTGGCCGCCGGCCGAGCTCATCGCGACGCTGTGCCTGATGGTCGGCTTGATGGCGGTGGTGTCGGCGATCGTCCTCGCGGTCGCCGGCGTGCCCTACGTGCTCTGGCTGCAGTCGCGCGGCCGCTTGAACCCGCTGTGGATCTGCCTCGGCGCAGCGCTGATCGGCGCCCTAGCATTCTTTGTGGTGACCTATCCCTTCAGTAGAGTGCGGGATGTCGAGACCGCCTGGAGGACGCTGCTGCAGGGCGGCGGCTTCGGCCTGCTGTCGGGCATCGCGTTCTGCGCCGGACTGCGACTGCGGTGGTTCGCACGGCGGGACCGCACGGCATCGTCATCGCCGGGGAGCGACTGAACCTCATGAGGAACCCTCGCATGTCCAGCGTCCGGATCGTCGGGTTGATGCTGCTGCTGGTGCTGGCCGCTACGGTCCACGGCGCCGAGGTCCAGACGCTGCCGGACGGCCGGCGGATCACGCTGCTGCAGGTGGTCGAGGTCGAGCCCGAGACCGGCGCGAGAACACTGGTCCTGGAGTACCAGACCGAGCTGCCGCTGGCCGATGCGGACGCGCTCGCGGCCGAGGTCGATGCAGTCTGGGCGTACTTCCGCCCGACCGTCGAGGCCGCCGGTGTCGATACGGCGGCGATCAAGGCAATGGTGCCGCCCACCGGTTTCATCCGCAAGCGCTCCAAGGCCTCGCAAACCTTCGTCTACTGGCGGTCCGGCAACGGGCCGTGGGCGCGCCGCTGACTTCACCGCGATGACGCACGCTCCCGCCGATCCCGGGATCGCCCGATGAGCTTCTCGCGCTACGTCACCCGGCGCCGCCGCCACGATGCGCGCGGTCCGGCGATCGCGCGGGCCGAAGGACAGGCGCTGGTCGCCGCCGTTCCGGATCGGCAGTCCGATACGGCCCCGGGTAAGCCGGACGTGCCGCTATCGTGCCGGATGCGATTCCGGCCCTGCCGGCCGCCGCGCAGGCGGTGTTGTCGCAGCTCGCCGGCGGACCGCGCCGCGGTTTCGTCATCGCCCAGGACCTGCGCATGATCGTCGTGGTCGAAGGCATCAGCGCGGTCGGCAAGAGCACGTGGTGTCGCCGCCATGCGCCCGATCAGGCCGTACCGGAGACCGGTCCGGTGGCGGCCGCACCGGATCGCCGGGCCGCGCCGCTGCAGGCGGCCGACTTCTGGGCGTCGCACAACGCCCGCCGGTGGGCCGCCGCACGGGCGATGGAAAGCGCGACGGGCCTGGCCGTCTGCGATACCGACCCGTTCAAGCTGCACTACGTCTGGTCGCTCTGGCAGATCGGCGAGGCGAGCGAGGCCGGCTGGCAGGCCGAACGGGATGCCAGCCGCGCCTTGTTCGCCGAGCAGCGCCTGGGTTTTGCCGATCGCTACTACGTGAAAACCCTCGACCCTGTGATTGCCCGCCGCCAGCGCGATGGCGATCCCGGCCGGGCGCGGCGCCAGTTCGACCTGCACGTCCGCCTGCAGGATCCGCTGGTCGCGTGGTACCGGGCGATCGCAGCCGTGCTGCCCGCCAGTGTGGTGTTCGCGTTCCCCGAGACCGAATGGAAGCACACGCTCACGCGGCATCCGGATGCCGTTCGCTACAGCGTCGACCGCTTCGACCAGGCGATGGCGCTGCTGCCGTGCCGGGCATGACAGGGGAGGCCGGCCCGAAACCTTCCGTTCATCGCCGTCCGCTCTGGCTCGGTGCGGGCCTGGCGCTGCTGGTGCCGCCGGCCTGCGTCCAGCTTCTGACGTGGGCGGCCACGCTGGCGTTCTCCTGGAGGGATGCACTGGCCTCGTTCGGGTCCACCCTGGTCTTCTCGCTGCCGGTCTCGCTTGCCGCCCTGGCGCTTGGCCTTCCCTACGTGGTGTGGTTGCGCTCGCGCGGTCTGCTTCGCCTGCCGTGGGTCTGCCTCGGTGCGGCGATCATCGGTGCGGTGGTGCTTTCGCTGCTGGCCGGCGTGGTGTTCGACGTGACCGACGAGCTGGGTGCCGCGGCTGTGGTGGGCGCCCTGATCGGGCTGGCCGCGGGCCTGGCGTTCTGCCTGGGGGCCGGTATCGGCATGCGGCACCTGCCGGCGCGGTGAACGGCGAGGGCCGGATGCACCGCCGGCCGGCCCACGGGATTTACCTTCCCGCGCCGACGCGCGACCATCGGCAGGGCGCAGCACCGGGATCGCGAATCCCGTCGCTGTACCTTGATGCCCACCTGGACGACCGAGTGCCGTGAAACCCGAGCAGATCGAACGCTGGAAGGCCGTCCGCGCGAAAGGGCGCTGGCGCTACGTGCTGGTCAACGGCATCGCGTCCTACGGCCTGGCGATGTTCGTCGTCATGACGTTCTTCGTGAATCGCGACAAGCTCAGCCCCGGCTTCATCGCCGTTTCCGCGCTGCTGTGGACGCTCGGTGGCGCCGCCTTCGGCGCGATCACGTGGTGGTGGTTCGAGCGGCGCTACCGCGAGGCCGGCCGCCGCGGCACTTCTGACTTCTAGGACGCTCTGCTACCGTCCCGCGGCGACCGGCACCGGCACCGTCAGGGCGCGCCAGGCGAGGCGGCAGGCACGCCGGACCTTTGCGCCGGTGCACCGCCGCTGGCTGGCGATGCGATGTCATGCGCGCGTCCCGGACCGCCGGTATCACGGCGTGAATCCAGTGCGATGCCCGCCCCGCGACGGGGCCCGAACATTCGTCTTCCACACACGGAGAGCAGCATGGAACTCGGCGCATTCTCGATCAGCCTGGCGGTCAAGGACATCGAAGCCTCGCGGCGCTTCTACGAGGCCTTCGGCTTCACGGTCTTCGGCGGCGACGCCACGCAGAACTGGCTGATCCTCAAGAACGGCGATCACATCATCGGCCTGTTCAAGGGCATGTTCGAGAAGAACATCCTCACCTTCAATCCCGGGTGGGACAGCAACGCCCAGCCGCTGCCCAGCTTCACCGACGTACGCGAGCTGCAGCGCCAGCTGAAGGCCCAGGGCATTGCGTTCGAGCAGGAAGCGGACGAGAGCACCACCGGCCCAGCCAGCTTCATCGCCGTGGATCCGGACGGCAATCCGATTCTGGTCGACCAGCACCGGTAGCTACGCCGGGTCCGGCCCGGCAACGGCGCGAAGCTGTTGCTCGGCCGCCGCCGTCGTCATCCGCTGTGCGGCCGCCGCGACCTCGGGCGGCACCCAGTCCGGGAACGGCTGCACGTCGTTGACGTGCGCGCCCGACGACGTGTGCCGCTGCTGCACGCGTGCCAGCCGTGCGGTGGCGAACCGGGGCGCCAGCCGTACCAGCGCCGGCCACAACCGCCGGTGGACGAACGTGATCTTGCCGTCGACCAGGCGACAGACCAGGACGTCCGGCGAGGTCTCCACCGCGCGCAGGATCGCGAAGATCCGCCGTCCTTCCGGGTGCGCCCACCAGCTGCCGGCGATCGGCGCGCCGGCGATGACGTCCGTCAGGCGCGGCACGCGTCCTTTCGCCGAGGCCAGCACGATGCCGTGCTCGCGCACGAAGGCGACGGCATCGTCGCCAGTCATGGCCGCGCCCGCCTCGGCGCCGCGGTGGCCCGGTCAGTGCGCATTGACCTTGGAGAACAGGTTCATGACCAGGACGCCGACAACGATCAGCGCCATGCCGATCATGGCCGCCAGGTCCAGCTTCTGCCCGTACAGCAGCCAGGCGATGAGGGCGATCAGCACGACGCCCAAACCCGACCAGATCGCATAGGCCACGCCCACGGAAATGTGGCGCAGTGTCAGCGACAGGAAGTAGAACGCGACGATGTAGCCGGCGACCACCACCACGGACGGCACCAGCCGCGAGAACCCCTCGCTGGCTTTCAGCGCGGACGTGGCGATCACCTCGCCGACGATGGCGACACCCAGGAACAGCCAGTGCTTCATGGTTCTTCTCCGCCAGCGTGCCGTGCCAAGTATGGTCCGGCGGCATGCCGGGCGACAGGCTTGTATCGGCACGAGGCCTGTGAGCACCATGGCATGCGGTAGAAGGCATAGACGCTACGTCGGCACACGATGCCGGTCTCCACGCGGACCGTCCCCTCTCCGGCCGGTGGGCCGGGAGCGGACGCATGCCGCGATCCGCGGCGTCGCGGCGTGTGCGCGAAGGCCGGGTTCGACAGTGGCCGATCACCTGCCCCGGTTCGCCTGGGGCAGGCTTGCGTGACGAAACCAATTGCCATTTTCGTTCGATGCAACGATCACCGGGGCCAACGCATGATCGCCAACGGATCCCACCCTGCCACTCGGGGCACGTGTGTACTGAAGCTGGCGCCCCTCGCTTTGATCGCGATGGCCGCGGCCTGCAGCGTGGGGCGCGTGGACACGGCCAGGCTCGTCGTGGCATCGCCCGTCGATCGCGCCATCGTCAGGGCGGTGGCGGAAGACTTCGCCCATCATCCCGATTGCGACTACGGAACCGGAGCCGCCGGTATCGCGGTGAACACCACCGCAACCTCGCTCTCGTGGCTATCGGACGATTGGATTCGAAGCCAGATCGGGTCGGCAGCGCAAGGCGATGTGTCGTCGCTCATCGAGCCTCTGCGTGCACGAAATCCGGAGGCGCAGCGCGTCGACTGGGGGACCTTGAGCAGCGGCCTCATCCAGACGCACGATCTGTACCGGTACACCAACAGCCGCTACACCGCGGTGGCGTCGTCCGTCCGCTGCCTGGTCACGTTCATGCTGCCTGCCGTTTCGGAGGATGGCGACCAGGCAGTGACGGTACTGGATGTGGCACCCGCGCCCCACGGGGCGGCTGCGGTCTACGTGCTTCGGCGCGAAGGCGATGGCTGGCAAGTAACCGCGCGCAGGTTCGTCCATTTCCTCTAGCGCACACGGGTTTGCTATCGAAGAATGTGCGGAAACCGTCTTGGCTGATCACACCCTGCGTCGCGGATGCAACGTCCACGATGCGAAGGTCCAGGGGAATGGTCATGGAGCGGCGTCGAAGGACGCGGTCGCCCGCGCGGTCCAGGCGCGGGATCGATGGCTGGAAAGGCGCCTCTGGAAGACTCACCCGTGGACCCTCCGCAGCGCGGGCAATTCAGGGACAAGGACTAAGAGGAAAAAGCAGATCGGTGGCCGCGCGAGGCGGTGACTACTTGGCGCTCAGCGGAACGGCATGCAGCTTGAACGGCAGCGCCGGCTTCCGGCTCGTGCGCTTGGCCGGGTCCAGGATCAGGTCGAGCTGGCCTTCGGACACCCAGGCCAGGTGCTTGCCGACCTGCGTGATGCCGGTCGGCAGCGCGAAGCCGTCCTTGATGGTCTCGATGGTGGCGGTGTCGCCGTTGACCGTCATGCGGTCCAGCCGGCCGCCGCCTTCGATCAGCCAGAAGGTGGTGCCTTCGATCAGGCGCAGCGTGTCGGGCAGCACCAGCGGCCGCGAGGGCGTGATCGGCGTGACCGCGCCGGCCTTGCCATCCTTGACGTCGACCCGGAACAGCTCGGCCTTGGTGTAGGTGTTGACGTAGACGTGGCCGTCGCCGCCGAAGACGATGCCGTCGAGGCCCGCGTCCTTGCCGCTGGGGCCGAAGCGCGGGTCGGTGGCCCAGACGGCCAGCGTCTTGCGGTCGGCGGAAAGCTTCAGGATCTCGGGCGCCATCGTATTGGTGGCGTAGACGCTGCCGTCGGGGCCCAGCGCGATGTCGTTGCACAGCGCGCGCTCATTCGGAAACCGGGCGCTGACCTTGCCCTGGCCGGTCGTGAGGTCGAAGCCCTTCAGCCAGGCACCGGTCTCGCTGCCGGCGACATGCGGGCCGATGACGGCACTGATGTCGTTGGAGCAGACCCAAAGGACGCCGGCCTTCTCGTCGGCCAGCACGCCGAAGGTGGAGCGCGTGCCGTAGGTGCCGGGAGCAATCCATAGCGTGGCCCGGTCCTCGCCGGGACGCGCGCGGAAGATGCCGCCGTTGCCGAGGCTGCTGACATAGAGCGTGCCGTCGGCGGTGGACGTGATCGCCTCGGGGAAGGCGCGTTCGCCGGGGAGGGTGATCGTGGAGCGTGCGCCATCGGCCGCCACGGCGGCGAGCGGCAGCAATGCGGCGAGCAGCGCGGCGAGGGATGGGAGTCGACGCGGCGAGGATCGGCGGGCGGGGAACGAATCGGTCATGCAGCGATCTCCGGCGGAAAAGAACGCCATGGTCGCATGGGTCGTCCCGTTTCCTCACGGACATCGATCGCGGTCAGCGTGCGACCGTCGGCCGCAGCTGTGCGCGCAGCGCGATCGTCACGGTGGATCGGCTGCGCCCTCTTCCGACGGTGCGGATGGCTTCGTGACCTGTGCCGGCGTGACCATCTGGCTATCCACCGCCAGGTCCGGCCAGCGGCGCGGCTGGGTCGTCACCTCGCCCCGGCGCAGCGCCAGCGCGATGCGCTGGGTGTCCATCGGTGCGTGCCAGAACAGGGTCGCTACGCGCTGCCAGCGGCCGCCGGTGGCGGCGTCCCATAGCGAGCAGGCGATGGTGCTCTCCGCGTCCAGATTGCACAGCAGCGTATCGGTGCGGCCGTCGCCGTCGAAGTCGCGGTCGATCGTCAGGCAAACGGCATCCGTCCGCAGGCATCCGTTGGTGGCGTCAGGCTCGGCGAGCAGTGCCTGCAACAGGGCCGGGTCCGGTGGCGCCGAGCCTTGCGCGGGGCGAAGCCTCGCCGCCAGGGCATCGACCGTCGTCAGCCGCGGATGCTGCTGCTCCTCGTCGTGGTGCCGGTAGATGCGTGTCTGGCGCTCCAGCTGGTCCTGCACGGAGGCGGCGAGCGCCGGGTCGGCGGCGACGCGCGCATCGGCGGACAGGGTTTGCAGCGCGCGATAGCCGTAGCGACCGCTGCGGAAGCGCAGATAGTCCAGATCCAGCTGTGCGGCGTCGGTGCGCGCTTCGGCCCAGCGGCGCAGCTGGTCGGCAACCGCAATACGGTGCGGGTCGAGCAGCGGCGAGTTCACCGCGACCATCAGCGCGATCAGCACCAGCGATACGGCCACGTTGATGCGCGGCAGCGCGGCCAGCCAGCGCCCGCCGCGGCGCAGCACGGCAACGGCGTAGGCGAATGCGAGCGTGGTCAGCAGCACGCATGTCAGCACGGCGAACACGCGCTCGCTGGTCCAGCCGTACTGGCCGATGCGCAAGGACAGCGCGTACAGGCCGATCAGGCCGTAGACCGGCAGCGTCAGCAGACCGGCGCCGATCGCGTGGCGCAGCCAGGCCGGGTACGGCGACGGCTGCTCGCCGTCCTGCCACACGGCGTTGACCGACAGCACCATCACGCCGATCACGCTCATCAGGATGAACGTGGCCGAACGCGTATCCCACAGCGCCGCCAGCCCCGTGAACGGCAGGCTGAGCACGAACAGGACCGCGATGAACGCGACCAGCGGCAGCAGGCCGGTGACGATCGCCTGCACCACCTGCCGCGCGATGCGGATGGGCCGGTGCTGGGTGCGGCCGATCAGGATGCCCAGGCCCGCCATCGTGCCGGTGGCGAGGTATTCGAACGCATCGTTGCGGAACAGCTCGCGGAAGAAGTCGATCTTGACCAGGGCGAACAGCTCCGCCCACAGCTGCAGCACGCCCCAGCAGATACCGGTGAAGAGTCCGGCCAAGGCGAGCGTCAGGCCGTTCTGCCAGACGTGATCGAACAGTTCCGCGTACGGCGCGCACCAGCGGCCGTGCCGCAGGCGGCATTGCAGGTACGGCAGGGCGGCGAACACGGCCAGCGCCGTGGTGAAGCCGTATGGACCCAGCACCTCGCTCGCGTCCAGGCCCGGCGCGCCGGTCGCGCTCCAGGCGGCCCAGCTCGCCGGCACGGCCAGGACCAGCAGCATGAGGGCGGCGTGCTGCCAGAAACGCCGGTCGTCCAGGCGTTGCACCGTCAGTGTCATCGCGCCGGGCACGGCCAGCACCAGGGTGATCCAGCACACGCGCCCGCCGAGCAGCGAGAACGGCCACCAGCCGTGGTCGTGGCCGGTCTCGGCCAGGTACATCAGCAGGCCCTGCAACAGCGATACCAGCACGATGAAGCGGCGCACCGGGCGCGCCAGCGGCGTTTCGGATTGCATGGTCGGGTCTCCCTGGATGCCGATCGTAGCGGGTGCGCGCGGTGACGGCACCCGGGGCGATCGTCGGCGCCGGATGCGGCACCGATCGGCGTGGGAGCGGCCGCAGTCCGGGTCGGCGGCGGGCGATTTGCGGGCGCCGCGCCGCGCGGGGACGACGGGGATGGTCAGGCGGCTGCGTAGAGGCCGGCCACCTCGCGCGCGACGGACGCCAGAATCGCGTTGCGTCCGTCGTCCTTCAGCGACGACCCGGTGAGATAGCAGGCCAGCGCGAACGGCGCACGGCCCTCGGGCCAGACGATCGCGACGTCGTTGGTGGTGCCGGGGCCGCTGCCGGTCTTGTCGCCGACGCGCCAGTCTTTCGGCAGGCCGGCGCGCAGGCGGTGATCGCCGGTGCGGTTGCCGACCAGCCAGCCGGTCAGTCGCTCGCGGCTGGCCGGCTGCATCAGGTCGCCGAGCACGAGGCGTTGCACGTGGGCGGCCATTTCGCGCGGCGTGGTGGTGTCGCGCGGATCGCCGGGCGGCACGTCGTTGAGGTGCGGCTCGGGGCGGTCCAGCCGCGTGGTGGCATCGCCCCAGGCGCGCAGGGTGGCGGTGAGGCCGGCCGGGCCGCCGACCAGCGGCAGCAGCAGGTTGGCGGCGGCGTTGTCGCTCAGCGTCATCGTCGCCTCGCACAGGTCGGCTACGGCCAGGCCGTGGGAACCGACATGACGCTCGGTCACCGGCGAGTGGTGGATCAGGTCGTCCTTGCGGATCGGAAGGCGCCGGTCCAGCGTCAGCTCGCCGCGATCGACCCGCTGCAGCACGGCGGCCGCCAATAGAAATTTGAAGGTGCTGCACATCGCGAAGCGTTCCTCGTCGCGCCAGCCCAGGCTCCGGCCGGTGGCGGTGTCGAGCACGGCCACGCCCAGCCGCCCGCCGCTGGCGCGCTCCAGTTCGGCCAGCCGGTCGCGCGGCAGCGCCAGGGGCGTGGCGGCCGTTGCGGCACGGGGCAGGGCAGCGGCGAGCAGCAGCGTGCCGCCCAGGAGGTGCAGGAACTGGCGTCGATCGGTCATGGCGTGTCCTCGGAGGGTGCGGCGAGTATTTCGCGGCGTGGGCACGGCCACCAGCGCGAAGATTTGATCGGAGCCATGCGCGCAGCTAATGTCGGCCGATGATCCGCCCGCATCTGCCGTTGAATGCCCTGCGGGCATTCGAGGCCTCCGCCCGCCACCTCAACTTCACGCGCGCCGCGACGGAACTGTGCGTCAGCCAGGCGGCGCTCAGCCATCAGATCAAGGGGCTGGAGGCGCGCCTGGGCGTGCCCCTGTTCCGCCGGCTGCCGCGTGGCGTGGCGCTGACCGACGAGGGCGCGGCACTGTATCCGGTGCTCAACGAAGCGTTCGACCGCATCGCCGCGGTGCTCGACCGGATGACCGGCGGGCATCTGCGCGAGGTATTGACGGTGGGCGTGGTCGGCACGTTCGCCAACGGCTGGCTGCTGCCGCGCCTGCCGGCGTTCCAGGCCGCGCACCCGGGCGTGGACCTGCGCGTGCTGACCCACAACAACCGCGTGGACCTGGCCGCCGAAGGCCTGGACTGCGCGATCCGCTTCGGCGACGGCGACTGGCTGGGGCTGGCGGCCACTGCGATCGTGCCCGCGGCGCTGACGCCGCTCGCCTCGCCGGCGCTGGCGCGGCGCATCGTCCAGCCGCGCGACCTGGCCGCGATGACGTTGCTGCGCTCGTACCGCCAGGACGAATGGCCGCGCTGGTTCCAGGCGGCGCATACGCCGGCGCCGCCGGCGCGGGGTCCGGTGTTCGATTCGTCGCTGGCGATCGCCGACGCGGCGGCCGCCGGCGCGGGCGTGGGCCTGCTGCCGGCGCGGCTGTTCGCGCAGGATCTGGCCGGCGGCCGCCTGGTACGCCTGTTCGACGTCGAGGTCGATGCCGGCCGCTACTGGCTGACGCGTCTGCGCTCGCGGCCGGAGACACCGGCGTTGCGCGCATTCCGCGAGTGGCTGGCGACGGCCGAGACGGCGTCAGCGGTCCGCTAGCGCGGCGCGCACCACCCCTTCGGGCAGGGGCCGTGCAGCAGCGCGTCATGCGGCCGCTACGGCACCACCTGGTCGATCGTCAGCACGATCGGCGCCTTGTGCAGCACGTCCAGCGGCGCCGACAGGGTCTGCAGGTCGCCGCTTTGCGGCGTGGCCTGGCCCGAGCGTGAGATACGCGCGCCGACGACCACTTTCGGGAACATCGACAGCTTCATGTTCGGCAGCATGCCGTTGGATTCGTCGAGCGTGACGGTCAGCGGCAGCTGGCCGGCGGTCAGGCGCTGGATCGCCAGCGGCATCGGCGGGCCTTCGGCGGCACGCGCGAAGACGAACAGCGTTGCATCCGGGGCGAGGCGGTCGGCGAGCTTCGGATCGAGTGCGACCTGGATCGTGAGCCGCGGGCCGTCCGCCGTTGCGGCCGACGGTGCCGCGTCAGGCGCGGTCGTGCCGATGCCGGGTGCACCCGGCGCAGCGGCCGCGGCGGGCGCTTCGGGCAGGCCGCCCAGGCGCCGCGCATCGGCGATGCGGTCCTGGATGCTCTGGGCCACGTTCGAGCCGGCCGGCAGCTGCGCCAGCACGCGATTCCAGGCGTCGATCGCCTGCGGGTAGCGCTGGGCCTGGTACTCGCTGATGCCGAGCAGCCACAGCGCGCGCTGGTTGGCCGGATCGACGGCGAGCGCGCGGTCGAGCAGGGTGCGCGACGCGCCTTCGATGCGCTGCTCGGGGCCGGACAGCGCCAGCGCCTGGGCGTATTCGACCAGCAGGTTGTTGTCCTCGGGCAGCAGGTCGTGCGCGCGCTTGAGCGCGTCGCGCGCCTCGGCGAAGCGCTGCATCGACTGGTAGGCGCGGCCGAGCAACGCCCAGCCGGTGGCGTCGTCGGGGCTCTTCTCCAGCTTGGCGACCAGGCCGGCGACCGCCTGGTCCATGCCCATGGCGTGCTCGTCGCCGGGCGCGGCGGCGGCCAGCGCGGCGGGGTCGAGCGCTTCGGGCGTGCCGACCACGCGATACAGCACGATCGCGCTGACCGGCAGCAGCAGCGCGACCAGGAGAAGCGTGGCGAAGGTGCCGCGCGCCGGGCGTGCGGAGCCGCTGGCGACGGCGGGCAGGGCCGCGCGCTTGGCGGCGTACTCCTCGTCGCTGAGCACGCCGGCGGCACGCGCCTGGTCGAGCGCGCGCAGTGCGCGGACGTCGGGGCCGGTCGTGGCGCCACGCCGGCGCAGCAGCGGTACCAGGACGATCGCGAGGGCGGCCGCGATCATCAGCGCGACCAGCAGCAGAAAGCTTGGAGTCACCAGTCGTCCCCGTCGGTGGTGCGGGTGGGTGCCGCGGCGAGTGCGCGGCTGCGCCGGCGCACGATCGCGACGACGGCGAAGAGGCCGATCGCCAGCACCAGCGCCGGCCCGAACCACAGCAGCGCGGTGCCGCCGCGCAGCGGCGGGTCGTACAGCACGAAGTCACTGTAGCGCTCGGTCAGCCAGCGCTTGATCTCCTCGTCGCTCTTGCCGGCCTGCATCTGCTCGAACACCTGCTGGCGCAGGTCCTGCGCCAGCGGCGCGTGGGAGTCGGCGAGGTTCTCGTTCTGGCAGACCAGGCAGCGCAGCTGGCGCGTGAGCTGCTGGAAGCGCTGTTCCTGCGCCGCATCGGCGAACGACAGCGGGTCGATGGCGTGCACCAGGACGGGCGCGGCGGCCAGCAGCAGGGCCAGCGCGAGGCGGGACAGCCGGTTCATGGCGCGGTCTCCTTCAGCGCGGCGATCGCGGGCTTGAGTTCGTTCTCCACCGCCTCGGGCGTGAACGGGCCGATGCGCTTGTAGCGGATCACGCCGTTCGCATCGATGAGGAAGGTCTCGGGCGCGCCGTAGACGCCGAAGTCGATCGCGACGCGGCCCTCGTAGTCCACCAGGATCTGGTCGTACGGATCGCCGAACTGCGCCAGCCAGCGCCGGGCGTCGGCGGTCTCGTCCTTGTAGTTGTAGCCGATCACCGGCACGCCGAGCTGGCGGATCGGCCCCATGAACAACGGATGCTCGACGCGGCAGGCCTGGCACCAGCTCGCGAAGACGTTGAGCAGGTACGGCCGTCCGGCCAGCTCCGCGCTGCCGGCGGTGCGGTCCGGCTGGGTCAGCAGCGGCAGGGCGAAGGTGGGTGCCGGCTTGCCGATCAGCGGCGAGCGCACCTCGCGCGGATCATGCGTCATGTTCCAGGCGATGCCGAAGCCGAACAGCACCACCAGCAGCGCGAAGCCGATCAGCGGCGCGAGGCGCGAGAGCTTCATGCGCGGGCCTCGGCTGCGCCGGCCGGCGCGGCGGCCGGCGTGCGCACCGCGCGGAAGCGGCGATCGCCGGCGGCGACGAAACCGCCCAGCATCATCAGCAGCGCACCGGCCCAGATCCAGCGGATGAACGGCTTGTGGTAGACCCGCACCGCCCAGGCGCCGTCAGTGCCGAGCGGCTCGCCCAGCGCCACGTAGAGGTCGCGGAAAGCGCCGGCGCGGATCGCCGCCTCGGTCTGCACCTGGGTGCCCTGCGAATACTGGCGCTTCTGCGGGTGCAGCACGGCGATCGTGCGGTCGCCCTGCAGCACGGTGACCGTGCCCTGGTCGGCGCTGAAGTTCGGGCCTTCGTGGTGGCCGACGCCGTCGAAGCGGAACGTCGCCTCGCGGATCGTCACCGATTCGCCCGGCGCCATGCGCAGGTCCTTCTCGATGCTGGTCGCCTCGGTGACCAGCACGCCGGCGACGAACACCGCGATGCCCAGGTGCGCGAGGATCATGCCGAGCATTTCCGGCGTGTAGCGGCGCCCGGCCGGCAGGCGCCGCCAGCGTGTGAGCGCGAACAGCACGATGCCCGTGCCGACCCAGATCGCCAGCGCCAGGCCGGCGATCGCCTTGGCCGGCAGGTCGCGGCCGAGCAGCCAGGCCACGGGGATCGCGAGCACGGCCAGGACCAGCGCCGGCCGCAGCGCGCGCAGCGCGGCGCGCAGGTCGCCCTGGCGCCAGTTGAGGAACGGACCGAACGGCACCAGCAGCACCACCGGCAGCATCAGCAGCACGAACATCAGCCCGAAGTACGGCGGGCCGACCGAGATGCGGCCGAGGTTCAGCGCCTCGCCGATCAGCGGATAGAGCGTGCCCAGCAGCACCATCGCCGCGGCGCAGGCGAACATCAGGTTGTTGACCAGCAGCGTGGTCTCGCGCGAGACCGCGGCGAACGGCTCGCCGCCGGCGATCTTCGGCGCGCGCAGCGCGTAGATCAGCAGCGAGCCGCCGATGGTGACCGCGAGGAAGGCCAGGATGAACAGGCCTCGCCCCGGATCGCTGGCGAAGGAATGCACCGAGGTGATGACGCCCGAGCGCACCAGGAACGTGCCGAGCAGGGACAGCGAGAACGCGAAGATCGCCAGCAGCAGCGTCCAGGCGCGGAACGAGCCGCGCTTCTCGGTGACCGCCTGCGAATGGATCAGCGCGGTGCCGACCAGCCACGGCATGAACGAGGCGTTCTCGACCGGGTCCCAGAACCACCAGCCGCCCCAGCCGAGCACCGAATAGGCCCACCACGAGCCCAGCGCGATGCCCAGCGTCAGGAACGCCCAGGCGACATTGGTCCACGGCCGCGACCAGCGCACCCATTCGCGGTCCAGCCGGCCGCCGAGCAGGGCCGCCAGCGCGAACGCGAACGCGATCGAGAACCCGACATAGCCCATGTAGAGCATCGGCGGGTGGATGATCAGCCCCGGGTCCTGCAGCACCGGGTTCAGGTCCATGCCGTCGGCCGGCATCGGCAGTTCGCGCGCGAACGGGTTGGAGGTCAGCACGGTGAACGCGAGGAAGCCCAGGCTCACGAAGCCGAGCACGCCGAGCACGCGCGCGATGAAGTCCTCCGGCAGGTGGCGCGAGAATGCCGCCACGGCGACGATCCAGAGGTTCAGGATCAGCACCCACAGCAGCAGCGAGCCTTCGTGCGCGCCCCATACCGCCGAGAAGCGGTAGTACCACGGCAGCAGCAGGTTGGAGTTCTGCGCCACGTAGGCGACCGAGAAATCCTGCGTCAGGAAGGCGTGCGTCAGGATCGCGTAGGCGATCGCGACGAAGACCGCCTGTCCGGCGGCCACCGGCCGGGCCACCGCCATCAGCGCGCGGTTGCCGGTCTGCGCGCCGATCAGCGGCAGCACGAACTGCAGCGCGGCCAGCAGCAGGGCGAGGATCAGCGCGAATTGTCCGAGTTCTGGGAGCATGGCGGCACGTGGCGATGGCGGCGGCGGGTAAAACGGCGAAGCGCCGTTCCTGCGGAGGGCGCGCAATCGGCGAGACTACCAAAAAAGACCGGCCGGCCCTGCTGCGCCGCGTCGCCCCGCGCCGCGGGGCAGCCGGCGCGGCGTCGCTTGCGGCGATTTGCCGCCTACGGTTCGCCCCGGCCTTCGCCGGCGCGGACCTTGCCGGGGCCGATGCCGGTCAGGCGCTTGAACAGCTTGCGGAACGCCGGCTCGCTCTTGTAGCCGAGCTGCTCGGCGATCGCGGCCACCGACAGGCGCCGGTTCTGCAGCAGGTGCCAGGCCTGGCTGACACGCCATTGCGCCAGGTACTGCATCGGCGGGATTTCCAGCAGCGTCGCGAAGCGTTCGGCGAAGGCGCTGCGCGACATGCCGGCCAGGTCCGCCAGGCGCGCCATCGACCAGTCCTCCTCCGGCCGGGCGTGGATCGCCTGCAGGACGCGTGCGATGCGCGGGTCGGCCAGGCCGGCGAACAGGCCCCGCGGGTCGCCGCTCTGCGTGGTGTACTCGCACACGGCCAGGATGAACAGGCTCGCCGCCAGCGTGTTGAGCATGACCTGGCGGCCGAGCCCGCCGCGGCGCGAGGTGCTGACGAGGATCGCCGCCAGGTGCGCGAACGCCTCGCCGCCGTCGCGCGCACGCACGATCACGCAGTCCGGCAGTGCGCGCAGCACCGGGTTGTGCGTCCCGATCAGGAATGTGAACTCCCCGCACAGCATGCTGGTGTAGCCGGGATCCGGATCGGTGGTGGCGACCGGCGCGCAGGCGTCGGCCGCCCGCAGCAGGTGGCCGCTGCCGTGCGGGAACATCACCAGGTCGCCGGCCTCCAGCACCACCGGGCCGTCGAGACCGGTCGCCTCGATCACGCAGCGGCCCTCGCCGATCAGGTGGAAGGCGCCATGACGCGTGGCCGGCTCGCGTTCGAGCCAGGCGCCGCAATAGCGCAGGTCGTCGACGATCTCGACGCGCAGCTGCACGCCGTTCAAGGCGGATTCCAGAACCTGTTCGATCGGGTTGTTGCGCATGGGCAGGACGGCCGGTGTCGGCAGCAGCCGGCAAGCAGCGCCGACGCGGGCATCGGCGGACCAGCGCAGTGTAGGCCGATGTGTCGTCGCGTGTTCGCGACGCCTAGACGGCGATCGGTCCATCGTCCAGGCCGCCGATCCAGCCGGCCTCGACCCAGTCGCGCAACACCTGTGCGGCGCGCGGGGCCGCTGCGTCCATGCCGTGCCATTCGGCAAGCGCGGCGCAGAGCGCGCCGAACGGCAGGCCCCGCCGCATCCCGGCGAGCACGGCGGCCTCGTCGACGGCCAGGCGCCGGTACCGCACGCGCCGTTGCTGGCGCCAGATCGCCAGGTCCGCTGTCTCGGCGGCCAGGGCCGGCGGCGTGATCCGGGCGTCGGCGGCGCGGCGGATCGCGTCGAGATTCCAGGCCAGCGGCAGCACGATCAGGTTGGGGTGCAGCCCCAGGCGCAGCGCCGGCCAGGCCTGCGGCGGCAGCGTGGCGAGGCGCCCCGCTTCCAGCGCCGGCAGGTCCGGCGCATCGAACGCGGTCGACAGCGCCCATTCCAACTCGGCCATCGCCGCCGCGGCCGGTTGCGCGGGAACGGCCTCGCGCAGCCAGTCGGCGAACGCCGCGCCGTACCAGCGGATGTTCGGATGGCGCGAGGGCCGTTCGCGGGCGTAGCGTGCGATCCAGCCGGCGAACGCGGCCTCGCCGGCCAGGGCCTGCAGGCCCGGGAATTCCTCGGCGAGCACTTCGTGCAGGCGCTGGCGATAGGCATGCGCATAGACGCCCAGCCGCGTCGCCGCGTCGGCGCCGGGCGTGGTGCATACCGCGCCGGCCACCGTCGTGTCGTCGGTCAGAAGATGCGCGGCGAACTGCCGCTGCAGCGTGCGCAGCGCGGTCATGCGGCGCGTCCGGCCGCCACCTGCCGCGCGATCGTGCGCGCGATCGCCAGTTCCGCCAGCAGGTCGGGCAGCGGCGGCATCGCATCATCGCGCTCGATCAGCGCCGACACTGCGCCGAAGCGCCGTACCGCCTCGGCGTAGAGCGTCCAGACCGGATCGGCGATGGCCGCATCGTGAGTGTCGATCAGCAGCGTACCGGCCGACGTGTGGCCGGCCAGGTGGAACTGCTGGATGCGCGCGCCCGGCAGGCCCGCGAGATAGGAAAGCGGATCGAAGCCGTGGTTGACGGCGCTGACGTGGACGTTGTTGAGATCGAGCAGGATCAGGCAGTCGGCGGTCTCGGCGACGGCGGCGAGGAATTCCCACTCGGGCATCTGCGAGGCGTGATAGCCGACGTAGCTGGAGACGTTTTCGAGCACCAGGCGCCGCCCGAGGACGTCCTGCACCTGGCCCACGCGCGCCGCGACGTGCGCGACGGCCTCCTCGGTGTACGGCAGCGGCAGCAGGTCGTGCAGCTGGATGCCGTCCACCGCGGTCCAGCACAGGTGGTCGGAGATCCAGGCCGGCTGCACGCGGTCGGCCAGGTCGCGCAGGTCGCGCAGGTAGGCGCGATCCAGCGGATCGGTACCGCCGATCGACAGCGAGACGCCGTGCATCACCAGCGGATAGCGCGCGCGGAAGCGCTCGAGGTAGTCGAGCGGCCGGCCGCCGGGCACGAGGTAGTTCTCGGTGACGATCTCCAGCCAGTCGATCGGCGCCGGCTCGGCCAGGATCGCCTCGTAGTGGTCCACGCGCAGGCCCAGGCCGTGGCCGAGGCCGGGATAGCGCAGCGACGTCGCGGTCATCGGTGCGGCTCCGCAGCGGCCACCGGAACCCGGCGGCCGCCGCGCGTGCCGTCAGGGCGCTTTCTTGGCCGCGTCCTGGGCGGCTTTGCAGGCAGCCTCGGACTTCTGCATCGTGAAGCCTTCGCCCTTGCAGGCGTTCTGGCCCTTGCAGGCGTTCTTGGCGCTCTTGCAGGCGCCGTGGCCCTTGCAGGCGGAGGAGTTCTCGCATTTGACCTTGGCGTCGGCGCCCTCGGCGGCGAATGCCGGGCTGGCGACGGTGCCGGCGAAGAGGCCGGCGACGGCGGTGGCCAGGGCGATACCGGTGAGCTTGTTCATGGCGTGGATCCTGTGCGGCGGAGGGGAGGCGGCCCGCGACGATGCCGCGGGCCGCTGCCGGGGCGGTGTCCAGGGGGTGACACCGGCGGCACCGGCCATTGTCCGCAGCGGTGCGGCAGGGACTGCGGCCAGGCATCCGCCGGATATGTCCGGGCGTCCGGCGGTTCAGCCGCCAGAAGGACAGCGGTGCCGATGGACGCCGGGCCGCAAACGGCGGACGCGCGGACATGGCGCCGGCGCGACGGGCTGCCTAGGCTGGACCCTCTCGTGCGCCGTCCGCCCGGAGGAATCCATGGCCGCCGTGATCGCCCTGTGCCGTCGCCTGCTCGATGTCGCCGCATCGCTCCGGTGGCTGGGGCCCCTGCTGGTCCGGCTCGTGTTCGGCTACTTCTGGCTCGAGACCGGCTGGGCCAAGCTGCAGAACCTGGACGCCTTCACCGAGCGCTTCGTCGGCTGGGGCATTCCGTTTCCCGCAGCCAGCGCGGCGCTTTCGGCATGGACGGAGCTCCTGGGCGGCGCGCTGCTGATGCTCGGCCTCTGCACGCGGTGGGCGTGCATCCCGCTGATCGTCAACATGGTCGTGGCGGTGGCGCTGGTCGTGATCGTGGACGTCGGCACGCTCGACCAGTTCGTCGAACTCGACGAGGTGCTCTACATCCTGGTGTTCATCTGGCTGCTGCTGGCCGGCCCCGGCCGTGTCAGCCTCGATCACTGGCTGGCCGGAAGGCTCGGGCTGCCACGGTACGACTGAGCCGCCGCCGCGCCGGCGGCGTTCCGCGCTACTTGGCGGTATCGGCCGGGACGTTGTGCTTGACGTGGGCCTTGCCCATCGCGTCGGCCAGTTCCTTGGGCATGTAGCCCTCGTCGTGCTTGGCCAGCACCTGGCGCGCGACGAAGCGGCCGTCGCTGAGCTGGCCGGTGGCGATCACCGCCTGGTTCTCGCGGAACAGGTCCGGCAGGATGCCGGTGTACTCCACCGGCAGTTCCGCGTCGCCGTCGAGCACCACGAAGTCCACCCGCAGCGAATCGGTCGCACGGCGGATCGAATCCTTCTTGACCATGCCGCCGAGGCGGAAGGTCTCGTGACGGGCGGCCTCGCCGGCCAGCACCTGGGCCGGCGTGAAGAGGTAGTTCATGTTGGACTGCAGCGCGAAGACGGTCAGCGTCGTGGCGACGCCGACCGCGAGCAACAGCAGGCCCACGGCGATCAGGCGGCGCTTGCGGGTGGGCGTCATGGCGCGGCTCCGCTACGGCGCTGCTGCCGGCGCAGCATCGCGGCGAGATCCTTCAGCACGCGGCGGCGGCGTAGCCGCGGCGCGGCGTAGTCGATCGCCAGGACCACTACGAAGACCGCGTAGGACAGCCAGACGTAGAAGCCATAGCCGCCCATGGAGATGAAATCAGCCATCGCGGCCTCCTTCTTCCTTCAGTGCCGCGGCACGGACCCAGTCCTTGCCGCCTTCGAGTTCCAGCAGCGCCACGCGCGAGCGCGCCAGCAGGCTGCCGAGGAACCACAGCTTGGTCGCCAGGGCCATCAGCAGCAGCGGCCAGAGCATGTCGCCGCTGATCGAGGACTTGCCGAACATCTTCACCGTCGATCCCTGGTGCAGCGTGTTCCACCAGGTGACCGAGAAATGCACGATCGGCACGTTGACGATGCCGATCAGCGCGAGGAAGCCTGCCGCGCGCGCGGCCTTGCGGCGATCCTCGATCGCGGCGTGCAGGCCGATCACGCCCAGGTACAGGAACAGCAGCACCAGCTCCGAGGTCAGGCGCGCGTCCCAGGTCCACCACGTGCCCCACATCGGCTTGCCCCAGAGCGAGCCGGTGACCAGGCAGATCAGCGTGAACGCCGCGCCGACCGGCGCGCAGGCCATCGCCAGCGTCTCGCTGAGCTTGATCCGCCAGACCAGCGCGATGAAGGCGTTGACCGCCATGACGAAGTAGATGAACAGGCTCATCCACGCGCTCGGCACGTGGATGTAGATGATCCGGAACGCATCGCCCTGCTGGTAGTCGGCCGGCGCCATCGCCAGGCCGCCGTACAGCGCCACCGCACCGAGGATCAGTGCCAGCGCGTAGCACCACGGCTGCAGGCGCCCGGCGATGCGGTCGAAGATCGGCGGCGAGCCGAGTTTGTGGAACCAGAGCGTCAGTGCATTCATCGGGAGGCGGGCGACCTAGCTCAACGAAATCCGCAGGGCCGCCGCGCAGGCCAGCGGCGCCAGCACCAGGGCCATCGCCAGGGCCGCGCCCAGCCACAGCAGCGGAGCGGCGAACGGCAGCCCGGTCTGCGCCGCGTTGCAGGCACCCGCGGCGAAGATCAGCACCGGCACGTACAGCGGCAGCACCAGCAGGGCCAGCAGCATACCAGAGCGGCGCATGCCGACCGTCAGCGCGACGCAGACCGCGCCGATCAGGCTGAAGAGCGGCGTCGCCAGTGCCAGCGCCGCCAGCAGCACCGGCAGCACCGGCGCCGGCAGGTGCAGGAACTCGGCCAGCAGCGGGCTGACCACGAGCAGCGGCAGCGCCGAGGTCAGCCAGTGCGTGGCGATCTTGCAGGCCAGCAGCAGCGACAGCGGATGCGGCGACAGCACCAGCTGCTCGAGCGCGCCGTCCTCGTAGTCGCTGCGGAACAGCGTGTCGAGCGCCATCAGGCCGGCCAGCAGCACGGCGACCAGGATCACGCCCGCGGCGATCGCCGCCAGCCGCTCCGGTTCCGGGCCGAGCGCCAGCGGGAACAGCGCCACCACCATCAGCGCGAACAGCACCGGGTTGAGCACGTCGCCACGGCGGCGCCAGGCGAGCAGCAGGTCGCGCCGGACCAGGGCGGCGCAGGCGGCGGCGGTCGTCCCGGGCTTCATGCGGCGAGCGGCCGGATCGGCAGCCGGCGCGGCGTGCCGGAGGTGAACGCATAGGCGCCGTGCGAGGTCACCAGCGCAGCGCCGCCGCGGCGCGCGTGGGTGTCGAGCAGGCGGTTGACCAGGTCGATGCCGCCGCGGTCGAGGTTGGCGTAGGGCTCGTCGAGCAGCCACAGCGCGGCCGGCACCAGCAGCAGCCGCGCCAGCGCGACGCGCTTCTTCTGGCCGGCAGACAGCTGCCGCGCCGGCACGTCCTCGTAGCCTTCCAGGCCGACGCTGCCCAGCGCCATGCGCGGCGAGACGCCCGGGCGCAGGCCGGAGACGCCGATCGCGAAGCGCAGGTTCTCCAGCGGTGTCAGGTCGGTCTTGAGGCCGGGCTGGTGGCCCAGCACGGCGACCTGGCGCGCCAGCCGCGCCAGCGTCAGCGGCTCGCCGTCGAGCAGGATCTCGCCCTCGGCTTCGAGCAGGCCCGACAGGACGCGCAGCAGGGTGGTCTTGCCGGCCCCGTTGTCGCCCTCGATCAGCACCACGTCGCCCGCGTACAGCCGGAAGTCCAGCGGGCCGAAGATCGCTTCCTCGTTGCGGGCGAACGCCAGGCCGCGTGCTTCGAGCAGCGGGATCGGGTCGTGGTCGGGAGAGGCGATCATGGAACCGGCAATGCTAGCCGGCCGCGCCAGCCGGCGCCATGCGGCGCGGTGCCCCGATCAGGGCGCCTCGAAGCCGTCGGCGAACAGCCGGTCCAAACCCTCGACGACCAGGGCCCCCGGGCCGACGACCGTGGTCGTGTAGCTCTGACCGGGCGTGCCGGCGCTCCATTGCGAGGCGACCAGGTAGTAGCTGCGCCCTTCGAACAGCAGCGCGCTGATGCGCGCGGTGCCGGCGGGCGGTCCGTTCGGCGAGGAGCCGTTGCCGGCCTCGTAGTCGAGCAGGTTGACCAGCGGCTGGGCCGGGTCGAAGCCGCCCCGGTAGAGCGCCAGGAAATGGTTGCCGCTCGCCACCACGCTGGTGAAGGCATAGCCGCCGGACACCGCGACCTGGAACGGCATCGCCTGGTAGACCATCGGCCCCAGGCCCGAGACCCCGGCGATGTAGTACGGCCGGCTCCAGGTCGGCCCGGCCGCGACCGAGCCGGTGTAGGTCGCGGTCACGTCGTCCACGCGCGTGGTGAGGTGGTACTCCACGTCGCTCAACGCCGCCACCCAGGGCGGGCCGACCGAGGTGAAGCGCCACTGGAACGTGCCGCTGCCGCCGACGTCCGCGAAGCCGCCGATGAAGTCCTGCAGCGGATAGTCGGCATAGGTCCGGTCGCCGCCGAAGCGGGGCCAGGTCAGCGTGCTGCTGCCGTCCGGTGCGGTGATCGTGGCGGCGAGATCGAGCGACCACGGCGCCAGGCCGTTCTCCTCGTCGGCCACCGCGGCCGACCAGCGTGCCGTGAAGCCGACGCCGCTGACCGGCCCGGCGACGGCGAACGGCACCGCCTGCACGACCGCGGTGCCGCCGACCGTAAAATCCGTGCCGGGCACGCTGGCGATCAGCTTCTCGGCGGCATCGGCCGCGCCGGCCGCCGCCAGGACGGTGGCCAGCAGTGCGGCAGCCGCGGCAGGACGCCGATGGCGGACCGGAATGCGGAGGACGAGGACGGCCATGCGCCGCATGCTACCGGCGCCGGCGCGGCCTGTCATGCCGGCCGGTCGTCAGTACCACCAGGTCCTGACGTCGTCGAACCACAGCCGCCAGGTCGGTGCGCGCACGCTTTCGAACACCTGCAGGATCGCCCAGCCGCCGAGCGCCTCGTCGATGTGCGCACCCGGATCGTGCATCGCATGGTTGGCGTAGACGGTGGCACCGTCCGGATCGCTGATCTGGTAGGTGATGCCGCGCGCATTGCTGGCCAGGATCAGCACGCGATACCAGGCGTTGTCGCGCAGCGGCGTCGAGCAGGTGGCGGGGAACAGCGCATTGCCGGTCTTCCAGAAACTCTCCACCTGGGCCGTGCGCGTGGTCGGGCAACCGTCCGGTCGCGCCGACACGTCGCCGATCACGATGCCGCGACCGGACAGCTCGCCTTCGCGCGTCGCGGTGGCCGGGTCGTCGAACGCCCAGCGTCCCTTCAGCAGGACGGCGATGTGCGCAGCCGAGTTCTGGCCGAAGTAGTCCTGCGCGTAGAACAGGAAGCTGATCGCCTGGCCGCGCACGCCGGCCGGCTGCGGCGCATCGGGGACGCCGAAGGCGAGCGCATCGCTTCCGTACGGATTGGCCGGTAGAACCTGCGTGACGAACGGCAGCAGCAGCGGCTGCGGCGTGTGCTCCACGCGCGGCGCGCCGGCGGCATCGTAGTAGAGCGCCAGGCGGCCCCAGGCGGTCTCGCCGATGTGTCCGGCTGCGGCGGATGCGGAACTGGCCAGCCCCAGCGCAAGCGCCAGCATCGTCCGGATTCTCTCGGTCGCCTGCATCGTCGTTTCGCGTGTCCGCGCCAGGAAGCCCGGCGCCGTGCCGGTACGGACGCTCATTCTAGGTCAACAGAATGGGGCCCGGTCGTTGCCCGGATGGCGGCAAGGCTCGATGGGTGGAGTCCGGCGCCGAGATCCTTACGGAGGTTGCCAGGCATGGGATCGGAGCGTCCGCAATGGGTCGCATCCGCCTTGGCCCGAACCACACGGGCGTAAACGGTGGCGCCCTCGCCGATGCGATCTGCTGGCGCGAGACGTTTTGTAACTGCGTCGGTCTTTGCAGAACCCGGCGCATCGGTTAAGGTCCGATCACGTCGCAGGGAGGCCCACAGGGGGAAGCCCCGACGTTGTCGTTGAGGCATCGGATCGGAAGTCCGTTGGGAAGGCCGTGCACATACCCGGCCTGTTTCTCGTCGAGGATGCGGTCCGGGCCTGCAAAGGAGCTTTGCATGACCGTGTCCGCCCCAGTCCCGCGTATCGCCGGGCCTTTCCGTTTGTGGTCCTTGCGCGTGCTCTGTGCCGCGCTGCTCGGATCGGTCGCGCCAGCGTGGGCGGCCAGCCCGACCGACCCGCCGCCGCCCGAGACGTTGGAGACGATCGTAGTGCGCGGTACGCCCTGGGGCGGCAGTCGGCCGCCGTGGATGGGGTCAGGCGGCTATGTGCCGCGCTACCCGCGCGAGCTGCGCTGGCCGAACCCGGGCGACGTCAACAACAACGCGGCGGACGACGAAATCGATTGCGCGCGTGGCAATCCGATCGTGCTTGCGACCGGCAACAAGGTCGAGCGCGAGATCGATTTCCTCAGCAGCGGCGAGATGGGCCTGTACCTGGAGCGCCGCTACAACCACTATTCCTCCCGCGGCGGCCTGTTCGGCGGTCATTGGCTCAGCAACTTCGACTACAGCCTGAGCTTCACGACGTTGTCGACCGGCGGCGGTGGGCCGGTCATTGGGCCGGTGAACTATGCCTGGGCCTATCGGCCCGATGGCCGCCGCATCAAGTTCGTCCCCAACGGCACCAATCGCTGGACGGAGGCCAAGCCGGACTGGACGGCCTTCATCCAGAAGAACCCCGATGGGACCTACACGCACTACACCGAGGACAACACGGTCGAGAAGTACTCCAGTTTCGGACGCATCCTGGAGATCAAGAACCCGCAAGGCATCCGCTGGACCTTCACCTACCAGACCGGCAATGTCCTCCACCGCGTCACGCACAGCTCCGGCCGCTACGTCGAGTTCACGATGACCAACGGCCTCCCCACCACGGTGCGTGCACCGGATGGGAATCTCTATACCTACACCTACATCGGCAATTGGCGTCTTCAGACCGCGACCCGGCCAGGCCAGCCGATCACCACGCACACCTACCACTACGAGAACACCAGCTTTCCGGGAGCGCTGACCGGCAAGTCGATCGACGGCGTGCGCTATTCGACGTTCACGTACGACAGCCAGGGCCGTGCGATCACCTCCGAACACATCGGGCCGGTGGACCACTACCACTTCACCTATACCGTCACTGGTGCGCGCAGCGTGTCGGCCGATGAGCGGCCGACGCTCCCGGTTCCACCGAACGGCCAGCCGTACTGCCTCACCAACGGGGAGTGCACGCCGGTCATGGACTCGTTCGGCGGCTCAGGCCCCCCGCCGGTGCCGCCGGAGATGGACTACCCGCTGGCTGCTGCGGTCACCACCGGCACGATGACCGTGCTCGAGCGGGGGCCGCTCGGCAATCCGCGCAAGGAGACGACCTACGTCTTCGTCGACGGCAAGCTCGAAAGCGTGAGCGGAGCCCCCTCGGCCTGGTGCGGCGCGACGTTCCGGTCGGCCACGTACGACAGCAACGGCTATCCGAATCTCGTCTACGACGAGAACGGCAATGCGACCGACTACGACTACAACGCGACCGGCCAGCTGCTCAAGCGCACCGAGGCCGCCGGCACGTCCTACGCGCGCGTGACCGACTACACCTGGGATGCGGGCAACAACCGGCTGACCGGCATCACCGTGGTAGGCGACAGTGCGACGACGCTGGCCTATCAAGCCTTCAGCCATCGCCTGGCCACGGTGACCGTTACGAACCTGAGCGGCTACGGGGTCGCGGGCCAGTCGCGCACGGACACCTACGCCTACACCTACCACGGCAACGGCCTGCTGGCCTCGATGACGATTGACGGTCCGCGAACGGGTGCGGTCGATGTCCATACCGTCACCTATTCCACGCTGGGCGACCTGACCAGTATCAGCAATCCGCTGGGTCACACCACCAGCTACCAGAACCACACCGGCCTGGGCTATGCGGAGCGGATCATCGGCCCCAACACCAATGAACGGATCGACATCGCGCACGAGGCACGCGGGCGACAGAAGACCGTCACGACCTACCACAACAGCGTTGCTCAGACGACGAGCTACGACTACAACACGCGCGGCCTGGCCGGGCGGATCACCCGGCCGGACGGCCGCGTGACCGAGCTTCGGTATGGCGCGGACAACCGGCTCTACAGCGTCTGGGAGGCCGAGGCCAGCGGGACCAAGGCGGTCATCGGCCTGGGCTACAACCCGGCCGGTGGCGTGGTCAGCCAGCGGGTCACCCGCTATACCGGCAGCGGCGATCCGCCCGAGCCGTGCAACTCGGGCATCTGCGTGCTGCCGACCGCGGCAGTCACGCCCAGCGGCGAAACGGTGGAGGTCCACGGCGATCCCGGTGCGATCGCCTCGTACCTGCGTAGCCTGGGCGTCAGCGGTGTCGAGGAGCCGACGGCTTCGGTCGAGTTCCGCAGCGCGTTCACCGACTACGACGAACTCAACCGGCCCCGTGCCCGGCGCGGCAACGGCAACCAGCACGCGTGCTACGAGTACGATGCCGCCGGCAACGTCACGAAGATCAAGGAAGTCAGCGGTGGTTCCTGCACGGGGACGGTCCTGCGGCAGACCCGGATCTTCTACGATCCGCTCAACCGCGTGGAGAAGGTGACCGACGCGCACAACCAGTCGACCGAATTCGGCTACGACAAGGCCGACCGCATCGTGCTGGTCAAGGACCCGAACGGGAACAGCACCACCTACCAGTACGACGGCTTCGGTCAGTTGTGGCGGCTGTCGAGCCCGGACACCGGGATCACGACCTACAGCTACGACATCGGCGGGCGCATGACGTCAATGACCAAACCCGACGGCGCCATCACCTACACGCACGACAACCTCGATCGCGTGCGGACCGCAACGGCCGGTGGGCAAACGCAGACCTTCACGTACGACAGCTGCACCAGCGGCATCGGCCGGCTGTGCGGACTGGCCGATCCTAGCGGCTCGCGCACGATGACCTATACGCCGTACGGCTGGGTCGCCAGTGTTGACAGCATCTACACGTTGGGTGCTCCGTATTCGACGGCGACTTCCTACATGGAATACACCTACGACGGTTCCGGCAATCTGACCCAGATGAACGGCAATGCGCCCTATCCCAAGCTGGTGTACGACTACACCCTCGGCAAGGTGTCGGGCGTGACGTTCTACGACAGCGCCACGCCGCAGACGGTCGCCAGCAGCATCAAGTACGACCCTTACGGGCCGGTGGTGGCGTTCACGCGCGGCAACGGGCTGGTCAACACGCGCGCATACGACCTGGATGGACGCCGCGTGTCCACGCGCTCGGCCGGAGCGGGAGTGACGGCGCTGGACCTGAGCTACCAGTGGACACGCCGTGACCTGATCCAGACGATCACCAATATGCAACTGCCGGCCCTGTCGCAGGGCTTCACGTACGACGACCTGGATCGGCTGCGGACGGCGAGCTCGACGGCCGACACCCAGGACATGAACTACGACGCGGTCGGCAACCGCACCTACCTGACGCGGGGTGGCTCAACCACGAACTACACGACTTCGTCCAGCAGCAACCGCCTGACCGGACTCAGTGGTGGTACGACGCGCAGCTACACCTACACCGGTAACGGACACATCAACAGCTACTCCGGCCTGGGTGGCGCGGTGTTCGGATACGACCCGTTCGACCGGCTGCGGACCGCCACGCGCGCGGGCCTGACGACGACCTACCGCGTCAACGGCCTGGGCCAGCGGGTGTCCAAGCAGGGTGCCGGGAGCAACCTCGCGCTGTACGCCTACCAGCCGGACGGCAACCTGGTGCTGGAATACGAATCGCAGCACAACGTCTGGAGCTGGATGATCCGGCTCTATGGCGAGCCGATCGCGCTGCAGCGCGGCACCAGCCTCTATGCCATCGACGCCGACCACCTGGGCCGGCCGCAGACAGTGACCAACGCAAGTCGATCCGTCGTCTGGCAGGCGAGCAACTACGCGTTCGACCGGGTGGTCACCACCGACGGCATCGGTGGTCTCAATCTCGGCTTCCCGGGCCAGATCTACGACAACGAGACCGGGCTGTGGCACAACGGCTTCCGCGACTACGATGCGGCCACGGGGCGGTATCTGCAGTCCGATCCTATAGGTCTGTTTGGTGGAATCAACACATATGCTTATGTGAGAGGAAACCCTGTCACCTGGATTGATCCCGAAGGATTGAACGCTATGGCCGGCGCGTGGGTTGGTATGGAGGTCGGAACTGCGGTTTGGCCTGGCCCCGGAACAATCATTGGTGGAATTATTGGGCTGGGCATTACGGCGTGGGCTATAGATCAAACTGTAGATCAGATCAGTGACATGATGGCCAAGGATGGTTCTGAATCAAGGCCCGATAACTGTCCTCCGGGTACGGTGCCGATCGACGAGGCCAAGAAAAAATTTGGGATAGGTAAAGATGGCGTTCATGGGATCAAAGGTGGCGTCGGCGCGAGGCCAACAACATGGACAGGTATCGCGCCAAACGGGGACGTGTGGACCGGTGGCCCTGGAGGGGTAGGGGAAAACCATGGTCCCTTTGGCGACTACTTGCCGGGAGGATAGCGATGGTTGAGAAAATGTTTACGATCTCTCTGCGCATTGAACATCCTTCGGAACGATTTGAGGCCATCGCACAGAAGTTGGCCTTGAGCCCGGTATTTGGATATACGGTTGGAGATCAACGAAGAACTCCTAAAGGTCGGCTGCTTGAAGGGGTGAATGAGAGAACTTATTGTTATTTCGACATTATTCCGAAGCAGGCAGGGGATTTCATTGATGGCCTGAGGCAAGCCATTTCACGTCTGGATTTTTATGGCGAATTTTTCCGAGAGTTGACCAGGGAAGGCGGCAGAGTCGAGTTGTATGCAGGTATCTTTGTTGAGGGGTCAACGGGCTTCACTTTGAGTGTTAATGATTTAGAAGCGCTGAGACGGATGGCTCTGGAGCTCTCGGTTGAGGTCTACTACTAGCAGGCTGTTGAGAAAGCCCCCCACTCGCTCGACAATCATAGTCTCCATCAATGATAGGTCGATGCGGCATGCGCGGAGCGGACGTACAGCAGTTGGGGATGTTCTCGTACGTATCGGTCGAGGATCGGGTGCCCAAAGACCATCCGATCCGAAAGCTGCGGGTGCTGGTGGACGCGATCCTCAAGGAGATGGACGCGCTGCTGGGCTCACGCTACGCGCCGAGTGGACGCGAGTCGATCCCGCCGGAACGGCTGCTGCGCGCCTCGTTGCTGCAGGTGGTCTACAGCGTGCGCAGCGAGCGTCTGCCGATGGAGCAGATGCAATACAACCTGCTGTTTCGCTGGTTCGTGGGCTTGAACATCGATGATCCGGTGTGGGACCACTCGACGTTTTCGTTCAACCGGGAGCGGTTGTTCGATGCATAGATTGCGCAACGATTCTTCGAGAACACGGTGCGGCTGGCGCGGCTCAAGGCGAAAGTCTCGGGCGCGGACCAACCAGACGAACGTTGGGCGACAGATCTGTGCCGCGTCTGGGGTGGCCGGGACGGCTGGCTGGTGCTCGCGCTGGTGATTGACTGCCATACACGTCAGCTGCTCGGCCGGCATCTGGCGCGGACGGGGCGAGCCACGACCGCCGGTGCGGTACTGTAGCGGGCGTTGATCACACGCTATGGAGCGCTGGGCCGCGTCCACTCCCCGTTCCTGCTGCGCTCGGACAATGGGCTGGTCTTCACTAGGGCCTGTTAACACTATCGCAATGATTCGACGATCAATGCGAAGTAGATGAGTCCAGTGAACATGACGTCGAGCTTGTCGAAGCGATGGAAGATCCGGCGGAAGCCCGGCGCTGCGCCGGTACGGTCGGCCATTCTAGGTCAAGGGCATGGGCCCTGGCCTTTGCGCCGACGCTCATCCATGCCGGTACTGGACATGTCGATAGCGATGGGGCGCTGTGGGATGACGTTCGGGTACGATCCCTTCGACCGATCGCGGAGCCGTCACCCGCGGCGACCGCTGAGGGGGACTCTCTGCTGGAACTGAAGCAACACCGTTGGCGGCTGCGCTGCAGGAAGGCCGGAGCCAATGCCGAATAGCCACGATCCGCGCCGGCGGCGGCTGCTGCGCGCGGTGGCGCTGGGCAGCTCCGCGGCAATGGTCGGCTGTGGGCGAGAGGACGATGTCCCCTACGTCAGCGACGTGTCCCAGATCGATCGTATTGCCGTCGCCGGTATCGCAAGCCCGACCAGCACAGCGGAGCTGCAACAGCTTGTGCGCGCATCGCGCACGCCGGTTTCGGTCGGTGGCGCGCGCTACAGCATGGGCGGCCAGATCGCTGCGGATGGCTCGCTGCATCTGGACATGCGTGCGATGAACCGGCTGGTCCGGCTGGATGTAGCAGCGCGTACGGTTCGGGTCCAGGCCGGCATGTGCTGGCGTGATCTCCAGGACATCATCGATACGCGCGATCTGTCCGTGAAGATCATGCAGAGCTACAGCAATTTCTCGATCGGTGGCTCGGTCTCGGTCAACTGCCATGGACGCTATGTCGGTGCCGGCCCGTTGGCGCATTCGATTCGTGCCTTGCAGGTGGTGACCGCCGATGGTGAGGTGCACGAGCTGGACCGGAACCACCAGCCGGAGCTGTTCGCGGCGTGCATCGGCGGTTACGGCGGTCTCGGCGTCATCAGCGAGGTGGAGCTGGACCTGGCCGACAATGCGGTCATCGAACGGCAGGCGCGCTGGATACCGCTGGAGGCGTATCCGGACTTCTTTCGCGAGTCGATACTGGGCAACCCCGACGCCGTACTGCACAACGCGGACCTGATGCCGCCGGATTTCAATCGGCCGCTGGCCGTCAGTTGGATGCGCAGCGATGCGCCGCTGACCGATCGGGAGCGGCTGGTGCCGCGCCACCTGGACTATGGTCGGGACCAGAACCTCATCTGGGTGGCTTCCGAGCTTCCGGTGGGCGGGCGCCTGCGCGAGCGCTTCCAGACCGATCGCATCCTGCAGGAGAAGGCGGTCGTCCTTCGCAATCGCGAAGCCAGCCTGGATGCGGCCTCGCTGGAGCCGCGCACGCGGATATTCTCCACCTACCTGTTGCAGGAGTACTTCATTCCGGTGGCGGGTTTCGCACGCTTCGCCACGCAACTGGCCGGTGTCCTCCAGCGGCACGAGGTCAATGCGCTGAACGTATCGATCCGCCATTCGCCCGCCGACGCCGTGTCGCTGCTGAAATGGGCGGCGACCGAGGTGTTCTCGTTCGTCCTTTACTACAAGCAACGCTCCTTCACATCCACCGACGAACGCGCGGCCGACTGGACGCGGCAACTGGTCGATGCCGCGTTGTCCCTCGGTGGCCGCTACTACCTGCCCTACCGCCTCCACGCGACGCCGCAGCAGTTCCGTCGTGCCTATCCGGAAGCGGATGACTTCGCCCGCATCAAGCGCGCTGTCGACCCGTACAACCGGTTTCGTAACCGACTTTGGGACAAGTATCTGCCGTCGCCGTGAGCATCCGTCGCGCGAGCGCGCAACCGGGCTGCTAGGCGCGTGCCGGGGTGAGGACCGCCAATCCGGGTCGTTGGCCCCTGGCCAACCGATGGCAGATCGTTCGTACCGCCGCGTTCGACCGACAGGTCGCATGGATCGCTCGAGCGGCAAACCGCGAACACCACCCGCCTCGCGGGTGGCTACCGAACGGCGCGGGGCTGTCCGGTGGCCGGTGGGTCCGATGCCGAGCCGCCCTCCATCTCGGCGGCGAGCAGGCTGCGCGCGGCCTGCCAGTCGCGCTTGATCGTGCGCTCGTTGAGGTTCTCGATCGCGGCGATCGCCGGGAAGCTGAGGCCGGCGAAGAAGTGCAGGTGGACGACGCGGGCGGCGCGGGCGTCGATCGCTTCCAGCGTGGTGAGCGCACGATCCAGCGCCAGCACCTCCAGCGCCTCGCCGGCGGCGTCCGGCAGGTGCTCGTCGAGCGTGACCAGCACGGCCTGGCCGCCGCGTTTCTCGGCGCCGATGCGGCGTGCGTCGTCGACCAGCACCTGGCGCATCGCGCGGGCTGCCAGTGCCATGAAATGGCCGCGGCTGCTGGCCTCCAGGCGTTCGGCGTGGATCAGCTTGAGATAGGTCTCGTGGACCAGGACGGTGGTGGATATCTGCGGGGTGGCCACGCCGCGCAGCTGGTGGTGCGCGCAGCGGCGCAGCTCCTCGTAGAGCCGCGCGAACAGCCGGCCCGAGGCGTCGGCGTCGCCGCGGCCGGCAGCGAGCAGCAGGTCGGTGCAGCCTTCGTCCATCGGCAAGATCGCGTACCTCGGTGGGCCGAGCATCGCCGCTGCGGCCCGGCGCCGTCAATCGCGGGCCAGGTCCACTGCCAGGTCCGGATCGGGTGCCTCGATCGTCGCCAGCAGCGCGGCGCCCTGGCGCCGGAACGCGGCGGCTTCGTCGCGCCGGCCTTGGGCACGGGCGACGCGGGCCAGCACCGCGAAGCTGGCCACCTGGCGACTGGGATGCTCGTCGCGCCGGCCGGCCATCACCTGCTCGGCCAGCGGCCGCGCCTCGTCGGCGCGCCCGAGCGCCGCCAGCGCATCGGCCTGGATCGCGAGGGATTGCAGGGCGCGTGGCTCGCCGGCCGCGCCGACCTGCGTGAACAGGGCCAGCGAGGCCTGTGCGGCGGCGAGCGCCGCCGCTGGCTGGCCGCCGTGCAGCAGCACCTGCGCCAGCGTCTGGCGGATGGCGGCGGTTTCGCGGCCGGGCCGCATGGCTGCATCGGCGATCGCCACGGCTTGGCGGGCGTGCCGCTCGGCGGCGGCGGCGTCGCCGCGACGCGAGGCGAGCTGCGCCAGTATGTTCTCGTCGTTGGCGATGGCCGGATGGCCCTCGCCCAGCGCCGCGCGGTGCACCGCGAGAGCGTCGTCGAGCAGGGTGGCGGCTTCCTCGTAGTTGCCCCGGCGTATCAGGACCGCCGCGAGGTTGGCAGCGGTGGTCGCGACCGACGACGTGCCCTGTTGGCCGATCGCCTGCTGGATCGCCAGCGACCGGCGCAGGTGGGTCTCGGCCTCGGCGAAGCGGAACTGCGAACCGGCGACGATCGCCAGTGAGTTGAGCGTGTTGGCGAGGTCACCGTGGTTCTCGCCCAAGGCGGCGGTCTGGAGGGCCACTGCTTCTTCGAACGCGCGGCGCGCCAGGTCGAGCTTGTTCTGCTGGCGCAGCGCACCGCCGAGCACCTGCAGCGATTCGGCGACGGCCGGGTGGCGGTCGCCGAGCCGGCGCCGGCGGGCGTCCAGCGCCTTGCGGGCCTCGGCCTCGCCTTCGACCGGCAGCGACCGGCTGAGCATCAGCACGGCGTAGTCGTTGCGGATCTGCGCGACGCGCGTGTCGTCCTCGCCGAGCGCACCGACGGCGGTCGCGATCGCTTCTTCGAACGCGGCGCTGGCCTCGTCGAAACGGCCGAGCCGGGTCAGCAGCAGCGCCTCGGCCTGGCGATCGCGGGCGCGATCCACGCGCCCTTCGGGGCCGCGCCCGGCATCGATCGCGAGCGCCGCGCGCACGTCGTCCAGGCCGGCCGCGAAGGCGCCGCGCTTTTCGTGCAGCAGGGCGCGCTCGGTGAGTGCCCGCGCGCGCAGGGCCGGCTCCACCGGCCCGGCCAGCACGGTGTCGAGCAGCCCGGCGGCGTCCTCCAGGTGTGCGCGTTCGCGTTCGACCACGGCCAGTTCCAGCAGGGCGGGCCGGTAGGCCGGCTGCGCGGCCGCGGTGTCGCCGTCGCGCACCTGGGCCAGCAGCGCGGCGGCCTGCGGGTACTGGCCGAGCTGGCGGTAGAGCCGGCCCAGCGTCAGCAGCATCTCGGCACGCAGGCGCGGCTGGTCGGTGAGCTCAGTGTGGATCTTCTCGGCGCCGCGATCGAGCAGTTCGCGCGCGGTGATGCGTTCGCCGGCGGCGCTGTCCGGCGCGGATGCGTCGAAGACGTCGGTGAGGAACGCCTGCGCGGCGCGCGCCAGGCGTGCCTCGTCCTCGGCGCGATGGGCCTGCCACAGGGCCAGCGCGGTGCCGCCGAGCAGGCCCGCGACCGCCAGCACGCCGAGCGCGACAGTGGTGCGATGGCGGCCGATGAAGCGCCGCGTGCGATAGGCCGCGCTGTCGGCCCGGGCCAGGATCGGCTGGCCGTCGCGCCAGCGCCGCAGGTCGTCCGCCAGCGCCTCGACGCCGGCATAGCGCCGTGCCGGGTCCGGATCGGCGGCGCGTGCGACGATGATGCCCAGATCGCCGCGCAGCAGGCGTGCCGGCACGCCCGGCGGGCCGGCGGCACCGGCCGTCTCGCGTGCCAGGGCCAGGCGCAGGGCCGGCCGTGCCGCCGTGTCGAACGCGCTGTGGCGCTGGCCGCTCAGCAGCTCGAACAACAGCACGCCGAGCTGGTAGACGTCGGCGGCGGTCGTCACCAGCGCGCCGGCGGCCTGCTCCGGCGCGGCATAGGCGGTGGACAGGAAACGCCCGCCGGTGGCGGTGTGCGCGGGGTCGGCGGTGTCCTCCAGCACCTTGGCGATGCCGAAGTCGAGCAGCTTGGGATGGCCGTCGGCGTCGACCAGGACGTTGCCGGGCTTGATGTCGCGATGGACGATCAGCTGGCGATGCGCATGGGCGACGGCGGTGCAGATCGCCAGGAACAGCGCGACGTGCGCGGCCGGGTCCGCGCCGGTGCGCGCGCTCCAGGCCGCCAGCGATTCGCCGTTGACGTACTCCATGACCAGGAACGGCCGGCCGTCGGCGGCGACGCCGCCGTCGAGCAGGCGCGCGATGTTCGGATGGTCCAGCCGCGAAAGGATCTGCCGCTCGCGGCGGAAGCGCGCCAGCAGTGCATCGGAATCCATGCCGCGACGGATCAGCTTCAGCGCGCCCTGCTGGATGTAGCCGTCGCCGTCGCGCTCGGCCAGGTGGACGGTGCCCATGCCGCCGCTGCCGAGCACGCGCACGATGCGCCAGGCGCCGACGGCGGTGCCGGCCGGCAACGCGCCGTCGCCGGTGTCGGCCAGCCGCGCGGCGACGTCGGCCGCCCGACGGTCGAGCACGCCGGCGGCACGCTCGCCGAGCAACGCGCGCGCTTCCGCGTCGAAGGCCGGATCGCCGGCGCTGGCGGCCGCGATCAGCGCCTCGCGTTCCTCGGTGTCGGCATCGAGTGCCTGGCGGACCAGGGTGAACAGGCGGCGCTTGCGCTCGATGTCCATGACAGGCTCGTCGACAGGGTCGGGACAGCGTCGCATGCGCCGCGGCTGCTGGACAGGGGCCGCACGGGCCCCGGCCCGGGCCGGCTCAGTCGCCAGCGGGACCCCCGAAACGGTCGGCGAACAGGCTGTCGGTGGCGATGTGGCGGCTGATCGTCATGTCCAGGTCCAGGCCACTCCATTTGCGGCTGCCGGCCGAGACGATCGCCCCGTCGGTGTGGATCAGGTCGTTGCCGATGCTCTCGACGGGTGCACTGCTGCCGGGGAAGTCGAGCACGGCGGCCGCGTGCTGTGGCCCGCCGTTGGCACCGACCTGCAGCAGACCCACGATCGGGTGGCCGTCGCCGAACAGGTCGGCACGCATGTTGAGGCCGACCACCAGGTCGCGGTTGCCGGGCCGCTCGACCAGGCCGAACGGCTTGTTGGTGCCGCTCATGACCAGCCGATGCACCATTCCGCCGGGGCCGAAGCCGGTGTCCGGCGAGCCGTCGGCGCGGTACGCCACCAGCACCATCTGGGCCTGGACCGGCGTCTGCGTGTCGTCGATCGCGTAGCCCGCGACGACGAAACCACCGTTGGCGCGACGCAGCAGGCGGGTCATGTGGTCCTCCTTGCTGGTGCCCAGGTCCACCGAGATGAAGACGTGTCCCGGCCCGAACGGGACGGCCTGGCCGCTGATGCCGTCCACGGTCGCCACGAAGCCGTCGATGTCGGTGGGGCCGCCGCGCTTGACGTCGCCGGTGATGGCCAGCCGCACCGCCCCGGGGGACGGCGAGTAGGCGACGATGTCGGTGATCGTGTCGCGCAGATTGCCGCCCATGTCGAAGTTGCGGTGATAGCGCCCGTTGGTGGCGAAGCCGCTGTCGATCGTTCCGCTGGTCGCGCTGAGCTTGGTGATGCAGATCGCGTCGTTGTAGTTGCTGCCCGAGCCGGAGCCGCAGCTGCCGGCCACGTACAGGGCGCTGTAGGCGGAAATGATCCGCGCCGGGACGTCGTTGACGTGCTCGGTTCCCGTGCCCAGGTCGAACGGCACGGACTGAAAGCCGTTGGCGCCGAAGCCTTCGCAGCGGTCGCCGTCGGCGTCGAGGCACAGGATGCCGAAGTCGATGTCGCCGGCCACCGGGTGGGTGTAGCTGCCGGCGAAGTACAGCGTGTCGCCGATGCCCTTGGCGACGTCGTAGACCATGTCCATGCCCGAGGGCGCGGTGTGCTTGCCGGTGCCGCGGTAGCTGGTATCGAGCGTGCCGTCGGCGCGCAGCTTGGCGATGGCGACCCGTGGCGGCTCGTTGATGCCGGTGCCGTGGATGCCGGCCAGCCAGTAGCCGCCATCGCTGGCCTTGAACACGCGATCCGGGGTGTCGGTGTTGCTGAAGGCGTCGTTGAAGTCGACCACCTGCGAGCCGTCGCCGGTGAAGCCCGGGTCCAGGGTCAGGTCGCTGGGTACGCCGCCGAACGGGACCAGCGGGTGGTCGGCGCCGACGGGCAGGTCCGGCTTGGTGGCGAGCGCACAGGGGGCCAGGGTCAGTCCGGCGCACAGCAGGCCGGTGCAAAGCAGCGTTCTCATCGGTCTTCCTCGGATCAGGGGATGCCTGGGAGGAGGAGTACGCAATCGCGCTGCCGATCGGGACATCACGGGGAGGGCCGGACGGCGGGTTTGCGTCGCGGGCGCTGTCCGATGCGCGGCAGGTTTCTCGTATTCCCAGCCGATGGATCCCGGGAAACGGTCTTTCCCGGGATCGACATCGACCGCTTTTTCACAAAGGAATCGATGACATGGCCCAGGCCGTGCCCCCTCGTGTCGTCCCAGGCGCCTTCATCCGGCCGGGCCGGCGTGTCCGTGGCCTCGCCGCGTTGTGGCTGGCGTTCGCGTTGCCGGCCATCGCCGGCCCCGGCGGCGACCCGTTCGCGCTGCCGGAGATTCCCGACGGCCGCGAAGCACCGGCCTTGCCGACTGCCTACGCAACCTACCCGTTCGCGCCGGATGCCACGTTCGGCGGCCCGTACGGCACCGGTGGCCTCGACGTGATCCGCGGTGGGCTGATCGGCGGTGACGCCGTTGCGATGCGCTCGGCGACGCTCGAGAACGGCGACGTGGTGACCGCCGGCCTGGTCACCACCGGCGGCGCCTACACCATCGTCCTCAACCGGCAGAACGCCGGTGGCACCGGCGTCAACTGGCCGGCCAGCGGGCAGATCTACGTCATCCACGCCAATCCCGGCGGCAACCGCTATGCCAGGATCGACGACCTGCGGGTCTTCGACGACCGCATCTACGTGCTGGCCACGCGCGCCTATTCGGCGACCGATACCGACGTCGACGTCGTCGTGTTCGATCTGGACGGCAACCTGATCACCCGGTACGTGGGCATGGGCACCACCGCCAACGAGCGCGGTGGCGGGCTGGCGTTCTACCAGGTCGTCGGCACCACCACGGTGACGACCTACGTCATCGTCATCGGCGAGCAGACCGCCGGCGGCCGGACCCAGCCGGTGTTCTCGCGCGCGTCGTGGACCTCGGCCGCCAGCCTGGTGCGCGATCCGGCCGTCGGCCTGCGGCCGATCGACATTCCCGACGGCCTGTGTGGCGGGTCGAGCGCGCCGTGCTCGATGCGGGTCGCCGGCGTGGCGACCACCGGCAGCAGCTTCCTGGCGATCGATCCGCAGCGAATCTACATCGGCGGATCGATCCTCTACTCGGGCGAGGATTGGGATTTCGCGGTGATGCGCGTGAACCGTTCCGGCGATCTCGTCGAGAGCTTCGGCATCGGTGGTATCCGTCGCGTCCCGATCGACGTCGAAGGCAGCGGCACCGATCTGGCGACCGGCGTCGCCGCGCGCCGCCAGGGCGGCTCGACCGACGCCTACGACGAAATCTTCCTTGCCGGCAACGTATCGCAGCGCTGCGACGGCGGCATCGGCATCGTCAAGCTGGCCGATGCCGGCGGCATCGTTTCCACGTTCGGCAACGGCGGCAAGGTCGTGATCGGCGGCCACAACGGCGGCAGCGGCACCACGCCGATCTGCATACTCAACAACGGCGACGACATCGCTTCGGGCGGCATCCGCGTCGCCGGTGACTACCTCGTCGTCGCCGGCCAGAGCCAGTGGTACCCGTTCGGCGGCGGCGCGCTACGCGGCGATGTGTTGTTCGGCGCGGTCCACGCCAACGGGGGCGCGATCGCCGATTTTCGTTCGTACCGGTTGATCTCGCCGTACACCGGCGTGCGCGAGGACAGCATCATCTACGGCATGAGCGTCGATGGCAGCGGTCGCGTGGTGGTCGCCGGCAACACGTGGGCCGGTACTAACGGCCTGGCGTTCTTGTCCGGTCGCTTCATCGGCGACCGCATCTTCGGCGACGACCTGGAAGTCGACTGAAGACCGGCCGCTCGTGGCCGGCCGGTGCGCATTCGCGCGCCGGTACCGGCCGGAGCCGGTGGGAGCCGCGGCGCCAGCGCGCCGCGGCTGCCGTGGCAGCACGGAGGTGCACCTGTGGCTGCGAGCTGCCGCGTGCCTCAGAGGCCGCCGAGCTGCCGCGCCAGGCGCTCGGCCGGCACGCGGTTGACCGCCTCGGGCAGCACGTTCGCGCGCAGCACCGGCAGCGCCTGCACCAGTAGCGATCGTGCCTGGTCGGGCCGGCCTTGCCGCATGCGCAGATTGGCCAGCTCGGCGCGGGCGACCGCCAGGTCGATCGGCAGTGTCTGGCCACCCGAGAACGCCGTGATCGCCGCATCGAGATCGCGATCGGCCTGCGCGTAGTCGCCGCGCTGGATCGCGAACGCCGCACTCGCGCGATTCAGATGCGCGAACACCGGATGTGTCGGCGGTACCAGTGCCGCGAAACGCTGCCGCGCTTCGTCGAGCCAGGCCATGCCCTCGTCGGTGGCACGCGTGCGCGTGGCGAGCATCGCCAGCTGCAGCGTCAGCAGCGCGTACTCGGCCGACTCGAGGCCGTCCAGCCGCGCCGCGCGCTCGCGCAGGCCCTCCAGGCGCCGGCGCGCCTCGGCGTGGCGGCCGGCGATGCCGATCGTGCGCGCCTCGGAGCGCTCGATGCGGCGCCTGACGTCGGCATCGGCCTCGACACCGCCGGCATCGAGGCGCTCGCGCGCGGCGGCGAACGCGGCCAGCGCACCGGGATAGTCGCCGGCGTTCTCGAGCAGGCCGCCGCGGTTGCCGAGACTGATCGCCGCATCGGCGGGCCCCAGGTCGGCTTCGGCGGTCAGTACCTCGGAGCGCGCGAGCATCTGCACGGCTTCCTGGTAGCGGCCCAGGTCGTTCAGCACGAGAGCGAGGTCGTTGGCGAGCAGCATCATGCGCGCGCCGCCGGGCCCGACCACACGCTCCTGCACGACCATCGCCTCGCGCAGCCGGCCTTCGGCTTCGTCGAGGCGGCCACAGGCGCTCAGCGCCGAGGCCTCCGCGCGCATCAGCAGCACGCGGTCGGGCGAATCGGTGGCGCGCCCGGCGCCCTGCTGCCAGCCTTCGGCGATGACGTCGAGCGCCTCCTCGCACTCGCTGCGTGCACCGAGCAGCGAGGCCAGCGTCGCCGTGGTCTGGATCAGGGCGTCGCCGTCGTGCACGTCGCGTGCCTTGGCCAGCGCCATCGCCTCGCGCAGCAGCGCGACCGCGCGGTCGTTGTCCCCGTTGCGGTGGTGCGCCATCGCCAGCGTCTGCAGGCTGCGCATGCGTTCGAGTGGATCGTCCGGCGCGTAGCGCGTGCGCCAGGCCGCACCTTGCTCGGCGGCGGCGAGCGCGCCGGCACCGTCGAAGCGCTGCCCGAGCAGGCTGGCCAGCTCGTCGTAGTCGTGGGCCAGGCGCAATGCCTCGGCGCCGTCGCGTGGCTCCACGCCGGCCACGCCGCGCTGCATCAGGTCGAGCGCGATCGGGACTTCGCCGAGTGCGTTGTAGAGGCTGGCCAGCAGGCGCTGCATCGCCTGGCGCAGCTCCGCATGGCCGGCGCTGTGGCTGTCCAGCTGGGCACGTGCCGCGTCGAGCAGGTCGCGCACGCTGACCTGCCGGCTCATGGCCTGGTCCGGCGAGGCGGCCGTGAACGCCGCGGTCAGGAACTCCAGCGATGCACGCGCAGTCGCCGCATCGCGTTCGGACGCGGCCAGCGCGACCTGCGCCTCGGCCTGCGCGGCGCGTGCGTGCTGGCGCTCGCGCTCGAGGCCGACGACGAATCCGGCCAGCGTGACCAGCGCCGCCAGCGCCAGCGCAACGGCGAGCTGGTGGCGCGCGACGAACTTGGCCAGCCGGCGGCGGCGCGTCAGCGCCGCGGCGAGCACCGGCCGGCCTTCGCGGTAGCGGTCGATGTCCTCGCGCAGTGCGCCGGCTCCGGCGTAACGGTCCTGCGGCCGCTCGGCGCAGGCCTTGGCGATGACGCCGGCCAGCTCGACGTCGAGCGCCAGCGGCGGTACCGACGGCTCGCCTTCGCCGCGGTCGTCGCGCTGGCCGGTCAGCATCTCGCGCACCAGCACGCCTAGGCTGTAGATGTCGCTGGCGGTGGTGATCGGCGCGCCGGCGCGCTGCTCGGGGCTGGCGTAGCCCTGGCTGAAGACCCGCGTGGAGGTCTCGCGCCGCGCCGAGTCGTCGGTCTCGACCAGCCGCGCGATGCCGAAGTCCAGCAGCTTGACCACGCCCTGCTGGGTCACCAGTACGTTGGCGGGCTTGAGGTCGCGATGGATCACCAGGCGCTGGTGCGCGTGCTCGACCGCGTCGAGCATCGCGCGGAACAGGGCCAGGCGCTGGTCGCAGGTGGCGCCGGTGGTGCGGACGTGCTCGAGCAGGCCCACGCCGTCCACGTACTCGATCGCCAGCCACGGCTGGCCGTCGTCGCTTTCGCCGCCGTCGAGCAGGCGCGCGATGTGCGGATGGTCGAGCGTGGCCAGGATGCGCCGCTCCTGGCGCAGCCGCCGCATGCCGTCCTGGGTCGGAAAGCCGCGCAGCAGCTTGATCGCGACCTGCTGGACGAAGCTGCCGTCGTCGCGCTCGGCCAGGAATACGGTTCCCATGCCGCCGGCGCCGATCTCGCGCAGCAGCCGCCAGGCGCCGAGGCGCCATTCCTCGCCGCGGTGCAGGCGCGCCGCGCTGGCGGCGATCGCCGCCTCGAGCGGGTCCTCGTCCGCATCGGCGGCCAGCAGCCGCGCGAGCTGTTCGCGCTCGCCGGCATCGAGCGACAGCGCGTCCAGCGCCGCGGCACGCGCGTCCGGCGGCAGGCTGCGCAGCCGCTCGAAGTGATCGGCGTAGCGGTCCAGCGGCGAGGCGGTCACGATTCGAGCGCCGTGCGCAGCCAGGCGCGGGCCAGGCGCAGGTCGCGGTCCACCGTACCTTCGGAGACGTCCAGCGCGGCGGCTACCTCGGTGCGGCTCAGGCCGCCGAAGTAGACCAGTTCGACGATCTGCGCGCGGCGCGGGTCGGTGGTCGCGAGCGCGCGCAGGGCCGCGTCGATGCGCATCAGCTCGGCATCGCCCTCGGGCTGCGCGACGTCGTGCGCGGCGTCCAGGTCGATGCGCTCGGCGTCGCCGCCGCGCTTGTCGGCCTGGCGCCGCCGTGCGGCATCGACCAGCACCTGCCGTGTCGCCTGGGCCGCGACGTGGAAGAAATGGCGGCGGTTCTCCCATTCCGCGTCGGCACCGAGCAGGCGGATCAGCGCTTCATGGGCGATGTCGGTGGCGCTCAGCGTGGCGGCCGGCATGCGCCGCAGCGATTGCGCGGCGATCGCACGCACGTTGGCGTAGACGCGCTGCATCAGGAGTTCGCGTGCGGCGGCATCTCCACCGCGCCAGGCCGCGATCAACCGGGTGACATCGTGTTCGCCGGGCTCGGCCATCAGGGCTCGGAAGTCGCAGGAACGGGTCCGGGGCAGTCTAGCAGGCCGCCCCGTGGGCGATCGTGTCTCGATCGACCGGCGCGGTGTCGACCCGATCACAGGCCCCCTGCGGCCTGGCGCACGTCCCGGGCACGAGCCAGGCCGAGGCCCGCTCGACCAGCGGCCGCCCGGCGGTGCCGGCCGCGGCATCGCGAAGGCGGCGTCCAGTGCCGGCAGGAATGCGGGCGCTGGCGCGCGTCGAGGCGGCCGGTCATTGCGCCGACGTGCTTGGCGATGGCGCTGGGGGCGGCTGTCCGCTCGCGTGCATGGGCGGCCAGGCGCGGCAGCGGATCGGCGGCATCGGCCAGGGGAGGCCGCGCTGCGGCAGCCGGATCGACACAGGCGCGCAGTGCGTCACGCATGGCCGCCCAGGCTTCGGCCGAGTGAAGCGCCTGCCACGGTGACGCGGCCGGGACCGGCCTTGCAGGCAGCGCCGCGGGCGCGATGAACGGTCGTGCCGGTCCGGAGGGCGGTCCCGCTCAGGCCGGCGCCGCCGGCGCGGCCAGATGGTCCAGCAATACGGCCAGGCTGCGGATGTCCTGGGCGTTGTGGTCGAGCACGCGGCCCAGGCCGGTGGCGCTGTGCCCGCGCAGATAGGCCAGCCACGCGGCCGGTGCCTCGGCGCCGGGCAGGTCGTCCTCGCGGACGATGCCGAGCGCGCGACGCTCGATCGTCGCCAGCCGGCAGTTCTCCCAGGTGCCGCGGTAGCGACGCCGCGTGGGGTAGAGCAGGTCGCAGTGGCCACGCTCCGCGAACGGGCACGGCAGGTGGTTGAGGCGAAAGCGTCCCTTGAGCAGCGGCGCATCGTAGGAACGGCCGTTGTAGGAGACGTAGATCGCCGCCGGCGGCAGCCAGTCGGCGAAGGCCGCCAGCATCGCCGCCTCGCCGGCCAGCGCGGTCAGGTAGAGCTGGCGCAGCCGCAGCCGGCCGTCCTGCCAGCGCGCCGCCCCGATCATGAAGGCGCGGGTGCCGACGCCGCCGGCGAGGCCGGTGGTCTCGGTGTCGAACCAGACCAGGCGCTCGCGCGCGACTTCGCCGTCCGCGCCCCACGGCAGCTGCACGGTCGCGGCGGCCGGCCAGGCCCAGGCGTGCTCGACTTCCTGCACGCCGGCGGCCAGTGTCCGGCCGGCCGGTGGCGGCAGTGCGCTGCGGCTGCGGCGGTCGCGGCCGGCCAGCAGGGTGCGCAGGCGCGCCGTCGTCGGGGTGCTGGTGCCGACCGGCAGGCGCGCGCCGGACTGGCTGGCGAGCGCGCGCAGGCGGTCGGCCAGCGCGCTCACGGTGCCAGCAGCCGCAGCACGGTGCCCGCCAGCGCGCGCGGCGTGGCGCGCCCGGGCGGGCCGGGCAGCACCGGGCCGACGCAGGCCGGGCAGCCGGCAGTGCAGCCGCAGGCATCCACCAGCGTCCGGGCATCGGCGACGATCGCCGCGGCCTGCCCGAACAGCGGCTCGCTGAGGCCGATGCCGCCGGGGTGGCTGTCGTAGAGGTAGACCGTGGGGTTGAACGCGGCGGCCGGATCGGGCGGTGCGTCGGCGGCCGTGCGCAGCTGTGCACGGCCGCCGCCGTCACGCCCGGCGAACCAGGCCGCATCGCCGGCGCCGACCGCCTGGCGCAGGTCGCGCGCCTCGGCCATCACGCGCAGCGAGGCCACCGTGTGCAGCGCATAGGCGGCACCGAGGAAACCTTCCAGTGCGTCCTGCCGCGCGGGCAGGGCCGCTTCGAGCGTGGCCTGCGCCAGCTGCCACCAGACCGCGGTGGTCTGCAGCTCCTGGTCGGGCAGGTTGACCGGGCCGTAGCCGATGTTCTCGTGCGAGTAGAAGCGGATCTTCTTGTAGCCGGCGACGTGGCGGACCACGTGGACCTCGCCGTGGTGGCAGGTGCCGGCGCCCGCGCGCGTGCCGTCGAAGCGGTCGAGCACCTTGAGGCGGGTGTGGTCGATCGCATCGGTGTAGTAGTCGACCTCGGTACGCCGGACATAGGCCTTGCGGCCGTCCCAGTCGAGCCGCTCGACCTGGTACGGCAGCGACTGCACGAGGTAGATCGCGCCTTCGTACAGCGTCATGGCCGCGGCCGTGTAGTCGACCTCGGCGATGATCGCCTGGCGCCCGTCGGTGCGGTCGACGACCACGAAGTTGCCGTCGGCGACCGCGCGCAGGCTCACCGCCTGCGCCGGGTAGCTGTCGGCGATCCAGTCGTAGCGGTCCTGCTCGCGGTGCAGCACGCCGGACTCGGCCAGCACCTCCAGGAACGGGTCGGCGGTTTCGCCGCCGAAGCGCTCGCCGGCCGCGAACGGCAGCTCGAAGGCCGCGCAGCGGATGTGGTCGAGCAGGATCAGCAACTGGTCCGGCGCGATGCGCGCGGTCTCCGGCGGCGCCTGCTCGAAGAATTCCGGGTGGCCGATGACGTACTGGTCCAGTGCCTGGCTCGACGCGACCAGGATGCCGAGCGCGGGCTGCTGGCGGCGTCCGGCCCGGCCCAGCCGCTGCCAGGTGGCCGCGATCGAACCCGGGTAGCCGTTGAGGATCGCGATGTCGAGCGCGCCGATGTCCACGCCCAGTTCCAGCGCCGAGGTGCTGACCACGCCGTCGATCGTGCCGGCGCGCAGCGCGCGTTCGGTGGCGCGGCGCTCGGTCGGCAGGTAGCCGCCGCGGTAGGCGCGGATGCGCTCGGGCTTGCGCGGGTCGTGGTCGAACACGTCCTTGAGGTACTTGGTCAGCACCTCGACCATCAGCCGCGAGGAGGCGAACACGATCGTCTTGAGCCGCGCGCGGATCGCGTGGCGCGCCAGCCGCGTGGACTGCGAGCGCGCCGAGGCGCGGATGCCGAGGTCCGGATTGACCACCGGCGGGTTCCACAGCAGCACGTGGCGCTCGCCGCAGGCCGCGCCGCTCTCGGTGATCGCATGGACCCGCGCGCCCAGCAGCGCCTCGGCGTGCGCCTGCGGGTTGCCGATCGTCGCCGAGCACGCGATGAAGCGCGGCGCGACGCCGTAGAACGCGCAGATCCGCTTGAGCCGCCGCAGCACGTTGGCGACATGCGAGCCGAACACGCCACGGTAGGTGTGCACCTCGTCGATCACGACGTAGCGGAGCGACTCGAAGAACTGCGCCCACTTGGTGTGGTGCGGCAGGATCGCCTGGTGCAGCATGTCCGGATTGCTGACCACGATGTCGCCGTGCAGGCGGATCGCCTGGCGCGCGTCGCCCGGCGTGTCGCCGTCGAACGTGAACGCGCGCGCACCCAGATCACCGGCGCGGTTGAGCTCCAGCAGCTCGGCCACCTGGTCCTGCGCCAGCGCCTTGGTCGGGAACAGGTACAGCGCCTTGCCTTCGCGGCGGCGCACGGTCTCCAGCACCGGCAGGTGGTAGCACAGCGACTTGCCCGAGGCGGTGGGCGTCACGACGACGACGTGCTCGCCGCGTTCGAGCGCGTCCCAGCTTTCGCGCTGGTGGCTGTAGAGGCGCTCGATGCCACGCGCAGCCAGCGCCCGGCGCACGGGCTCGGAGAGGCCGTCCGGGAACGCGGCGTACCGGGCCGGCCGCGCCGGCCGTGTGAACGCGCCGGTGATGCGGTCGCCGTAGCGCGTGCGCAGCCGCTCGGCGAGGGCGGTGGCGGAACGGACCGCGAGGTCGGCGGCTTGCGCGGTGCGCACGGCGCGTTCGGGGAGCATGCGGGAGACCTCCGGGGCGGGAACCGCGGCTTATCGCAGGCGCGCGTCTCACCGGATGAGACAGCCAGGTACGACGCTTGAATACGATTAGCACCCTGACGCAGCTAACATGGAGCTCATGCCGATTCACTATCACCCCGCCTTGGGCGAAGTCCTATGGTGCGACTACAAGGGCATGGAGCCTGAAATGGTCAAGAAGCGACTGTCGGTGGTCGTCGTTCCCAAATCCGTGCAGCGGCCGCGCTTGACCACGGTTGTGCCGATCAGTGCGACGGTGCCGGAGTTCGTAAGACCTTGGCATGTGAGGCTGGAACGCGATCCTTATCCGAAAGGAAGCAAACCGGACCTTTGGGTGAAATGCGACATGCTAAATGTCATGAGTTTCGATCGACTCGATGGCTATCACTATCGTTGGAATGGACGACGCCAGTACCAGAAAATGCAGGTTTCGTTGGACGAACTTCGACGAGTAAGGGCTGGTGTCATCGAAGGATTGGGTTTGAGCACTGACCTGCTCCGGCTAGAAGATATTGAAAATATGTTGGCGCGCCCATAGACTACGGGAGTCCCCGGTTCGCCGGGCTAAAGTCCTCCGGTCAAGGTGCGTCCCCCGGGGGCAGGCTAGGCAGGCGATGACAAGCAACCTAGCCTTGGAGCAAGCCGCCGCGAGGCGGCTTTTTTTTGCGTCGCCGCGTGCCGCTACAGCATCTCCGGCTTGAAGCGTCCGCGCCGGCTGATCGTGCGCCGGCCGACCAGGAATTCGCCGTCGCCGCGATAGTGCAGTGTCTCGGGTACGCGTGGGCGTGCTGCGACGTGCGCCTTGACGACTTCCCAGATGAACAGGCCGTGGCGGCGGATCTGGATGCCGTCGGCGAGGCGGCATTCGAAACTGGCGTGGCAGTCGGCGATCAACGGCACGTCGACGTGGGTCGCCTTCGCGGCGATGAGGCCGAAGCGCGCGAACTTGTCGACCTCGGCGCCGCTGCAGTTGCCGATGTCGACGACGGTGTCGACCATGGCCGCGGTCGGCAGATTGATCACGCACTGGCGGCTACGCCGGATCAGCTCGAAGCTGTGGTTGGCTTCCCAGATGTAGCAGCCGAACAGGGCCGGCTCGAAGCCGAGCATCAGATGCCAGCCCATCGTCATGATGTTGGCCCGGCCCTTCCACGCGGAGCTGACCAGCACGATCGGCCCGGGTTCGAGGTAGCGGCGGATCTCGCCTAGCGGGAAATCGGTCCTGACAGGCAGTCTCATCGGCGGGCTCCGCGGTGGTCGCCGATCAGCTTAGCGCCTACCGCTGCGATCGCCGGCCCGACTCTGGCCCGGGCTGGCGTCATCGTTCATGTGTCGGCGCCGGCTTGAATTCGCCGGTGGCCGGCCCACGTTCAGCGCTCTGATCCGGAGAAACGCCATGAGCACGACATCCGCTGCCCGTTCGGGCCGCTTCACGATCGGCGGCGACCTGGCCGTCAACCGCCTCGGCTTCGGCGCGATGCGCGTCACCGGCCGCGGCATCTGGGGCGACCCGGCCGACCGCGCCGAGGCGCTCGCCACGCTGCGCCGCGTGCCGGAGCTGGGCATCGATTTCATCGACACCGCCGACTCCTACGGCCCGGACGTGTCCGAACCGCTGATCCGCGAGGCGCTGCATCCGTATGGCAACCTGGTCGTCGCGACCAAGGGCGGCCTGGCGCGCACCGGCCCGGACCGCTGGATCCCGCTCGGCCGGCCCGAGTACCTGATCCAGCAGGCGCACAAGAGCCGGCGGCTGCTCGGCGTGGAGCGCATCGACCTGTGGCAGTTGCACCGCATCGATCCGCAGGTGCCGCGCGACGAGCAGTTCGGCGCGGTCAAGGAGCTGATCGATACCGGTGTGATCCGCCATGCGGGCCTGAGCGAAGTCTCGGTCGAGGAAATCACCGCGGCCGCGAAGGTGTTCCCGGTGGCGACCGTGCAGAACCGCTACAACCTCGTGGACCGCACCAGCGAGGCCGTGCTCGACCATTGCCAGGCGCAGGGCATCGGCTTCATCCCGTGGTTCCCGCTGGCGGCGGGCGACCTAGCGCGCCCCGGTTCGCTGCTGGACCGCCTGGCGCGCGACCACGGCGCCACGCCGAGCCAGGTGGCGCTGGCGTGGATCCTGAAGCGCAGCCCGGTGATGCTGCCGATTCCGGGCACCGGCAAGGTGGCGCACCTGGAAGAGAACGTCGCGGCCGTGGACATCACGCTGACGGACGCGGACTTCGCCGCGCTCGACGCCGAAGGCCGCGCCGCGTTCGCGCGTGGCGGCGTGGCCTGAAGCCGCATCGGCGCTCGCAGCGGCGGAACCGGATGGTCCGCCGCCGCTTGCCGGAGGTTTCCCGCCGCCCGGCGGCTCAACCCTTGATGCACACCACCTGGCGCAGCGTGTGCACGACCTCGATCAGGTCGTCCTGCGCGGCGATCACCGCGTCGATCTGCTTGTAGGCCGCCGGCGACTCGTCGATCACGGCCTTGTCCTTGCGGCATTCCACGTGCGCGGTCGCCTCGCGGTGCTGCGCCAGCGTGATCTGCTGGCGCGCGGCGGTCCGGCTCATCACGCGGCCGGCGCCGTGGCTGCAGCTGTGGAAGCTCTCGGCGTTGCCCTTGCCGCGCACGATGTAGCTGCGCGTGCCCATGCTGCCGGGGATGATGCCGAGCTCGCCCGCGCGGGCGCTGACCGCGCCCTTGCGCGTTACCAGCAGTTCCTGGCCGCCGTGCACTTCCTTCTGCACGTAGTTATGGTGGCAGTTGACCGCGCGCGCATCCATCTGGAACGCCGGCAGCCGGCGGCGCATCTGCGCCAGCACCCGCGTCATCATCGCCTCGCGGTTCTCGCGGGCGTAGTCCTGCGCCCAGGAGACGGCTTCGACGTAGTCGTCGAACAGCGGCTCGCCTTCCAGGAAGAAGGCCAGGTCCTTGTCCGGCAGGTGGAAGCCGAGCACGCGCCGCGCCAGTTCCTCGCGGGCGCGTTCGATGAAGTAGGTGCCGATCAGGTTGCCGGTGCCGCGCGAGCCCGAGTGCAGCATCACCCAGACCGCGCCGGCTTCGTCCAGGCAGATCTCGATGAAGTGGTTGCCGCCGCCGAGCGTGCCGATCTGGCGGTCGAGCTTGTCGGTGCGGATGCGCCGGTGCTTGGCCTTGATCGCCTCCAGCCGGCCGGCCAGGTTCGACCCGGCGACGCGCGTGGCGATGCTGTCGGGCAGGCGCCGGTGCTCGCCGTCGCGGCCGTTGCCAACCGGCACGTCGCGCTCGATGTCGGCGCGCAGCGATGCCAGGTTGTCGGGCAGGTCGGACGCGCGCAGCGTCGTGCGCACGGCGGCCATGCCGCAGCCGATGTCGACGCCGACCGCGGCCGGGATGATGGCGCCGCGGGTCGGGATCACCGAGCCGACGGTCGCGCCGATGCCCAGGTGCACGTCCGGCATCACGGCCACCCACGGCCCGACGAACGGGATCGCGGCGATGTTGCGCAGCTGGCGCTGCGCCGTGTCCTCCACCGGCACGCCGCGCACCCAGGCCTTGATCGGCGTGGCGCTGCCTTCGGCGTGCAGCAGTTCGTAACGGGATTCGGTACGCATGGGTGTTCTTCTACGCTCTTCTTGTTCTTCGTTGTCCCGAGGCTGCGCGGCGGTTCCGTCCGCCGCGCAGGGTTGCTACTTGATCGTCACCAGTTGCTTGAGCAGGCCGTCCAGGCCGCCGAACACGGTGAGCGTATCGACCTTCTCGGTCACCTTCTCCAGCGCCTCCAGCTCCTTCAGGCGCATCAGCACCGGGCTTTCCTCGATCAGCCGTGCCGTGTTGAGCAGCGAACGGGTGGCGTTCGCTTCCTCGCGACGGCGGATCACGTTGGCCTGGGCCGCCTTCTCCGCCTGCACGACGCTGTTGAGGATGTCCTTCATTTCACCCGGCAGGATCAGGTCCTTGACGCCGACACCGAGCATCTCGACGCCGAACGGTGCCACCTTGCCGCGCACGTAGCCGAAGATGTCGGCATCGAGCGAGGCCTTGTCGCCGAGCAGCTCGTCCAGCGTCTTGGACGAGACCGCACGGCGCAGCCCGAACTGCAGCTCGCGGTAGACCTGCTCGCCGAACTTGGCGACCTTCGTGCGCGCGGCGACCGCATCGGTCACGCGCATGCTGGCGGCCAGGTTCACGCGCAGGCTGACCTTGTCGCGAGTCAGCAGCTCCTGGCCCGCGACCTCGATCGCCTGCACGCGCAGCTCGACCACTTCCGCGGCGACGTTCTTGCGGAAGTTCCAGAACGCGTGCGCGCCCGGCGCCAGCGTCCCGACCAGCGTGCCGTCGACGAACAGCAGGCCGATCGATTCGGTCGGCACGTCCACCGCCACGGCCACCTTGGCCAGCAGGCCGAGCTGGCGCAGCCGGCCGACGATGTCCGCGCGCACCGCCAGGCCGTCGGCGAGCGTCACGCGCTCCACCGCCACCGGCACCAGGCCCCGCCAGTACAGCCGGCGCGTGCCCGGCGCGAGCACGTCCTCGAGCTTGCCGTTCTTGTAGACGAGGCCGACCTCGTCCGCGCCGAGATCGGCGAGCACGAAGTGGGCGCCGAGGCCGGCACCGAGGCACGCCACCAGTGCATCGGTGTCGCGTCCGCTGTATTCGGGCTGGGCAATGGCGTGCACGGCGACCTCGACGCGCTTGCGCGCACCGAAGAAGCGGTAGACGCCCGGATCGAGCACGCGCTCGAACCGACGGTTGCGAAACACCAGGCCGCGCTCGCCGTCACCGATCACGACCCGCTGGGTCCAGAACATGGCTGTTTTCTCCTGTTTGGCTCTGGTGGTCCGGTCCGTTTCGTCGCACCGCCGCGCCGGACCGGTCTGCGCGGGCGGTGTCGCCGCGCAGGGGCGCGACGCGTATGAAGCGCAGCGCGCCGGCAAGAAGGCGCGCAGCGATCGAAAGGGATGGAAACGCCCCTGGCATCGCGGTCGCGGAGCACCGTGCGTGCACACCGTGGATGAGGGCCGCGCCTATCGACGCATCCTGCGGCGATACGGTGGCGGCCTCACGTACGGTGCGCGGGCACAGGCCCGGCAGCCGATCCGCTGCGGACGTTCCGTTGCGCGGCGCTTTCGCGCCGCCCGGCGGAACGCCGCACGGGGCGTTTCCGGTGGAGGGACCCGAAAGTCCCGGTGATGACGTTTACACGTCGGCAGTTTTGGAGCGGGAGTCGAACCCGCGTCGTCGGTTTAGCAGACCGATGCTCGACCACTGAGCGATCCAAAGGACGTGCCGGAATCGAACCGGCAACCCGCGAGGTGTACTCGCTGCTCTCCCGATTGAGCTAACGTCGTGCGAAACGATCCCGATCGATTCGGGCATACGCCACGGCAGCGCCGCGCGCACCGGACGGGCATGGGAACCCGTACCGCAGGACATCGATCGACGATCGCTTCGTATTGGCGCCTGTTCGCACGCGCCAATGCGTCGCGCCGCAAGCGGCCGTGCTCGCGCACGCGCCTGGACGCTGGATTTCTTCTCCGATGCGAACGCCGGAAACAAAAACCCCCGGATTTTCAGTCCGAGGGCGTTCGCGTTCCTCGGAGATCGGGGCGACCGATCTCCGCGTAGGACGGGATCAGTCGATCGGGCAGGTGGCGAGCGGACGCCGACAGTCGGCACCGTACGCGCACGCTTCCGCGCCGCGCACGGTGCGCGAATGCAGGAAAGGCTTGGCGAAATTCGGCGGGACGTTCATCGGATTCGGCGAGCTTGCGTGAATGGCCACTGGGGCGAGGGGCGCGGACGATACGCCGCTGGTTTCCGTTGTGCAAGCGTTTTTCTAACAATCGTGTTTTGTGCGAATGGACATTGGTGCTGTCGCGCTTTTTTTGGTGCGACGTTGATGTTTCACGCGGTGTGATTGCGAGTGACCGTGGAATGCGTGGCGACTGGTTTTGATGCTGGCGGTTCGTGTTGCGACCTGTGATCTGGCCCGGATGTTTCCGACGCGCTGTGCGCTTGGGTGGACGGCATCCCTGCCTTCTTCCGCTCGCCCGGAGGCGAGCGGAAGAAGGCAGGGATGCCGTCCACCAACGAAGTGCAACCGTTCCGAACGGCAAGCGAGGGCGCTTCAACGGAACAACGAAGGCCCCCCACACGCCCGGAGGCGAGCGGAAAAACACGGATGCCGCCCACCAACGAAGCACGACCTCTCCGATGGCAAGCGAGGACGCGTCAAGCGAACAAAGCAGGCCATCCGCCCGAACACGCCAGTTCAGAGATGCTTGGCCGACGGCTAACGTGTCGCGATGCGAACCATCAGCAGCGGCCCGCGAAAAGCAAACCCCAAGCAGGCACGCCACGCAAACCGAGGATCAAACCCCCGCCGCCTCAAGCCGCTCGCGCAGCGCCGCCAGCTCCCCGCGCAGCGTGTCCACCTCGGTCTCCAGCTGCGCCACGCGCTCGGCCAGCCCGCCGCGCGCGCTACCGGTGGCGTCGGCGGTTGCCGTCGTCGCATAGGCGTCGGCGTCGACCGGCCCGCACAGCAGGTGCATGTAGCGGTCCTCGCGCTGGCCCGGTGCGCGGCCGATGTTCACGACCAGTGCCGGGGTGCGCTGTGCGAGGCGGTCGAGCGTGTCGCGCACGTCGTCGATGCCGGGGAACTCGGCCAGGCGCTCGCTGCGCATCAGCAGCTCGTTGAGCGTCTGCGGGCCGCGCAGCAGCAGCAGGCACAGCACCGCGCGCTGGCGGCCGGTGATGTTGTAGATCGCGTCGAAGCGGTGCTCGTAGCGCGAGACGCGCTGCGAGGAGGGGGCGACGCGGACCAGCTCGCGGTCCTCGAGGCGGCGCAGCGTGTGCGCGACGGCGCCGGGTTCGAGCTGCAGGACCGGTTCGCGGCTGGTCTTCTGGTTGCTCGCGGCGACCAGCGCGTTGAGTGTGAGTGGGTAGACCTCCGGGGTGATCGCGGCCTTCTCGATCAGGCAGCCCAGGATGCGGGCTTCGGTGGCGTCGAGCAGGGCGAGGTCGGCGCCTCCGGTTTCGGTTGATTCGTCCAAGGGACACTCGCGGCAGTGAGGCGGGGCCGGAGTGTACCCGAGCGTGATGATCCGACGGCGTGGCCGGTGCGCAGCCCGCAGGCTGCCGTGCTTCGCGTGTGGCCGGCCTCCTGTGCCGGGCCGGCCGGGTGCGGGATGCGGGAAGGGCACGTGGGCCGGAAGAGGGCGATCCGCGGCCGGCGGCGTCCAGCCAGGCTGGCCTCACGCGGCCGCGCGTATGATCGGCTTCCCGTTCGTCACGAAGAGGGTCTGTCATGAGCTATGTCGATGGTTTCGTGCTGCCGGTGCCGAAGGACAAGCTGGCGGCCTACCGCGCGCTGGCGCGCAAGGCCGGCAAGATCTGGAAGGAGCACGGCGCGCTGGCCTATGTCGAATGCGTCGCCGACGACGTGAAGCCGGGCAAGGTCACCTCGTTCCCGCAGAGCGTCAAGCTCAAGCCGGACGAGGTCGTCGTGTTCTCGTGGATCGTCTATGCCTCGCGCGCGCAGCGCGACCGCATCAACAAGAAGGTGATGGCCGACCCGCGCCTGGCCGGCTTGGACATGAAGAACGTCCCGTTCGACGGCAAGCGCATGTTCTGGGGTGGCTTCAAGCCGATCGTCCAGCTCTGACGGCTGGTCGAGCGTGGCGTCCGGGCGCTTCGCCGGCGCGCAAGGAGGCGCTCGGGCTGCTGCTTCGCGACCGCGCGATCCGGTCCATCGACCGCCCGCGGCGTTTTCCAGGAAGGGCGCGGCCGGGGGCGGCTCGACGAGCGAGGGCGGCGTCGAGCCGGCTGGATCGGTCGCCGGCGCCGCTCGCGACGTTCGACGATGGACGCGCGCCGGGTTCAGCGCGGCTCGAAATCGTCGGTGAACAGCGTCTCGCCGCAGGCGCCATCCGCATCGTAGCGCTGCACCACCACGCTGCCGGCGTCGCTGGTACCCACCACGGTCCACCCTCGGCGGCACCGACCACGGCACCGAGGCTGCCGAGGTTCGGCAGCGCGCTGCGCTGGCGGCACAGCGCGCCGTCCGCGTCGAACTCGGCCATCGTCGCGTAGGTGCGGCCGCCGCCGCCCTGGATGTGCGCGTAGCCGACCAGCAGGCTGCGTCCGTTCGGCGCGACCGCCTGAGCCATCGGCAGCCCGGGTACCGCCGAGGCCACGTCGCTGCGCGTGGTGCCGGTGGACGCGTCGACGCGCACGAGACGCAGGACCTGGGTCGCGCCCATCGCCGCGATGTGCAGGTCGCCGTCAGGGCCGAGCGCGGTCGCCCAGCTCGTGAACGTCGTCGCCGTCTGCGACTGGTCCGACAGCGTGCGCGTCCACAGCCGGGTGCCGTCCGCGGCGATCTTCCAGGCCATCGCGCCCGGTACGCCGAAGCAGGTTTCCGGGGAGGCGACGACCAGGGCGGCGCCGTCGGGTGTCGTCGCCAGCCAGGCTGCGCCGAGCGGGTTGCCGAGTTCGCCGAGCTCGGCATCGGCGTAGACGAGGCTGCCGTCCGCGGCGAAACGCACGGTACGGTAGCCGCCACCGATGAAGTCCGCGCGCCCGGCGACGATCGCGCCACCGTCGGGCAGGGCGGCGATCGTGTCGGCCGTGGCCACGTTCAGGCCGGTACTCCAGTGCCAGGCCGGCAGTGGCTGGCCGTCTGCGGTGAAGCGCGGCACGACGAAATCGGCACCGTTGTCGGCACGCATCAGCAGGTCGCCGCCCGGCGTCTGCGCGAGCTGCCGGGTCTGGTAGTAGCTCGGTTCGACCCACAGCACGGCGCCGGTCGCCTCGGTTTCCCAGGCGAGGTTGCCGTCGGTGGCATCGATCGTGCGCACGAACGGTGCGGTGAACCCGCCGACCAGCGCGACGCGGTCATCGGCCAGCAACACGACGTCGTCGGGCGTGGCGGGACGATCGGGGCGCTCGTGGAACCAGCCGAACCCGCCGTCGGCTTCCAGTCGAAGCACGCCGGCGCGGGCGCCGCTGGCGCGTGCCGCCTGGATGCCGACGAACAGGGTGCCGTCGTCGGCGCGGCGCAGCACGCCCGGGTACGTCGCGAACGCGTCCGTGGCCTGCCAGGTGGTGGTCCAGGCCGGTTCCCAGGCCGTCTGCGCGCCGACGGGTGCCGTCAGAAGCGCCAGCCATAGCGCCTGCGCGCGAATCGACATGCGGTGTTCTCCCTCGTCGGTCGATCAGATATACGCACAGATATACGCAACACGGCCCGCTCGACCCCAACGCACGTGCGCATCGAGCGCGCCGGTTGTGCCGATCCGGCGCCGCGGTCACCAGTACGGGCGGATAGCGCCGGCGCGGACGGCCGGGCCGGCGCGAAGCCGGGACGCGCTCAGTTCTCGAAGCCGTCCGTGAACAGCCCGTCGCCGCAGGCGCCGTCCGCGGCGTAACGCTGCACCGTGACGCCGTCGTCTCCGATACCCAGCACCGTCCATCCGTCGGCGGCCCCGACGATGGAGGTGAAGCCGTACAGGTCCGGCACGGTTCGTTCGCGGCACAGCAGGCCGTCCGCATCGAACTCGGCCAGGGTCGCATAGGTGCGGCCGCCGCCGCCGGGAACGTGCGCAGAGCCGCCCAGCAGGCTGCGGCCGTCCGGTGCGACCGCCAGCCTGTCGGCAAACCCGGGCATGGAGGCGGCGCTGTCCCAGCGTGTGGCGCCGGTGGCGCCGTCCACCCGGATCAGGCGCAGCACCTTCGGCGTGGTGCCTGCCGTCGCGATCCGCAGATCCCCCTCGGGGCCGAGCGCAGCCGGGCCGTTGGAGAACGTCGTCGACCCGCTCGCCTGGTCCGACAGCGTGCGCGTCCACAGGCGCGTGCCGTCCGCCGCGATCTTCCAGGCCATCGCGCCCGGCATGCCGAAGCGGGTTTCCGGCGAGGCGACGACCAGCGTGGCGCCGTCCGGCGTCGTCGCGATCCAGGCCGCACCGAGCGGATTGCCGAGTTCGCCGAACTCGGCGTCCGCGTAGACGAGGCTGCCGTCGGCGGCGAAGCGGACGGTGCGGAACCCCCCGCCGATGGCGTAGGTGCGGCCGGCGACGATCGCGCCGCCATCGGGTAGCGCGACGATCGAATTGGCCCAGACCGCGCCGAGGCCGGAGGTCCAGCGCCACGGCGGCAGCAACTGCCCCTGCGCACCGAAGCGCAGTACGACGAACGCATCGTCGTTCTCTGCACGCACGAGCAGGTCGCCGCCCGGTGTCTGCGCGATCTGGCGGGTCGCAAAGGAGCGCAGCACGACCAGCATTGCGCCCGGCGCGCTGGTATCCCAGTCCGGGGCACCGCTACCGGAATCGACGGTGCGCACGAACGGGATCGCCGTGCCGCCGGCCAGGGCGACGCGCCCGTCGGCCATCGGCAGCACGTCCTCCGCCGAGCCCGGGCCGGGACGCTCGTCCGCCCAGCCGATCGTGCCGTCGGCGTCCAGCCGCAGGACGCCGGCGCGTTGCTGGCCGGCCCGCGCCATCTCGACGCCGACGAAGAGCGTTCCGTCATCGGCGCGGCGCAGTACGCTGGCGTGCGTCGATGCGGCGCCGTCGGCCGCCCACGTCGTCGACCAGACCGGTTCCCAGGTCGTCTGGGCACCGGCCGGTGCCATGGAAGCGGCCAGCAGCAGGCAGCCAATTCGGATCGACATATGCGTGACCCTCCCGTATCGGTCGGTCCCGTATACGCAGGACGGTCCATCCGACCCCAATGGCCGGCCTAGCCTGGCAGCGATCGCCGTCGCATGAAAGCGAGGGCGCGCCCTGATCGACCGGCGCCTGTGCCCTCGCCAGGAGCGCATCCCGGATCGATGCGCTGTCGTGAGAGCAGGGGCGCATGGCCCTTTCCTGCCGCTACTGCCACCGGCGACCGGCCACCCGGCACCGGTTGCTCGCCGTGCTGGCCTGGCCGCTGGCCGGGTTCGGGGGCTCGCCGGCGGGCTTTCGGGCCTGCCGCGACTGCGGCGCCGGCCTGCTGGCGCTGACCTTGATCGCCTATGCGGCGCTGGCCGCGGCGCTGCTGGTACTGGCCGTGATCGCGACCTGAGGGTCCGGCCGGCGCCCGCGGGGTGCCGGCCGGTCGCGCCTGCCGTGTCTGGATCGGGTGTTGTGCGTTCGGGCGCTGCGGCGCCCTGTCAGGCGCCGCAGCGGGAATCGCCGATCAGTTCACCGGAGCTGCGACGCCGCGCGCGATCGCCTGGTCGAGCAGCGCAATCAGGTCCTGCTGCATCCGGGCGCTGGCGGCCGTCATGCGGCGGCTGAGCTTCTCCTGCTCCTGCGAGAGGGCCTCCATGCGCGCCGACAGTTCGTTCATCTCCTGCGTCAGTTCGTTCTGCTGGACGTCCAGCGCTGCCCGGCGCTCGCTGCGGCTGTCCTCGCGCGCCGCCGCGAGCCGGCCTTGGGCGATGCCGACCTCGCTCATGCGGATCCCGATCTCGCCCTGCTTGGCGCCGATCTCGCCCTGGCGCGCGCCGATCGTCCCTTGTTCCCGGCCGATCACCTGCAGCGTGCGGTAGGCGGTGCGCACGCGCTCGAGCGTGGCCGCGTCGCGCACGACGTAGGCCGTGCCGTCCTTGCGCGCCCACCACAGCGGCTTGCCGTCGTGCAATGCGCGCGCCGCGGACAGGTCGTCGGTGCTGCCGCTCATCTGCGCGCGGTCCTCGTCGAACAGCAGCACGTTGTCGATGCGCACGTCGCTGCCGGTGATCGTGGTACTGGAGGTCGTGCGCACGTCGCTGCCGGCGATCGTGGTGCTGGAGATCGATCGTGTGGATGCGACGACCGGTGCAGCGACCAGGCGGTACGGCAGGGTGCCGAGCACGACCAGGGCGACGGTCAGTGCGGTCATCGCCGCGGGTGCGGATGTGGTGCGGGCTTGCAGCATGAGGAGCCTCCGTTTGAGCGCGGTGAACGTGGGGGACGCGCCGGTGAGGCCGGCGCAGGGACGTGGACTGGTGCCCAGGCGCACCAGCAGGCGGCCATAGGCCTGCGCGTGCTCGTGGGCGCCGGCCAGTACGGCGGCATCGCAGGCCGCCTCACGGGCCAGGGCGTACTCGCGCGCGGCCAGGCGGGCCAGCGGATGGAAGAAGAACGCGCACTCGGCCAGGGCCGGTATCCAGCCCCAGGCGAGGTCGCGCCGCCGCAGGTGCGCCAGCTCATGGTGCAGTGCCAGGCGCAGGTCCTGCGCGCTCCAGTCGGCGGCCTCCGCCGGCAGCAGGACCGTCGGCCGCCACAGGCCGAGCAGCTGCGGCGAGCGGATCTCGGACGAGACGCGCAAGGCCGGCGGATGCCGGATCGCGAGCGCGTCGGACAGGTGTCCCAGCTGCGCGACGGCGTCCGGCCAGTGGCAGGCCCGTGCGTGCCGCAGTCGCCGCCGCGTCAGTGCCAGCGCACGCGCGCCCTGCGCCAGCCGCAGGCCGACGCCGCCGAGCCAGGCCAGGCCCAGCCAGGTCAGCAGGCCCGGCGCGCCGGTCGCGGCCGGCACCGCGGCGCCGGGTCCGGCCGCGGCGACGAAGGCCGGGGACTCGGCCAGCGATGCCGTCGCGGCAATAGGGACCGATGCGGCGGCCGGCAACAGCGGTAGTTCCAGCGGCGCCTGCCAGACCAGGCCGGCCAGCAGCTGCAGCGACACCAGCCACCACAGCGTGCAGCGTGCCGTCGCCGGCAGGCCGGGCAGCCAGCGGCAGGCCGCCAGCACCAGCGCGCACAGCGGCAGCGACTGCACCACTGTGGCGGCCAGCGCCGGCAGCAGGGTCGATTCGACGAAGGCGAGCATCGTCAGCGCTCCTTCCGTCGCGACTGTAGCGTGGCGACCAGGGCTTCCAGCTCGGCCAGTTCGGCGTCGCTGACCTCGCTGCGCTCGGACAGCCAGGCGACGAACGGGGAGACCGATCCCTGCAGCGTCTTCTCGACGAACTGGCCGACCGCCCCGCGCACCACCTCGTCCTGCCCGGCGGTGGCGGCATAGCGGTACACGCCGCCGGCCGGGCGCCGCGCGAGGAAGCCCTTGGCGCGCAGGCGCTCCATCATCGTCAGGACGGTGGAGCGGGCCAGCCCGCGCGGCTCGCCGAAGTCGGCGGCGACCTCGCCGACCGAGGCATCGCCGTGCGCGGCGATATGGTCCAGCAGCGCCAGTTCCTGGTCGCCGATCGATTTGCGTGACATGGGTGCACCTTGACTACACGTGTCGTCACGGTAGCGATGACTACATTTGTAGTCAAGTGCTGCCTGGCTGCCGCGCGCACCTGCCGCTCCGGGCTTGCCGGTTTCGGCGCCCGACGCGGCTGCGTTCCCCGAACGACGCCATGACGGTAGCCGCGCCCTCCTCGCGCACAGCGCGCGCCGTGTGCGACGAAACGAGGAACGCAATCGGCCGGCGGGCGATTCCGCCGGTGGTGCCGGTATCGGCATGTTCGACTCCCGGAGCGGCCCCACCCGGGTGTTCGGCCGCGGATTCGAGCCGCATATGCAGGAGGTGCGATCGCACCGAGTTAGGCAAGGATTGCCTAACTCGGTAGACTTGCCGGCGGAGTCAGCCAGACAGTCGCGTCACGCTTGCGTGCCGAGGAAAGTCCGGGCTCCACAGAGCAGGGTGCCAGGTAACGCCTGGGCGGCGCGAGCCGACGGAAAGTGCAACAGAGAATAGACAGCCGAACGGCATCCGCGCCCGCCACGGTCCAGCCTCGTGCTGGAAGGGTCGTGACACTAGCGTCGGCGCGCAAGCGCTGGCGCTCAAGTGCTCCCGGCATCTGCCGTGGTGAAAGCGGATGCGCGTGGTGATGGTGAAACGGTGCGGTAAGAGCGCACCGCCTGCGGGGCCAACGCCGCAGGGCACGGCAAACCCCACCCGGAGCAAGACCGAATAGGGGGGCTATGGCGCGGCTCGCGTTGCCCCCGGGTTGGTCGCTTGAGCCTTGCGGCGACGCAAGGCCCAGAGGAATGACTGTCCACGACAGAACCCGGCTTACCGGCTGACTCCTCTTCTTCTCGCGCATCCCCGGCGGCCAGGCCGTCACCGGGGATGCGCGCCACGGTCGCGAATGCCGCCGTGCCGTTGTGACACACTTGCCGGCCTTCCGGCTGCCGTCTTTCGCCATGGATCGCTACGAACGCATCCTGACCCTGCATCGCATCCTGAAATCGGCGCGCTATCCGGTGCCGATGGCGCGGCTGAAGGACGAGCTGGCCTGCTCGCGCGCCACGCTCTACCGCGACGTGGCGTTCCTGCGCGATGCGCTGGGCGCGCCGATCGAGAGCGATTCGGACCAGGCCGCGATCCGCTACGCCGACGACGAGGGCGAGCGCTTCGAGCTGCCGGGCCTGTGGCTGACCAGCGAGGAGCTGGCCGCCCTGCTGGCCTTGAACGAGCTGCTGGGGCGTTCGGATCCGGGCGTGCTGGCCGGCGCGCTGGCGCCGTTCCGCGCGCGCATCGAGCGGCTGCTGTCGGACCAGCACAGCGGCCGCACGCTGCCGATCGAGCGCATCCGCGTGATCGCCAGTGGTGCGCGCCGGCTCGACCAGGGCGTGTTCCGCGTCCTGGCCGGCAGCCTGCTCAACCGCCAGCGCCTGAACTTCCGCTACCGCGCCCGCTCCACCGATACGCTGACCGACCGCAGCGTCTCGCCGCAGCGCCTGGCGCACTACCGCGACAACTGGTACCTGGACGCCTGGGACCACGGCCGCGACGGCCTGCGCAGCTTCGCGCTCGACCGCATCCGCGATCCGGTGGTCCAGGCCGAGGCGGCGATCGACCGGCCGGCCGAGGAACTGGACGCGCACCTGGCGTCCAGCTACGGCATCTTCTCCGGGCCGCCCAAGGCCTGGGCCACGCTGCGCTTCTCGCCGCATGCGGCGCGCTGGGTGGCCGACGAGCACTGGCATTCGCAGCAGCAGGGCCAGTGGCTGTCCGATGGCCGCTACGAACTCAAGCTGCCGTACTCCAACTCGCGCGAGCTGCTGATGGACGTGCTCAAGTACGGCCCCGATGCCGAGGTCGTCGCGCCGGTGTCCCTGCGCGAGGAGATGAAGATCCTCCTGCAGCTCTCGCTGGGCGCCTACCTGGCCGGCGGATGAACCCGCTGGAGGCCGGCAGCGGCGCCGCAGGCACGGGCCGCGTGATCTCGCTGGTCCTCGGCTCCGGCGGCGCGCGCGGCTATGCCCACATCGGCGCGATCGAGGAACTGACCGCCCAGGGCTTCACCATCGCCTCGATCGCCGGCAGCTCGATGGGCGCCCTGGTCGGCGGCATCCACGCGGCCGGCAAGCTGCCGGTCTACCGCGACTTCGTCATCCCGCTGCAGCGCATCGGCATGCTGCGCCTGCTCGACTGGACGATGCGCGGCGGCGGCTTCATCAAGGGCGATCGCATCATCGGCGTGCTCAGCGAGCTGATCGGCGATGCCGCGATCGAGGACCTGCCGATCGGCTACACCGCCGTGGCGGTGGACCTGGACACCCAGCGCGAGGTCTGGTTCTCCCGCGGTTCGCTGTTCGACGCCATCCGCGCCTCGATCGCGATCCCGACGATCTTCCGGCCCCACCGCTACCAGGGCCGGCTGCTGGTCGACGGCGGCTTGCTCAACCCGCTGCCGGTCTCGGCGACGCTGCGCGACCTGACCGATTTCACGATCGCCGTGGACGTCGATGCGCCGGACGACCTGCCGATCGAGCCGCCCGCGCCCGCGCCGCCCCCGGCCAGCGGCCTGGCCGCGCGTTTCGGCAGCCTGTTCGGCGGCCTGCTCGAACGCGGCGCGCCGGCGGCACCGCGCGAGCGCGAGCTGGGCATGGTCGAGCTGTTCGCGCGCTCGCTGGAGACCGTGCAGGGCACCATCAGCCGCCTGAAGCTGGCGGCCCAGCCGCCGGACCTGCTGATCTCGATCCCGCGCAGCGCGGCGGCGTTCTATGCGTTCGACCGCGCGGCCGACCTGATCGAGGTCGGCCGCCAGCGCACCCGCGAGGCGCTGGCCAACTGGCGGCCGCCCCCGCGCCGGTGGCCGCCGCACCTGTGAGGCGGCGGCCGCACGGCTGAAACGGTCAGTGGTGCTTGCCGTTGGCCGGCTTGGCACCCTGCATCAGCTTGTCGGTATAGGCGATGCCGATCGCCGACAGGATGAATACGCAGTGGATGATGGTCTGCCAGAGCACGCCGGTCGGCGTCAGCGAGCTGCAGCTGCGGCTGGTGACCGCCGACGTCGCGTCCTTGATCGCGGCCAGCATCTCCGGCGTGCAGAACGGCAGGCCTTCCAGCGTGCCGGCGGCGATGAAGGTCTTGAGCAGGTGGATCGAGGAGATGCCGATGATCGCCATCGCCAGCTTGACCTTGAGCACCGACGCGTTGACGTGGCTCAGCCATTCGGGCTGGTCCGGGTGGCCTTCCAGCCGCAGCCGCGAGACGAAGGTCTCGTAGCCGCCGACGATCACCATGACCAGCAGGTTGGAGATCATCACCACGTCGATCAGGCCCAGCACGATCAGCATGATCTCCTGCTCGCCGAGGCTGGCGGCGCCGAGGATCAGGTGCCACAGCTCCTTGACGAACAGGACGACATAGACGCCCTGGGCGACGATCAGGCCGAGGTACAGCGGCAGCTGCAGCCAGCGCGAGAAGAAGATCAGGCGCGGAAGGGGGCGCATCGAGTGGTGTGCGTCGGGCATCGGGGCTGGGCTCGGGAGGGGCGAAAGCGCGCGATTCTAGCAAGCCGTTCCGACACGCATGCCAGCCCGTTTCGATGCCCGATCGCTGAGTCCGGGCCTGCACCTGCGCATCCGGGCACGGTGCTATGCTCGCCGGACCCGCCGGCCGGGGCGATCGCAGGCGGTCTTGTTCATTTTTCCACAGGAGCCTGCATGCGCTGGTCGCGGCTGACCACAAACGCCGAATTCCCGCTGCGGGTGGTGCTGCTCGCAGTCGCCGTGGCGGCCAGCCTGATCCTGCCGTACCTCATCCTGCAGCGCAGCGCGCAGACCACGGCCGAGTCCTCCGCCTGGGTCCTCCACAGCGCCGACATCAAGGAAACCGTCCACGAGCTGGTCTCGGCGGTGGGCGAGCTGGAGGCCGTCGCCACCACGCGCTACGCGGACCTGTCCAACGGTGACGTGGCCGCCCAGTATGCCGGGCGCCGCCTGCGGCTGGTGCCGCTGCTCGACCGGCTGGCCGAGGCCACGCGCGACAATCCCGCCCAGCAGAACCGGGTCGGCAACCTGGAGACCCTGATCGAGGGCCGGGCCCGGCTGATCGACGAGGCAATGCGGCAGCTCGACCAGGGCGATCGTACCGCCGCCGGCACCACGCTGCGCCAGGCCGGCGAGCTGTTCCCGTTCCGCAGTTCCGCCGGCGAGGTGCTCGCCGCCGAGGACGACCTGTACACCGAGCGCAGCGCGGAATGGCAGGACAACCAGCGCCGGGCCGGCTGGGCCACGCTCGGCATGCTGGCCGTGCAGTTGCTGCTGATCGGCTCGGTCATCTACGCCTCCGAGCGCCAGGTGCGCCACCGGCTGAACGCCGAATCGCGTGCCCGCCAGGCGGTGGCGCGCTCGCGCACCATCCTGCAGAACATCCGCGAGCCGATCCTGCTGCTCGACAACGGCCTGCGCGTGCTGTCGATGAACAAGGCCTTCCGCGAGGTCTACGGCGTGGACGGCGAGGAACCGGTCGGCGTGGCACTGGACCAGGTCGGCCAAAGCGCCTGGTCCGACGCGGCCCTGCACCAGCGCCTGATCGACGTGGCGGTGCGCGACCGCGAGCTGTGGGACTACGAGCTCACGCAGCGCACCGGCGAGGACATCGAGCGCATCGTCTTCGTCAATGCGCGCCGCATCCTGCTGTCCGAGCAGGAGTCGGCGATCCTCCTGACCGTCAACGACGTCACCGCCAGCAAGCGCGCCGAAGGCCAGATCCGCGACCTCAACCGCGAGCTGGCCGGGCAGGTGGAGCAGGTCTCGGAGGTCAACCGCGAGCTGGAGGCGTTCAGTTACTCGGTCTCGCACGACCTGCGCGCGCCGCTGCGCCACATCGCCGGCTTCGCCGACAAGCTCGAGCGCCACCTGGGCGAGGCGAGCGACCCGACCGCGCGCCACTACCTGGAGGTCATCGTCGAGTCGGCGCGGCGCATGTCCTCGCTGATCGAGGACCTGCTGCTGTACTCGCGCCTGGGCCGCAACGCCCTGCGCATGCAGCCGGTGGACATGCAGGCGCTGGCCGAGGAGATGCGCGGGATGTTGATGGCCGAGGCCGGCGACCGCATCATCGAGTGGCGCATCGGCGGGCTGCCGGTCGTCATCGGCGACGAGGGCATGCTGCGCCAGGTGTGGCAGAACCTGCTCGGCAACGCGGTCAAGTACACGGCGCGGCGCGAGCGCGCGCTGATCGAGGTCGGCATGGAGGACACGGCCGAGGACGGCCGGGTCTTCTACGTGCGCGACAACGGCACCGGCTTCGACATGGCCTATGCCGGCAAGCTGTTCGGCGTGTTCCAGCGCCTGCACAAGGCGTCGGATTTCCCGGGCACCGGCATCGGCCTGGCCAACGTGCGGCGCATCCTCGGCCGCCACGGCGGCCGGGTCTGGGTCCGGGCCGCGCCCGACCAGGGCGCCACGTTCTACTTCTCGCTACCTGCGCCGAACGGTTCGGTGCCCCTTCCAGAGAGCGTCCGATGAATCGAGAGATCCGCACCATCCTGCTGGCAGAAGACAGCACCGCCGATGCCGAGATGGCGATGGACGCCTTGCGCGAAGCGAAGCTGGCCAACCCGGTCGTGCACGTCGAGGACGGCGTCGAGGCGCTGGACTACCTGCATGCGCGCGGCGCCTACGAAGGCCGCCCGGCCGGCAACCCGGCCGTCGTCCTGCTCGACATCAAGATGCCGCGCCTGGACGGCCTGGAAGTGCTCAAGCGCATGCGCGACGACGCGCGTTTCCGGCGCGTGCCGGTGGTGATCCTGTCCTCCTCGCGCGAGGAGAGCGACCTGGTCCACAGCTGGAACCTGGGCGTCAACGCCTACGTGGTCAAGCCGGTGGACGTGCGCCAGTTCTTCGCCGCCGTGCAGACACTCGGCCAGTTCTGGGCCGTCCTCAACGAATCGCCCGACACGCATTGAGCGCCGCATGACCGAGTCGACGCCCGCGCTGCGCCTCCTGGTCGTCGAGGACGACCCGCTCGACGCCGAGCTGATCCTCGACGAACTGCGCGCCGACGGCCTGGTGTTCGAGGCGCGCGTCGTCGACGACGAGCCGCGTTTTCGAGAAAACCTTTCGGTGTTCGCGCCCGACATCGTGCTGTCGGACCTGTCGATGCCCGGCTTCAGCGGCTATCGCGCGCTGCAGATCCTGCGGGACGAAGCACCGCGCACGCCGTTCATCTTCGTCTCCGGCACGATCGGCGAGGACGCTGCGATCGAGGCGCTGCGCAGCGGCGCCACCGACTACATCCTCAAGGGCCGGCTGGCGCGCATGGCTTCGGCCGTGCGCCGCGCGCTGCGCGAGGCCGACGACGCCGTTGCGCGCGACCGCGCCGAGTCGGAGCTGCTGCGCGCGCAGCGCTTCGAGAGCCTGGCGATGCTCGCCGGCGGCCTCAGCCACGACCTGCGCAACATCCTGCAGCCGCTGCTGTTGACGGCCCCGATGATCGCCGCCAGCGACGACGCCGAGCTGCGCAAGCACGGCGAGCTGGTGGGCGACTGCGCGCGCCGCGGCCTGGAAATGGTCGCCTCGATGCTGTCGTTCGCGCGCGGCGCCCGCGTGGAGATCGAGCGCGTGCGGCTGGCCGCGCTGTTCGACGCGCTGGCGATGCTGCTGCGTGGCAGCGTGCCGCGCAACGTGACGCTGGTGTTCGAGAAGCCCGACGAGGAACTGCTGCTCGAAGGCAACCAGACCGAGCTCCAGCAATGCCTGTTGAACCTGTGTCTCAACGCGCTGCAGGCGATGCCCGACGGCGGCACGCTGACGCTCTCGGCCGTCGCCGCGCAGCTGGAAGGTGACTTCTTCGGCGAGGACGAGTCGCCGGTTCCCGGCGCCTATCTCCGGCTGGAGGTGCGCGATACCGGCATGGGCATGTCCGAGGACGTGCGCCGCAGCCTGTTCCGGCCGTTCTTCACGACCAAGAGCGACGGCACCGGCCTGGGCCTGCTGTCGTGCAAGCGCATCGTCACCAACCATCGCGGCTACCTGCGCGTGGCCAGCGAGGTCGGCACGGGCACCACGTTCACGCTCTACCTGCCGTTGGCCACCGTCGAGGGCGCGCCGGAAAACGCCGCGCTGCCGCGCGGGCGTGGCGAGCGCATCCTGGTCGTCGCCGAGAAGGCCGGCAAGCTGACGATGCTGTTCGACTGCCTGGACTTGAACGGCTACTCGGCCACCACCGCGCAGAGCGGCACCGAGGCGCTGCAGAAGATCGACGCCACCGGCATTCCCCAACTGCTGGTCATGGATGCCGACCTCAACCAGATGACCGGCGTGCGCACGATGGCGGCCCTGCTCGAGCGCGGCTTTTCCGGGCCGATGATCCTGCTGGTACGCCCCGACCGGCCGGTCGACCGCGACGGCCTGCCGCCGGTGGAGCGCATCCGCTTCGTCGACAAGCCCGTGTCGGTACCGGCGCTGCTGCGCGCCGTGCGCGAGGAACTGGACGCCGTCGCCGGCGACTGACGCCGCGCCGGCCTCAGCGCGCGGCCGGCGGATTCGGCGCCGGAGCGCCGAACAGCACCTCCGCCCGCTGGAACAGCACCCACGAGGTGGCGATGTACTTGTCGCCGCCCTTGGGACGGTTGCCGCGGTGCGTATGCGTGTAGCTGGCCGGCGCGATCAGCAGCGAGCCGGTACGCGGGGCCACCTTGCGCTGCTGGTGGAAGAACTCCGTCTCGCCCTCGGCGAAGCCGTCGTTGAGGTAGACCGTCCACAGCACCGTCCGGTGCAGCGTCTCGCCGCCCGGGTCGCCCACCTTCGGGTACAGCTCGCAGTGCCAGTACGGATAGCCGCCCTGGTCGGCCAGGTACTTCTGGATGTTGATCGTGCCGGGCCGGAACACCTTCACCGCCAGCTGCTGCAGCAGCGTGTCCGGCATCGCACGCAGGTCGTCCGCGCCCAGCATGCGCAGGCCGCCGGCCCCGTCGGGCATGCGCAGCGACAATGGTGCCAGCGCCGTGTACGGGTACTTGCGCAGGTAGGCCATCAGGCAGCGCAGCATCGCCGTGTTGAGCACGTTGAGCGCGTCCTGCCAATCGGGGTAGTCGTCGATGCAGATGTCCCAGCTGTCCTTGAGCTGGGTATCGACGCCGCCGCCCGTCGCACCGCGCACCGCCTTGCCGCTGGCCTCGAAACGCCGGACCAGCGCCTGGCAGGTGACCGCGTCGATCGCGTTCTCGTAGACCTCGATGAAGTCGTCAGCCATGGGGGTTCCACCGAAAATGCCATCGTAGCAGCCGACGGCTGCCCCTCGCTGTGGCTGGTGAGCGCGCGACCACAGCCGAATCGACGAGATCCGCGGCGTGCATGCACGCCGCGCGGATCTCAAGTCGGCCCTCTAGTCCTTGCCGCAGGCGACCCAGGGGATGCTGATGCCCGGCAACGGCTTGCCGTCCTTCAGCACCACCCCCAAGGGCTGGCTGGTCGGCTTCGGTCCTTCGGTATCCCCCAGTCGCGGCAAACCGCTGAAATGGAAGACGCGCAGATCGCCCGCGGCACTGGCCATGGCGGCCGTGCCCTTCACGCCCATCAGCTCGACCGAGGTGATGGCATCCAGCCCGCTGCCCTGGAGCGTGATGTCCACATCCTTGAGGCAGGCGCGCAACGCGCCGTCCTCGCCCGTCGCCGAGACCTTGTCGACCTTGGTCGGCGTGGCGGCCTTCGTATCGGCCGCCGTTGCGGATGGCTTGCTGGCGCCATCACCGCATCTATCGCCCGATCCGACCCGATTGACCTGGAACGACACCGGTGCGCCATCGCCGGCCACGTAGATCGGGAAGCTGTCGCGGCCCCGCAGCAGGGCGACATCGAGCCGGCTGGAGAACGTGAAATTGAAGCAGTGTCCTTGCGTGGTCGCCTTGCGCGTGCAGACCAGCGAGTTCACCTTGCTGCCGCCAACGTAGACCCGGGTTTCCTTTTCGCTGCGTGCGATCGGAAACTCAATCGAGAAATCGGTCTGGCCCGCGCAGCGATGGACCTCGGTGGGGACGATTCGGGCCAACGCCCTGGGGTCGCTCTGCGGCGCGCAGTGTGCGCCGACCACCGTTCGCTCGATGTCCAGCGGATAGCTGTCGACGCCGTTCTGGGTGAACACCGAAACCTGGGTCTGCGTAAGACCGGCCAAGGCCGAGCGCAGCGGCCCGGTGGCGAAGCTCACCTGCAGGCCGTCCATATCCGGCAGCACGCTGATGTCGGCGGATGCGGCTGGCATGCCGGCGATACTGACCTGGGCACCGCGCCACAGATCCGGTCCACGGATAGCAATGCCGATCTTCTCGGGACACAAGTTGATCTTCTGCGGCACCACCGCGACGATGCGCGCCGTCGGTGGCGCGCCGCCATAGCTGCGCGCTAGGACGCGTGTCAGCGCATCGAGGTTGCCGCGCGCGGCAGGCAGTTCGACGTTCACCACCGGCACGCCGTTAGCTGGGGTGTCCAGCAGTGCGCTCCTGTCGCCGATGTCACCGATCCAGGCTGCCTGCTGGCGTAGCTCGACACGTTTCCACCAGCCTGGCAGCGCCAGGTCCACCGTGACGTCGAAGCTCGCCGGCGGAAAATCGAATTTCACGATGTCGCGCACCGTGCCGGCCACGACGCGTTGCCGCGGGCCGAAGATCCAGCCGAAGCCCGGCGACTGGGCCGGCGTCTTGGCGCGGGTGTCTTCGCACGACGTGGCGGACGGGGGCGGGCGGCTTTCGTGCCCTGCCTGCGCGTAACCCACGACCAGCGGCAGGCGCTCCATGGCCTGGGCACGGCTCGTCATCTGTCGACCGAACGAGGCTGCTGCCTGGGCGTCGAGACCGCTGAGCGGCTTGGCCGCGCTCAAGGCAGCGGCCAGGGTGATCGCCTCGGCGGCTGAGGAACTGATCGACACGCGCTGCGCCAACTCATTGGGTGCCACCGAGTAGACGTACGGCGTGCTGTTGCCGGTCTTCTCGAGCATCCGGCGGAACCGGGTCAGCGATTCGTCCCCGCAGGCCGACACGGGTGCCGGCAGCTGCCCCGCATCGCCGGGGAACGCCTTAGTGAGCTGCAACAGGCTCAGCACCACGTTTTCCGCCCCGTTGCGAGCAACGGTGGCGATTTCCTCGCGTTGTGAGAGTCCCTGCAGGATCGACGCCGTGTAGGGCAGTGTCGCTTTCGACGAAAGCCGTATCTCCGCAAAGGCAGCGCTGTCGATCAAAGCGGCGAGCTGCGCGTCAGTCAACGTGTTGCGTGCCAGCAGCAGCATCGCATTGAGCCCGCCGGTCGCTTGCGATTGAAGGGAGGTCAGTTCGGACGTCGTGGAGAGGGGTTCGACCAATCTCTTGCGGCCGGCTACGGCCGCTTGAATGGTCTGTCGCTCGGATGGAGTTGATGCCAGATAGGAGTCCTTGAGCAGCGCAAGGTCCTGGGTCTTGAGGCTGAGCGTCATGAACGCAAGAGCGGCCGTCTGCTCGGACGTGCGGGGGGTGTCTGCGTCAGGGATTGGAGCGGGGGTTATCGTGCCGCCGGGTTGTCCGGACGTTTTGTTGGCATTGGAACCCCCAACCCGCTTGGTCGATCCGACAGTCCGTCGATTGTCCCTGATGTACGTCGCGCATGGATCGTGTTGCGCTTCATCGACATCTTTGCATCTGACTTCCATGTAGTCCTTGTAAAGGTCACCAGCCAGGCATTCCTCTTTGTCGTGTTCATTGGATGCTTTACGGCAATGATCCGCGTCGTTGGCCAGGTAGCTGATGGAGCGCGTCAGGACCGACTGATTGATGTAGGGAAGCGCCTGCAGCTCGGGCTTCATTTTCTTGCGAATCCGACTCGGGAGACTCGCGTCCCACAAGCAGAGGGCTCTGGATTTGTTGATGGTGTTGGAATGCAGGCTGTCCGTGCAGGCCTTTGCATCCGACGCCAATTTCTCGTCCAGCAGTGGAATGATCAGATGTTCGAGATGCGGGAACAGGCTGGTGAGTTCGATGCCCACCTCGTAAGGAAGCGCTGCCGTGAACGGAATGCAATCTGCGGCCACGGCGGCCGCTTCCACCCACGAAGCCGCGCCCAGGCAAGGGTCGACCAGTGAGCTGCGTGTCCGGTTGAGCGGATCGGCCTGCGGAGACACGTAGAAGGTCACTGGGTAGAACAGGCGGCTCGATACCCCGAAGAATTGCAGTTCCCGATTGGACATCTGCGAGGTGTCGCGGCTGTCCTGGCCCTGGTTCATGCGATAGGTGAGGTGTCCCAGCCAGCGCAGGTAAAGATCTTCGTAGTCCTGGGATTCGTGAACGGGCGCGTGGATCTGGTAGCTGAGGGCGGCGTAACGATCATTGGTGGCGCCCGGAACGATCGTCACCGGGATACGCAGCTTGTAGAGTGCACGCCCATCGGCGTCGTGCAGGTCGTCAAGCTGAAGCTCGTTGTAGAGCGCGTTGAGATCTTCGCGATAGGCCAAAAGGTCGCGCAGACGTTCGCGCGGGCCTGAGCCTACCGCCGCCAGCGGACTGTCCGTGCCGGCGCGCAGCTCGGCGAGCCGGGTGTCGAGCAGCTTGAGCAGTGCCTCGGCCCTGGCATTTGCATCGGTATCCGCGATGCCGGATGCGGGCTCGTCCGCGGCGGCCTCGCCCGTCGTTTCGGCCTCACCGACGTCGGCAGCTACGCCCGCGGCCTTTGGCGCCGCGGCTTGAATGCTGTTGGACTTGGCATCGCCCAATGCGGCGATACTTTGTCGCAGTTCGAGTACCGCCATCTCGTGCCGCAGGCGAGCCAGCTCATCCTCGCGACTGTTGCTGCGCGCGGCGCCTTGGTCGTAGTTGGCGCTCAGCGATGCGCTGATGGCGGTGATTGCTTCCACTTGCCGTGCGATATCGGCACCGAATTGTCGGTGGAATTCCGGCTCCGATGCTTCCTTTTGAAGTTTCTCGACCCATGCCATGTCTGCGCGCCTCTGGTTGATGAGGCTTTCGCGAGAAAAGACCTGCGGGCTGCCGGCCAGAATGACGGCGTTTGACTGGGCACCGCCGTGGCGGATGGCCGGTTCTTTGATGGCACAGCCCGCGAGCAGGCAAAGCAACGCCGTCACCGACGTTACGCGGCAATTGGATAGCATGATGGTTTCCCCCCTCCCGACGACCCGCTATGACAACGAATCTCGCCGGACCACCGCGAACGCGCATGGCATATTCCCGCGTTCACGCGGGTGATCGGGCTCCCTTGCCGAATGCCGTACGAAGAACCCTTTCAGAGAAGCATCGGCCGGGCTAGCTTACAACCAAGTGCGTTTCTGTGCAGGAATTCACCGAACGCGTGATATTCAAGTTGCGGCCAAAAGCACGAATAATGTTTCGCGCACAAAATGCGGTATTGCATCGGCCGTTGGCGTGAATGGCGGCCGTTCATTGCCGGCGATCGAGGGGAATGCCTATCCGGCCGTGTTTCTGGAGCACCGGCTCATGCGGTCATCGCGGTGCCGTCGCGGCGTGCGGGACCGCTCCCGGGAGCTGGGATGGCCCATATCTTGGCGCTCCTGCGGCTTTCGGCGCGGCGCTTCAGGCACGCTGCGAGTCCGGTCGGGCCGCGCCGAAGGCGGGGCGGCGCCGGCCCGTTCGCAGCCATGTTCGCCAGGGGCTGCGCCGTACCTGCAACCGGCGAACTCGGTACGGTACGAATCTAGGTCGCCGACCGCAGAACCGGCATCCGGTCATGATCCGGCACGATCACCGACGCAACCGGCAGCGAACGGCCGAGGATTGAGAGACTCGGGTGAGCGGCGTGCAGCGCGATCGGGAGCGCACTCAGCTTGCGTCAGCCTCGGTGTGGTAGCGCGTGGCCCGCTCCACCTCGTTGCGCGAGCCCAGGAACACCGGCACGCGCTGGTGCAGCTTTTCCGGCTTGACGTCCAGGATGCGCGCGCGGCCGGTGGTGGCCGCGCCGCCGGCCTGCTCGACGACGAAGGCCATCGGGTTGGCCTCGTACATCAGGCGCAGCTTGCCCGGCTTGGACGGGTCCTTGAGGTCGCGCGGGTAGATGAAGATGCCGCCGCGGGTCAGGATGCGGTGCACGTCAGCCACCATCGAGGCGACCCAGCGCATGTTGAAGTCGCGCCCGCGCGGGCCGGTCTTGCCGGCCAGCAGTTCGTCGATGTAGCGGCGCATCGGCGGCTCCCAGTGGCGGATGTTGGACATGTTGATCGCGAACTCGCCGGTGTCCTCCGGGATCGTCAGGTTCGACTGCGTCAGCACGAAGCCGCCCTGCTCGCGGTCCAGCGTGAACGCGTGCACGCCGTCGCCCAGCGTCAGCACCAGCACCGTGCTCGATCCGTACACCGCATAGCCCGCGGCCACCTGGCGCGTGCCCGGCTGCAGGAACGCCTGCTCGTCCGGTTCGGTCACGCCCTCCGGGCAGCGCAGCACCGAGAAGATCGTGCCGACGGAGATGTTGACGTCGATGTTGGACGAGCCGTCCAGCGGATCGAACACCAGCAGGTACTCGCCCTTCGGATAGCGGTTGGGGATCGGGTGCGGGTCGTCCATCTCCTCCGACGCCAGCGCCGCCAAGTGGCCGCCCCATTCGTTGGCTTCCAGCAGGATCTCGTTGGACAGGACGTCCAGCTTCTTCTGCGTCTCGCCCTGCACGTTCTCGGTGCCGGCCGAGCCCAGCACGCCGCCGAGCGCACCCTTGCCCACCGCGATCGAGATGCGCTTGCAGGCCCGCGCGACTACCTCGATCAGCAGGCGCAGGTCCGCATTGATCTGGCCCTTGCTGCGCTGTTCCTCGATCAGGAAGCGGCTGAGCGAGACGGGTTTGACCGAAACCGGGCTGGGCGAGGTGTCGCTCATGGGCGAGATCCTGGGGGCATGAAAAAGAAGCGTATTGTCGCCACTCGCAGGAGGGGAAGCCAGCCGGCCCCCCGTGCGGACGGCCTGGTGAAGGTGCCTGCCGGAACGGCCCCGGGCAGGACGGTTGCCGCCGGCACCGCCTGGCGGTTCGCCATCGTGCGCCGGCCCAGGCCAGGCCGCGGGTCTTCAGCGTCTGCGGCCCGGAAAGAGGGCGATGAGGAAGAACGCCAGGAAACACACGCCGATCGAAGCGCTGACCGGCGCCAGCGCCATGCTGCCCACCCGGACCCCGTCCAGGAAATCCCCCGCCAGGGCGTTCTCCCGCGCGCCGATCACCGCGAGGCGCGGAAGCGCGACGGTGCCGAAGGTGACGAGCAGCGCGTAGAAGAACAGCAGCCAGACGCTGATGAGCCGGCCCACCACCCAGCCGCGATGGACGGCCAGCAACCGCACGGTGACCAGAACGGCGCAGACGGCAAGGGTCGTGAAAAACATGGGCATGGGTCATCTGCGTTGTGAAGAGAGGGATGCGCCGGCGGCTTGCAGTACGGATCATGCCGGCCGACCGGCGCCGCGGGTTCGGACCCGTGCCGGTCCGTATCGTTCCAGCCCGTATGGAATGCCGAGGCAGCGACGCTCACGCGACCGGTGCGTGCGTCCTCGCCCAGCGCAATCCCAGCGGCAGATGCGGCGGGCCGAACAGAAAATGCAGCACACGCCGCAGCCCGCCGCGGGTGGCCTTTGAAGACGCATGGACCGTCAACGGACGGAGGGCGACCACCCCACCGCGCGGCACGACACAGGCCATGGGTTCGGCATGCGCCCACAAGGACCCGATCGCGGACAGCGGAAGGCGTCCCCAGCGATGCGAGCCGCGCAGCACCTGCAGCGGGCCGGTGGCCGCTGCATCCGGATCGAGCTGCAGCCGGACCGCGAGCAGCGAGGCGAGGACGGATGCCGGCGGCTGGGTGAAGACCATCCCTTCCTTCGACGACCAGCCGGAGCAGGCCGCGTCATCCACACGCTCGGCGACCGGAATGCTGAGGTCCTGGTGCGGCGCAACCGACCAGTTGATCGCGGGGCTCTTGGCGAACACGCTGCACTGGACGGCCACCGCCCCGGTCGGCATCAGTGGGCGCAGCTGCGGATGCGTACGCAGATGATCGGCCATCGACCGCACGGCGGGATGCTCGAGCAGGCATCGGGAGCCGGCCCCGTCCGCCCCCTGCCCGAGCGCGGCCAGCAGGTCGTCGCAGTGCGCGTCGGAGCAGATCGCCGGAATCAGGCAGACGCCATCGCGGTCGAGCACGTCCGGGAAGGACGCCTCGGGTGGCTTGATCGTCTGGTGCATCACGGCTTTCGACCTGCCGAGCTGGCCGCCGGGTCACGCAGCGACCTTGATGCACGAAAGCGATGCATCCCACTTGAAGTAAGCGCTGTGTTTACTATGGCGTCGATCTCCGGTCCTTATGCAAGGCAGCCTTTAGTATGGGCCGGCGGACCGAGCCTTGTTAAAGGCTGGTAGCGACTGCGGTGTCCCGTCGCATCGGTCCATTCGTCAGGTTGAACGTCCGGTGCCGACGCCGTTTCGGGGCTTGCATTCTCGCCCCATGACCCTGATCCACGGATTCTCTGCGCTACGACCCATCCCATCGAGACGCCCACCATGATCGACCTGTACTACTGGACCACCCCCAACGGCCACAAGATCACGCTCTTCCTGGAAGAACTGGTCGACCTGGGCCAGCCGCTGCCGTACACCGTCCACCCGGTGAACATCGGCAAGGGCGATCAGTTCAAGCCCGAGTTCCTGGCGATCTCGCCCAACAACAAGATTCCGGCGATCGTCGATCGCGACCCTGCGGGTGGCGGTGACCCGATCAGCGTGTTCGAGTCCGGCGCCATCCTGCTGTACCTGGCCGAGAAGACCGGCCACTTCCTGCCCGCCGACGCGCGCGGGCGCGTCGAGGCGCTGGAGTGGCTGTTCTGGCAGATGGCCGGCCTCGGGCCGATGACCGGCCAGTACGGCCATTTCCATGTGTATGCGCCGGAGAAGATTCCGTATGCGCTCGACCGCTACACCAAGGAGGTCCAGCGCCTGCTCGGCGTGCTCGACCAGCGCCTGGCCGACCGTGCCTTCCTTGCCGGCAGCGACTACGGCATCGCCGACATGGCCACCTACCCCTGGATCAACCCGTACACGCCGGCGGCGCTGGATCTGGAACCCTACGCGCACGTGCGGCGCTGGCACGCGGCCATTGCCGCACGGCCGGCCACCCAGCGCGCCTATGCACTCGCGCAGAAGATCAATCCGGCCGCCGGGCAGCCGCTGACGGAAGACGAACGCAAGCAGCTGTTCGGCCAGGGCCCGCGCGATCGCGACTAGGCCTCGTCCGGCCGGGCGCCGTGCGGCCGCGTGAGTATGGCGAACGTCACGGCGATTCCGCCGGCCGCCGTGTCGCGTTCCATGCCAGCGCGAGCGCCTCGTGATGCGCGATGAAGGGCGCCCACCGTCACCATAAGGGCGTTCTTCAAGAGTCAGAGGCGATTTCGTATGTCCGGTACGGCTCTACCGGCATGCGCGTCGCGTCAAGCAAGCCAAGACGACGAGTCCCAGTGCCATGATGAGCAAGGCCTTCGATGAAAGAGCAGGAACAGGGGGCACCGGCTGAGCGGCCTCCGTCAACGTATATGTAAATACGTTGTTCGCCGGATTGGGGTCATTGTTGCTCCAGCTATACCAGGCGTACACATCCCAACTCAGGCGCAAGGGCGCTTGGGTCGTCGAGGCATATTCGATGTCGTACGTACAAGACCGCGATTCCCCGGGTGCTAGCGAATCAAAATAGTAGGCATAAAAGAGCGCAATTCCATTGCCGGGAAGCGGCTCGGTGATGAATCTTTCGATTGCGCACCCATGGATGGGCGGAATCACTGAATACGCTGCCGGGCTCTGATTTATGAAATAGCTTTCCCCATAGACGCTTACAGAGTAGTCCGTTCCGGTGTCGATCGTGTCCGGACCAAGATTGCGTACCGTCAACGTGATCGTGTTCCGTCTGTCTTGAGAAAAATAACACGGTGATATCGAGGCGCTAACGGAAAGGTCTGAATTAGTTATCTGTGCCGACGATGGGTTGGCGAAGAGCCCCGACAGGCACAGGCAGGTGGCGAGACAATGCAAAACCCTTTTGGATTTGATGATCATGTCTTAGTAGACGATTCCGGGACACGAGTTTGTTTCATCAAATCCGCTGTAGAAAATTGTTCCATGGCGGGCCTGCCGCCTAACCCGCCATCCACGTCAGTGCCAGCGCCTCGTGCTGCGCGATGAAAGGCGCCTTGCCGTCGCCGTAGCCGCCGATATCGGCCGGAAACTGCGATGCCAGGCGCGCCTTGAGCGCGCCGTATTCGCGCCGAACCTCGGGGAAGTGAGCCAGGTAATCCCGGAAGGCCAGGTGCCGCAGGACGTTCGCGTCGCCGCGCCGGAATGCGTGGATGTGATGGGTGCGGTTGGACCCGCCCTTGCGGAAGTAGCGCCGGCCGGGGATGCCGAACTCGCCCATCACCTCGTAGCCCAGCGCCTCGAACGCCGGCGCCTTGCGGTCCAGCGCGTCGAGCGCATCCACTTCCAGCAGGATGTCGATGATCGGTTTCGCCGCCAGGCCCGGCACGGACGTGCTTCCGATGTGGTGGATCGTGCCCGCGACATCGCCCAGCGCATCACGCAGCGCCGCGCGCTCCGCCTCGAACAGGGCCGGCCAGCGGGGATCGTAGGGGACGACGGCGATCTTCATGAGGGCATCGGGTAGCGAACTGCGCGGCGTCCAGCGGATGGGATGGCCGGTACACGATGACGGCTCTCGCGTCGGCTGACGGATCACGACGAATGGGCGCCGTAGCTTACGGCATGCGTCCCGGAGTCCGGGGCGGCAAGACCCCGATCTCCCCCAGCCAGTTCTCGACCAGCGAAGGCCAGATCGCAAGCGGGCGCTCCGTTATCCGGAGCGCGAAGGCGTGCCCGCCCTTGGCGAAGAGATGGACTTCCGACGGGACGCCCGCGGCATCGAGCGCCCGCGCATAGAGCGTGCTGTTGCAGATCGGGTCGACCGGATCGTCCCAGGCCTGCAGCAGGAACGTCGGCGGCGTCTTCTTCGTGACGCGGATGCCGGGATCGAGCGTCTTCCCGCCGCGACACAGGTGGCCCGGGTAGAGCGCGATCGCAAAATCCGGGCGGCTGCTGACGCGATCGATCGCATCGACCGGCGCATAGGCGGCCTGGAAGATATTGCTGGTCTGTGCCACGAGGTACCCGCCCGCCGAGAAGCCGATCACGCCGATCTTGTGCGGGTCCACATGCAGCGCCTGCGCCTGTGCGCGCACCTGCTTGATGGTGCGCTGCGCGTCCTGCAGCGCGCGGGGCACCTTCGGCGTGACCGCGCAATCGCAGGCCTTGTCGTAGTGGTGGTTGCTCTTGGGAACGCGGTACTTCGACAGGATGCACGTCATGCCCCTGGACGTGATCCAGTTGCAGATCTCGGTGCCCTGCTTGGTGACGACCACGGCCCTGAACCCGCCACCGGGAAACACGATCATCGCGACGCCGGTGTTCTCGCCCTTCGGCGGGAACACCGTCATCGTCGGCGTGCTGACGTCCCAGGCCGCCTCGGACGTATGCCCCTCCAGCGCATCCGGTGTTTCGGCTATCTCCACCCGCTCGCCGGGCTGGGGAACACCCGCCATGTCGGGCGCCTCGCCGGGCCAGATCGGGACCTGCTTCAATCCGGCCGGTGGCTGCCACACGCCGGCCCTCCAGGTGTTGGGCTTTTGCGGCTCGGCCGTGGAGGGCGCTTGCGGCGGGGCGGCTTCAACCTTCCGTGCCGTCCCGCTGCCGACGACGAGACTCAGCGCCGCCAGGACGCACACCGGAAGCGATCCGATTCGGAGCATGGTCGATCCTCTCTTGATCGAACGGACAGTGACGACGGGCCCGTGATGAGCGGCCAGGACCCGGTTTCCGGAAGGGCTTCTCGCGCGCCTGGCACCCAAGCCAGGCCAGGCGTGGCCGAGCGGCAGGGCAGGGAGCGTGCGGCGAAACGCGACCGGCCACAAGATCGATCGGGCGCGGCCGGGGTCCGAGAACGATGCCGTCATGAACCTGCCCGAACGCGGTTCGCTCCCGGCCATCGTCAGGCCATGCGGTAGCCTCGGGTGCTGTCGGGACCATCGCCAACAGCACGTCCGTTGTGTGGGAAACCTACGGCCGCCTGCGCCGCGTCCACTGTGCTGCATCCAGGCACGCGCCCACCTGTCGCGCCATCGGGCCGAAGCATTGCGCCAGCATGGCCGGCGTCAGCGGCAGCACCGTATCGGGCCGGTCGTCGCTCGGCGAGCGCGGCGCCGCCAGCCGCTCCAGCAACTGCAGCTGATCGCGCACGGCACGCAATGCCACGTAGGCCTCCTCCGGCAGGCGATAGTGGCCCGCCGGTGCCGATTCATCCTCATCGTTCACGGGATTCTCCTTGGGGCGCCGGAGCGCCCTCCGGGCCGGCCGTTCGCCGGCGTCGGGCAAGGGCGCACCGCAGCGGTGCGTCCTTGGTCCTTGGGTGGGCGCCTTACGCCTTCGCCTTGCGCCGCCGCGGCTTCTTTTCCGGTTCCGGCTCCGGGATCGGCCGGTTGTTGGCGTCGAACTTCGGCTCCGGCTTGTACTTGCGCTTGAACACCGGCGCCAGGAACACCTCGTCGTACAGCGCCTGCAAGCGCTGGTGCGCGCGATAGGCCAGGCCGCACGCCTCCACCATGACCAGTTGGTGTTCGCTGGCCACGTCCATCCAGTCCTCCAGCATCTTCTTGCCGTCCGGGTACTGCACCGCCGCGCGCAGCGCATCCTCCGATTCCAGCAAGGCCGCCATCGCCCAGCGCCGCCGGCGTGACTGCTCGCTACGCGGATCGACCAGGTCCTTTTCCCACGCCTCCATCTCCGCCACCGTCATCGCCGGCGGATGGCAGAACAGCGGGGAGTAGCCTTTCATCAAGATGCCGTCCTCGCTCTGGATGTCCGGCGTCAGGTCCGTGCGCGGCGGCGCCTCGCGGTAGATCTCCCGCGGCCAGTTGCCCAGCCACATCGGCTTCTGGTTGGCCGTGACGTTCTTGGAAAACCGCACGATGCCGCCGATCGGCGGCGCGATGGTCATGTGCTTCATGGCGATCACCTCGTTCCTTGGTGTGTGAAGGAATCCGCGAGGACGGCGGAGATTTCCGCATCCGGCGGAACACGCAACACGCCGGCGCACGCGCGCCGGAGTGCCGGGAGGCTAGAACCGCACGAAGACGGTGGGCGTATTTCCCCTTGCGGGGTGTTGTATTGGCCGCCCTCCCGGCGCAGGAAATGCACCGAGACGTGCACTCAAGATTCTGAGGGCACAAAAAACCCACCGGGTTGTCGGAGGTGGGTGCCGCTTCGTGAAGGAGGTTCTAGACTCCGGTGACGACTTTGCGCGTGATGGGAGGGGATGTCAATCCCGTTTGTTTCTTTGTGAAGACGCTGGCCGCGATGAGCCACTATGAAGGGCTGGTTTCGGCCTAGGCTGTGTGAAAACTCCCCGCGTTCGACGAACACGTGCCTCGTACGCCAGTTTGAAGAGGTTCGCCGAGCTCAAATGTTCTCGAACCGACGTACGAGCCTCACTTTTGGACAGTATTTGTCCAGCGGTAACCGTAGATCCGAGTTTTCACACGGCCTCGGCCAGAAGCGGTCGCTCAGCGCCTAAGTTAAGCCGCGCCGCGTAGCGGCGTAGGCTTGAATGAATTGCTAGAAGGGGGAAGTCAATAGGTGGCGTAAAGGCTGCTTACACAAATTCCGCACACCTCGCGTCCTGTCTGAGCACACGATAGCCGAGCCTCATTTTCTTTGAGGCAGGTGAAGATGTTTCCTCCGTTCTCCGCGAATGCCTTTTTTTACAAATTGACGAGTGGTGAGATGCGCATTTGTGTGCGGATCCTGGCGGATTGAATGTGCCGATGAACAAATGCAGCTCGCCAGTATGCTTGTGCTCCTTGAGAGTGTACGAATCCATGATTCCCCCTTTTAACGCTTGAGTAAAGCCGCACCGCGAAGCGGTGTCTGCTTGAGCGAATTGTTAGGGCGCACCTGCTTTCTTTACTGGCGCCACCTTCTTGATAAGAACGGAAGGGTCGCACTCGATCTTGCCAATCATGACTTGATAGCCAAGGTCACGAAGCTTGGTGGTGCAGCTTTTGAGTACAACTTTTGAAAAAAAGGGGAGGTGCAGACTAGGCTTGCTTGATTGGCTGATGATCCCAAAAACAATACTGCAGCTTGAGACGTCTCGCGGCACATCTATGGGTAGGCCAAGTTTGTGAGTTGCATCAAGTTTTTGATTTGCAAGATCTACAAGATCAGGGTGGGATTTAAGTAGCTCGCCGGAAACGAGCCCTTGATTGAATAAGTGTCCCAGAACGCTTGAAGAGCCATAGTGCTTGATGTGGAAGATTGTATTTTTCCCGTAAACATCACAAAACTCAATTTTGTCGTGAACTCCTCCGACTTGAAGAAGTTTCTTGTCCATTAGGCACCAGCGCGCAGGGTCGCTCGCCGCAAGAGCTTCGTTGTAGTCGCCCTCATTCTTGTGATTGTAGATAAGCGTTTTTTCCGGGAAAGCCGGTATGGTCTTATAGAAGGATTCTATTGATCCGACAAAACTCTTGTCGATTTCGAACCAAATTCCTGCGGAAAGCACATAGCTTTTACCGTTCAGCTCAAACTCGCACTGGATGCAGCGATACACCGGCCAACGTTCGATGACGCGCTCTTCTGTATCCACCGCTATGGCGAAGTGCGATTTTAGGTAGTCAATCGAAATCTTGTCTTTGTCATGAGTGTGGACGAAGCCAGGAAGATGCACGTCAGTCGAAACACCTTCTTTCTTTGAGTTTGTGAACTTGAAACCGTTTATATGTGACCAATCAACAATGTCGGGAAGTGAAAGCCAGCACTTGTCACTTACCCCATTGGTTTTCCATGCCTGTTTGACAATGGTGATTAGTTGTGTGTCTAAGATCTGCCAAAGCGTGCTGTCTCGCCTAACCTGACGAATCTGATCAATCCAAGGGAAGGTCGATTTATATCCGGTGGAGTTGTAGGCTTTTAAGTATTTTCTGAGCAGGACCGAGATATTTGAGATGTCAACATCCACGCTGGCTGTAAGTGAATCTGTTCCCGATAAGCGGCTGCCAAAGGTAGTGTCAGTCGGCTTTCCGACTATTGCTCTGACGAGATCTCTTTCGATATCAATACCGAACTCATAGGCGCTTGCCTCCTGCCCGGTCTGTACTCGGCTGTTCTGATCGTCCACGAATGCTCGTGTATCCATGCTGCGAAGGGCGTCCGGTCGAACCGAGTTGACTGTTGCTAGTAGTCCGAAGCGCTCCTCATAGCATTCAGGTTTTAACAGGAATCTCCCATATCCGAACGTCAGTACAAAGATCCTCTTTTCCACGTTAAGGAAGAGGGCGGCTGATGTTGATTTGACTGTTCCTAGCAGCGATAGGGCAACTTGATCTTGAAAGAAGTTTGCCCACGCGGGCGCTTTGTCGGCACTTTTCTTGACGTATAGCGTGGCGAACGTATTTCCATCTAATGGGATTTGATGCGCCAGTAGTTGTTCGTTAAGGGCATCGGTCGACGTTTTGTATTCTTTGCGCAGCAAGAATATTGTCACTGTGGCCATGGCTCTCCCCCTCGCGACCAAGTTTGATATGCGCCTTAACGCCTGAATTAAGCCGCGCCGCGAAGCGGCGTCAGATTGAATGAATTGTTAGGCCTCATGCGGAAACCATGCTTTGCGCCTGGGGCATTTCTTGAAATGCCTGCGGGCCTCTTTGCTCCTGATAACTACACCACACATCGGACACTCCGTGTGACCGCTTGGGTCCGACTTCGCATGCTCCAACAAATCAATTAGAAGTATGGCGTGTGCTTTGCGTAGGGCAGTCCCACAAGAGTGATTCCCCTGATCAGGCGGATCAAGGAAAACTTTGCTGCCACATGAGCACTCGAAATAGATGACAGATTCACCGCAGCGCTGGCACGCGGTGTAGTAGGAGCGAACCCGATAGCAACTCGGACCATGTGTTGGAACGTGCCCCATAACTCTCCCCGAGGCCTAACGCGTGAGTTAAGCCGCGCCGCGAAGCGGCGTCGGCTTGAATGAAATGTTAGACGGCATCTTGGCCCCAAGCATCGTTTTGCTCCGTCCACTCAAAAAACATGAGTAGCTGCTCAAGCTCGTATGTGCCTCTGTCTAGCTCACGGCTTTCAAACCTAGTCTCCTGACCTCCGAACATCTCCCTCGTAATGAATGCATCCGCCATGAAGCTATGCGCCATGTGATTGCGGTAATCCACCACGCTATCGAGGTAGGCTATGAAGTCTGGTCTTAGACCTCGATCTCTCAGTGCACCTTTGACCTGACCCAGAGTCCAGCGCTCAAGCGAGTCTATGTCTACGCCATAGCGGCGGCTGAGCAGGTTTTTGAGGCCAAGCTCAAGCAACTGCGCCATGCCAATAAAAAGCGCGAAACGCTCAAATAAGCTGCGCCCTTCATACTTCTTCAGGCGCGCTTCGACACCTTCGCGAATTTCCGCCTGTGTCAGCATTGGTTCTTCAGGTTGCGAAGTGGTGGGCATGCTGCCTAACTACCTAGTGGTGGGAAGCCTCGTCGATGCCCTCCGGAGGGGAGGTCATCCACGTTCATGCGTTCCGTTCTGTGGCATTCGGTTCGACGGGTGGTCCTGCTGACCGCGCGCGAGGCGCGCCGCGACACATGCCGGAATCGGCAGGCCGGTCACGCTGGGGCGCAGCGCGGCGAGGTCGAACGGGGGGCATGCCTCGGGATTCCGGCCCAGGGCGGATCGCCGCCTATCGAGCGGATGCGGCCGCATGAAGCCAGGTTGCGTGATCCAGGGCAGGGTGCGCGCAGCCGACGTACGCGCTGCCTTCGAGCGCGGCCTGGACCCTATGGACCGATGCTTGCTGCCGGCACCCGCGCTCGGCGGGTGGGCGTTCCTTCTTGGAATGGTCGTCGCCATGCCTCCCCCCGGGGCGTGAGCGTGTAGTCCTTTTTGACCGTGATCCGCGTGCCGTGGTCTGGAACCGGCACGCGCGGCATACGGCAGCGTCCGATTGGACTGCTTCTTGCGCGCGTTGGCAAGGCGCACCGCAGCGATCCGGCGGGGCGCGGGCGCAAACAAAAACGGCTGGAGTTTCCTCCAGCCGTTCCGGAATCCGCGTTGGCTTGGGCCGGACGCTAGTCCTCGAACCCATCCGCAAAGATCGTCTCGCTGGCCGGCACGAACAGCTCGGCCTCGCCGGTGGGTTCCTGGCCGTCGCCGAACCAGCCGCCCATGAACAGGACACGGCCGTCGGCCAGCCGCTCGGCGCGGCCGCCGGAGCGGGCGACCATCATCTGGCCGGCTTCGGTGAAGGTCTCGGTGGCCGGATCCCAGATCTCGGAGGTGGACTCGTAGAGCACCTCGCCGCCGGTGATGCTGCCGCCGGTGACCAGCACGCGGCCGTCGGCGAGCAGGGTGCCCATGGCGTTGGCGCGCGGGCGGTTGAGCGTGCCGGCGACATGGAACGTGCCGGTGGCCGGGTCCCATACATGGGCTTCGGTGGCGTAGTTCCAATCGCTGCCGAAACCGCCGAACACCAGCACGCGGCCGTCGGCCAGCAGCACGGCGCAGTGGTCGCCGCGGGCGTCGGGCAGGTCGCCGGTCAGCGAGAACAGGCCGGTGGCCGGGTCGTAGATCTCGACGGTGGCCAGCGGGCCGTCGTCGTTGTAGCCGCCGACGATCATCACGCGGCCGTCCGGCAGCTTCAACGCATGGCCGTAGGTGTCGCGCGGATGGACCAGGCTGCCGGTGGCGACGGAGGTCTGGGTGGCGGGGTCGTAGATCTCGGAGTTGCCGAGCGTGCCGTCGGTGAAGTTGAAGCCGCCGGTCATCAGGATCGTGCCGTCGTCCAGCCGGGCCACGATGCCGACGTAGCGCGGCGTCAGCACGGTGCCGCCGTCGGAGAACGTGCCGGTGACCGGATCGTAGATCTCGACGGTGTCGAAGATGGTCCCGCCGTCGGTGCCGCCGCGGCCGCCGGTGACCAGCACGCGCCCGTCGGCGAGGCTGATGGTGGTCGGGCGCATGCGGCCGTCGTTGGCGTCGGCGCCGGCGGTGAACGTGCCGGTGGCGGGGTCGTAGATCTCGGTGCTGGCCAGGATGTCGCCGGGGGAGGAGATGCCGCCGTACTGGAACACGCGGCCGTCGGGCAGCACCACCGAGCCTTGATGGGCGCGCGGCGTGATCATCGGGTCGGTCGCCACGAAGGCGCCCTGGGCACCCACGCTGCCGGTGGCGGCCAGCCAGGCGCAGGCGCCTGCAAGGCCGGTTGCGGCCCAACGCTTCATCAGTGTCATCTTCGGATCTCCTCGATCGTCGCGGTGCCGCGACGCCAAAGCCGCGGATCGCCGCCGACTATGGACGTCCAGACGTCCACGGGCATGCCGGTTGCGTGAGCAAACCGTTTGGACGCGATGATTCGCCGGTGGCGGGCGGTCGGCAACGGTGCGTGGACGGTTCGTGGCGGCGGAACGGTGTGTGCGTGCTGCGCTGCAGCGCAATCAGCGGCCGGCGGTCGCCAGGTGACGACGCGCAGCGGCCGCTTCCATCCGCAGGCCGTCGCCGCGTGCAACGGCGGGCGGCTCGGGCATCGGCGCATCGGCGGCTGGCGGGGGAGCGAGCAGGGCCGGCGGGATGCGGCGTTCGCCGGCCAGGGTGCGGGTGGATTCGAGCGCGGCCAGCCAGGCGCCGGGCTGGCCGATCGCGCGGTACAGCGCCACCTGCAGCAGGGCGGCATCGAAATCGGTGGGGGCCCAGGCGGCGACGCGGCCAGCGACGATGCTGGCGCGGGCGTGGTCGCCGCGCGCGATCAGGTGGCGGGCATAGGCATTGGCCGCCAGCAGCAGGTCGGCCGGTACGCGGTAGGCGTCGGCGGTGGCCAGCGCGCGCTCGAAGGCGGCCTCGGCGGTCGCGTCGTCGCCGGCGGCTACGGCGCCGTCGGCCTCGATCAGCGCCAGGCGGATGCGGGCGGCGGCGTGGTCGCGCTGCCGTCCCCAGGTGGCGGCGGCCTGCGCCACCTCGGCAGCCTCGGCATCGAGGCCGGCCTGGCGCAGCGCGCGCCAGTTCAGCAGGAAGGCGGCGGCGCGTTCGATGGGGTCGTCCTCGTCGGTCACGGCCAGGGCGCCGCGGGCCTGGATCACGGCGTCGGCGGCATCGTCGCGGACCAGGGCGAGCTGGCCGGCGACCAGCGGCAGCCAGCTGCGCGTCTGCTCCAGCAGCAGGGCCGGCTCGGCGGCGGCGGTGGCTTCGAGTGCGTCGACGATCGCCTGCGCCTCGGCCAGGTGGCCGGTGGCGGCCAGGCCGCGGGCGCGGGCCAGGTCGGCGTAGTGGCGGCGGCGCGGATCGCCGACGCGTTCGCCCAGCTCCGCCAGCCGCGCGTTCTGGGCCAGTGCCTGCGCCGGTTGCAGCAGGGCCAGGTGGGCATAGACCAGGCCGACGCGGGTGTGCAGTTCCTCGATCAGCGCATGGAAGGCCTGCAGGCGCTCGGCGGCGCCGGCCAGCACGGGCAGGGCGTCGGCGGGCCGGCCGCGGCTGATGTCGAGCAAGCCCTGGTAGGCGTCCACGCGGGCCAGGGCCAGGCGGTCGCCGGCGGCGGTGAAGGCGACGCGCGCCTGGGCGTAGTCGGCCAGTGCCTCGTCGTAGCGGCGCAGGCCGCCATGACCGCTGGCCAGGCCGATCAGCGCGCGGCCCAGCTCGAATGGCGCATTGGCACCATCCAGCGCCCGCACGGCGGCCTGCGCCTGCGCGATCACGGCCAGGTTGTCGCCGCGCACGTAGGCGAGGTTGCTGAGGCCGTTGTGGATCTTCGCGCGCAGCACCGGCGTGTCGGTGGCCGGTACGTCGCCGAGCAGGGTGTCCCAGGCGGCCTGGGCAGCGTCCAGGCGGCCTTGCAGGAAGTCGATCTGCGCCATCTGGTGGCGGACCTCGGGCCGCTGGCGCTGGTCGGCGCTGGCGGTGGCCAGGCGCTGGCGCGCGGCATCCAGGCGGCCGGCCAGCAGCTCGGCCTCCACCTGCTGGATCAAGGCGGCGAAGGCCTTCTCGGCATCGTCCGCCGCGGTCGGGGGTGGCTGGAAGCCGCTGGCGCGCGCGAACTGGTCGGCGGCCTGGCGTGCGGCGTCGAGCACGTCGGGCGCCTGGCCGACGGCGGACACCGGCGGTTGCCGGCCGTCGGCGGTGACCAGGGCCACCACCCAGCCGTTGGCGCCGGTCTCGGCGGCCACGGACACGGCGCGGGCGGCGCCGGTCAGGCGCAGCAGTTCGGCCAGCGCGGCCGGTTCGGCGGGGTCGCCGTCCAGCCGCTGCGCCAGCGCCACCACGTTGTCGCTGGGCACCACGGCCTGCCCGGCGGCACGCAGGCGGCCGGCCACCAGGTCCATGACGCCCAGGCGCATCCAGCCGTGCTCGCTGCCGGCCTGCACCCGCGCCGGCAGTACCAGCACGTCGCTGGCCGGGCCGGCGACGGCCGGCGGTGGCGCGGGCGGCGGCGGGGCGACGCGACCCAGCGTCCAGCCGAGGATCGCCAGCAGCACGGCCGCGGCGGCGGCCAGGCCGAGCCGGAGGCCGGCGCGGCGACGGGGCCCGGTAGGCGGCGCGGCCGTCACCGGAAGGGGCGGTATGGCATCGGCCGGCGATGCGGCGGCCGGTGGGGGCGCAGTGTCCGCCACCGGCATGGCGGCGGGCTCCACGCTGACCGGCAGCGACCAGTGGTAGCCGAAGCGCGGCACCGTGCGGATCGCCTCGCCGGTGGTGCCGTCGCGCAGCGCGCGGCGCGCCTGCAGGATGGCCTGGGCCAGCGCGTTGTCGCTGAGATCGGCCTTGCCCCAGACCGCCGCGATCAGCTCGTCACGGCCGACCGCGCGCTGGCGCTGCTCGACCAAGTAACCGATGCAGTCCAGCGCCTTGGGCGGCAGCGCGACCGGCGTCGTGCCGTGCCACAGCACGCGCGTGGCCATGTCGAGGTGGAACGCGCCGAATCGGTAGAGGGACTCTGCCATGCGGCGACATATGCGCGGCGGTGGCCGCGGCTGTCAACTGCGTGGCGGTGCGGCCGCGGGCGTGTCGAGCCAGGCCTGCCAGGCGCGGTCGAGGGCGTCGAGCGTCGAAGGCAGGCCGTAGTGGTCGCCTTCGCGGGCCAGCCACGCGCCGAGATCCTCGCCGCCGGCCGTGGCGGCGGCGATCGCGGCGAACACGTCGGGCCGGCCGCTGGCGGCGATCAGGAAGTCGGCGAACACGCGCGCCTGCGCATAGAACGCGCTGGCGCCACCGGCGAGGCGCCGGGCCGCTTCGCCGGAGACCACGGTCACCGTCGAGCCCGTGCCGGCCGGCCGCTCGGCGCGCACACGCGCGGCCAGCGGATGGTCCATGGTCACGAAGCGTGCGAGCGGAATCGGCGTCTCGTCGGACGCCTCGCCCCGGCGGATCTGCGCGAAGCGCGCGCGCCGCCCGTCGGCCATCGCCGCGTCCTCCATCAATACGGCGGCGGTCTCGTCGAGCCAGTCCGGCGCCGGACCGCCGTAGTGCGCGGTGGTCGCCGCCGCTGCGTCGGGTCGCCGCGGCCAGTGATCCTCGATCAGCCACAGGTGGCCCAGCTCGTGCCGCACCGCCGAGCGCAGCGTGGTGTCGCTGTCGGGACCCGCACTGCCCGCGGCGGCGAGCGCCCGTGCCACCGCCGCGTCGATCGCCGCCGCCGGCGCGCCGGCCAGCTGCCGCTCGACCTGGGCACGGATCTTCGGTTCCAGCGCGCGCTGCCGGTCGGCAGCGTCGATCCAGGGCAGGACCCAGGTAAGGCCCGCCGCCCGCAGGCGCCCGCGGACCGCCTCACCGACCGGCGTTGCCGAACCGGCCGACACCAGGGCGCCGCGCGGCGGCGGCCGGCCGAAGTGCGTCCGATAGGCGGCAGCCGCGGCCTGCTCGTCCTCGGCCAGGCGCCGGGCCTCCTCGGCGTCACGGCCGTAGATGATGCCGGCGACGCCTTCGCGGCAGACCAGGGTGCCGAGCTCGGGCAGCGGCGGACACGAGACCGGATCGGCTGCGGCAATCAGGAGGCTCAGCAAGGTGGCGGGATGCGGGGTCATGTCCGGCGTCGTAGTGGGTACCGGCGGGTATGATGCGCAGCCGCCTCCAACCGTCGCACCGCGCCATGTCCCGTTACTTCTCGCCCGCCACGTTCCGCTTCTTCCGCGACCTGGCCGCCCACAACGATCGCGCCTGGTTCGCCGAGCACAAGGCGCGCTACGAAGCCAACGTGCGCGAGCCGTTCCTGCGGCTGGTCGGCGACCTGCAGGCGCCACTGGCCAGGATCAGCCCGCACTTCGTCGCCGATCCGCGCAAGCAGGGCGGGTCGCTGTTCCGCATCCACCGCGACACGCGCTTCGCCAACGACAAGACGCCGTACAAGACCTGGTCCGGCGCGCGCCTGGCGCACGAGCGCGCGCGCCAGGTGCCCGCGCCGTCGTTCTACCTGCACATCCAGCCGAACGATTGCTTCGCCGGCGGCGGCATCTGGCATCCGGAGCCGCCGACGCTCAAGAAGATCCGCGAGTTCCTGGCCGACAATCCCGCTGCCTGGAAGAAGGCCACGCGCTCGCGCGCGTTCGCCGAGCGCTTCACGTTCTGGGGCGAGAACCTCACGCGGCCGCCGCGCGGCTACGACCCGGCGCACGAGCTGATCGAAGACCTCAAGCGCAAGAACTTCGCCGCCGGCACCGGCTTCACGCAGGCGGTGGCCTGCTCGGACGAACTGCTGCCGACCCTGGTCGACACCTTCCGCCGCATCGCGCCGATGATCGACTACCTCTGCGCGGCGCTGGACCTGGAGTTCTGAGGGTCATCGGGCCGCTGCTCGGTTTGAGAAGAGCCGCGTCGCAGCGCTCGAGCGCCGCAGGACCGGTGATGTCTAGTTAGACAGTGCGCTGACGGTTGTCAGCCACGCTCGTCGGGTTCTTCCACAACAGCAACCGGCCGGCCTGGCTGTAGAAGTGCATCGACGTGCCAGAGCTCGTCGTGGTGCGCGTGCGCTGGCCGAGACCGTGATGGGTTTAGGTCTCCGTTTCGGCACCGATCGTCGCAGACTGCATCCGGTTGGTCTCGTCCACCACGATCGCCGTCGTGTTCGGTACGAGGCCGGTCGCGTCGGTGCGTGAGGTGATGGTGCGGCCCGTAGGTGCCCTGCATGAATGCACAGTGGCTGACTCGTAGCGGCGGGTCCCGTAGCGTCTGCTCAGGCCAGCCGCCAGCCCGTTGCCGTACGTGAACCCGGTTATGTCGCCACTGAAAATGAGAGCATCGATGCCTGCCAGGCAAGCACAGTCTCGCTAACTAATTTGCCCGTCAATGATTTCTATTCCTCGCACGAGCGCACAGGCTTTGGCTCCGTATGACGACTCCAACAAGAACAATTTGTCGGCGCCGAAATCATTCTTCTGATCAAGAAACGATTCTCTGCACAAAAACATTTCCGATGCGCTATGTCGTTGGCTCTTTGGCGCGGCTGCAACCAGCCATGCATATGCCGCGTCAACTATGTTTCCTTCTAAGAAGCGGTCCATTGCGAAGTTGCGGATCCCGTGAAGCACGGTCCGAACTGTAGTCCCGTCTACTCGACGGAATCGCAGCTCGATCTCTGAATCACGAATATCCAGCCCAGTCAGATGTCCATCATGACAACGTAGGTCCAATACTCTTCCAGATTGGTCGGTGCGCGGGATCATAGAGAAGACCTCCGGTGAAAGTGCATTGGGCCTCCTGGGTTCCGCCCAGAAGCACGGAGCTACCCGTCAACGCACGGCCGCAGCAGAGCGGGAAGGCTGTGAGGTGGGGCTCGCGGTGTCGGTGCCGACTATCGGCGCCCGGGTGTCGGGATATTACCCAGCTTTTACATATCTGCGCCTACTTCTTCTGACGGTTCTCCTGCGGCATCGAGTGAAGCCTACGACCTCCAGCGCGTTATAGCGTCTGAGAAGATAGACTCGATCAGATAACCACCACCTTCTTTCTTTACGCCCTCCGGAACTACTTGGTTGGGCCAGGCCTGACCGTATTTGTTTCTCGCTCAAAACGCACTTCGGCACCAATTAGACCGGCGGAATAGAAGATTGGACGTACCGCATCACCATTAATAATAAAATCGCCCTCATCTTCCATCGGTACACCCGTGACGTCCGCATAAACACGGCATGAAAGAACACCCTTGTCAATTGCTTTGCACTGGACCCATACACCACCATCCGCGCCGCCGGCCCATTGGGCATTCTGCGGCACATTCGCGGGGCGGTTCGGAGCCTCTGAACTATTGGCACGAATCAAGTTAGAAGCAACCACCCCAACAGCAACTCCCAAAGCGATAAAAAGGAATGCAGCCAGGTTTTCGTAGCCACACTCGCACTCCAGTTACTTGCCGAGCTTGCGGTCTAGCCGATCAGCGTCGATTCGACCTTGGACACGAAACACGCCTTTAAACCCTCCATTTTCAGATCGGAAAGGCTGCGCCTACTTTCCTGAGTCCGACGCAGCACGTTACGATCTCATCGTCAGGAAATTGATCGATAATTCTCATATAGCACCTTGCGGTGATTGGCCCCCAGTGACTGGCACTATCACTGCTCATCACCTATTTGACTAACTTCAACACCAGTGTAGTTGCACAACCCAAGATATATTCTGTTTTCCGATGTTATGTTTCTACGAAATACCCCATGAATTCTGACCATTGTTCTATTGTGTGAAGCGATGCTTTCACGAAGATTGGCCGGATACAGAATAGAAACACATTTCGACGCGTCACCATTCTTCATCGCGGAGGGGCTATCCCACAACGCGTATGCTTCAGGCTCATGGATGAGGTACCCGCGCACTGCTATCGGATGCCCGTCGAGTTCTACTTTCCTCTGGTTGGCAGCACTTGGACTTACGCTACCATCCGTCAAATGTGTCGCACAGGAGCAGAGAGACAGTACTAGAACGAAAATAAGAATCTTCATAGGTGCACCTATCGATCGTTGTACAACGTTGCTGCCTGGTCCAAATTTTTTCTTATCTGTTTTATTTCGCTTGGAGTCATAGAGCCCCTGAGCATTCGGTGCTGTAGTTTTCCGTTCTCAATTTCACGAACACCCACGCGATCATTAGCAGTTACAGCCACGTTTGGCTTCGAGGCGTCTAGGGGAGCCTGAGAGTCACCTAGGCCTGACTGATCCGCCATTGTGTTATTTACATGGCCATGCATCACGAACTCAGTTCCATCGGGAAGATTACCTTTAGCCGAATGACCCTGATCTGTTTCTGCCTTTGATACGTTAGATAGGGGTTTCGCGGTTAGTTTTCCGTCAGACCTAACGACCGCCTTCACGCGTTCCTCTGTTTGCCCGCCTGAGGCGACACTATCTCTGCCTGAGTTTGACTTGGCGTACTTTTCTCCGTCTTCGCTCAGTTTGACGTCGCTTCGATTTCCTCGAAGCTGAACATTTGACTCGATACAAGACGTGTCCTTACTGCCTGCTGGACATCTCCCATCCGGGTCGATGTATCTGTACGGATTGTTATTTGCGTACCAATACCGATTGAAGCTGCCGGGGCTGGTCGCCACCGGATCGACCGCCAGGAAGCGCCCCGCATACGGGTCATAGTAGCGCTGCTGCATATAGGTCAGCCGGGTTGTCCCGTCCTGGTAGTGACCCGCGTACTGCAACGCGCCCCAGAACGCGCCGCCCGCTGGCGCACCGTACGGTTCCCAGTGCGGACTGCTGCTCACCAGCGTCACCGGCGCCACGCTGGTCTCCGCCAGCGGGCTGCCGAGATGATCGGTGTGCACGTACACCGGGCCGGTCGAGTGCCGTCTCGCGATCCGCTTGGTGCCCAGGTAGATGTTGTACTGCTGGCTCTTGGCGACACTCGCCGGGTTTTCCCACAGCAGCAACTGGCCCGCCTGGCTGTAGAAGTGCATCGACGTGTTCGCGCCCACCGTCACCCGCGTGCGCCGGCCCAGGCCATCGTAGGTGTAGGTCTCGGTGTCGGCACCGACCGTCGCCGACCGTATCCGGTTGGCATCGTCCACGACGATCGCCGTGGTGTTCGGCACGAAGCCGGTCGCACTGGTGCGGCTGGTCGCGTTGCCGCGGGCGTCGTAGGTGTAGCCGATGACGGCGGTCGAGGGTGCCGCCGGGTCGACG